>Ga0181520_10000168_pt1 | contig 137110 bp, 128 predicted proteins | sample PEATcosm2014_Bin_29_FD_132451 | JGI IMG/M metagenome (GOLD analysis project Ga0181520, IMG submission 132451) | Peatland microbial communities from MTU Mesocosm Facility, Houghton, MI, USA - PEATcosm2014_Bin02_30_metaG | ecosystem: Environmental > Terrestrial > Soil > Wetlands > Peat | place... | reverse complement strand
TGTTTTTCTTAAATTCAGCGCTGTTAGCTTTAGATATACCGCAGATATTTCTTGCAAATTCGATTACAGCAAGCTGCAATCCTAAGCAAATCCCCAAAAAAGGTATATTATTTTCACGAACATATTGAACAGCTTTAATCTTACCCTCAATTCCTCTTTCACCAAATCCCGGCGCAACCAGCACGCCACTAACTCCCTTAAGAAGTCCAGCAGCATCTTCCGTCTCAAATAATTCCGCACTTACATTTCTAACTTTTACCTTGGCATTATTTTCTGCGCCTGCATGAACAAAGGCTTCAATAATACTCTTATATGCATCCATGTGATCTACATATTTGCCGCATAAAGCAATCTCAACAGTTTGTGTGGGATTTTTAACTTTTGTAACGAAATTATCCCATTCTTCAAGCTTAATTTTTCTATCCGCTAAATGAAGCCTGTTAATTACAATCTGATCTAATTTTTCCTTATAACAAACAAGCGGGACTTCATATATTGTAGAACAATCATAAGTAGATATAACAGCTCTGGAATCAACATTACAAAACAGAGCTATTTTATCCCTGAGTTCCTTAGTCAGTTTTTTCTCTGATCTGCATATTAAAACATCCGGTTGAATGCCGAGCGCTAATAAATTTTTTACGCTGTGCTGAGTTGGTTTTGTTTTAACTTCTCCTGCAGATGCAATATACGGCACCAAAGTTACGTGTATACTCATTGCATTTTTTCTACCAACCTCCATCATCAACTGGCGCATAGCCTCAATAAAAGGAAGACTTTCAATATCGCCGACGGTGCCGCCAATTTCGCTGATTATTATATCATATTCACCTAATTCACTAAGCTGTAACATTCTCCTTTTAATTTCATCTGTGATATGTGGAATTACCTGGACGGTTGCGCCTAAATAATCTCCTCTTCGCTCCTTGGTGATTACATCATTGTAAATCTGACCGGTAGTAGTATTATTCATTTTTGTCATGTTTACGTCAAGGAAGCGCTCATAATGCCCCAAATCCAGATCGGTTTCAGCACCGTCATCGGTTACATAAACCTCTCCATGCTGAAATGGATTCATTGTTCCAGGATCAACATTTATATACGGATCAAATTTTTGAATAGTTACTCTAAAGCCGCGCTGCTTAAGCAGGAGTCCCAATGAAGAGGCTGATATACCTTTTCCTAAAGAAGAAACTACCCCACCGGTAACGAAGATAAATTTTGTTTTATTTTTTGCAGACATATTGTTCGTTTTTGTCATCAAATATAGAACTTATAAGAACGAATTTCAATTTAAAGTAGCTAAAAAAAATAACTTTTATCAATTTTTTTTTATTTTTTCACTGCGAGATTAGATTATGGGGTAAGTAAAGTAATGTTGAGCCATGATTTACCTGATTAGAGGAATAACATAATTAAGCCCAAAGCACAAAAAGATATCTATTCAGGCTATTAATAAACCATTAACAAATTAAATATGAATGACTTAGAGGATAAGTTTAAAATAAAACTGCCAATGATTATTTAGTAATCATTGGCAGTAATTTAATACTATGCACCAGAGAAAAAGCTACTTTAGTCTACTTTTTCATTTATTTAAGCATAACCATCTTCATGGTTTTAATATATTGACCAGCAACTACCCGGTAAATATATATACCGCTTGAAACATGTTGTCCAAAATTATTTTCGCCGTTCCATTGAACACTGTAATAACCTGCGGGGCTTTGAGTGTTTAATAAAGTTTTTACTTCCTGTCCAAGTATATTATATATTTTTATAGTAACTAATGATGACTTAGGTAATGCATAATCTATAATCGTGCTTGGATTGAACGGGTTAGGATAATTTTGTGATATTGCAAATTCTTTCGGAACTGCGCTAATCTTATTAGTTACGGCAGTAACCGATTTAACTGAGAATTGCCCTATACCGGAATAAGCAGAAGTATTTCCAACACTATCTACAGACCTGACTCTCCAGAAGTAATTTCCGGGGTTTAAGCCGGTTGCCTGCAGAAATGGTTTTGATGAAGTCAAAGTCTGAGCATTGGAAAAATTAGAATTAGCTGCTAATTCTAATTGATACGTAGATTTAGCGGCAATAGGAGCTGACAGCATCCAGGATAACATTGGCGATGAAGTACTCAATTGCAGATTATGAGTAGGACCGCCTATATGCGGCTCCACAAGTGATGAAATAGTTTCAGATCCCGTATTAACCGTAAATGAATACCATGGACTATAAGTAGTTGTTCCATCAGTATAATTCGCAATAACGTTCCAATAATAAGTTGCACCGTCAATTAAACCGGAAATTGTACAAGTTTCGCTTGATGACGATACCGGCACACTACCCAATAACGGAGTATATTGATCTGATTGAGTATACTGAACTATATAACCACTCAACCTTGGCGCCGAACCGTCTAAATACCAGGTTAAGGGAACGGAACTGCCATATACTGTAACACTGTCTCCCGGATAAGCTAATACGGGCGGCGGGTCAGCATAGGCGCCGGTAACCATAAATGAACCTTCACCAAGCGGATTTATTGGAGCGGGTGAACCAGTCACAAAAACCGCCCAATAATATGTTGCACCGAAATTTAAAGTCGCTGTTGTTTGACTAAAAGTTGAAGAACTTAATGGAGTATAAATACCGCCATTAGCATCGTTGCCGCCTACACTATAAGTCGTCCAATCTGCTGGCGGCGCGTTTATCTTATATTCGACTGTAAATGTGCCTGTACCAATAGATGGACCCTCTAAATACCAGTTTAGCGCCGGCGTTTGAGTGTAAACAATTGCAGGAGGTAAACCATTAGGCCATGTAGCAACAGCATAACTTGCAGATGTTATTGTATTAGTTATATTAAATGAAGCGGCAAGTGACCAATCTGAAGTGGTACTTCCTGATCTAGACCTGACTGCCCAATAATATGTTTGTCCAGCAGTCAAAGGCGCCGGTACTTGATAATAAAGCTGGTCAGGGGTTGAAGTAGTAACATATGCATTACCAAGCCCGCTAAGTGATGTTTCAATATCTATATCATATTTTAATCCGCTGGAAGCCGTTGGTAAATACCAATATAATGTAGGACTAGTAGTATAAACAGTTTCTCCATTGTCGGGATATGAAGGAATTGGAACCACAGTAGTACCGGCAACAACACCGTTAACCACAAAGCTTACAGGTGTTGACCATGTTTGTGGAAATACCGAACTACCATCTGTAAATACCGCTTGTACCTGCCAATAATATGTCCCCGGAACTAACAAGGGTACCGGTGTAGTGAGACCTGTAATACCAACAATTGGTGTAACGCTAGTGTTTAATACACCACCAGTAGTTGCAGAGGAAGGACTTATATTAACATTATAAGTCAGCCCGCTGCTTATGTATTCATTCAAATACCATGCAAGTGTTGGCGGATTTGTATAAACCACATTACCGCCAAAAGGCCAGGAAGGATATGCAATTATTGGTGTTGTGGTAAATGTGTTATATCCACCGCTTACTGGAGGATAGTAGACATAATCATTTGGCGCTGATGTTCTTTGTACTAAAACCCGCCAGTAATAAGTCAGACCAAAATCAACATTCCCGGTTATAGAATTTGCCGTTAAAACCGGAGGCGTGCTTGCCGGTAATTGAGTAAAACCTGTTCCTGTACTCCAGAATGATTCGGATGCAGGAGGGGCTGCGGCATATTTATATTGTAAGATAAATTGAAGCCCTGCAGTGGCTGAATTAAAGTACCAGGCGAAATTTGCCGGAGTAGTGTAAACTACACCTGAATTTACTGGTGCAGATAATATTGGTTGACAATTTGGAGCTGTTGTAAAATGATTAGGCGTAGATATCTGCTCACCACTACCAGTCACTGGATCTACTTTCCAATAATATTCAGTGCCGTCCGTTAATGGGAAAACGGTATTACCACCAGTTTCTTCAGCAATTAAATTAGCAGCGCTTAAACCATAAGAATCATAAGAAGTCGCAGCACCACTGATACCGCTTATAACGCAAGTAGTTGATAAACCTGCAGTAAAATCAGGGGAAGAAGAAACATACAATATATAAGAGAGAGCACCTGATACTGCAGCCCATGTAAATGTCGGCAATACCGAAACTCCTGTTACGCCATTGGCAGGCAAAGGCGGAGTAGGAGCTGTAAGTGTAACTTCAATTACATTTGAAGCATTCGTGCCAGCCGGTACATTAGAATTCACTGCTTGAACTGAATAATAATAAGGGCCTGATCCATTTGTTAAACCAGTTATCTGATAATTTAACACGTTGCCCAACGTAAATGGAGAACCGGTAATTGGGCTTGAAACTGCACCACTGGTTAATGTTGTCCCAACTGTTAAGATATAACTTGTGGCAGCACCATTTGGAGCCGGATTCCAATTTGCATAAAAACTTGAAGTTCCTGCAACAGTTATTCCAGTTGCAAGAGTAGCTGTCGGCGGACCGAATGTTGTAAAGGTATAATAATTAGGAGCAGCAAGCGGTTCTTCAACAGTACTAAGCGTATTGTCGATTATTCTCCAGTAATAGGGAGTATTATTGGCGAAAGAAGTTTTTCCACTTAAATGACCAATAAGATCACCTGATGAAAATGTGTATCCGGCAGCTCCTATCGCCCCAAGATCCTTCTGAATTACAATTCCAGAAGTAAATGTATTTTCATCGGATACTTGTAAATACTCATCAGCAAGAGTAGTAGTACCAGCAAATGTAAAATTAGTTGTATTACTAACACCTACTGCAGCGTTGGCAGGCACGGGTGTCCCAGCAATAGAAATGCCGCCGGCAACCAAAAAGACAAGAAGCAGCAAACTAAAATAGTTAGTCTTGAATTTCATAATATTTCCCTCATATTTAAGTTTATAAAAATACCTTTATTGACTATTGCGTTAACAGTTTGCCGGGTTATTCCGGCTCCTTTTGTGCCTGTATTAAAAAGCAATGCACTGAAATAGTTCAGTTTTGCTTTCATAAATGACCCTCCTATTTATTAAAATAGTTTAAAGACCATCGAATATAACATCACTAACACAACTCATGCTTATTCATAAATTAAACAAACAATCTGTAAAAAAGAACTCATACATCCTTTGAAGGATGATCAAGCGACAAATTTCATGCAATTTTTGTTTGAACAATAAGGTCATCCGGTTTAGGCGGAAAAGACAAATATTTTTTGCAAAAAATCAGCCGGGATATTTTTAAAAAATAAAATTTCGTAATCGAGAAATATGGTCAAGAAATAATATTTACGGTTTAACCTAAAATGACAGTCCGAAAATGCAATAAAATCATTAAAAACTTAAGCAGAATTCTACACTTAGCCTTTACAAGCGATAAAAGGTAAAATGAATCGACTAAGGAATTTATCCCCGCAGGGATTTAAATCCAATTTTCGATAATTTTTTAATAATTTATATAGTCTCTAAGCAAATACCCAAATATGGTATGTAATAATTTAGTAATTTAATTGTTATTATGCAATTATTAATCGGGATATTTTATCAACATCACACGATTTTGGGGAACATTGGGAAATGCCTTATTATGAACAAATTGGGGTAAAACTACCGGCAGGCAGGCAGATCTGCCCAACTAGGCGAGTATTTGACCCCTACAGGGTTAGAAAAAGATAGAACATGTCATTAATATTTTTATCGGCATTATATGTTTGTGAACAAATTGGGTTAAAATGTGTCACCCCGCTGGGGTTCAGGATAGGTTTATTTGGGATCGTTTTTCTACTAATATTTCACCCCTAACGGGGCGAAGAAAAATTGCATGTATGTTTTAAGGGACACCGATAGGAAGTAAAATGAATAAAGAAAGAAGGGACGGGTTTTTACCTGTCCCTTTTTAATTGATAAACGATTTAAGGGAGCATACTGCCTTCCTGCCCTTTTGCCTCACTAAATTTTAATTCCCCCGGAGATTTTGACTGAATGCCGTTTTCGATAGAGGCAAGTTTAATTTTACCTTCTTTTAAATTTTTATAAAGAAGATCATTTTCCATCAAATAATAGAACTGGCTTCTGAACTCATCAAGAGATATTCCGCAAGTCGCCGCATACTTAGCTAATTCATGCGGATCATCAAAATCAGCCTGATTTAATCTAAGCATATATCTTCTTGCAATGTAAAATGATTCTGATGAAGGATCAACCATTCTGACCCTGGTTTTCTTTGTAACGGGGTCTAGAATATCAGAGAAATACATTGGCACAAAGTACCCGTTTTGAATTGAAACCATTGCGCCCGTACCGCCTGATAAAATGAACTGTGCTGCAGCAAAACCAAGATCACGGGTATATTCCATATCAAAAGGAATCGGGTCGGCACAGCGAAGTTCATAACCTATATTTTTGGCTACAACCGTAGCTTTTATATTGAACTCTTTTAATCTTTCCTGAACTTTATATTTCAAAATTTCACCGAAGTTAACTTCTGCAATCCGGATATTATCATGCGCATCTCTTTCAACAGTCATCATCGGATCAATATCTTCGGCTCTTAAATGCTCAACCAAACCTTCGGCAATAATGGCAACACCGTCTTTTCTCCCGTAGCTCAGGCGTTTAATTATAGCGCCGACAAGTATATCGACAATATTATTAAGACGCATATCCGGTCCTCCAAATTCTTCGGGAATCAATGTAAGAGTAGCGCCAGTAGCTTTTCCAATCCCGAGGGCAAGATGTCCCGCTTTTCTTCCCATAGAAACGACAAAATACCACCGGGAAGTAGTTTGAGCATCGACCATTAAATTCTTAACCAATTCAACGCCAATATGGCGTGCAGTTTGGAAGCCAAAAGTAGAAATGCCGTGAGGGAGATCGAGATCGTTATCAATTGTTTTCGGCACATGAACAACCTTTATCCTGCCGTCAGCCATTTCATCCACTTTTAATGCGCTGTAAGCGGTATCATCGCCTCCGATAGTGATTAGTTTATCCACATTAAGACGTAATAAAGATGTGACGGTATTTTCAAGATGTTTTTTATCTTTCGTGGGATTATTTCTTGCAATTCCTATATAAGAACCGCCCCTGAAATGGATACGACTAACATTTTCAATCGTTAATTCCTCAACATGGGAAATATCGCCTTCCATAATCCATTTGAAGCCGTCTTTTATACCGATAACTTCAACTCCTTCCAAAGCAGCACGAATTGTTGCCGCACCGATAACACTATTTATACCAGGCGCCGGACCACCGCCGACTAATATCGCTAACTTTTTAGGCGCAATAGCCATCGTCTCAACTCCTTAATTTAGATATTATTATTATTTTTTTTATTTGTTAATTATTTTCCCGGTTTTTTCTTCCGAAAAAAGAATATTAAAGTACTTTAAGTTTAGCAAATTTGAGCATTAATTGTTTCACATTATTCCCCTCGAAAACAACCGTAGCTTTCTGCATATCGCCGGCGCCCACAACGATGGTAACCTTACCAAGACCGAATTTCTCGTGCATAACCCGGCTGCCCGGTCTTAAAGATTTATTATCCTGATCAAAATTCTCGTAGTCCACATTTTCAAAATATTCATAGTACATTTCTTTTTTAGACTTCCGCAATGAAGCTTTTCTACCTATGCCGCCGTTAATTTCCATATAAGTAGCGGGGTCTAATTCATCAATAAATCTTGACCTGCTTTGGTAAGCTACTTCCCCGAAACGGTAGCGTGAACGTGCGTGAGAGATATATACTTTTTTCTCTGCACGGGTTATAGCAACATAAAATAATCTTCTCTCCTCTTCCAGAGTTGCATCGGAGCTAAACCGGTTAGATAAAGGGAAAATATCTTCTTCACAGCCTGAGATAAACACCACAGGGAATTCAAGCCCCTTTGCGCTATGAATAGTTAAAAATGTAACGGCATTCTTCCCCTCTTCATAAGAATCGACATCTGACATTAAAGAGACATCCTCAAGGAACTGTTCAAGCTTTGCTTCTTTATAAGTACTGGAAAAATCACTTAAAGCAGAAAGCAATTCATTTATATTCTCCCAGCGAGCAATTGAATCAGGGGTATTTTCCTCCTTAAAAATTCTTAATACACCAAGTTCATCGACCAAAGCCCTTGAAAGTTCGCCAATGGACAGTTTGTCTTTTAAGCTCATATATTTATCAAGAAGAATCTTAAATGCCTTAACATTTTTTTGAATTCTTTCTTTAATATCAATTACTTCAAACACACGCGCCATAGTATCGAATAAAGTCAGATTCAATTTACGGGCAAAAGCGGTCATCCTTTTAATAGTAGTGCTGCCTATGCCTCTTTGCGGAAAGTTCATTATGCGTAATAAGCTTTCCTCATCATTTTGATTGGAAATAACGCGCAGGTAAGCAATTATATCTTTAACTTCTTTCCGTTTATAAAATTCCGTACCGCCAATAATTCTGTATGGAATTTTTTCCCTTCTGAATATATCTTCCAAAGCTCTTGATTGAGCGTTAGTTCTATAAAGTATTGCAAAATCCTTCAATGATAATTTTTTCTTAGAAATCTCATGTTTAATGTATTTTGAGATTTGTAAAGCTTCATCTTTTTCATCCGAACATTTAACTAAAGTAAGCTGTTCGCCGTCGTTATTCTCGGTCCAGAGCGTTTTTATAATTTGAGACTTATTATTTTTAATAACCGAATCAGCAGCAGCAAGGATTAATTTTGTAGAGCGGTAGTTTTGTTCCAGCTTGAAAATTTTGTGTTTAGGAAAATCGGTTTCAAAATCAATCATGTTGGCTATGTTAGCGCCGCGCCAACTATAAATACTTTGAGCGTCGTCGCCTACTACGCAGATTTTACCATCGCGGGAGGTAAGCATCTTTAACAATTCATATTGAGCTTTATTTGTATCCTGGAATTCATCAACGAGCAGGTATTCAAATCTCTTTTTATACTTCTGATGTATCTTAGGGTTAGCGTTGAATAAATCAATCGGTTTAAGAAGGAGATCATCAAAATCCATTGCATTATTTTCAACAAGTCTTTTCTGATATTCCTCAAAAACTTCGGCAATTTTTTCATCGATGAATGACTTCATATGATTCTTTCTAAACTCGGCAGGAAGTATCATATGATTTTTCAGATTGCTGATTTTATGCCTGATTGAATTTGTAGTAAGACCTTCAATTTCAATTTCCAAATTAGTCAGAATATTTGAAACTAAAGAAAGTGAATCTTCGGTATCATAAATCGAGAAGTTACTTCTATATTCAAGATTTTTAGCTTCAATTCTAAGTATTTTTGCAAAAATCGAATGAAAAGTTCCCATCCATATATGAATAGCCTTACTGCCCGCCAGCTCTTTAATCCGGTTTTTCATTTCATTTGCCGCTTTATTAGTAAAAGTTAAAGCAAGGAGGCTTTCGGGGTCAAAACCATTCTCTATCAGATATGCTACTTTAAAAGTGAGTACCCTTGTTTTACCGGAACCTGCGCCCGCAACAATCATTTGGGGACCGTTTACGTACTCTACAGCTTTTTTCTGTTCACTGTTTAATAATTTTAGATTGATCATATTCCTTGTTTTTCTGAATTAGATCTTTTTTAAGGTGCAAATATATGGAATTATCTATCTAATTGAAAGGGCATAAAATGGTTCAAAAAGAGAATTATGCTAACTTATGTTATCATATTTATTACCGTCATGGCTGACCGGTTTAAAATAAATTATAATATAAATCCTAAGAATTTACTTAATTGCTAAGATTAGCTTTTGTAAATGTTTAGATAAATCACAAAATTATTTAAAATAAACAATTTTGTTGCAGTAAAGATTATAGTTTCATACATTTCCAATTGAAATTATATTAAAACAATCCTCAAATAAAATAAAAGGTGAAATTATGTTAAATGAGAAAATTCAAAAAGCTTTAAATCAGCAATTAAATCTTGAACTATCTTCATCATATGAATACTTAGCAATGTCTGCCTTTTTTGAGACATTAAATTTCTCCGGTTTTGCGTCATGGATGAAGATCCAATCGCAGGAGGAAAATGGACATGCCGGAAAAATTTATGATTATATTCTTCTATCGGGGGGCAAAGTTGAGCTTGCGCAGATCAATGCACCGTCTTTAATCTATAAAACTCCGAAAGCTGCTTTTGAAGTTACCTATAAACATGAACAGAAAGTTACCGCCTCAATTCATAATCTTGTAGGTTTGGCAATAGATTCCAAAGACTACGCAACCGGCAATTTCCTACAGTGGTTTGTGAACGAACAAGTTGAAGAAGAATCAAATGCTTTAAAAATACTTGAAAGAATAAGGATGATTGAAGACAGCAAAGGCGGTTTGTTGTATTTAGATAAAGAATTGGGCAAGAGAGCAAAGACTGCTTAATAACAACAATTGTTTTGCAGGCATTTGATTAACTTGTCCCTTCGGGATCAAAGGCTTACTGTCTTTCAAAAACAAATGCCGTTCAGTTATAGAAGTGAACGGCATTTACATTCCAATAAAATCTGCTTTTAATTACTTTTTAAAAGGTTATCGACATTTCCATTGATTAATACACCTTGAAATTATTTGTTCATAACTGTTGGCATTTTAAACCCGGAATACTTATTTTTGACATAAATTGTCAACATAAAATATGTCAACAGAAACGACAGGCGAAAGACTTCGCCAAATTAGAGAACAGAGAGAATTAACACTTCGCAAAGCTGCTACAATGATTGATATTGACGTTGCAATTCTCAGTAAAATGGAACGGGGAGAACGCAAGTTTACAAAAAATATTGTTATACAACTTGCAAAACTTTATGGAGTTAAAAAAGATGACCTTTTAGTGCTTTTTCTTAGCGATAAAATTGTTTATGAGTTGCAAGACGAAAAACTTGGGACCAAAGCACTGAAGGTTGCCGAACAAAGACTGAAATACAAAAGGGAAACCAACGGCAAAAATTAATGGAACTTAAACTTGAAGATCTAAAATATCAGGACACTGCAATTGAAGCAATTGTAAAAGTATTTGAGGGTACAGAAAAAAATACTTTTGATAATGCTTGCTTTGAGGGTATTCGTTCAAACATTTGCAAACTCACATTAAATGAATTCTTTGCAAATATAAAAGCCGTAATTGCAGATAACGGTATTGATGATGAAACAGCAAAACCTTCTCAGGAAAAAGACCTTTGCATTGAAATGGAAACCGGAACAGGCAAAACGCTTGTTTATCTGAAGTCCATTTATGAATTATCCAAACATTATGGTTTTACAAAGTTTATCATTCTTGTCCCTTCCGTTGCGATTCGACAGGGAGTTCTAGGAACATTAAAGACTTTTGAAAAACAACTTGAGAACATTTACGGATTCAAGCCGAATTACTTTGAGTATGAAAGTAAGAAGTTGAGCAAAGTAACCGGCTTCATTGAGGAACAGCATCCTCAGATCATGATAATGACATTGGCATCCTTCAATTCGGAAGATAAAATTTTAAATCAAGCGCAGCGGGAAGATTTATTTGCCAACATTCCATTTATAGAAGCAATCGGAAAAACAAACCCTATCGTTCTAATGGATGAACCGCAGGAAGGAATGGATACTGAAAACTCCATTAAACAAATCAGTAAACTTAACCCTCTTGTTAAAATACGTTATTCCGCAACTCACAAAGTTATAAAAAATCTTTTGTATCGCTTAACTCCTTATGATAGCTACAAACAAGGACTCGTGAAGAAGATTGAAGTACTTACTGTTACTGAAAAGAACGACGAAGCAACTATATTGAAAAGAAATTCATTTGTCTTGAGCGTTCATTGGACACAACAAAGAAATGGAATCTGAAACACTATTTGGGCGATAAGTTTAAGGCGTTTTAAATAAATGTCTTTCTATGAAGTCTGGAAATAGAAATATTTGGAGGAACAAATGAATTTTGTTCCTCCAATATCATTCCTTTATATCCGCAAGCGGGAAAGCGGTGTGCCTCATCGAATGAACTTTGTTGGCTACAGGCAGTATAACTTCTCTACTAACCCGCTTTTCAAAATAATCTCTGAAGCGGGTAATTGTATATCTAACGGGCCATGCGGCAGCTTCGCCCAGAGCGCAGATTGTATTGCCTTCAATATTGAATGCAATTGAAACCAAAAGATCAAGGTCATGCGTTGAACCTTCACCGCGGACAAGCCTGTTTAAAATTTTAAGCATCCAGCCGGTTCCTTCGCGGCATGGAGTGCATTGCCCGCAGCTTTCGTGGTAATAAAACTTAGCAATTCTTGCCAGCGTTTTTACAAGATCGGTATCTTCATCCATAACAATAACGCCAGCCGTACCAATAGAAGTGCCGTAAGCTTTAAGCGATTCGGCGTCCATTTTAACGCCTTCAATCTGATCGCCTCTTAACGGGGGCATTGAAGAACCTCCGGGGATTACACACAATATTTTTTTATTATTTATAACTCCACCTGCATAATTATATATCAAATCCGTTAAAAGCATGCCGGTAGGTAATTCATAAACTCCGGGTTTGTTTACATGCCCGCTTATTCCGTAAAGCAGAGTACCGGGGTGCTTAGGTTCGCCGATTTTTGAAAACCATTCCCATCCTTTATTTATAATCGGGGGAACATTAGTAACGGTTTCAACGTTATTTATGGTAGTGGGACAACCCCACAAGCCGTTCTGTGCAGGAAAAGGCGGCTTAACCCGGGGGTAGCCTCTCTTCCCTTCTATAGAGTTCATAAGCGCAGATTCTTCACCGCAGATGTATGCACCGGCTCCTTTATGGACGTAAATATCCACAAAGAAATCCGTACCGAAAGTTTTCTTCATCTTTTCGCCCGCGTAACCTTTGGCGCAGGCATCCGATAAAGCTTTTTCAAAAAGTTTAATCCATTTATGGTACTCTCCGCGGATATATATGTACGTAGTTTTAACACGAGTAGCGTAAGCGGCAATTAAAATCCCTTCAATCAACTGGTGGGGATTGAATTCAAAAATTTGACGGTCTTTGAAAGAACCCGGCTCGCTTTCATCGCCGTTAATACAAAGGTAAGCAGGTTTGACTGAAGACTTGGGCATGAAGCTCCATTTAAGTCCTGCAGAGAAAGCAGCGCCGCCGCGCCCGCGCAAACCTGATTTTTTTACCTGATCTATTATATCATCGGGCGATTGACTTAGCGCTTTTTTAATTGCCGTGTAACCGCCATATTGTTCGTAAACATCTATAAGATGAAAATCTTTTATACCGGGAAGAACTATTTTTTCCATTGGCATATATTAAAATTAGTCTTGGTTTTTAAAGGATTCAATAATTTCATCAACTTTTTGAATGTTAAGATTTTCAAAAAAGTCTTCATTTATTGCAAACATAGGCGCCGTACCGCAGGAGCCCATACATTCCACTTCTTCCAATGAAAACAAGCCATCACCGGTTACACCGCCGTTTTCAATTTTCAATTTATCTTTTACATGATCATAAATAACCACAGCGCCGTGCAGCATGCAGGAAACATTTGTGCAAACCTGCAGATGATATTTACCCGCCGGTTTTGTATGATACATTGAATAAAAAGTGACTACTCCGAGCACTTCTTCCGCCGTCATTTCAAGAACGGATGCAACTTCCTTTATAACTTCCTGCGAAATCCATCCTTCCTGTTCCTGAGCAATATAAAGGACAGGCATAAGAGCCGCATTTTTATGAGGATACCTTTTAACTGCTTCCTCAATTCGTTTAGTATTTTCTAAGGTAAACTTAAATGTCATTATTTTAAATATTTCTTTCTTCCTGCATTATACAGTTCTGAATATTTTGATTGCGCGATTATTTTACCCGTTACTATGCCATCCCACCGGGATTTAGAATAATTGTGAAATAATAATCTGCCTGCATTAAGCGATTGTAATTTCTTCAATTATTTATCAGCTTCGCCCATAACGGGATCAAGGCTTCCGACAATTGCTACAATATCTGAAATCATTCGACCCTTTATTAAATGAGGGATCGACTGCAAATTCACAAACGAGGGTGAACGGATTTTGCACTTCCACGGGCGTCCTTCGCCGTTGCTAACAAGGTAAAAACCAAGTTCTCCTTTCGGATTCTCTACTGCGCTGTATATATCTCCAACGGGCGGATTAACTCCAAAATTAACTATCATAAAATCATGTATAAGCTCTTCCATCTTAGAATAAATTTCAGTCTTCTTAGGAAGAACTTTCTTAGGCTGATTCAAAAGTATATCACCTTGAGGCATTTTGTCCAGTACCTGGCGAATTATTTTTATACTTTCACGGGTTTCATCGGCGCGGACAAAATAACGCGCTAATGAATCTCCTTCCGGGAAAGTAACCACATTAAAATCCATATCATTATAAAACAAATACGGCTTAGATCTCCGGAGATCAAACTCAACACCGCTTCCTCTTAAGCTTGGACCTGTTAAGCCGAGATCGACAGCATCTTCGCCGGAAATAACGCCTACTCCTTCAAGCCGTTCAATAAAAATCCTATTTGTGTTAAGTAGCTTTTCGCATTCATCCAGATTTTCTTCATACTGATTTATGAACCATTTAGCTTTTGCAAGCGCCTCGGGTTGAGCGTCGTTTGCAATGCCGCCAATACGCGTAAAGCTGTTTGTGAATCGAGCGCCGCAAAGGATATCCCATATATCAAGGATTTTTTCTCTTTCCCGCAGAGTCCACAGGAAAACTGTTAATGCGCCTATATCCATAGCAAACGCGCCGATAGCAACTAGATGGGAAGCTATTCTTGCAAGTTCAGTAATCATCATTCTTATATACTGAGCTCTTGGAGGCGCTTCAATTCCAATAAGTTTTTCAACGGCAAGCGCCCATGCAACATTATTCGCCATAGGGGCAAGATAATCGAGTCTATCCGTATGCGGAATAAATTCATAAAAGGACATGTTCTCCGCCAGTTTTTCATATCCGCGGTGCAGGTACCCAAGTTCGGGAACGCAAGCTACAACACTCTCGCCGTCAAGCCTGAGAAGAAGCCTTAGCACTCCGTGCGTTGCAGGATGCTGGGGACCCATATTCAATATCATCTCATTTTCAAGGGCATCTTCAGCGGTTATATTAGTATCGCGCAGCAGCGCTTCAAGTATCTTAGGATGAACATCGTCTTTAGTTATTTTTTCCATCTTATAAATCTTGCGTTTAAACTTTTATTATTTCGCTGGCAGGGTAATAGAGCCCGGAATTCCCATCAAAGGGAAATCCTTTCGAAGAGGATAATATTCAAAATCCTCCGGCATATACATTCTTCTTAGATCAGGATGATTATTAAAAATAATTCCGTACATATCATAAGTTTCGCGCTCTTCCCAGTCTGCAGTTTTCCATACGGAAGAAACAGAATCAATTGAGCAGCCGGATTGGTCAACATCAGCTTTAAGCGCAAGCCTGAAACCATATTTAATTGAATAAATATGATATACGACCGTAAAGCGAGCTGCCTGACCGGTAGGCAGGTTTTTTCTTTGCGCCCAGTCTATAGCGGTAACATCTTCGCATAATTTAAATTGAAGATCATCATCATCCTTCAGGAACCGGCAGACTTCAACGACGTTTTTCTTATCAAACAAGATCGTCAATTCATCCCTGAATTCACTGAACTCAAAATTCACACTTCCGAATTTATCTTTTAGTTTTTGTGTTATTAACTCTTTTAGCGGAGCCATAATATCCGTAATAAATTAGTTATTTTGATTGACTGCAATACCGGGAAGTTTTTTATCCTGGAACTCACGCGCTTTAGTCCTTCCAATTTTTTCCTGTATTTGCATCAAAGCATTAAGAAGGTTTTCAGGTCTCGGCGGACAGCCTGCAAGGTATACATCTACGGGCAAGAATTGATCTATACCCTGCACAACATTATAAGACCTGTACATTCCGCCGGAAGAAGTACAAGCGCCCATTGCAATTACCCATTTGGGATCGGGCATCTGATCATAAATTTTTTTCACTACATGAGCCATTTTATAAGTTACCGTTCCAGCTACAATCATTAAATCGCATTGTCGCGGAGTAAACCGCATTACTTCCGAGCCAAAACGAGCAATATCATATTTAGGATCGCCTGCAGCCATCATTTCAATTGCACAGCATGAAATCCCCATAGGCATAGGCCAAACCGAATTCTTACGGGACCACGCAACAACAGCGTCAATTGTACTTGTAATAATTCCATCATGTGTTAACTTAGCTTCTAATCCCATTTGAAACCGCCTTTCTTATACACATATAGGAATCCAAGTTCTAGAACCAATAAAAAAATCATCATTGAATAAAACACAGGCATACCAATCTCTTTGAATAACCTTCTGAACTGAACTGCCCAGGGATAAACGAAGATTACTTCAAGATCAAAAATTATGAAGAGCATACCCACAAGGTAATACTTGATTGAAACTCTTTCGTGTGTAGTTCCGACGGGTTTCATACCGCTTTCATAAGTAGAAAGTTTTTCTTTTGTAGGTCTCTGCGGACCAAAAATTACGGATGAAAAGACGGTTACACCGGCAAATCCGGCGGCAATTATAATAACAATAAATATTGCCAGGTACTGAATAATCATTGGTTAATGCGCATTTGTGACTGCCAAACATATTACAAAATTGATATATAGTCAATTAAGAGAACTATAAGTGTTTTGCAGATCAAATGCGGGAAGAGATTTATAGATTAGTTTCAGCTTACCGGTATTTCGGAAATTAAGCCGACCCCGATAAAGGTTGTAATAGTTTTCGCCGGATCATTAGTTATGAGTTTTGTTTTATACCATAATATTGCATTTGGAAACGCAGTTTTTGGAATACATCATAGTATTTCCGGCGGCTTAATGGGGGTTCTTTGGCTGGTTAGGATTCATTGCCCCAGTAACCCTAAATAATGTTATATACGAAAAGAGATCTTGGACACTTTGGATTCTTGACAATTCATTCTGGCTTATTTCATTGCTTGTGATGGGAATAATTTTATCTGTTTGGCAATAATCAGGGAGTCATAGTTTGAAAAAACTACAATTTTTATTCTTCATCATCATATTCAACCAAAGAGCGGACATCATAGCCGCTTAATTGTTCTCTGCCTTTTAAAGCGGTTAATTCAATTACAAAAGAAATTTGAACGACTTCACCGCCAAGTTTCTCAATAAGGTTGGCAGCAGCTTTTGCAGTACCACCTGTAGCGAGCAAGTCATCATGCAGAAGAACGCGCTCCCCTAACCCAATTGCATCTTTATGTATTTGAAGTGTATCTGTTCCGTACTCAAGAGCATAGGTAATACTTTCAGTTTCGGCAGGCAGTTTTCCCGGTTTCCGAATTAGAATAAACCCGGCATTAAGCTTTTCTGCCAGCATAGCGCCAAAAATAAATCCTCTTGATTCTACTCCGACAACTTTGGATATTTTTAAATCTTTCGTAAAACCATATAGTTGTTTTAAAGCCACATTTATTGCATCAGGCTCTTTAAGAAGAGTAGTTATATCTTTGAACAAAATTCCTTTTTTAGGAAAATCTTTTATATTCCTTATATATTTCTTTAAATCCTTTCCCATTAGTTCCTCTAATTATTAATAAAAATATTTATTCCGTCTAAAAAAACTTCTTAAGTTCCGCCGGTTTTATTAAGTTTGAAACAATAAACCATAACATCTTCCGCTTTTATGATTGATCGAATGAATCATTTTCAAGTAAATTGAAACATTGAATTCAGAATCAACATCCTTAATCACATCAAATTTGATTATGCAGGTTTCAACCATTTACGGATTCAGAACAATCCTTTTTTCAAGCATGTTAAGAATTATAAGTCCGATTTCATATTCATTTTTGTATTCAATAACGAGTAATCAGTTTAAGTTCCTCGAAACCTTCCTTTGTAAAAATTTCTTAAAATTTTCCAATAAAAAACAGTTTATTACCTCGTTGTTTTTTACACCCCCTTTTCTTGCAGAAAGAACGCCGTATTTAATATACGATATATCTTCAACAGAATGTGCATCCGGATTGATAGAAAAAAGGCAGTCTTTTTCCCGTGCATAAAATAACCATCGCCAGTCAAGATCAAGCCTGTGAGGATTTGCATTTATTTCAATCGCCACATTATTAGCCGAACATGCATCAATAACCTTTTTAACGTCAAATTTATATGGTTCACGCGATAAAAGCAGCCTGCCCGAGGGATGTCCCAATAAGTCTGTATAAGGATTTTCAACAGCCTTTATGAGGCGTTTTGTCATTTCCGCCTCTTCAATGCTAAACCTTGAATGAACTGAAGCTACCACAAAATCAAAATTACCCAGGAAATCAGGGGAATAATCAATGTCTCCTGTTTGCAAAATATCCGATTCGATTCCATGGAATATATGCAATTTATAGCTTGAAGCTATTTTTATAATCTCTTGTTTTTGAAGGAGTATCCGTTCCTCGCTTAAACCATTGGCATAAGCAGCAGTTTTACTATGATCGCACACAGCAGCATACTCAAACCCTACTTTTTGTGCTTCTGCAATCATCTCTCTTAATGAATTCCGGGCATCGGAGTATGTAGTGTGGAAGTGTAATAATCCCTTGAAATGATCTATGGCTAAATCCGAATTTTCTTTTAATTTTTGATTGTTTATATTAAAATATTCCTTTTCCCTCATTTCAGGAATAACGAAAGGGAAATTGATACTTTCAAAAATTTCATATTCATTACCTGCACACTTAATGCCTGCGTCTGCATTAAGCCCTGCAATAAAATCACTGCTTCCGGTTGTAAGGAATAATTTTTTACAAACCTCAGTTTCATTAGTAACAATATATAAGACAATTGGTACCGGGTAACAGTTTTTTACAGTTACTATGTCTTCACGGACTTCAAATGTAAAAGTCTCTTTTAATTCCGCAAGGAATCTTTTTTTATCAGGAACAAGAACGACAAAAGCAATTTGGGAAATAATTTCCATTCCCCTTCTGAGTTCGCCTGTATGGACTATATTACTTAAAGTATGAAACTTAGAAATTTTTTCAAGAAATTCTTCAGAGAGTTTATCTGCGGTATCTAAAAGAATATATTTGCTGTAGGTTTTCTGTTTCACTATTTCCGCTATTATTTTATTTTGAGCTGCTTCTCCGAATCCCTTTAACAAAGCAAGACGGTTTTCTTCACAGGCATATTCAAGTTCACCGATATTCGATATTCCGAGTTCAGAATAGAGTACTTTTATTTTCTTTGGACCGAGTCCCCTGATTTTTAATAAATCATCAATTCCATCCGGCGCACCTTTTTTCAATTCATCATAAGCTGAAGAATTACCGGTTTCATAAAACTCATAGATTACAGATTGGAGCCCTTTGCCGATCCCTTTTATTTTATCAAGCGCTTTATCATTGACAATTTTGTCAATTTCAATTTCAGATTTTCTGATTGCATTTGCGCCGTTCCTGAAAGCATTTACTTTAAACGGGTTCTCACCGTTGTATTCCAATAAACCGGCAATGTTTTCCAGCAGAGCAATTATTTCTTTTTTACCCGGCATAATTAAACCAATTTACGATTAAAGCCATTTGCAAATAAGTTGAAACAAAACCCAATACAGCCCCGGCTAATACTTGTGAAACCGTATGACATTTTAATTTTACTCTTGACCAGCCTACAAGCAGGGGGATGAAGATAAAAATAAGTCCTGCAGGACCAACGGCAAAACATAAAGCAGCTAAAGAGCCGCATGCGCCTAATGAATGCACGCTTATCTTCCAGAATTTATTTATAAGGACAACAATTAACACATTAGAAATATAGCAAAACCAAAATGCTGTTGAAATAATATTTACCCGGCTTGTAATTAAAATAACAAGACCAATTATATAAAATACTCCCGATATTAAAAATGGTGCGGTTCTTTCCTCTTTTATTGTTGCATCGTAATTAACAAGTTTTCCCTTTCTTTTCAACTGTACGAACAATACTATGTGGAGAACAAAACCGAAAATGACAGTAACAGCTAAGAGGACTATTTGTTTTGGAAAATTGTTTTCTAATTTAAAAGCAAAATAGACAAAAATAAGAATTGTAAACGAAGGCGGGACAAAAAGAGTCGAGATAAATCTTGCAAGTTTTTGAGAAAATTGTTTATCCAAAATAATTCCTTAGAATTTAAGCAGACAAAATCAACCTGATATTTAGAAACAGAGATTCTATCAAACAACCGATTTAAATAAGATTAAATCTTCAAGATATTTTAATAAAATATCTTCAACCCGGTTATATTCATACACCTGCATTAAAGCCTGCCTGATCTGCGAAGCGTTATAAAATGCTTTAAGATAGCCGGTATAAAATTTTCTATGTTCAAGCACAGCTCTTTTTTCCCCTTTGAAGTTAACACCATATTGAAGGTGTCTCAGACAGGTTTTTATTTTAAGCTCTTCATCAAAAGAAGAAGAAATATAACCGTTGTTTAATAAATCCTTTATTTCTTTGAATATCCACGGATTTCCTATAGCGCCGCGCGCAATCATAACACCATCGGCGTTAGTCTCATCAAAAGCTCTCTTTGCGTCTTCTGCGGTAAGTACATTACCATTAAGCACGACCGGAATGCTAACTGCATTTTTAACTTTAGAAATCCATGACCAGTCTGCATCGCCTTTATGTCCCATCACCCTGGTTCTGCAATGAACAGTTAAGGCTTTTACTCCAACATCCTCCATTCTCTTAGCGACTTCAACTATCTTTATATTATCTGAATCCAAGCCCAGCCTTGTTTTAACAGTAACAGGCAACGAAACTGCATCAACAACGCCTTTAACTAGTTGCTGCATATATTCAGGGTTTTTTAATAATCCTGCTCCGGCGCCGCACCCAACGACATTTTTTACCCAGCATCCGGCATTTATATCAATTAAATCAGGATTCTGCTGCTCGGAAATCCTTGCAGCTCCTATCATAGATTCGACTGCTCCGCCATATATCTGTATACCGACAGGTCTCTCTTCCTCAATAATTTTTAATTTGCTGTGAGTTTTTTTTGATTTACGAACTAATCCCTCAGAATTAACAAATTCTGTATATACAACATCGGCACCTAATTCCCTGCAGATATACCTGAAAGAAATATCCGTAACATTCTCCATCGGAGCCAGGAGAACAGCCTTTTCTAATTTTATTTTACCGATTTCAAACATAAAAACGATTTGCTGAACAGATATCCGGCACTTAATTACCATTACTTATATTACAAAGATAAGAATTAATAGGGAAATATTACCTGGCTATGCTTCTTCCGGTCCAGGTTGTAACTTCTTAGAAAGATAGCTTATTCCTATTAAAAAGAATGATAATATCATTAAGCGGTAGTAAACTCACCATTGCCAAAGTCATCCCGATTGGAAAATCTCCCGAAAGAACCGGGGAGAATATATTGTTGCGGTATAATTCACGAAACTGTATACTGAAGTTTTTCTATAACAGCATCGGTAAATTCGCGTGTTCCTACATAGTTAAGGGAATTAATGTCTTTAGTAACATATTTACCATCTTCTATAACGGAGGCGACAGCCTTTTCAATTTTCCGGGCAGCTTCTTTTTCGCCAATGTAGTCAAGCATCATTACAGAGGCAAGTATTTGCGCAGAGGGGTTAGCAATATTTTGTCCGGCAATATCCGGGGCTGAACCGTGAACGGCTTCAAATATAGCTATATGATCACCTATATTTGCACCGGGCGCCATACCAAGCCCTCCTACCAACCCAGAAGCTAAATCGGATAATATATCACCAAACAAATTAGTTGTTACAATACAATCGAACTGGTAAGGATTCATTACCATCTGCATAGCCATATTATCAACGATCTTATCTTCAAATTTTATTTCAGAATATTCGGGAGCCATCTGTGCAGCTACATCTAAAAACAAGCCTCCGGTAAACTTTAGAATATTTGCTTTGTGAACCACCGTCAATTTTTTTCTTTTATGTTTTCTTGCATATTCAAAAGCATAACGTATAATCCGTTCAGAGCCTCTTCTTGTAATAATTCCGATTGTTTCAGCGGCAGTATGGCTGCTGTCAATATAGTGCTCGATACCTGAATAAAATTCTTCAAGGTTTTCCCTGAAGATAATTAAATCAATATGATCGAAATATAAAGTCTTAATCCCGGTAAAAGTTTTAGCAGGACGCAGGTTGCAGAACAGTTCAAATTCCTGACGCAAAGCAACGTTAACACTTCTGAAACCTTTACCAATGGGAGTTGTAAGAGGTCCCTTTAATGCTACGCCGGTGCGTTCGATAGAATCAGTTACGTCTTTTGGTAAAGGGTCTTTGTATTTTTCCAGCGCAGTCATACCCGCTATAACTGTTTCCCATTCTATATTAATACCGGCGCTTTCAAGAATACGGACTGTGGCGGCAGTTATTTCAGGACCAATTCCATCACCGGGAATTAGAGTAATGCTTCTTGACACCTTTTACCCTTTCAATAAAATTAATTATTATTTTTAGAATAATATGGAAATATTTTACCAATCATATTGACATTCTTATTTCATGTGATACCAGATAAGACAAAATAATAAAATTTAATCAGAAATTATTTCCCGTACTCAAATTGACAGTCAGTAACTGTAAACCGTTAAAAACGGTTATATTTTCAAATTTTAATTTAAGCAACCTATGACTTAAAAACATGGGCTGCTAAGGATAAAGCTCATATTTGTTAACCGTTTCAACGGTTTATAAAAGGATAAAACAATAAGCGGTCAACTTGAGCCCGAACTTATTGGCAAAATTGAAAAGAAAATCACTTACTTTATAAGTTAAAGAACGACCCCCAAAAACAAGGATATGATAAATATACCCGGAAGAATAATTTTATTATGTAAGGGCATATTCAATAATTTTAACGATTTAAATAAAAAACATAGTAATAAGAGTTATTTAGATATGTTTTCCACTGAAATATTTTCAGTAAGTTTAGTCATAATATTTTTAGTATCATCGTAAGATTGCAGCATTTTTTTCTTATCGTCAGCGGACATATCTTTTAAGAAGACATGATTGAGAGAATCGGCGGCAGGAAGTATTTCATATCCATTTTTGTTATTAATTTTTCCTTTGAATACCCACGTAGGAAGGAAGTTTACTTTTAAAATGGAAATATTACCGTCATTCAAATTTTTCTTTAATATAATCTTTAATATGACTCCCGCATCAGAATATCTCCATCTCTGATTGGAAATAAAATTTCCCAAAGAATAGACTACAAAGCCGGTATCAAGTTTGCCGCCGTTTGTTTTAAAAAAAGCTGCGGGTTCAATTACATGCGGGTGCCCGCCGATAATTAAATCAGCGCCGTCTTCAATTGTTTTCTGAACAATTATTTTTTGAAAATCGGACGGAGTTCTCTTATATTCCGTTCCGAAATGAAAATATACAAGGACAATTTCAGCCCCTATGTGACGGGATAAATTTATATCATTCCTGATTAGCACGGTATCTATCAAATTTATGAGGAAGGGTTTTTCTTTAGGGAGAGGATTTCCGTTTGTTCCATAGGAATAAGCAAGCAGAGCAAGTTTAATTCCTTTAATGTTAAATATCCTGATTGAATCTCTGTCTTTTTTAGAAGTAAATGTGCCTGTGTAATAAAGCCCGTTGTTTTTAATTATTGAGATAGTCCTTAAAAGTCCCATTTCTCCATCGTCAAGGGCATGATTATTTGAAGTAGTAATTAAATTAAACCCGGCAGATTTCACTGCCGCAACAAATTCATCGGGCACATTAAAAAACGGGTAGCCGGAATACCCTTTTAATTTACCGGCAGTAACAGTTTCAAGGTTTCCAAAAGAAAAATCAGAATTCCGCAGATATTGTCTTATTATTTCAAAAGCCGGGTAAAAATTAAAACTATCTGCGCTTACTCTGGCATATTCAAATTGAGGAGAATGACACATTAAATCGCCGACAGCAGAAATTGAAATTGTAACGGTAGAATCCAGGGCAAAGTGCTGCCGGTATTTACACTCCTTACTTTTCAAATATTCCGTGATAATTAAGACAAATAGGCAAGCAACAGCAAGACTAATAATTAATCGGCGCATAACCAATAATAAGGCTGAATTATTTTTCTAATTCAGCCTTCGAACTTTCTTTAGTAGAAAAATTTAGGCTTTGGATGTTTTTCTTTGAGCCTTAACATCCTGAATATCCTTGCGGACTTCCTGGGCATGCTTTCTCAAATCGCTTAAGCCTTTGCGCAGCCGAGTTCCGGCAGCAGCTTGTCCTTTTACATAGAACTTTTCAAAATCAGTTTCCAAATTTTTAACTGATTGGACTAAGTTCTCAAATTTTTCCATTATTACCTCCGAATATTAATTGAATAAATAAGTTAATTAGAATTTTCGAGAATGATCTCCGATATATCTTTAATTTCTATTTGTTCAGATTTTTCAAAATACTTAACACCGTCAGTAAGCATTGTCATACAAAAAGGGCATGCAGAAACAACGATGTCTGTATTAGTTTCCAGCGCTTCGCGCGTACGTTCAACATATATACTTCCCCCCTCTTCATCATCAAGAAACATTCTGCCTCCTCCGGCGCCGCAGCAAAATCCCTTACTCTTATTCCTTTTCATCTCAACTATTTCCAGCCCTTTTATTTTTTTTAATGATTTACGCGGCGACTCATAGACTCCGTTGTATCTGCCTATGTAGCATGAATCATGATAAGTAACTTTTGTCTCACTAATAACTTTCTTTAATTTTATACTTCCATCGTCCAGTAATTTTTGAATAAACTGTGAATGATGAAGGACTTCATAATTTCCGCCAAACTGTTTATACTCATTTTTAAGAGAATGAAAGCAGTGCGGACAAGCAGTTACAATTTTTTTCACTCCATAACCGTTCAATATTTCAATATTTTCTTTCATCATCATTTGAGCTAAGTACTCATTTCCTAATCTTCGGGCAGTATCCCCGTTGCATTTTTCTTCATTTCCCAAAATTCTAAAGTTAATATTGGCTTTTTGCATAAGAGATGCAAATGCTTTTGTAACTTTTTTACATCTATTATCAAAAGAACCAGCACACCCAACCCAGAAAAGTATATCACAATCGGGGCTTTCAGCAATAGTTTTGACGCCCATACCTTTAGCCCAATTAGCCCTGTCGGCAGAATTAAACGGCCAGGGTGAATAATTTGACTCAATGCTTTTAAAAACATTATTAAGATTAGAGGGGAAATGAGATTCGGATAAAACCAAATTTCGTCTCATATCAACAATAGAATCTATATGTTCAATCATTACAGGACATTCCTGCACACAAGCCATGCATGTAGTACACTCCCATAATTCGATATCTGAAATATAATGATGAATCAGAGTATTTTCAAAGGAATTTTTCTTAAAAATACCATTAGCGAGAATTGGAGCTATTTCATCGGTCCTTCTTCTAATGTCCATAATTATCTTTTTGGGAGATAAAGATTTACCTACACAAGCTGCCGGACACGAAGCAGTGCATCTACCACATTCCGTACAAGCATAACCGTCTAAAAGTTGTTTCCATGAAAATTGATCAATATCTGCTGCTCCGTAAACATCAATAATCTCATCTTCCAAATTCAGAGGTTTTAAGTTATTTCTAACCGTATCTAAATTTGAGAAGAAAGTATTTGGTATGGAGGTAAGAATATGAAGATGCTTTGAATAAGGCAGATAATTTAAAAAAGTGAGAACAATAATAGTATGCATCCACCAGAAGAACTCATAATTCTGCCTCATATTAAATGAACCCGGGTTATATAAAAAGGTACTAAGAAAAGCGGAAACAGGATGAAATTCATAGGGTTTGGGTAAAAATCCACGCATAGCAATAGAGGAAATATTCTTACCGAACATAGCAATGCATATGAACATTATCATCAATAAAATTGCCGCCGCATCCACTTTACCCTTTTTTTCAACTTCAAGCCTTTGAATATGAATTATAAATCTTCTATAAAGGGCATACAATACGGCTAAAATAATTAAGACACCAAATATATCCTCTATGAAAGTAACTGCAGAATAAAACCAACCCGAAAAAGACAAACTAAAGGAAGAATAAAACCCCTGTATGAATGCCTCAAGAACTGTAAATAAAAACAAAATAAATCCCCAAAAAATAAAAAAGTGAAGAATACCAGCTTTAACATCCCAAAAAAGTTTAGAATGACCAAAAGCAACTACGATTACATGTTTTACTCTTTCTCCGAATTCATTGAACCTATCGTCTTTCTTTTTTGCGACATTTATACATTTTGCAAGCCTGAAGCAATTACGGATAAAAAATCCCATTGACAGAGCAAATAAAATAATAAAGACGATATTTTTAAGCCCCATAAAGGTGACCCTGTCCTGCTGAAAATATTTTTTTTATTTTAAGAAAATTATTTCAGGAACTTTGCAATTCCCTTATTGATCCCGAAATAAATTCCGGTTCCTATTACAACTTTTGCGACCGTCCAGATTATAAAAACAGCGGCGCCCAGAATAAATGCCTCTTTCAAATTCTTTAAATAGACAACGTTTAAGAACAATGCACCAAGGCTTATAATTATAATTTCGCTTAGAAATAAAGATAGAAAAACACCCGCATATTTTTTCACATTTGAACCGGTTCTCTTAAGGTTTCCAACAAAATACCCTGATATAAAAGCGCCGATGGGAAATGCGAGTAAATAACCGCCCGTTGGTCCGAACAGACGAGCAATTCCAATTGAATTATCGGGTATTTGTGCAAACACAGGTATTCCTAAACAGCCAAGGAGGAGATATAGGAACTGGCTATAGGCTCCTTTTCTTGCACCAAGGAAAGCTCCCGATAATATTACCATTGTAGTTTGAAAAGTAAATGGAACCGGTTTTACAGGAATTGTTATTTGTGCAGCAATAGCAGTCAAAATAGTAAATGAAAGAATCCATAAAAGGCTTGAAATATCAGCAATAGTTAAAAATCGAAATATCCTGCTTGTTTTAACATTTTCTCTAATGAACATACAGTCCCTCTAACTTAGATTATTAATAAAAAATTTTCCGGTTATTTGGAGTAATTCATCAAACTTAGAGTTACTGCCTTCAAAAGGATGCTTCATGTTAAATGTGTGTCCAACAGAACTAATTCTATGAAAATAAGTAATACTTTTATTGGACCATTCATATAACCTTTCGGCTTCCTTAATTTGTACAGCAATATCCTGCTCCCCATGAACAATAAGCAATGGACGGTCTAACTCTCTGACAGCCTTTTCTAAATTTAAAGAATTGTTTCCATTTTTTTCAATATCTTCTAAAAGAGAAAGATTTAATTTCATTTTTTGTCTTGTACGGGTATTAAAAACTTCAAAATATCCTTTTTTTCTCCAATTTTCTTTTTGTTTACCGGAATACCTGTCAAGTTTAGAAATTGAAGACCAGACAGCAACTGCATTTACATTAACTATTTGCCTCGCAGTTAATAAAGAAATAGCGCCGCCTCTGCTGTGACCGATTAAGCCTATTTTTTGATTTGAAAGCTTGCAAAAATATCCATTTAGATAAGCAGAAATTAAGCCTGACAACTCTTCGATTTCAAGCGAGAAGGTATTTTGTGCAAATTTATCAAGTTCCGTAAACTCGGTAAGTTTATCACCGATTCCATTATGAGAAAAGTTAAATAAAATAACGAAAAAGCCTATTTTTCCAAAGTATTGTCCAATATAAGGGCCAAAACCCCAGTCTTTAAATCCTTTAAAACCATGAACAAATATTAAGCAAGCTATTGGGTTAATATTTTCTAATCCATAAGCAGTAATATGTAACTGTTCATTCCGGGCGGTATTAAGGATAAAATCTTTGCTCATCGTTTCAAATATGCTTATTATGAAATGAAAAGTCAAGAAATTTGAAGATTTTTCACCATTGTCCAATATAATTCAAAAATGATAAAGTTATTTCGGAAAAATTGACTCGCTTGCCGGATTGGCACGCAGGCAAGTCATCAATGAGGCTGACTAAAAAGTAATTTTAGAATGCTGCAGAAAAATTGGGATTGAAATTTTAGTCAACATTCAACTACGAAAAGAGTCAGCTTGGCAAGCTGACCAACATTTTAATAAGCCTCAAGCAAATGGGATGAGTGTACAAAATGTCTTTTTAACAAGTATTGTTCAATATAAATTATTTTTATTTTGCACGATTTAATTTTAATTCGGAGAGATAAGAACTAATCAAAACTTGAAATACAATTACTTATGTTTTAAAACATCATTAATTTGTTCAATTTTTCTTTTCAAAGATTTATTTTCTGCAACCAATTGACTTGTTTTTTTACTTGAATTTATTTTATTTTTAGAAGGTTTTTTATCGGCGAGCAGCCAATGAATATCCATGCCAAGGTCGTAAAGGCGTTTCAATATCTCACCGCCCGGTACTACCCTGTTCTGGAAATAAGGATATAGCTGTTCTCTTTTTATTTTTAATGCTTTTGCAAATTCAACGTTAGAGGAGAAATTTTCATCTCCGAATTGTCTGATTTTTTTTCCTAACTTCATTTTTTATCCTTTATGATATAATTTTAATCTTAATAGTATCCTGACAATAAGCAATCCTTGACAAAATTATCAGACATGAGCCAGTTAGTAACTCATGCTACACAGAATAAATGGATTTATAATCCAGGCACCTGCAAGCCTGCCGACAGATTAATGCCGGGGACAAATAATTACAAATATATCCGGCTTCCAGCTAAAAAAATGAGACTCATAATGGACTAAAGTCCAAAATTTGTTGATGTTTTACTATACCCCGAGTTATTCCATAGGAATGGCTATGTCAAAACCCGGGGCTACTTAATAAAATTGAATAAGTGCGTAACATGAGTTAGTAATTTTAATAATACAGTAAAAGATTTTGCAAATATAGATTAATTTAATAAAAGCTATCATAAAGTTCCAAATTAATTATTAAATTAATATTTTTTTCATTCTGCAACTTGTTTTGTACCGTACTACTTAGTTTTTTTATATAATATAGCTCTAAATACTATTATTATTGTATATTTTGCATATTTGAATTAACAGCTCATTTCATTATTTTTTTATGAATGATAATTTGTATTTACGCGCAAAAGCCTAATTATCAGACTAAATAATTATAATACAAATAAAATGCGATATTTATTAGTTATTCCATCAATCGACATAAAGGATGGAAAAACTGTAAGAGTAGTTCAGGGTATACCGGAATTAAATTTTCAAGAATACGGCAGCGATCCTGTTGAGATGGCAAAAATATGGCGTACTGAAAATGCAAAACTTATTCATGTGGTTGATTTTGACGGCGCCGCCGACCATAGTAAAAATAATTTGCATATCATAAGGGAGATTTGCGAATCGGTAATTATTCCCGTACAATTTGCCGGAGGAATAAGGGAACTTGATGATGTTGAAGCAATAATGGATACGGGTATAAGCAGGCTTGTAATAGGTACAATGGCAATTGAGCACCCGGACTTCTTTATAAAGGTTTTTGAAAAATACGGTCCGTTAAAAATTGCTATCGCCTTGGATATAATTGATGAGGAGTTAGTTACAAAAGGCAGAAAATTGATGACCGGCATAAACTATTTAGATTTTGCAAAAAAGATGGCAAATCTTGGCGTTGAAAGGTTTATTGTAACAGACGTTCTTCGCAATGGAATTCTCGGTGGACCTAACTTAGTTTATTCGGCTAACGTTGCTGAAATTACTAAAGGCAAGTTAACACTTTCGGGAGGCATTCGTAATAAGGATGAATTAATGGATGTCCAAAAACTAATGCCAGCGGGAATTGATTCAGTTATAGTTGGCAGAGCTTTATATGAAAATAGATTCCCCTGCCAAAAACTGTGGCGCATTGCAGAATCCGGAATTTTTTAATACATTTATTCTGTGAATGGAGAGCTAATAATAAGAGGGAAAAATGGACAAAGATGAGAATGAAATAATTCGCAGTAGTTTTTGGTCTAATTTTTTTAGCTCATCCGCTAAAAAGGTTGATCTTAAAGATCATATTTTCACAGTTCCAATTTTTAAAGATTTGAGGTCTAACGAGATATCCCAGCTAATAAAAATTATTCATAACAGAAATTATCTTGCGGGAGAATGTATATTTTATGAAGGCGATCCGGGAATCGGCATTTATATTATACGAAGCGGTGAAGTTGAAATAAAAAGAGCGGTTGAATCCGGCGGGAATCATTTGCTTGCATATTTCAGGAAAGGAGATATTTTTGGAGAATCAGCGCTTGTAGACGGCGAGAAAAGAACTGCTTCAGCTACAGCTAAAACCGACGTAAGCCTCTCCGTAATATTCAAACCTGAACTTGATGAGTTTACTGAAAGATACCCTAAGAAAGGGATTAAAATATTACAGGGTATTACAGCGATTTTAGTTACAAGATTAAGAAAATTAAACGAAGAAAATATTCTTCTTCAAGTTAAGTTAAAAAATAAAACCGGAGAAAGCATATGAAACCTGAAATAAAAAAAATATTAGTTCCAATCGATTTTTCCGATTATTCCAAAAGCGCACTTAAATATGCTGTAAATTTTGCTATAAAATTTAACGCAGAATTATACCTGATATATGTAGTAGAACCGATAATATATCCACCTGATTTCAGTATGGGACAAATTGCAATTCCCACTCTGGAGCTTGGCGTGGATAAAAGAGCCTTTGAAGAGCTCAATAAACTTGCAAAAAAAGAGATTCCGAAAGAGTTAATTGCCAATACAATTGTAAAGACAGGAAAGCCGTTTATTGAAATTATAGAATCAGCGATTGAAGAAAATATTGATCTAATAATAATAGCGACACATGGTCACACCGGTATGGAACATATTTTATTCGGAAGCACTGCAGAAAAAGTAGTAAGAAAAGCAAAATGTCCTGTCCTGACTTTACGGGAACCAATTAAAGGTTCCAATTTTACAAATGAAATTGGAAATGAGAAGGTACAGCAGAGTTAATACTTAAGAAAACAAACAGTTCAATTTTTCCGGTCAATAACAAAATCTACCAACTCTTTAAGAGCGGTTTTGGCGGGAGAATCAGGAAATATGGACAGCACAGATATAGCTTTTTTTGAATAGGCGGCGGCTGTTTCGGAAGCATAATTTAGACCGTTGTTTCTTTTAACAAAATCTATTATTGCTTCAACAGATCCATTTTTATCAACGTTTTTAATAATTCTTTTTATTTTAGAAGCTTCATTTCCCGGCACTTGCAGAAGCGAGTAAATTAATGGGAGCGTTATTTTTTTTTCTTTAATATCCCCGCCCACAGGCTTACCTATTAAAGAAGAATTCCCCTCATAATCAAGCATATCATCTCTTATTTGAAAGGCTATGCCAAGATATTCCCCAAACTTTCTCAATGCCTCGTTATAAATCTCATCAGACGATGCACTAAGAGCGCCTATCCGGCAGCATGTCTCCAGTAAAGACGCTGTTTTATCTGAAATAATTCTGAAATAAGTTTCTTCATCTATATCCAGCTTCCGAGTCTTTCGTATTTGAAGCAGTTCACCTTCTGACATCCTTTTAACGGTAGTAGTAATAATATCGAGGAAATCAAAATCTTTAGCTTGTACAGCAATCAGCAACCCGCGGGATAAAAGATAATCCCCCATTAATACAGCTACCTTATTTTTAAATAATTTATTTATAGACCAAAAGCCTCTCCTTTTATCGGCATTATCAACCACGTCATCATGCACTAGAGTGGCGGTATGAAGCAACTCAACCATGACGGCCCCCCTGTAAGTACGTTCGGTAACACCCCCGGCAACATTTGCTGCAAGCAGAACCAAAAGAGGTCGTATTTTTTTCCCTTTTTGCCGAATAATATACCTTGCAATAAAATCAATCAGCGTAACATTAGACTTCATAGATTGTTTAAAAAGTTCCTCAAATCTTTCCAGTTCAGATTTTATCGGAAGACTGATTTCTGCAAGTTTATTTTTAATCAAGATTTTTTACGGGCTAGTTTAGAAATTATTATACTTATTTCATATAGTAAAATTAAAGGTGCGGCTAAAATCAATTGTGAAACAGGATCAGGACTAGGCGTTAAAAATGCCGCAAGGATAAAAATGAGCACAATGGCATGCCGTCTGTATTTTCTCATGAACGCCGGTGTTAATATACCAATTTTTGTAAGAAAAAAAGATATCATAGGTAACTCGAACACCACGCCTGAGCCGAGCATAATGCTAACAATAATAGACATATATTCGTCAATTGCGAATATATTTTTAATTTCGGCAGAACCAAATTGAGCTGCAAACTTTAGCGACATGGGCAGCATAACAAAATATGCAAATACTATTCCTACGAGGAAGCAAATTGTTGAGAAAGCGACTATAGCCGAAATATATCTGCGTTCAGTTTTTTTTAAAGCAGGCGAAATAAATTTCCATAACTGGTAGAAAATATTAGGAAGGCTGACAATAGCGCCGCCAACCATAGCGACCTCAAAATAGAGCATTAATTGCCCGAACGGTTTTAGATTCTGAAGCGCTACACCAGCATGTCTTGCGGGAGTAAGTAAAATCTTATCAATAAGGATATTAATAAAAATCCAACAAAGAAGAGCGCCGGCACCAACCCCGATAATCGAATAAATTAATCTCCATCTGAGTTCTTCAAGATGTTCAAGAAAAGTCATTTCAGAACCGGAATTTTCTTCATCCTCAGGAGTTATAGGTTCCGGAGAATCACCTTGAATAATTATATCTTCTGGCGTCACTTTTATTTAATGTTATTAATTTAACTGTGAATATAGGGGAAACTTTGAGCATAATATTTTAACCCGGTTATTTATTCCGGTTAAAACTTTTTCATTCTCAAAATTTGAAATTGCTTTATCAATCAATTCAGCGATTTCAGACATTTCATTTTCTTTCATACCTCTTGTTGTCACAGCGGGAGTACCGATTCTTATCCCGCTTGTAACAAACGGGCTGCGCAGGTCAAACGGGATTAAATTTTTATTAACAGTAACTCCTGCAAGTCCAAGAGCCTTTTCAGCTTCTTTACCGGTAATGTTTTTATTTGATAAATCTATCAACATCAAATGATTATCCGTACCGCCGGATATTATTTCAAAACCATATTCACTCAATTTAAAGGATAAGGCTTTTGCATTTTTAATAACTTGTTGAGTATATGCAGTAAATGAATCCTGAAGGGCTTCACCGAAAGCAACTCCTTTAGCCATAATTATATGCATCAAAGGGCCGCCCTGGATACCAGGCATTACCATACTGTCGATAATTTCGGACATCAACTTAAATCTGTCGCCTTTAAGTGTTTTCGTGCCGAAAGGATTTTCTTTATCTTTACCAATCAGGATAATTCCGCCTCTGGGTCCTCTTAATGTTTTATGTGTTGTTGAGGTAACAATATCGCAATATAGAAGGGGGTTATTAAGTAAACCTTTTGCAATCAACCCGGCAGGATGAGCCATATCGCACATCAGGCAGGCTCCCACCGAATCAGCAATTTGCCTGAATTTAGAATAATCCCATTCACGTGAATAAGCGCTTGCGCCTGTAACAATTAATTTAGGCTTTTCTTTTTTTGCAAGATCTTCAATAATATTATAATCTAGTTCTTTAGTATCTTTATTTAAAGGGTAACCAACAGCCTGATACAAAATACCCGAAAAATTGACAGGAGAACCATGAGTTAAGTGTCCGCCGTGTGCCAGACTTAAACCAAGGAATTTATCACCCGGTTTCAAAAAAGTCATAAGGACTGCCATATTCGCTTGCGAACCACTATGCGGCTGAACATTTACGTAACCGGCATTAAACAATTTTTTAAGTCTTTCCTTAGCCAAATTCTCGGCTAAATCTACAAATTCGCAGCCGCCATAATATCTCTTTCCAGGATATCCTTCTGCATATTTGTTTGTAAGAACAGTACCGGCAGCTTCAAGCACAGCAGGGCTGACAAAATTTTCAGATGCAATCAATTCAAGATACTCCTGTTGTCTTTTCGTTTCAAGAGCCAATACTTCATAAATTTCTTTATCTTTTTTTAAATTATTATACATATTATTTTTGCATACAAATGATTATTTTTTTTATTTAGTCTTTTTATATTATAAAATAATAAGACTTTAGTTTTTAGCTCTAACAAACCACAATTCACCCAAACTTATTCCTATGTTCATCTTAATAAAATGTTCCATTACGAGGTCAGATTGGGATGAGCCTCTAGTGCCATATAATAGTGTAAGATCAAATGTACTAGATGGACTAATGGGATATGAAAAGCCTCCGGCAAAGGAATACTGATTTATTCCCGTCCCATCTACTATATATTGAAGCTGCTCATAACTTATACCCACACGCCAAATAGTTTGCTGCCATGGTGTTGAGCCCAATTCCAGCTTAGGTTTAAATTGAAAACCTGCGCTATATTTTGTTGCATTTCTCAGATCACCCGTGTAAATATCATTAAAAGTATAGTTTGACCAGTTTTGGGAAGCTATATCCAGATTGAAACAGTAAACCTTATTAATGTCAAAACTTAAGCCCGCCATAAAACGAACCGGTATTTTCATTTGAACCGTACCCTGTACGATTGTATCTGTTCTGGAGGTTGTAGTAGAAGTAAGAATTGTATCTGTTCTCAGTTGTCCAATAAGCTCAGACGCAAAGCCTATTCTGAAGTTAGAAATCTTTCCTGAATGAAATAGCGGGGAAAGGTCAGGACTAACCAGCCCGAAGTTGGAACCAAGCCCTGTGGGACTATACGTTAAATTATAATTAGAATTAGAGGCGTCTGAATTAATGAATTCTGAAGTGGCAATGTAATTTATATTACCGAAATAATAATTGAATGTCGCTCCCAGACTAAGATCGAATGGAAGTCTATAAGATGTCCCAATAAATATTTTAGATAAACCGCCATTACCCTGATATATTATTTGGTAATTGCCGGTAGCCTGAAGCAAATCTCCGTTTTCTCCTGAAGCATTATATTTCACAGTAGAATAAGGAACAAGTCCCATTACAACAGTTGCCCCATTGGAATCACTAACAGGGAAGGCAAGAGCAAGCCCGTTAAACATAGTTTGACCATTAAAGCCACTTGCAGAATTTTCAGAAAGGAAAGAACCGCTGTATGATAAGCTGACGCTAAAACGTGTTTTATTTATTTGATTCCAGGAGGCGGGGTTAACAACATCAAAGTAATTAGTATTAGCCAATGAGGCACCAAGCCCGCCGATACTGAGCCCATAAGCAGAAAATGAATAGACAGCATCCCCGATTCCCAGCCTGGAATAGCTGGAACCACTTTGAGCGAATAGACATAATTGAAAGGCAAAAAATACGGCAATAAGGATTTTTGTTAATTTCATATTTATTTTTTTCCCGTATAAGTAATTTGTAAGCGGGGTCTTAGCGCCCAGCTTGCCGCATTGCTTCCTTTTATTGCATATAGTTCAAGACCGTCATTCTGGCTTGTAACCTGAATTAACAATCCCTCATTTACTCCTTTATCAATCCAGTTCTGAACATAAGCAGCAATATTTCCCTGGAAAGTATTGCCGTTACGGCTTAAAGTAATGGTTTGTGTGGAGTCATACGCTCTTGCCGAGCTATCTGTTAATATTAGCGCATTAAGGGAATTAAGATAAACTGAACCAACTATTGTAGCTACAGTATCAAGAGTCAGAGTTAGATTAGCATAATTGATTAGAGTATTAGGAGGGATGGCGGAAACATTAAACAATATTCTGGAATTAATAACAAGACCGGCTTGAGCTACAATATCTTCCGAACTAATGACAGGGAGCGTCCCCGAAACTATACTTGATTCCTGTCCCGGGGAAAATGATAAAGTATCGCTGTAATCTCCGGATTTTTGTATAACCACGAGCAAAGTTGTATATGCAGATGAACTAGTCACGGGGTTAAAGCCGACTATTTTTTTTGAATTGCTCGTGGGTTTAAAGTAAATGCCATGATCAATACCAAGCGTGGGATTGGAAGCATATTTAAGAATATCAAGGACGTAAGATTTATCAAGATTAAAGGTAACAAGTGAATCGGAAAAGACTCTGTTTGCACTTAAATCCGCATAGATAAGACCGAGTGAATTAATACTATCTGCATCAACACCTGCTGCAGTCCAATTGTAGGAAATTCTATTAACCGTAAAGTCCATAGTAAGGTTGGAATCACCAAAAACATAGTTAGGATACATGGACACACCCGCATAGGTAACAACAGCGGCGCCATCTAATATATCAGTTTGAATAGTATCGGCTAAAGTAATAGAAAATTGAGCAAGATAGGAGCCTGAAACATTAGCTGCTTTTCCTAATAAAAAAGAACTGGCAGAACCAGTAATAGGGATAGTATATTTTGCATAAGAAGAAGATTGTTTCATTGAATCCGCAAAAGAATCAATTTCATTAACGTTCAGAAAATCATTTCTTAATAGACTGATGCCCACAGCAACAGGATTTTCACTACAGGAGTATAAAGTAACGGCTATAAACCCGAATAAAAGTAACGACAGCTTTTTGTAAATCAATTAGTTTTCTCCATTTTATCATTTTTTATTATAGAGGATACTTCGATAATATTTTGAGCAACAAAAGTGGGGAATTTATTTTGCTTTTTCAAGACAGAAAAACTTTCCTCACCCATCCCGGTTCTTACAAGAATAGTTTTTAAGCCGGCGTTAATACCGCACTCAATATCGGAAGCAGAATCACCGACAAGATATGAGCCTTCCAAATCAATAGTAAAATCTCTTACCGCTTGAAAGATCATATAGGGAGAAGGTTTTCGGCATTTAGCTTCTTCCTTTGTACTAAAGTCAGGATGAAATGGGCAGTAATAAAAAGCATCGATTGATACATTATAAACGCTAAGCAGTTCATTTATCCTGTTATTAACAGCGTCCACCATTTCCTTACTCAGTAATCTGCGTGAGATACCGGATTGATTTGAAATCACAATTAATTTAAATCCCATTTCATTTTTAAGAAACGCAAGAGCTTCCCCTGTTCCGGGAAAAAGTCTAACTAAATTTGGATCACTTAGATATCCCGGATCCTCATTAAGTGTGCCATCTCTATCAAGGAAAACAGCGGAAACAGCCATTATTCGTTATTCATCACTGTCTTGTACAATTCAATATACTTTTTAGCAGAAGAATTCCAGCTAAAATCACATTTCATACCATTCCTCATAATTTTAGCCCACATTTTTTTATCTTCAAAAGTTTTTAAAGCTCTTCTAAATTCTTTTAGGAAGGCTTGCGCTTCATATTGTTTAAACATAAATCCCGTACCTTCGCCGGTTTTTTCATTAAACCGTTTAACTGTATCTGCAAGACCTCCTGTTTCCCGCACAATTGGTACGGTACCATAGGCAAGGCTGTACATTTGGTTTAAACCGCAAGGCTCATAGCGCGAAGGCATTAATAACATATCTGCCCCTGCATCAATTAAGTGCGCAAGTTCGTTGTTAAAGCCAAGATATGCAGCGAACTTTTGGCTATATTTTCCATTCATTTTTTCGAAAAAGTGATGATACTTTTTGTCACCGGTACCAAGCAGTACTATTTGTAAATCTAATTTCATTATTTCTGTAAATGATGATGCAATAAGGTCCATACCCTTAGCATCAAAAAGGCGGGAAATTATACCAATAAGGGGTACATTTTCGTCAAATATAAAACCGAATTTATTTGCCAATTCCTGTTTGTCAACCAGTTTACCCGAGATATTTTTTACAGAATATTTTTTTGCAATGAGTTTATCTTTTTCAGGATTCCATAGATGCGTATCAATACCATTTATTATGCCATATAAATCATTTTTTCTTTTAGCAAGTACCTGTTTCAGACCTGCCCCAAGTTCTTCATCAGATCTAATTTCATTTGCATAAGTTTCACTTACAGTATTTATAACATCCGAAAATAACAAGCCGGATTTCATAAAGTTAATTTTACCGTATATCTCTATTCCTTTTTCTGAATTCAATTCTTCAGGCAGCCCTGTCTTATAAAAAGAAGACTTTGGAAAAGTACCCTGATAAGCAAGGTTATGGATAGTAAACACTGTTTTGAATTTGGAAAATTGTTCATCGTTTTTGTAAATAGTTTTTAAATAAGCAGGAATCAAACCGCACTGCCAATCATTGCAATGAATTATATCGGGGATCCAGCCTAATTTAGAAATAAGTTCAAACACGGCGTTAGATAATAAAACAAATCTTACATTATTATCAGGGTAATCTTCACCGGTATAAGGGTCTACATAAAGGCTGTTCCGGCTGCCGAAATATTCCTGGTTATCGAGGAAATAAATTTGGACTCTGACTTTTTGGCCTGGTAAAAAACAAGATTTTAGCGAAAATATTACATCTTTTTCCCCTATTTTAATATGTAAATCTTTTAACCTGACGACTTCATGTATTTTAAATTTCCGGTCGTCCACAGCGCCGTATTTAGGCACTACTATGCGTACTTCATGCCCCATTTCCATTAACATTTGAGGTAAAGCTGAAGAAACATCTGCCAAACCACCTATTTTTACAAATGGGACTATCTCAGAAGTTACATACAAGATTTTGTACTTTTTTGCAGCCATAAATGTAAGTTTTATTTATTAATAGCATTGTAATTTACGAAATTAAATGATTTTTCTCAAAATTATCTTTTACTGATATTCACTTCCATGATAAATAACAAACAATTAGAATAAATATAAATTTTTTAGATTTTCCAAAACATTATTTATTCAAGTAAATTAAACTTCACCTGGTTCAAATAAATTCTAATATAAGTCTTTCACCAAATATTTTTTTATTTTATATTAGAAACATATAGTTCAACAATAAGCGGCAGCAACAACATGTACAGAAAAGCCTTATTTTACGTCGCAATCCTGTTATCTTTATTTCTAGTTTCATGCGGTACATCCACTGGAAGCAGGTATTTGCAAGGAAAAGAGTATCAAAAAGAAGAAAAGACTGACACTACGAGGTATCCCGAAAACTTCGATTTGACAAAATACCACTCTAAAATTGAAATAAAAGGAAATGCCAAAGCGGAAGATTCATCTGCTGCGGATGTGTGGTATTCGTATGATGCAAGTGCAAATACTTCCGATACTGCACATACAATAATAAAAACTATGCCGGGTTACAGAGTATTGGTTTTATCGACAGATAATTTGGATGAAGCAAATAATATGCGTTCGGAAATATATTTCAAATCGGATCATGCCGCCGTTTATGTAATTTTTGACCCGCCTTTTTACAAAGTTGAAGCAGGTGATTTTAGCGATATTAATGACGCTCAAAGTTTTAACTTCAAACTAAAGCAGATGGGATATAATGAAGTAAGAGTTGTGAAGGAAACAATAAATAAATTTAAATAAACACATATAAATGCTGAAAATTATTGCCAACCCCTCGCAGATTATAACTATAGATACGTTCGGTGAGAATGTAAAACGCGGTACGGAATTAAATGAACCGGGCGTATTAAACGGATACTCGATAATAGTAGAGGACGAGTACATAAAAGATATTGTTCCCACTATATCAATAAAAAATATTGAAGCAGATGAAATAATTGACGCCACCGGCAGGGTTGTTCTCCCCGGTTTGGTTGAATGCCACACACATAGTGTCTTTACAGGTTCGCGATCGGGTGAATTCAGAAAAAAATTAAGGGGAATATCATACGAAGAAATTGCTGAATCAGGCGGCGGGATAAACAAAACAGTTAATGACGTGCGTAATGCAAGCGTTGAGGAACTTATAGGCATTAGCATACCCCGTATAGATTATTTTATTTCACAGGGTATAACAACACTTGAAATAAAAAGCGGTTACGGTTTAGATTTTGAAAACGAAATTAAGATATTACGCGTTATTCATTTTCTGAATGAAAAGTATCCTATTGATATTATTCCCACATTCCTTGGAGCACATGCTATTCCGCCTGAGTTTAAAGATAACCGTAAAGCTTATAATGATCTTTTAATAAACGAATTGCTCCCTTACATTGCAAAGAATAATCTTGCTAAGTACTGCGACGGCTTTTGTGAATTAACTGCGTTCAATGTTTCCGAAATCGAGGCTGTTTTTAACAAAGCAAAAATTTTAGGAATACCATTAAAGCTTCACACCGATCAATTTAACAGTATAGGGGGAGTTGATATTGCATTAAAATATAATACCGTCAGCGCCGATCATCTTGAGGTGATAAAAGATGAAAATATAAGAAAGCTGGGAGAATCGGATATTGTATGTGTTCTTCTGCCGGGAGCATCTTTCTTTCTTAATCATAATTATGCACCCGCCAGAAAATTGATTGAACAGAATGCTATTGTTGCAATTTCTACAGATTACAACCCGGGTTCATCTAATATCAGCTGTTTAAATTTGATAATGAGTATTGCAGCGTTAAAAATGGGAATGACAATTGAAGAGACTATATCTGCAGTTACAATTAATGCCGCAAAAGCAGTCGGGGTGAGTAACGAACGCGGAAGTATTGAGATAGGTAAGAGAGCAGATTTAGCATTGTTTAATACGGATAATTATCCCGATATTATTTATAATGTAGGTAAGATTTTAAATTACATGACCATAAAAAATGGAGAGGTAATCTATATTTCCGATTAAATTTTTAGTTTATCATATAATTCTATTAAAATACTGACCGTAAAAAAGAGGGAAATAGGGATGAGAAAAATATTTGCAATAATTGTACTTATTAGTTTGCCTGCATTTGCACAATCAAATATAACAATATATTCGGGTATTACTTCGGATAATTTATTGTTGTTTCCATTATTTCCGGAACTAGCTTATCATAATGGAATAAACATTGGAGTATCTTCAAATTTTAAAATAATCAAGCTGCTTAATTTATCCCCTTCTTTTGAGTACACAAGCTATCAATTTAAAAATCTAGAACCCGGTATTCTTTTGGATCAATTTGGAAATAATTATGGTTCATCCGGTGAAGATAACCTTAAAAATTATAGACTATCTTTAGATATAAAAATAATTGAATCCAAACCCCGACCGTTCCGTTTTTTTATTTATACCGGAATTAGTTATTTAATTGAAGACTATCCTGACATAAAAACAATTTTAAATAATGAGAACGGCACAAGCACTACTGAAGTTATCAAATTAGGAAAACTTTATCATTTCGTACACGATATTGGGCTTGGTTTTATTATAGATATAAATAAAAGTATTGGTCTCTCCTTCGGAACACAATATTATTCTAATTATAAAGACACATTTAGATATTCATTGAACGGAGGAATAGTTTACAATTTTACTAATTGAGGTCAGTGTGAACTTCATCCCGGAGAGGTAATATATTTGCAGGCTAATATAAAAGTATAAAATTTTATAAAATAAGGAAAACAATACAAACCTGTATTGGGCTTACAATACCAATAACGGGAAAAATTGCAAGAGATTTTTCTACTTCTTTTAAATTATCCCTTTAATCTTGCCATGTAAATTAAAAACTTAATTTTTTTTGCAAAATGGACATTTATGTAAACTTTTAAATTATTTACTATTCATAGTTCACATGTAATTAGTCACCGTATTATTTCCTATAATATAAATTGTGGAACGCTTCTAAGCGCTGAATAAAAATAATGGGAAAAGCCGAAATAACTACTAAGAGTAAAGATGTAAGTGTATTAGTTGTTTTTTTTCTGTTTTCACTTATTAAATATAAACTTCGTATTTGTTACTGACCACCTTGCGCGGAGATTCAAAGTATCGGGGTAAACAAAAAACTGTTCGGAAGGTTTGTAAGGGAATGATTTACCATAGGAATATGTTTTACTGCTATCCGTATCATAATATCCCCAAAGAGAATACTTCCCTGCCTGAACGCGGTCAAAATTGAATATGCTGGAGCCTTTTAATTGCAATTGGTAATTGTACTTTCCTTCATCTATGCCGTTAAGAATAAGATAAGGGTTTTTTGAAAAGTCAACATTTTCTACCGTACCGGCGATACCGGTAAAATCCATTCCGTTTATTGTTCTAAATTTATATTCATAAACCGAATCGTACGCGCTTCCGGCAGCATCCTTAAACCCGTTAAGATCCAGCTTTATTATATAATCAGTATTTGCTTCCAGGTCCTTCAATGGGATTATTTTAAAAGACGCATCATCTATAAAGAATATATTATAAGGAATTTTCTTTCCTGAAGTATCGGAAAAAGCAATTTTACTCTTTGCAGATGAAGAATCAAAAGCATCGTTAAAATAAAACAATATATTCGTTTCCAAATAATCCACATTATTTGATCTTTTGGGAGGAACGGCGCTTATGATACCCGGTTTAGTAGTATCGGGCTTTTCACTTAAAGTAATCCAGGCAAAATCATTAGTAAATACATTTCCGAACTTATCTTCTATTGAATTCGCTTTTAGATAAACCTCGTCCTTTGCAGGGAAATTATTCCTGGTAACGAGAACGATTTCCGTTGGTTTGGTATTTCCCTTAAACACATAAACCGGATTTACCGTCACTTTAGAAGTAGAATCAATAATTATAAAATTGTTTGAACAAATTATAGAGGAATCTACTTCCTTTGAAAAATTTACAAGCACATGAAATTTGTCAGTCATAATTGCGGTAATTAGTCTCGGTTTTACAGTATCGGCTTTTGTCAGGAAGAAATTTAAACCTGAATACGATGAATCAGCCCGGGTTAATTTGATATCCTCTATTGCCATTCCAATATCATCCTGCTCCGGATGATAAAGCAGGTCATGAGCCTGATTTCTTACTGCATAAACTCTGTAAGTTGAAGGAGACAAGCCTAATAATTTATACGTACCCCCCGTACCGGTTTGAGAAATATAATCGGGTTTTTGTTTCATCGGGTTAATAATACTATCGCCGACCATATAAGCAAAAATCATTATACCATTAGGTACGTTATCAAAAACCTTCCCTGTAATTTCGCCTTTATCAATTTTGTCTCCTGTAGAGAATGTTATGTTATATGCCTGGGACAACTTGTTATGATTATTATAATCTTCCAAATCAGTTCCGATTGTAACGACATAAGTGATGTTCTTCCTAAGTTTCTTAGGAAAAGTTATCCTTACAGATGTTCCCGTCCAGTCAAAATCGAGATCGCCTTCAACAGCGGGAGAAATAAATAAAGATCCTTGTAAAGTTTGCTTATCAATGTATTTGGAAAAATTAAATTCAAGATAATCACCTGAATAATTCGTAGTGCCGGATTCAGGATAAGCTTTAACTATTTTGGGTGGAACCAAATCGGGCGGACCTCCTGAAGGCGGAAGCTGGTTTGCGCATCCGGCTAAGATAATTACCTGAAGAATAATGGGAAAATATTTTTTCATTTATCTTTTGAGTCTAACCATTTTCGGTATTTATAAGCGTTTTGAAGATGTTCCTGATAATTAGATGAAAAGCGATGCCCCCCATTGCCATCAGCTGCAAAGTACATATAATTATTTTTATCAGGGTACAAAGCCGCAAGTATAGCTGCTTTACAAGGGTTATTTATTGGACCCGGCGGAAGTCCGTAATTTATATAAGTATTATAAGCAGATTTTATTTTTAAATCATTGTAATTTAATCTTTGCCATTGTCCCTGTTTTGCAAATTCAACTGTAGGATCAGCCTGAAGCTTAATACCGGATTTCAACCTGTTGTAATAAACCCCTGCAATAACCGCCATCTCGGATATTTTATTTGTTTCACCTTCAATAATGGAAGCCATTGTAACTATTTGCTGAACAGAATAGCCCAGTTTTTTAGCTCTTTGCATTAATGAATCGTTCATAAATTTCCGGAATCCTCTGTTCAGATCTATTAATACTTCATTAGGTGAACTGCGCTCATAAATATCATATCTCCCGGGTAAAATATATCCGAGCAAAGAAGGCGCTTTTACACCAAGCGAATTAAGAAAATACTTATTCCGGCTTAACTTTAATATTTCGGTTGAATCTACAAAGACATCGCTGTTAAGCGTTGATGCAACCATATTAAGCGATGAGCCGGGAATAATTACAATTGATTTTAATAAATCACTTTTACCGTCAATAAGATAATCTATCAAATCCAGATAACTAAGTCCGTTTGGTATATAATATCTTGCAGCTTTAATTTTTCGTTCGGCGCCGCAGATAAAAGCGGCAATTTTAAAATTCGTCTTTACGGGAATAACCCCTCTGGAATAAAGGTCATTTGAAATGTCGGAGAGAGATTCTCCTTTCCTTATTTCCATCTTTATGGGCGCCTGTCCGGTATAATAATTAGGAGTAAAAAATATGTGATACATAATTGTAAGCACAATAAGAAAAAATATTGCAATAATAAAAAATTCTTTTTTGGAAAGAAGTTTTCCCATACTAATTTTCATTTTTTTTGCTGAAATGTTGAAAATATTTCCTTTATCTAATTCTTCTCTTTGAATAGCACGCGACTCATCAAGAATTCTTTCGTAAATGCGAAGTAAAACGTCTTTACGAAGAGGTTCTTCAACATAAGACGATATCCTTTCTGCAATTTCTTTTTCCCTTTTAGGATTATAAGTCGGCAAATTCAAAGAGCGTTTAACCCTGCCTATTAATACTGAATGTAATGTTCGTTTACTCAATAAACTTACTATTTGTTTATCGATATCATCCATACCATGGCGAAGTTTGCCAAGGATTTCTTCTTTTTCTTTTGAACTAAGCATGCTTAGTTCGGTTTCTATTTTTTTATAAACATTATCCATTAAAGATTAAAGGAATATTTTAAGAGTCATACTATTTTTATGTCAGGAAAAATACAAAGATTCGGTTTGAATATATATTTCAAATCAAAAGTCTGAAAATTTTAATTTCTCGCACATTACCGTCATAAATAAATCAAAAGCAATCTAATCGTTTCGAAGATTTGAATTATTCCAGAGTATTATTGCAAAAATAAACGATTTCCCCATCCACTTACCCCGGTAAAGGAAAGAGGAACAAAGGACTCGAATTTGTCAAAATGGTTGTTTATCAAGTTATTGCTCAATCTATCTTATTGGTATAATGAAAATATGATTTTATTACAAGTAATACTTACCAAAATGTTCTTTTGATAACGCCGGGAAAGGACTAAAGTTAAGGCTTGAGGTATAACCTGTTTCAAATAATTTCAAACCTCTGTAAGCAATCATAGCAGCATTATCACCGCAGAATTCAGTTCTGGGAATTACGATCTTCTTGTTAAACTTTGCCGCCACTTTAGTTATTTCTTCTTGAATAGCTTTATTAGCCGCAACCCCTCCGGCAATAGAGATGGAATTTACCTCAAAATTATTTAAAGCTCTTTCCGTATTCCTGCATAAAGCTTTCACAACGGCATTTTGAAAAGACGCCGCTATATTATTTAATTCCTGTTCGGGAATATTTTTGTATCCGTCAAAATTATTTTGAATATACCTCAAAACAGCCGTTTTCAATCCGCTGAAAGAAAAGTTATAAGGATCTTTAAGATCGGCTATGGGAAATTTTATTTTTTCAGGGTTTCCTTTTGCAGCGGCTTTTTGAATATTTGGTCCTCCGGGATAACCAAACCCGAGCATTTTACCAACTTTATCAAAAGCTTCACCTGCAGCATCGTCAACAGTTGAGCCAAGTTTTATTATTTTTGTAAAACTTTCAACAAGGAGTAAAAGTGTATGCCCGCCTGAAACAACAATACCAAGGAATGGAAATTCCGGTTTCTCTTCCATTAGAAAACCTGAAAACAGATGTCCTTCAATATGATTAACGGCGACAAAAGGTTTCTTTAAAGAAAAGGACAAACCTTTAGCAAAAGTCAGCCCAACAAGTAAAGCGCCTATTAATCCCGGACCTGCAGTAGAGCAAATAACATCTAAGTTGTTAAGCTTTAAACCCGATATTTCAAGCGCATCCTTAACTAAGGGAATAACAATTTGCAAATGGGCACGGCTTGAAAGTTCAGGCACAACCCCGCCGTATTTTGAATGGAAATCCTGGGAAGAAATCAGATTTGCCGTCAGGTTTCCATTTGATATTATGGCGACCGAAGTTTCATCGCAGGAACTTTCAATACCCAAAATATTCATCTGTTTATCATAAATAAACTTCTGAAAATATATCCTGCAATTTGCGGATTTTCTTTTAATCTTCTTACAGAATAAGCATACCAGTCTTTTCCGAACGGGACATAAATCCTGATTTTATAACCTTCGGAATTAATTTTATTCCGGAGGTCCTCTCTTACTCCAAGCAACATCTGAAATTCAAATTTATCTTTAGGGATATTAAGATTCTTAACCATTTTCTTGGCAGCCTTAATAAGATATTCATCGTGAGTTGCTATACCCACATAATTCCCGGCTTTCAAAATAGCCTCAAGAATTTTTAGGTAGTTGTTACGTATTTCCTGTTTACCTTTAAAAGCAATTGAATTCGGTTCAATGTAGATTCCCTTACAAAGCCTGTAATTTGTTCCGGTCTTATTTAACGTAATTACATCATCGTAAGTACGTTTTAAATAAGCCTGCACAACTACGCCGGTATTATCATAATATTCTTTTAGCCTATTCAGCAGTTTAAAAGTTGAATCTGTATAAGGAGAATCCTCCATATCAATCCTGATAAAATTGTTTATTATTTTTGCTCTCGCAGTCAGCTCGGAAATTTGCTGAAAAGCAAAATTCTCATCTATATTTAACCCCATCTGTGTAGGTTTAATAGAAAGATTTGCGGGCAAATTATATTTATTAATAGTTTCAAGAACTTCCAGAGCTTTATTTTTTGCTTCAACTGCTTCTTCTTTGTTTTTAACAGACTCACCAAGAACATCTATGGTTGAGTAAATGCCCTTTTTATTTAGGGTTTTAACCAACTCCACAGCTTCGTCCAATGTTTCACCGGCAATATATTTTTTGGAAAAAAAGCCGACCAGCGCTTTTGGCATCAATTGGACAATCGCCACAATAATTTTGTTAAAGAACGACACGGAACACTCCTATAATTTTACGTTTGCCGACCATTTGATTTTTGAAGCAAGCCGGTCAGCTTTTAAATATTTTACCTGCTTCATAAGAACCAAAACTTTTTAAAGTGAGTGAAATTTCAGAAAGATGATTTAATGCATTTTTAACTTTAGTGTCTTCCATATTGCCGGATAAATCCATATAAAACACATATTCAAATAGTTTATGAGGTATTGGTCTGGATTCTATCTTAAGCAGATTGATATCACGCAAAGCAAAAACGCTTAAAGCTTTGAATAAGGCGCCGGGTATGCTCTTCAATTCAAAACATATTGATGTCTTTGGATTGTGAAATCCCTTTGTAATTTTCTTTTTGCTTATTACTAAAAATCTTGTGAAATTTTCTTTATTATTCTGAATGTTACTCTTCAATATTTTCAAACCGTATAATTCAGCGGCATTCCTGCTGGCGACAGCGGCGGTGGGAATTTGAGTATCCTTTAATGAAATTAAGGCTGAACCGGCTGTATCATAAGCCGGAAAAAGCCGTGCATTCTTTAATGTTTTTAGGAATAAGGAGCACTGCCCGAGAGCCTGCGGATGTGAATAAACTTTCTTTATTTCGTTTAACTCATAATTTTCGTTTGCAAGAAGATGATGATTGATTTGAAGATTCAATTCGCCGATAATAGAAAGCGAATTTTGAAGCAGTAAATCATAGGTTTCAAACACGCTGCCGTACAAAGAGTTCTCAATGGGAACTACACCACAGTTTACTTTTTTATCTTTTACTTTAAGAAATACTTCTTCAAAAGAAAAAGAAGGAGAGATTGATATATTATTCCCGAATAATTTTTTTGCGGCAATTTCACTAAATGCACCGCGTTCACCTTGAAAAGCAATTTTAATCATTTATATTTACCAATCCTTTAACGATTTTTGAAAACAAAAACGTTTTATTTTTTAAATCATCAAGATTGCCGTTATTTTCGAAGACAAAATCAGCGCACTTTGCTTTTTCCTTATCGGGAATTTGATTTTCATTCCTTTTAATAAATTGTTCCTGCGAATAATTTTCAGTTTCAATTTTTCTTTTCATCCTTAAACTTTTATCGGCGGTAATAAGGACAATATAATCAAACCGTGATTCCATATTAGCTTCATAAATCAAAGCCGCTTCTGCGGCAACAATATCATTATGTCTTAATAACTCACCGGTTAAAATATCAACTTTTTTAATAACTTCCGGATGAAGTACGGAATTAATTTTCAAAACATTCCGGCTGTTTGAAAATACTTTTTCTGCCAGGAATATTTTATTTGGTTTTCCGCCCAAGTACGAGTTCTCACCGAATAATTTTGTAATTTTTTTTATTATATCTTTATCATGCTCCAGCAATTCTTTGGAAACATCATCAAGATTTATTACCGGTATCCCTTCGGATCTTAAAAAACCGCAAAATGCTGTTTTACCGGAACCGATTCCCCCGGTAACAGCAATCTTTATTTTTTTTACTTTATGCATGGTAATTATAAGATTGGGAATGCGGGGTCATGTATACCCCGCAAATTTGTCCCGTAGTCAGCGGAATTTATCTTGCAAAGCTAATCTTTCTTACCTCTCTTATTACCGTAACTTTTATCTGACCCGGATATTCCATTTCACTTTCTATTTTAGCGGCAATATCGTGAGAAAGTTTTTCAGCGACAAGATCATCAATTTTATCATGTTCAACAACAACTCTTATTTCGCGTCCGGCTTGAATTGCATAAGTTTTTGCAACGCCTTCAAAGGATTTTGCAAGGGCTTCCAAATTTTCAAGTCTCTTTACATAACCTTCCAAAGGTTCACGTCTTGCGCCGGGGCGGGCGCCGCTTATAGCATCGGCAGCCTGAACTAGCGGCGCAATTGGATGTTCCATCTCAATATCTTCATGATGAGAACCGACAGCATTAACAACAATAGGATGTTCTTTAAACTTCTTCGTAAGCTCATATCCTAACAAAGCATGAGGTCCTTCTATACTTTTATCTACTGTTTTACCTATATCATGAAGCAAACCGGCTCTTTTTGCAAGTACGGGATCCAGACCTAATTCGGAAGCCATAATCCCGGTAAGATAAGCAACTTCAATACTATGCTGGAGAAGATTTTGTCCGTAACTTGAGCGGTATTTCATTCTGCCTACATGCTTAATTAATTCCTGGTGCATATTATGAAGACCGAGCTGTAAGATAGTATTCTCCCCTTCCTTTATCATATCTTCTTCAAGTTCCTGCCGGACTTTCTCTACAACTTCTTCAATACGCGCAGGATGAATACGACCGTCGGTAATTAATCTTTCCAATGAAAGCCGGGCAACTTCTCTTCTGAATTGATCAAATGATGAAAGTATAACCGCCTCGGGTGTATCGTCCACAATTACATCAACACCTGTAGCAGCTTCAAATGACCGGATGTTTCTGCCTTCCTTGCCTATAATTCGCCCTTTCATTTCATCATTTGTAATTTGGACAACTGAAACCGTAGTTTCAATGGAATGATCGGCAGCAGACCTTTGGATAGCCTGGACAATTATTTTTTGAGCTTCTTTTTTAGCATCTGATTTTGCCTGGTCATGAATTTCCTTAATAATATGGCTTACTTCCGATTTTGCAATATTAGTCATATTCTCCATAAGCATATTTTTTGCTTCTTCGGAAGACAGCCCGGAAATTTTTTCTAGCCTGGAATTCTGCTCAATTCCAATTTTATCAATTTCAGCAACTTTAATCTCAACATTTTTTTTAAGATCGGTCAGTTCTTTTTCAATCTGTTTATTTTCTTTTTCTTTTTTAATGACCAAATCGAATTTTTTTTCAATATTTTCTTCCCGTGTATTTAATTGTTTTTCTAAATTTCCGATTTTTTGTCTTTTCTGATTTATCTCGGTATCAAATTCCATTTTCTTTTTATACCACTCATCCTTAACTTCAAGTAATTTTTCCTTCTTAGTACTATTTGCTTCTTTTTGAGCATCGGAAATAATTTGCTTTGCCCTTTCATCGGCAGAAACTATACTCTTTTTCCCTATTTTAGAATTGAACATCCACCCTAAATAGAAAAATAATACCACGAGAACAATCACCATTGGTATCAACAATAACACATCCATTTTTCCTCCAGTGTAGGGATTAATATAATAACCGCATCTGTCAGTCGCTGTTTAATAAGGAGAAAAACCCTATTAAATCAGTGTGGGAATCTGCCCGAACGTTTTTTACTTCCTCTGTCTCAATCAGGTAAACCGGATTAAGTTCCCGCCGAAGCAGGATAAGGCCTGCAATAGGCGCCGAAAGTCAAACTCCCTATGGTCTGTAAGTTAGTTTTTCATTTATAACGGACTGACAGAGCGGTATTTAAATCTTAAGATGGGCCAGATATAGCAGGTTCATTTAATAGAAGCTTAATCTTTTTAATTTTATCTGATGATTGAATAAGAAATTCCCTGTTTTTATTTTTTTCAAGGAAAAAATCGTACGCAATATTTAAGCATGCAATTATAGCAATAGTTTGCGCCGGTTGATCGGGCAGTTCTTCTTTTGTCTCTTCCATTACTTTATTAACATAAACAGCAAGTTCCTTTGCTATTTCTTCATTTTCGACAAGTAAAGAATATTCTTTATCAAATATTTTGATTTTCAGCTTCTTTTTATCTGTCATTTATATCTATTCCATCTAACAAACAATAAATTTAAGAACTTAAATGATAATTAATTTTATTTAACAAATTTTGTAATCTGACTTTTAAATTCTCTCTCTCCTTCAAATTTAGTGAATTAAATAAGTTTTTGTCACTATCATTTTTTTGCGCTTTCATTTCAGTTTCAAGCAACACAATTTTCTGCTCTAAAAAGGAATTTTCATTTCGTATGCGAAGTAATTCTGTCTCCTGCTTCCCTATTTTTTCGATTAATTCTTTATGCTTGTTAATTAATGTCGATAATTGTGCTTCAATTGAACTAAGCTCATTCAGCAGAATTTCATGTTTGATTAAGTCAGCCATTTACATGCCTCTTAAAGCTGCATTAAAATTCTTCGTTACCGACGTAATTATATGATTAAATTCTTTTTCCACTTCTTCTTCTTTTAAAGTTCTTTCGCCGGAATAAAATTCCAGACTGAAAGCCATGCTTTTTTTCTCATTACCTAGCGATTCATCTTCAAAGAGATCAAATAACTCGATAGATTTTAAGAGAATCGAAGCCGATTTTCTAATAAACTTAATTACTTGCTCATAAGTTACTGATTTATCGAATATAAAAGCAAGATCTCTTATCGATTTTGGATATTTTACAGGTTCCAAATATTTTTTTGATTTCGCTTGAATTTGCTTTAATAAGCTTATATTAAGTTCAAAACAGAACACATCTTGTTGCACATCAAATTGTTTAATTATCTCTTTCTTAATTTTACCGCCGGTACCAATTGTTTTACCGTCATAATTTTTAAAAAATGAAAACTCAAATAAACTTTCGGGATTATCAAATTCGTAACTTTCAGAGAAAACATTATTAAAAGAAAGTTTTTCCAATAAGCTGTTTACTATCCCTTTCAGGCTGAATAAATCAGCTCGTTTTTCTTCAGAGTACCATGTTTTCTGATTTTCTTTTCCGGTAGAAACAAGTAAAAGATTTTGTGATTCGGTAAAATCTTCAAAACTCCTAATTTCATTTTTACCCGGATTCATATTAAATATATCACCGATTTCAAAAAGCGATAAATCTTTCCCGCCTGCATTAATATTTTTTGCAACAGTTATTAGCGCGCCCGGAATAAGTGAAGTGCGCAAGAAAGCCATATCTAAACTTTGCGGATTCAATATCGGTATTTTATTACCCGTAAGTGACGCAATTTTCTCACCTTGCATTGGATTGTTTATCATTTCAAAAAAACCTAATGCGCAGGAATACTGCCTTATTTGATCTGTAAAGTACGATTCATCAATTTTTTCACCAAGCGAGATAGAAATCTTTGAAATTGTAGGAATATTATCATAACCGTTAATACGTGCAATTTCTTCTATCAGGTCGATTTCTCTTTCAAGATCAGGTCTATAAGTAGGGACAGAAAAGCGGTATTCCTTTTCTGATTCGAAAATTACTTTAAGTCCCAGATACTTTAAAATAGAAATTATTTTCCCGTTTGTTATAGTATAGCCAAGGACTCTTTTTACACGATTAAAACGCAAAGGGACTTCTTTTTCTTTTATTTTTTCCGGATATACATCAAGAACACCCGAAACAATTTCACCACCGGTTAATTCGGCAATTAATTGTACTGCTCTTTCGGCAGCATATAAAGTACCATTTGGGTCAACAGTTCTTTCAAACCGGAAAGAAGCTTCGGTACTTAAGCCAAGAAGTTTTGATATCTTTCTAATGCTTGAAGGATTGAAATGAGCGCTTTCAATTAAAATATTTTTTGTATAATTACTAATTTCGGAATTTTCACCTCCCATTACTCCTGCAATTGCAACAGGTTTGCCGGCATCGCAAATCATCAGCGTACCCTCAGGCAAGGTTCTTTCTTTAGAGTCAAGTGTAGTAAATTTTGTTTGAATATCAGTGCTTTGAACCACAATTTTATTGCCGCTCAACCGGTCAAGATCAAAGGCATGCAGCGGCTGCCCGACTTCATACATAATTAAGTTGGTTACATCCACAACATTGTTTATAGGTCTTAAACCTATCTTCTTTAATTTTTTCCTAAGCCATTCAGGTGATTCTTTTATAGTAATATTTCTTACTACTTTAGCAGTATACCGGGGGCAGTTTAATTTATCTTTAACTTCAATTGAAGCAAAGTCTTTAATTTTATGTGAAGATTCTTTTAATGAAATTTGAGGAAGTAAAAGTTCTTTTTCGTATAGTGCGGCAATATCGCGCGCAACCCCAATATGTGAAAGGGCATCAGATCTATTTGGCGTAATTGCAATCTCTAAAATAGCATCATCCAATCCAAGTTCGGTAACAATCGATTTGCCAACCCGGCATTTTTCATCAAGCACCATAATGCCTGAATGATCATCGCTTAATCCGAGTTCGGATTCAGAACATATCATTCCAAATGATTCAACGCCGCGGATTTTTGCCTTGGTAATTTTGAAACCTCCGTTAGGAATAACGGTACCTATCGGAGCAAAAACTATTTTTTGCCCGGCTTCAACATTTGGAGCGCCGCAAACAACTTGCAGATCTTCAGTGCCGGTATTTACTGTACAAAGAGAAAGTTTATCCGCATTGGAATGTTTCTTTTTCTCTTTTACATAACCTACGATAAAATCCTTATAGCGCTCTAATTCATCTACGGCATCTTCAACTTCAAGCCCTGACATTGTCAGCTTGTCAATTATATCTTTAGAAGCGATGCCTTTTAAATCGATATAATCTTTTATCCAATTAAGTGAAACTTTCAATTCTTATCTCCTGTTTAAAACTGTTTTAAGAATCTAAAGTCGTTTTCAAAAAATACGCGGATATCATCAATCCCGTATTTAAGTAAAGCCGTCCTTTCAATACCCATTCCGAAAGCATAGCCGGTAAATTCTTCATGATTATAATCTACATTATCAAATACATTAGGATCCACGGTACCGCAGCCTAAAATTTCCAGCCACCCGGTATGCTTACAAATTCTGCATCCTTTACCATGGCAGAGATAGCAAGTAATATCCATTTCGGCGCTGGGTTCCGTAAATGGGAAAAAACTTGGACGGAAGCGATATTTTAAATCATTACCGTAAAATTGGCGTGCAAATGAGACAAGCGTACCTTTTAATTCTGCGAAAGTGACATCCCTGTCAACATAAAGTCCTTCAACCTGATGGAATACACAATAACTTCTTGCGCTGATAGCTTCATTTCTATAAACTCTCCCGGGCATTATTGCTCTTACCGGAGGTTTATATTTATTCATTAGCCTGATTTGCACGGGTGATGTGTGGGTTCTTAAAAGGAAATCTTTCGTTATAAAAAAAGTATCCTGCATATCTCTTGCAGGATGATCTGCCGGAAAATTTAAAGCGCCAAAATTATTATAATCAGATTCAAGTTCCGGACCTTCCATAATGGAAAAACCCAGACCCTTAAAAATCGATTTGACTTCGTCAAGCGTCTGAGTAAGCAGGTGTTTACTGCCGATTACTTTTGTTATGCCCGGAAGACTTAAATCAGGTTTTTTTTCAGATTCGCCGGCAGAATTTTCTAATTTTGCTTTTATTGAATTAAATTTTTCAGTTACATCATTTCTAAGAATATTTAATGATTTACCCAAAAGAGGCTTTTCCTCTTTTGAAACGTCTTTCAATTCATCAAATAATTTAGAAATTAAGCCGTTTCTGCTAAGATATTTAACACGAATATCCTCTAGCTGCTTTAAGTCATTTACTTTTAATATTTCACTGTTGAAACCGGAATTAGCTTCAGAAATCTTTTTATCAAGCATATGCCATAAGTACAATAATATTTAAAATAATACCCCTTGGTAAAGAGAAATATTTCCAAAGGGGTAAAACCTGCCTGTGGCAGGCAGGTTAGTTAGCCGAAAAATTAACTATTTCTGCAAAAGCTGCCGGATTTTCTAATGCAAGATTAGCGAGAACTTTTCTGTTTATTTCAACGCCTTTTTTATTAAGGAGATTGATGAGCTTTGAATATGTTGTTCCATTTGCCCTGGCAGCGGCATTAATTCTTACAATCCACAAATGTCTAAAGACTCTTTTCTTCAGCTTTCTGTCTCTGTAAGCATGAACTAAACCTTTTTCAACATGGTTCTTTGCAACCGTATATACTTTACTACGGCTGCCCCAGTACCCTTTTGCCTGGTCTAATATTCTTTTCCTTCTTCTGTGTGAAGCTACTTTATTTTTTGAACGTGGCATTTCACTTATCCTTTTTCTATTACATTAATGGAGCATTGCTTGAACGCGTTTAGTATCTGAATCAGATACTAAAGTGGAGCGTCTTAATTTTCTTTTTCTTTTTGTGCTTTTGGACGAAAGAATATGACTTTTATAAGCACTCTTTCTTTTAAATTTTCCGCTGGCGGTTTTTCTGAATGTCTTACCGGCGCCGCTGTTAGTTTTCATCTTTGGCATATCGATTTCCTGTTAATTAATCTTTTTACTTTTTATTTTTGAAGGAACCAAGATCATACTCATTGCTTTTCCTTCCATCTTTATCGGAGTTTCAACTTTTGATACTTCTTCAACCCGTAAAATAAACCTGTTCAATAATTCTTCACCCTTATCAGTATATGCTAATTCTCTGCCTTTAAACATTACAACAACTTTTACTTTATTACCTTCTTCAAGAAAATTATAAGCATGTTTTGCTTTAAATTCAAAATCATGCACATCAGTATTAGGATGAAGCCTTATTTCCTTAAGCAGCGAAATTGTTTGGTTCTTTTTTTGAATCTTTTCACGTTTCTGCTGTTCATATTTAAATTTTCCAAAATCAAGTATTTTACACACAGGTGGTTTTGCCTGCGGAGCTATCTCAATTAAATCCTGCCCTCTGTCTCCGGCTAATTTTTGAGCATCTCTAATGGTGTAAATACCGAGCTGAGTTCCGTCAACATCAATGACTCTGACTTTAGTAGCCCGGATTTCCTCATTAATTCTAACTTCTTCCTTTTGAGCGATTGATAACCTCTCTAATTTGTTGTTGAAATCTTATTTTTTATTTCAATCTTAATATTATCAATAAAATCAGACAAAGACAAAGAGCCTAAATCACCTTTTTTATGCTTTCGCACGGAAATATTGCCGGCAGACTGTTCCTTTTCGCCAAGGATTAACATATAAGGAGCTTTGTGCGTTTCCCAATCTCTTATTTTATATCCGATTTTTTCATTTCTTTCATCAAGTTCGGCGCGAATCCCGCTTTCTTTGAGATTATTCAGGACAGTTTTACCATAATCAATAAAGTTTTGGGAAACAGGTATCACAACAGCCTGAACAGGAGCCAGCCATAACGGAAATTCCCCGGCATAGTGCTCAATTAATACTCCGATAAATCTTTCAAGCGATCCGAATGGCGCTCTGTGAATCACAACCGGTCTGTGTTTTTGACCGTCGCTTCCTGTGTATTCAAGATTAAATCTTTCCGGCATTATATAATCAATCTGAACAGTACCGAGCTGCCACTTGCGCCCAAGAGCATCTTTTACCATAAAGTCTATCTTTGGTCCATAGAATGCAGCCTCACCTTCTGCAACATAATAAGTAAGATGCATCATATCTGCGGCTTCTTGAATCTCTATTTGAGCTCTTTCCCACAGTGTTATATCACCGCCGTATTTATCGGCATTATCATCCCTGAATGACAACTGAGTAGTAAATTCTTTAAATCCCATCTGATTGAATACAACCTGGATTAGTTCAATAACCTTGCAAACTTCGTCTTTTAACTGATCATCTCTTACAAACATGTGTGAGTCATCAACGGAAAAACAACGCACCCTTGTTAACCCGTTCAATTCACCCGACTGTTCATACCTGTATACAGTTCCAAATTCAGCGTACCTTATAGGCAAATCCCTATAACTTCTGGGTTTCGAAGCATATATTTGAAAATGATGGGGACAATTCATCGGCTTCAACAGGTACTCTTCTTTATCCCCTTCCAATTTAATCGGAGGGAACTGGCTATCTTTATAATAAGGATAATGCCCGCTTGTTTTATAAAGATTAATATTTCCGATATGCGGTGTAATTACCGGCTCATACCCGCGTTTTCTTTGCTCTTCACGAAGATAATTTTCAAGAGTTTCTCTTAAAATCGTGCCTTTGGGAAGCCAGATTGGAAGTCCGCTGCCAACAGCCTGGGTAATCATAAAAAGCTCAAGTTCTTTACCAAGCTTTCTATGGTCGCGTCTTTTTGCTTCTTCCAGTTTTTCAAGATGTTCTTCAAGTAATTTTTTCTTAGGAAAAGAAATACCGTAAATTCTTTGAAGCTGTTTATTCTTTTCGTCGCCTCTCCAATAGGAGCCGGATATATTAATCAGCTTTATATATTTAATTTTTCCGGTGGAAGGAAGATGCGGACCGCGGCAGAGGTCGGTAAAATTACCTTCTTTATAAACGCTGATGCCTGCAGTGTTTTCATCAATCTCTGATAAAATTTCAACTTTGTAATGATCATTTATATTCGTAAAGAAGGTTATCGCTTCATCTTTTGTAAGGTTCTGACGAACAAATTGGTTATTAGCTTTAGATAACTCAGACATTTTATTTTCAATAGCTCTAAGATCGGGTTCGGTCAGACTGGAATTAATGTCTATATCATAATAAAAACCGGAATCAATTGCAGGACCTACTCCAAACTTTGCTTCGGGATAAATTTCCTTAATTGCATGAGCCATTAAATGAGATGTTGAATGCCAGTAAACTTCTTTCCCTTTATCATCTTGAAAAGTAAGGAATTTAATTGAGGCGTCGCTGTTAATATGTGTATTTAAATCTTTTATTGCACCGTTCAATTCAACAGCCAGTGTATCATCCGCTAAACGTGATGATATGGATTCCGCAATTTTAATTGCAGTAATTCCTTTGTCATACACCTTTGAATTTCCATCAGGAAAAGTAATTTTTATATTTTCCATGTTAAAATCATTTCTATAAAAAAATCGGAGTGAACTCCGACTTAGTGGGCTCTAGAGGAGTCGAACCTCTGACCTTCTGTACGTCAAACAGACGCTCTAACCAAACTGAGCTAAGAGCCCAGATAATTTTGCAATGTAAGATGTAGAATTTATAAAAATAAATTCTACATTTTTATATTACATTGCTTTTGTACCGAGGGCCGGACTCGAACCGGCACGGGTGTAAACACCCACAGGATTTTAAGTCCTGTGCGTCTACCAATTCCGCCACCCCGGCAAAATCATTCAGTCTTTGTTTCTATTTATATAACAATGTCTAAAAAAAACACAGTTATTATAGTGAATTTAATCAGAAATAGAATGTAAATATAGATAATTGAATATATTTTTGCAAGAAATGTAAAGGAATTGTTGTTATAGAAATTAATAAGACTTTGAATATAATCACTTTAATAAACGGAATGTTTTAGATATGGTCTAAACATCCGGGCTTTTGAATTTAAAAGTATAACGATATTTCTGAGGACATATTGGATATAACAAGACTCATTCTTACGCGATAACAACTTCCTTATATCCGGCTTGCTATAATAAATTATTTTAATATTGGATTTCCACCAAGTTTTTCTCCAATCGCCCTCAATAATGTATCCCTCTGGAAAGTCATTTTGCCAGGTATTTAAGAATTAAGTTTTTTGTTTTTATTCATAGATTCCTCTGCAATCTTTTTTTTATATTCAATAAGCTTCTTTTGAATACCTTTGTCGCCTAATGCTATAATCTGAATTGCAAGCAGCGCCGCATTCTTGGCTCCGTCAATAGCTACCGTTGCAACCGGTATGCCCCCCGGCATTTGGACTATTGATAATAATGAATCCATCCCGTTTAAGGATTTAGTAAAAATCGGAACGCCAATGACAGGAAGGATTGTACTTGCCGCGGTTACACCGGGTAAATGCGCTGCGCCTCCTGCGGCGGCTATAATTACCTTCAAACCTCTTGATACCGCAGTTTTTACATACTCCGCATGTTGTTCGGGTGTGCGGTGGGCGGATAGAATTTTTACTTCATAAGGAATTTCAAATTCTTTGCAGGTATCTATTGCTTTTTGCATTATACCCAGATCAGAATCGCTTCCCATTATTATTCCGATTAAAGCAGTTTTATCCATTTTTATTTACCTTAGATTATTTTAATATTTATTAGTTGAATTAAAATTTTCTCCAGTCCACTGCAAATATATTATCTCCATTCGATCTTAACAAAATTGCGCCGGATTTATCTGTTCTTGAAATGCTCGATCCGGCTTGGATCAGCCTCTGCAGAACAATCTCTGCAGGATGACCGAATTTATTTTTTATACCGTCGCTTATCAAGCTTATTTTTGGCTGTACAGCAGAAATAAATTCTTCCGATGAGCCATTCTTACTGCCATGATGAGCTACTTTAAGAACATCGGACTTTAGAAAACTTCCATAGTCATGCAAATAGTGAAACTCAGCCTGGTGTTCAATGTCCCCTGTAAACAGACAACTGTTTTTACAATAGACTATTTTCAGAAGTCCGCTTTCGTTATTGGTGGTTAGTTTTATACTTCTGTTAAAATCATTAAGAACATAAATCCTGACGGCAGGTAATTTAATTATTTCTTTTTTATAATAATTAACCGGAATTCCCTTGGCTCTTATAAATTTTTCAAATTTAACATCTTTTGAATAAGATGTATCCAGATAAGGTTTATATATCCGGCTGATTTTATTTTCATTAATTAATGATATAAATCCGCCGTAATGATCCAAATCTATATGGGAAACCAGACCGTAATCAATTTTATCGATTCCCAGATAATTCAATAAAGGTAAAATTACTCTTTCGCCGTTATCAAAGTTTACTCCTGCGGAACCCGCATCAACTAAAGCCGTTTCCCCATCCGGGAATTTTATTAATATTGCATCGCCCTGCCCTACGTCTATCATCAAAACGTGCAGATAGTTATCCGGCAGTAAATTTTTATCATCCAAAGAACAGAAGACTATGATATTTGCCGACACTAATGCAGCAGCAATTACTATTGCAATTTTAGATTTAAAGTTGATAAATATGTATAAAAAAACCGCAAGGAATGCATAAAATATTATTCCATTTAATAAAGAGAAATTTCTTATCCATAGAAACGAATACCCGGAACTGCCTGCGGTCTTGATAATATAGAACATTAATGAATTTAAGAGATCGGTACCTGAAGCATAATATGAAGCCAGTACCGGGATAAATAAGTTAAGTATCAGCGTAAAAATTCCGGCGCCTATTATGATTCCAGCAAGCGGTATTACTAATAAATTAGCAAATAATGAAACCAGCGATAATTTACCGAAATAAAATAGAATAAAGGGGAGAGAACCTATCTGCGCACATAATGATAAACCAATAAATAATAAAAGATATTTTATCCATTCAGCTTTAATACTAAAATCATCTATTGTTCTCTGAAAGACCGGGTAAAAAACGAGAATGGATAGCACTGAAGAGTACGAAATCTGAAAACCGGGATCAAATAATTGAGCAGGATCAAAAAATAAAATTATAAAAGCGGAAACTGCCAATGAGTTAAAGCCATTAGTAGAACGATTTGTTAAAATTCCAATAATAAATAATATTGCCATTATCACAGCCCGTACTGTCGGCGCCCGTGAATCTGTAAGGACTAAGAAAACAATTATGCCCAGTATAATCAATATTGATCTCAGATAGACATTAAATCTGCTAAAAGCTATCATAATAATTAAGACGATGAATCCGACACTTAAACCGGATACAGCCAGAATATGTACAACGCCGGAATTAATAAATTCTACAATCGCATTATAATCTATGCTGCTCCTGTCGGCTAATAATTGTCCCCTTAAAAAGCCTGCCGTCTGCGGCTGGTACAATTTTGATATTTCATTATCTATCGCTTTTCTAACTATAAAAATTGTACCCTGAATTTTTTCATAATGCGGATTCAATATACTTAGATCTTTTACACTGGATGCAAACAAAATTCCGCTTATTCCCCGCTCCGCCAGATATTGGTTATAATCAAACTCTCCGGGATTCCTCTTATTATTTCCTTTAATAAAAAGCCCTTTAACCGTAATATAATTTCCCGGCAAAATAGTATTATATAACAAACTAAGATTTTTCTTGTATTCATCGCGTATTCTGCATATTAATATTATTTTTTTATAATATTTTGCATTTGGAAACACAACAGAATCAACAGCTAAGTAGAAAACTATTTCAGACTCCCTGCGCAAATCCACATTTGAAACAGTACCGTATGCCTGAAAATCTTTTTGTTTCTCAACGTCCGGTGGAAGAAAATTGTAATTTGGCTTTTGATATTCGGCAGTGAATACTCCGGCGGATATTACTAACAGGTAAACCGGTAGATATATATATGAGCGGTAATTATTATTAATGCTAAAAAGGATAGCTGCGATAAAAGACAATAGCATGATAACAAAGAAAGCAAAATAATTATGAACAGTAACAGGGATAATTTTTCCGCCTAAAATTCCGGCTGCAAAAAATAATATGAATTTTATTGCCGGGTAATTCTTCATTGAAAAATTTTCATTATAGCCGGTTTAATATGCGTTAAATCTTTAATATCATTAAATAAATTTTCGGCATATTTACCGGAAGCAATTGTTAATGCCGGGTTTAATGTATGAGTTTTAACTGAAATATCTTCCACATTCCCGTGGTCGGAGCACACAATTAAAGTCATATCTTCTTTTAATTCGCATATTATTGTAAAAAGGAATTCATCAAGTATGCTTAGTAATTTTTGAGCGTCGCCGTCATACCTGCCATGCCCGAGATAATCGGTTATAAAATACTCATATAACGTAAAAGTATTTTCCTCTGCAATTTTTAACAGTCTTCTTGCCGCAATTTTAGGCTTTAAAATGCTTAGTTTATAACCGAGCTTTTTATTCCATCTTTCATTAGTAATTTCTGCCGTTAATGCCCTTCCATTTTTTACATCCAAAGACGTATTGAATTTTAGTCCGCTTAATTTACTGCTTAAAGATGAAACGCTTAATCTTGACCTGCCGGATTTTAAGTAGTCAAAAAATAATTTGGGATATGCGTTTGCAAAGAATGCTTTTTCACCAAGCTTTATGAAAGCCTTAAAAATATTTTCTTCTTTTATAACCGGAATAAGAGTTGAGTAAGGGTACGGACCGAAATGCTTCCCCACAAATTGGGATGCGTTCATCCCGCAAAATATTGATGTTTGCCCCGTACCGCTTTGAGGAAATCCTTCTACGCTAAGCCTTGCATCTGATGGAAATATAAAAGAACTATTCTTTTTTAATACGGGATTATTTGTTGACGGTATCCCCCCGAATAATTCAGTAAAAGTTTTAAACCCGAATTTAAAGAAAGGGTTAGACCGGTAATCTTCTTCGCCGATACCCACGCCATCCAAAAATATCATTAAGACAGAATGCATTAAATATCCTATGAATGGATTTTATAAATGGCTTAATTAAGTTAAACCAAATCTAATTTTGCTTCCAGGACAGTTCACACCGACTGACTTTATATTGAACAATTACTTTATGGAATTTATCTAACGCTGTTTAGACTCGACAATTATAGTGACAGGTCCGTCATTAATTATTTTTACACTCATCATAGCGCCGAATATACCTGTTTTTACTTTTGATTCGCCGAGATTTTCTTTCACCCGTGCAACAAACTTTTCATAAAGCGGAATTGCATCTTCCGGTCTGGCGGCTTGAATAAAACTGGGACGGTTTCCTTTTCCCGGGTCTCCGTACAATGTAAATTGAGAAATAATTAATGCCTCGCCGTCAATATCTTTAATTGATAAATTCATTTTTCCATAATCATCTTCAAATATTCTTAAGCCGCAGCACTTATCCGCAGCAAAGCTCATATCCACTTCTGAATCGCCTGCCTTTATTCCAAAGAGAATTACCATTCCCTTACCGATAGATGCAGAGTAATTTTCTGATTTTATATCTACACCGCCCTCAGTAACTCTTTGTATTACCGCCTTCAAGTCAATTCTCCGTAAACAACGCGCTCAACATTTAGATAATCTTTATAATTATTTATATTAATAAAATTTTCAAGCTTTAATATCTCTTCGACCTGCAGGTACTGCCCCTGGCTAACTTCAAAGTAAATCTTCCCGTTATTCTTTAAAATTTTATTAGCCTTTTGAGAAATCGTTTTAAAAAAGCTAAAGCCGTCGGAATTATCCGTAAGTGCAATTCCCGGTTCATATATACGCAATTCCGGCTGTAATTTAGTATATTCTTCGATAGAAATATATGGGGGATTAGACACAAGAATATCAAAATCATTCCCCAAATTTATTCCGTCTGTATTTATATCTAACCTGATAAAATCGATATTTTCTTCAACTCCGTTAAAAACCGCATTTCCTTTTGCGACTTTTAGTGCATCCGCGCTGGAATCTATAGCGCAAACTTGCGCCTGATTCAGATATTTAGCAAGGCAGATTGCAATAATTCCGCTTCCCGTACCAACGTCTAAAATTTTTAAATTATCCCGTTTTTTATTCGCAGTGATAATCAATTCAACCAATATCTCTGTTTCCTGTCTGGGAATCAGCACGGAACTGTTAACAACAAATTCCAATCCATAAAATTCCACAGAGCCGAGAATGTACTGCAGCGGTTCATTTTTACTTCTTCGTTTTATGAAATCTCTGTATACAATCAATTCACTTTCAACAAGCGGTCTGTCAAATGATAAATATAAATCCAGCCGTTTGCAGTTTAAAATTTTTCCAAGTAAAAGTTCAGCATTTATTCTTGGCGAGTCTATTCCCTTATTTTTCAAATAGTCGGTAGATAAATTAATTATTTCTAAAACTGTCGGCATAATAATCTATCTATATAATATTTCTCGTTCTTGTAATAGAATTATCAGTAAAGAATTTTTCAAGTTTATCGGTAACTTCTTTTTCCGTTACACAAAGCAAACATTCATCGGCAAGTTTTTTAGCTTTCTGATGCGAAATACTCCTTACAATATGTTTTGCATATGGTATGGTAGTAGGAGAAATACTAAGAATTTGCAAGCCTAAACCAATTAAAAGCGGAATTGCAAGCGTATCAGCCGCCATTTCACCGCAAAGACTTGCAGATTTGTTCGCTCTGGCTGCTTCTTTCAGAATATGACTAACTGTTCTGATTACCGCCGGATGAAATTCCTGGTAAAGATAGGAAACCATATCATTACCTCGGTCAACAGCCATTAAATACTGGATAAGATCATTTGTACCGATGCTTATAAAATCAACTTCACTTGCAAGCTCGTATGTAAGCACTGCGGCTGAAGGCACTTCGATCATAATTCCTATCCTCATATGTTTATCAAAAGGAATCTTTGCGGTTTTCAATTCTTCTTTACATGCGGAAATAAGGGACAGCGACTTACGAATTTCTGTTATGGAGCTAATCATAGGAAGCATAAATTGAATATTCTTGGATTTGCTTGCCTGAAGAACCGCTCTTATCTGGGTTTTGAATAATTTTTCATTTTCCAAAAGCAGTCTTATGCCCCTTAATCCAAGAAACGGGTTTGGTTCTGTAAAACTAAAAAACTTAAATTTATCACCACCGATATCAAAAGCGCGAATAATAATAGGGTCGGGGTATATTCTCGTCGCTAAATTTTCATACATCATCGTCTGCTCGCTTTCATTAGGAAATTCACCGATCTCTTCAAGAATCTGTTCGGTTCTATAAAGACCGATTCCTTTTGCGCCGTTTGTAATTACTAAATCAATTTCTCCCGACACGTCAACATTTGCACGCAATATGATCTCTTTGCCGTCGGTTGTCTGAGCCGGCTGGTCTTTTAATTCTTTAAGACCCTGCTGAAGCTCAGCTAATCTTTCCGCTTTTGCGTGGAAGAAGTCTATTTGTTCCTGCGTAGGATTAATTAAAACATATCCATGAAACCCGTCAACAATTATAAGGTCATCTTCTTTTATTTGCTTTGTGGCGTTATGCGTTCCGACAATGGCTGGAATATTTAACGAGCGGGCAATAATAGCCGTATGCGATGTTAAACCGCCGTGATCGGTTACAAAGCCTCTGACATTGCTTTTTGAAAGAAGTATTGTATCGGCAGGGGTTAATGAATCGGTAACTACAATAACATCATGAGTTATTTTCGACTTCCATCTTTTCTTCTGAAGGTTTCTGATTATACGGTTTTTAATATCTTCTATGTCATTAGCTCTTTCATTCATATACTGTTCGTGGGCGACAATCATTAAGCGCTGATATTTGGATATTTCATCGTTAACAATAAACTCCGGCTGCTTTTTCTCTTTACAAATTCTGTCCTTTATGTTCCCGATTAAAATTGGATCGTCTAAGATCATCAATTGCGCTTCAAATATTGCCGCGCGGTTCACTTCCATTTTTTCTTTTGCCATCGAGAATATTTTGTCTAATTCCTTTTTTGATTTTTGCAGAGCTTCTTCAAAATTTAGGATAGCTTCGTTGGTGTCTGTTATTGCGCCGTCGTTTATTTCAAGCTTCTCTTTAGTAAACATATAAACGTTCCCGATAACAATTCCGGGCGCAGCGGCAACACCGGAGATTTTATTATCCGCTTCTTTAAAGATTTGTTTAAAATTCTTCACAGTTCGTCAAATCCTCTCTTAAAATAATCGGCTATTTCTTCAGCGGCTTTTACCTCATCTTCGCCGTCAAAAGATAGAATAAGTTCAGAACCCATTTCTGCAGCCAGAGTCATTACGCCAATAATACTCTTCCCGTTTATATTTAATCCATCCTTGGAAATATAAAAATCACATTTATATTTTGCCGCCAGTTTTACAATTGTAGCGGCAGGTCTGGTGTGCAATCCTGATTTATTAATAATTTTTACTTTTTCTTCTATCATTATTTCCTTCTTTTAATTAACGAATCTGCAAGTAAAGCAAAAAATTCACGATATTTCTCATTTTTTAATTTTTTTATGGACTTTAACGCTAAATTTGTATAATGTTTAATTTCATTTTCGGCAGCTTCAAGAACATTTAGTTTTTGATATAAGTCTTTATAGCCTTGAATTTCGCCGGGTTTTATGCCTTTATTTTTAATAACCTCTAATAATTTATCCTTATCCGTTCCCTTGGATATTTCCATCGCTTTAAGAAACAAGAATGTCTTTTTACCCTCAACCAAATCACCGCCGATAAATTTTCCGACATCATTTTCATTCCCGGTTATATCAAGCAAATCATCCTGAATTTGAAAAGCAATTCCGATATTTTTTCCAAAATTTGCCAGACCTTTAACTATTTGTTCATCTCCCCCGCCGATTAACGCTCCGGTTGTACAGCACATCTCCATCATGGAGGCGGTTTTTTTCCGGATCATCATAATATATTCTCCAATGGTAACAGCCTCGCGAAGCTCAAATTCTTTATCAAGACTTTGACCTTCGCATACTTCTACTAAACTTTTCGTAAAAGCGCCCATAATCTTTTTTGCATTTCCGTTACAATCTTTTAAAAGGTATTCATACGCAACAGAAAGCAGACTGTCGCCCGTAAGAATTGCGGTTGAAGTATCGTATTTTTTATGAATAGTTAAAATATTACGTCTTTTATCTGCGTTATCCATAATATCATCATGAACTAAAGTAAAATTATGGAGCAGTTCAACCGCCGCAGCTGCATTATAAGCAGTATTCAGTTTACCGCCTGCCGCTTTAACAGCCAGCAGCAATAATAAAGGTCGGAGTCTTTTACCTCCGCCTTCAATAATATAATATCCCGGTTCATATAATGACCCGGGTTTCCTGTTCTTAAGCGCCTGCAATAATTTTTTATCGACAATTTTTCTTTTTTCATCAAGAAAAGTTTTAAATTTATTTTCATATCTCCCCATCAATATAGTTTTTCCTTTCGAATGATTTTATCATAATTTTCAAATCCGCTCGTCTTTTCGTTAAATGACACTTTACCGGAAAGGCAAATTTCTAAGTGCTCTTTTTTCCGCTTGGATATTGGACTTGAATTATCAGGCATATAAAAAAATGTATTTTAATAATTAAAAACCTTTAAAAGATATTAAAATTTGTAATAAAATTCTCTGTCCTTAGTCATTTTGATAAACCGGATTAAATAAAAATTGAACGCAAAAGAATAAATGAAAGTGATTTTTTAAAATTCTAACACTCAACTTAATTAGGAAATATGTTATCTTTGCTTAATTTATTCACTCATGTTACGCACAAAACCATTGGCATAGCCATTCCTATGGAATAAAATTGCCGGTTACCGGCAGGCAGGTTTATATTGGGAACTGTTATTTACAAAATATTTCCGGATTTTCCCGGAGGGATGGATAACTTAGCCAAAATTGCATGAATTTGGCGTTAAAACTAATAATATACAGGCAATTATTATCCCCTATGATCTTCCATAGGAATGGCTATGCCAAAACCCGGGACTGCTAAATGAAATTTGAAAAACTGCGTTACGTGAGTTATTCAATTAATTAAAATTTCATAATAAATGAATCTCAATTTAAAAGATAAATTTCTGATAACCGCTAAAACGCATCACGGCTTGGAAGATGTTCTGGCTGAAGAGCTTAAACAATTAGGCGCTGAAAATATTACAAAGCTGACGCGTGCGGTAAGTTTTCAAGGAGATAAATTTTTGTTGTATAAAGCAAATTTATGTCTGCGTACAGCTTTAAGAATCCTTGTACCAGTACATAAATTTAAAGCGGTAAACGAAACATGGCTATACAGGGGTGTACAGAAAGTTGACTGGTCGGAATATTTGACCAACAGCGATACGCTGGCATTGGACAGCGCGGTCAGCTCTCCTATTTTTAATAATTCACAGTATGTTTTTCTAAAAGCAAAAGATGCGATAGTAGATCAATTCAGAAATAAAACCGGCATCCGCCCGTCTGTTGATCTTGATAATCCAACAGTCAGAATAAATGTTTTTATTCAGAATGATGAAGTGACATTATCGCTTGACAGTTCGGGAAGTTCGCTTCATAAACGCGGCTATAGAAACGAAGTAAACGAAGCTCCTCTTAATGAAGCATTAGCCGCCGGTTTAATTCTAATGTCCGGCTGGGATAGACAGAGTAATTTCATCGATCCCATGTGCGGTTCGGGGACAATATTAATTGAAGCGGCAATGATAGCATATAATATCCCGCCTAATATAAACAGAAAGAAATTCGGACTGATGAACTGGAAAAATTTTGATAAAACATTATGGGATAAAATCATTAATGAGGCAATAAACAATAAAAGCAAGTTTGATTTTTCAATAACCGGTTCTGATATTTCGCCGGAAGCCGTACGGATTGCGCATAATAATATAAATTCAGCCGGGCTTAAGGATAAAATAAAAGTTGATAGAAAAGATTTTACTAAACTAATACCTCCCGGAGGTAAAGCGACAATCATTATGAACCCGCCGTACGGAGAGCGTATTCAGCCTGAAAATATTAATTCTTTATATAAAAGCATAGGAGACACATTAAAGCAAAAATATGCGGGGTCGGAAGCGTGGATACTTTCTTCAAACTTAGAAGCATTAAAAAATGTCGGGCTTCGTCCTTCAAAAAAAATTATCTTCCATGCAGGCCCGTTGGAATTAAGGTTTAACAAATATTCATTATATGAGGGGCTGTAATCTAAAAACTTACTTTAATACATTCCGGCTTTCAGATAATAAAACAGGGCTGATTTTCCCACCGCAGGTTAGCGCCGTCACATATTATGCTCTATTCATTCAGAACATTTGATATATAATAATATATCGATATATTTCAATAAGTAAATATGATAAAAAGAGAAGACGATATAGTAAAAATAGCTAAGGCTCTGTCGGATATAACTCGTGTCCGCATCCTTAAAGAGATTGCAAGTAAAGGAAGTATTTCATGCGGAGATGCCGAAAGAATTGCAGAACTTTCCCAGCCTACTGTCTCGCATCATTTAAAGATACTTGCCGATGCCGGTCTTTTAAATACCCTAAAGAATGGACGTCATATTACCATAACAGTTAATAAAATTACATTAAAAAAGTTTGCATCTTTTATTGGCGGTTTTCTCAGGTTAAAGTGAATTTTTTAGCCTGTTTTATCGAATTATCTAAATATATAAATATTTTAATTACTTTAATCAGGAAAGGAAATAATAATGAACAATCTTTTATTCAGCGAATATAAACTTGGCAGGATAAATCTTAAAAACCGTATTGTTATGGCTCCAATGACACGGAGCAGGGCAATAAATAATATACCCAATGATCTTATGGCGGAATATTATAAACAGCGCGCAGGCGCCGGACTTCTGATAACCGAAGGGACTTCCCCATCGCCGAACGGACTTGGATATTCAAGAATTCCCGGTCTTTTTAATGATGAACAAGTACGCGGCTGGAAAAAGGTCACTAATGCAGTTCACAATGAAGGCGGGCGCATTTTTGTCCAGTTAATGCATACCGGGCGTGTGGCTCATCCGCTTAATTTGCCCGCAAATGCTAAAATTTTAGCGCCTTCGGCAATCGGTATAAAAGGCGAAATGTGGACAGACCAAAAACAATTACAGCCCTTCCCTGTACCGCAGGAAATGACATTAGATGATATCCGCAAAACAATAGAAGAATATACCAGCAGTATTAAGCTTGCTGTTGCTGCAGGTTTTGACGGAGTTGAACTTCACGGCGCTAACGGCTACCTGATAGAACAATTTATCAATCCGGCAGCTAATCAGCGTACTGATCTTTACGGCGGTTCTGCGGATAACCGTATCCGTTTTGCATTAGAAATTGCAGAAAAGGCTGTCAATGCGATTGGAGCTGACAGAGTTGGTATAAGAGTCTCTCCTTACGGCGCTTCCAACGGCATGCTTGAATATGATGATATAGACGGCACATACGGGCTTCTTGCAGAAAAACTTAGCAAACTGAACTTAGGTTACATGCACATTGTGGACCACAGCTCTATGGGAGCGCCTGTAGTAAATCCTTCCGTAAAAGCATTGATCCGGAAAAATTTTAACGGGACGATTATTCTTGCGGGCGGTTATGATTTAGAGAAAGCCGAACGTGATCTTCAGGATAAAAAAGGCGATCTTATTGCTATGGGCAGGTTTTTCATATCAAATCCAAACCTTGTCGATAAATTTAAAAAACAAGCTGAACTCAATAAAGCAGACAGTAATACTTTTTATACACCGGGAGAAAAAGGATACACAGACTACCCGTTAAATTAATTACTCCTGTTACGCAGTCATTAATATTTTATAAATAGCCCCGGGTTTTAGCATAGCCATTCCTATGGTATAACCCGGGGATCACTAATAGCCTGGATATTATTGACTTATCCCGCATAGCCGCGAGTCAAAAGGATGTCGCCAAAAGACTCCTTTAGAGGATGACCAAGCCTAAAAAGCTGATTCAAAGTTATGAGCTTACTCTTAATTCCTATGGAAGGAAGGTTTGCGGCATAGCCATTTGATACAAAAAATGCTCCCCCCAAAACCCCTCCCATTTCCCGATTCCGTTCTTCCACCTCCGGTCTCCTGTATATAATCAATTTTGGATTTAATAGTTTTTTTGATAGAAAAAATTAATTAAATTATAATAGTTAATTATTTTTTGTGGGGATGCTTTGTGGAATTTCGGGTTTTTTTTATTAAGAATTAAAGAAAATCTTAATTATGACACCTGAAGAGCAAGCTAGAGTGATTATTGATACTCAGCTTTCTCAGGCAGGGTGGGATGTACAGGATTATAAAAATTTTAATCCTTCCGCAAGATTAGGAATAGCTGTCCGCGAATACCCAACCGAATCCGGTTCTGCTGATTATATACTTTTCATTGATAGGAAACCAATCGGAGTAATTGAAGCAAAGAAAGAAGGACATACACTCAGCCAGGTTCATGACCAGACTTTAAGATATGCTGCGGATGAACTAAAATTTATTAGAAATGTCAATGAACTGCCTTTTCAATATGAATCCACAGGAAAAGAAACATTTTTTACAGATGCACGCGATCCTTCACCAAGGCAAAGAGAAATATTTATTTTTCATCGTCCCGAAACGCTTCAGGAATGGTTAAAGCAGGAAAATTCTTTGCGTTCAAGATTGCAGAAATTTCCGGTCCTTATTGAAACCGGACTACGGGAATGCCAGTCGCGGGCAATTAAAAACCTTGAAAAATCTTTTGGAGAAAATCACCCCCGTGCATTAGTGCAAATGGCTACTGGGGCAGGTAAGACGAACACAGCTATAACTTCAGTCTACCGGTTGTTAAAGTTTGCTAAAGCAAAAAGGATTTTATTCTTAGTTGATACACGCAATCTTGGAAAGCAGGCTGAACAGGAATTCCAGGCATTCAAGCCGAATGATGATAAAAGGCTTTTTACGGAACTCTATAATGTTCAAAGGCTCCAGTCAAATTTTATCGACCCCTCTTCTCATGTTTGTATAAGTACAATCCAGAGGATGTACTCAATCTTAAAAGGTAAGGAGCTTGATGAATCACTGGAAGAAGAATCACCTTATGAGTCAAAACCAATTAGTAAGCCCGTTGATGTTGTCTACAATGATATAATTCCAATTGAAACATTTGATTTTATTATTATTGATGAATGCCATAGGTCAATATATAATTTGTGGAAGCAGGTGCTCGATTATTTTGATGCCTTTATGATCGGGCTTACAGCCACGCCAGACAAACGCACATTTGCATTCTTTCATGAAAATGTTGTTAGTGAATATACACATAAGCAGTCTATTACCGATAAGGTAAATGTAGGCTACGATGTTTATACGATTGAAACAGAAATTACAAAAGCCGGCGCAAAAATTAAAGCGAAGCAGTATGTCGATTTACGGAACAAGATGACCCGCAAAAAAGAATGGAAACAGCTTGAAGATGAAGTGGATTATACCGGAAGCCAGCTTGACAGGGATATTGTAAATCCAAGCACTATAAGAAATATAATCCGTGAATGTAAACGGGTCATAAAAGAAGAGTTTTTCCCGGAACGTATTGTCAATAATGCTGATTCGGGTAACGAAACAGAAATTCCCAAAACATTGATTTTTGCAAAGACTGACAGCCACGCTGAAGCTATTGTTCATATTGTGCGGGAGGAATTTGGAGAAGATAATAACTTTTGCTAGAAGATAACTTATAATGTTAAAAATGAAGACCCCGAATCAATCCTCCAGCAATTCCGCACAAACTATAATCCAAGGATTGCTGTTACAGTTGATATGATTGCGACCGGAACCGACGTTAAACCCATTGAAGTATTAATTTTTATGAGGGATGTTCGTTCACGAAACTATTTCCAGCAGATGATAGGACGGGGAACCAGATCATTTTCAAGAGATGAACTTATTAGGGAAATTTTTTAATATGTTCGGGTCTGGTTATGAAAAATTATTGGATGAGTTGAATAAGGAATTAACTGTCTGAACCGGGATTTATCGGATTTTAGGATTTACACGATTACTGAAATAATAATTTGGTTTATAGCTAAAGAGGTTACTTATTTTCAAGAATTGAGAAATTTAGAACTAAATAGAGTATAGTAAATTGTAAAAATAATTAAATATTTTATCCTGAGAATCTTTTAATCCGTGTAATCATGGTTCAGACATTATTATATGAAGAATTAACTAAACGCATTATTGGATGCGCTATGAAAGTACATTCTATCCTTGGGAATGGATTTCAGGAAGTTATTTATCAGCGCGCTTTGGAAATTGAAATGACACTTGAAGGTCTAAATATTGAACGTGAAAAAGAAATGCCTGTTATATATAAAGGTCATAATATTGGTACACGTAGAGTTGATTTTTTCGTTGAAGGAAAGATCATGGTTGAATTAAAGGCTCTTACACTATTAGAGGATGTTCATCTTGCACAAGCAAAAAACTACCTGGAAGCTTATAATATGGAAGTTGGTTTGCTTATTAACTTTGGTGCAAAGAGTTTGGAGTTTAAAAGATTATTTAACCGGGTAAAAAAAGATACTAAAGAAAATGTCTGAACCGGGATTTGAAGGATTAGAGGATTTCCACGATTAAAATATTGATTGAAGAATCCTGCTAATCTTAAAATCTGTTTAATCGTGGTTCAGACGGAATTAATTAGGAGGAAATAATGAACAAAATTTTTAATCCGATCATTTATATTAATGAAACTAGTATTGCACTTCTTGAAAATGAGGTTACTTTTTAATGGCCACTATTAATCTTCCACCCAACTGGTCATGGGCTAAACTTGGTGATGCGATTGAAATAATCCCAACAACAGGAATAAAACTAAAACAAAAAGATTACTTACAAGAAGGGGAATATCCTGTCGTTGATCAAGGACAAGAACTGATAGGGGGTTATTCATGTGATAAATCTTTGATAGTTGATTGTGAATTACCTATAATAGTATTTGGTGACCATACAAAAGTAAAAAAATATATTAACTTTAAGTTTATAGCAGGTGCTGATGGAATTAAGGTAATAAAACCTAAGAATATTTAAATCCAAAATTATTTTATTATTTTCTTCATTGTATTGAGTTTCCGGATAAAGGTTATGCCCGTCATTTTCAATATGTTGAAAAAGCTTTTATCCCTGTCCTGCCATTTCCAGAACAAAAAAAAATTGTAGAAAAAATAGAATAACTTTTCAGCGAATTAGATAGCGGAGTTGGAGCACTTAAAAAAGCAAAAGAGCAAATTAAAACGTACCGGCAGGCTGTACTTAATTTTGCATTTTCCGGAAAGTTAACCCACGACCACCTGAACCCCATTCAGGTACGCGATGATTTTGAGCCAAATCTTAGCAAGGTTGCAGAATCGCAAACACAATATAGTCTGAACCAGGATTTATCTGATTATAAGATTAACAGGATTAAATCTCCGGAAAAATCAAGTAAATCCTTAAATCATGAAAATCCAGACTCAGACAATTACTCAAGCAATTTACCACACGACTGGAAATGTATCAAATTTATTGATTTCTGCAAACTTCAAAGGGGGTATGATTTACCATTAAAAAATATCTCAAAAGGAATATACCCAAAGACTACCTTGTAAAGGGCTATGCGCTAAACGAAAAGAGATTAAAGGAACAGACTGAAAAAGTCAGAGATTTGGAAAAATCAATTGAAATTTTCAAACGGGTAGCAGACAATTATCAGTTAGGGGAAAATGAACTTTCCGGAATAATTAAAATTATTTCCGATTATACTTACGCACTTGATATTCTTGACCGGTATGATCATCAGAAAATTAAAACCGAAAAGTTGGAAATAAATGAAGAATATAAAATTACCTTAGAAGACTCAATGTTATTAATAAAAACTCTTAAAAAGAAATTTGGCGGTTCGGGGTTGTTTGGCAAAGAAAAAGATGAATCCTTTAGAAGTACGATCGGAACAATATAAAAGGTAACAAAATGAAATTTAGTGAAGCAGTAAAACCAATAAGTTATTTAAAAACTCATGCTTCTAAAGTCATCAAGGATGTCGCAGAAAATCAGAAAACATTAGTTATTACACTTAATGGTGAAGCAAAAGTCATTCTTCAAGATGTCAAGGTATATGAAAAGACACAAGAGAGCATTGCTCTGTTAAAAATTCTTGCATTGAGTGGAAGAGAAATAAAAAATGGTAATTTTAAAACATTAGATAAATCGTTTGACAATGTTCGAAAACGTATAAATGATTTTAAACGGGGACAGCGTGAAGTTCAAAGTTAATATCGTTTCTTCTGCTGAAGAAGATTTATTTGAAATCTATCAATATGTTTATTTCAATGATTCGGAAGAAAAAGCTGAAAAATTATACCTGAAATTGTATGAGAAATGTTTGTCCCTTCAGGAATATCCGGATCGCGGTCATGTTCCTCCGGAATTAAGTCTGCCTGGGATAGATGATTTTCTGGAACTAAGCTATAAATCCTTTCCTATTATTTATCAAATTATAGAAAAAGTAGTTTTTATACATTGTATTTTAGATGGTCGTAGAGATATGCAAAAACTATTACAAGAAAGATTACTACGGGTGTAAAGAGACGCTCTATAACCAGCCGCCTCTTCGATACGGCGGGTTAGCGGCAACGCCGTTATACCAAAAGTTAACTTTTTTTAATAATATTTTTCAAGCGAAAACTCTTTCCCCATGAATAGCCTTTTTAACAAAAATATGTGATCCGTGACTCTGGCAAAAAAAACAGTAGATTTGAAAAATTTAATTCTATACTTTAGCCGCATAATTTGTCGGCGTTCTTTTATAATTTGTTCCGGAATTCTTTCCCCCTTTTTTTAAAAAAGAGAGTTAGGTCTTGCCTGCCGGCATGTATGGGTGAATCTGTGTCTGCGGGGGGGGGGGGGCATATTAACTTTATATATAATAAGTAGTTATACTAATATTTTGTGTAAAAATCGGGGGTTTTTTGATAAATAATTGAGGTTTTTGATATAAAAACAACGCAAAATGAACAAGTATTTGTAATTGTACACTGCCCTGCTTTAGTGGAACGGTTATATTATTCCAATAAGTATATGGATAAAACAATTTATTGAATAATTATAAATAAGTTTTGTATTTTCACACAGGCTCTAATGATAGTGGTAATTTTTTCTAAATTTGTACAATATTGCTGCTACACTATTATATAAAAGGTAATTCTATATGAAGAAATATTATCGTTCATTTATCATTTTAATTTTCCTGGGCGGCTCTGCATGTTATGCTCAGGATGCGGATACCGGTAAAATCCCTTTCGGGAGAATAGAAAGTTTTCAATTCAAAGAAAGCAGAATCTTTCCCGGCACAATGCGTGATGTTACTGTGTACATCCCGGATCAAATTGATTCTTCCAAACCTGCCTGCGTCTATGTTCAACAGGATGGCTTTTATCCGGAACGAAAATTTAACAGAATTTTAGATACACTCATCGCAAAAAAAGAAATTCCGGTAATCGTGGGTATCTTCATAAGCCCGGGATATGTGCCGTCTGCCGATAAAAATACATTCGGACGCCCTAACCGTTGTTTCGAATACGATGGCGTAGGGAATAATTATGTCCGCTTTCTACTTGAGGAAATACTGCCGTATGTTACTAAGAAGTACAGATTAAATCTAAGCAATAACGGCAGCGACCGCTGTATTGGCGGCGGAAGCAGCGGCGGCATAGCCGCCTTCAACGCTGCATGGGAACGACCGGATTCATTCAGCCGCGTGTATTGCTTTAGCGGAAGTTTCGTCGCTTTTCGCGGTGGGAATGAGTTCCCTGCACTCATCCGCAAAACCGAAGCTAAACCAATCCGCGTATTTCTTACTACGGGAACCAACGATATGGAAAATTGCGCAGGTGATTGGACTCTTATTGATATGGAAATAGCCAAAGCTCTGAAGTTCTCAGGTTATGATTACAGGTTCAATTTATTGAATGGCGGACACGTAGTCGGATGGGTAGAACTTTTCGCTGATGCAATGCGCTACTTGTGGAAAGATTGGCCTGCGCCGGTACAGGCAGGTCCCGGCGCACCCCGTGTATGTGACATTATTCTTCCCAAAGAATCATGGGAGACGGCTGCAGAAGGTTACAATGATGTATGCGGTCTTGCCTGCAATTCAAAAGGCGAGGTGTTTTTTACCGATATTATAAATAATAAGATTTATCGTATAGGTCTTGATAACAACTTAAAAGTTTTTGCTGCCGATGCCGGACATTGTAACGGTCTTTCCTTTGGCGCCGGAGACGAACTATATTCAATTTCAGCAAAAACAGGAAAAATCATGTGTTATGATACTTCGGGAAAAAGGTCGGTTTATGCCGAAGGCGTACACGGAAATTATATCCTCGCTATACCCGGCGGCGGGCTTTATGTAACAGGTAATGATGCTGCTGATAAACCCGGCAAGGTGTGGCTGATTAAAAAAAATGAAAAGAAAGTTGTAGATACGGGGGAGAAATTTACCGGTCTTGCAATAACGCCCGACAGGCAGTTCCTTGCGGCAGCCGATGGTCTTTCGCATTGGGCTTTTAGTTATCAGATTGCTAATGACGGCACCCTCTCCAATAAAGAGCGCTTTTTTTGGCTGTATACTCAAGATTGGTCAAATAGCAGTGATGCACAATCTATTTGCTACGATAGAGAAGGACACTTGTATATAGCAACTAGTTCGGGGATTCAGGTTTGCACATGGGATGGACCAACGCAGGTGATTTTACCCTTGCCCGTTGGCAGCAGAGTTAATAGTATTTGCTTTGGGGGAGCAAATCTGGATGAAATTTTCGCCAGCTGCGGCGATAAAGTGTATAAACGCAAGTTGAAAACTCATGGTCTTGGCGCCTTTACACCCTGGACGAAAATGACGCCCGGACAACTCTGACAAAATTATCATCTAAACATTAAACCGGGGTTGAAGCCAAACCCCGGAGTTAATTAAACGAAAGTATGAATATGCAGGAACTGTTATCCGGCAGACCTTTTAGATAAAAAATACTTAATAATAATATTCAGGAAATATTTTTGATGAAATCGTTTTTTGCACCTATAATTTATTTTGCCGTATTCTTTTCCCTTTCAGGAAATATTTGCGCACAGGATTATTATTTTTCCGGTCAAATGGGAAAATTTAAAAGCGCTTCTTCTTTTACTTATTCTTCCGCGGGATTTATTTATGTAACGGATTCCGGCACAGATGAAGTTTACAAGCTCGATACTTTGGGTAATGCGCTAAAATCAGCCGGCGGTTATGGCTGGGATCCCGGTTTGTTTGATGTTCCGTCGGGTATTTTTGCAAATCCCCTTTCGGTTTATGTTTGCGATAAAAACAATCACAGGGTGCAAAGGTTTGATAAAGACTTAAATTATTTCTGGCTGCTGTCTACCCGCAATAGCGATACTACGGATCAGCGTTTCGGCTACCCGCTTGGATGTACGGTTTCACAGCAGGGCGATCTTTATATCCTTGATTCAGAAAATAAACGGATAGTAAAGTTTGATCTTTTTGGAAATTTTGCGCTCAATTTCGGCGGTTACGATGCAGGCGCTTTTTCACTGACTGCCCCGGTAAGCATTGCTATCTCAAACAGCAACAGCCTTTTTGTAATCGACGGAAAGCAAATTGTAATTTTTGATCAGTATGGCAGCGGAACAGGGATATTAAAATCCGGCGATGAACTGAAAAGCATTAACATTACTTTTAATATGCTCACGGCAAATTCAGACAGCGCGGTATATTTCCGCAATTTAAACTTTCAGGATCAGGTTTTAAGCAAATTGAAATTAGACGGAATAGACAGAACTCCTGAAATAACGGGTAGTTTTATTTTCAACAATAAGTTGTACCTGTTGACAAAAGAAACAATTTTAGTATTCATAAAATCATAATTGCACGATTCTTAATGAACCGGTTATTGATAAGGTTAATTCTTTTTATTGCCCTTTTTGTATGGTGCATGGGGTTCTCATGCAATTCTTTATTCCCTGATTCGGCATATAGTATAATAGCATCTCCATTCCTGAAAAAGATTTACGGAACGGTATGCCACCGGCATATTGAAAAAACATTTTTATTTAACGGGCATTACCTTTACGTCTGCGCCCGCTGTACCGGGATTTATTCCGGCGCATTAGGCGTTTCTTTTATTTCCTTATTTTCTTTACACAGACTGCCTGAAAAAATGAAATTGCTTTATTTTTCAGCCATCCCGATGCTTATAGATGTTTTTTCAACTACTACGGGAATATATCCTTATTCAAAAATTATTGCTTTACTGACAGGAATATTTTTTGGTTCAGCCGTATTTGCTTATATTTTGGCTGTTATAGAAAATAATTTTGTGGACAAATCTTTATAAATGAATCGAAATAAATTATTACCTTCGCTTGTATGCGGATTCGGTGCCGCAGCTCTTACCACTGTGCCCGGAATAAAAAGTTTTGCATGTTGTCTGATTGTTCCCTTGGCTGCTGTAATCTCAATAAATCTCGACCATAAAATAAACCGGTCGGAATTCCCTATAAAAGCAGGACAGGCAATTTTCTTCGGAATAATGACAGGTGTGTTTGCAGCTTTATTTTCCACTTTTTTTGATGTAATTACTACTTACCTTCTTCGTACAAATGATTTTATTGAAGCCATTCCCCAGACAGAAGATTTCATAAAACAATATAAATTAGATTATCTTTTAAATGAGACAATGACTATATTCAAACATATGGCGGTCGATATCAGGTCGTATGGATTTTCGGCTTTTTATACTTTCGCTATCCTTATGAGCAATCTTTTTATTAATATGATTTTCGGAATGGCGGGCGGTTTGATTGGTATGTCTTTTTTTAATAAACGTACAACAAAAATTTAGAAGAATAACTTTCATTGATTTATGGTTACGGCAATAATTTTTTCAGCGCATTTAATTTTTACGTTAATTATTTATACAAAGAAATGGCAAAGTGAATCTGTTTCCGCTGCCTGGCTAAATGTCGGTTTGATAGGAATTCTTTTTTCCGTCGGCTGGACAATTACGGGAATGATTTCGCCTTTAATAATGGATTCGAAAGGCTTCGGAATATTATTCGACAGGGATGCTTTTTCCCTCACACTTCTTATAATAGGTGAGTTTTTCTTTTTTAGGATATATTACAAAGATATTTTTACACAGGCAGAAGCAGAGCTTAACGAAGCCGGTAAGGAAAAACAATAACGGCGGCTTGTTCTATTTGTTTTTGACCGGGAGCTAAAGGTTCGAACCGCCACTCTCTAAGCGAATTAATTGCGGAACTTTCAAGTCTTGTATCTGCCTTAATTAAAGGTATTATATTACCGACAGTCCCATCAGGCATTATGGTAAACTTTAATTTTATATCAATTTCCTTTTCTACGCCTTCCGGATACGCAGGAACAAAGTAGCTGTATATTTTTCTTTGCCCCTGTCCGCCCCAGTCTATTCCATATCCAAAACTGCCGGTTCCGTTTGTCTGGTTTCCCTTTCCTTCTGCATTAATATTGGAATTAGCTGCAAGATTGGAATTGTTTTTCTTTCCGGATTTATCTTTTTTCTTATCAGCCTGTTTAATAACATCTTCGCCTGAAAGGTTCTGCGCTTTGGGCACTTCGGTATTCTTAAGTTCTTCGCTTTTATCCTTAATATCTTGTTCGTCATTCTGCTTAGCAAGCTGGGCAATATTATCAAGCTGATTACCCAGCGCGCCGGATGAACCGGGCATTCCCGTATTACCGAACGATACTTCTACCGGCTGTTCTTCAGGATAATCGACTGAAAATTTGACGAATAACAACAACCCGAATACGATGAGATGAAATATAATTGAAACAGAGAATGAAAAATTTCTAATTGAGTTATATTTTACCTTTACTGCACTTCTATCCGAAACTAACGTTGACATTTTCTTCCAACTATTAAACTATATGATATCAATTTTAATAAAACCTTATTTATTCTTTCCAGCAAATTTTTCCGCTTCGACAACAGATTTGAAATTACCAATCATAACACGGAACCATATACCCCGCCCCGGTACTTCTGCCTGTTCTATAGACGGGATATAACCTTTTGCCCTGAACTTTGCCGCTTCCTGATCAGCGTACGATTTTGCCCGCCATGAAGAAACCTGCACTAAATAATTTTTTCCGCGCTGAAAGATATTGTTCTTTATTTTTTCCGATGCCTCTTTTGCTGCAGGAGTCTTAATAACATTTGCGGGAGGCTGCGTCTTAATATTCATTCCCGGTGTTCCCGGTTTTTCAGGCACAACAGAAACAACCCCGGTATTATTTTCATTTGACTCCGGTTTCCCGGGTATGGTACTTTTGTTATTTGAAGCGGCGCCTAAATCAGTATCATTACCAGAAGCTTTTGGCATCGAATTTTTGGGATACGGATAAGTTACCGGGACATCAAAATTCCGTTCAATAACAGCCGGAATAATTTGTGTACTAACCTTTCTGGAAAACTTAAGAAATTTCCCTTTAGAAAAATCATACAAGCTTATTTTATTTATATACATAAACACGGTGGCGCTTACTAAAATAATAGTAAACATTGCAAGAAAAAACGGAATAAAAGATTTGTTCCTTGAATAGTTATATTCTCTTGTCCTTGTTTTATCAATTGCACTTTTTGAGGGAGCATAATTCTTACTCCCGGAAGCTAAAACTGTAATATCTTCAGACTCCTTTTCGGAAGGATTTCTGCGGGATATATCTTGTTCTGCTCCGGAAATAGTATCAATTGTATTTTCAATTTCCGAATCACCGGAGAGTTCCGGCTTTTCATCAGCAGCCTCATTTTCATATTTATCCGCATAATTTATTTTTTTTTCAAATTCGCCGAAATCCCATATTAAGTTATCTTCAGATTTAGTAATGCCCGGTTTCGGTTCATCAAATTTAAACTCTGCGGTAATTGCTTTTACTCTTTGAAAATCATTCTTGTTGATTTTATTTTCAGGTAAAATTTCCGCACTATCGCCAACTTCTTTTTGTTCAATTTCAGCTATTTCCCCTGTAATAAATGGTTCGCCGAAATCCCATCCTAATGAGTTTTTCTTCACCTGCTCATCATTTACAGGCGATGGAGCCGTTTCCGAGCTTGCATCAATTATAGCTTCTTCCTCAATCTGCCGGGAAAGGTCCTCGCCGAAATCCCACGAAACATTGTTGTAACTGACGTCTTCCACCGTTTCGCCCGGCAAGGAAGCGCTTTCCTGTTCCCCGGGTGCATTTAATTTTTCTCTGCTTAATTTACTTATGGTCCAATTAGATTCGCCGTGTTCCTCTTTAAAAGCAGTTTTCTCTAAAAATAAAACTTCATTGCCATTAGCATAATCTTTTATTATTTCAACGTCTTCCAAAAGTTTAACAACTTTTGATTCCATTAACTTTTTCATCTCATAGCCGGTCGGCGTGATGAAATAATCGGTATCCTTAACCCCCTGAAGCGGAATAACCGGTTTGCCTATGCTCAGACTAAAATAGGAATCAATATAATTATATTCACCTGTAACAACGGCGGGAATATTAAATATTAGTCCTTCCTCTTCCGACTCATCAAAAGGAAAAAAGACTATAACTTCCGTATTGATTTGATTTATTTTACCGGAAGGTTTTGACGCAGTGGTTTTGAAGATTGCCTGTCTTAACTGAAAATATCCGAAATTCTTTAATTTAGCTGCCTGCCCGGGTTTAAGTATCCCGGATGTTTTTTGCAGAAATCTTTCAAAAAAAACTTTTGCCTCTGAATCGGGTATGCCGCTGTGCTTAACAATTTTCCTTATAAGTTCTGCTTTGGTCACTTATTATTTCTTCTCTTAATAAATATTATCCGGCTACGGGCATCTAAAAAAGAGCTTATTTCAGTTATATAAAGATAATTCAGAATATGCATATTTTCATCTACCATCTGTAATTTATCCCGGCGGTTAAATCCATAGGCAATTCTTTATATCCCTGCCACATATAATTTTTGTGATTAATTAAGTTAGAAATATTGAATGTTAAATAAAAATCCCGGGAAAGCATATAATCAAGTTTAACGCCTAAATTTATATACGGACTAAGCTTGTTTTCACTATTTATAGCAGTATGAATACCCGACAAATAAGTTAAATTCGTTTCTGTTTCCAAACCGCTTAAAAAATTGTACCCATAATTAAATGTAACCTTTGCTTCAGGAAAATATGGAACTATATTTCCGTTATTATCTTTTGTATTATTGGCTTCAGCAGTAGCATAAAACACGCCCCCCGGACCGGGGTGGAAAAGAAGATTTACAAATGCCGTATAACTTTTCGCTTCAACGGCTGCAAGATCAAACATACCTTCCGTAGTATCGATAAAGTACGGCAGGTTACCGGATTTATAATATTTAATTCCACCGTTTATTTCCACATAGGTAAGGTACTCATATTTTAACGCCGCCGAAAAAGCAATATTCTTTTTAAAGAATATATCAGAAAATCTTTCAGCCATAAAATAATCATTTGTCCGCAGGAAATTCTCACCGCCCAAAAGTTCAGCTTGCGGAGAGTATTCGCCATAAAGAGATAATTCTTTATTAAAATAAATTGCCATAGAAGCATAAGGAGAAACGAAGTTATTGCTGTCCGAGCGCTGATAACTAAACCCGAAAGTAATATTAACCAATTGAGAAAGACTTAAACCTGCAGTGGGGCGGGTTGAAATAAAATTAACATTGCTGCCGGAAGTATAATTATTTGTTAAAAATTGTTTCTTGTAATTCGCTTCCAAGCCAAGATTAAATGCCGGCAGGTTCAATTGCGCAAAGCCCCGGACATTGAAAATATTTTCTTTGAAGTCTTCATTTTTAAGATCGAAATTTTCATCGGACAGTTTAGCTGAAAAGATAAAATATTTTCCCATCAGGTTATCCAGCCCGAAAGAAGCGTTTCCGTTATCCAATATACGTTTAAGTGAAGGATTTTCCGAAGCAAAAAATTTGTATGCCGAAGTATTATAATCTCCGTTAAATTTAAATTGCGTACCCGGTAAAAATGAAGCATCATCATCCGTATACAAAGATAAACTTGCGCCCCCGTTTATTGAATATCTGTCGCTGTTTTCAACATAGGCTCTTGTGTTATCGGCGGCGGCAAATCCTTCAAACAGACCGTTGGTAAAGGGTGATGAGAAATACAGATTGGCTTTAGGCAAAGAGTAAGAGCCAAGCCCTGCATCAAAACTGCCTGTTAAAAAATTAAGGCTGTCTGTAAGTGGACTTGCGCTTTTAACGGGCGTATTAACTTCTTTCATTTGGAGGTTTTCAGTCGGAAAAACAGGTTTTAAGAAAGTCTCCGAAATTGTTGAAATAAAATCAGGCGGGATTTTTTCATTTTTCCCGACATTCACAATATCCTTACCTGTAATAACAAAATCAGGCAGTTCAACATCGGATTGCTGAGCTGCAATGAAAGGGCAAATAATAAGGAATAAGGCTGCTAAAATTTTTCTTATCATCGCACCCCTCTCAATTTAGCTTTAGCTTCTTTACCGTAATCATCATTCTTGTGTTTTGAAAGGACCGACCTGTACATTTCTTTTGCCCGTTGATTATCGTTTAATTTGGAATAGCAATCGCCTAATTTTAAACAGGATTTTGTAACCCAATCATCGTAAGCGGGAAAACTTGTACCAACCCTTACAAAAGAAGTTATAGCGTCATTAATATTATTCCGGTTAAATAAAGAGACGCCATAATAATATTGTGCCTGCGCTGCTATTTCATCTGTCCTTTTTTCCGCCAAATCCTGGAAATAAGGGTCGGCAGTTTCAAACTGTTTTTTGTTAAGCGCAATAATTCCAAGTTCTAATTTTGATTTTTCAGCAAATATAGTTCCGTTGTACTTTTGGATGACGTCGGTAAAAACATTTTCAGCTTCATCGTCGTTTTTTTTGTTTACCAGCGTCATACCTTTGTTAAAAAGAATTTCCGGGTACCTTTTGGTATCCGGGAGCGAGCTTAATGCTTTATCGTAAATATTTAACGCCGCATCATAATTCTGTTGATTATTATAAATATTTCCGTTTTCTATTACAGCGGCAGTCGCAAATTCACTTTCCGGGTATGAGTTAAATATTAAGTTAAAATTGAAAAGAGCTTCCGTATACTTGTCCAGGTTTTCCACGCTTTTTCCAATCCAGTAATAAGCTTGCGGCACAAGTTTGCTTTTGGGGAAATAAGTGATAAAATCTTTATAGCTTGCGGAAGCGCTTTTATAATTATGACCGCTATAATATATATCGCCTATCTTATAATATATTTGATCGGCAAAATTTGAACTTGGATTTTGCTGAACATACTGCCGGATGAAATCAACAGCCTTTTCCGGGTGCCCCTGAGCGACATAACAATCTTGTATGCCGTTTGCTGCATCATAAACATGTGAAGAGGCAGGGTAAGCAGATAACACCGTTTGATAATTAACTATTGCGGAATCATAATTACCAATATTATAATAACAATCCCCTATTGAATAATAAATCAAAGATGCAACAGAAGTATTGGAATATATGTTAAGGACATCCCTATAGCTGTAAATTGCCGAATAGTAATTACCCTGCTGGAAATATATCCACCCGATAAGATATAAAGACTTGTCTGCGTACTCCGATTTAGGATAAGTTTGCTGTAAAGCCGTAAACTTGTCAATGGCATCATGAGTTTTGCCCGATTTATAAAGCGCCTGTGCGTACTGGTAATAAGCATAAGGACTGTTCAATTCCTGATTATTGAATTTGAATAAGTCCTGATAAATACTGCTTGAGGCGGCAAAGTTTTTACTTGCGTAATAACTATCTGCCAGTCTCAAATCCGCGTCTAATTTTCTTGAATTATCAGGATACTTTTTTATAAAATCTGAAAAAGCCTTAGCAGCGCTTTCATATTCCCTTTGATTAAAATAGCAGTATGCTTTGCCGTACAAAGCCAGGCTTCCAAGTTCGTCATCATCCATGCTTACCCGGTCGTAACTTATAATAGCATTTTTAAAATTGCCCTTTGTATAATAACATTCTGCTAAATAAAAATTTACTTTATCTTTTTCAAAATCCGGGTCTTTGGAATATAAACCTGAAAGATTATAGACAGCATCATCAAATTTTTTCAAATAATAATTGGAAACGCCAAGACCAAGAGTCGCCCTGTTCGCCAAATCATTTGTAATCCCGGGAGCGGTAAGCGCATTATTAAAATTTACCTGCGCTGAATCAAATTGCTTAGTCTCTAATTGAATTTCCCCAATAAGAGTATACGCTTTAGCTTTAACCTCATTTTCAGAGGAGTTAATTGCGTTAATAAGATATTTTTGGGCAAGATCAAATTTTTTCGCATTGAAATAAAGAACACCAAGCTGATACTCAACTCCCCTCATCAGATCACTGCCCGGAAATTTTTTTAGGAACTCCTGATATAATTTAAAAGCTTCCAATTCCTGCCCGGCGTATCTTTTGGATTCAGCTTTCCAATAAAATGATTTCACAGATATGCTGTCTTCTGTGCCTGATAAATTATTGAAGACTTTGTAAGCTTCGTTATACTTTTTCTGTTGAAAATACGTCCATGCAAGCCCGTATTTTGTATACCTAATTTGAGCTGCATCAGGGTATCTATCAATAATTTCCATGTAAGCTTTTTGTGCATCAGCATAGTCTTTTAAGCGGTAATTAGAATTAGCCAGAAGATATAAGCTCTCCGAATAAACGCTATCAGGCAGCTCTTTAAGCACCGGATTATTTAACTCAAGAACTGAAGAATCATATTCTTTAAGCTTAAAGTAGCATACTCCGATTCTTATATGCGCCGTGCCGGCTAAAGGACTATCATTGTAGTATGAAAGTAAATTATCATAATACTTTACAGCATTTTTGTAATCCCCCGTCTCCTCATATATAGACGCAAGTTTAAAGATTGCATAATCAACAAATTTATTATTCTGCTTATTTGCAATGGCATCCTTTAAATAAGTTATTGCATCGTCAAGTTTATTCTCTTTTGAATATGATTCGCCTATCCAGTATAATGAATTGCCATGAAGATCATTGCTGGGATATTCCTCCAATAATGTTTTAAAACGTTCACGGCTCTTCTCATATTCTGCAAAACCAAAATAAATCAATCCGAGTTTATATAGAGATTCATCACGAAAATTGGAATACCTGAAATGATTAACAAGATACTCAAACTCAGCGGCAGCGGCAATATTCTCGCCTAAGTTCAGCAGTGCATCGGCTTCATAATATTTAGCTGTTGAATAGATTCCGTCAGTAAGCTTATAATTTGAAAAAAATTTACGAAAATAATTTTTTGCCTCTGCAAATTCATGCGCCTGGTAAGCCTTCATGGCAGAGCTGTATATTTGGGATGTTGTTTGCGCTAAAAACGTACTTGTATTAAAAATAAAAATGACGCTTAATAATAAAAGAAGTTTTTTCATTCTTACCTAAAAACATAAATTAAAAACAATAATAAAAATAATTTTACCCAAGAAACTTACAGATGAAACGGGAATTATAAAAGCATATAAAACAGAATCCATAGTTCAGGCAATGGAAATATTGTAAGGATTACCATGTTCTTCAATTTGTGCGCCCTGTTTAATCTTTTTTCTTAGAAGAAGAAAATGTATTTTTCAGATGGTAAGTTTGGAATATATGTCACAAATAAAAAGTAATCTAAAGGGACAATAATGAGTAAATCAATAATGAGTAAATCAATAACGGTTATTTGGGGTTTATTCTTATTTCTACTATTCAGTTCCGTAACATCTGCGCAGTTAGTCCAATTAGGACTTGGAGGCGGTCTTACGGATATCACTGCACCGAGCATATATAAAGGCAGCGTAGCAAACGCTGATTATGGTTTTTCCGATAATTATCATTTTACAATATTGGCAAAGTTTAATATCCCCTTTGCGCCTGTAACGCCCGCAGCATTTTTAGATTACCATATAATCAGAGGCAGCGGCGCTTATAATGATACTTCAATCAGTACTTCACTGTACATACTTTCTTTTGGAGCGGAAGGCGAATATTTTATTTTTCCTTTGCCGTTTTTAAAGCCTTATCTATTGGCAGATTTATCCTTTAACAGCTTTAGTCAATTGGAATTAGATATTGGCAACAGTTCCTTTGTGCAGCTAAGCCACACTAATATAGGCGGCGCTGTTGGAATCGGCACAGAAATTACATTTTTCCCAACAATAGATTTTGATGTTAGCGCCAAGTACAATTTATACAACCTGACCGGCAGGCAAGCCGGCGAAGAGATGGTAAGGGCAATTACAGTAAACGTTGTTTTGTTATTCTAAATAAGATCATTTCGCACTTTAAAAGCAAAAACCCCCGCTTAGGCAGGGGTTTTTAATTAACGTTGGTGCGGAAGACGGGACTTGAACCCGTACGCCAGTTAAGGCACTACCCCCTCAAAGTAGCGTGTATACCAATTTCACCACTTCCGCAAAAATTATGATAAAAAAGATAGTTTTGTCAGACATGAAAATCAACCCCTAAGTTAAATTTTTCTAACGAAATGCTGAGAAAATCCGATAAAATTTTATTGTTTCCCTTTTCGTCTTTCCTGAAGCAGCGCCGAACGTATCTCTTCTCTGAATTTCCTTTCGAATACCAGAACTTTAGCAATCTGCTTGTATGTTAAAATATCGCTTAAAGAGTTATAGAAATCCTGCTTCCTTTTAAGAATTTTATTTTCAAAATCATGGTATTGGTTAATCATTTTTTTAAGTTCTTCATCTTTACCGTCATCCTTTTTAGTGAGATCGGATATTTGATCAAGCAATGCCATTGAACTCTTAAGAAGCTGCGCCTGTTCCTCTCTATATTTTGTTCTTCTTGCAAAAAACTTCAAGGTAGTCGGCTCATCCATACCGAGAGTTTCGATAAGTTTAATCTTTTCGAGTTCTTCAATTTTTTTCATAGGACCTTCTTCTGTATGCCTGATACCCTGGGCATTAACAGAAAGCGCCGCAATTAAAAAGAATGAAACGGCAGCAACTATTCTATTCATAATAATCCCTACTATAAAATTTTCTTATGTAAAATTTCATTATAAATTGCATCGGCTTCCTTATCATTAACACCCTGAAGTATTGTCTGGATATCAGCGGTATTATTATCAGCCGTAGATATATCGCTTAGACTTTGCGACGTTAAGTTTAATTCACGGACAAGCATGGAATTTAAAAGCGAATCGGAATTTGCAATTTCTTCCCGGCTCATATTAACAAAGCCGAATTGGTCGGATAAAGGAACTGCATCCTGCGCCGGCTCAAAATTTACTAATTGTTGAGTTTCCACGTTATTTTGAAAAGGCTGAGCTTCATTCTTTACATTTTTATTCATAACGAACAACATTACAATTATTACCGCAGTTGCAGTTGTAACACTGTATGCAATGCCGGGAAAGAGATTGAATTTTCTTTTTTGTTCATGTTTACCTCTGAATTTAGGAATCATTTGAACAAAATAATCTTCCCTGGCAGGAATATTTTTTAATTCACTTATTCCGGCATTAAAGTTTTTCATTTTTTTTAATTCATCACTCAATGCCTGAGACCTTTCAAGTTCAGTTTCAAATGCGGCTCTTTCTTCCCTATTCATTTGACCATCGAGATAGAGTATAATTTTATTATTCATTTTATTTCATCAGCTCCATAATTTTTTTCATCGCATGGAAATAATTTGCTTTTAAGCCGCCAATGCTCTTCCCTGTTATTTCCGAAATTTCTTCATAACTAAGTTCGTCAAAACTTCTCATAATAAATACCTCTCTTTGTTTTACAGGTATTTTTTGCAGAACCTTCTCAAGTTTTGCCAATCTTTCTTTAGTCTCAATATCTATTATAATATCTTCTTTGCTGCTTATAGCTTTAGCTTCCTGATCTTCAAAAGAGTAAAACCTTTTTAAGTTCTTTTTCCTTAGAAAATTTATGCTTCTAGTAGCAGTAATTCTAAAAATCCACGTATAAAGAGAAGATTTAAATTGAAAATCTTTCAACTTTTCAAAAAGAACGATAAGCACTTCCTGAACAACTTCATCGGCATCAAGATGATTGCCTGTCATTCTTCTTGCATGCCAATAAATTTTCTGCTGATATTTCAAAACAATTTTATTAAATGCGCTTTCATCGCCGCCTATAAAATTATTTACGAGCTCAAAATCACCGTTTTGGTCCGCCATCTTCTCTTAATCTTTACAATTTGACATCATAAAGTGTTAAATAGTTTAACTTCCTAATCGTTTAAACCAAAGTTAAGGAGTGTATGTCAAAAGAGCAAAACTTTTAATTTTAAGGAGAAAGTAATGAAAACATTAGTAATATCAATTATTTCGGTAATGCTCTTAACGCTTTGCACAGCAGGTATAAGTAATGCCCAGCAAAAAGGACATGAACCAGGCAAAGATATGAAGGGTATGATGCAGCATAAAAATGAAATGGTTAAAAAATTGAACTTAACCGATCAGCAGAAAGCTAAGATTAAGGAATTGAGAACCGCTTTTCAAAAGAATATGATAGATTTACGCGCTGATCTTCAGAAAAGTAAAATTGATCTTAAGGCTTTAAAATCAAAAGATAATCTTAACAGAGATGAAGTGATTGCCGCTGTAGGAAAAGTAAACAGCAGTAGAGATGCTGTTTCATTGGCAGTTGCAAATCATCTTCTTGATGTTTACCAGGTATTTACACCGGAACAGCAAAAGATTTGGAAAGAAAGCGCTCACAGCAGGCATATGTGGGGCAGAAGAGGTCACATGGGATTTGGCAGAAGAGGTCACCAGGGTTTTGGCAAAGAATGTCACCAGGGTTTTGGCGGCAAAGGAGACCATAAGGGTTTTGACGGCGGTAAAGGAGATCAAAAGAATCCTGACGGCGGCAAAAACTAAGCAGACTTCATTAAGCCCGGTTATGCCGGGCTTTTTTATGAGATCTCGTCTTTCAGTAATAAAATAATTTTACCCAGCCCGGAATTCTTATAAATTGTCTTTACCGGTGATTCATTAAGATACTTTTTACGCGCTTCATTAATTATATTTAAGTCCATCGGGCTTATGGATTTAGTTTGTGAAACAAAAATAGCAGCAACAGCTGTTTTCAATGCAGCTGCACGGACTCTTACCGTATTTAGAGAATTTCTTGCAGGATGAACGTGAATGAATTTTTCATCTTTTTCAGATAATCTTAAAGTCCATCCGGAATCATCCTTCAACATAATATTCCGGTAATCTTTTCCAAATTCCCGAAGCCAGCTAATGAAAGATAGTTTATCAGTCACATTTTGTTTGAGCAAATCACCTGAAATATTTTGAATTATCTGCTGCAGAGAAAGCTCACCGGCATAAAGGTCCAACTGCGATTTGCCTATTTGCTTAAGTTTTTTCTTAATTTCTTTAATACCGGCATCCTTTTGTGAAGAATAATATTTTATTTTTTTGCATATATAATTCTTATGATGCTTCCATGGATTAAATTGTATGCAACATTCCAGATAGTCCTGCACATTAACATTAATACTACCTTCCTTCCCCAGATCAAGTTCCAGATATACGGCTCCTTCCACAGGGTTGAAGCGGTAAGGCGGAATTTCTTTGAAACCGAACTCCTTATACAACTTTCTTGCAGAAGACATTGCAGGGACCGTATCGAGCCTCATAAACTTATAGCCAACTCTTTGAGCCTCATGGATAATTATTTCAGTCAGCGCTTTGCCAATATTCATCCCTCTGAATTTGGAACGGACAAATAACCGTTTCATTTCACAATAGCCGCTACTTATTTTCTTTAAAGCAACACATCCGGCGGGTTGATTTTTATATAAAGCTAAGTACAGCTTTCCAAAAGGCGCCGAGTACTCACCGGGCAGGTTTTTAATTTCATGCTCAAAATTTTGAAAATCGAGGTTGAAATTAAGTGAAGCAGAATATTCCAGGAATAATTCACATACATCATCTATTTCTTTTTGTGAAGCCGCTTTAATAATTTTTATCATTTTTTATTTTTTAAAAAAGAATAGCGGTTAAATATATATTAGTTCAAATTAAGAGTAAATTTTAAAGAATCATAATAAAATAGAATTCGCAAAAGCTCGATAAACAGACATTTTGGCAAACTCATCCCCTTTGCTTCCCCCTTCCATTACTTAAGGAAGAAAATTGAGTTTGCCTGCCGGCAGGCAGAGCTGACAGGTCCGGTTATCGCCTTATCGAACGTGGGCAGAGACTTCCGATAGGAACCGGGACTGGCCCGATAAGGAATCGGGATAAACTCCATCTCACCACCAACACAAAGATTTTCTTTAAAATAAAAAAGGCGACTCGGTAATCGCCTTATCGAACGTGGGCAGAGACGGAATCGAACCGCCGACACAAGGATTTTCAGTCCTTTGCTCTACCGACTGAGCTATCTGCCCTTCAAAATTTAGTTAGCAAATTTAGAGAAAACAGTACAAAATTCAAAACATTATTCTATTCAAAATGAAAAATTAAAATATTTTGCCGCCTTAATTTTTAATTTTACAAAACCAGCGCCATTATGGCTTTTTGTACATGCAAACGGTTCTCGGCTTCATCAAAAATGACAGAGTTCGGAGAGTCTGCAATTTCATCTATGACTTCATCACCTCTATGCGCCGGAAGACAGTGCATAAATAAGTAATCTTCTTTTGCGTTTTTTACAAGTTCAGAATTAACCTGATATTTCTTAAAAATTTTTTTCCGTTTATCAGATTCCGTTTCCTGTCCCATACTTGCCCAAACATCAGTATAAATAATATCCGCATCCTTGACTGCAGCAACAGGATCATCAAGAATTTCAATTTTACTTCCCGTATATTTAGCATTCAGCAAAGCATTTTCAACAATCTGCTTCTTCGGCTTGTAGCCTTTGGGTGAAGCAAGAGAGATGTGCATCCCTACCTTGGAGCATCCGTGCAAAAGGCTGTGCGCCATATTATTGCCGTCACCGATGTATGCAAGTTTAAGTCCTTTTAAGATTTTTTTCTTTTCAAATATTGTAAACAGATCTGTAAGTACCTGGCACGGATGCAGCAGATCTGTAAGACCATTAATAACAGGAATGGTTGCGAACTTTGCGAGGTCAATTACATCCTGGTGATCAAATGTCCTAATCATAATACCGTCAAGATACCGTGATAAAACTTTTGCAGTATCAGGGATACTTTCGCTTTTTTTTAGCTGAAGATCATTTGGACCGAAATACATCCCAATGCCGCCAAGTTGATAAATACCCACTTCAAATGAAACACGTGTTCTTGTGGAAGGTTTTGAAAAGATCATCCCAAGTGTTTTACCCGCTAATATCCGGTGGGGTTCGCCGGTCATCAATTTGTATTTAAGCGATGAACTCAAATCAAATATCTGCCAAATTTTTTCCTGGGAAAGATCATTTATAGAAATGAGACTCTCCCCTTTCATGTTGACTGCCATAAATTCCCTTATAAAAAAAGTTAAAAGTTTAATTGAACAAATTTATAAAGTTTTGTGAATGTTGCAAAGGAACTTCGTATAAAATCATTATTAAATTACATATTGAACTAATTTTATGCATAATAATTTTGGTTTTATAAATTTAAACACGAATTTCCACAGATAATGACGCATGTAAACCGATTATATCCGTGTTAAGCCATTTAATCCGCGTCTATGATTCCTTTTTCCTGCAATACGCTTTTTATGGTTACGGGACCTTGTTCCAAAAGTTCATAAACAACTCTTACCGAAGGTTTGTTTATTTTTAAAATCCTGCCGAGGTCAATCGGCGTACCTATAATTACCGAATCGCAGTTAGTGTTGTTTATAGTAGTTTCAAGATCTTCAATCTGCTGACTGCTATAGCCCATTGCAGGCAGAAGAATGCCAATCTTCGGATATTTTTTATAAGTATCAGTAATAGATTTTACGGTATAAGGTCTTGGATCAATTATTTCAGCTGCGCCATAATTACGGGCTGCAATAATACCCGCGCCGTATTCCATTTCACCGTGTGTTAATGTAGGACCGTCTTCAATTACAAGAACTCTTTTACCTTTTATTAATTCCGGGTAATCTACGGTTACGGGAGATGCGGCTTCAATAATTTTTGCTTTAGGATTGACAGATTTTATGTTATCCCGTACAATGTTAATATTTATTTCATTAACCGAATCAATTTTATTTATGATAGCAGCATCGGCAATTCTAAGAGAAGTATTTCCGGGGTAGTAATACATTTCATGTCCTGCCCTGTGAGGGTCAACAACGGTAAAAACGACATCCGATTTATAGAAAGGTATATCGTTATTACCGCCGTCCCAGATAATAACATCAGCTTCTTTCTCGGCTTCCCTTAAAATAGCTTCATAGTCAACACCGGCATATATAACACTGCCCATTGCAATATGAGGTTCGTATTCTTCCATCTCTTCAATAGTACATTCATATTTTTTAAGATCTTCAAGTGTTGCGTAGCGCTGCACTTTTTGCTTTACCAGGTCACCATAGGGCATGGGATGGCGGATTGATACGACTTTTTTACCGGCTTCCCGCAATATTTGCACAACTCTTCTCGAAGTCTGAGATTTACCTGAGCCTGTTCTAACTGCAATAACCGATACGACAGGTTTTATGCTTTTTATCATTGTTTCATCATTACCAAGAAGTCTGAATGAAACACCTGCAGAATTCACAATTGAGGCTTTGGTCATTACATAATTAAACTGAACATCGGAATAAGAAAAAACAACTTCGCCTACTTTCAAATCTTTTATCAAATCCACAAGGTCCTTTTCATCATAAATTTTTATTCCTTCAGGATATAACTTACCTGCTAATTCCGGGGGATAAATCCTGCCGTCAATATTTGGAATTTGCGCAGCAGTAAAAGCAACAACATTGTATTCACTATTATTCCTGAAATAGACGTTAAAGTTATGGAAGTCTCTTCCTGCGGCTCCCATTATGAGTATATTCTTAATCGACATGCCGGCACTCTTTTCCTTTCATTTCATTTCAATATTTGATTTTGGACACATTTTGGTTTCCATTTCTGTATATAATTCATATAAGTATGAAATTTTATACCATATAAGATAAAAATTAAAAATTTAAAAGTCTCCAAAAACTTTAAGAATTAATTTAAAAATATTTATACATTTTTTGGAATATTTATGGGATGATAATGTGAGGCTCACTTTTAAAGTAAGTCTTACATTGAAAAATGATAGTTCTTAGAAGCTGAAGTTAAATAAATAAAATAACTTCTTACATGGGGAATCTTACTAAACGTTAATACAGATCGATTAAACCTTGCTCCTGCAGGTACGCAACCCGCAAACAAAATGGTCATTCTACTGTTACACTTTTTGCCAGATTTCTCGGCTGATCAACATTCAAACCTTTCTTTACAGCAATGTGATATGCGAGCAGTTGAAGCGGCACTACAGTAAGAATAGGCATAAGCATTCTTATTGTATCGGGAATTTTAATGGAGTAATCAACAAGCTTATCGATTTGTGTATCATTCTCGCTTGCAATTGCAATAATTCTTCCGTTACGCGCTTTAATTTCCTGTATATTACTTAAGATTTTCTCATAGGTAGAATCTTTCGGAGCAATAAAAACTACTGGCATGTTATCATCAATTAAAGCAATAGGTCCATGCTTCATTTCGGCAGCAGGATAACCTTCGGCATGGATATAAGATATTTCTTTCAGCTTAAGCGCCCCTTCCAATGCAACCGGGAAGTTATAGCCGCGTCCCAGATACAAGAAATTATTTGTCTCTTTAAACTCATTTGCAATTTGCTCTATTTGAGCATTCAATTTTAAAATTGCAGAAATTTTGCCCGGAAGAGATTGAAGTTCTTCAACAATTGTTTTGCCATCAATAAGGCTCATATCTTTTTTCCTGGCGATAAGCAGCGTTATTAATGCCAATACAACAAGCTGGGAGGTAAATGCTTTTGTAGAGGCAACGCCAATTTCAGGGCCAGCATGAGTATAAACGCCCGCAAGGCTCTCCCGCGCAATCGAGCTTCCAACAACGTTGCAAATACCAAGAACCATAGCTCCACGTATCTTTGCTTCCCTTAATGCAGCAAGAGTATCTGCCGTTTCACCGCTTTGGGAAATAAAGAATATTGCATCATCTTTATTAATTACGGGGTTTCTGTAACGGAATTCTGATGCATATTCAACTTCAGTAGGGATGCGTGCAAATTGTTCAAGCATATATTCGCCTACAAGCGCGGCATGCCATGATGTACCGCAAGCGGAAATAATAATTCTTTTAGCATTGGCTAATTGATCAGCGACTATTTCGAGACCGCCAAGTTTTGAAGTACCTTTATCTAGAAGGAGCCTGCCCCGCATTGAGTTGCAGACGGATTCAGCCTGCTCCATAATTTCTTTCAGCATAAAGTGGGGATACCCGCCTCTGTCAATTTCATCAAGGCTCATTGTCACTTCATAAACTTCTTTTTCAATTTCTTTATCAAGGACTGTTTTTGTTATGAAATGGTTCCGGCTTATTTCCACTACTTCGCCATCTTCAAGATAAACAATTTGTTTTGTATAGGCTAAAATTGCAGATACATCAGAAGCGACAAAATTTTCATTATCGCCTATTCCAACAACCAGCGGCGAGCCTTTTCTGGCGGCAATTATTTTATCCGGTTCTTTTTCATAAATAACTGCAATGCCGTAAGTACCTTCTACTTCACTCAAAGCAAGCTGAACCGATTTGAATAGCGAATGTCCCTTTCGAAGAAAACTATCAATTAGATGCGGCAAAACTTCAGAATCTGTTTCAGTTATAAACGTATAGCCGAAATTTTCCAATCCTGCTTTAAGAGTTCTAAAATTTTCTATTATTCCGTTATGAATAACAAAAAGATTCTTTGCGGTGTTAAAATGAGGATGAGCATTTATTTCATTTGGGACGCCATGGGTAGCCCACCTTGTATGACCAATTCCAAGTTTTGCATTTAAATGCAGGCTTTCAATTTTATCCTCGAGAAGTGAAACCTTTCCTTTATTTTTAATAACCAGCGAGCGATCATCCTGTATTATTGCAATACCGGCAGAATCATAACCCCGGTATTCCAATCTTTTCAATCCATTAATCAAAATAGGGACACAGTTCTTTTCCCCGATATAACCTATAATTCCACACATTTAAGCCTCTGTTCGTTTATTATGAATATTATAAAGTAATATAATTGAAGAAACTTTAGGATAAAATTACAAAACTAATTAAACTTATAAAACCTATTAAAACCGGCATATAACTTTAGGTTAATGAGTAAGCGCTATGCCACCTCTTCCCGGCATTCATCCTTCGGAGTTCTAGAACAAGGGATTTGATTATTTATATTTCAATACAGACACTTCAAATCTTTAAAGTAATTTTTCGCAATGAGATCAGGCTAACGAGTGAGCCAATTACCGGGCCAATTAAGAGTGCAACAACGATAAATAAGCCGCCGTTAAAATTAAAAAATCTTCTTAATTCAATTAAATTTCCAAAATAAAAGAATAATGAATAGAATACTGCTAAAGAAATAATTCCCGCTAAAAGACCTATGATAATCCCGTTAAAAACAATAGGCATTTTTATAGTTGACAGCTTTGCTCCGACCAATTTCATTGTTTCCAGTTCTTCATATTTTGATTTAATAATAAGCTTTATAGTACTGTAAATAATATAAATAGCAATAAAAAACAGGATGGCAGTAATTACAAAAATATATTTTTTTACTTTATCTATTTGTGATAAAATTCCATAAACAAATCCCTGCTGAAAAACAACATCATCCACTCCTGTTAACTGGGACAGTGAATCTACAATTTTATTCATGGAATCTTTTTCAACATATTTATCATTAAGAGTAACCTGAAATGAGGATGGGAGAGGATTGTAATCAAGCTGTTTCCTAAAATCTTCACCTGTTTCCTTAATGAAATTTCTTGCTGCTTCATCTTTACTTATATAATTAATTGTATTTATGTATTTTTTACTATTCAATTGTAAACGCAAAAGTTCAGTTTCTCTAACACTTATAGAATCCCTAAGAAATATATTAATATTTACATTTCTTTTTAGACCTTGCTGAAGTTCATTTGATATTTGAATAGATATTAACGAAGCAATAATTAAAAAAACGGAAATGCTGATTGATATAAGCGAGAGAAAAAATGACGACTTTGCTCTTCCAATTAGCTTTACCGCTTCTTTTATCCAGAAAAAAATCATTTTAATTCTAAATTAATACAATAAAAATTACACCAATACTAATTTAACCAAAAAATAGTCAGAAACTTGTTTCATCTATCCATTCGGAAATAAGCCATTCTCCTGATTTAGGATCCTTTATAAATGACATATCGACTCTGCCTTCAAGGCTTATAACATCGGTCGGGCTAAAAGTAATTGTAAGATTGAATCCCCTAACAATTTCTGCCGAAGAAGAATCACTTGTTGACAAGACAATACCATTCCAGACTAAAGCCAGCTGCTGCGAATTTTGGAATAACCCGTAAGTAGTTTTCATTTCATCATCTCTTCCCCATGAAACATTATACCCCAAATCATAATCCGTATAAGTAAAGACAAAATTACTTGAAATTAATTTGCCATAAATTGAAGTATCTCTAAAAGTATAAGCATATTGAAAATTTTGGAAAACGCCGTCAGTGGTTTTTTGATCGGAGAGCGCCGATGAAGAGCCGTCAGAGCTAAGCGCCAATGCAGGAGCAAACGGATTTTCACAGCCGGAATAAAATAGAATAAAGAAAAATGATATAATTAGTATTTTATTGATAACTCCTCCCTTTCAAATCGCTCCAGCATGAGAGGCTGCTGTTTTTAGTATCCTGCCAATAATATATACTCCATATAGATTGTGAATTCCGGATCATATAAAATATTAAGGTACCCTGATAATTTGGGGGAAGCGTTGCATCATCCGTAGGGACATTTAAAGTATAAGATGCCGTATAAGCTATGCTGTCCCCATACGAAATTTCCGAAGTATTGGACAATGTTAAAGTTATATAAAGTTGAGAAGTTATTTTTGTTACTAAATTAGTAAGATATAATTCTTCATTTTTTTTACCCCAATTATCAGATAAAGTAGGATATTGAGTTAATGCGCTGCTTGAAGCAGAAAAAGTAAAATTTTTTGGAGTAAATGTAGAGTCGGAAAGGCAAGCCAGGTAATTCTGAACGTTTAAATCCTTTAAGGAGGCGACAAAATTTGAAATAAGCACATCCGGAGTAACTGCCTGCTGGAAGTCAGAACGCGCTTGATTAGGCTCCTCAGCACTTCTTGTTGTAAATAAATCACAGTTGCCAAGAAGAATTGCAAAAAATATAAAAAATAATCGCTTCATTTCTGAGCAATAATAATAATTCTCGGGGAATTTTCTAAGTCAAAATTATTTCCGGTATAATCACCAAAATATCTATATATTCTGAAACCTGCAGATGAAACAGCGCTAAATAGTTCATCTTTGCTGAACATCCGGACAGATTCAAAATATTCCTTACTGGTTCCATTCTTTTCAATTATTATTTGTTTTTTTACCCTGTCTCCTTTAATCAGTCTTTTCTGGATTATTATTTCATCCGAAAAATTATTTACTGATTCAGGCACAAGATTTTTCTCAATAAATCTACAGTTAAAAAAATCGAGCACAAAATACCCGGAATTATGCAAGTGATTATATGCGGTTTTAATTAACTTAAAATTTTCTTCATCTGATTCAAAATACCCAAAGCTGGTAAATAAATTTATCACAAGATTAAAACTGGCGCCGATAGAGAATTGCCTTAAATCCGAACGGATAAAATTAACCTTAACCTGCAGTTCATCAGCAGTCCTTTGAGCGATTGAAAGTAAATTTTTACTCAAATCGACAGCAGTTACATTGAAGCCCTTCTGTGCGAATAAGATTGCATGTCTTCCGGTGCCGCAAGCTAAATCCAAGATATTATCATTCGGCTTTAACTCAACATTACTTAATATTAGCTTGACGAGTTTTTTAGCATCTTCTTCATTACGGTTGCGATAAACATTTAAATATTCATCCGTATCAAACCAATCCTTGAACCATTCAATCATTATAATTCAATTCTTCCAATTACGGCTCTGCCAATAGTAGCTTCATCGGCAAATTCAATATCGCCACCGATCGGCAGCCCGCGGGCAATTCTGGATACTTTAACTCCAAAAGGTTTTACAAGCTTAGCAAGATAAAGGGTTGTAGCTTCTCCTTCCGTATCAGGATTTAAAGCAAGAATAATCTCACGGATTTCTTCCGACTCAAATCGTTTTATTAATTCTTTTATTTTAAGGGAATCGGCGCCAATACCGGAAAGCGGGGAAAGAACTCCGCCTAAGACATGATATAGTCCGTTAAATTCATTTGTCTTTTCAATAGCAAGGACATCATTAACACCTTCAACAATACATATTACAGATTTATCGCGTTTTTGATTTTTACAAATTTCACATAAATCATCGACAGAAAGGTTATAGCAGCGCAAGCAGAACCGAAGCTTAGTTTTTAATTCTTCAATTGCTTTAACAAAGCTATCCACCGACTCTTTGTCACTTTTCAAAATATGAAGAGCTAATCTTTGGGCAGTTTTTTTTCCAATACCAGGCAGCTTACTTAGCTCTTCTATTGCAATAATTAAAGGTTCGGCAATTTGCACTTTATAATCCAGGGATGTATAATTCCGGCGGAATCATTCCTTTAGTAACCTTAGCCATCTCTTCTTCTGCAAGTTTATTTGCTGAATGTAAAGCTTTATTTACGGCAGCAATCACTAAATCCTCTAAAATTTCTTTTTCATCGAGATTTATGACCTGCGGGTCAATAATTAAAGATACTAACTCTTTATTACAATTTGCAGTAGCTTTTATCATACCTCCTCCAGCTTCTTCGCTCACCGTCAAATTTCCCAATTGCTTCTGAACCTTTTGCATTTCTTCCTGTATTTTCTGAACATGCTTCATCATCCCTTGCATTCCACCCTTCATTAGCGCCTCCTGTCTAATTAATTCTACACTTATTAATATGATAATTTATAAATTTATGGTAAATATAATATATTCGATTGACTTTTTATACCTAATTTTTATAATTTCAGCAGTAAAAATTACGAAGGAAATGTTGGGGTTAAATAAATTGAACAATTTCAATGAATTTGAAGAAGATCTGCCGAAGAAAGATCTGCTTTTGGATGATAAAGATTATTTCGTGATCGAGTACTTTGATTTTTTATCTATAAACGGCGATAAAAAGATTAAAATTAAAAATTTGGGCGAGAAATTCGCATCAATAAATTCATTTTTTTTTGAATATCTAAAAGAATATCATATTCCAGCGGCATTTGTCAAAAACCATGACAAAACATCACTCAAATTCATAAAATACAAGAAATTTCCATTTTCGATAAAGATCTTTAATATAGTTGATAAAAGGACGGCAAAAATTTTTAATAAAAAAGAAGGAGAATTGTTAAGCCTTCCGATTTTTGAAATTCATTTGGGTAACGGTAAGGATTCTTTGATTTCCGAAAGCCACCTAATAGCTTTTGATTTATGCTCAATGGATGATTTTAAAATAATTAATAGGATTTGCTCAAAAGTTAATGCTGTTCTAAAATCATTCTTTGAAAGACGAGGTTATTTAATGGCAGAAACAAAATGCAGTTTTGGCAAATTCGAGGAAAAAATATTCATAGTTGATGATTTTACTCCACTCAGTTTAAAAGTAATTCCGTTAACAAAAGACGACAAAGGAATAGATCCCTACAAATTTACGACTTCTGCCGAAATAAGGCATTATACCGATCACCTACATAAATTAATGAGCGCCTGAACGATGTTTACTAAATACGGATATTCTACACTTGGAATAATAATAATTATTACTTTTATTTTAATCACAGTAAGTTTCTTTGTTAATAATTACTTTTTAAAATCGTTATTAATTATCCTGCCTTTAATTTTTCTTCTATTTTCCTTATACTTTTTTCGTAATCCGGACAGGACTGTTCCCAAAGCAGAAAATGTTATAGTTTCACCGGCAGACGGTAAAGTACTTTTTATTAAAGATGTTTACGATAATAAATTCATAAACGGTAATGCAAAACAAATTTCCATATTCATGTCGCTCTTTGATGTACATGTAAACCGGATTCCTATTGATGGGAAATTGGAATATATTAAATATCATAAAGGCGAATTTGTTGCCGCATTCGAGGATAAAGCTTCCGAAAATAACGAGCGGTGTGAATTTGGGATTAAAAGCAAATATGGGAAAATATTATTTACACAGGTTGCCGGCTTAATAGCAAGAAGAATTGTTTATGAAATTAAACAAGGTGATACGGTAAAAATTGGTGAGAGATTCGGAATGATTAAATTTGGAAGCAGGGTTGATATAATAGCGCCTGAGAATTGGACGGTGAAAGTTAAAAAAGGAGAACATGTTTTGGCAGGAGAAACAATTTTATTTGAGTGCACTACTTGCCAATCAGGCAGGCAGGACTGATAATGAACCGTTTTAGAGTAACACCTTCAGTAGTACCAAATCTATTTACCGCAATGAATATGTTCTGCGGTTTTCTTTCAATTATCAACGCGAGCCAGGGACAGTATTTCTATGCTGCAAGCTTAATCATAATAGCAGCTTTATTTGATGCGCTTGACGGGATGGTTGCACGCCTGACGCACTCCAGCAGCGAACTTGGGGTTGAACTTGATTCTCTTTCCGATTTAGTAAGTTTTGGAACGGCGCCTGCATTTTTAATTTATCAAACGCAACTTATCGCTTACAATTCAGCGGGGATTATTATTAGTTCCCTATTAATGGTTGCAGGGGGATTCAGGCTTGCAAGATTTAATGTTCAGCTAGTAGGTTTTGAGAAGTCACATTTCACAGGCTTGCCCATCCCTTCTTCTGCAATAACTATTGCAGCATTTGTAATTAACTATTACCAAAAGGATACTGGGTTTCAACCTCCTTTTTCATATGTTACAATCCCGCTTGTTATTATTCTTTCACTTCTAATGGTAAGCACTATAAAATATGATAGTTTACCTAAATTTACTTTAAATGGAATAAAGGAGAAACCAATTCATTTTGGTTTTCTTATACTTGCAGCAATTTTAATTATAATTACTTCTGGTAAGGCGCTTTTCTTTATCTTTGTTTTCATTGTACTATTTGGTATTTTTCGGCATATTTTTTATATGCTTGCAAAAAAAATCTGATTTATTTTATTCAATCTTAAAAACAAAGGTAAATAATTTGTTTAAAGCTAAAGTTCTAATAAAACGCAGACCGTCTATTCTTGATCCGCAGGGAAAAGCAGTAGAAAAAGGAGCATTTCACCTGGGGTTGACAAATATTAAAGATACAAGAATCGGCAAATACATTGAATTCACAGTTGATACTAGTGATCGTCAATCTGCGGAAAAAGAAGTAAATGATTACTGCAAAAAACTTCTCGCAAATCCCATAATGGAAGATTACGAATTCACATTAGAAAGCGAGAAATGAAACCTAAATTCGGTGTTGTTATATTCCCCGGCTCTAATTGTGATCATGACGCTTATTATTCTCTAAAAAAGATAATGAATGCAGAAGTGACATTTTTATGGCATAAGGACCGCGATCTTCAGGATTCAAAAGTGATAATTTTACCCGGCGGATTTGCATACGGAGATTATCTCCGCTGCGGAGCTATTGCAAGGTTTTCACCTATAATGAATTCCGTAATTGAATTTGCAAACAAAGGAGGTATAGTTGTAGGAATTTGCAACGGTTTTCAGATACTGCTTGAAGCAGGCCTCCTTCCCGGCGTTATGATAAGAAATAAATCTCTTCAATTTGTCTGCAAAGATATTTACCTAACAGTTATTAATAAAAATACGATTTTTACCGGCAACATAAACACCGGGACACCTCTTAAAATACCTGTTGCGCATGGTGAAGGGAATTATTTTACAGATGATGATACTCTAAAATCTTTGCAGGATAATAATCAAATAGTCTTTCAGTATTCTTCAAAAGACGGGTTGTATGCAGAAGAATTTAACCCGAACGGGTCTACTTTGAACATTGCAGGTATTATGAATAAAAGCGGCAATGTTATGGGAATGATGCCGCACCCTGAAAGAGTATGCGACCCCGTGCTTGGTAAAACCGATGGGCAGATGATATTTAGTTCTATAATAAACAGTGTAAATTAATAAGAATTAAAATCATATTGAATCTTAGGCGTTAGTGAATGAATAATTATATTCATTGTGTTACTTACTTATTCGATACAAAATAAATTCCCAATTTTGTATAAGGACTTGATAAAGGCATAAAAGAATTTAGAAGTGTTTTGAAAAATGTTGAATATGAAATTAACAGCTCCGAAAATGAAAAGGTGATGAAAAGAAGTAAAATAGTGGCTTTAATATAAGATAACTTAATATATTAATAGAGGTGAAATTATGTTTGAAGATTTAAGCATGGGAAAATTACTGGTTATCATGCTTGTTATAGTAATTTTATTTGGTTCAAAGAAAATTCCGGATTTAGCACAGGGATTAGGTAAAGGCATCCGAGAGTTTAAGAAAGCACTTAAAGATGTTGAAGACGAAGTTAAAAAACCGGCAGGTGATAATAAATCCGACAGTAAACCGGAGAACAAATAAGAGTACTAATATAAATATTCTTTTCAACCCGGAAAGATATAATGGACAGATTTGATTTAATTTTAGAAAAATCATAAAATAATTTAGGAATATCGATGTTTGAAGATCTAAGTTTTGGGAAATTGATCCTTATTATTCTTGTTATTGTAATATTATTCGGCTCTAAGAAGATACCTGATTTTGCGCAGGGACTCGGAAAAGGTATTCGCGAATTCAAAAAAGCTCTTAAAGGTGAAGATGAAAATAAGGATAGTTCCGAGAAGAAACCTGACGACAAAGAATTAAAATAGCGCCCATCAATCATTTCAAATTCCTTACGTGTTTTTTTTGGCGCTTAGGATGAGTATAATTAAAATAAATTGCGGGATTACCATTGCTGTCTTATAAAAATTATAAAGAGAAATTAGAAAAAATCAGAAAAGGAGAACTTTCTCTTAAGGAGAATGTTGCTTACTTCCTTAATGAAATAGAAATCAACAAGCATTTAAATGCATTTAACTTTGTTTTTCCTGATGAAGCAATAGAACAGGCAGTTAAAGTTGAAGAGAAAATTAAATCCAGCAAGCACGGCAAATTGGCGGGATTAGTTTTAGCCGTAAAAGACGTTTTATCCATAAAAGGGAAATCGCTGACATGCTCATCAAAGATATTAAAAGATTTCACAGCGTTATACAACTCGACAGCAGTTCAAAGATTAATTGACGAAGATGTTATAATTATCGGCAAAACAAACTGCGATGAATTTGCAATGGGATCCTCAAATGAAAACTCAGCATTCGGCAATGTACTAAACCCTGTTGATAATTCAAGAGTGCCGGGCGGCTCAAGCGGAGGATCGGCTGCGGCTGTAGCAGCGGGTTTATGCGATGCAGCTTTGGGAACAGACACAGGCGGATCAATCAGGCAGCCCGCTTCTTTTTGCGGTGTATTCGGATTGAAACCTACCTACAGCAGAATTTCGAGGTATGGACTCACGGCTTATGCTTCTTCATTTGATACGATAGGAGCTTTCGCACGAAATACAGAAGACATTGCGGCTATACTTGAAATCATGTCCGGATGGGATGTTCATGATTCAACTTCATCCAAAAATACGGTTCCTGATTTATCCGGTAATCTTTCTCTCAACAATAAAAGACTTAAGCTCGGTTTCGCACGTGAGTATTTCGGCGAAGGACTATCACTTGAGGTAAAGTCGGCAATTGAAATAGTAATGGATAAACTGAAAAAGGACGGCTTTGAAATAGAAGAAATCAGCCTTCCCCATTCAGAGTACACAATAGCAACTTATTATATACTAACAACTGCTGAAGCATCATCTAATCTTGCCCGTTATGACGGCGCCCGTTACGGTTACAGATCGGAAAACAGTTCTTCATTACTTGAGATGTATAAATCTTCACGTTCGGAAGCTTTTGGCTCTGAAGTGAAAAGAAGAATTATGCTTGGCACTTATGTACTTTCCGCAGGATATTATGATGCATATTACCGCAAAGCTCAGAAAGTAAGAAGATTTATTAAAGATGATTTTGACGAAGCATTTAAAAAAGTAGATATTATCCTTACTCCCACATCCCCTTCGCCAGCATTTAAACTTGGTGAAAAGACAAGCGACCCGCTTGAAATGTACTTAATGGATATATATACAACCTCGACTAATCTTGCCGGAATACCCGGAATCAACATCCCTATAGCAAAAAGTTCCGAAGGTTTACCAATCGGGTTACAGTTGCTTGCAGACCAGTTTAATGAAACTGATCTCTTAAAAATGAGTTACTATATACAAGAAAATATCTTGTAATATTTTCTAGGTTGGACAGATTTGCGCTACCGGTAAAGAATATTACTTTAGCCTACTGCTCCGGAACTCTAATCACGGTGCAATTGAAGCCTTTAATAACCTGGAAAATTTTAGTACATTCCTAATAAATTATTCGGCAAATAAATGAGATTGTTTATTATTTTCGCAGTAAGTCTTTTGGTTACATCTTCCTATGCGCAAAGTCCTAATTCGAAAAGGGAACACGATCCTCAATTCATTCAGATTTTTTTTCATTTCGGCAAATTTGATGAACTTGATACATTCCACGGCACATATCAAAAAGACATAGTTCCAGGTATAGCCAAGACTACAATGTGGCTAACCACGAGAGAACAAGAAATCATACTTACCAAACTCGAACGGTTAAGATTCTTTTCATTGCCCGATACTGTAATTCATCTGCCACAAAATCAGCGCATATCTCCAAACCTTGGTCAACAAGTATTAAGAATTAAATACAAAGACATGGAAAGAATTATTACCTGGGATTTCGGAGTTGGCACTGGACAAAAGGTTATGTATTTTATAAAAGGAATAGAAGAATTGCTGTACGACATTATTGTCTCTAAACCGGAATACATAGCTCTTCCACCTGCTAAAGGTGGATATCAATAATTTTTAATATAAAAACCACGGAGGTTCAGATTAATTAAACAGGGGATTTTTTATGCGATTGGCGATATGCTTTAACCGGGGAAATAAAAGGCTAATTATCAGCCTACAATAAATTGTTAATTTATGCTAAAAATTTAAAAATGATTTTCGTTATCTTTACAAATAAGATTAATCCAAACAAAAAAGAAAAAGCAGCATGAGTATCTTAATCGACAAAAAGACGCGCCTATTGGTACAGGGAATAACCGGCGGAGAGGGTTCTTTTCATACGCAGCAAATGATTGAGTACGGAACTAAAGTAGTTGCAGGAGTTACGCCAGGTAAAGGCGGTACAGAATTTTTAAATATCCCCATTTATAACACGGTTGAACAAGCAGTTAAAGAACAAAAAGCAAATGCATCCGTTATTTTCGTTCCGCCTGCTTTCGCCGGAGATGCTATCTTAGAAGCTGGAAGTTCGGGAATTAAGGTTATAGTTTGTATAACTGAAGGTATTCCGACAGCAGATATGATTAAGGTTTACAATTCAATAAAGAATAAAGATGTAGTACTCATCGGTCCTAACTGTCCCGGAATAATTTCCCCCGGAAAAGCCAAAATAGGCATTATGCCTGGTTTTATTCACAAACCCGGGAAAATTGGTGTAGTTTCCCGCAGCGGCACATTAACTTATGAGGCAGTAAAACAATTATCCGATATTAATCTTGGGCAATCTACTTGTGTTGGTATCGGCGGTGATCCAATAATAGGTTCAAGATTTATCGATATTATTAAATTATTTAATGAAGATCCTGGTACCGAGGGCATTGTTATGATTGGTGAAATTGGCGGAACTGCAGAAGAAGAAGCCGCATTGTTTATAAAAAAATATGTAAAAAAACCTGTTGTAGGATTTATTGCAGGAAAAACAGCACCAGCCGGAAGACGAATGGGACATGCAGGCGCAATTATTTCCGGCGGGAAAGGCACAGCTATTGAAAAGATGGATGCTATGAAAAAAGCAGGAATCAAAATTGTAGAAAGTCCTGCAGATATAGGTTTGGCTATGTTTAAAGAAATTGAAACTTTGACAAAGACATCACCGGTTAAACCGAAAGCTGCGACTTCAAGAAGACCGGCTAATGCTTCAATAAAGAAAGATATAAAAGGATCCTTAAAAAGCAAAAAGTCGGCTAAGAAGAAAAGATAAATTCAGAATAAGTATTTGATAGAAATATAAGGAGAAACATTTGGGCGATAGAACACTTGCAATTATAAAACCTGACGGCGTAAGAAAAAATTTAATAGGGCAGATAATTACAAAAATAACGGAAGCCGGATTTAAAATTAAAGCTTTAAAAATGGTTAGGCTTACAAAAGAATCAGCAGGCAGCTTTTATGAAGCGCACAAGGGAAAACCGTTTTTTAATGGACTGATTGAATATATGACTTCCGGTCCCTGTGTTCCCATTGCTTTAGAAAAGGGAGATGCCGTTTCAGATTTTAGAAAACTAATAGGAGCGACCGATCCTACCGAAGCAGCTGCGGGAACAATCAGGAAGCTTTATGCAGCCAGCAAAGCTGAAAATGTAATTCATGGTTCGGATTCCGATGAAAATGCAGCTATTGAAATAATTCATTTTTTTTCAAGAATAGAATTATTAGATAATTCCGGAATTTAATTTAAAATTTTAATTAAAAAATCTAATTATATAAAAGGAAGTGATAATGAAAAAAATATTAGCGTTATTCATCCTGAGTATTCTCTTGTTGGGATGTAATAAAAAGACAGAAAACAAAGCGGAAGATTTAAGCAGCAAACTGAAAGTAGATACAACCCAAATTAAAACCGTACCTCTTGATAATCCCAATGTGAATTTTTCCATTCACTTTAAATTTCAAAAAGGACAAACTTATCACTACCGTCTTGCTTCATTTACGGATGAAAAAAAATCGTTTAAAGCCGACAGTATAATTACCCAGGCAGTTAAACAGAGTATAATATATTTAGCTGACATAAAACTTAATGATATAGATAAAGACGGCGTAATGGAATTCTCATGCAATATACCTTCTATCCTAATGAACGCTATAGCAAACGGTCAGGTACTTAATTATCAATCGGGAAAGACAAAGGATTCGACCGAATTAAAAAATTATGCTCAATACGAATCATTAATTAATAATCCCTTCAGCCTCCGGGTAGGAAAAAACGGCGGCATACTGGAAATTTTCCGAGCAGATAAAATTGTAGATAGATTTCTCCAATTGCAAAAAGCTCCTCCAACAGTATCGAATGAGCAAAAAGAAGGATTACGAAATAATATAACTCAGGAAGAATTAAAACCGCTCTTAATTCAAATATTCAGAGAAATGCCATCAAATACCTTGATGAAAGATTCCTCATGGGCAAACCCGCAGCAAGAATCACAATTCCTAATATTTAAGCTTCAAAATACTAATTTATTTAAAATAACAGGCTTGGAAAAATACGGCAGCGATACACTTGCAGCAATTGATGCCGGGCTGAAAAGTATTGTTTCCGGGGATACTAAGTACGAAGAACACGGAACAAAAGTAAATTTTAAGAGACCTCAGCCTACAGCAAGCGGAACAATTTATTTTAATTTAACTAAAGGATGCATTCAGAAATCAAATGTAAAAACGCAGGTTAACATTTCTTACACAATGGAAGGGCCTTCACCTAAGGGAAGAATGCAAAAAGGTCTTATAACCGATAATGTGAATAGTTCGAATATTTTAGAATTACTTTAATAGATAATGCGGGCCGGAGAGATTATCCGGTCCGCATCTATTTTCTACTTTAGAATAAAATGCCCCATCTTATCACGTTTGGTTTTCAGGTACTTTAAATTATTTTTATTTGGCGGAATTTCGATTGGTACCCGTTCAACAATTTCAAGTCCATAACCTTTTAACCCGATAATTTTTTTAGGATTATTAGTAAGAAGCTTTATCTTTCTTACGCCGAGGTCCAACAAAATTTGAGCGCCGATCCCATAATCACGTAGATCAGGTTTGAATCCCAAAGCTTCATTCGCCTCGACAGTATCTTTTCCCTCATCCTGCAGATGATAAGCACGTATTTTATTTAGCAGCCCGATACCCCTGCCTTCCTGCCGCATATAAACAACAACACCGGCATCTTCTTTACCAATCATTTCAAGAGAAGCGTTTAGCTGATCATGGCAGTCGCACCGGAGAGAATGGAAAACATCGCCGGTAAGGCATTCCGAATGCATCCTTACAAGCACGGGTTTTTCCGGATTTATCTCGCCTTTAATTAGAGCAATATGTTCTTTACGATCAATCCGGTTTGTATATATTTTAACGATGAACTCGCCGTAAACTGTAGGTAACTTAGCCCCGGAAATTTTTTCTACCAATCTTTCTTTTCTAAGTCTGTACTCAATCAGGCTTTTAACTGTAAGAATTTTAATTTTAAATTTTTCAGCAACTTTCAATAAGTCAGAGGTCCGAGCCATTTTGCCGTCATCATTAAGGATTTCGCACAAAACACCAACAGGCTGCAAGTTTGCGAGTTTGCAAAGATCAATAACCGCTTCCGTATGACCTGCACGCCTTAAAACCCCTTCATCTAATGCACGAAGCGGGAAGATATGTCCCGGGCGCGCAAAGTCATCTGCTTTAGAGTTTTCATCAACTATTTTCTTAATCGTGATAGCTCTGTCACTCACGGAAATGCCTGTTGTAGTTCCTTCTTTAGCATCAATCGTAACAGTAAATTGAGTTCCGTGCAAAGCAGAATTAGAATCTACCATTAAAGAAATTCCGAGTTGATCCAATCTCTTACCGGTTGCCGGAGTACAAATCATTCCCCTGCCGTACATAGTCATAAAATTGACTATTTCAGGAGTTATAAATTCGGCTGCACAAACAAAATCCCCCTCATTTTCTCTGTCTTCATCATCAATAATAATAAGAAGCCTGGCGTTCCTAAACTCTTCAATAGCCTCATCAACTGAACAAAACATTCTATCTCTACCTTTTTTATTCCCAAACTTAATTAACAACAAAATATTAAATTTAGTTTAAAATTTAAATGATACGGAATTAATCAATTGATTTCTTTAGCGCCGGCAGGTATTATTGTTGCAATAGCGGAACGTTCATATTTCAACTTCACATTATCGCTTACCTGCAATAGCACGGTTTTTTCATCAATATGGACAATAGTACCATGCAATCCCGCGCTAGTAATTACTTTATCGCCTTTCTGCATATTAGAAAGCAATTTTTCTCTATCTTTTGCTCTCTTTTGTTGCGGTCTTATAATCATAAAATAAAAGATAAGAAAGATAGCGCCAAACATAATTATTGTGTTATACTTACTTCCACCGCCGCCGCCGTTTGGCGGAGGCGCCATTGCTAATATAGAATTCAATTAATCCTCCGATTAGTTATTTACGTTTAATGATATTTTAGAAACAATCTCTGATTTCCATTCCGTGAAATTTCCATTTTTTATATGATCCCTGGTATCCTTAACAAGATTCAGGTAATAATGAAGATTGTGAATACTTGCAAGCTCAAGTGCAAGAATTTCTCCTGCCATGAATAAATGTCTTAAATAAGCTTTTGAATAATTCGAACAAGTATAACAATTACAATTTTCATCTATGGTACCAAAATCATTTTTATACCTTGCATTTCTCATCGATAAAACCCCGGCAGAAGTAAACAGATTTGAATTACGAGCATTCCGGGTAGGCATAACGCAATCAAACATATCTATCCCTCTTTCAACAGCCTCAAGAACATTTTCAGGCTTACCTACACCCATTAGGTACCTTGGTCTGTCTTTAGGCAAAAACCCAGTTATAAAATCAACCATATCATACATAACTTCCGTAGGTTCGCCTACAGCCAGACCACCAATAGCATAACCGTCGAAATCAATATTTAAAAGATCAACTGCCGATTTTTCTCTTAAATCTTTATAAACACTTCCTTGTATAATTCCAAACAGGAACTGTTTATGTCCGTATAAAGACTGCGAATTATCAAAAGCTTCTTTATTTAATATTGCCCAGTCAGATGTTAATTTTATCGATTTTGCAGCATATTGATATTCGCATGGATAAGGCGTACATTCATCAAGCGACATCATTATATCAGAACCAATTACCCTTTGAATTCCTACTACCTTTTCAGGTGTAAAAAGATGCTTTGAGCCGTCGATATGCGAACGGAATTCAACGCCGTCCGTTTTAAGCTTCCTTAACCCGGAAAGACTGAAAACCTGATACCCACCGCTATCGGTCAAAATCGGCTTGTACCAATTCATAAACTTATGAAGACCGCCTGCGTCTGATAACACTTCAGTTCCCGGTCTTAAATAAAGATGATAAGTATTAGAAAGAACAATTTGCGCACGAATATCATATTCTAAGTAGCTTTGATTGACAGCTTTAACAGTTCCCTGCGTACCAACCGGCATAAAGATAGGTGTTTCAACAATTCCGTGCTCAGTTTCAAAATAACCGGTTCTTGCTTTAGAATTCTTCTCTTCAGCAGTAATATTTAATTTTAACAATTTAACCTATTACGCGATGACAAATCAATTTTTTTATTGATTACAAATTTACGGTTATTTCTTAACAAGAACCAAAAAAGTGAACAAGTAATACTTTTAGATTTTATTATTATTAGAAATTTCTTCTTATTTTTGCCGGTGAATTTTTAAATCGACTGTTTGTAAATCTATTGTAATCTTTAATCAAGCTCTGACTGAATAAAAAATTGAGATTTAATTAAGGGATATTATGTCTGAAAATAAAAGAAGAGTAGTCATAACAGGTATGGGAGCTTTAACTCCAATCGGGTTGACTGTAGAGGAGTTTTGGAATAGCATGATGAATTGTGTAAGCGGGTGCGATTATATAAAGAATTTTGATGCATCCCGCATCGAGACAAAATTTGCATGTGAATTGAAAGGATTTAATCCTGTAAATTATATGGATAAGAAAAGCGCAAGAAGGCTGGATCCGTTTAGTCAATATGCAATGGGGGCAGCTAAAATGGCAATCAAAGATTCAGGGCTTGAACCGGAGAAAATGCCTCTTGAAGATAAGCAAAGAACCGGTGTTATTTTCGGCAGCGGTATCGGCGGGTTTAATACCTTCTATAAGCAGTCCATAATCAATCATACCGAAGGGCCGGACAGAGTATCGCCCTTTTTCATCCCTATGATGATACCCGATATTGCCAGCGGCATGATTGCTATTGAATATGGTTTTCAGGGACCTAACTATTGTATTGTTACTGCATGTGCAACTGCTAATAATAATATGATTGATGCCTATTTGCTTATCAGCAACGGATTAACAGACAGAGTGGTATCAGGCGGAAGCGAAGCAGGCGTCGTTGAAATAGGTATTGCGGGCTTTAATGCTTCAAAAGCCCTTTCAACAAGAAATGATGATCCTAAAACTGCAAGCAGACCTTTTGATGCTACCAGGGACGGCTTTGTAATAGGTGAAGGAAGCGGCGCTCTTATTCTTGAAGAATTAGAGATTGCAAAAAAAAGAAACGCTAAAATCTATGCAGAAATTATAGGGGTTGGGCTTTCCGCAGACGCATATCATATTACTGCACCGCATCCTGAAGGAACCGGAGCTATTCTTGCTATGGAAATGGCAATTAAAACCTCAGGGATAAGTAAAAAGGATGTCGATTATATAAATATGCATGGTACGTCAACTCAGCTTGGTGATATTTCTGAAACAAAGGCTATTAAGAAAGTTTTCGGTGAGTACGCATATAAAATGAATGTCTCTTCGACAAAAAGTATGGTTGGACATTTGCTCGGCGCTGCCGGCGCTGTTGAAGCCATTGCCTGCATTCTTGCAATTAAAAATAATATAGTTCCACCGACAATAAATTATACAACTCCCGATCCTGAATGCGATTTAAATTATACATTTAATAAACCGCAGAAACGAGATGTTGAAGTAGCAATAAGTAATGCTTTTGGATTTGGCGGGCATAATACATCTATTGTTTTCAAACGATATAGTGAGTAGTTCAAAACAATGCAAGTAGGACAGCCTGCCCGGCATTTGGAATGATTTAATTCTTAAATTATTATATACTACGAACAATTTTTACTTTTCCTTAATAAAATACCCAATAATTTAAAAAATGATTTTTAATTTTCCTTTAATTAAGTTACATAAACGAACTTTCATTTAATTTAAATTAACACCCTGCTAAATGTTTAACTAATATTAAAGGAGAATTATGGATCGTTCAATGGTTACAACGGCATTTACAATTGATGGTTACAGGATCGTCAAAAATCTCGGTTTAGTTAGAGGTATCACAGTCCGATCAAGATCGATATTCGGCACCCTAGGAGGAACTCTCCAAACTATATTCGGCGGGAATATTACTTTGTTCACTGAATTATGCGAAAAAACCCGTGAAGATTCATTTGAAATTATGCTTCAACATGGAAGCGCAATGGGCGGTAATGCAATTATCGGGATAAGGTACGATACTACAGAAGTACTGCAAAGCGTAAGCGAAGTCCTTTGTTACGGAACCGCAGTAGTAGTTGAAAAGATATAATCCGTATTGACTAATATAAAAGCGGCGCTTCAACTGAATAATGCCGCGGAAATTTGAATATATGTTTTATGTTATTCAGTTCCGATACATCTGAACGGCATATTAACAGCATAAATGTCATCAAACAAATCAATTAGAACCGCCTTGCGGTGGCATGGTGCATTAATAATCATTACATTATACAGTACAAGAAAAAATTTATCAATTTCATAACTATTAATCCACATAACATGTTATTTAATTAAAGATCCTTATGGAACAAATCATTAAAATAATAAATATAGCCAATGCCGAACACTATAATTGGGGAAATAATTGCGATGGTTGGCATCTGGTAAATAACGATAAGCTTAGTATAATCCGGGAAAAAATGCATCCGGGTAGTTCGGAAGTAATGCACTACCATCAGAAATCCGGACAATTTTTCTACATACTTTCGGGTACAGCTTGTATGGAAGTGGAGGATAAGAGATATATTTTACTTTCGTCCGATGGAATTGAAATCCCCCCTCATATTCCTCACAGGATATTTAATGATTCAAGCGAGGAATTAAATTTTATTGTTGTTTCTCTTCCTAAAAGTCACGGTGACAGGATTGAAGTTAACCGATAAAAACATTAAAATTATAAATAATGAAGATATATTATGCGCAAAAGAAAAAGCTTCAAAAAATTCGATTTGGAATATGGCATTTAACTGCTTAAGAAACTTGTAACATAAAAAATTCAGAGTAAATACCTTATAACATTTTATTATAATTATGTAACACAATATGAATCTGCAGGTATTAAATTTGAATCAAATATTACAGAAATAATTTTATAAAGATGAAGGAGTTAAAAATGACAGTGAAAGAATTTAGAATAGAAGGGATGTCCTGCGGGCATTGTGTAATGGCAGTAAAAAAAGAATTAAGTAAACTTACCGATATAATTGTTGATGATGTACAAATCGGTAATGCCAAGATACAGTACGACGAAAATAAAATAGCTGAAAAAACTATTGTGGACGCAATTGAAGAAGCCGGGTACAAAGTAACGAGATAAAAAGCTGAAGCGTAGAGAGCAGAGAGCGTGGAGCAATGCATAAAAACAGAAAAAAAATATGAAAACATTAACACTCCCTGTTGAAGGGATGACATGCGCAAGCTGTGTTGCAAGAATTGAAAAAACTTTAAACAAGTCAGACGGGGTGAACAACGCAGTTGTTAATCTTGCCACTGAAAAAGTAACTTTTTCTTATAATGAAAGCGTAACAGATATACCCAAGCTTGCAGCCATTGTTGAAGATGCTGGATATAAGCTTATAACTCCTATGCCGGGGGAGACCGAAAAGGAAGCAGATGGAACCGGAAGTGCATTAAATAACTCTGAAGAACTTCATCATAAAGAATATTATAAGCGGCTGAAGTCAGAATTTATATTTGCATTAGTAATGGCCATTCCAATAATGTTTATAAGCATGGTTGAAATGACAAGCTGGTTCCAAAATCTTGTCACCTTTCCAATGGATTACGTCTACAAGTTATTATTCCTAGCCTCATCACTTGTAATGTTTATTTCCGGGAGAAGATTTTTTATTACAACATGGAAGCTGTTAAAGCATTTTTCTGCGGATATGAACACACTTGTTGCCGTAGGAACAGGAACAGCTTATATATACAGCACTATTGTTGTGCTTTTCCCGAATTTGATTTCTATTAATGAACAGGGCAATCATATATATTTTGATACGGCAGTAACGATAATTACTCTTATTTTAATGGGAAGGCTGCTTGAAGCAGGGGCAAAGGATAAGACTTCATCAGCTATAAAAAAACTTATGGGCTTGCAGCCAAAAACAGCAAGAGTGATTAGAAACGGTAATGAACTGGATATATTTATCAGCGAAGTAAAAATAAACGATATTGTAGTTGTAAGGCCGGGAGAAAAAGTTCCTGTTGACGGCATGATAATAAAAGGCAGCTCATCAATTGATGAATCTATGGTTACAGGCGAAAGTATTCCCGTTGATAAAATTGTAAATGATAAAGTTACCGGCGGAACAATAAATAAAAACGGAAGTATAGAATTCAGAGCTTCTGCTGTAGGCAGAGGTACTGTTATTGCACAAATTATTAAACTGGTTGAGCAAGCACAGGGTTCTAAAGCGCCTATCCAAAGCCTTGCAGATAAAATTTCATCGGTCTTTGTTCCGACCGTAATAAGTATTGCGCTGTTAACCTTTCTCATCTGGTATTTTGTCGTGGGTGCATTATTTACAACCGCTATGATAAATTTTATTGCAGTGCTGGTAATTGCCTGCCCGTGCGCATTGGGACTGGCAACACCTACAGCCATAATGGTCGGAACCGGATTAGGAGCTTCAAACGGGATTTTAATTAAGAACGCAGAAAGCTTTGAATGCGCTCATAAAATAGATACGGTTGTATTGGATAAAACGGGAACAATAACAACAGGGAAACCTGTTGTAACAAATATAAGAACTTTTCAACCTGAATTTGATGAGCAAAAACTTATCCAGATTATTGCTTCCATAGAAAATAAGTCCGAACATCCTCTTGGGCAGGCAATAGTTGACTATGCAAATGAGAAAAACATTCCTTTGCTGGATATCAGCGGGTTCAATTCCGTGACCGGACTTGGACTTAAGGGGTCTGTTAACGGTTTAGCCGTTACTGCAGGGAATATCTTAATGATGAACAAGTATTTCATCGAGACTAAAGAGGCGGATAAAGATGCAATGAATTTTTCCGACGAAGGTAAAACTACAATTTTTGTTTCAATCAACGGAAATCTTGCAGGCTTAATAGCAGTTGCGGATACAATTAAGCCCGGAACAAAAGAAACAATTCTTGCTCTGAAAAAATCCGGCAGCGGAATTGAAGTGATTATGATTACGGGTGATAATGAAAAAACTGCACAGGCGATTGCTCATGAAGCGGGAATAGAGAATGTAATTGCTGATGTTCTGCCACAAGACAAAGCAATACATATAAAAAAACTTCAGGAGAAAAGAAGAGTGACTGCAATGGTTGGAGACGGAATTAATGACTCCCCTGCCCTTGCACAGGCTGATGTTGGAATTGCAATCGGCACAGGAACCGATATTGCAATTGAAACTTCGGATATAACCCTTATAAGCGGAGATTTAGCCGGAGTAGGAAAAGCAATAAAATTATCACAGAGAACACTGCGCACGATAAAACAGAATTTATTCTGGGCTTTTGTTTATAATGTAATTGGTATTCCAATTGCAGCGCTTGGGTTGTTAAACCCGATTTTTGCCGCCGCTGCAATGGCGTTTAGCTCTGTAAGTGTGGTGACAAATTCGCTGATGCTGAAGAGAACGAAAATTTAAATTCATATAAATGTTATAGTATCCAAGGCGAAAGTTTACTTGTGACAAAAGGAATGATTTTTTACATACTGAAGTTAGGCAAATGATATTTAAAGTAGCCCCGACATTTATGCCGGGGATCGCTAGATTACAAAACAAGTTCGGTTTTAGCCAAAATGATATGAAAATTGTGGCTTGGACCATAATCTCATCCGTTTCCGGCGTAAAAGCCAATAAAGTCCGGGCTTTATTATTCCCCGAGTTAAAACTCGGGGCTACTTCTAAAATTTTTAATATCTGCTTAACTGCAGTTACATATTAAAATCATTAAGTTTACTTTCTATATCAGCGTTTAATCATTGTAATTTCCAACTTTTTTCTTCCACCCATTCAGCAACCGTCATTTTAAGTAAGAAATAATAGAAGTAGTAAAATGCAAGTGGAATAAGAAATAAGAATATAAAATTATCGACATGCCTAAAAAATAAAAGCAGAAGGATCATTGGTAAAATTACGAGTAATAAAAAAAACGTTATCCAGCCAAATCTTTTTTCCTTAAAAAGCACAAAAAGCATATATGGCGCGAAAATTATTGCAGCAATAACTAATAAGAATATAAATACAGAATTTAAAATTGATAATAAAAATAGAATACCATCAGATAATTTATATTTAAGAATTTTATTTAGCCTGCTAAGTTCATTTAGGCTTAATATTTCTCTATAATTATCCGGGTTTATAATTTCGTCCATTTCAAATCAAAAGTATTTAGTATGCAAATTCATTAAAAGTAATTGTTTAAAATAAGAATATAAACAATAATATTTTATAATAATTTTCCGATACGTCCCATCTGATCCCATTATACCATGAAATACCGTAATCAAATTGCGACCAGGCAATTAGAAACAACTTCCCAATTAAATGGTCTTATGGTAAAAAACCCAAGACACGAATGCCAAGATGTTAGTACTATTTTATATAAACTATGGTTTTTTATTAAAAATAAAATATGGACATGAATATATTAATGCATATAATTAAATAAAAATTTTAAAAAGATAAACAGATTATTAAGTTTTATGAATTAAGATTAGCAATAATAAAGAAAAGGCGCCTCAAGGGCGCCATACAGAAACTTTGGGATAGACTATTCGCGCGGTTTAGCTTTATTAACCACAATATTCCTGCCCTGATATTCGGATTCATTTAATGCATTGATTGCATTATCTGCGTCAGACTGGTTCTCCATTTCAACGAAACCAAATCCTTTCGACCTACCGGTTGCACGATCTTTTACAATTTTAGCCGAAACAACAGTTCCGTGTGCTTCAAAAATAGACTGTAACCCCTTATCGTCTACTGACCATGGTAAAGAACCAACAAATAACTTGTAACTCACTTAATAACTCCAAAAAAATTAAAATAAATATTCCCGGGATATCCGGGCCGGTCTAATACCGGAGATTGAAAGTTACACATAATATTCTTGATAACCTAATAAAATATATAATAATGTGCAGGAATCACAATAATAGGCGGCTGAGTGGCTAGTATAGTTATTTTTACACCGATAAAGAGGAATTACTCTGTCACGCCCAAATATTCCAGCATTTTATTTTTAATATTATTTCGCAATTCGACTACTTCATCATAAGTTTTAGCTTCCATATTAAACGCAAAGAAATACACATTGTCTGCTTTTTGGGAAGGAGCATCTTTTTTTTCAATATATCCTATCAACCATGCAACAAAATGTCCATCAGAGTAACTACCTGTTCCAGTTTTGTACTTTAATACTGCATTCTTAAAATCCTGCTGCGGCAGAATATTTCTTACAATATCCAATGACCGTTTAGAAAAAGGAAGCTTGAAATAGTAAAACATTTTAAGAAACTCTACCTGTTCATCTGCAGAAATTTTTAAGCTGTTATCAAGCCAGAAGTAATCTTCTTTATCTCCGATAGCTTTATTCCCGTAATTAAGCTTATTTAGCCAGTACTGCATTTTTTCCCTTCCGACCCTTCTCGCCAGTTCCCTGAAATATGGGACAACTGAGTAATAAATTGCAGACTTAAGTGTATGGTCCCTTTCCCATGCTTTGATAGGCTGTGGTGTCCCATCCCATTTAATGACATAATCTGAATCGGGGATAACACCCGTTTCAAGTCCAATTAAAGAATTTGGTATTTTATAAGTTGAAGCAGGCAGAAATCTTTGAGTGCAGCGTTTGGAGTTATATCTTATGTACCTGTTATTGTTTTGATCGTAAATAACAAGAGCAGAATTATGACTTTTTAAGAATTTTTTTAATCCTGTATTTTCTGTTGATTGTGGATATAAATTGGTCAGAAGGGCAATTATAAAAAATAAAACTAGCTTTAAGTTTTTCATTATTTGAATTGTTGGATAAGTTGACATTGTTATTCATCACTTATTTAGAGAATTGGTTACAATATGTACTTTCAAATATATGAAAAATTTAAATTTACATATAGTAAATAATTCTACAAAAGGGAATTACACCTAAAAGAGATAGAGGAAATACTAAGTAATTCCACTTTTGTTATATCTCATTGCTCACATTTTTACAAAAGTTCTTGACAAAATTTAAATGTTTCGTTATATTAGCACTCGCTTTTATAGAGTGCTAATAAAATAATATAACCATAATAAATCTTAGGAGGTTAAAACATGGCTAAAATCAATTTGAAGCCGTTGGCTGACAGAGTTATCATAAAGCCAAGTGAAGCTGAAGAAAAAACAAAGGGCGGAATCATTTTACCTGATACAGCAAAAGAGAAACCAATTGAAGGTACCGTAGTTGCTATAGGTCCGGGTAAAGTATCTGAAGAAGGAAAACAAGTAAAACTTGAAGTTAAAGTCGGCGACAAAGTATTGTATGGCAAATATAGCGGAACCGAAGTTACAGTTGAAGGTGAAGAATATTTGATAATGAGAGAAAGCGATATTTTCGCTATTATAGGTTAATTACATCATTCCGAAAATTTTCGGAAATAATAAAAATTGAAAACTAATTTATTGGAGGATTAAAATGGCTTCGAAATTAATAGAATATAATGCTGAAGCGCGGACAAAATTAAAAAACGGCGTTGATAAATTAGCTAACGCTGTAAAGGTGACATTAGGTCCTAAAGGACGTAATGTTATTCTTGAAAAGAAATTCGGCGCACCTACTGTTACTAAAGACGGTGTTTCCGTAGCAAAAGAAATTGAACTGGAAGACGCTGTTGAAAATATGGGAGCACAAATGGTTCGTGAAGTTGCTTCTAAAACCAGCGATGTTGCCGGCGATGGAACAACAACTGCTACGGTATTAGCTCAGGCAATTTACAGGGAAGGATTAAAAAACGTTACAGCAGGCGCTAACCCGATGGATCTGAAAAGAGGCATCGACCTTGCAGTAACTAAAGTTGTTGAATACTTAAAAAAAGTCAGCCGTGATGTTGAAGGCAGAAATGAAATTGCACAGGTGGGTTCTATCTCTGCTAATAATGATAAATCTATCGGTGAATTGATTGCAGATGCAATGGAAAAAGTGGGTAAAGACGGCGTCATCACAGTTGAAGAGGCTAAAGGAACTGAAACCGGTTTGGAAGTAGTTGAAGGTATGCAGTTTGACCGCGGCTATCTATCACCTTACTTTGTGACAAATACCGAAACAATGGAAACTATACTGGAAGATCCGTTTATCTTAATCCATGACAAAAAAATCTCTGCCATGAAGGATCTTTTACCTATTCTTGAAAAGATTGCACAGCAGGGTAAATCTATGCTTATTATTGCCGAAGATCTTGAAGGCGAAGCTTTAGCTACATTGGTAGTTAATAAGATCCGCGGAACTCTTAGAGTTGCAGCGGTTAAAGCACCGGGGTTTGGCGACAGAAGAAAAGCAATGCTTGAAGATGTTGCAGTTTTAACCGGCGGTACTGTTATTTCAGAAGAACAGGGCTACAAGTTAGAAAACGCAACTATATCATATTTAGGCACAGCTAAGAAAATCGTTATCGATAAAGATAATACCACTATAGTTGAAGGCGCAGGAAAATCTGATGATATTAAGAAAAGAATAAATGAAATAAAAGCTCAGATTGAAAAGACAACATCCGATTACGATAAAGAAAAATTACAGGAAAGATTAGCAAAACTTTCGGGTGGTGTTGCAGTTCTTAAAATCGGCGCATCTACCGAAATTGAAATGAAAGAAAAGAAAGCGCGCGTTGAAGATGCTCTTCATGCTACACGTGCTGCTGTTGAAGAAGGTATTGTTGCGGGAGGCGGCGTTGCTTTAGTAAGAGCTATTGCTGTTCTCGAAAAAGTACAGGGCGACAACCTTGATCAAACAACAGGCGTTAAAATAATCCAAAAAGCTCTTGAAGAACCGTTGCGACAAATTGTTAACAACGCAGGTCTTGAAGGTTCAGTCGTTCTCCAGGCAGTAAAAGGAGGAAAAGACGATTACGGATTTAACGCTGCTACGGAAGTTTATGAAAATCTCATTAAATCCGGCGTTATTGACCCAACAAAGGTAACAAGAACTGCATTAGAAAATGCGGCTTCAGTAGCTGCATTACTTCTTACAACTGAAGCAGTAGTTTTTGAGAAGAAAGAAAAAGAAACTCCTATGCCACCTATGCCGGGCGGCGGCGGGATGGGTGATATGTATTAAGCATCTGTTTTTGCTTGATCTTAAAAAAGGCGGGATTTTTATTCCGCCTTTTTATTTTTAAATATGAGGGCAAATGTGATAATTCCCATGCAGACAAGATAAATTAATCTTAAATTTAAACTGTGTTCGTTTGTATCCTGTCTAATATTAATAGTGTCCTAATTATTTATAATAATTTATTTCTTTACAAAGATAAGGTGTCTAATGAAAAACTTAATATTAACAGCAGTAATTGCTTTTACTTTCATAGTAGGAGTAAATGCACAGGGTCGTTTTTCCATGAAAGATAGAATCAAGGAAATGAAAGACAGTCTTGCTTTATCGGACAGCCAGACTGCAATAATTGACTCCATTTTTACTTCTGCAAGCGAAAAAATAAAAAATATTGACGCTTCCGGTCAGGAACGACGGGATGCTACGAAAAAGATAATGGATGACGTAAACACACAGGTTGCTAGCGTATTAACACCCGACCAAAAAGCTAAATATGATAAAATAATAGCTGAAAGAAGAAGTCGTATGCAGAATAGACCGTCTGACAGTAACAGGCCTCCGAATAACGGAAATTAATAATATATAATTTATTTAAGTGAGGCTCATCTTTGTACGTGAGTCTCACTTGAATTATACTTTTAATTTATTCGATCGTTATTTTAAAAATATTTTCTCAGGAATAACTTTAGATTGAGTGAATGGATCTAAGCACCTCCCGCCGATTTAATTATTACTCGCCCCATTCAATATTTTTTACATCTTCATAAGTTATGGTTGCAAGGTCATTATCATCAAGTTCACTAAGAGAAAGTATACGCTCTTCCTGGTTACTAATTGCCCTGGATAAAATATTTTTTACAGTACTAATATTTCCGAAATTATTATTTCTTTCACTATATAATTTTGTGAATATCTCGAGAAGAAGCTGCCATGCACCTTCATCAAGTTTATATCCGCTTTTTTCACTGATAGTGTTTGCGATTTCAATTAATTGTCTCGGATTAAAATCTTCAAAAGTAAAAATATTTGGAAAACCTAACTTGAGCCCTGGATTTGAGTCTAAAAATTCCTTCATCTCATCTTTATATCCGGCAGCAATAACAATAAATTTATCCTGCTCGGCATCCATTCTTTTTAATAAAGTATCAAGAGCTTCCAGTCCGAATTCGGAAGCGCCTCGAGTAAGCATGAATGCTTCATCAATAAAAAGAGTACCACCTAAAGATTTGTTTATAACTTCATTAGTTTTTGAAGAAGTCTGCCCCTGATATCCCGCTACTAAACCTGAACGGTCGACTTCAATCAAATGACCTTTTTCCAAAATTCCCATTTCTTTATAGATGTTACTTAGAAGCCTTGCAACGGTCGTTTTGCCGGTACCCGGATTTCCAATGAAAACAGAATTTAAATTTTTAGGAATAACTTTTAGTCCTCTTTGTTTTCTAAGCTTAGCAACTTTTAAACTGCTGATTAATCTATCAACAGATTTTTTAACGGACTCAAGTCCGGTCAATTCATTAAGCGCTTTTAAGCTTATATTTAATTGCTCCTGATCAATCTCAATTTTTGCCGGTTCTTTCTCTTTTTTATGAGATAAAATTTCATTAACATCCTCAATCAAAATATATTTTAGAACTTCTTCATGCCGTTCTTCGGCAGGAATATCAGCAATCCGTAAAAGCTGATTCTTCAAAGAGTTTTCATAAAGATTCCTTACCAACCTGGCATTGCCGAAAGTTTTGTCACGGTTTCTATAAACTTTTATGAAATATTTTTTAAGAGGTTCACGTACTGCTTCATCAAGCAAGAGATCCTTGCTATCAAACAACTTTTCAGTAATTTCCATCAATTCGTCAGGCGTATAATCTTCAAACAAAATCTTTTTTGTAAATCTTGATTGAATCCCGGGGTTTGAGTTAAGAAAATTCTCCATCTCAACCGTGTAACCAGCGGCTATAACGATAAACTTACCCCTGTCATCTTCCATTCTTTTAAGTAAAGTATCAACCGCTTCTTTACCGAAGTCAGAGCTGTTAGCATCCCCGCCTTTTATAAGAGTATATGCTTCATCGATAAAAAGAGTTCCGCCAATCGCTCTATCGATTGCTTCTTTAGTCTTTTCTGCGGTTTTACCGATAAAACTCGCAACAAGTCCTTGCCTATCGACTTCGACAAGGTGACCCCTTGGAAGGATACCCAGAGCAGAATAAATCTCGCTGAAAAGCCTTGCAACAGAAGTTTTACCGGTGCCCGGATTTCCTAAAAAAACAAGGTGCGACGAGAATTTATCATGTATATCTTCTCCTTGCTCGGTATAATATCTTGCAAGCTTAACAATCTCATTTATTTCTTTCTTTACCGAAAGCAGTCCGGTTAAATTATTTAACTTTGTCAGCGCTTTAGCAAGAACTTCTTCATCAATTCCTATCTTCACATTCTTGATAATTGCATGTTCGATTGTTGCCAATATATCATCCTGCAATATTGTAGTCATCGTTTCTTTTGTACGATCACTTTCCGGAATCTTTAAGTAGCGTTTACTTATATGAATTTTAACTTCGTTAAAATAATTTCTAACCAATCTTGCGTTACCAAACGACTTGTCTCTTTTCCTGTATAGATTTGTAAATTGTTTTCTGAGGAAATCTAAAACTTCCGGAGAGACAATATATTCCTCTTTCCCGGAAGTAAGTTTAAATATTTCTACAAGTTCATCAGGCGTGTAATCATCAAATTGAAAGAAGTGAGTAAATCTTGATTTTAAACCGGGATTGGAATTAATAAATACATCCATTTCTTCAGGATATCCGGCAGCAATTACAACAAATTCTCCCATCTGCCCACTGGAAGAATTTTGGCTGTCCTCCATTCTTTTTAACAATATATCAATTGCTTCCTGCCCAAAGTCCTGCTGGTTTCCTTCTTTTTTAAGTGAATAAGCTTCATCAATAAAAAGTAATCCGCCAATAGCTTCATCAATAACTTTATTAGTCTTCTGAGCCGTTTCGCCTATATATTGCCCCACCAATCCGGAACGATCAACTTCTATAACATGACCGTTTTTTAAAATACCCATAGCTTTAAATATATTACCAAGCAGCCGTGCAATTGTTGTCTTACCGGTACCTGGATTACCGAGAAAAACAGAATGCATAGGAAGATTTTCCTGAGTCTTTAAACCAAGTTTCTTCCTTTCATTAATAAAATTAAGGTAGTCAACAAAATCTCTCATCGATTGTTTTACACTTTGAAGTCCTACATAATTTTCCAGTTCAGACAAAAGTTCTTCAAGTGATTTTGACTCCTGAGGTTTTAAAGAAGTTATCTTTACCTCTTTAGGCTGATCAGTTAAAGGTTTTTCCAGAGGCTTTGATTCATCTACAGGTATTTTATTCTCTTCGAAATTTACAATTTCAGATGGACCTACTATAAACCATCTTGTGCAAACAAGATGATCGTCCAGAAATATATCAATCTTGCCTTGCCCCTCCTTCCAGAAGCCCGGAGTATCTATTCCCCAGCTTTGAACAAATTCTACAATCTTCCAATCTTTTTCCATAGTAAGTACAAAGTAATGTCTACCAACTTCAATATCATTCAAATGCCAAACTGCAATACCATCAACATCCATTCGTTCTTTACTAAAGAAAGGATTATCAAGTACGACCTCAACCCCTATATACCTTATAATTTCTTCATTAAATTGAAGTAAGAATGTGCGCTTGCCTGTCCTAAGATTTTCAATTAAATCATACGTTCTAACCTGATGGATATGAAAATACCTGTTTTCATATATCTCAAAATCTGTACTCATAGAAGAAAGGAAAGCATCAATTTCCCTTACTTGAGAAGTCTCACCCGGAAAAATTTTAAGAATTTTATGATATACGTCTTTGAACTCTTCGTCGTTATTAAATTGTTCTTTTATGGACTCAGCTTTTTCGTAAGCGTTTCTCATTTGAAACATTCCCAATAGGGATTTCAGTTCCATAATGTGCGCGCGAGGATGTTTTTTTTGAAGGGATGGCGTATTTAGAGTGTCTCTTGCAGCCCAAAGTGAAAACCAGTACTCATTGGCTTTAAAGGCTTCTTCGGCCTCTATTAAAAAAGATTTCTTCTTTGAGAAAACACCTACAAAGAATTTCTCATCATAACCCAAAGTAATCCTCAACCAATCTCTGACTTTTTTAAGTTTCGGATTTGAGCTTTTATCAATATCGATTGCTTTTTCAATTTCTTCAATACCTTCAAAAAAGCGTCCCAATCCTCCAAGCGCCCTTGCCTTATTTAAATGAGCCCATGCAAGCAAATCCGGTTTTTTGACAATAGCCCAGTCCAGGTCAGATAAAGCACCTTCAAAAATGCTCATTCGCATTAATAAAAAGCCACGGTAAAGTCTGGAATTAACATCCTCACCGCCGATTTGAACGGCAAGATTTGCTATTTCCAATGCCTGAGCGGGATACCCGTTTTCAAGCAACGCCCACGCCAAGCATGATGCGGCATTATAATCGTTTTGCCGTTCATCAAAAACCTGTCTCGCAGCCGTTAGAGCCATACGAAATCGGTTTTGCCTTAAATGTTCATAAGCTTCTTTAAGGAGATCATCTAGTTCTTCAGAAGTCAATTAAACTCTCCAGCCCTAATTTGTCTAAATAATCAATCGAACTTTTGTAATATACCAAAAGATACAAAAATAATTTTACCTGTAAAAAGGAAAAATTAAAAGTCTAAAAAAAATAAATAATAAAATCGCTTATAAATTATTTCATATCCTCAGCTTTTGTAGCTACGGAAAGAATATCAAGGATATTATTATCCTCAATAATGACAGCGCTTAATTTATTCATGAGATAGACCGAAGTATCTATATAAACAACGTTATTTTTTTTCTTAAACTCAACTTTTTCACGTCTTGTATGTCCTACCACCTGAAGCTTGCCTATATTTAGAAGTTCGCCGCGTGCCCATAAAATGCTCTTGCTTTCATCAAGATTATTCCTGATAATATTTCCCAAAGTACTTAGATCGCTTTGAAGATATTCGGGTAAAATCGATTCATAATATTTTGAAATACCGGCATGTGAGATAAAGCAATCCTTCAAGTTAAGGAAAAGAGGCATTTGCATTATTAAGTCCAGATGCGCGGAGACTTCATCATTATGCCTGCCATATGATGCGAGAGTTTTTTCATATCCATTATATAGCCATAAATTAGACATATTACTATCGTATTGTCTAAAAAAATAGCAAAACATATAATCATGATTACCGGGTGTAAACCTAATATTCCGTGATTTAACAAATTCAATCACTTCATAACTGAAATTACCACGGTCAACCAAATCACCGACACTATATATTTTTATTAAAGGATATTTGTTACTTATCTGTTCAACAAGTTCCATTAATGTATAGTAACAGCCATGTATATCGCCGATGACAGCTATCATTGATCTTTAGAATAAATATATGTTGATAATGTTGATAATTTTAATTATTTGAAATGCTTTTAAGGAAGCAGATATTTATTATTCATTTTTTGATAGCAGAAATTATAATTAAAATGAAAAAACAATAATAATTAATTTATCGCAAAGGTTATTTGGGAAAGAATAAAATTATTCATAAATACTTATTTTCCTTTGCGTACTTATAAAGATCGTCTCTGAATTTCGGATGAGCAATATTGATTAATGCTTTAGCTCTTTCTCTTATGGATTTTCCGAAAAGCTGAACATACCCATACTCAGTAACAACATAATGAACATCGCCTCTTGTTGTGATAACACCTGCACCCTGTTTTAAAAACGGCGCAATTCTGGAGATGTTAAAATCTCTTGTTGTTGAGGGAAGAGCAATAATAGGTTTTCCTCCTTCGGAACGGGAAGCGCCTCTTATAAAATCCAATTGCCCACCGAAGCCGCTGTAAATTTTCGTTCCCATTGAGTCCGAACAAACCTGTCCTGTAATGTCAACTTCGATTGCGGAATTTATAGCAACCATTTTGTAATTTTTTGCAATTACAAAAGGATCATTAACATATTCTTGCCTATGAAATTCAATCATCGGGTTATTATCAATAAAATCGTAAAGTTTCTTTGTTCCTAATACAAACCCGGCAACAATTTTACCCGGGTGAAGTGTCTTCATTTCGTTCGTAATAATGCCGTTCTCAACAAGCTCTACAGCGCCGTCCGAAAACATTTCCGAATGTATACCGAGCGCCCGCCTGTCCGAAAGATATTTTAGAACAAAATCAGGAATAGCTCCAATTCCCATTTGTAATGTTGAGCCGTCTTCAATTAAATCTGCAATATTGAAAGCAATTTTTTTATTGATCTCATTTATTTCTGGCGAAGTTTCTTTTTCCCCCTGAGGAAGCTCGGAAATTTCTTCATCTACTTCAACGATATAATTTATTTTGCTGATATGGATAAAACTATCACCTAAAGTTCTGGGCATATGTTTATTAACCTGTGCAATTACAAGCTTAGCTTTTTCAGCGCCGGTTTTTATTAAGCCGACTTCAACACCGAGACTGCAAAAACCATGTTCATCAGGAGGCGATACATGAATAAATGCCGCATTTAGATTTATAACGCCCTTGGAGAACAGCAACGGTGTTTCATAAAGAAAGATAGGCATAAAATCCGCTCTCCCTTCGCGAACTGCTTCACGTGCATTTGTACCGACAAAAAAAGCATTGTGCCTAAAATGCCCTTCCATTTCAGGTTTTGTATAAGGAAGATCTCCGACTGTTAATGCATGAAGTATCTCAACATTATAAAGTTCATCTTTCCTCTTCATAAGTGCATTTATCAGAACTAAAGGCAAGGCGCAATTAGAATGGGCAAGAATTTTATCGCCTGACTTAATTGCTTTTACAGCTTCGTCCGCAGAAACAATTTTTTGATTATATGCGTGCAGTATATTAAACGGAGCTGTATTTTTAGTTTTCAAAGATTGAGTTGAAGCCATATTTTACCAATTTAAATTGTTAGTGTACCCTTTTGAGGTCAAAGACATTAATTATCGAAATTGAATAATAATTTTCAATTAAAGGAATCATTATTGCCGGTTAGGTAAATTTTAATTCCTATTACTTTCTGTTTTTTGAATAAAACTAATTTTGTCTTTCAATTTAGTTAGTTAAAAATACTCTGAGTTTTCTATATTCCAGATTAAAGATATTTGCTATCGCTTCATTAGAGCAAAATCCCTGGTAGCTACAAACGCCTTTTGATAATCCTTCATCCCCCATAAGTGCATTTGATAAACCATTATCAGCAATATTCATAATATACCCAAGTGATGCGTTATTTAAACCGTAGCTCGCTGTTTTTGAAACGAGCGCAGGCATGTTGGGGACACAATAATGAATTACATTGTGCATATAATAGATAGGATCAGAAATAGTTGTAACATGACTTGTTTCAATGCATCCGCCCTGATCGATTGCAACATCAATTATAACGGCGCCTTTTTTCATGTTTTTTACCATTTCTTCTGAAACCAAATGCGGCGTTATTCCCCCTTTATTTAAAACTGCTCCAATTAAAACATCGGCAAATTTTACACCTCTGGAGATAGTATATGGGTTTGCAACAACTGTAGTAATTTTTTGCCTGAAAGAAGAATTAATTTTTCGCAACCGGTGCAAGTCTTTATCAATTACAATTACCTGCGCTCCCCTTCCAAGCGCAGCTCTTGCGGCAGTTGTTCCAACTACACCTGCACCTAAGATTACCACAGCAGCAGGCGCAACACCAGTTATTCCGCCAAGAAGAATGCCTCTTCCATCTTTGGTGTAACTTTCAAGATACCTTTCGGCAAGCTGGATTGATAACTGTCCTGCAATTTCACTCATCGAATGCAAAACGGGTAAACCAGTTTCATTTTCAATTAGTTCGTAGCCAATTGCAGTAATTTTTTTTTGAAGTACTTTTTCTATAATGCTATCCTTACCAATTGCGAGATGCAAAAAGGAAAAAAGTATTTGGTTATCCTGCAGGAGTTCCGTTTCTTCTTCGCTAAGCGTGGAAACTTTAACTACCATTTCTGCTCTGTGATAAACTTCTTCAGGGCTGTAAACAATTGTCGCACCTGTCCGAGAGTATTCTTCATCGCTGAAATTACTTCCATTACCAGCCCCGCTTTCAAAATAAATAGTATGACCCGCTCTTATCAGCGCATCAACACCCGCCGGAGCAAGAGCCACTCTTCTTTCTTCAAAGATATTTTCTTTCGGTATGCCTATTCGCATTTTACTATAATAATAATTTTTATATGTTAAACCTACTTATAAAGGTTTGAATTTACAATATGATTTATAAAACTATGAATGTCTTATTTTTCCTCATATAATACAATAATATTAAGAAATAAATGTTAAACTAATTTTTTAGTACGTTTTATGAAAAGCTAATAATGTGAGAATATTCAATCTCCATATCACAATACCGGAGTGATAGCTCCTTTACTTGAAAGAACTGAAATAATATTTTCAGCAGCTAATAAAGCCATATTAGTTCTTGCTTCAAAGGTTGCGCTTCCGATGTGAGGTAAAGCTACAACATTACCAAGTTCTAATAGTTCAGGATTAATTTTGGGCTCATTTTCAAATACATCAAAACCGGCACAGCAGATTTTTTTCTGTTTCAATATACTAATCAGTACTTTTTCATCAATAATTTCTCCCCGGGCAGTATTTATTAAGATTGATGTCTTCTTAATTAGTGAAAGCTTTTTTTTACTGAGAAGATGAAAAGTCTTTTCGGTTAACGGAAGGTGTACGGAAATAAAATCAGAAGATTTAAGAAGCATATCTAATGAAACTTTTTTAGCTCCGGTAGTTTCTTCCAAATAAGAGTTATTCGCTCTAGAGAAATAAATAATATTAGCACCAAAAGCACTTGCTCTGATTGCAACAGCAGTTCCTATTCTGCCGCTGCCTAAGATTCCGAATACTTTATTTCTTAATTCAATTCCGAGAAAAAGTTTTGGCTTCCATCCTTTAAATTCTCCAGCCCGGATAAATTTTTCAGCGTCAATAATTCTTCTGGCACAAGCAAGTGCAAGAGCCATGGTTAAATCTGCCGTTGAATCCGTTAATACGTCCGGAGTGTTTGTGACAATAATATTTTTCTTTTTTGCATATTCAACATCTATGTTGTTATATCCTACTGCATAATTTGCTATTATTTTGCACTTCTCCATCTTGTCGATTACGGCAGCATTAAATTTATCACTAAGAAGTGAAATAATTGCATCTGCATCTTTTACCTTTTCGTATAGTTCTCTTAAAGGAATCGGCGAATCTTTAGGGTAAACTCCGACGTTATAACCTTTACCTTTCAAAAGCTTAATTGCGGCATAAGGGATTTCCCTTGTAATAAATACTTTAGGTCTAATTGATTTTATCATATAATTATAAAGAACTTTTAGTTTAATGTTTTAATTAGTTCATAATCCGAATAAAATTCTTACAATAAATACAGCCCCAAGAATTCCGGCTAAATCGGCAATGAGTCCTGCGGGAAGTGCATGACGAATGTTTTTTATATTAACTGAACCGAAATAAACTGCCAGGACATAAAATGTGGTTTCGGAGCTTCCATATAAGGTAGAGACTAATATTCCGATAAATGAATCGGCACCATGAACAGAAATTGTTTCAGCCATTACTCCCAATGAACCGCTTCCGGAAAGGGGGCGCATTAGCGCCATTGGTATAGCTTCAGCAGGCAAACCGATAAGATTTGTAACAGGATGTAAGATATAAACAAGCCAATCCATAGCACCGCCGGCTCTAAAAATCCCTATTGCAACCAATATTGCAACAAGATAAGGAATAATTTTTACAGCTATATTAAAACCTTCTTTAGCACCTTCAATAAATTTTTCATAAACTTTAATTTTCTTTATTGCACCGTACCCAATGAAGAGTACAATTAAAAGAGGGATTGCAATTGTAGAAAAGGTCTCGATAATCTCTTTAAGAGTTTTGGCGGGAAGGAATGAAAATGCTTTAATAATTATTTTACCGGTTCCCGAAAAAACTGCTAAAAAAAACAAAGCTGCAATTGTTACCAGGATGAATAATCCAGTTACATTATTTTTAATCCAGAGTGAAAATTGCCCTCTCTTAATTGGAAATTTTTCCAACGTTTTTGCGGCTGTTATCCCTGCAATAGTTGCACAAAGTGATCCGAATAACGAAGTTCCTATAATAACAGCCGGCTCGCTGCTTCCTGCTGCTGCACGAACTGCGATTGCTGTTGCAGGAATCAAAGTCATACCCGCAGTATTTATGGCAAGGAAAGTACACATAGCATTAGTAGCATAACCTTTATTGGGATTTAATTCGTCTAATTCCTCCATTGCCTTTAACCCAAAAGGTGTTGCGGCATTACCAAGTCCAAGCATATTAGCGGAAATATTCATTATTATTGAACCCATAGCGGGGTGATCAGGCGGCACATCAGGAAATAATTTTTTAGTCACCGGCTTCAGCCATGAAGCAATGATGGCGATTAGCCCGGCTTCTTCGGCAATTTTCATTATCCCAATCCAAAGCGCCATTATGCCAATTAAACCTAATGCAATTGTTACGGCAGTACCTGCATAATCAAGAGCAGCATTAGTGACTCTCTTTATCCTTAAAAACGAAACACTTTCAAGAATAATATGCGCTTTTACAGTACTACCTTGCCCTGCAGGGGACATAACGAGGCTGTCAATCAATATCTTTCCCGTTAGGTCGTCTTTTTCACCAGATGCGGCGGCAGCCATATCCTGCCAAATTAGAGGATCTGATTTTTGAACTTTCAAGTAAATTGAATTTTCAGACTTTCCCGGATGGTAAGTAAGCCTGACAGGAATGGTGACATCTGCAGGAATATTTTCGTTATAAAAGCAATTAAAATCTTGCTGTTTAACCTCCAGGCTTGCCTGATAACTTTTTTCTGAATATTTTTCCAAAAAACCGGATAAACTGACTACTACCGGCAATGATTCGTTATTTCTATATTTGTTTTGACTTTGATTTATAAGATCGGTGGTTACCGCTGTCCCTATTCCCAAAAACAAAAGTGCCAGCCAAACATAGTTTAACATCAGGCAGTCCTGTTATTTATTTTCGTAGATAATAACCTGAGTAGTAGCAAATCATTTTTTTTAATAAAAATATCCACTGACAATTTTGACTTCAAATAAGATAAGAAAGTTAATGTCAAATCATCCCCCCGTTTCTTCAAAAGCCTGTATTTCTTTCGAGTCAATAATAATTATCTTGCTTAAAGCAGAAAAATCTATCTCACCTTCCACAATTTTCTTATATTTTTTCAAATAATTCAAACGTAAATCTTCAATCAGTTTGATATCATCAATATTTCTAATCGAACCTTTTACGGAAATCGAAAAGAAATTATAAGTAGGATCAAAGCTCAATTCCTTTATCTTTTTTGCTTTCCCAATTTTAATTATAGTAAATGAAACATCATCATGGAAATGGATATTTTCAAAATATTCATCTTCATTACTAAAATATATGTAAATATTTTTATCTTGATATAGAAATGGAGTAGCAATCTGTTCAATTTTATCACTTCCATGCATAAAAGCTAACACACCTGCCACATTGTTATTCAATTCATTTTCGATTAAACTTAAGTCTCTAATTTGAGTGATATTTTTATGCATGCTAATTCTTTCAAGATTTTTTCAAAATTTAATAAATTAAAAAGTATTTTCTTTCTATATTTATATTTAATATAAATTTAATAAATAAAAGTTTCAAATGGCTAATTATATATTGAATTATGAATCCAGATCTTAATTTAATATTTTTCTTTGAGAATATTAGAAATATTTTAATGGGATTAGCTGCTATAAATTTATAGTAATATACAATCTTTAAAATTTGTTGAGAACGAACAATTTTTACAATGACTTAGATTTTTACTATAAATCTGTTCCCTTGTATTTCTTACCATATTTTTAATTTCATTACTAATCTTTTCAAAATCTTCTTTCCCGATTTCTTTTTTGAAAATTCTGCCGGGATATTTTATAAAGATTAATTGTATTTCATATTTATTGACTTTATTAAATACTTTACTAACAATGTACGAATAAAACTTTAATTGTGTATAGTAACTATTAATTTTTTCCTCATATTCATTACTTTTTAATAAATCCGTTTTATAATCTATAATAACCGCCTTATGTTCTGAAAGAATAAGTTTATCTAGAATACCGTAAAGATAATAATTATTTTCTTTTGCATATATCTCAAACTCATTCTTGAAATCCTGGAATTTATTTATTTCTTTAAAGACAGCAGATTCAAAAAATGTAGTAAGATCATTTTTTATTTCAATTATGAGGTTGTCAATTACTTTTTCTTCAGCCTCAAAGGAATCAACTTCGTTTTTTAAAAAACTATTTAAACTTTCTTCAACTTTATCAACGGATAACTCTTTTTGCAAAATTTTGTGGATTACCCTCCCTTTTACGTCGGCAAATTCCTTAATAATATTTCTTAACTCACTTTCCTGCGTATTATTTAATCTTTCGTCCTCAATTTCATTGAACTCATATCTACCAAATGCGGCTTTTTCTGTCCTCCATCTACTATATTGATTGTAAATCGATGCAAATCCTAAATCATAAATTAAATTATATTTTAACGGGCACTGATTGTATACAGATAATTTAGTCGCCGAAATAATTTCTTCTTCCAAAATATCAGATATGTTTTTAACAAAAAACTCCTTTTGAACCGTAGGTTCAACTTCAGTTTTAACTTGCTCAATTGTATCAATTTCTTTTATTATCGGGATATTTACATCCATCTTCTTTATATAATAATCGTTCTTCTCGAAATTTAAGAATTTTAAGTCGGAATTTATTGTCAAGCCATTGGAATCGAAATCAATATTCAGCCCCTTCTTAATCAGTCCCATAAATGAGTCATTGGCAAAATTCATATTTTGTTTTATATTCCCGCAAATAAACAAATAACTTTTAGCCCTAGTTATACCTACATAGAGCAGACGTTTAATTTCAGCTAATTCTTTTTTCCTAATAATAAAATTGCTCAATTCAATAATAGGAGCAGATTTGTATTCAGCCGAATAACGATTGTTAAGAGGCAATTTAGTGAGCAGCCCAAAGTTTTTATTAGCCGAAACTCTTTTTGATTTAGTAATATTTTTTGACGAGATATCATCACATTTGAACAGGAACACAGCAGAAAATTCAAGACCTTTTGCTTGATGGAAAGTCATAATATTTACGGAGTTAAGGTCTTCTGCAATGGCAGCCTGTGATTCATCCTCACTTTGCTCAATTGAATCTTTCAAATAGCTAACAAAATCATATAAAGTCTTAAATCCCTTCGAAAAGTAGTTTATCGTAATTTTGACAAGTTTTTCGATATTTGCTAATTCCTGTATACCATTTGGTTTATTAGCAATAACTGCGAGGATATCCGATTCATTAAGTATTTTTCTCAAAAGAAAAGGGATATCATAATTTTTTGCACATAAAAGATTTTCAGACAAAGTTTTAATGATATGTTTAATTTCGTTATTATTTGTACCATATCGTATTAATTTCTCATAATAACTGTCGCCCTGAATAAGTGAAATTTCAAATATTACAGAATCCGATAGTGAAAAAAACGACGATCTTAGAATACCGACTAAAGCCGTGTCGTTTTTTTCATCGGATAAAAAAGAAAAATAATTATAGAAATCATAGATTGTCTGCTTCTGAAAAAAGCCTTTCCCTCCTACAATCAAAAATGGAATGTTATATTTTATAAATGCTTTCTCAAGTTCAGCAAAAGATTTTCTTTTTCTGCACAAAATTACCACATCATGCCAGGTCATTTTTTCAACTCCGTTACCGGCTTTGATTAAGCGTAAAATTCTTTTAGCAATCATTTCTGCTTCTTGATTGCAGTTAGTACCTGGTTCACTATTAATAACCGCCTCGCCGCTTAATAATATTTCAATCCCGCCAATTACTTCATCTTTCCTTGCACAGACAAGATCAGAGGGAGCAACTTCATTATAGATCATATTAGGATATTCAAATAATTTTTCGAAAAGTAAATTTGTAAACAAGCAGATAGCAGGCGCCATTCTAAAACTATCGGGTAAGGTTAACAAAGCTTCTTTACCAGAAATGGCTTCAATATTTTTCTTCGTACGGTCAAAGATTTCTAATTCAGCATCGCGAAACATATAAATGCTTTGTTTGTCATCTCCTACAACAAATAGATTTCCTTTTTTTAATTGATCTAATACCGGTAAAAATATTTTATATTGGATTTCATTTGTATCTTGATATTCATCAATCAAAATATAATTGAACTTATTGGAGACATTTTCTCTTACAGTTTCCAGCTCAAGAATTTTCTGCGTATAAATGAGAATATCTTCATAATCCAGATAACCGTTTTCATGTTTTTTCTTTGTAAAATTTTCCAGTGCGATATTAAAGAAATAAATAAGCATCTTACCAAATTTTGCTAGTTCTATTTCTCTTTCATGATAATCTTCTTCTATTGCAAAATAATTAAGCTCTTCAAAATATCCTTCTAAAAAGTTAATTGAATCCTGCAGATCCTCTCTTAATTTAGCAGATAGGTAATCCCTGGATTTTATTCCCCCGTCTTTTTTTATAATTACATTCTTAATTTCAAATAAGCACTTAATCTTTTCCTCTATTTTTATTAACATGACCAGTTTTTCAATTAAGCTTTTGACTTCAACTGCAATTTTGTGATCGGGCTTATAATTCAGCACTCCGTCATTTACTTTATTTATTGAAGAAATAAAATTTTTCAATCGTTGAATAATGATTTTATCTGCATATTTGATAAAAGTATTATGAAAAAATTCTGCAATTTTAATTTCCGGTTTGGAATAAATGCTTTG
>Ga0181520_10000167_pt1 | contig 137239 bp, 120 predicted proteins | sample PEATcosm2014_Bin_29_FD_132451 | JGI IMG/M metagenome (GOLD analysis project Ga0181520, IMG submission 132451) | Peatland microbial communities from MTU Mesocosm Facility, Houghton, MI, USA - PEATcosm2014_Bin02_30_metaG | ecosystem: Environmental > Terrestrial > Soil > Wetlands > Peat | place... | reverse complement strand
GAAGCGGAATAAACTTTTATCAATATCTTCCAGTCTTTGCATTTGAACCGTCCGTCAATCTCATAATATACTATCTCACATGTTACTATTAAACATTAAAATTATCAAGATATTTAATAAAAATGTAATTCGATGAAGTGAAAACCCATGTTGTTAAAACATTGCATTTTAACAAATAACACCCCCCAAACCCCTTATAATCCTGGCTTTTTTACCCCTCAGTTGTGAAAATAAGAGTAATTCATTTGTGAATATTAAATTTTCACAAGCGAAAATCATAATAGTATTCTATATAAATGCATCAAAATATTACAATTTTTTACTTATAATAATTACTGATAAAAAAATAATATAATACTGTTTTTGCCTGTTAGAATTGTAAAAAATGATAATTCTAACAAATAAATAGTCTGTTTTTTGATTTTTAAAAAATTTGAAATGACTGATGGTGAGAAACTGGTAAAGGATTTATACCTTTCTTCTCAATAATAGTATTTTATATCATATTTTCGAAAACTTGAAATAAATTAAACCAAGTATTACATTTCCCGAATTCTGAGGATTTGACTAAAAGCATGGTATAAAATTAAAAGAGATTCAATTTTCCTGTTTTATTACCCATGTGAAAATTTTATTAATCATGAATGTTTAATTATCCAAGTACATTTACATTACGCAACTATTTTATCTATTTACAACAGCATATGTAATTTATTCAAAAAAATCTCTGCATCTCCTTTGTGAACTTTAGACGGGAAGGCAACAGCATTCCTTTGCGTCTTAGCGGTGAATTTAATGGCAGGTTTTATGTTAAATTGCTCCGGCCACTATATCGCCGATCTGCTCGGTAGTAAAACCCATTTTACCTGCCGACTGGCTTTTCATCCTTGTGCAGGCGAATGTGACGCCCTTTTCAATTGCCTGTGCAGCCGCGTCTTCCCCGAGCTCCTCGAGCATCATCCTTCCGGCTTCAATCGCCGCCAAAGGGTTGATTACATGCTGGCCGGTATACTTCGGAGCGGAACCGCCGATAGGTTCGAACATTGAAACGCCTTCCGGGTTAATATTGCCTCCGGCGGCGATCCCCATGCCACCCTGTATCATGGCTCCGAGGTCGGTGATTATATCGCCGAAAAGATTCTCGGTAACAACTACATCGAACCATTCGGGATTTTTAACGAACCACATCGTTGTGGCGTCTACGTGGGCATAATCGCGTTTAAGCTCCGGATAAGACCTTGCGCCCATTTCCTCAAAAGCCCTGTACCACAGATCGCCGCAGTAAGTCAGGACGTTCCTCTTGTGAACCATGTGTATGGGCTTGTCGCTGTATGCTTTTTTCAATTCATTCCTTTTCTTTTTCAGTTCGAACGAGTATTTAAGGCACCTGTCGACAGTCCTCCTGTCATAGATCATAAGCTGGGATGCTATTTCATCCTGAGTCCCTTCCCGGGTAGCTCCGCCGTGGCCCGTATAGATACCCCCGGTATTTTCCCTTACTACGACGAAATCTATATCGGCGGGGCCCTTGTCTTTCAACGGGGTCTCGACATTCGGATAAAGTTTTACCGGTCTGAGATTGATATACTGGTCCAGGTCGAACCTGATGCGCAGGAGCAGGCCTTTTTCAAGTATTCCGGGTTTTACATCGGGATGTCCGATGGCTCCAAGGTATATGGCGTCATACTTCCTGAGTTCGCCCACTTCCTCATTCGCTATTATCTTTCCCGTCTTGAGGTATCTTTCGCCGCCGAAATCGTAGTAATGGAAATCGAGCTTGATGTTGAATTTTTTTTCGGCTGTCTTAAGCACTTTTATGCCTTCGGCGACAACCTCCGGGCCTGTTCCGTCCCCGCCGATGACAGCGATATTATATGCCATGATCATCCTCCAATAAAAATCCGGGTTTGAATACCCGGATTTAATATTTTAAGAGATGAAGGGAAAAAAATAAAGTTTCATGATAATTAAGCAGCTTAATAAAGACTTATTTCCGGCTTTCTTACCGCTTTATACAGGTTTATTTCAGCCAGTCCGACGGGTCGGGTTTCAATGTCGCTTCACCCGAAGCATCGTCATCGCCTTTCCCGAAAACAGCTACATAAACGCCGTTCCCGTAGGCTACTGTATTCCGGGCCGGGCTTTCAGGAAAGCTGATTTCCTGCCATGTCGAGCCGCCGGAACTTGCCGCCGCCGCGCTGCTTTCTACGGCAACGGCGACGAAGGCTCCGTTCCCGAAGGTTATAGAATTCCAGTGGTTCCTGAAGAAGCCGTAATGATCGTCAAGGTCCTTCTTTTTTGTCCATGCAGCGCCGTCGGGGGATGTTGCTACCGAACAGTAACTATGATAGGCTACAGCGGTAAAAACGCCGTTGCCGAATGCTACCGACCTCCAGTCGCCGCTAAAAAAGGGGTGCAGGGTCCAGATAAATCCGTCGGGAGATGTCGCGGTAATATTTGCCGAAGCCACGGCGACAAAAATATTGTTGCCCCAGGTAATAGATTTCCATCTGACATTAGAAGGCATGCTGACTGAAGTCCAGTCCGAACCGTCATGAGAAAGTGCGGCATTTGTACCGGCTGAAAGGGCGACAAAAACACCGCCGCCGTATGCCGCGGAGCACCATTTATTTATTCCGGGCATTTTCACCGCAGTCCAGTTGGAACCGTCATGGGAATAGGCTGCATCGGCGCTCTGTGAAAGGGCTATAAAAGTGCCATCCCCATAGATTATCGAACTCCAGGGAGCAGCCGAAGGCATTTTCATTGCTGACCAGGCTGACCCGTCGCGGGAAACGGCTCCGTCGGAACTTCCGTATGAAACAGCGACAAAAACATCGTTCCCGAATGCCACGGAGCTCCATTCGGCTTTTGACGGCATGGGATTTTCAACCCATAAAGAACCTATGGTAAAATCTTCGTCGTCGTAAGAAAAATTCGTGCTCTCGCCTGGTTTTAAAACCACAGCACTGTTTACAACTTCTTCCGAATCTAAAATCCTGACAATTTCAACATGATAACCTTTACCCGACAGCACAACGAGGCCCAGGTTGAAATTGGTATTTATAACCTCGGCAATTCTGCGACCGTTCACTTTTATAAAAAATCCGCTTCTGCTTGAACCTATTTTGAAATTATTGAAATTAATATGCGAGATAAGGGCTTTATCCTTGAGGATAAAACTGCCTATGTCATCGTCGATCAGGTCTAACGAGTAGTATAAAGCCGGATCGGTTGGCAGGGTGTATGTATTGGAAAAGGATTCCCCTGAAGTTTTGCCGAGTATCCGGATTGTCACCAGAGCCATCGGGTTTGATATGTTTCCCCTGAGGACATAGCTGCCCCGGATTATATAATCAGGTTTAAAGGTGTTTGAAAGCGAATCTTCATCTCCCTTTAAACCTTCCAGCACCTGCTTTTCAGGTAAATTTATTCCGGGAATATAAGAAATAAAAGAATACAGGGAATTGAATAATATTGCCTGTAATTTCGCGGAATTTTTATAGGCCGACGGATTGGACTTGTTTTTCAGGGGGAGGATATATACCATCCTGCCGGCCTGAGTATATCCTTCATCAGCAAAGGAAAATATAAAAGTAAAAAGGATCAATGCCGGCAGTAAGGCGCAAGCTTCACGAAGCTTATTGTACATAAACCGCTCCTGATAATTTAGACGCAATAAGGCTATTTTGCCTGTTCCCATGTTTCCGGGACCAATGTTGCGGCCCCTGCGGCAATCCGCTGTATATTCTATTTTTACAATTAATTTGTGTCAATACTTATCAGCACAGGTACTTTTTCAGCCCGGGGTGAGTAATTTGCCGAAATGATTCCTTGAAGTTATAATTTCAACCGGCACGGCGTGCAATCACTCTTATGAGGACTTCATGAATAAGGACGCGATGGGTGTAAAAGCTCCCATAGGTTTTCTCGATTCCGGGCTTGGAGGGCTGACGGTTTTGAAGGCCGCTTCGGAGCTTCTGCCGGAAGAGAATTTTATATATTACGCCGATTTCAAGAACTCTCCTTACGGAGGACGCCCGAAAGATGAAGTAACAGAAATTCTCGGCAGGGCGGTTTCGGAGCTGATGAAAAAGGGGATCAAGGCGCTTGTCTTCGCATGCAATACCGCGACAATAGCATCCGTCGAGATTTTCCGCAAAAGGCTTTCTATCCCTGTTATCGGGATGGAACCGGCCCTGAAGCCGGCTGTGCTGGCAGCTCCCGGCGGGACAGTCCTTGTCCTTGCGACCGAATTGACGCTCAGGGAAGAGAAATTCAGGAAGCTTTATGAAAATTACAGGGATAAGGCAACGATTATATTAAAAAGCTGTCCGGGTCTTGTTGAGATCATAGATTCCGGGGAGCCGGGGGAAAAGGTCGATAAGTACCTGGCCGGTTTGCTCTCGGATTATAAGAATGTTTCAATACAGGCTGTTGTGTTAGGGTGTACTCACTATATTTTAGTAAAAGACGCCATTGCCAGGCATCTGTCTCCCGGGGCGGTCTGCATGGACGGCAATCTCGGTGTTTCACGCAGGCTTTCAGGGATTCTTGCAAAAGAAAATTTATGCAATCATGACGGGCTTGAAGGACATGTGGAATACTTATCCTCGGATCAGGGTAAACTTTTCTTCCTGGAAGACAGGTATAAACAACTTGGCAAAGGGGGGAAATGATGGAATCGATTATCGAAATAATCAAACAGAGGTTTTCCAACAGGGCTTATTCGGACAGGAAAATCGAAGAGGGTTTGAAAAAGGATATCATGAATTATGCTCTGGGTATGGGAAAAGGGCCGTTCGGAAATTCTGTAAGATTCCAGCTTGTGGAATCGCTTTCGCCGGAGGCGCATCTGGGCACGTACAGCATGATAAAAGGCGCTTCCCTTTACCTGGCGGGAGCGGTTAAAAAAGCGGAAAAGTCGATGGAAGATTTCGGATACTGCATGGAAACCGCGGTTCTTAAAGCCGCCGGATCGGGTATCTCTTCATGCTGGCTGGGGGGGACCTTCAGCAGGAGCTCCTTCGCGAAAAAAATCAATCTCGGGGAAGATGAAGTGATTCCTGCGGTCACGCCTCTCGGTTACCCCGGCGAAAAGAGCACGCTCCTTGCAGGTCTTCTTGGAATGTCGAGGGGAAACCGCAGCCGTAAGCCTTTCGAAGAACTTTTTTTCGAAGGCGGCATCGGCGTGCCGCTCAAAAAATCTGACCTTGATGAAAATTACAGGACCGTGCTGGAAAGCGTGAGGCTTGCGCCTTCGGCCTCAAATAAACAGCCCTGGAGAATAATAAGGGATAAAGATATGAAAAAATGGCATTTTTATCTCAATGAGGATAAATTGTACAATAATGTTTTCAAAGACATAAAATTGCAGAATGTAGACATCGGAATAGCGATGTGCCATTTTGATCTTAGTGCAAAAGAATTAGGGCTTGCCGGTTCATGGAAAACGATGAACCCCGGTCTTAACGCAGGAAAGCTTTTATATATAGTTTCCTGGTCTTAAAAATTAATGAGGCCGGCGTCACGTTGACTTTTTGTTCCGGGGGCCTTAAAATCAATATCCTAATTTTATTATGAATTAAAAACGGCAGGAGATCGTTGTGAAAATTGATTTTGAAAAATCGGGCGGATTGGTTCCGGTTATTGCACAGGATTTTAAAAGCGGAAAGGTCCTCATGCTCGCTTATGTCAATAAAGAGGCTTTCGAGGAAACTCTAAATTCAGGAAGGGCCGTATACTGGTCCCGTTCAAGGCAAAAACTCTGGAGAAAAGGCGAGGAATCGGGAAATTCCCAGGAAATAAAAGAGATATTGATAGATTGCGATAATGATACCCTCATTTACAAGGTTAATCAGAAAGGCGGCGCCGCCTGTCATGAAGGATATGAGAGCTGTTTTTTCAGGAAACTGGAAAAAGATGAATGGGTATTGAACGGCGAAGAAAGGAAATTCGATCCCAGGGCTGTTTATAAAAAATAAGGAATGATTTATGGGCGACAAAGTTTTAAAACTCGGACTGCCGAAAGGAAGCCTTGAAGAGGCCACAATATCAATGATGAGAAAGGCGGGTTTTTCGATTACAGTAAGTTCACGGTCTTACTATCCCTGGGTCGACGACCCCGAATTATCCCTTTTGATGATCAGGGCCCAGGAAATGGCCAGATATGTGGAGGAAGGAGTACTCGACGCGGGGATAACAGGACTGGACTGGGTGGCTGAAAACCAGGCAAACGTTATACCGGTTGCAGGGCTCAACTATTCGAAAAGCACTTCCAACCCCGTGAGATGGGTTCTTGCGGCGCCGAAAGATTCATCTATAAAATCCGTTAAAGACCTGGAAGGTAAAAGGATAGCCACTGAAGCCGTTGAAATGACTAAAAAATATCTGAAAAGGAACGGCGTAAACGCAACTGTGGAATTCAGCTGGGGGGCTACCGAGGTGAAATGCCCGACCCTTGCCGATGCTATCGTTGAAATAACAGAGACAGGTTCAAGCCTCAGGGCTAATAATCTTGTCATTCTTGACGAAGTCATGGTTTCAACAACCCAGCTGATTGCAAATACTTCGTCATGGAAAGACTCATGGAAAAAGAACAAGATTGAAAGGATAAATATCCTTTTCCAGGCTGTATTAGAAGCCCAGAACAAAGTCGGCCTCATGCTTAATGTTTCCAATAAAAACCTTCCCGATATCCTTAATATTCTTCCTGCTCTGAGAAAACCTACAATAAGTCCCCTGACGGACGGTGAATGGGTGGCTCTTAACACTATCATCGAAGAAAGGATTGTCCGCGACCTGGTTCCTGAACTCAAAAGGTTAGGTGCGTCAGGTATTGTTGAATATCCCCTGAATAAAATCATTGATTAGAGTGACAATATTTGATTTTTTAGGTATAATATACATTATATTCACATACCTCTCTTAGAGGGCCCGGCAAATGAATCAATTATCCTATCAGCTTATTATCCCAGCTACCCTTGTTTTATTGACGGTTTCTTTATTCATCATCGCGCGCTTCATGCTTTCAAGGGTTAAAGGGGCCCGCCTTTCGCTGGGAAACGCGATAGACAAAATAAGCGATATTCTTATTATCACCGATCTAAACGCAACGATAATTAAGATTAACACTGCAACCGCGGGACTGCTCGGTAACAGCGCGGCGGAAATCAAGGGAAAATCGATTGCCAGCATTATTCCGGAAAAAACTATAGATGATATAAGGGCCATGTCAAAAGGCGAACAGAGGCCCGATGATTATAATATAAATTTCCGGTGTGCGGACGGAGGAATTATACCTGTTATTGTCACTTATACTGCTGTAAAGGATATAAGGAATAAAACAGTATATTTTGCCATAATAGGCAAAAATTCTTACAACAGCGAAGAAATGCGGATTGAGACTTTGCGCAGGAGCCAGGCTGAAGAAAAGGAAAGGCTCTTCTCGCAGAAAGTCCTTTCCCTCTGCAAGGCTTCCATGTCGCTTGCCGATCTTTCACCGGGAGAAGACCTTTACGGTTTCCTGGCCCAGAAAATCAGGGAACTTGCGGGAGACTGCCTTGTTTTTATCCATTCCTATAATGACGCCAACCATGAGAGCCTGATAAGAGCCTTTTCAGGCAGCCCGGAAAATATTGTGAGATTCAATAAAATATTAGGGGCATCTCCGGTTGGTATTTTTGTTAAAATGGAAAAGGCAAAAACCGCCCTTTATGAAGGCGGGCGCCTCGCTGTAATGCCTCTTAGCCTTTATGAAATGTGGTCGGGCGCCCTTTCCGAAGATTTATGTTTCGAACTCGAAAAGTCGGCTAACCTGACGGGCAGGTACGGGCTCGGCTTGATAAAAAAGGGCGAATTTCTCGGAAATGCTGAAATCCTCATGAGCGGGAATGCAGTCCCGGAAAACAACCTGATCATAGAAACCCTTGCAAGAATGTGGGTCCTGGCTTTATCGATCAGGGAAATGGAAAATCATGAAAGGTTTTATTCTGCAGGTTTTCAAAATATCAGGAAGAATATAAAAGGACTCCTCGAAGCGGGCAGCAGACCGGAAAAAAAACGGGTTGTTCTCGAATCCCTTTTAGTGCTCGACCCTGACTGCCTTGTTTTTATTATTTCAAGGACCGCCGGGGAAACGATGTCCATTGAAACTATAAGCGGGCAGGATAAATATATAAAAACGCTGCAGCAGCTGCTGAAAAAGGATTTGAAAGGGATGGAAATAAAAATTCCTGATGAGCTGCGGAAGCCTTCCGGACATGAACTGAAGACTGTCAGGGGAGGTTTATACGAGATTACTTCCGGCGCAGTATCTCTCAAGGATTCCGACCTTGTAGAAAGGAAGATGGATTTAGGCTATTTTTATGCCGTACCGCTTGGGAAGGAGGAAGATATTAATAACATGATAGCTGTCATGAAAAGGGCGCCGCTGGACGGCGATTCTCACTGCATGATAGAAATTTTCGCCTGCTGCGCCTCGTTTTTCATATGATAGAAAAAGAATTTAAATGGATTACAGGCAAAGGCTTTGAAATAGACTCTCTTCTTAAAAAGCTTTCGGAAAGGCCCGGGAAAAAGATAGAAATCGCTTCTTCCGGCATCAGGGATTATAGAGACAGGTACTATGACACCGGGGACCTCTGCCTCTTTAAGGCCGGTTTCGGCTGCAGGCTGCGCGTTTCGGATGACCTGAAAATCGAAGTAAAATTTCAGCCCAAGAAAACATCGGGCAAGTATATGACAAGACCTGAATGGCTCATTGACCGGAAGGATAGAAAAGACGGCGGCTCTTACAGATTCGAGGATAAAAAGGTCAGGGAATTCTTCCTTGAGGAGTTCGGCTTTATAATTCCGGGTGATATGATACCTGTAGTAGAGATAAATGATTCAAGGACAAAATGGGAAATAAAATACAGGGGTGATGTTTTCGAACTTACCCTCGACCGTGCGCAGTCTTCACCGCTCATCGCCGGTCTGGACGGCCCTTACGATTTCAGGGAACTGGAACTCGAAGCAATAAAACAGTCCGGGCCGCATGATAGAGCGTTCCTCGAATTAGGAGCGCTGATTAACGATGTTGCCGGATTGAAAAGATCTGAAAAGAACAAGCTGGAAAGATCGCTTTCCGGCCTGGGCATGAATACCAGGAAAGTGCCCCGGTTCAGGATAAAAGGGGATGAAGAAACATCTCTTACGGTGAAAAAGATCTTCGGATATTATTTAAAAGTAACATCAAATAATATTTACGGGGCGCAAATCGGAAACGACAATGAATATATACATGAAATACGGGTGGCACTCCGGAAGCTCAGGACTGCGCTTCAGTTTTTCCAGTATACACTGAGCGCAGAGAATTTTAATTATTTAAAAAATAATCTGAAATGGATCACCCTGGCCCTGGGGAAAGTAAGAGATATCGATGTTTTCTCCTCCAAGCTCAAAGACTACGTCCCCCGGGAAATTCTCGAGAACAACCCCGAACTCAGGGACGGAATCAGGGATGAAGTAAATTCTTTAAGGAATGAAAGGCGTTCTGAAATGCTTGGTGTGCTTCATTCATACCGTTTCAGGCATTTCATGGAGAAGACAGCCCTTTTGATCGAATCGGGCTTTCAAAGACGGGATAATAACAGCATTTCTAAAATATCCACAAAGCAGACGGCCAGGGATATCCTTCTCGGGAGCGCGGGAGACACCGTAAAGGCGGCCGTATCATTTTTAAAAAACCGCGAAAAGGCTACAGACGCTTCGATACATAAGCTCCGTATACGGTTCAAAAGGCTCAGATATTCGATCGAATTTTTTGAGGATCTGTTAACTGCTGATGAAAAAAAGTTTTACCGGCTTATCCCGCCAATACAGGAAGTCCTGGGAGCATATGTGGACACATTTTTCATTTCAGAGCTATGTTCAGAGATCCTGGGGAAAATTCCGCTCCAGCACAAATCGGTTCTGGGCCTTTCTTTCATCCTCAACGGAATTTCAGCGACAATGGAGAGCTGGAAGGCGGAGCAAAGATCGAAACTTTTTGAAATCGTCAGGAATTTTGCGGACTCATCGGAATTAGCCGATTTTCTCGAGGATATCAAGGGCCTGATGATCAGGCAAACGGCATGATTTTTGATATTAAACACAGGACCTTTTAAAATAATTGGTCCTGGCAGCTCAATATTATGGAGGATGTTATGGGATTTGAACTGAATAAAATAAAAGGGTTTACAGGCAGGAAGGGGCCTCTCCTTTTTATAATAATGGATGGAGTCGGAATCGGCAGGGATTATCCCGGGAATGCCGTATTCATGGCTAAAAAGCCCGTTCTTGACAGGGTTTTTAAGGGTAAACTATATACAACCCTTCAGGCCCATGGAAAGGCTGTCGGGCTTCCTTCCGACGACGATATGGGAAACAGCGAAGTGGGGCATAACGCGCTTGGCGCGGGAAGGGTATTCGCCCAGGGAGCGAAACTTGTCAACAGCGCCATAAATGAGGGAAGGATTTTTAAAAGCGAGACATGGAAGAAGCTTGTTGCGGGATGCAGCGGAAACGGACATGTTCTCCATTTTATCGGTCTTCTGTCGGACGGAAACGTCCATTCTCATATAGAGCAGCTTTTCTCTATGTTAAGGGAGGCGGCTCTTGAAAAAGTATCTCATGTCAGGGTGCATATCCTGCTTGACGGAAGGGATGTGCCTGAAAAATCGGCGATGATTTATGTTGATAAATTAGAAGAGGTCCTTAAAAAAATTAATTCTGAAAACGGCTGCGATTATAAAATAGCCTCCGGCGGCGGAAGAATGGTCACGACCATGGACAGGTATTTTGCCGACTGGAGCGTTGTAGAAAGAGGTTGGAACGCCCATGTTCTCGGCGAGGGCAGGCAGTTCTCTTCAGCCGGCGAAGCGGTGGAGACATATTACAGGGAGGATCCGAAGATTACTGACCAGTATCTTCCCTCATTTGTCATTGCCGATAAAAGCGAACCTGTGGGAAAGATCAATGACGGAGACAGCGTGGTGTTTTTCAATTTCCGCGGGGACAGGGCGATAGAAATATCGATGGCATTCGATTACGAGGATTTCAAGGGTTTCGAGAGAAAGGGAAAACCGGAAGCCTTTTACGCGGGTATGATGGAATACGACGGCGACCTTCATCTTCCGAAGAATTTTCTTGTCACTCCCCCGGAAATAGATAAAACGATCGGCCAGTACCTCTGCGCTTCAAAGGTAACATCGTTCGCGATCTCCGAAACCCAGAAATTCGGTCATGTGACATATTTCTGGAACGGGAACAATTCGGGATATATCGATGAATCCCTTGAAAAATATATCGAAATACCTTCCGACAGGGTCCAGTTCGATAAAACGCCGAAGATGAAAGCCCCTGAGATTACTGAAAAGACAATAGAAATGCTGAAAAGCGGGAAATACAGATTCGGAAGGCTCAACTTCGCCAACGGCGACATGGTAGGCCATACGGGCATTATGGATGCCGCTGTTGCGGCCGTCGAATGCGTCGATGAATGCGTGGGAAGGCTTATAGATACGGTGAGCGGACTCGGCGGGATCACTGTGATCACTGCAGATCATGGAAATGCCGACGAGATGTTCATCGAAAAGAACGGCAAAAGGGAAGTCAAGACCTCTCATACGCTCAATCCTGTTCCGTTTGCGATAGTCGATCCGGGTTATAAGGGCGAATATGTCATGTCAGCACTTCCTCACAGGGGCCTGTCGAACGTCGCGGCTACCCTGTGCAACCTTTTAGGATTTGAAAAACCGGAAGAATACGATCCGTCGCTCATCGATTTCAAATAATATGGATGAAATCCTTGATCCATTGAATGACAGGCAGAGGGAAGCGGTTATGCTTACCGAAGGCCCCCTGCTCGTGCTTGCGGGCGCAGGAAGCGGAAAAACCCGGGTCATAACGCACAGGTTCGCCTATCTTTTGAAAACCAGAAAGATAATGGTCGGCAATATTCTCGCAGTGACCTTTACAAACAAGGCGGCGGGGGAGATGAAAGACAGGATCTCCGCCCTGTCGGGCCGGGACGCTTCGAATTCATGGGTGAGGACATTCCACTCGACAGGGGTTATGATACTCAGGAGAAATCCGGAGGCCGTCGGCTATCCGAGGGATTTTGTAATATACGATTCTTCGGATTCGAAGAGCATAGTAAGAAACATTATGAAGGACAGGGGAATAAACCCCAAGACCTTCAACCCCGCGGGAATAGCGGACAGGATCTCGGGCCTGAAAGACTCTCTTGTAAACCCCGAAGAGTTTCAAAAACAGGCAATGACCGACCTGGACAGGGCCGCGGCCGTTGTTTTCAAAGATTATGAAGCGGCTCTCAGGAAAAACAAGGCCGTGGACTTTCCGGACCTTATTTCTCTTCCGATAAAAATATTCTCGGAAAATGAGAAGATAAGGACATTTTACCGGGAGCTCTGGCATTACCTCATGGTGGATGAGTTCCAGGATACGAACAGAGCTCAATATGAGCTTATACGACTCTTCTGCCCGCCTTCGAACAATATATGCGCGGTCGGCGACGATGACCAGTCCATCTACGGCTGGAGGGGCGCCAATGCCGACAATATCAACGAATTCAGGGACTCTTACAAGGCTAAACTCATACTTCTAGAACAGAATTACAGGTCGACGGGTGTAATCCTGTCTGCGGCGCATAGCGTCGTTGAGAAGATCCAGGGCAGGATCGATAAAAAATTATGGACCCGGGAAAAATCCGGAGAAAAAATAACATTAATAGAAGCATTGACGGATAAGGAAGAAGCCGGCAGGATAGTCGATCTTATAAACGGGCTGCTCAAGGATTACGACTACAGGGATTTTGCAGTATTTTACAGGACCAACGCCCAGTCCAGGCTCTTTGAAGAAGAACTTCTCTTTCATAACATACCCTACAGGGTGTTCGGCGGCCAGAAATTCTATGCCAGGAAGGAAGTTAAAGATATCCTATCTTATATCAAGCTTATAATAAATCCCTTCGACAGCGCTTCATTCGAGAGGATCATAAATGTGCCGAAAAGAAAGATCGGCGAAGCGACAATGGACAAAATAATCAGGAGCACAGGCGATCAGAACCTGTCTTTTATAGATGTGCTGCTCGGTTCGGGAGAAGGTCCTTTAGTGCCGACTCCCGCTATGAAGGAGCTCGGCACGGTCCTGAAGGAGCTCAACGAGTCGTCCGGCAGTATAACCCCGATGAATTTCGTCAAGGTGCTTATCGACTCGGTCGGTTATAAAGAATACATACTGAATTTCGACGAAGACGGCCTTGACCGCTGGTCAAACGTCGAAGAACTGATAAACTCCATCAAGGAATATGAAAATTCAAACCCTGAAGCATTCATCCAGGATTTTATTAATGATATCACACTGCAGGCAAGTACGGATGAGATGGAAAGCGATGACGGAAGGGATTATGTTTCGCTTATGACCATACATAATGCCAAGGGCCTCGAATTCAAGGTAGTTTTTATAAGCGGCGTGATGGCCGGCCTAATTCCGCATTCGTCTTCGCTCTTTTCCAATGCGGAACTGAACGAGGAGAGAAGACTGTTTTATGTCGGAATAACCAGGGCCAGGGAGAGGCTGTTCCTTGCATGCTCTGAAAGCCGGCTGAAATACGGCACCGTGGAAAGATGCCTGCCGTCGCCCTTCCTGAAGGACATACCGGACGAATATATAAATATCGACACCTCTTATACAAGGGCCGAGGAAAAACGGCGGCCGGTCATCAGCAGCGATTCCTACGGCGAGCCATCAGGCTTTGCCGGAGATTTCCATGGAAGAGTCGTTTCCGATATAAGCGAAATAAAGACGGGAGACATTGTTTTTCACAGGATGTTCGGCAGGGGGGCTGTCACTTTTGTTTCCGGAAAATTGATAACCGTAAAATTCGACAGGTCGGGAGTCCAGAACCTCATGGGCAACTTTATTTCAAGCATCGAGGTGCAGGATCGATGAAAGATTTTATCAGGATTAATTTCAAAAAATTAATTACCAACAGGATATTTTTAAATTCGTCCCTGATTTCAGTGATCACAGTCGGGGTCGGAGCGATCGACTTTTTTTACACGGTTTTTATAGGAAGGATGCTCGGCCAGGAACAATACGGGATCTATAACCCCCTCATTTCGCTGATGGTGATCGCGGGAATACCCGGCCTGGCTCTCCAGATGGTATTCAGCGCCGACATTTCAAGGCTGATCCATAACAGGGAGCACAGGGCATTAAAAGATTATCTTAAAAAAGCGTTTATAATAACCCTTGCAACGGCGGCTCTGATTATCGGCATGCTCTGGCCCGCCCTTCCGGTTTTAAAGGATTACATCCACATCGGCGATAACCGCCCGTTCTACTTTTTATTCGCAATGGCGGCGATGACACTTTTAACCATTCCATTCCAGAGCCTTATACAGTCGAGGGAAGACTACAATAAATACATAATTTACAAACTCACTGCGACCATCAGCAAATTCATACTCGGCGTAGGCTTTGTCTATTTCCTGACCGGCTATCTCGGAGCCCTGTCGGGATTTTTAGCGGCAATCTGCATAGGCGCGATATACCTTATCGGCGACTTTTATTTCTTTGCAAAAAAAAAGCCGGACCTTGAAAATTCAGGCGGGTTTATTAAAAGCGGAAAAATTTTAAAATCTTTCCTGAACGGGTTTTTATCGGTTTTTGCTTTCCAGCTTTTTATTTACCTCGATTCTATTCTTGTCAGGCATTATCTTCCGGAACTGTCGGGCGTTTATTCAATGGTGATACAGTTTGGAAAGGCGTCTTTATTCATAGCGCTGGCCATATCATTCGTGATGCTTCCATTTATGTCGAAGGACAGGGAAAATATGGCAAGATCGAATGTAAAGGGATTTTTGTTCCTGCTGGCGATCCTTGTGTCATTCTGCGTTTTCCTTTCACTTATCAGCAGATTTCTTTCCGGTGTGATATTTGCAGGTAAATTTCCAGGCATGGAGAATATTCTTCCGCTGTACGCATTCATGTTCCTGCCCTATTCGCTGATCAATTTTCTTATCAATTATTACATTATTTCGCAGAAATTATTTTATTCGATAGCCATTTTTGCAGGCGTCATCATGCTTTATTTCGGGATCATGGCATTCCATAAAGACCTGATCCAGGTGAGTTTTGTTATAGGCGCTGTAGGTTATTCAGTCCTTGCGGTTCTGATGGCCGATTCCTTCTTATGGCATAAAAGAAAGAAGATTTTTAACCTCATGTAAACCCACTTCGACCACCCTGATCAGAACGCCGAAAATAAGTCCTGAAGTTATAGAGGCGATAATATCCGTCCGCATAGACTCCGCCTCCTTCTTTTCCTCCTTCATTCCGAGAGTTATTATTTCAATGAGTATAAGAGTTACTACAATTACCGCGAAGATGGCTATATAAAAATATATTCTTCCCAGGCTGGATGCGTACTTGTAAATAATCTGTGAAATATAGAAAACAAAAGAGGCTATGAGACCCCTCTGCATTGAGGCCCAGTAACTTTTCCTGTTCACACCCCTCAGGAAGAAAGGGAAAAAACCTGCGGCCAGGATAAAGAATATCGAGCCGAATGAGACACCCGCTATCAGCGAATATGAACCGGCCTGGTTGACATAAGCTACCCAGTCGACAACCTGCTTTATCTGGCTGTCGAAAACATGAAAAGTGATCTGTATGAAGTAAATGACTCCGCCTATAAAAACCAGTATGCAGGACACGAGAAGAATTCTTAAAAGGAAACGGTTGATTCTTTTCATTATACCCCCGAATGAGAAGTTAAGAACTTTATTGTAAGGGGCATTTCTAAAAAATAAAAGATTTTGCCGGTAACGGGACTAATATGATGCGTCAATGAAAGTTCAAACATTTTACAATTGGAGGAAAATGATCCAGAATAATGTGTTCTCAGATGATACCACAGAGATATTGAGCAGGAGGTTGATATGAAACTGATTATACAAATTCCCTGTTACAATGAATCAAAAATACTGCCTATTACTTTGAAGGAATTGCCGCGGGAAGTGGAAGGCTTTGATTGCGTGGAATTACTTGTTATCAACGACGGCAGTACGGATAATACAGTGAAGGTCGCCGCAGAAAATTATGTGCACCATATAGTAAACTTAACGAAAAATCAGGGCCTTGCACGAGCTTTTATGGCGGGGCTGGAGGCGTGCTTAAGGCTCGGTGCGGATGTAATAGTCAATACTGATGCGGATAACCAGTATAACTCCAGCAATATTGCCGGTTTGATTAAACCAATTCTTGATGGAAAGGCTGATATCGTTATTGGAGCGCGGCCGATCAGTTCTATAAGGCATTTTTCTCCTATTAAGAAACTATTGCAGATTTTCGGAAGCTGGGTTGTAAGAAATGCCAGCAGAACGAATATCCAGGATGCTCCCAGCGGGTTCAGAGCATTTAACCGTGAAGCGGCTATGCGGATGAATGTATTCAATGACTATACTTATACGCTGGAAACCATTATTCAGGCAGGGCAGAAGAATATGGCAATCGTTTCCGTTCCAGTCAATGTTAATGATGAACTTCGTCACTCCCGTCTTGTAAAAAGCATTCCTTCTTATATCAAAAAATCGATTTTAACAATATTGAGGATCTATGTCTTATATCGTCCTTTCAGATTTTTTGCATCTATAAGCTTATTGCTGATTTCCGCCGGAATAATTATCGGAATGAGATTTCTTTATTATTATTTTACCGGCGGCGGTTCCGGTCATGTTCAGTCTTTGATTTTCACTTCGATATTAATAATAATTGGTTTCCAGACTCTATTATTCGCTTTTATAGCAGATTTAATGAACGTAAATAGAAAACTTATGGAAGATATTCAGTATAAATTGAGAAAACAGGAATATTTTAGTGAAAAAAAATGATTTTATATCTTCTTTTAATAAAGTAATAAAAGTGCTGGTTACCACGTCGACATTTCCGAGATGGGCAAATGATTCTGCCCCCAGGTTCATACTTGATATATGTAAAAGTTTGGAAATGCATGGAGGATGCGAATGCCTGGTATTATGCCCGCATGAAAAAAGAGCTAAAATCAAGGAAACACTGGAAGGTATAAATGTAAAAAGATATCGCTATATGTTTTCAAGTCTTGAAAAAATATCCGGATTGGGGATAATTTCAAAGATAAAGAAAAACAAATTTCAAATTCTTTTAATTCCTTTCTTTTTATTTTTCCAATTTTTTTCTACCCTGGTTACAGTAATAAAGTTCAGGCCGGATGTAATATTGGCAAATTGGATTATTCCGCAGGGGATTGTCGGGGCCTTGATAATTAAAATATTTCCGATGATTAAATTAATTGTTTATTCTCATGGCGGCGATTCCTTATTATTAAAAAAAAATATCTTCCTGAAAAAAATCAGTGAATTTGCTTGCAAAAAGTCTGATAAAATCATAACAGTAAACCATTCAATTAAAAATATGCTTATTGATATGATAAATATCAGCAGCAAGAGAATCAGTGTCATCTCGATGGGCGTAACGGACAGCTTTATCAATAGTGATGATTTGCCCATACCGGAAAGGGATGATAAAATCAGTCTTCTTTTTATCGGCAGATTGGTTGAAAAAAAAGGGATTATATATTTACTGGAAGCCATGAAAAACATAGTAACTTTGTTCCCTGACGCAGAGCTGAATATTATTGGAGATGGCATAGAAATAAATAAATTAATCCGTTTCGTTGAAACAAATGAATTAGAAAATAACGTTAATTTCCTCGGTTCAATGGAACATTCTCTTTTGCGTTCACATTATAAAAAAGCATTGATTTTTATAGCTCCGTCGATTGATGCAAATGATGATATGGAAGGTCTGCCAACGACTATTCTGGAAGCTATGTCGTTGAGAATTCCTGTGATTACTACAAATGCGGGGGGAATAACCGATGTGATTGAAGATAAAATCACCGGAATTCTGACGCCTCAAAAAGATAGTAAAATTTTGTCGGAAAATATTATTGATTTGATCAAAGATAAAAACCTTCAGGAAAAAATAAAAAGAAAAGCATATAAAAAAATAATTGAAAACTATACCTACCGTATAATTGGCGGGAAATTAAAAAAGGAAATATACAGACTTTTTGAAAGATAGAAACGTTAAAAAGGATAATAATTATATGCACGGGTTCGTCAGGAAAATCAAAGCCTTTCAAATAATAAAGATCTTTGGCGGCTTGCTGACTATTTTATCCGTTGGATATGTAATATCCATGCTTGTCAAAGTAAAAATAGATGTCTGGTTGCAAATAACCAATATTTCCGGTTTACTTTATTTAATATTGTTTGTAATTGTTTATATGATACTAGCTTATTTAACAATATTTTCTAATAAAATAATCCTGCAATTCTTAGAGGAAAAACCAGTTAGATTTATTAATATAGTATCCGTAAATATCCGGTCCAATATGGCAAAGTATATTCCAGGCAATTTTTTGCAATTTGTGAGCAGGAATTTTCTTGGCAGTTTATACGGCTATAAACAATCGAATATAGCCTTATCCAGCATTATTGAAATAGCTTTGAATATCTTCTGTACCATTTTGATTATTCTTCTGAGTTTCACTTCAGGTTTAATTGTCATACCCGAATCATTGATGAATAGTATTGGAATTTACAGTATAAAAGCAAGGTTTGGCATTTTGATATTATTAATTGTTTCAGCAATAGCTCTTATCATCTATTTTTTATTAAAAACAAATAACGGGATAAATATATTTTTCGTTAAATTATTCAAGAAGGCGAAATTATTTTTCAGTATTTATTTTTTTGCGGCAGCAATTAAGGTAACCTTGATTTATATGTTTGTTTTTATAATATTGGGACTTTTTTTTGTTTTCATTTTTTCATTCTTTTTGAACAACCCTGTCAGCATGCATCAATCTTTCTTTATCGTAACAGCTTATATTTTTTCATGGCTGATGGGATATATCACTCCGGGCTCGCCTGCCGGCATAGGCGTCAGGGAAGCTGTGCTTGTATTGCTGCTCGGCCCGGCTTTCGGCAGGGAAGCTGTAATTAGCGCTGCAATTATACATCGCACTATCACTATATTGGGCGATATACTGACTTTTTCAATCGGAATGTATACTTACAGATTATCAAAATCTTAATATCGTGCGCCCGGCATGGCGCTATTAATCCCGTTTACGTTCTACGAGAAACTCGCTCATAAACTCGCCTGATTTGAATGCTGAGGAAGGGTCCGGGAAGAGTGTATTTCCGATATTTGAAACGATTCTTAAGTGAACGGATTCAAGCCAGGCTTGGGATGGAAATATCACCCCCCAGGTGCTGGAGCAAAGCCAGATCCTTTTATTGTTATTTATTACGGGATCCATATCATTTATGACTGTAACGACGGGAGCATAATTTTTAAAGTTGATTGTTAAATTTTTAATGTCATTAGTGAAAAAATAATGATTGTACCGGGGAAAATAATATGAAAACGTTGCTGTTGTGCATCCTTCGACATGTAAAAATATATCTCCGTCCCTGACGTTATCCTTTAAAAAACTTACGGCTTCCTTAATCGGGCCGTTTATATATTTTGTCTCCATATTTACAATCAGGGGCAAAGCGAGAATCGGATAAAGAATCAATCCGGCTAATAGCAACTCCCTTATGCCCATTTTATGACCCGATAGATCGGGCAGTTTTAAAAAAGAGAAACCGTATGCAAGGGGAAAAATTAATAAACCGATGGCCAGAAACATATGCCGCGAAACAGCCGTAATATTAAATGTATACATCAGCAGAGCGATGCTCGATAATGTCAGCAAGTAAACGGCAAAAGAAATGTAAACGAAAGGATTATAACGCTCTTTTATTTTTTTTCCGTAAATAAACCCTGCGATTATTACCGCGAGGATTAATAATAAAGCTGGAAGTGTCGTTACAGGAACAGTGATAGGAGGATCAATAAGTTTATAGTAGAAAGGAGCTATAACCAAATTTTTAATAGTCATTGGTACAGAAAAGAAACTATAAAACATCGTATGCTTTGGATTTTCCAGATTTATTACCACCCATGGCACATATAGAGCAGCAATAATAAGATTGACTGATATGAACGCGGGCAGCCTGTCCCTTGCTTTGACCAGTGAAAGAACAAATAGTATCATATTTGAAATAATAAGTGCTATCATGCCATTGTAATTTGTATATACGCATAAAAACCCGAATAATCCCGCAAGTATCCAGTCCTTTGCCAGATTTCCCCGTACCGCGAGGTAAAAATAAAGCACTGCTCCCGCTGTGAAAAATGCTCCCCATGAGTAATTACGCATCTCCCTGGAAAATTCGAACGCCGAAGGGGTTATGATCAATAACAAGGTAAAGATAAGACCGGTTTTAATCCCTGCGAGCCTCCTGACGGGACCTATGCCTAATGCGGCCAGGGCTATCGAAGCTAATGCGGAGAGTCCTCTGAGGAAAAAAACCGAGTTGCCGAAAAGCCTTAACACAGCCCATAGAAATATGAAATGAAGCGGAGGATGTATATCCTTCGCACAAAGAAAGATCACATCCTTGAGAGAATGAGTCGCCCTGAAAAATGCAATCGTTTCGTCATACCATACGCCTTCATGCTGATTGTTAATTAAAAAAAAAATCAATCCGCCGATAAGCAGCAGCAACCATATTATAATGGAATTCAAGGCTAATCGGGAATCTTCAGTTGAAAATTGAGAATTATCTTCCAATACTCTTTCCTTTTACCAGAATCTGCTGTATTATACCAAAAATCTTTATTCATTTCAAATATTTTGATAGAATCGATCTGCTATTTAAACTTCACTGTTTACTTTTAACGGGTTTTGCTTTAAAATATATGCCTGGTTTTTCAGCATTAGCATTAAATGGAGGGGAAAACGATTGGCTTCCGATAATTATTCAAAAAACACTTTTTACAGCATCTGCGGCTTCGGCATCGTCACAATATCGAATTTCGCTTTTATTGCAATAGCGGGCAGGCTTATGGGCCCCGCTTATTTTTGCGTTTTTACCGCATTTTTTTATTTTTTGATAGGCATTTCCTGGGCAAATTCTTCACTTCAGCTCGCATCCGCTAAATATGTTACACTCAATGACATTAAAACAACAGCCGGCGCTGTTAAAATTTTATCGCTGGACTTCTGGCTTGCAGGGCTTGTAATGTTCTGTTTTATTTTTGCGTTGCACCCTTTTTTCAGGATAGTGTATGGTCTTCAGAGCCCATGGGAAAGCGCGGCGGGGGCGCTCATAGCCTCATTGTGGCTTATTATAGCGGGCTACAGGGGTATTTACCAGGGCCAGATGGATTTCCTCCGGTTAAGCATAAACCAGAGCCTTGAAATTGTAGTCAGGACAATCGCAGGATTCGTCTTTATTATTGCCGGATGGAAAATATCCGGCGCCCTCGGGGCATCAGTCGCCGGAAGCGCGGCCGCAATAATCCTCCTGACGAGTGCATGCGGGTGGGCTTTTTTCGGGAAAAGGGAGCTTAAGATCAACTGGGGGCTTCTCGGAACTTACTTCAAGACATGCCTTATTCTTGTCCCTTTCGGGATGATCTATGCACTGGACCAGGCCCTTGTAAATTACCTCAGGGAGGAACAGAGGAGTTCTATATCCGTTTGCGCGCAGTTCGGTAAAAACCTTGTCACCCTATCTCTGTTTTTTTCAAACGTAGTTTATGCATATTCTCTTAAGAACAGGAAAAAAAGTCATTTCTGGACGGGTTTAATACTAACGGTAATTGCATTTTTTTCAGCCTCGCTTTTAACGGTGTTTTTCGGGAAAATAATAATCGGTATATTGCTCGGCCAGGCTTATATCAATGCCGCAGCGATGCTTCCGTTCTACATATTAGCATGCCTTCCCCTCGGGATACTCCTTAATATTCTTAATTATTCGATTGCCAGGAATATAAAAAATGTCAGCTGGGTGATCTGGCTGATATTAGCGCTGCTGACGGGGATATATTATTATACGCTGAAAAACTTCTCTATGGATATCTTTTTAACGGTCATGGGAGGATCGGTTGCCGCTGCCGACATAGGCCTCCTTTTTCTGGTATTTTCTAACGGAAACCTTGAGTCCGGAGAGGCATAAAAAAAATAACTATTGACAGAATAAAAAGATAAATTAAACTATTCCGATACGGTAAATAATTAAAAATGGGAGGTTTTCAGTGGCAAGAATCGGAGAATTTTCCAGGAAAACGAAAGAGACCCATATCGATATAAAAATTAATATCGACGGGACAGGAACCTTCGAGATCAATACCGGGATCGGTTTTTTTAATCATATGCTGGAGACCATATCCAGGCATAGCCTGACCGATTTGAGAGTCGATGCAAGCGGAGATATACATGTCGATTATCACCACCTTGTCGAAGATACCGGCATTCTTTTCGGCAAAGGCCTGAGCGAGATTCTAAAGGACAAAGCCGGAATCAGGCGTTTCGGGTATGCTGTTGTTCCTCTCGATGAAGCCCTGGTTGAGGCGGTCATCGATATCAGCGGACGCTCGTTCTGCATGACAAACCTTTCGGGATACAGCGGGGAAATAGGCAACTTTAATTTCGAATTGGGCGATGTGTTTTTCAAAGGATTTTCTTCAATGGGTTATACCCTGCACATCACGGTAAGGTCAGGCAGCAATCTGCATCATGTGCTTGAAGCCGCCTGCAAAGCTTTCGCGAGGGCGCTAAGGATGGCATGTGAAATCGATGAGAGGGCCGAAGGCGCCATTCCGTCGACCAAGGAATATATTGAGAAGGTTTGAAAACAGATGACAGTGATAATCGATTATGGAATGGGAAATCTTGCCAGCGTTTATAATGCCTGTCAGAAGGCAGGCTTCAAAGATACGGCAATAAGTTCAAGCCCAGATGATGTCGCTGCAGCGGATAAGCTCATACTTCCGGGGGTCGGGGCTTTCGAGGACGCTGTTAAAAACCTTGAAAAATTTTCCCTTGTAAAACCGATAATCGATTCCATCAAATCAGGCAAACCCTTTTTAGGAATCTGCCTGGGGATGCATCTTCTTTTTGAAAAAAGCCATGAAAACGGGGTTTTCGACGGGCTCGGAATATTGAAGGGTTCTGTAGTCCGCCTCGACGTCTCCCTGCCTGTTCCTCATATAGGGTGGAACCAGGTCAGCCTGGTTAAAAAGGAGGGTATTTTTGACATTCTGGAGGATAATGCTTACTTTTATTTTGATCATGCTTATTATCCGGTTCCATCAAATAAAAATATAATCGCGACAACTACCGATTATGAGATCACTTATGCGTCCTCGATCGTTAATGAAAATATTTTTGCGGTCCAGTACCATCCGGAAAAAAGCCATAGAAACGGCTTGAAACTTCTGGAAAGGTTTGGAAATTTATAAATAAAAAAGGAGATTTTTATGTTAATAATTCCGGCAATAGATATAAAGAACAGGAAATGTGTCAGGCTCGTAAGGGGTAATCCTGAATTCGAGACTATTTATTCTAATGAACCGGTTTTCCAGGCCAAGTACTGGGAAAGGGAAGGAGCCAGGAGACTGCACATTGTGGACCTGGACGGGGCCTTCGAAGGAAAGACGAAAAATCTGGATATTATCCAGAGGATAGTGGAAGAAGTCAAGATCGAAGTTGAAGTGGGCGGGGGCATCAGGGATAACCGAATCATCAGGGCCCTGAAGAACAGGGGCGTTCACAAGATTATCATCGGAACGGCTGCCATCGATAATAAAAAGTTTATAAAAAACCTGTGTAAAAACGATCCCCATGGAGTAATCATAGCCATAGACGCCGCCGACGGTTTCGTCGTCAAAAACGGATGGAAGGAAATCACAGATAAAAGGGCGGTTGATATAATTAAAGAACTCGAAGAATTCGGTGTTGAAGAGGTCATTTATACCGATATAATGCGCGACGGCACACTGGAAGGTCCGAATTACGATGCGATCGAAACCATGCTTACCGTAACCGATATACCTGTCATAATCTCCGGCGGCGTATCAACGATCGACGATATTAAAAAGCTCAAAGAATATGAAAGCATGGGTTTGAAAGGCGTTATAATCGGGAAAGCTCTCTATGAAGGGCGGTTCAAGCTTTCTGAAGCAATGAAATATGAGTAATACGGGAAGAAAAAACACGAGACAGGTGACGATAGGTAAAGTCAAGATCGGGGGTCTGGCGCCCGTATCCGTCCAGTCGATGACGACAGTCGGAACAGATGATATAAATGCCGTGGCAAGGCAGATTAAGAGGCTTAAATCAGCCGGATGCGATATAGTCAGGCTCGGTATTCCGGATTTGCAATCGGCCCTCGCCGTGAGGGAAATTAAAAAAAAAACAGACATGCCTCTCGTCGCAGACATTCATTTCGATTACAGGCTAGCTCTTCAATGCGTTGAGTGCGGCATCGACGCGCTCAGGATAAATCCGGGAAATCTCCGCGGACCGGATGAAGTAAAAGAGGTGGCAAGGGCCTGCCTTGAAAAGAACATCCCTATCAGGATCGGCGTGAACGGCGGTTCGATAGATAAAAGCAAATTCGGAAGCCCCGGTGCGCAGGCGCTCGTCGATTCGGCTATAGGCCATATCAGACTCCTTGAAAAGGAGGGGTTTAATGATATCAAGGTCTCGCTTAAATCTTCCGATGTAAAAGTAATGGTGGAAGCTTACAGGATATTTTCAGAAATTAAAGATTATCCTCTGCACCTCGGAGTGACCGAAGCAGGCGCTTACGATCAGGCTTTGATAAAGAGTTCAGCAGGGATCGGGACGCTTCTTCTCGAAGGGATAGGGGATACCATAAGGATCTCTATTACGGGAGATCCTGTAAAAGAGGTCGAGGCGGCTAATACCCTTCTGAGGGTCCTTGGACTACGGAACGAAGGGATTGAAATCATTTCATGCCCGATGTGCGCCCGGCATGAATTCGATGTTGAAAGAGTGGTGAACAGCATTTCAAAAAGGACAAAACAGTATAAGAAATATATGAAAGTAGCCGTTATGGGATGCGTGGTCAACGGCCCAGGCGAGGCCGCAGGCGCCGATATCGGGATAGCGGTGGGTGCGGGAGGGGCTGTCCTTTTCAGGAAAGGGGTCCTTTATAAAAAAATCAACAAAGGCGGCATATTAAAGGCTCTTTTGAATGAAATTGAACTCTTCCAGAAGGAATCATAGCTTCCAGAGGGAGTTTAATTTTGTTGGGTTTTAACGGGGGTGTTTCTGGATGAAGAGGTTTAAGCTATTCCGGAACTTAAAGATCCGCACTAAAATAATTCTCTATTTCAGCATGTCTTTTTCATTTGTCCTTCTTTTTTGCGGGATCATTTTCTGGTATTTTATCAGCATCGCTATTATGACAAATGAAGACACGCAGATCAACGATCTTTTGAAAAATTATTCCAGGATAATCGAAAAGGATATCATCCATACGCTGGAAATCAACATTGCCAAGTTCGACTGGAACCTGCAGAAAAAGGTTGTGCTGGAAAAAACAAGAAAATTGACTGTGACAGCTGAAAACCAGGTCACTCATGAAAAAAGGGTATTGAACATTCCCGTAATGACATTGAAAGGCAGGCAGCTTTATGCCGACTATGGCATAGTAGACGAATTAACCGCCATGACAGGCTCATCGGCGACAATTTTCCAGATGATACCCGGAGGCATGCTCAGAATTTCGACATCGGTTATGCTGACTAACGGCAGCCGGGCTATCGGGACATTTATACCGGATAGTTCGCCAGTTTACGCCGCAATTTCGGGCGACCGGACTTTCAAGGGAAGGGCATTGGTCGCGGGAAGATGGTTTATTACCATATACGAGCCCCTTTACGACCAGGACAACAATCTTACAGGAGCATTATTCTCAGGAATCGACCAGACCAATACATTGATTATAAAGGAATTAAAAGAAACTCTTGAACCCGTGAATATTATTAAAAGCAGCTATATGCATGTAATTGACAAAGACGGGGTTGAAATATACCACCCTGATGCAAAAATGATCGGTATGATAAGGAATACGCCAGTTTTCAAGAAAATAATCGAAATGAAGACCGGAAGTAAAATCGACGGCGTCCAGCAGAGTGCAGCAAAAGGTAAAACCGGCAGCCAGATCTATTATTTTTTTAAATATATTGAAAGCTTTGACTGGATTTTGATAGGCATAGCATATAAAGACGAGTATTATGAACAATCGAATTATATAATCCTGGCGGTTTTCGGCAGCGTTGTTATCGGGCTTATAATAACCTTAATAATCGCTTACCTGATTTCCGGCGGGATAATGGGCAGCATAGGCAGTCTAAGCTCTTTTATAAGGGGGCTCATAGACAAGGAGTCCGGCAGGGTCAACCTCTCCGTCAGGATGGAAATCGAACAGAAAAACGAAATAACAAGCATTACAAATGTTATTAACAATCTCATCGATCATTTAGGAATGCAGGTTTCAGAAGTCGACGAAGCGGCGCTGAGCATAGTTGATCTTTCCGAAGAATCGATAAAACTATTCGAGGGTACGGTGAGCGAAAAAGCGGCGAATTTGAACGAAAGCATTAAAAATATCGAGAATGAAACAAGGATCGCGGCTACCGGCGTTGAAGAAGCTTCGAGTTCGATGGAAGAAATGACGAGAAATATGGACAGCGTTTCTAAAAATATGGATAAAAACGCGGCTGCTGTAAGCCAGACGGCTTCTTCCCTTGAAGAAATGGCAAGGAATATTTCGAATATCGCCAAAATGTCGGAAAAAACAAAGAATATTTCCGATGATTTGAAAACTCATTCTGTCAGGGGCAAAGAATCGGTCATTCAGCTTACCGGGGCTATAAACAAGGTTTCGGAATATTCAAGGAAGATTATCAATGTCCTTGCCCTTATTTCCGAAATCACCAGGGAAACAAACATTCTTGCCATCAATGCCGCCATAGAATCAGTGCATGCCGGGTCGGCCGGCAAAGGCTTTTCCATAGTAGCCGAGAAGATCCGCAACCTGTCGGAAGACACCAATATACAGACAAAAGAGATCAGGAATACTGTCGAGAATATTCTGAAGCAGATCCAGGAGACGATAGAACTCGCCGGAAAAGCGGGCGAAGGACTTGACACAATCGAGGATTTTACCTCGCAGAATTCCCGGGTCATATCGCAGCTCAATACGGCCGTGATGGAACAGGCTAGCGGGGCCGAAGAAATCATGCTTTCCACCAAGGAAATGGTAAAGATAACAGAAGACGTAAAACGTTCTATTAGCGAACAGGATAGCGCGGCCAGGGAGTTTGAAAAAGAGATGAGGGAAATCAGGGACACTGTAATGAAAAACAGGAATTCTATAACATCCCATTATGAAAACTTCGGCGGGCTTATGAAGGCCCTTGAAGCCATCCACGGTAACTTTTCTAAGAACAAGGACCTTGTGGACAAGCTCAATAAAGTAGTAAGCCGCTTTATAGTCAATCTTCAGGACTGATCCTGCCTTTTAACGAGGCCAGCCTGTCAATAAGTTTTTTCCGGAAAACGGGATACGACATACTGAGCGTATTCGTGAGAGCCGGGTTGAGTTCAAGGATGTATTTGATATTATCTGACCGTGAGCTTATTATATCCGTAGACATGGGTTCCGGGTTATAGACTTCGATAATATTGAGGTCCTCATCCATGAAATACATTGTCAGGTTAAGGTATGTGTTTTTCATCCAGTAGGATACGTTTTCGGGTTCCTTATTGATAAAAAGCATCCCGTCGGTTCCGTTCCATGACCTCCTGTTCATGAGCCCCAGCGACTTCTGATCCATTGTCGATGCGATTTCTATGTTAAGAACATTTGTCAGGAGGATAATGGAGATCATTATTGTATTCATATTCAGATGAACAGGAAATAAATCATATTGAGGGCCCCGGTGAACGTATCGTAGAATACGCTTAAGAGAGCAAGGGACACAATGTAAAAAACGGCTGTCTGGAGATATTCCATCCTCAGTATTCTCATGTTTTTAAAAGCAGTTCCGAAGGTCGAAGAAATCAGGAGCATCAGGACAAGTATGATATAATACCCGATCCTGTTAAAAATTACGTTTCCAAGCGAGTGAAAATTAATTCCTGAACTGAAGGCATAATCGTTATACAATATCACCTTGATCAGGCTCATCGATTCAGGCGAATCGGATGAAAGGGCGAAAATTCCCTTAGCCCTGTATGGAAGCACGATAGCTTTATTACCCCTGATCTGCCTTGCGTTTTTAACAGCCCTGCCCGAATATTCGAAATATGCCGGACTTACTATATAAATAAGGTCATCGACGATTTTAGCGTATCCCGCGCTGATTATATAATCCACATCACCGGAGGTTTTGTAATTTATAAAGCGGAATCCTTCCACATAATAAGATGAACCGGACTCATACATTTTTGCGAAATAAATATATGATGAGCCGGCCGAAAAAACAATGTTCGAATTCATTTTCAGCCCGCCCAGGGAATTGAATTCGTTAAGTGTGAATTTTTCCCCGGTGCTGTCCTTTACTGCGTTCTTCTGGAGAAGAGCGCCCGGGCCGGCGCTGTCGTAAAGCTCCGGAAGGAGGTATTCCTGAAGCGCAAATGCCAATGCCAATACAAGGAACATGAATACCGTTATATTAAAATTCGAACCGCCCCTTCCCCCCCTGCCCGAACCTTCGGGGGTTTCTCCCGGGCTCCGGAAAACTATCGGCCAGAGAACGCTTAAAGATGCTATGACGGGCAGATAAAATAAAAAAGACTTTGAAACAGGGAATATAAGATTAAGCGAGAGCATTTTATCTATGCGGTAATAATATATAAAAGAGAAGATCAGGACAAAAACCGCTAATATCAAAAAAAGCCCTATGAAGCTGCCTGTTCTTTTCATCGGCGGTCTCCCTGGACGGCATTCCTGCCCGAAGTCGACGCCCTGATGCTGATCAGTATATAGCCTATCAATCCTCCGGGAATTCCTACAAAAATGCTTGGCAGTATAAGCTTATACCCCTGGCTTCTTATGCCTGATTTTATAATGGAAATAAAAATAAAATACTGGGGAAGCGCAAGGAATAATGCCGCCGCCAGCAGAAAAATAAGCGACCATGACAGCAGGATCGTCTGCCTGTCGCTGAAAAATACTGCAAGAGAACAGGCTAACGCAAAAAAACCGAGATTCATGAATAACATAGAAAATATAAGGACGGGTAAAGAACTCCCCGAAATCAAAGTGAGAAAAACAGACTGGAGGCTTCTCGAAGCCTCAAGGAAATTTTTAATCAGGTAATCGCTTATCCCCGTTTCCCCGGAATTGACGGCTTCCGTCCTGTAGGGGATAGTCATGCGGATATAAGAAGGCGCTATGGAAGCATCATAGACCGCGGTTTCAGTGTTAAGGGAGATATTGTTGTTTACCGGTTTTAAATCGTTAAATATGAACATGTTATTATAAAAAAGAGACCCTCTGCCGCCGCTTTTGAGGACGATCTTGTATCCTCCTATATCGTTGACCCTGTCCTGCGATATTTCGGGATAATAGTACGAACTTGACTGTCCTGTAAATTGCATGAAATCGGGATTAAAATAAAATGACAGGCAGAAAATCGCGGTATTGAAAATAGCCAGGAGGGGGATCATCGTTATCATAAAAGGTTTGCCTGCAGCCGAAGATATGTTTGAAAAATACATGAGGCTTGCCAATATTGCGATAAACGGCAGGGCCCTGACAATGACTATTCCATAATTTCTAAGAGACTCCGTTAAAAACGACGGGTTGCCCATGGATTTAAGAAGAACGGCGCAGGACAGGAAATAGATCAGCAATAAAACCGCGACAAAAAAAGCTGTCCGAAGGAATGTCACGCTGTAGCGCAGTAGCGATCTGAGATAAAACAAAAAAACCTCCAGAGAGACACGTGGCGATTCAAATTATTATCGGCTTTTAAGGACTGAAAATAAAAAAGGCCCCGTTCTTTTTAAGGAACGGAGCCTATCTCCCCCGGTAGGGCTCGAACCTACGGCCCGGTGATTAACAGTCACCTGCTCTGCCAACTGAGCTACAGGGGAAAGTTTTATGCGCCGGCTTGTCCGGCGGAATAAGGCGCTTGTCTTAAGTGTGCCCTTAATTCGGAAATATTATAATAACCCCTTTTTAAAAAATCAAGTATAGCGCCGAAGAAGTTTGGCGGGGCTTATTAGACCCGCTTATCGCCGGAGATGTTTAGCGGGTCTTATACCCTGATAGGAAGAATAACGATCGGGATCCCGCCGGTGTAGAATTTTCTTTGTATGGAGAAGGCCGTGTAATTGTGCAGCCATCTTGTAAGAGCAGATTCTTCGGGAAAGACCAGCTGACCGGCAAAGAAAACCGAGTTGGGGAATTTCTTTATTATTTCAGGCGCGATCCTGTAGGATTCTTCGATGACGTCCACAGCCAGAGATGTAAAACATTCCGCGTAGAAGCCGTTATAATTCATATAGTTTATGTACTTGCCGGCATCTTCGGTGCATTGATTGTCGAGCTCCTGCATTTCGCTGTGCCCCTTGAAAACTCCCGAGTCGATCTGCCCTATTTGAACGAAAACAAAATTTTTGTAAACCCCGCTGAAAAGCCGTAAAATGGCAAAAAGGGTATGAAGGCCCAGGCCCGTAAAGCCGTTTACAAATAGAACTGCAGTCTTTGCTTTCGCGTCGCATGGAATATCTTCCGAATCATCCGTCCGGGCGACGGCTTCGCCGGCTGCCGCTTTTTTCCTTCCCTGTTCATTCATCGCCGCTTGAACGAGCACGTCGAGCCTTCGCAACATCTTGCGGGTATGGTTATAATGACGTTTTACAAAAAGGGATCCCGCTATAAGAAGTCCCGTAATAACGATTGTTATCCATCCCCCCTCGAAGAATTTCAGGATGATGACGGAAACAAGGATGAAAAGAGTCAGCGTCAGGCCCACTCCGTTAATAAGAAGTTTTTTAAGCCAGCCGCTTTCACTTTTCCTGCTCTTCCACCAGTGACGGACCATGCCTAACTGGGAGAGGGAAAATGTTATGAACACGTTTATACTGTATAAAATAACAAGGAATCCGACGTCGCCCCGTGAATAGATCATCAGCGCAATGGACCCGATACCCATGATCAGGATCCCGTTTTTAGTGACAAGGCGGTCGGAAAGCGAAGAAAACCTTGTCGGCGCCCATTTGTCAAGAGCCATATTGGAAAGAACACGCGGGCCGTCAAGAAACCCGGTTTGAGCAGCAAGAAAGAGGAGCACCGCTTCAGACACAAGACAGGCAAGGACGAAAACATAACTCAAGGGCGCGTTCCATGCCGCTGTCATTTTCTCAAAAAGAACCGCATTAAGAGTCTTGCCCTCGACATGATTTACATTAAGGATCAGGTAGCCTATCAGAAGGCCCGCTACCATGAAGGAAAGGGAAAATGCCATATAATTCATGGTTTTTTTCGCTGTCTGGACCCTGGGTTCGCGCAATATTGGAATACCGTTGCTGACGGCTTCGATCCCGGTGAATGTCCCGGCTCCCATGCTGTAAGAGCGCAGGATCAGGAAGATCATTCCAAGGAATCCCAGACTGCCGCTCGTGCTGTGAATATCGGCGGACGTATTATGGAACAATGCCGGAATATTTCCGGTATTGGCAAAGATGATGTATAAAATTGCGAATACATGCGTAAGAATAAACAGGACAAAAATCGGAACAAGCGGCAGAACCGACTCTTTAACGCCGCGCATGTTCAGCCATATAAGCATTATAACGCCGAAGCATGCCACAACAAGCTTGTACGACAGTAAGCCGGCCGGGAGGAAACTGAAAATAGCGTCGGCGCCGCTGGCTATCGAAAGAGTGATCGTCAGAAGGTAGTCGATAAGCAGCGCGCATCCCGATACCATTCCGATTGTCGGGGAAATGAGCTTGCTTGCGACAAGGTATCCGCCTCCGCCCGATGGGAAAAGTTCGATGATCTGCTTGTAGCTTGTCGCGATAATAAAGATAGTCAAAACGGTTCCCAGACCCACGAAAAGGCTCAGGTAAAGGTGATTGCCCAGCGTAAGGAAAGCCTCTTCAGGACCGTAGCAGGATGATGTGAGGCCGTCGACGCCCAGGCCGACCCATGCGAAAAAAGCAATCAGCGATATTTTATGAAAAAGCTGGGGATCCGAAATATTTCTCGAACCGCCGAAAAGAAACCTGGTGAACTTTTTCAGGGAAGGTTCGTTGTTATCGTTAGACATTTACAAAATCTCCTTCGAAATCAATAGTCTATTCATGGGCAAGTTTTATGCCAATTTTGTCATAATCAAAACCCGGCATAAGTTATGCAGAATTTAAACGCGGATATAAGCTGAAAACTGATTATTTTTCATCCATTTTAACCGCCGCATGCTATAAATTAATCACTCCGGTATTACAGGGCAATCGATGCGTCACTTCAGCCACAGCTCGCGGGTCCCGGAAATAATAAGCTGGACTCCCATGGCCCCGACTATAAGACCCATGAAGCGTGTGAACATATTGATCACGATTTTACCGAGAAAATTCTCGATTTTTTTTGCATAGGATATGACAAAGTAAAGGATTACGCAGTTTATAAATACGGCAATGAAAAGCGCAATAATGCCGATAAAATCGGCCTGGCTCCTGTAAATAAAAAGCGTCGTTATAGTTCCAGGCCCCAGGGTCCCTGGTATCGCTAAAGGAATAATCGATATATCAGCCTTCTGCCTCGGCTCTGAAGAATCTTTCTCGGTGTAGCGGGTTGAGCTGATTTTTGCCTGCACCATCTGTATAGCGAGAAGGAGGAGGATTATTCCTCCTATAACCTTGAATGAAGAAATGCCGACACCGAATAACTGCAGTACAAGGGCCCCTAAAAGAATGCATATCGAGCTTCCTATCATAACGGCCAGGGAGGATTTCATGGCGATCCTGTGCATATTCTTGTCCCTGGACTGGGGAAGTACGGCGAGCAGGATAACAAGAGAAACCGAGGGATCGATTATTACAAAAAGGGTGACGAAATAATTTAAAATCATTTTCAACATGAACTAATTCTATTCTGAAGCGCCCAATAAATCAAGGAATTGATTTAATTTGGGAAATGTCATAAAATAATCGATTAAATAACTTTAGAAGGGAAATATGATATCAGAAAGAGCCATGCGCGTAGATTCCTCGGGGATCAGGAAAGTTTTCGAGCTTGCGGCGAAGATCGAGAATCCTGTCGATTTCAGCATAGGCCAGCCGGATTTCGATGTTCCGGACAATTTAAAAGATGCGGCAATAGAAGCTATAAAGAAGGGTCTTAACCGGTATACCCTTACCCAGGGTATAGGCGAATTGAGGGAAAAGATCATATCGCATATAGAAAGCACGAGAGGAAAGAAATTCGCGTCCAATGAGATTATCATAACCTCGGGGACATCTGGCGCTCTGATGCTTGCTCTTATGTCAATAATTGATCCCGGAGACGAGGTGGTCTTTTTCGATCCTTACTTCGTCATGTACAAGCACCTTATCAGGCTTATAGATGGGAAACCCGTAATAGTAAGCACATATCCCGATTTCAGGATAAACGAGAAAAAATTGAGAGAAGCTGTCGGTCCGAGAACTAAGGCGATCATAATCAACAGTCCGACAAACCCGACGGGATTCGTATACGACAGGAAAGATATCGATATAGTTGTAAAAATTGCCCGTGAAAAAAACATCCTGCTGATATCGGATGAAATATATGACGGTTTCGTCTATGACGAACCGTTTGTCAGCCCGGCAAGTTTTTATGATAATGTCCTTATTCTCGGGGGATTTTCAAAGACTTATGCAATGACGGGCTGGAGGGTCGGATATGCCGCAGGACCGGCCGAATTGATATCAACAATGATAAAACTCCAGCAGTACACATTTGTGTGTTCACCAGCTCCTTTTCAATATGCCGCGGTCGCGGCTTTAGGTACGGATATGTCCGAATTCCGGGAGAGTTATTCGAGAAAACGGGATATCATTTACAACGGCCTGAAGGACAGCTTCGATATAGTTAAACCGGCAGGCGCTTTTTACATGTTCCCTGAACTAAAAAGGGGCAGCGTCACAGAATTTGTCGAAATTGCAATCCAGAACAAGGTGCTGATCATCCCCGGGAACGTGTTTTCCGAGGAAAATACTAATTTCCGTCTGTGTTTCGCGACAAAGGACGAGACTTTAAAAAGGGGAATCGATATCCTGACCGGATTAGCGGCTCTTTACTACAAAAAGGCAGGAAAATGAAAAAAAATTTGACGGGATTTTTATGCCTCGCCGTTTTAGCGGTAATTTTAGCTTCATGCACGGACAGGCCCAATTTCATGCAGTACGAAGTCGTATTTTACGCGCCCCTCGGATCCGATACAAACCAGATAGGAAGCAATATCCCGCTCCTTACCAACTACTATTCGAATTCATCAGAGGTCTTTATCGGGGATTACATCGATGTTTCCAAAAGTTTCGATGTTTTCAGGGATAAACTCTACCTTGCAGACAAATACAACAGGAGGGTATCGGTATATCCTCTGAAGGGCGGCGGAGACGAGGCGAAGGGGTTTACAATACCTCCTTCAGGCGAGGGATACAGCTTCAACACCCCGTTCCAGGTTATCCTGAATAAATACGGCGAGATTTTCGTTGTGGCTTCACAATCAAATATCGAGGCAAAATACGACACTAACTTCATAAATATTGATCCGTCCTATATAGATACGAATGCGATAAAGGGCTCAAGCAATTATTATATTTACAAATTTTCTCCCGACGGGAAATTCGTATACGCAATAGGCAATAACGGAATACATTCCGAACCGATGGCCTATCCCGACAGGATAGACACCGACCTTTTCGACAATCTGTACGCTTTTTACAAAGAATACGACAAGGACGACACCGTCTGGCTTGTAAAACGTTTCTCCCCGTCCGGAGAGCTTTCGTTTGAATTCAGCACAAGGTATATTTCATCCACCAATATCAGGAATAAAAATGTATATGTCGGCAGGGTGGGGGATATTTACAATCTTAAAAATGATGAACGGCTTATAATATACACCGACAACTACGGTATTAAAAACGGCGCGGCAGGCGATTCGAACGCGGGCATGACAGGCATGCCGGAGAACACATATCATTCTCTCGATGAGTACAGCATCCTTCAGAACGCCATAACCAAGAACATTTTTGAAAGCAAAAGGTACATGGACCAGTTTCTCAAGGTGACAAAAGACGATATTCTTGTCCTGTATTCGTATGTGCAGAAACCGAAGTACAGGGGAATTCGCTTCAGGTTCATAGATATCAACTCTCAGTCAACAAACGAAGAGATATATTATGCGCCTGTTTTGTCTGATAATACGGCGAATTTCGGCTTTTTTGTCGACAATGACGGAAATATATACAGCGTCGTGGTCAAGGACAACAATTATTTTATCCTTCTGCGCTGGATCAAAGTCCAGAGCAGGAAGTAGATATGAAAATCCTTCTTGGAATAAGCGCCGGCATATCGATTTACAAGATTCCGACCGTCATCAGGATCCTTCGCCGGGAAGGGCATTCGGTAAAGGTGATAATGACCCCGAATGCTGCCAGGCTGATCGATCCCTTGCTTTTCAAGGCAATATCCGGCGGCGATGTTTTTGTAAATGATTTCGATTTCAGGGAGCCTCTTGCCCATATAACATTATCAGATTGGGCGGATGTCCTTGCCGTAGCACCGGCATCGGCCGATATCATTGCTAAAATAGCCGGCGGTTTTGCCGACAGCCTTCTTACCACATCAATTCTTGCCTGCAGCAAAAAAAAGATACTTTTTCCAGCCATGAATACCAGGATGCTCGACAGTAAAGTAACCTGTGATAACCTGCAGAAGCTATCGGGACTGCCGGACTATACGGTAGTTATGCCCGACAGCGGAGATCTTGCCTGCGGCACTACAGGCAGGGGCCGCCTTCCCCAGGAGGATAAAATTGCGGCCATTATCGGCAGGGAAATCGACGAACCTCTCAAGGGGAACAGATATATAGTCAGCGCCGGCGGCACAGTCGAGAAAATCGATCCGGTAAGATACATCTCTAATTTTTCATCCGGGAAAACCGGCATTGAAATTGCCAAGGCTCTTTATAAAAAAGGGGCTGATGTCCTCCTCGTTTATTCAAACATATCGGCGGCACCGCCTTCATGGATACCGTCGATCAAGGTCGGATCTGCTTCAGATATGCTCGCGGCTTTGAAGGCAAACCTTCCTCAGTACAACGGTCTTTACATGGCCGGAGCACCTGCGGATTTCAGACCCGCAGCCTTCAGTGAAAGCAAGATTAAAAAAGAAGCGGGTCCGCTGCCGGAGATCGGTCTTGTAAAAACCCCCGATATTTTAAAAGAGCTGCATGATTCCGGTCTGGGCAATGGCAGGCTTATTGTCGGATTTGCCCTCGAATCTGAAAACGGCAGTGAAAACGCGCTGAAGAAAATGAACGACAAGGGCCTTGATTACATAGCGCTTAATATGATCGATATTAAGGCGAAAACTACGCCTATGGGAAGGGATGACAATGAGCTCGAACTCTTTTCGGCTTCTTCCGCCGGGGGAGAGAAGTTTGAAGGGAGCAAGAAGGACGCCGCGCAGTGGCTGGTTATGAAAACGGCCCTCCGCAGCGGAAAGGAAGATAAATGACTGCCTTAGGCATCGATCCGGGATACGGCAGGCTTGGATACAGCTTCATAGAGGAAGCAGGCGATGTAATGAAGATAATTTCTTACGGATTGATATCGACCGACAGCAAGCTTGAAAAACCTGTAAGATTTCACCAGATCTATCTCGATCTTGAAAAGCTCATTTCTGAAAAAAAGCCGTCTTTCATTTCGATGGAAAAAATAATTTTTGCCAAGAATGTTAAAACAGCCCTCGAAGTCAGCGAAATCAGGGGAGTAATAATACTCCTCTCTGCTATTCATGGGCTTCCACTCTACGAATTTACGCCGCTGCAGATAAAAATGGCGGTGACCGGCTACGGACGCTCCGGCAAAGAACAGATCAGGAAGGCTGTTGAAATGATCTTTTCAATGCAGGAAATATCCGGTCCGGACGACATCTCTGACGCTCTGGCCATAGGCGTTTGCGGCCTTGGGGCATACAGATACAAAGAAAAAATACGCGAAGCCCGGGCCTAGAAAGCCCGGTTTAACCCATCTTCTTCTTTCTTAAAAAAGCAGGCGTTTCATAATCCTCATGCAGAGGTTCGACGACCCTGTGTATAGACCTGGGCATGTCGCTCCCCTGCAGGGGCTGAGACTGGAGGGTCCTTATCTTTCCATGTTCATGTCGGAGTTCCGACAGGGAAACCACCTTCCTTTCCTCGAAAATATTTTCAGCGGGGATAATATCCCTTTCTTCATCCTTTGCAAGGCTGGATGTGAAATCTGTCGCTATAATTATGATCCTCACCTTGTCTTTCAGGTTCTCGTCCACATTGAGACCGACGATGATTTCAGCGTCATGCCTGCAGTATTCGGCTATTGTTTTAGCGGCTTCATCGTATTCCACCATGCCGAAATCAGGCCCGCCGATTATATTGACAAGCATAGCGCCTGCATTTTTAAACGAGGAATTTTCGATCAGCGGATTTTCAAGGGCGCCCCTTGCCGCGTCTATCGCCCTGTTGTCACCCTGGCCTATTCCGATACCCATTATCGCTTCCCCGCGGTTTGACAGCACGGTCTTCACATCGGCAAAATCGACATTGATTATTCCGACTTCCGTGATTATGCTCGATATTCCCTGTACAGCCTGTTTGAGTACGTCGTCAATTTTATGAAATGCCTGTTTTACACCGGCTTTTCTCTCGATTACTTTGAAGATACGCGAATTGGAGATTACAAGCATCGTATCGACATGCTCTTTTAACCGGGCTATGCCCTGGTAAGCGGTATCGATCCTTCTTTTTCCTTCGAAATCGAAGGGGATCGTTACAACCGCCACCGTCAGGGCGCCAATATCCTTGGCCACCTTGGCAAATATCGGCGCCGCGCCGGTGCCGGTCCCTCCGCCCATTCCCGCGGTAATGAAGACCATGTTCGTTTTATCGAGAAGGGCTCTTATTTCTTCGATGTCTTCCTGAGCCGCCTTTTCGCCGACCTCGGGTTTAGCTCCCGCACCGAGGCCCCTTGTAGAGCGCGCGCCTATCTGGAGCGTTTTTTTGGCAAGGGAATTCCTGAGCACCTGCGCATCCGTATTGACCGCTACAAACTCAACATTTGAAATGCCGTCCTCTATCATCCTGTTTATAGCATTGCAGCCTGCCCCGCCTATGCCGATGACCTTTATCCTTGTAAGAGATTCCTCGCCGTCATACCCGTGAGGCTCTTCCTGATGCCTTTCCTGTTCGTATCTCTCATATGCCATATGTCCCTCCCCTTCCTATGATTTACTGATTCTAAAAAAACTCGTTAAACCATTCCCTGATCCTTTCAACGATCGATTTGAAATTCTTGTCTTCGTCCCTTGAATTTGTAGGGCCGAGCTTTGGCAAATTGTCCTGGGCATACAGCGCCAGACCCACGGCCGTCGAATATACCGGGCTGTCCACAATGTCCTTGAGGCCCTTTATCCCGAGCGGCCTTCCGATCCTGACGGGAAGATTGAATACATTTCCCGCAAGTTCGACTATATAAGGGGTCAGGGCTACGCCGCCTGTCAGGACTATCCCTGCAGCCATGTAATCCTTTTTCCCCGTTTTTATGATCTCCTGGTTTACTAAAGAGAGTATCTCTTCAATCCTGGGTTCGATGATCTCGACGAGCTTTTTTCTTCTCTCGATGACCGGCATCCTTCCGCCCAGGCCCGGAACTTCTATTTCGTCGCTTTCATCGATATATTCGGCAATCGATGCTCCGTATCTTTTCTTGATCTCCTCGGCGGAAACAATCGGGGTTTTCAAGCCGAAAGCTATATCGTTAGTGATATGATTCCCCCCGATGGAGAGTATTCCCGTCTGCCTGGAAGAGCCTTCTTCATACATGACATAATCCGATGTGCCTCCGCCGATATCGATGAGGACCACCCCTAATTCCTTCTCCTCTTCGGTAAGGATCGCCTGGGCGGAGGCTAAGGGTTCGAGTACAATATCGAGGGCGTCGAATCCCGCTTTATTTACGCTTTTAACTATATTATTCACGGATGTAGCCGCTGCCGTTATGATATTAACCATGGCTTCGAGACGGATCCCCGACATTCCGACGGGGTCTTTAATGCCATCCTGGTCGTCAACAATGAATTCCTGGGGTATTATATGCACGACCTCCCTGTCTACCGGAATTACTATTGCCGTAGCCGCGTCGATGACCCTTCTTACATCGGCTTCTGTTATTTCCTTGTTTTTATCGGATACGGCTATTACGCCCTTGCTGTTAATGCCTTCGACATGACCGCCCGAAATGCCGATATAAACGCCTTTTACTTCGTATCCGGCCTGGATCTCGGCCTTTTCTACAGAAGCGGCTATTGAGGCGGCTGTGCTGTCTATATTTATCACAACGCCTTTCCGGAGGCCCTTTGAAGGCGCAATTCCAACACCCATTATTTCGAGATCGTTAGTTTCACCGATCTTGGCAATAACAGTGCAGACCTTGGTTGTTCCAATATCCATTCCGACGACTATTCGGGTATCCAAAGCATCCTCCCTGAAGGAACCGATATCACTCGTAGCCGATAGCGCTGTCCTTATTAATATCAATATATTTTATTTTCAAGCCTTTAGCCCTGATCTTCTCTGCCGTGCTGATTATCTTGTTATAAAGATCCCTGTCGGGAATTGTCTTTCCGGTAAAAAAAGCTGTACCGGCAAGTATTTTTAACACGACAGAACTCACTTCGTTCTTTTTCACAATAATCCTTCCTATTTCGCTCTTTCTATCGAATCCGGACAGATTTTCAAGAAGCGCGAGAATGAAAGCGTCCCCGACAGGCCCGGCCTCAGGAACATCATGGTCGATCTCGATGACCGGCATACCGGGCATAAAGCCCCTGGCTAAAATAAAACCCCGGCTGTCGCAAATCAGGCCCTTGCCCGAACTGCCTTCAATGACCGCGACAGGTATCCTTTCGCAGATCTTTATAAGGACTTTATCGGGGGGAAATAACTCGACTAGCGCCCCCTCGATAAGATAATTTCTCTTGAGGTTGTTTTCCACCTGCCTGAGGTCAAAAGCGAATATGCCTGTTCCGGGCATAAGAGCGGCCGCTTCTATAACGGCATGCGGCGAAAGGAGCTTGTTGCCTTCGACCTGTATTTCAGAAAGAGTCAGTCTGCCCTGCTTTTCAAGCAGGGTGTATATTCCGTAATGAAGCCCAAAGAGGCATGCGGCAAAAAAAACAAATATCATGAATGCCGATAATGCCCTTCCCATTTATGAATCCTGTTTTATCGAACTATCGAGTATCATGACCATCAGCTCGTCGTAGCAGCCTGCCGACCTTGCCATTGCGGGTATATCGCTTGTTTCCGTCATGCCGGGGAGGGTGTTGACTTCCAGGAAAAAGGGATTGCCTTCAGGGTCGATAATAGCGTCAAAACGCGCCACACCGCAGAGTTTCATTTCCCTGAAAGCCTTTTTACAATACCCGCGCACGAGGTCCCCGGTTTCAGGGCTTATCTTTGCCGGCAGTTCGAACTCCGTCAGGCCCTTCGTGTATTTCGCCTCGAAATCATAAAATTCGTTGCCGGATCTGGGGCTGAGTATCGGCAGGACGATAACCCTGTCGCCCATTCCGGCCACCCCTACCGTTATTTCTTTTCCGGTTATATATTTTTCAGCGTATGAATCGGGGTATTTGCCCATATGAGAGCCTATCCTGGCCCTGTAATCCGATTCGTCTTTGATAAGAGATACTCCGATGCTGGAACCTTCCATTGAAGGTTTGAGCACGAACGGAAAACCTATTTCGGATTTGATTTTTCCAAGGCAATCGAGGGGATAGGAACTGTCGATGCATACAAACGGGGGCACCGGTATGCCGTTCATTATGAATATCTTTTTGGATATGATCTTGTCCATGCCTATGGCGCTTCCCAGGATGCCGGAACCTGTGTACGGGATATTCAGGTATTCGAGGACGCCCTGGACCGCGCCGTCCTCGCCGTATTTTCCATGCAGGATATTGAAAGCTATATCTATGCCGGCCCTGGCAAGAGTATTTACCAGGTCTCTATCCGCATCGATCTTGACCGCGGAGAGACCCATTTTGACGAGTGAATTGTAAACATTTTCACCGGAACGCAGTGATATTTCCCTTTCAGAAGAAAGACCGCCCATGATCACGCCGATCTTTTTATCCTTGTAGCGTTCGATATCTTCGTCAAGCCTCATCCGATTCCCCTCTGCAAAATAATAAAAAAAGATAACATGCCAAAATAAACATTTAGATTATCTCTTTTTTTTTTGTTTCTGTCAATAGTTTTAGCCTTAATATTCATAATAGTAGTAAAAATAAACCTACTATTTTTTCAAATTAAAAGCGGTCTTCCCGCCCTGTTTGAAAGAAAGGCGCAGATATTGCCGATAATTTAATTTGACAAACCGGTGTATTTGGTTAATTATATACTTGAGCACGGCAAATGGAGGGCTTTTTCTATGAAAAACCTCAGGTTTCTTGCTTTATCCTCGATACTTCTGAGCGCATTAACAGCCTCCTGTGCTTTCAACATATTTTCGGTTTTTAACCCGACAGATCCTTCCGGGGTGTCCGACCCGAACACCCTCGTTGCAATGGGGGATGATTATCTGGCCAGCTTGGAGTACACCAACGCTTTCAACTGCTACTCCAGGGCGATGAGCCTGGCCCCTAAAAATTCGAGGGCGATCGACGGCGCATGCACATCTTTCCTCTATATGAGGGTCCCGATGACCAACCTCATAATGGCAATGGTTTCCTCGAGCTTCTCCATTAACGGATGGCAGAATGCCATTTACGCCTCGGCCGCGTATATCCATACTAATCTTTACAAGATAATCAGCGGGCAGGCCGACGGCGTGATACCCGCAAACGATGTGAACGTAAATCTCAATTTTTATTTTTTCAACCAGATTTACGCGATATTCTTTTCCGTCGATACGGATAACGACGGCAATGTCGTGAACGACCCGAACGACCTGATATCGATAGACACAAGCTATAATGTGAATGAAAATCCGCCGCTGGTAAATGCGATAAACGACATTGGTAAATTTAATTCAGCCGGGCCGGGCTTGAATCCGATACAGGCCTTAAACATAATTCCTGTTTCTGCGGCATTAAGCCTTAAATACACATCTTTTACCAACGACCAGGCCCAGGACCTAGTCGCAAGCAATAATGTGATCAACGGCCTGGCGACGTCGCAGGCGAAACAGGAATTCATACAGATAACAAGCGCTTTTACATCTGGCATGAATAACATCAATACCCTTTTCAACAGTGTAAATGTTGCTCTGCCATTTCCTTTAACAGGCACTCTTTTTGATTTCACTAATTATTTTCAACTTACAGGGGCGTTTGGTTATGCAGGGGTTACCGGATGGATTACATACCCTTCGCCTCCGGCTGCTATTGATGAACTTACACCATGCTTCCAGGGTCCGAATGGCGCGGGTTATAACTTTCATTCTCTTTCATCGTATATAGCGTTCACAAATGATTTGATACAATCAGGGGTTACGGATCCCGGAACACTTGCTCTCAATATGCCGAATGTTACGCAGGCTAATATGGTCATCTTTATTGCGGCATATTTCGGGCTTCCGAATCCACCGCTGCCATGAGGGGGCTTACTTGAGGATCCTGCTTTTATCATTCTTTGCTGCCTGCCTCCTGTCTTTGCCGGCGGCTTTTCTCCTGGGCGACTCTTCCACGGAAGTGAAGCCGCAGCCCCCGGTGGATATAATTGCTACGGGCGGGGCGGGGATAACAAGCTACGACAAGTACGGCATGCTTTTCATGAACCCTGCGGCCTTCGCGCTCTATGATGATCTTATGGTATCCATCCTGCGCGCGGGCGTGTCCGCCAATTACGATCTGTATAATTATTACAATATTTACAACACCCTTTCCCGGAACGGGCAGAATTTTGCCGCGCTGAGCCCGGCGCAATGGAACAGCCTTGTCAATGCAAAAGCCGAGTTAGGGGCGGTGGGGCCTTTGGCGGTCGGATTTCTCTGGCAGGGCGTCGGAATACTTTTTTATAATGAAATGCAGACCTCCCTTGCGGCAAAACAGGACGCGGGGCTTCCATACTTCGATTACGACAGCTATCTCGATTTTACATGCCTGGCCGGCTGCGGGTTTAAGATCCCCATACCGGTATTCCTGGGAAAATTTACAGAGGTTTATGCAGGCATATCTGTTAAATATATAAACAGGATAGAGTATCAGGATCCCAGGATGAGCCTTCTGGAAGCCTACGATACGGCGCTAAGCTTTGCGGATTTCAGCAGGGGATTCGACTGGGGCCAGGCGATAGGTTCTGACGCCGGTCTGCTCCTGAAAAGCGAAGACCTCGCCCTGGGCCTGGTCATAAGGGACTGGTTCGGCACACAGTTCTCATGGCGCGAATATTCCTTTAACGGGCAGCCGGTAGACAGCCCGACAAACGTGCCTTCTACATACTGGTCCCCCGAACTCGACGCAGGATCGAGCTACAGAATAAAGTCAGTGCTGCCGAAGTATTTACTCGGGGACCTGACTTTTTATTTCGACCTCGATAATATTGCGGATTTCACGCAGGATTTTTTCCTGAAGGTAAGGATGGGAGCCGAACTCGACGCTTTTTCATTCCTGAAACTGCGGGCCGGAATTTACGAGGGTTATCCGACAGCCGGGTTCGGTCTTGTTTTCCCTGTCATCACGGTAAATTTCGCTTATTATACACAGGAGCTCGGGGAGCTTCCGGGGAGCGAACCTGAGCAGGAATTCATACTGGAAATGGATGTAATATTTTAGCTTGAGAAACGGAAAAAGTAAGAATGGAGGTATAATATGGCCGATGCGGAATTCAGTTTCAGAACGGAAGGAGCGGTAGGGATCCTGGGCATCAAAGGGTCTCTCGACGCCCATTCGACTCCACAGTTCGACAAGCAGATAAAGGGTTATCTCGCTAAATCGAACAGGATAGTCATCGACATGCAAAATGTGGATTATATTGCGACTGCCGGGCTGGGCGTTCTCATCGCTTCTTTTAACGATGCTAAATCAGCCGGGGGCAATATCATTATTTCAGGCATGTCGGAAAAAATAAGGCACGTTTTTGAAACCATGGGATTCACGAAGGTTTTAACCATTGCAGATTCAGTGGCCAAAGCCGTTACCATGTTTAAATAAGACAGCATGCTTTCTAAATTAATACTTAATATACAGGGAGAACTCGCCAACCTGGGAAAGATAAGGGCTTTTGTCACGGAATACGCCGGGAAGATAGGTTTTAAAGGCATCGAACTCGGAGAGATCGAGATGGCTGTCGATGAGCTATGCACCAATATCATCAAGTATTCCTATTCCCCGGATCCCGATATCCCCCCCGGGAAGAGGGACATTGAAATTGAAGTTGAAGAAATCGAAGATAAAGGCATTTCAATATCGGTTAACGACAGGGGCAAGCCTTTCGACCCGAACAGGGTTCCGGCGGTGGATCTGGACGAGCATCTCGCGGAAATGAAAACACATGGCCTGGGGATCTACACAATGAAAAACTATATGAATAAAATGATCCATGAATACAGGGAAGGCCGGGGTAATACGATCACTATGATAAAGTATCTAAAATGAGAAACAGGCGGGTGTGTATTCCGTCTGCCCATATCTTGCTTTTTTATTATCTTTAATATAATCTGAATGCCCGCCGGTTAGGCGGGAAGAAATGATCAGGCCGGTTAAAGATTATGAAATCAGAAAATATTTTCAGGGTGCTGGCTTTCGGCGATGTTATCGGTGATATTGGCAGGAAAGCTTTTGCCCTGTCTATCAACAGGCTGAAAGTGAAGCTTATGCCCGATCTTGTCGTATTGAACGGAGAGAATTCGGCCCACGGCTTCGGCATCACGCGCCAGGTGGCGGGACAGCTGCTCGATACGGGCGTGGATGTTATAACTACGGGCAACCATGTCTGGCAGAAAAAAGAGGTATTCGAGTTTATTGATACGATCCCCAATCTTCTCCGCCCCATAAATTACCCCCCCAAAACGCCCGGACATGGCTCCTTCATTTACGAGGTGAACGGCCTGAAGGCGGCTGTTATCAATGCCATGGGAAGGATATTCATGGACCCGATAGACGATCCTTTCCAGAGCGTCGACAGGGAAATAGAAAGGCTTAAAAAAGAGGGCGTAAAAATTATTTTAGTCGATTTCCATGCCGAAGCGACAAGCGAAAAACAGGCTTTCGGATGGTATTTCGACGGCAGGCTGAGCGCAGTCTGGGGCACTCATACGCATATACAGACAGCGGACGAGAGGATACTTCCGAAAAAGACCGCTTATATTACGGACATAGGCATGTGCGGGTCGATCGACTCTGTAATAGGCATGAAAATTGATGAATCCTTTAGAAAGGTCATCCAGCACCTGCCTGTCAGGTTTTCACCCGAAGACAGGGGCGCGATTGAGATCCAGGGCGTCATCATCGACATCGACAGGAACACCGGAGAAGCGGTTCTTATCAGCAGGATAAAAGAAGCAATCTAATCGAGCTGCGAAATTACGAACTTCGCGATATCTTCGCTTCCGGAATGCAGCTTAAGACTCTTCAGGTTCTTTTTATACTCGTCGAGAATTCCTGTATTAAGAACCTGATCAAGCACCCTGAAAAAGGCTTTTTCACCGGGCGTATACCACCCAACCTTGTTTTCAATGCAGAAATCTATATTGGGCTTTTCAGGCGGCGCAGCGTAATGGGTGAAGATTATCGGGTTATCCATGAAGAGGGCCTCGAATGTAGTCGAAGCTCCTGCCTTGGCGATATTTAGATCGGATATCGAAAGCAGCTCGTTCATACTTGTGGTAAACCCGATCGGAATAAGGTTCGTAGCGGACGGGGTATCTTTTTTAAGCTTTTCAAGCACGTTCTTCAGCTTCTCGTTCTTGCCGCATACCGCGATGATATTGAGAGGCAATCCCTTTTTATACATTTTTATCATGAAGTTTCCGATATTGCTGATCCCCTGGCCGCCGGCCGTCGTAAGTACGGTTTTATAAGCAGGATTGATATTATATTCTTTCCTGATCTCTTCCCTGGTCCTTGTCTGGTTGAAGAATTTCTGATTGACAGGGAACTGGAATATCTTTACCCTGTCGGGATTGACCTTGCGCCTGGTCAGCATCTGTTTTGCCCTTTCCGATGATACAAGGATAAAATCCGCACCCCTGTCTGCCCAGACGGAATAGCCGCAGAACGGGTCCGTTACAAAGCCTATCACTTTTATAGGCAACTTCAGCCAATCCCTAGCCATGCTTGAAGCGGGAAGGCAGTAAAACTGGGTTGACACTATCATATCGGGCTTATATTCGCTAATATATTTAGTCCCCTTTTTCTTAACCTCGGCAAGCATCGTATTGAGGTATGTCCTCGGGTTTAAATGGAAGAATTCGATCAGGGCATAGACTGTCCTTGCCACAATAGGGTGGGCAAGGGCGTAATCCCATACTCCCTTCATAACACGGTCGTTGGTCAGCGCCCCCGATTCCTTGAAGAAATCGACAACATCCATTTTAAACCTGCCGGGATAGAGCTTTTCTATCGCATCTCTGATAGCCAATGCAGGCATTTTATGGCCTGCGCCTGCTTCCAGCATAGTGAATAAAATCTTTTTCTGTTCATTCATATTCAATCCTTAAGTTGAAAATTTCAAGCTGAAAATTAATGTGAAAAATAATCGAGGGCGTCTTTTTTACTGCCGCAAATCTGGACGAAATCAAGGAGATTGCTCAATTTAAAGAGCTGGACAATATTTTCATGGGGATTGATGATGCAGATCTTTTTTTCCTTCATCATGGCAGCTTTTACAGTCATGGCAAACAGGCCCAGACCAATAGAATCGATCCATGGGACATCGCCGAGTTCAAATATAAACCTGTAACCGTTAAGTTTGATCTTTTCTTTTATAAATTTACTGACATCCTCAAGAAAGAAAAAAATCATTTCTCCGGAAGGTTTAACAATACAGATACCGTCTTCTTCGTAAAATTCGACCCTGTTCATTAAAAAAAACCTCGATTAATATTAAGTTTATCCGTATTTTCAAAGACTGTCAAGAAACAATATACAGGAAGGAGCGGCTGATTTGAAAAAAAACCGTTTTTTATATATAATAATAGATTAGAATATTATCCGCCGGAGGATACAATGACCATTACCGATATCCTGGGTTATTTGGCTGCAATAGGCACGACAAGCTCGTTCCTTCCCCAGGCTTACAAAGTGTATAAAACAAAAAAGACGGAAGACCTGTCTCTCGGAATGTTTCTGTTTTTCTGCCTTGGGACGATGTTATGGCTGATTTACGGCCTGCTTTCCAGAGCTTATCCCGTCGCAATCGCAAATCTTGTAACATTCATATTAGCGTCATATATATTATATATGAAAATCAGGAACATGAAAACCGGTAATTAGAACTGCCCCGCATCTTTTCTTGACTGTGAAGGCTTATTTAATTATATAATAGTAGAGTCTATAATATGGTTTTCTATCCAAGGAGGCTATTATGAAAATCTCTTCGGCATTGGCGGGTTTGATTGCAATGTTTATTCTGGCAGGATGTTCTGCTTATGAATACAAGGCAAATATTAAGCAGGCGGATTTAATCGGCGGCAAGCCCGATGCAAATTACGGATATATATACGGGGTATACGGTTATACTGTGAAGAGCCCTCTTTTCTTCGCGCATGAGCCTTACCTGAGTCTTGATATCGTGTCGAAGTCTGCTGATAAAGGACATGAATATTTCATATCCCTTACTGACGATAAAGGCTACTTTTTCCTGAACCTGCCTCCGGGCGATTATACCCTTCACAGTATAATCCTTAATATGCAGGGTCTTGATTATGATTCCGTCGTTGTCGATAAGGATTTTACAGTTTCGCCGGGATTGGTTTTTTATTTTGGAAATATTAAGACCAAGTTCCTGTATAACACCCAGCCTTTCGTATGGTGGGGCATAAAATCAGTCGATGACCAGTTCGCTTCGGACGCAAATGAACTGACAAAGGATTTTTCCGGGATACAGGCTGCAAACCTCTTCAACGGGTATGCTTCATTAGGTTCAACTATAAAGCCGTTTGAAAAGGCCGATTATTTTGTAAAAGGCGGGCAATCTCTCCCGATGCGCTGAACCGGCTTGCAATAAAAACAGATAAATTTCCCTGATGCCAGTAAAAGCATCAGGGATTTTTTTGTTGCTATTTGACATTAGCCTCCTCTTTTCGTATATTATCCAGAAATATATTTGATTAATATTGGAGGATTAACATGGCTAAATTAGGCGATTATCTGAAAACAGAGGATTTCAAAAAAGAGAAACATGTCCCTGTTATCGAAGGCATTTCCGGAGTTAAAAGCGGCGTTCCGTTTACCGTCAATGTTACCGTAGGAAAGGAAATTCCCCATCCCAACACGACCGAGCATTATATCTCCTGGATCAAGCTGTATTTTATGCCCGACGGCGGTAAATTTATTTACGAAGTCGGCTCCAGCATCTTTTCCGCCCATGGGGCTTCTGCGGATGGCCCGAATAAAGGGCCGGTTTATTCGAATTCCACAGCTTCTTTTAATATTAAACTTGATGTTCCAGGGAAACTTATTGCCGAGAGCTGCTGCAACATCCATGGACTATGGGAATCCAGCGCAGATATAATTTTTTGAAAGAGATGCGGCTTCGTGACAGGAAAGAAGCCGGAATTTTACTTGCCGGAAAGCTGAAAAAATACGGGGGCAGGAGTGATGTTTTAGTTCTTGCCCTCCCTCGAGGCGGTGTTCCGGTAGCTTTCGAGGTATCGAGGGCTCTGAAACTCGCCCTTGATGTGTTTCCTGTCAGGAAGTTAGGCGCTCCGGGCAATCCTGAACTTGCGATGGGCGCTATAACCCGGGGCGGGATTATTGAACTTAATGAAGATGTAATATCAGCCCTCGGGATTGACAGGACGGCTATTGATAAGGTTGTCCGGTCTGAGCGCATGGAGCTTGCAAGACGTGAAAAGCTTTACAGCGGCAATTCACCGGCGCATGAAATAAAAGGCAAAACAATAATTATTATTGACGACGGGCTTGCAACGGGGGCTTCGATGAAAGCCGCTGTCAAGGCGCTTAGAATCCTCGGAGCTTCAATGATAATCGCCGCGGTTCCCGTAGCTCCGGCTTCCGCTTTTATGGAGCTTTCGCAAACCGCCGATGAGGCGGTCTGCCTGAAGGCTGCGGATAATTTTTCATCGGTAGGGGAATGGTATGCTGATTTTACACAGACGACCGATGAAGAGGTTATCGAGTTAATGGAAGAATCAATAAAACCGGGGATGTGAGGTTCTTATGGGTTTGAAGAAGCAGGGTCTTTATGACCCTGAATTTGAGCATGACTCCTGCGGCGTCGGGTTTATTTGCAACATTGGCGGCGCAAGATCTGCGGGCATCGTCAGAAACGGCTTGCAGATACTCGGCAGGCTTGCCCACAGGGGCGCTACTGGCGCTGACCCTAAAACCGGCGACGGGGCAGGCATTCTCATTGGTATCCCTCATGCCTTTTATAACAGGGCCTGCGCATCTCTCGATATAAGGCTGCCTGCGCGGGGAGAATACGGAACAGGGATTGTCTTTTTACCTGATGATGAAGAAGAAAAGAAGGTTTGCAAGAATATTTTTGAAAAGATATTGATCGAAAATAATCTTAAGCTCCTCGGATGGCGGAAAGTTCCCGTCGATGATTCTCAAATAGGCGAATACGCGAAAAAAACCGAACCCTCGATCGAGCAGCCGTTTATCATTATGGGCAACAGGCATGACCATATGAAAACAACTTCGGCAGACGGCTTGAGGTTCGAAAGGAAACTTTACCTGGCGAGGAAATTGATCGAGAATACTGTCCGGTCTTCAAAATTGGAAAGAAAAAGTTCGTTCTATATTACAAACCTGTCAAGCAGAACAGTCATTTACAAAGGCCTTCTTAAACCGTCTCAATTAGAACAATTCTACAGGGACCTGGGGGAGCCGGATATCGACAGCGCTATATGCCTGGTCCATTCAAGATACAGTACGAATACTTTCCCGTCATGGGAGCTTGCCCAGCCGTTCCGAAGGCTGGCTCATAATGGAGAGATAAATACTATCCGCGGTAATATAAATTCAATGAAATCCATGGAAAATCTTCTTGAAAGCCCTCTTTTCGGGGATAATTTAAAAAGACTGATGCCGATTATAACACCGGGAGGAAGCGATTCGGCATGCCTTGATAACGTGCTGGAATTTCTGTCGATGTCGGGAAGAACATCTGCCCATTCAATGATGATGATGATCCCTCCGGCCTGGGAAAACAATAAATTCATGGATAAAAAGACAAGGGATTTTTATAGTTACCATGCATGCCTGATGGAACCATGGGACGGCCCCGCGGCAGTTGCTTTTACTGACGGAAGATACCTGGGAGCAGTCCTTGACAGGAACGGCCTGAGACCGGCAAGGTACATAATAACAAAAAGCGGCAATATCATAATGGCTTCGGAAGTCGGGGTGCTCGATATCCCCCCTGAAGACATTCTGCAGAGCGGAAGGCTGACGCCCGGAAAGATGCTCCTGATAGATATGGAAGCCGGGGAGATCATAGGGGATCAGGCCCTGAAAAAACAGCTGACGTTAAATAATCCTTACGGGCATTGGCTCAAGGAAAATATGTCCTCCATTGAAAAATCGAAGGAAGTATATCAAGCCGGTCATAGCCCCGGCACTTTGACACTTCTCAAGGCATTCGGCTATACCCTGGAAGATCTGAGGACAGTTCTGAAACCGATGGCGGAAAATGCCCAGGAAAGCGTGGGTGCAATGGGGAATGATACGCCTCCGGCGGTGCTCTCGAGGAAAAGCCAGCTGTTTTATAACTATTTCAAGCAGCTCTTTGCCCAGGTCACGAATCCTGCCATTGACCCAATCCGCGAGGAAATTGTAATGAGCCTTGAAAGCTACCTTGGTCCGAAATTCAATATCCTTGAAGAATGCTCCCGTAACTGCTCCCGTATCAGGATTGATTCCCCTGTACTTACCGATGAACATATAGAGTCTATAGCCGGCCTTGATAAGGAAGGTTTAAAAGCAAAGAGGATATGCTTATTATTCGATATAAAATCCTCGAACAACTTAATAAAAACGCTTGATAATATCTGCAAGGAAATATTGGATTCGATCTGCAGCGGATTTTTTTATTTTATTTTAAGCGACAGGGAGATAGGACCCGACCAGGCCGCAATACCGGCGCTACTGGCGCTCGGATATATCCATCGCTTCCTTATGGTATCCGGGAAAAGGGCTGGCGCAAGTCTGATCATCGAAAGCGGAGAAGTCAGGGAAGTCAATCATTTCGCGCTCCTGCTTGCTTTCGGAGCCGATTGTGTAAATCCTTATATGGCTTATGAAGCGCTGAGGTACATGGTTAAAGAAAAGGATCTGAAAACGGTAAGCCCGGCGGATGCCATTCATAATTATATGAAAGCTGTGAACAAGGGTCTCATGAAAGTCCTTTCCAAGATGGGCATATCCACCCTCCGGAGCTACAGGGGCGCGGGTATTTACGAAGCCCTCGGACTGTCTGACGATATCATCGAAAAATGCTTCCCGGGAGTTTCATCCAGAATAGGCGGCATAGGATTCGACACTGCCGCGGATGAAGCCTTATCAAGGCACAGGGATGCGTTTCCCCTGAGGGATGAGTTCAATACTGCGCTACTTTCCATAGGCGGCGTTTATCAGTGGAAAAAGGACGGCGAAACCCATCTCTGGAACCCGGAAACCATAGCGGCCCTCCAGGATTCTGCCAGAAATAATGATTATGAAAAATTCAAGGTGTTTTCAAAACTTGTAAACGATCAAGCGAAAAATCCCGTGACGCTGCGGTCTTTACTGAAATTTAAACCCGGTAATCCCATAGGGCTCGAAGAGGTGGAAAGCGCAGATGATATAATGAAAAGGTTTGCATCGGGAGCGATGAGTTTCGGCTCGCTTTCAAAAGAGGCTCATGAGACTATCGCCATAGCCATGAACAGGATATGCGGTAAATCGAATACGGGAGAAGGCGGCGAGGATCCTGAAAGATTCAATCCTCTTCCGGGCCGGGGAATGGACAGCAGGAGAAGCGCCATCAAGCAGGTGGCATCGGGAAGGTTCGGTGTAACGACGAATTATCTGACAAACGCCGATGAGATCCAGATCAAAATCGCCCAGGGAGCGAAACCCGGTGAAGGCGGACAGCTTCCGGGACACAAAGTAAGCGCCGATATCGCGAAAACCAGGTATACTATGCCCGGAGTGACCCTGATATCCCCGCCTCCCCACCATGATATCTATTCCATAGAAGATCTTGCACAGCTTATTTTCGATCTGAAAAACACGAACCCGGAAGCCAGGATAAGCGTCAAGTTAGTGTCGGAGGCCGGCGTAGGGACGGTGGCCGCCGGCGTCGCCAAGGGCAAGGCAGGTATGATACTCGTATCGGGCGGAGATGGAGGAACAGGAGCTTCTCCCTGGAGTTCCATCAGGAATGCCGGCATGCCATGGGAACTTGGAATTTCCGAAACGCATCAAACCCTTGTAATGCATAACCTTAGAAAAAGCGTGAGGCTGCAGACGGACGGACAGCTCAGGACGGGAAGGGATGTTGTCATTGCGGCAATACTCGGAGCCGATGAATTCGGCTTCGGCACCGCTATTCTTGTATCCATCGGATGCATTATGCTCCGGCATTGCAACCTTAACAACTGTTCCGTCGGGATAGCTACCCAGGATGAAAGACTGAGGAAAAGGTTTAACGGAAGGCCGGAAAATATAACCTGCTTTTTAAAATTTGTCGCGGAGGAAACAAGGGAGATAATGGCCGGGCTCGGCATAAGAAAAATAGAAGATCTTACAGGCAGGACGGAACTCCTCGATGTCAACAGGGAATTATTGACAGGTAAAACAAAGGATCTTGATTTCACAAGGATCCTTTATAAACCTGAAGCTCCCGCGATTCTCCGCGGCGAGCCTGAAAATGATCCGGCGGTCCTTGACATTGAATTAATAAAAGCATCGGGTCCCGCTTTGAAAAAATCCGAAAAGGTGAAAGGAGAATTTGATATCAGGAATTCCGACAGGGCCGTCGGCGCCATGCTGTCGGGACGGATCTGTAAAATATTCGGAGAAAAGGGGCTGCCTGATAATACAATAAATTTTAAGTTTACCGGCGCCGCGGGCCAGAGCTTCGGGGCATGGCTTGTGAAAGGAGTGACTTTTGAACTTGAAGGCCTCGCAAACGATTATGTCGGAAAAGGACTGTCCGGAGGCAGATTAATAATCAGGCCTAATAGGAAAAGCGATTACAAGACCGAGGAAAATATTATTATCGGAAATACGACTTTTTACGGTGCGATAAGCGGAGAAGCCTATATTGCTGGAATTACAGGAGAGCGTTTCTGCATCAGGAATTCAGGCATTAACGCTGTCGCCGAGGGCGCCGGGGACCACGCATGTGAATATATGACGGGAGGCAGGGTTGTCATTCTTGGGAAGACTGGAAGAAATTTCGGCGCCGGGATGTCCGGCGGCATAGCTTATATCTATGATCCCGATAAGCATTTCAAAGACAACTGCAACCTTGATATGATAGAATTAGCGGAAATCGGGGAAGATGACATTAAAATTATAGGCAGGATGATCCGCAGCCATGTTAAATATACGGGAAGCGCATATGCTAAAAATATTCTTGATGAAATCGTCCAGGCAGGCCGTTCTTTCGTGAAGGTCCTGCCGCTAGAATATAAGAAGCTCCTTGAAGCCGGAAAAGCTTCACAAAAGCTCGACATTGAGGGGGATTCCGATGGGTGATCCAAGCGGTTTTTTAAAATCCGGGAGAAAGAAAGCCGGGCACAGGCCTGTTTCAGAACGAATAAATGATTATAAAGAAGTAAATATAGCCAGGACGATGGAGGAATCGGGGGAGCAGGCTTCGCGCTGCATGGATTGCGGTACTCCTTTCTGCCACTGGGGATGCCCGGTCGGGAATTATATACCGGAATGGAACGATTCAGTATTTGAAAAACAATGGACGAGGGCTGCGGATCTTCTGCATGCCTGCAATAATCTGCCTGAGATGACAGGAAGGCTCTGTCCGGCGCCTTGCGAATACTCATGCGTGCTTGGCATTAATGATGATCCTGTTACGATAAGGGAAAATGAACTCGATATAATCGAGCATGCATTCCAGGCAGGCTATATCAAAGCCTCTCCGCCGGAAAAGAGGACAGGAAGGAAAGTGGCTGTAATAGGTTCGGGTCCGGCCGGCCTCTCATGCGCAGCACAGCTGAATATGGCGGGACACGAAGTGACGGTTTATGAAAAAGATAATAAGGCCGGGGGACTCCTCCGTTACGGCATTCCGGATTTCAAGTTAGAAAAGCATATAATTGACAGGCGGCTCGATCTGTATGTCGGGGAAGGTATCAAGTTTGTAACAGGGGTCACGGTCGGCAAAGATATCAAGGCGGCAGATCTTCTTACGAGCTTTGACTCCGTATGCCTGGCCTGCGGTTCAGGAGAGCCAAGGGACCTGAAGATAGAGGGAAGAGATCTCGAGGGCATCCACTTTGCAATGGAATACCTGGCACAGTCGAACAGGAGGATCTCGGGTGAAAATACCGGAGATGAAAAACTGATAGACGCCGCCGGTAAGAGAGTGGTTGTTATCGGGGGCGGAGATACCGGTTCTGACTGCATAGGGACTGCAAACCGTCAGGGCGCCGCCAAGGTAACCCAGCTTGAGCTTTTACCTATGCCGCCGGGAGAGAGGCCGGAGAAATATCCCTGGCCGCTATATCCGATGATTTTAAAGCAGACGACAAGCCATGAAGAAGGGGCGGATAGGCAATGGGGCGTCTCGACGGTAAAATTCGCCGGCGATAAAACTGTTAAAAGTTTGCGCTGCGTTAAGGTTGATAAAGACTGCAGGGAAATAAAAGGCAGTAATTTTTCAATAGACGCAGACCTTGTTCTCTTAGCAATTGGATTTGCCGGCCCTGTTTATAAAGGCCTGATAGAGGACATGGGTCTTGAACGCGACGGGCGGGGAAACGTTAAGACGGGTAATGATTTTATGACAGGCATAAAAAACGTTTTCTGCGCCGGCGACATGAGAAGGGGGCAGTCTCTTATAGTATGGGCGATATCAGAGGGCCGGAAGGCAGCCCATTTCATAGACCTTAATCTCATGGGCAGGACAGGCCTGCCGGTTATCTGACCTTAGGGCACTTCTAATAACTGCCCCTTTGGGGCAGCAAGGAAGTGCCCATAGGGCGGAATTATTAGATTCATTATTAAGTTCGTATTCTAAAAATCTAGTTTTTGGCCCTAAGGGAACCACCCTTAAGAACGCGGTTCAAACTTCCTGTCTTATAGCCTTCCAGCTCAAGGGCAACATAAATAAACCCGAATGATTTTAAAACCGCCGAAATTTCATCCATTTTTTTCAGGTCAAGGATCTTGAATCTCTCTTCGGGACTTATCTCGATCCTTGCAATTTCGCCATGACTGCGAACCCTGAATTGAATAAAGCCGATTTTTCTAAGGAAGCTCTCTGATTTTTCCACCCGGAGAAGCTTTTCTTTTGTAATGTTCTCCCCATATGGTATTCTTGAAGCAAGACATGCATAAGCGGGCTTATCCCAGGTCGGAAGGCCTGCTGTTTTAGATAATTCCCGTATTTCAAGCTTTGTCAGGCATGCTTCGCGCAGGGGGCTTTTTATGCCTAATTCTTCAAGGGCCTTCCGGCCCGGCCTGTAATCGGAAAGATCATCGTAATTGGAACCGTCAAGAACAATATCTATTCCAATTTCAGCGGCTTTTGCGCTGATATGGGAGAATTCCATCTTTTTGCAATGATAGCACCTGTCGGGCGGATTCCGGAGGATCTCCGGGTCCTCGATATCGTCAGTTATAAGGTAATGTTTAATCCCGATCCGGGAAGCTATATCTTTAGACTCTTCGATTTCGCTCCGGGGGTTCATTGCAGAGACAATAGTTATTGCCGCGGAAGAGGTTCCCAGGACGTCGAAGCATACCCTGCAGAGGAAAGAGCTGTCGACTCCGCCGGAAAAGGCCACGGCAGCCTTTCCGTATGATTTTACAAGGGACAGGAGATTTTTATATTTATCATTCAATGTCATTGCTGCATGCTCCATTATTGATATAATAATTATAACATATATGTAGCATATTGGCGAGAAGAGACGGATCTGTTTGATTTGTCTATTTTGCATTTTTCTATTATAATCTTCTTCTTTTTATATGCCGAGAGTTCCTGCCGGGTTTAACTAAAGCGGGGTGCCGATGAAAAATATAATTGAACTTAAAAATATAAATTACGGATACGGGGGAAGCAGGGCCCTGAAAAATTTAAACCTTGAAATAGAGGACGGAGGATCTGTTGCAATTATCGGCCCGAACGGAAGCGGGAAATCCACCCTCCTTAAGATAATAAACGGCATAATCTTTCCCGATTCCGGAGATTATCTTTATAACGGGGAGATAGTGGATTCAAAGAAATTAAGCGATAAGTCATTTTCCAAAAAATTTCATAAGAGCCTCGGCTTTGTTTTTCAAAATTCTGACGCCCAGTTATTCTGCCAGAATGTCTTTGAAGAGATAGCTTTCGGACCCAGGCAGATGCAGCTTCATGAAGACGATGTGAATATCAGGGTAAAGGACTGCATGGATATGCTCGGGATAGAGAACCTGAAGCACCGTGAACCATATCATCTGAGCGAAGGCGAGAAAAAGAAAGTCGCTATAGCGGCAGTCCTCGCCATTAATCCCGATGCGCTTGTTCTCGACGAGCCTCTCGACGGGCTTGACCCCAGGACAAAGAGATTTATGAAGGAGCTGATTAAAAGCCTCAATAAAGGCGGGAAGACAATCATCTGTGCGACGCATGAATTCGAGTATATCGAAGGGATATTTGAGAGAACTGCCGTTCTATCAGAAGACCATGAATTGATCAGGACAGGAAAATCCGGAGAAATATTATCCGATACCGCGTTTCTTGAAAAGCATAATTTAAAATAACAACGGAGGATCAATGAAAAATCTTTTAATTATTTTCTTGCTTGCATTACCGGCAATGGTTTTAGCTGATGAAACCCTTATAGACGCCGCTACAAACGGTGATGTTGCCTATCTTACTAATTTCGACGGAGATATTAACCAGCCTCTCGATACGCAGGGAGGGACGGCTTTGATCTGGGCGGCCGCTTCGGGACAGAACAATGCGGTGAAAGTATTGATCTCGAAAAAAGCCGATATAAACTTTGCAGACAGGAAAGGCTGGACGGCTTTAATTTCAGCGGCCAGCATCGGCCGGACAAAGGTTGTCAAAACCCTGATAGCGGCAAAAGCCGATGTCAACCTGGTTAATAATGACGGTCTTACGGCATTAATGTCGGCAGCTTTAAACGGTTTTACCGATATTGTCGGGGCCTTGATTCATGTTCCCGGTATTCAGATTAACACCAGAGATAAATACGGAGATACAGCTTTATTGTTCTCGATAAAAGGAAAACATGAGCAATCTTTTAAAGTATTGATGGTAGCTCCGGGAGTGGAAGTTAATGCCTCAGATACAAACGGGGTTAACGTACTGATGTGGGCGGCCGGTTCAGGGCAGACAGCCGCTGTCAAGCTATTGATCGCTAAAAAGGCAGAAGTCAATAATGCCGATAATTCCGGCTGGACAGCTCTGCTTCTGAGCGTAAAAAACGGGTTCGCCGATCCCGCTATTCTTTTGATTTCTCATGGGGCCGATATAACTGCAGCCGATAAAGACGGTGATACGGTTTTAATGTGGGCTTCATACAGCGGCCTTGCAGAAGCTGTAAGAATATTAATCGCCCGCGGCGCCGATGTAAATGCCTCTAATAAAAACGGTAAAACAGCATTGTCTTACGCAGAGGGGAAAGGCAATAGCATTATAATCAATCTTTTGAAAAAAGCCGGCGCAAAGGAGCCGGCAGGGGCTTCAGAAACCAATCAGTAAAGAGGGTATTATTCACCGCAGAGACCGCGCACTTGGAGATAAAAGCTACCAGGGAGACGTAAACACAAAGGATAAATTCGGCAATACGGCTTTAATTCTGGCAGCCAAATATGGCAATATAGATGAAATCAGCATATTGATCGATTCGAAGGCTGATGTTAACACAGGGGATAATAACGGATGGACAGCCTTGATGGTTGCCTCACAGGGAGGTTATACCGATATAGTAAAAAAGTTAGTTGAAACCGGGGCAAACGTAAATTATGTTAATAAAAACGGAAAAACGGCTTTAATGTCAACTGTTAATATAAATATTGTTAAATATTTAATTGCCTCTGGTGCTGATATTGATGCGACGGATATTTTCGGTGATACGGCCTTGATATGGGCGGTCGTTTATGGCCGGCCCGAAGAAATAAAAACATTGATTGAAGCTAATGCAAATCTAAATAAAATTGATATGAATGGATGGACAGCTTTATCATACGCTAATTTTTTGGAAACCATCGATATAATTAATATTTTAGAAGATTCAAAGGCAAAATAGATGCATTCGAAACTTTCAGCTTGCTATATTATTGAGGAATTATTAATGATGAGTGTAAAAAGTTTTTGCTTAATATTTATTTCATTAACTTTGGTATCATGTTCGTCAAATACCAGAAGTACAATAAGATACAATGGCATTTCTAAAAAAGCAGATAAGTCATTAATATGCATTTACAGGGTTTATAATTTTGCCGGTTCTGCCGTTCCATTCTACCTTTTATTAGACAATAAAGAATTGAGCGATTTAAATATAAAAGGTTATTTAGTTGCTGAAGTTGCGCCCGGTCCGCATCAATTAAGTCTTCCGCCTATGCTGATTTCATGGGGTAGAGGAAATTTTATTTATACAAATTCAAATCAAGTTCATACAAATATTTTATGCGTTACTAATAAAGTTATATACATTAAAATTGATCCCGCAATACATATCGTCGAAGAAGATGCTGCCGGTAAAGATTTGCAAAATATGTTCAATGAAACGCCAGATTTTTAAACTTGGATTTAACAGATAAGCATGAAAATTATATCTTCATTACATAAATCTTAACGGATATCCCGGTAAATGAATGCATATCATAATTCTGCAAAGACATATTTTCTCCGCTCCTCCTGGTCTCCCTGTGAAACCACAACATTTACTCCAGCCTGTTGATCATGCTCGCTAAATATCCCGCACCGAAGCCGTTGTCGATATTAACAACCGCTATCCCGGGGGCGCAGCTGTTGATCATTGTCAGGAGTGCTGAAAGCCCCTCGAAGCATGCTCCGTATCCTACGCTGGTCGGAACAGCTATTATCGGTTTTTCGACCAGTCCCCCGACAACGCTTGCAAGGGCTCCTTCCATTCCGGCTATCGCAATGATCACCTTCGCCTTTTTTATATCCGGGAGGCTCGCGAACAGCCGGTGGATCCCCGCCACGCCGATGTCGTAATACCTGTCGACCCTGTTCCCGAAAGATCCGGCAGTTACCGCAGCCTCTTCAGCAACCGGCATATCCGATGTGCCGGCCGTCAGTACGGCAATGGAAGTCTTTGTGAGTTTTACAGGCTTCTTCTCCACGGAAATAATCCTGGCATCTTTATGGAAAACAGCGCCGGAGAAGATCTCTTTTACAGCAAGGTACATTTCTTCAGTGGCCCTTGTAGCCAGGATGTTCCTTTCGCTTTCAAGAAGATATTTGAATATCGATCCGACCTGTTCTATGGTTTTTCCGGCGCAGTATATGATCTCGGGATAACCAAGCCTTAGCTCCCTGTGGTTGTCGATCTTGGCGAAACCAAGATCTTTGAACGGCAGGTCTTTTATTGTCTCCATGGCTTCTTCGACAGAAATTTCTCCGTCTCTTACTTTTGAAAGGATTGACGCGATATCTTCGGGCCTCATATTCCTGTTTCCTTTTTAAGCTCTCTTTCAGCTTCCATATAGCTGATATTATTTTCTCCCGCTATCTTCTGAACTTCATCGAATTCAAGCTTGCTTTTTAAAGGCCTGCCATTGAAGTAGGCTGTCTTGACAGTGACTTTGCCGTACTTTGTGGCGACTTTTTTAAAATCGCGTTCGAGGGCGATCTTTGTTATTTCAGATTTTCTTATTCCGAATGTCGATGTCTCGGAGAACAGAATATCACGGAGCGCATCCTCATCGCCCTTTGAACAAAGAACGCTTATCCTGTAAGCGGGCCGGGATTTTTTCATAATTATCGGCGTAAAGAAAACATCATTTGCGCCCGAACTGAAAAGTTTTTCCATGAGGTAGGAACTCGATTCCGGATTCATGTCGTCTAAATTCGTTTCAAGTATGGATTCCTGGTAAAGTTCCAGGCCTTTCGAAATGCCGCCCGGCGCTTCGCATATAAAAACCCGGAGAACATTTGGAATATCGGTGTCGCGCCCGCCGATCCCGTAACCTGTTTTAACGATCCTGAATTCCGGGCTGTCGGAGTAAGAATCGACGAAAGTTTTGAGGATCGCGGCTCCTGTCGGTGTTGTCATTTCGAAAGGAGCGCCGTTCTTTTTTACAGGTGCTCCTGTCCCGGCAAGCAGTTCCGCAGTAGCGGGTGCAGGAACAGGCAGCATTCCATGCATAGACTTTACAAAGCCTCCGCCGAGTTCCACGCTTGAGCATAATATTTTATCGGGGCAGAGATTGTCAAGGCAGATTACGGACCCGACAATGTCGACAATCGAATCTAATGCGCCGACTTCATGGAAATGAACTTCTTCAACAGTGGATCCATGAACCCTGGCTTCGGCGCCGGCTATATTTTCAAAAACTTTAAGAGAATTTTTTATTACGCTGCCTGAAAGGCTGCTATTAGACAAAATATCCCTGATTGAATTGATATTTCTATGCGGCTGCTTAACATTATCTTTGAGAATGACTTCGGCTCTCGTTCCGGAAATTCCCTTTCTTTTATCGGGGTAAATCTTCAGTTCGAAACCGGTGAGTTTAAGTTTTTTTAATTCGCCCTGAAGATAAAGAGCATCGACGCCTGCGTCTAAAAGGGCTCCCAGGTTCATATCGCCGCTTATACCGGCGAAGCAGTCATAGTATAGTATTTTCATATTATTTCCTTTCCTTGTTTTCAGCTGTAAAGTCCGGAATTTTATTATAGAGAAAGAATTCCCTTAATGCAAATGAATCTATTTTTGAAATATAAAATGAGTTGCTTTATTATTTACCTGCTTATAAAATGATGGACTTAAAGCGGTATTTTTTAATTTTTGGAGGAAAAGATGGAAAAAAATCTGGACAATGTAATGGAAAAAGTTATGAACATTAAACAGGAACTGGATAAGGTTGAATTCAGGGTCCTCAATACTAAAACTCATCTTGAAACTGTTGAAAATTCGATGGAGAAAATCGGCAAGGAGATTATGGAAGGTTTTCATATAGTATCGACAAAGGTAAACCATCTCGAGGAAGAACTCAAAAAGATCGAAGTTATGCTCGAGGAAAAATCCAGAAAGTTAAAAAAATAAGCGCCTTAAGGGCGCTTATTTCAGTTCAGGGGGTTAAAATGCTTTCTTTGTTAACGGACAAAGCCGGAAAGCTGAATGCCGATTACGGCGAAATCCATTTTGAGATTATTAATTCGACAAGGATTGCCTATTCAAACAATAATATAGAGGCTATTCAAACTTCGAAAACCTCAACAGGAAATGTCAGGGCCCTTATCGGCGGAGGATGGGGATTTTCTTCATTTAACGAAATAGATTTCGATAAAAATATCGCCTCGGCCTGCAGGAACGCCCGGCTTGTCAGCGACAGCAAGGAAGACAGAAAAAGCACGCTGATAAAAGCCGGACCGGTAAAAGCGGAAATAAAAACTGATTACGGGATAGATCCCGCTTCATACTCCCTGAAGGACAAAAACGACATTGCCTTCAAATATAACAATATTTTAAAACATCCGGATATAGCCTCGACGAGGGTTATGTACTCGGACTGGAAGGTAGAAAAATATTTTGTTAATACTGAAGGTGCGGCAATTTCTCAGACCAAGGTTTTTACAGGGGTTTCATATTCTGCTATGGCAAAGGACGGCCAGAACGTACAGCAGGCTTTTGAATCCGTTGGTCAATACGGAGGAATGGAACTTGTGTTAGGCCGTGAAAATAATGTTGAATTGATCAAGAAGAGGGCAATTGACCTTTTAAAAGCAAAAAAAGTCGGATCGGGGGCTTACACGGTTCTTCTCGATCCTAACCTTGCCGGCGTATTCGCGCATGAAGCCTTCGGGCACCTTTCAGAATCGGACTTTATTTATGAAAATCCGAAAATGCAGTCGGTAATGGTGTTAGGTAAGGAATTCGGGCCGGCGGCTCTTAATATAATAGACGACGGGTCTATTGCAGGATTAGCAGGATACACGCCTTATGATGACGAAGGCATAAAGGCCGGTTCGAATTATCTCATAAGGAACGGCCTGCTGAATTCAAGGCTTCATTCGAGGGAAACAGCCGCCAAATTAAATGAAAACGCCACAGGAAACGCAAGGGCAATAAACCCGGCTTATCAGCCTATTGTGAGAATGACCAACACATTCATAGGCGGCGGCGAAAATAAATTCGAAGATATGCTTGCCTCGATTGATGACGGGATTTATGCAGTCGATTATCTTGGAGGCATGACAAATCTTGAAATGTTCACTTTTTCTTCGGCTTATGCATACAGGATCAAAGACGGAAAGATCGGAAGCTTGATAAGGGATGTCGTATTGACAGGGAATGTATTTTCCACCATGCATAATATAACAATGATCGGGAATGACCTGTCCCATCATGGCGGACTGGGAGGCTGCGGGAAGGGAGGGCAGGGCGGACTGCCTGTTTCCACCGGAAGCCCTCATATAATTATCAGAGATGTCATGATAGGCGGGGTTTGATAAAAACTGGGAAATCAGCTATAATAATAATCAGTATATATTATTCATATAAAGGAAGTTGTTAAGTTATGCTTAGAGTTGCAGTAACCGGCGCGGCCGGTAAAATGGGAGAGGCAAATATAAGGGTTATCAGTTCTGATAATAATGCCGTTCTGACTGGAGCGGTTGAAGCCTCCGGGAATCCTCAAATAGGCCGCGACGCGGGTGAAGTCAGCGGAATCGGCAGGAATTTATCTGTTCCAATAACAGGCGATGTTGAAAAAGCCCTGTCTGTTTCGGATGTCTTAATCGATTTTTCTATCCCTTCCGTAACGGCTGCGAATATCAGGGCCGCATTGAAATCAGGAAAAGCCATAGTGATAGGCACTACCGGAATAAGCGATGATGATAAAAACCTTCTAAGGGAAGCCGGCAGAACTATCCCCGCTATCTGGGCTCCGAATTTCAGCATCGGGGTCAATCTGCTTGCAAATTTAGTGAAAACAGCCGCCATGGCCCTTGGAGATGGATTTGATGCTGAAATTGTAGAAGTACATCACAGGATGAAAAAGGATGCGCCGAGCGGCTCAGCATTAAAAATTTTGAATGTATTAAAAGAGATTTATAAAACAAACGATATAATTTATGGAAGGGAAGGCATTACCGGCGCGAGGCCTCATAATCAGATAGGTGTTTTCGCAATGAGAGGCGGGGATGTCATAGGCGACCATACGGTAAGTTTCCTGGGCGACGGCGAAAGGGTTGAACTTGTTCATAAGGCATCTTCCAGACAAACATTTGCCCGCGGAGCCCTGAGGGCGGCAAAATATATCACCGGAAAAGGCCCCGGTTTATATACGATAGAAGAAGCGCTGGGGCTGGATAGGCTCTAACCCGGCGATTGAGAAGGAGGTTTCAAGTGAATTCAAATTTTTCAGATAAATTCTATAAAGATATCGAGGGTCTGACGTTTGATGACGTGCTGATAGTCCCGACAAAGTCTTCTGTTCTGCCCGGCCAGACGGACACCCACTCTTATCTTACAGGAAAGATTAAAATGAAGATCCCGATCGTTTCCGCCGCCATGGATACGGTGACGGATTCCAGTCTTGCAATCGCTATTGCCCAGCTCGGGGGCATCGGGATAATCCACAGGAACAATAATATCGATAAGCAGATCGAGGAAGTTCAGAAAGTCAAGCGCTTCGAAAATATCGTGATAAATAACCCTATAGTCCTTAACCTCAATAAGAAGATCAAGGATGTAAAGGAAGTGATGAGGCAGTATAATGTTTCCGGGATACCGATTGTAAACGACAATAACGAACTTGTCGGGATAGTTACAAGAAGGGACCTGGGATTTGTCGATGCCGATAAAAATCTTGAAAAAAGCGTCAAGGATATCATGACCCCCAGGAATGAACTTGTGACCTATGAAGGCAAGGTCGATCTTGCCAAAGCCGGCGATATTATGAGGCAGAACAGGGTTGAAAAGCTTCCTATTGTAGATAAAAGCAATAAAATAATGGGGCTTATTACACTTAAAGATATAACCAAGATTGCAGAATACCCGGATGCGACAAAAGACCTCAAAGGCAGGCTTCGTGTAGGCGCTGCCGTCGGAACATCGAACCTCGACATAGAAAGGATCAAGAGATTGGCTGAGTTAGAAGTAGATGCTATTGTCGTGGATACTGCTCACGGGCACCAGAACAAGGTCCTGGAAGCTGTTGAAAGGATCAAAAACAACTATCCCGAGATAGAAGTTATCGCCGGCAATATCGCTACTGCTGAAGCGGCTCTCGATCTGATAAAGAGAGGAGCTGACGCGGTTAAAGTAGGCATAGGACCCGGTTCTATCTGTACTACGCGCGTCGTCGCGGGTGTAGGAATACCCCAGATTACAGCCATACTGGAAGTTTATTCGGTGGCGGCCAAGTATAATGTGAAAATGATAGCCGATGGAGGAATTAAATTTTCCGGGGATATTGCTAAAGCGCTTGCAGCCGGTGCGGATAATGTTATGATCGGAAATCTTCTTGCCGGAACGACTGAAAGCCCCGGCGAATTTGTCATTTATAAAGGCCGCAGGTATAAAACATACAGGGGTATGGGTTCTCTTGCAGCCATGAAGGAAGGATCGAAAAACCGCTATTTCCAGGATGAATTCGAGGCTGAAAAACTTGTACCGGAAGGAATAGAAGGAAGGGTTCCTTACAAGGGTGATCTGAAGGATGTTATATACCAGCTTGTAGGCGGGCTCAGCTTGGCTATGGGATATTGCGGCGCTTCAAATATAGCGGAATTTAAAGCCAACACTAAATTCATTAAAATCACGAACGCGTCACTGAAGGAATCTCATCCTCATGATGTAATAATCACCAAGGAAGCCCCTAACTATATGGTGGATTCTGAGGAATATTGATGGAATCAGGCATTAAGATATGGAAGAATTCAAGTTTTATTTAAGCTCCCTGGAAGCTGAAGTCAAAAATGGAAAAAATTATGTTCTCGTGGAACCGGTTCATGACTCCGGGATGAAGCTTCTCATCGGAACCCAGAAAATCCTCAACGATAAAGATGTAAACAAACTGAAGGAAATGTACAAGGATGAACCTTACAGGACTATTTTTGTAAGGACCGCTATTCCTCATTATATTGATGAAGAAAAAAGGATCAAGTGGGCTGATTTTATAGTTTCGTTTTTTAAAAAAACGGAATATGCGAGGAAGATCAGCAGGGAAAGGCATGATTTTATCATAAAATATCTCAGCTCATCGATAAGGGAATCGGACTATGTCGTCTGGAAACTTTCACAATTAAAAGCCTTTTCAACAAAACTGTTCGAAAATTCGCTTTATACATGCTACCTCTCCCTTCTGACATTTTATAATTACCAGCTTTCTGCGAATTCCGGCATGATTGACGGTACTGCCGTCGATAATATCATCAGCGCTTCCCTGCTTCATAATATAGGATTCTTTAAATATGATGCAAAAATACATGAGAAAAAACGAATTGAAATTAATCATATCCGCGAGAATTTTTACCAGCATACGGTCGAAGCATATAAGATATTAAAATCGGAAACCGCGAGGCATGATCTTCCGGAGGAAGTTATGCAGGCGATTTTGAATCATGAGGAATTTATCGATGGAAGCGGATTCCCTAGGAAGCTGGAGAATAACGATATGCCATTTCTGGCAAAACTGCTGTCTCTTGCCAATTATGCGGCCCTGTTAGTGTCGGGGGAATGGAGCCTGAAAGAGCGCGAGAACCGGGAACATTATATGAAGTTAAGACAGGACAGAAGTAAATTCGACCCGGACCTTTTCGAGGCCCTTGACATTGAATTCAGGGTTATCTTTAGCTGAATCCTCCGGAGCTATTCAACTAATTTAAGCCCTGTTTTTTCATTACCTGCGGCTTTTCCTTTAGTCTCATTAACAACATATTTTTCGGCGTACTGCTTTAAAGTTCCAGCCTTGATAGTGTTATCATGTATAATATCGTTTATCTGTTCGATCGTTTTTAGAAGAGTATCGAGCAGCGATACGTGTTTGTCCGTACTCCCTTTATTATCGATGGAAAGGTTCCTGAGCTCTTTCAAGGCCCCTGAAAACTCGTATGTCGCATCTTTCTGCTCGACCATGGACAGCTTGACCTCTTCGGTGATCTTTACGAGGTCCTGGGTGGATTTAAGGATCTCCTTGGCCCCGTTGTTCTGTTCTGCCACTGCGACGTTAAGCTGGCTTATTATCTGAACGTTCTGCTGGGAATATGCGGTAATCATGTCAAGGCCGACTCCCGCCTTTTCAGCAAGCCTCACGGAATCATCTATCCTTCCGACAATAGTTGCGACAACATCGCCTATATCGCGGGCGTTTTTATTGGTATCCTCCGAAAGCCGTCTTATCTCATCGGCGACAATGGCGAACCCTTTTCCCGCTTCACCTGCATGAGCGGCTTCGATGGCGGCGTTCATTGCAAGAAGGTTTGTCTGCTTTGTAATATTTGAAATAAGCCCGAGCAGCTTCAAAATCTGCTGCGAGTATTCCGCAACCTCGCGGATAGACTGTATCGAAGCCTTTACAGCCGAGCTTCCTTCGATTGACACGCTGTTAAGATTCGTGGAAATACTCTTGGTTTTATTGGACATTTCAGCGGTATTTTCGATATTCCTCGCCATTTCTTCAATCGAACTGGACCCCTCTTCAACGGCGGCTCCCTGTTTTACCATATTGTTCATAATGCTTTCAATGTTCCTTACAACTTCCTCAAGAGTTGCGGACAATTCCTCGATCCCGGAGGTCGCATTCTCGGCTTCCCTGCTGAGATTGCCTGTGGTTTCCTTAATCTGGTTGAGATTGGGTTTGATAAAAACATCCATAAGCTTCTGGGAATTTTCAGAAGATTCCTTGACCTCGAGGGCGATAGATCCGACGCCTGCCAGGTCGGCATTAAGAATACCAAGTAAATTGTTGAAATTTTCAGCTAACTCTCCTATTTCATCCGCATGTACATAGTCGATCTTTTTTGTCAGATCACCCTTGCCGCTTGAAATCTCCTTGAGGGATTTTATCATCTGCTTTAAGGGGAAAACCATGCTTTTCGAATAGAAATAAAGAAAAACAAACATAATAATTGTCAATACTGTAAGAATCCAGGTAAGAGTGCTGAACATGCTGTTAAATTCACCCTTTAATTTTATCCTTTCCTTGCCGACTTCCGCCTTGATATCATCAATATAAACACCGCTGCCGATTATCCAGTTCCATGGCTTATACAGTTTTACAAATGTCAATTTAGGCTGGTATTCAGTCAGCTGGTTGTTATCCTTGGGTTTAGGCCAGAAGTACTCGACGAATCCTTCTCCGTTAGTTTCACAGAGGTCGTTAAAGGCGACAAAAAGATTTTTTTTCTCTTCGCCCACGGATCTGAATTTAGGGTCGTCTAACACTTTGCCGTTAAGTTCAGTAAGTATAGGATGCATAATCATTACAGGGTAGGGTCTTTGGGTATTGTTTATAAAGACATAACCCGTTCCTTCGTCGTACCTCATCTTGCTCAGTTCGTTTGTCGATTCGGCTTTATAATCATCAAGACTTTTCCTTGTTCTGCCCTTCTCAGAGATATACAAATTATAATTATTTTCAACGATATTGTATGCGATGTTTACTATGGATTTGAGATTATGCTTCCTTTCTTCAGTAAGAGTCTCGCCGAATCTTTTTATTTTTAATTCGTTATAGGTTGTTAGTAAATAGCCGAAGGAAGCCACTGTAATAATATAAAAAAACACCAGGGTTAAAAGATTGGTCAGAGTTAATTTTGTACCTAATTTAAAGCCTTTCACTTCAGTTCCTCCCGCACTTATTTACCCTTCCATTAACATCGACAAAACGGTCCGAAATATAAAACCGGGAATAAGGGAGATAATGGCCCGCATAAATTATTGTATCAAGACAGGAGAATTTTAGCAAAAATCTCCGTTATTTATGACTGCTTCAGGGGCAATGTTATTACAAATTTCGTACCCCTTCCAGAACGGCTTCCCACGCTGATCTTACCCCGGTGAAGGAGAAGAATATGTTTCACTATTGATAATCCCAGTCCTGTCCCGCCGAGACTTTTCGAGCGCGCCTTGTTCACGACGTAAAAACGTTCAAAAAGCCTTGGAATATGCTCTTCCGGTATGCCGATCCCGGTATCCTCTATATCCACCCTTACAGATCCGTCGAAAGGATACGCCTTGACTGTGATGCCGCCTTTATCAGTATATTTTATAGCATTATCGATCAGATTCACGAATAACTGTTCGATCTTAAAAGGATCTCCTTCGATTTCAGGAAGCCCTTCAGGTATGGTAATATCAAGATAAAGGCTCTTCATTTTAATCGGGGTTGAAAATACATCCCTTATATTCTGCAGAATATCAGCGAGCCTGATCTTTTCAATGTTGATAATACCGGGCGTTTCCTCGAGTTCTGAAAGGCTCAGAAGGTCTTTAACTATATTTACAAGCCGGACGGTATTCCTGAATATGATGTCAAGCCTGTGTTTTTTTTCGGCATCTTTTTCCTCTTCAAGAAGGGATTCAGTAAAACCCATGATCGAGGTCAGCGGAGTTTTCAGTTCATGTGAAACATTGTCTACAAAATCCTTTTTTATCTTTTCAAGATTTTTAATATCAGTCAGATCATAAAAAATCAAAACCGTTTCGGATGTCTGCGGAACAAAACTCAGATGGGTCTTGTAGGTCCTGTTTATATGGACTATTTCCGCCGACAGGGATGTCTTTTCCTCCCTGACCTTCGTTATAAGATCGCAAATATTTACATTTATAATGATTTCCCAGTAAAAACGGCCGTTTACAGCCCTTCGGCCGAACATTTCCATAAAGACCTTGTTTGCAAGTATTATTTTACCGGCCTGATCGAGGACAGCCACGCCGGAAGAAATTGATGAAACAATTGTCTGCATTTCCTCTTTTTCCTTGTCGAGGCTTGTGATATGTGATGAAATCTGATCGGCCATACTGTTGAAGGATTCAGCCAGGTCTTTAAATTGCCCCCTGTAGCTGGGAAAAATTCTGATATTATGGGAGCCTTCCGAGAAGGCCTTCATGGCGCCGGTGATTTCTTTCTTGAAAAGGTTTAGATTGCGCGCTAATTTTAACGCTGCTGCCGACATCAATATTAACATGAAAATAAATACAGATATTGTCAGGACAACAATTCCCGAATAAGAGGATTCTATTGAGTTTGAAAAACGGCGGATTACAAGATTGCCGATAAGGACACCGCTTTTGGCGAGCGGCAGGGTTAAAGTGACATTATAAACTGACGGGCTCTTTTCGGAATGAAAAGATATATAGCTGTCTTTTTTATTAACGGAAATTCCGTCGCCTGTCTTGTCGTAATAAATGCCGATAATATTTTCGATCTCGTTCGACTTATTTTCAAGGAGGAAATCGGATAAGGCATCCGTGGACGGGTCATAATAAAGTTTGATTTTATCTTTTTCCACGTTAATCATATAATCCCTGCTTTTTCCAAGAGGGAAAATCAGTACTAAAAGAAAAAGCAGAAGCATGAAAGAGCACAAAACGATGAAGAATTTAATTATTAAGATTCTGATAGACATGATGAAATCCAATAGCGGCCAGCGGGAATCGAACCCGCGCCAATAGCTTGGAAGGCTATGGTACTACCACTGTACGATGGCCGCATAATATTGATCAAAAAAGTATCTGTCTGAATAAAATCGGGTGAAGGAGCCCGAAAAAGATAGTCAGAACCCCGGCCATACCTTTATATTTCCCGACAAAATCATAATATTTTGCTTTTGCATCATCCGGAATATTCAGTATTTCAACCATACCGGGATATATAACGGCGCTGTCTGCGCAAAGTATCAGTGAAGGTATGAGGGCGCCGAGTATAGGCGCATTCGTGGCAATAAAATTAGGGGCAAAGAGGTTCCATATACCCACGATAAGACATACAAGAGCTAAAAAAATCCTTGCAGCCCCCTTCTCGATAAATTCATCGATTTTTTCAAAAAAACCTCTGCTGTTCGGAAAAGCCTTAATAGCGGTTTCACCCGATAAGATTATGCCGTAAAACAAAAGAGCTATTGTAAATAATACTACCCCCAGCATTCCCTGCCTCCATATGGCTGATATCGCAAAATTATAGTGTTTACGGAGAAGAATGTCAAAAAAGTAACGAGTGCCGGATGACGGGAATCATTCCTGAGCCTTGAAGTGAGCTTTGGCGAGATTTTCGAATTCTCTCCGGGGAAGCTCTGTCCGGAGTCTCTTGAATAACATGGATGATTCATAGCCGCTGCCTTTGGGGAGCGCTATTCCTGTCTGGGCTGAATATTTTTCAAGCCAGTCGATAAAGAAAAAACGGGCGAATATAGAGGCGGCTGCAACAGCTGTGAACCTTTCCCCCTTCTCGGTTATGACTGTTTCACATCTCATTGTTTTTCTGAAGGAGTCGTTCATAGTTTCGGAACTCGAAAATTTATCTAAAATTACCGTGTTATAGGCGCTCATACTGAAATTAAGCACAAGATCCCTGTAAACGCTGTCCATTAAATGGTTCATGTTCCCGAACTTTCTGTATAATTCATTATATTCTGCCGGTTCTATAACCCTTACCTCATGCCCGATGGAATCTTTAATTATCGAATATATTTTCCTGATCGAATTGTCATTCAGTTTTTTCGAGTCCTTCACCCCTGTTTCAATAGCGCTATTTTCTTCTTCGCCGGTCACTATCACGGCTGCCGCGAGGACGAGAGGGCCGAAGTAGTCTCCTTTGCCCGATTCGTCAAGTCCGAGCACAGGATAAACAAAAGGCACATCAGACTGCGGACCGCCGAACAAATCAAGAATTCCTTCTGCCGCATCCTGCGCTCCCTGGAGAAGGACGCTTCCGTTTTTATAGAAGATCACAGTCAGGTCTTTTGATTTCGCACGCCAGAAAGCATGTTCGTTTTCCTGCATCGAGAAACCTTTCCCTGTCAGGGTGGAGGAGATTTCAGCCTGCTTAGCCGGGTCCATAGTTATTTTTTTCGATGCCATTAAAAGCTCCGGATCAAATAATGGGTAGCGGGCATCACCGCAAAGCCGCAAAGTACGCAAAGTTATTTGCGGCCTCCGCGTCTTTGCAGTGAACTCGTAGTATTCTAAAACACATTTAGTTCAAAAGCAAATTTGACATTTGGCGGGTATCAATTAAAATATATCAAAGGGACGGTGTTTCTATGGTTGAATTGAAGAATGTTATCGAGGATATTGTTTTCGATATGATAGACGGCCTCGATGAAGCGAAAAAGGGAGACCTTGATAAAAACAAGAAGAAGGAAATAGCCGCCTATGTACTCAACAGGCTCAAACCGATGTATATCACAAGCAATAAGGGGTTCAATAATATTATTCTCAGGAACCAGAAGGATCCGCAGTTCGTCGCCGATATTATGTTAAGGATTTCAGAGGCTTTGAAAATTGTTGTAAAATCATCGATACAGCAGGAAGCTGTTGAATGCCTTGAAATGGACAAACTTTACTATATATTTCCCAAGATTTACGGCAAGATAATATCGAAAAACATGCTGCCTTTAAGCGGAGCGCAGGTAACCCTGCTCATCGATAATACCCCGGCGGTACCGATGTTTGAATTATGGAAAAATCCAGCCGAAATCCTCGACAGGGATGACGGTGTATATTCCTTTGCTCCAAAACCCATTACGGCAAATCCGCCGTATGAGAAGAAAAACTTTATTATCAGCGTCAGAATTGAAAAAGCCGGTGAAAAATATGAAAAAATTTTAGGATACGAGGTAATACCCTCGCTTCCTTCCGACGATGAAAATGAATTATATGAGAATGTACTTCAACTGGAGGATATCTATGCCCCTTTCTGAAATTATAAAAAATCCTGTGGCTGTTATCATTATTATTCTGCTTCTTATTTTTGTCGCAATGATTTTTATTCCGCAGAATGTCCTCGTTAATATTTCTGAAAAATTATTCAAGTAGGATGTTATGGCTGAAGAAATAACATTTTTTTCCAAGAATGATATAGAATGCCCTGTCTGCGGCACAAGTTTTAAAAGAGAAGAACTTCTCACCGGAAGGGGGCGGCTTTCAGCGGGCGAACTTACAAATGAACTCAGGAGGACATATCTGCCGACAAAAAAGTTCGGCAAGGTAAACCCGCTTCTTTATCCCATAACTGTTTGCCCCACATGTTTTTATGCCGCAGATGACAATGATTTTTTAAACATTCCGCCCAAAGCGGTCCAGAATATAAAAAACTATAAGACCGTCAGGGCTAATTACATGATAAAGATATTCGGTAAATTACCGTCTTTCAGGGAGACCAGGGACACTGTAGCCGGTATTTCGAGTTATATTATGGCAATCAGCTCATACCCGTTCTTCGACAGGAAGAAATTTTCACCTTCTATTAAGATAGGAATATCCTACCTGAGAGCCTCATGGCTTTTCACCGATCTTTTCGAGCTGACAAAAGAGCCTAAATTCCAGGATCTGTCCCAGTCTTTCGGCATGAAAGCCCTTGAATTTTATGATCTGGCAATAATTAACCAGTCCAAGGCTGCCGAACCCATGGAAAATATCAGGTCGCTAGGACCGGATACTGATAAAAATTTCGGATATGACGGCGTGCTGTATGTAAATGCGATACTTAAATTTAAAAACTCCCATATGATAGAGGATCCCTTCGAAAAGCTTAAAGCTTATGAGGAAATCAAGAGAACCTTGAGCAAGGTATTCGGGATCGGAAAAAAAGCTAAAGACAAGCCGGAGGTCCTTCTGAATTTTGCGAAAGACATATATGAAAAAATCGGGGAAGAAAACGACATGCTTCAGAGTTCACTCAAAAATATTGAGACCGCTGATGCCGGAAACACTCAGGACGGAGCCGGTACGGCGTGAAAACATTTGTATTTTTTATATTTCCAATCTTTATTGCCTCTTTTTTGTTTTTTAACGGGCCGGTCTACTCCGATGAAACAACTGGGAACGCTAAAGTTTATCTTGATGCCGGAATAAATCTTTACAACCAGGAAAGATATTTCGACGCCATAGATTCTTTTAGAAATGCCCTCGAGATCAATCCTTACTACGGCGATGCATATAAATATATGGCTTTGGTTTATTCAGCCCTCGGAGAGTTCCAGGCGAGCCTTGAAAGCGCTCAGAACGCTCTTAAATACGCCAATAACGATCCGGACGCTCTTCTGATATTAGCAGACTCATACCGGGAATTGGGCCAGTACGACCAGTCCTTAGCTATATACAACCAGTTAGTTTCGAATTTTCCGGCCTATGTGGAAGTATACCGCAATATGGCCGAGCTTTACATGAAAATGAACAAGCTGCCTCTGTCCCTCTCGATGCTCGAAAAAGCGGACAGGATAAATAAAAATTACTGGAAAAACTATATTTCATTCGGAAACTATTACCTTAAAACTGGAAATCCGGGGCAGGCCGGGGAATATTTCATGAAAGCGCTTTCCCTGAATCCTACCGAAAGGCTCGTCTACGTGACCCTTGCCGATTATTACAAATCTGCAGGTGAATATGACCAGGCAATATCCCTTCTTGAAAGCGGGGAGAAACTTTTTAATAATTTCTATTCAGGGATCCTTCTCCTGGCGGATTGCTATCTCGAAAAAGCGATGATAACCGGCAAAGGCTATGACAAGGCAATCGAAAAATATTTATGGATAAAAGATAACGGGCCGCAGAAGGACAAGCATTTCAGGGGCGGGCTGTTTTACAAGATGGGATTTGCATATGAAAATTTAGATCCGTCCAAAGCAGTCGACAGCTACAAGGAATCGCTTGCAATGGAACCGGGCAATCAGTTCGTAAGGGCCGCTTTTGAAAATTTTGTTATCAACAATTTCAAGGTTGATGCACCCGAAAGGCAGGATCTTTCAGCATATCATATGGCGGCAGCCAAAGATGATGTCAGAAAAGGCGAAAACAGGTCGTATTTTTTGAATCTCAAGAGGGCGATCACGCTCTATCCTCTCTCTTCCGAGCCGCGGGAAACTCTTGTGAATTATTATGAGCAGAGGAAGAACAATTACGGAGCTTACCAGGAGCTGAAATCACTCTCGAAGACCGACAGGGGATACAGAGTACAGGACAAACTTGAGAACTATGACTGGAAGATAAGAAATAACAGGATAAAACTTGAAAGCCCGGATTACTTTTATTACAAAGGGCTGTTCCTCCTGAGGAGCGGTTATTTTAACCTGCCGAAGGTATATTCTGATATGGTTTTGTATAATTGCCTGTATTACGGAAAATTCAAGTTTTCAACTATGGATTACCGAAAAGATCAGGGTATTAATACCGTTATGGAATATTTAAGGGAGAACGATTACAGCTTCTTTGTCACAGGAGATCTTGACAAGTCGCTTTCTTATCTTCAGTTTAAACTATTCGATAAAAACGGTAAATTGATAGATTCTTTATCAGAAAATTATAAAATGGAAGATATGAACATTTCAGTTGACCGTTTCCTTGAATGGATGGACAGAATTCTGCCTGCCATATGGATTAACGGAGGGGAATCTACCCCGGGGGTCTATTATTTATCCGCAGGGGCTTTGGATGGATTATCAGGCAGCGACAGCCTGACGGCAATCGATACCGGCCAGGGTGAAATAAGGCCACTTTCAATGTTAAAAATTAAAACCTTGCGTGATTATTCATCTGATATCAGTGTTGTTACTAATTATAAAGAAAGGAATTATGGTTCACTGGAAAATAAATTTATTATTAAAACCATGTATTTGTCGCCTAAATACTTGACAAATTTAAAAAGGATTTTAGGATATTAGTTTGATCGCTATCAGGAGGGCGTGATGGGCTGGAGCGTGTTTTTCTGGATTGAGGCTGTAGTAGCTCTTTTCTTCGGCTTACTGATGCTCATTGACGCGTTGAAGTATAAAGAGAGGCTTTTCAGGCTCCTGTTTTTCTTCTATCTGATAATTGTCCTCAAGTCTTTTCTATATATATTTCTCGGATTAGGTGATTATCTCGTTTCAAAGGATCCTAAAATCAGCCTTTATTACTTAGTGTTCCAGGCGGCTGAATTAATATATTCTGTCTGGGTGTTCTATGTGATCACATCGAGCCAGAAGACTGCGGAAGGGAAGAGCATACGGGGTACTGCGGTAATAAGCCTCATTATAGCCTTTTCGGGTGTTTTGTTTACATGCGCGGTTGCTTTCATATCGGTAAGGACAGGCGACACTTATTTTAAAACGAATATCGATTCGATCGAAATAGTTAAGACCTGGCTGGGCAACTGGATTTATATAGTGCCCAAGTTCATCCTTCTTGTTATTGCATGGAGATCGACTCAGCTCATGGCATCGGCAATTTCATCGCATGTAAAGATTGTCGCGGCTTTCCGGCGTGTTATATACTTTTTTTTCCTTTTAGAGATATTTTTCAATGTTTTCTCTTCGATAATTTATTACCAGAGACCCGTATGGTTTTCCCTCCAGTGCCTGACTGTCATCCTTTTCAGCATCTTTGCTTTCGGAGTTCATACCGGCTATATCACAAACCTGCATGAAAGGATATCGAGCCTGATCAAGGAAAAAGACAGTCTCATACAGCTGATGAAAGAGATCAGCGTGGTTGTCGGCGGCGAGGAATTTGAATTAGAAACCGTGATCAGGGTGATCGTCGATAACTCGGTTAAAGGAACCAATGCCCGCGGCGGAGTAATCCTGATAAAGGATAAAATCACTAACAGGCTTAGCGTCAGCTATATAAAGGGCCTTTACCCTCCGACAAAACCTCTTAAGAATATACAGAACCTTACTGTTACTGAGAATATAATTATTGAAAAGCTTAAGGCTGAAAAAATAGCCGTCGGTGAAGGCCTGCTCGGTCAGGTGGCTGAAACCGGCGAGGCGATTTATATTCCTGATGTATCGAAAGACGACAGATTTGTTCAGACGGTTAGCGACCATATTATGGTAAGTTCTTTCCTGGCTGTCCCCCTGAAAACGAAGGAAGAGGTATTCGGAGTCCTGTCGGTAGTAGACGACTCGAAAATATTCCAGGAAAATGACCTCTCCCTGCTCGAAACACTCGGTGAACAGGCTGCTATCACAATTACCCAGATCCAGATGTACCAGGAAGTATTAGATAAGAAACAGGCTGAAAAGGAACTCGGCGTTGCCGGAGAAATTCAGGCGTCGCTTATTCCTCATTCTTTCCCTCAATCCGACAAATTCGATGTGTTCGGGTTTTCAATTCCGGCCAAGGGAGTCGGCGGAGATTATTACGATTACATAGATTTCGGCAATAATAAAGTTGTGCTGACAATGTTCGATGTATCCGGCAAGGGCGTGCCTGCTGCGCTTATCATGGTTATGATACGCAGTATTTTACGCACTGTTGCTTCCCTCAATGAGGATACAAAAGATGTGATCGCCAGGTTGAATAATACCATAGCGGAAGAGATAGTTGAGGACCGCTATGCAACGGGATTTTATTTGCTATTTGATGCGGAAAAAGGTATAATGAGTTACACCAATGCGGGTCATGGACCCCTGATTTTGTTCAGAGCTGCAACGGATGACTTCGAGTTTCTCGATACGGAAGGGATGCCTATCGGAATCATGTCCGGTGTCGAGTACGGGCAGAGCTACACGATCATGGAGAGGGGCGACATAGCGATTCTTTATACTGACGGTATAAGCGAGGCTATGAACCTGGCGCATGAGGAATTCGGTCTTGAAAAATTCAAAGAAGTTATCAGAGCTAATAAAAGAGAAGGCGCAAGGGAAATTTGCAACAGAGTCCTGGAAGCGGTAACAACTTTCTGCGGGACTGCTCCACAGCATGATGATGAAACCCTGCTTGTGCTGAAGAGCAAATGAACTCTTAATTATTAATTTTTCAGGAGGGAGATATGGAGATAAACAGAAGAGAGGTGGGCGATATTGTAATCTTCGATATTAACGGTGAAATTGATCTTTATAACGCTCCGGAAATAAAGGAAAAAATAAAAGACGAATTGAATAAGAACAAGGTAAATGTTGTAATTAACTTAGACAGGGTTAGTTATATCGACAGCTCCGGCATAGGCGTTCTTATTTCAAGCCTTTCGAATCTAAAGAAGATCGGGGGTGCTTTGAAGCTGATAAATGTTTACGCCTCTGTCAGAAAAGTTTTCGAGCTTACTAAGCTGACAAGTTTCTTCGACATTTATGATAATGAAAGTGACGCGCTATCGGCTTTCAAATAGTTAAATAAACCCCTTTTGACAAATGTTGATATTAAACAAGGCATAAACGAAAGCTCTTAAGGAGCCGAGTTTGTGCCTGTTTTGTTATTGGTACTAAGTGCCGCTAATGATACAAGTATGAGTAAGCGGCACTAAGGGCGCCGCTAATGCTGCCCCTAATGCCACAGGTGTCAGTTATTGGCACTAAGGAGGAAATAATGGAAATCCAGAAGATCGATTTAGCGCAGAAAGATATACCCAGGGATTGGTATAACCTGCAGGCGGATTTGCCTGTACCGCTCGATCCGCCGCTTGGCGCAGATGGAAAACCGATAGGGCCCGATCAGCTGAAGGCTATATTTCCGATGGCTCTCATTGAACAGGAAGTTTCAAGGGAAAGATGGATTAAAATTCCCGAAGAAGTCCTCGATGTATATTGCCGCTACCGCCCCGCGCCGGTTTTCAGGGCGATCCACCTTGAAAAGGTTCTTGGAACTCCGGCTAAAATATATTACAAATATGAAGGACTTTCCCCCGCGGGTTCACATAAACCTAACACATCGATACCCCAGGCATATTACAATCAAAAAGCAGGCATAAAGCGTCTTACTACTGAAACCGGAGCCGGACAGTGGGGAAGCGCTCTGGCCATGGCAGGAGCACTTTTCGGCATAGAAGTTAGAGTATATATGGTAAAAGCCAGTTATAACCTGAAACCCGCAAGGAAGCAGATTATGGCTGTCTGGGGAGCGGAATGCATAGCCAGCCCCAGCGATAAAACCCAGTTCGGCAGGAAACTCCTTGCTGAAAATCCTGATAATCCGGGCAGCCTCGGCATTGCAATCAGTGAAGCTGTCGAGGAAGCCGCAACAAGAAGCGATACAAATTATTCTCTGGGAAGCGTGTTGAATCATGTGCTTCTTCATCAGTCGATAATCGGCCTTGAGGCAAAAAAACAGATGGAATCGATTAATGCCTATCCTGATGTTGTGATCGGATGTATTGGAGGCGGCAGTAATTTCGGCGGTATCGCATTTCCCTTCATAATGGATAAAATTCAAAATAATAAACAGACCAGGATCATTGCTTCCGAACCCAAGGCCTGCCCTTCAGTAACCAAGGGAGTATACGATTATGATTTCGGAGACACTGCCGGTATGACACCGATGATGAAAATGTTTACACTGGGGCATAGTTTTATGCCGCCGGCTATCCACTCGGGAGGTCTGCGCTATCATGGCATGGCTCCGCTTGTAAGCGCGGCAGTTAAACAGGGATTTGCAGAGGCCAGGTCTTATCATCAGAATGAGGTTTTCGAAGCCGGGATTCTTTTCGCGAGGACCGAGGGGATTGTTCCTGCGCCTGAAACGACACATGCTATCAAAGCGGCGATAGAAGAAGCAATACTGGCAAAACAAGAGGGCAAGGAAAAGGTCATTCTTTTCAATTTCAGCGGACATGGCTTCTTCGATCTTTCAAGCTACCAGTTATATATGGATGGAAAGCTTGAAGATTTCGAGTACCCTGAAGATGAAGTCAAAAAAGCGTTGAAGGACCTCCCGCTTTACTGCAAGTAGGAGATTTAATGGGCGAACTATCCGGTAAAACCCTGGCTGTAATAGGCGCAGGTCTGCTGCAGATTCCCGTTATTAAAGCAGCTAAAGACATGGGAATTAAAACAGTAGTCATTGATATGAATCCTTCTGCCCCGGGGGTCAGCCTCGGGGATTTTTTCATATGCTCAAGCACTCTCGATGCTGAAATGACAAGCCTTCTTGCTTCCAGTTTCAGCCGGGAAAAGCAGAAAATTGACGGAGTTCTTACCGTCGGAACGGATGCTTCCTACACAGTTGCGCTCTGCGCGAAGAAATTGGAAGTACCGGGCATTGAACCGCAAGCCGCGTTAAATGCCACGGATAAGTATCTGATGAGAAAAGCGCTCAGAAATGCAAAAGTACCCGTTCCGGATTTTGAACTCGTGGATTCATATCAGAAAGCAGTCGAAGCTATTGAACGGCTTGGAATTGACTGCGTTATAAAACCGCAGAAAAATATGGGCGCCAGGGGTGTCCGGAGGATCAATAATTTAGACGATCTAAAGGAAGGTCTTGATCTGGCGTTACATTATTCTCTTTCAGGCAAGGTAATTATTGAACAGTATATAGACGCTCCCGAACTCAGTATAGACGCTCTCGTTTATAACGGTGAAATTTTTATAACCGGGGCCGCTGACAGGATCATTGAATACGATCCCTATTTTGTCGAAACCGGACATATAATGCCCAGTAATCTCCCGGAAGACCTGGTTTCCTTCGCCTGTGAAACTTTCAAAAACGGCATCAGGGCGCTGGGCATTACGACGGGTTCGGCCAAGGGAGATATTAAAATCTCATCCGGCGGGTCCTGCTATATAGGTGAAATCGCGGCCAGGCTTTCCGGCGGTTTCATGTCAAGCTATACCTATCCATATTCGTCTGGCGTAGACCTTATGAAAAATATAGTCCGGATATCATTAGGATTTCCGCCGGAGGATCTGGAACCGTCAAGGAACTGGGTTTCTATCGAAAGGTCGGTTATTCCGGCTCCGGGAATAATCAGAAGCGTAAGCGGCATTGAACAGGCGGGCGGGATTGAATTTGTCAGGAATATATTCTTCGATGGGAAGCCCGGCGACAAGGTTATTTCACCCCGGAACAATATAGATAAATGCGGTCATGTAATTGTCAGCGCTCCCACTTACGGGCAGGCTTTGAAGGCTTCACATCAAGCTTTGAGGGCAATAAAAGTGGAAACCATAGAAGATGACGATCAGCTCCTTGCCGAATCGTATATCGGTGAAAACGCCAGACAGAAGTTTAATAATAAATGCGCTGTGTGCCCTGACTGCGACGGAGTGAGGTGCAGGGGCATGATGCCGGGAGTCGGAGGGGCAGGAAACGGCAATGCCTTCATCAACGCAGTCAGGAATATGAGAAAAATAGAGATTATCCCCAGCTATATCAACGATTCTAAAATCATTGATACCGGGATTGATTTTTTCGGTTTACCCCTTTCATTTCCTGTCATTCCGGCTCCTATTACTGGAGCTATAACCAACCTCGGCGGCGCTATAGGCGAGCTTGAACTTGCAAGAGCTGTCGTCAAGGGGGCCAGCCAGGCCGGGGTAATCGGATTTCTCGGCGATGGAGCGACTCCTGTTAAATATAAGCTCGGAATAAGGGTGATACTCGAAAACTTCGGAATGGCTGTTCCTGTTTTTAAACCCCGTTTCGATAACTCTCTTATAAAGGAAAGGATCGAAGCTGCCATGAAGGCCGGGGCGATAGCAGTAGGGATGGATATTGATGCGGCGTCCTTCATGACGATGGAGCAGAAAAGCCAGAGCACCAGCACAAAGACATTCGAAGAGCTCAGGGAACTTGTGGAATTTACAAAAGTTCCCTTTATCCTGAAAGGGGTATTATCCCCTTACGATGCGGAGTCGGCTTTGAAGGCCGGGGTAAAGGCCATTATAGTTTCCAATCATGGGGGGCGCGTTAATGACAACCTCATTACCCCGATAGAAGCGCTGCCGGGAATAAAGAAAGCCGTGGGAAAAGACGCTTTCATCATCCTCGACGGGGGCGTGAGAAACGGCAGCGATGTATTGAAGGCCCTGGCGCTCGGAGCAAACTGTGTAATGATAGGCAGGCCTGTAATGATAGCGGCAGTTGGGGGCGGCATCCAGGGGGTAAGGCAGTACCTTAACAAAATCGCCAACGATCTCAGAAAGAATATGACTTTTACCGGCGTTAAAACAATAAAAGAACTTATCGATAACAGGGTTATGCTAAATTATGTATAAATATGTTTATGGACCAATACCATCAAGACGGCTCGGGATATCGCTGGGCATAGACATACTTCCCCGTAAGGTCTGCAATTTCAACTGTGTATACTGCGAGTGCGGTAAAACAATGCGCCTGATAACAGAAAGGGCTGAATATCATCCCGCAGACGCCGTCCTTGCAGAGATCAGGGATTTTATGGCTAAGAACCCTCCCCCTGATTTCCTGTCTTTTTCCGGTTCGGGAGAGCCTACGCTGAATTCAGGGCTCGGACGCATGCTAAGGGAGCTCAAGAAGGATTTTCCTGAGACAAAAATTGCCGTTTTTACAAATTCGAGCCTCATGAACGTCAGGGATGTCAGGCAGGAACTTCTCTTTTCCGATGTAGTTCTGCCATCTCTGGACGCGGCTTCGGAAGAAGCTTATATAAAAATCGACAGGCCCCACCCGGATATCAAGATCGGCGATATCATCAGCGGCCTGGAGGAATTTACGAGGGAGTTTAAAGAGTCGGGCCCGCGGAAGGCAATCTGGCTTGAGATTTTCATTATTGACGGGATTAATACCGATGATTATAATATAAGAAAACTTCGTGAAGCTGTGCTCAGGATAAATCCCGACAGGGTCCAGCTCAATACGCTTGACCGTCCGGGGGTTGAGAATTGGGTAAAACCCGCGCCCGGTGAAGTCCTGGAAGCGGTCAAGTTAAAGCTGAATTTAAAAAACGTTGAGATAATAAAAAAGTTCAAAAACAGGGAAGAGTTTAAGGCTTATAGAAAGGATGCGGAAGACACCATAATCGATACTCTGAGGAGAAGGCCTTCGACTTTGGAAGACCTTTCTATTATCCTTTCGATAGGAGAGGAAGAAGTATCCGGATACCTCGATATATTGATACACAACCAGATAGTTAAAGCGGAAATATTCAACATCCCCGGCGAAAGGGGCGTTTTTTACAAATTAAAACCGGAGCCTGACAATGAAGATTAAGATATTACTCCTCTCAGCTGTCTTTTTTATAGCTTTTGCAGGCAGCTCTTTGGCATTGAATGCAAAAGTTTATTTTCTGAATGCAGGCAATAACGAATATGTCTTTTATGCGGATAACCTTAATTTCTGTCCTCTGCAGATATTAGTGAATTTTAAAAATTCGGACGGGATTGTCGCAAGCACACACCTGCCCTTTTATGCCAAGCTTAAGGCCCAGGAAAAGGGCCTGTACCTGTTCAGCGTTATAACGTACCAGAACCCTTCAAACAGCCTTGCATGCGATGTGGAAGAGGCTATCGGAGACCCCGATATAACCCCTGACCAGCGGTATGTCTATTTTATTCCCTACGAGGAAGGCACTACCCATATGATAAACCAGGGTTACAATGGAAGGATTTCGCACAGGGGCTGGATACAGTATTCCCTTGATTTCGGCATGCAGATCGGAACGCCTGTCTGTGCGGCAAGAGATGGTGTGGTTGTTGAAGTCAAGCAGGACTCTTACCATGGCGGTTTCAGATTCTGGTATATGAACATGGCTAACTATATTACGGTTTATCACAGCGACGGCTCTTTCAGCGAATATCTTCACCTGATGCAGAACGGAAGCGCAGTCAAAGTAGGGGATATAATTAAGAAAGGGCAGGTCATCGGTTATAGCGGTAATACAGGCTTTACTACCGGGCCGCATCTGCATTTCATGGTTTTTAAAGCCGTTACCATGGGCAGGCAGACGGTTCCCACCTTATTCCTGGGGCCGAACGATTCGCAGATCAGCCTCATAAGCAGGAGGTATTACGAAGCCTTCCATTCCGTTACCCAGGTGGCTAAAAACAGTATAACAAACAATTCTACCAATAGTGCTGATACCGACGCAAACCTCGGAGGATTATAAATATGGGCGCTGAGAAATTCACATTTCAGGCTGAGAGCAAACAGTTATTAAACCTGATGGTGCATTCCATTTACTCGAATAAGGAAATATTTTTAAGGGAGCTTATTTCGAACGCTTCGGACGCGATCGACAGGCTGCGCTTCGAATCCATCACCAGGCCGGAACTGCTGATCCCCGGTGAAAAATTCGAGATCCGCCTCGATACGGACCCGAAAGGCAGGACCCTGACAGTCATCGATAACGGAATCGGCATGGATCATGAAGACCTCATCAAGCATATAGGAACGATAGCCAGGTCCGGGACGCAGGAATTCATTAAAAACCTGAAAGAAAAGAAAACCGATTCATCGATAAACGATATGATCGGGCAGTTCGGCGTAGGCTTTTACTCGGCCTTTATGGCTGCGGACTTTGTTACCATAGACACTAAAAAGGCCGGCGAAGAGGCAGCTTACCGCTGGGAATCCAACGGAGAGGGCGAATACACTTTATCGGAGAGCGACAAGAAGGATCATGGTTCTGTTATAACCCTGCATTTGAAACCTGTAGACAAGGAAAACGGGATAGATGATTTCACAGATTATTATACAATTTCCAATATAGTCAAAAGATATTCGGATTTCATCAATTATCCGATAGTCATGAAAAGGGAACATGAACAGACCCAAAAGGATAAAAAGGACGGCAAAAAATCCATTGTGACTGAAGATACTGTTCTGAATTCGATGAAACCCATATGGCTCCGGCCGTCATCCGAGGTTACCAAAGAAGAATATAATGAATTTTACAGGCACATCTCCCATGACTGGAGCGAGGTGCTTAAAACCATATACTTCAAGGCGGAAGGGACTGTCGAATTTCACTCTCTGCTCTTTATTCCTTCAAAGGCCCCTTTCAACCTGTTTTACCAGGGGTATAAGAGCGGCCTCCAGCTCTATGTTAAAAAAGTGCTTATAATGGAAGCTTTCGAAGACCTCCTGCCGAAGTACCTCAGATTCATTAAAGGGGTAGTGGAATCGTCGGACCTTCCTCTTAACATTTCGCGGGAAATGCTCCAGCAGGACAGGAATGTATCCCAGATTAAAAAAAGCCTTACAAAAAAGGTGATTGACAGCCTGCTTGAATTGTATTCGAATGAAAATGAAAATTATAAAAAATTTTTCAAGGAATTCGGAAACGCCCTCAAGGAAGGCATCATATCCGATTTTGAAAACAAGGAAAAAATAGCCCCGTTAATTCTTTTTGAATCCAGCCACAGCAATAAAGAACTTACAAACCTTGATGAGTATATCGGAAGGATGAAAGAAGGGCAGAATCATATCTATACCCTTACCGCCGAGTCGAGGAACATAGCTGAAAACTCGCCCCATCTTGAAGCCCTGAAGCAGAAGGATTACGAGGTTATTTTCCTCCTGAACCCTGTCGACGAGATTATGACAGGATCGCTTAACGAATACAAGGGTAAAAAGATCAAATCTATAGAAAAAGGCGACATCGATCTCGACAGCCCCGATGAAAAAAAGAAAAATGAAACCGAGACAAAGGCAAAACAGGAAGAGTTTTCAGTGCTCTTGAAATACCTCGGCGAGAAATTGGATAAATACGTCAAGGAAGCAAGAGTATCGATCCGGCTCGTGAATTCGCCGGCCTGCATAACCGGAGATGAATTCGATGTCAGTCCGTACCTTGAAAAAATGATGAGAAAGGATTCGGAAGAATCCGCCCCGGTAAAGAAAAGAATAATGGAAATAAATCCTAACCATCCCCTTATTCATAAATTCAGCGAACGCCTGGAGAAGGACGCGAAAGACCCCGTCCTTGAGGATTACGCTGAGCTTCTTCTCGGATATGCTCTACTCGCGGAAGGCGCTGAGCTTCCCGACCCGGTCAAGTTCAACAGGCTCGTGATAAGCCTGATGGAGAAGAGCCTGTAACGGCGGTACTTCACCGAAGGCCTTTATTCGGATAATGGCTTTGAAAGCGAGATTGAATCGATCCTCGGGATTTCGCCGTAATATATGTTATATTCAACTGAAATGCCTTCTTTGTAATGCTGGAAAAAAATTCCGTTGGAAATTTCGTTATGCTCATCCGGAGCGCCTAATTTTTTCCAGACCGCCTGGATCGTATCTATCATTAACAACCCATGGGGGAGAACGCCTGAGTAATAAGAAAACAGATCCAGGTCGTTATGATGGCTTTTAAAGTCGATAAACTTCAGTATTCCGGTATCTTTATCGATCCAGAAATCGATCCCGTAGCCCGTCGCGATATGAATATTATCTGTCGTTGTCTCCGGCTTGCCCCCAAGCTCAGAGAGTGTTTTTATGAATTCCGGATCGTTCATGTTTTTCCCTATGAAGCGGCTTAATTCAATCGCGCTTTTTGCGCATTCGGGCAGGGGAGGCTGGGGATGTTTGTTATACCCGACGGTGAGTTCGGCGATCCTATTAAAATCCGGCTTGCCTGAAACCAGCTGGTAATATAATATTACATCTCCTGGAAATTCCATGGTCAGATATTTCGGACGAAGCCTGTAAAAGTATTTGTTATCACTGCCATCCCATAAATTGCCGTAGGCGTAGTCCCAATCTATCATTGGTCCCAGTCTTGCCTCGACATCGGTAAACAGATCGCTTAAATTTAACCCATAAGGGAGATCCTTATCGTATTTGCTGAAAAAGCAGATCCGTTCGATATTACAGTTGTTTCCGGCGATAAACATCAGACCGGCATCAGGGAATTCATAATACATTCCGCAGTCATAAACCGATTCGACTTTACGCCCGAGCGTTTTAAAATATTTTTGAATTTGCGCTTCTCTAATATCCCTGTTGGCCAATTTTTTTAGATCGTCCTGAAACTTCAGCAATGCAGGCTTCCTGCCCTGAAAAGGCTTCTCCGCGATCCTGCCCGGAGCAAGGAACTTTTTCAATAAATCCATGTTTGTAATCGCGTAATTGAAGCTTCCGAGACTGCTTTCCAAAGTGATTTCGACAGGGCTGTCCGAATAATAAAGCTCATCCAGGTCCGCCTGCTGGAATTCAACTGAAAAATAATAATAAACCGTTTTATCATTCGGGAGTGCCGAATAATTATGCTGATAAAAATAATCATAATCTGTTTTAAGGCCCGAAACCGTGTAAGAGAAATGAACTCTGAAAAGGGGATCTCTGTCCAATGCTATGTAATCGGTCTTATATATATTGGTTTCAGGCCTGTCATTATCATCCCTGTCTATTCTTGTATAAACCGCCTGGTTTTTGTAAACAACGGCTAAAACAATATCCATTATGAAATTACTGTTTGCGCTTTTTCCACGGGAAATCAACGGATAAAAAGTTGTTACAGAATTATCGATAAACGGATTCCCGCCATATATATTGCTGGGATCGGATATCAATGGAAGGTATCTAATATCCGCGCTTTCACTCTCAGTGCAATAAACTCTGCTCATTACCGCGTGGAAGGGGAAAAGGATGACAAAGGTTAACAGACAGAGCAATAATTTGTTCATTATCTAAGCTCCTGTAATTTCCCGGTGCGGTAATAAGCCGTTCTTTACTTCTCCCCGCCTTCCCTGATCTCGACCCTCCGGATCTTGCCGCTGATGGTCTTCGGCAGTTCGGTCACGAATTCAATGATCCTGGGGTATTTATAAGGGGCGGTCACCTTCTTTACATGCTCCTGGAGCTCGAGTTTAAGGTCTTCGCTCGGGGTATAACCCTTTGCGAGGGTGACGGTGGCTTTTACGACCTGTCCCCTGTCAGGGTCGGGAACGCCCGTTATTGCGCATTCCATCACGGCGGGATGTTCAAGCAGGGCGCTTTCAACTTCGAACGGTCCGATCCTGTATCCGGAACTCTTGATCAGATCGTCGGCCCTTCCGACAAACCAGTAGAAGCCGTCTTCATCTATCCAGGCCATGTCGCCGGTATAATAAAAGCCGTCATGCCAGGATTTTTTCGTAAGGTCTTCGTCGCGGTAATACCCGTCGAAAATCCCCCATGGCTTGACGGGATCTGTCCTTACGGCAAGCTGTCCTTCCTCCCCGATCTCGCATGGTTTGCCGGAGTCGTTGAAAAGGACTACGTCATAACCCGGGGAAGGTTTGCCCATCGAACCCGGCTTGGGTTCCATTCCCTTGAAATTGCTTATTGAAATAACGAGCTCTGTCTGACCGTATCCTTCCATAAGTTTATGGCCTGTAAGCTCGAGGAAGCGGTTGTATACCTCGGGATTTAGAGGTTCTCCCGCGACTGTGCAGTATTTTAATTTTGAAAAATCGAACTGGGTAAAGTCCTCCTTTATCAGGTACCTGTAGATGGTGGGGGGAGCGCAGAAAGTCGTGACGCCGTATTTTTCGATGATGCCGAGCAGATCCCTGGGTTTGAACCTTGAGCCGTAATCATATACAAATACTGCGCTTCCGCACAGCCATTGCCCGTAAAGCTTTCCCCATGCGGCCTTTGCCCAGCCGGTATCGGAAACGGTCAGGTGAAGCCCGTTATCCTCGACATTCTGCCAGTATTTCGATGTTATTATATGTGCAAGAGGATACGTGAAATTATGAGTCACCATCTTTGGCATGCCTGTCGTACCCGATGTGAAGTAAAGCAGGAACATGTCGCTGTTAACGGATGCTTCCGGCCCGGACGGGCGGTCAAAACGGCCTGGCGATTTTTCGATTGAACTGTCGAAATCGAGCCATCCCTCGCGGTCCGGACCCTCTATCTTGACCTTTATTTTCAGGGTAGGGGTTTCGGGCTGAGCTTCGTCGACATGGTCGAGGACCTCCTGGTCTCCAACGGAAACTATCATTTTGATATCGGCTGCGTTATTCCTGTATTTTATATCCTTGGTTGTCAGGAGATGGGTTGCCGGGATAGCAACAGCCCCGATTTTATGCAGGGCTAACATGCAGAACCAGAAATGATACCGCCTTTTGAGGATCAGCATCACCGGGTCACCCTTTTTAATTCCGATCGATTTAAAAAATCCGGCGGTCCTGTCGCTCTGTTCTTTAAGCTGGCCGAAGGTAAAACTTTTTTCCCGGCCGTTATCATCGCACCAGACAAGCGCGGTTTTATCGGGGTCGGTTCTGGCCCATTCGTCCGCCACATCGTAAGCGAAATTGAAATTTTCGGGAATATTGATCTTAAAATTTTTATAAAAATCATCATAATCTTTAAAGGTTGATCTTGTCAGATATTTTTCAAGCATATTGACTCCTTATTTTTTCAGATTGATTATTACAAAACAACTGCCAGAAACCTGGCGGGTTTATTATTGAGGGATAACATCGCGTGATTCTGCCCGGAATTGAAGTATAGACTGTCCCCTTCCTCAAGAATGACTTCATAAGGCCCGATAAAGACCTTCAGGGACCCTTCGATTACAAAATTAAACTCCTGGCCGTCGTGCGAATAAGAATCGGGTTTTTGACCGTCATTCCTCGGATCGACGGTTACAAGAAAAACTTCAGCTTTTTTATTAATGAAGTTATAAGCGAGGTCCTGGTATTTATATTCTTTCCTGCGGTCTGTGGAAACGCCTTTGTTCTTCCTGACAACGCTGTAAAGTTTTAGCCTGGGCTCTTCGCCGGTAAGAAGCGCTGTCATATCCACATCGAATTTACCTGCCACTCTGAACAAAAAACCTATTGGAATGTCGGTTTCACCGCTTTCATATTTTTTGTAATCCTCGACGCTAATCTGGAATTCCCGGGAAAGAGTTTCAATAGACACCCCGTTGATGTCCCTGAGTTCCTTGATCCTTCTGGCGATATTGTTGATATCAGGCAGCATGAAAACCTCCTGTTTTGGAAAATAACTAATTAAAAAACCGGGCTTTTATCTTATTATAATTTTAAATATCTGGCAAGCTTATCTCGAAAAATTGATAAATAAACGTTTTCCCTTTAGAATTTTGTCTGCAAAAATATCGGGCTGTAGCGCAGTTTGGTAGCGCGCTTGGTTCGGGACCAAGAAGCCGAGGGTTCAAATCCCTCCAGCCCGAATTTTAATTACAAAAAATATTCATAATTATCCTAATCAAAATCCCGATTCCTCCGAAATTTATATTAGTTGAGAACAAGGATGTTCTCAAAAAATATCAAGGAGGATGCCATGATTATCAATCACAACATCAGTGCCATCTTCACTCAGAGACAGTTGTCCATCAACAGCAGGGACAGCGACAAGGGCATTGAAAAACTCTCATCGGGTATGCGTATCAACCGCGCAGGCGACGACGCATCAGGCCTGGCAGTATCTGAAAAGATGCGCAGCCAGATCCAGGGCTTAAGAAGGGCCCACATGAACGTTATGGACGGTATTTCCTTCCTTCAGACCGCTGAAGGCTATCTTGAAGAGACCCATAACATACTCCAGCGTATCAGGGAACTGTCGGTACAGGCAGCCAACGGAATCTACAGCACTGAAGACAGGATGCAGATCCAGGTTGAAGTTTCCGAACTTATCGCCGAAGTGGACAGAATCGCTTCACATGCGCAGTTCAACGGTTTGAACCTCCTCACAGGAAGGTTCGCAAGACCCACAGGGGAAAATACCGTTATGGCAAGCATATGGCTTCATGTCGGCGCTAACATGGACCAGAGGACCAGGCTTTACATCGGTACGATGAATTCTCAGGGACTCGGCCTGAAATCCCCGGTTGGAAACGCGCAGAGCGCGTCGTTTATCAGCATTTCAACGCCTGATAAAGCAAACATGACGATCGGCATGGTAGACCTTGCCCTTATGAAGGTTTCAAAGCAGAGGGCCGACATGGGCGCTTACCAGAACAGGCTTGAAAAAACATCCGTCGGACTGATGGTCGGCTACGAGAATCTTCAGTCTGCAGAATCGAGGATCAGGGATTCGGACATGGCGGAAGAGATGTCCAATTTCGTAAGATCGCAGATTCTTTCCCAGGCCGCGACAGCGATGTTATCGCAGGCCAACCAGAAGCCCCAGCTGATGCTGCAGCTCCTGAGATAATCGAAATTTTAAAACAACGGCCCCGCTCCTCGTGAGCGGGGTTTTTTTTATGGTGAGCCCGGCAGGAAAAGTTTAAAAAAATTTCATATTTCCGCTTCTTTTCAAGTATAATAATATAAATAAATGTCAGGCGGGTAAAAGTGAAGTATTTATTCAACACATCGGTTTTTACCATGACGGCGGTGCTGTTTTTCGCAGCTGCTTTAAGTATATCCGGATGCTCCGGTTCCCTCGATAACAATCAGCAGTCATCGTCTTCCTCGAGCTCTTCAAGCCTTTTAAGAACTTCATGGTCCTATTCTTCTGTTCCTTCAGCGTACTGCAATCCGGCATACTACTGCACGGCTCCGTTTGAATGCCCCATAACGAACTTAGTTCTAAACAGCTTCAACACGACCGTTCAAAACGGACATACCCAGGTGATTTACTCGAAAAATGGGAACGCAGTCAGCACAAACTCATTGATTATCAAAGAAGACATCAGCATCCTCTATGCCTGCGAGCAGACTCCGGTTGTATTTAAAGGAACGTATTACGACGTGATATCGGTGCACCCTTCTACGGACGAACATGACTCCAACGACTGCTATATAGCAGTGATGACTGCCGGCGGGGCCAACACCATCGTATCCATAACCGGGCGAATATGCCAGTATGCATCTGCGATAGCGGTCAACGGGACGCTCTATATATACGCCACATGCTGGGACCAATGGCATGCTCCCTGGGTTTTTTACACCACAGACCTGATTAACTGGCAGTCCAACCAGTGTTTTACTCCCGGGACCTGCCCCACGGTGTGGAATACAAGCGTCTGCTATGACGGTTCGCGTTTTGTCATGACCATGGATATAGGTTCATATTATCAGTCTTTTTCGACATCGGCGGACGGCCTGACTTTCACACCGGTCAACAATTCATTTACGGCAACCGCATACGATACGACGAAGTGGAACCCGGCGTTGAGAAGCAGCATCAATAAAATAATGAGTTCATACAACTATAACGGATATACGGGCTGCGCAGTGTTAAGATACGCCAGCCCTTATTATTACCTGATATACTGCACTCAGGACAACGGCTTATTCATCAACAGGATAGTGAGGTCGGCCGATCTTGTCAACTGGGTTGAATCGGTCAAAAATCCCGTGCTGGTACCGGATTCGTACGATCAGGCCATTCCCACCTGCGTCAATGCCAGCGACCTCGACCTGGTCGAGTATAACGGGCAGGTTCATTTTTATTACTGCGTTGCCGATCAAGTAAGCTGGTTTAATATAAGGAGGGCATACTATCCCGGAACATTGGCTGACTTCCTGAACTGGTTTTTTTAATTTTAAACTTCTCAAACCGGGACGGATTTCTCGCCTTTCTGCAATATGTAAAGGCTGACGCCCAGCAGGGTGAAAAACGAGAAAGCTGTAGGATTGAGCCAGAAGCCGCCGTCTATAAAGGATACCGCGAGATATGAAAATATGCCTATATTGAAGATTGAAAACTTGAGCCTTTTAACGAACAGGAATATAAAGCAGACGAAAATCAGGGTGAAAATAATGCCGGAATTCGCGAGGATATAAAGGACGGTAATTTCATATCCACCCGTATTCTGCGGATTTGTGAAAAAACAGCCGAACAGGAAATGAAACAAGCCGTTCTGCCCGGCAATGTATTGCATATAGTTCATAAAAAACCAGATTCTTTCGTTTGCCAGAAGGTTTCTGCCTATGAGCTTACTTTCAATCATAGCATGAAAGATCTTTATATCGCTGAAAGCAAGGACCGCCGCCAGTAGAAGAAATACCGGCGCCGCGGCTAACGCCGCGATCTTCAAACCTTTTTTATTCGTTTCAGAATTTTTAATTTCAATGATTGTCAGGATAAAAAACAGTATAAGAGAAGCAAAAAGTCCCATATAAACTGTTTCGGACGCTGTAAGGAAACAGATGACTATGTATAACAATATTGATGAATAATACAGGAGCCTGCCCGATAAACCCCTGAGGCTCCTTAAAAAATAAAAAGCGAACCAGGATATCATGATATAATTTACGCCGAAGAGATTTCCGTTCTGATATGTTGAAGAAAGTTTCAGGTAATGGAGGGGAATGACATAATTGCTTTTTCCCCAGACCTCAAGCCCCGCATGCGGATTTAATTTTATTGCATCGGAATAATTATAAGTTATCCCGGGTATAAGCGTATTAAAATCCCCGAAAATTTTCTGGATCAAGCCGTATATAGTCAGCAGATAGAAAGAACAGAGGATCAAAAACTTAATCTGAGACGGCTTGATTTCAATATATTTAGCTGTGAAAATCAGAAAGACCGAAGACAGGGCGATGAAATATGGAAAGTAAGAATAGAATACATTGGCTGTAAACGCAAAATGCCCCTGAATAATAAGGCCGAGCAAAAAAAACAAGAGGAAAGAGGCGTAATAAACGAGAGCCGATCTCTCATCCCTTTCCCTGAAATGCCTGACTGTCAGACAAAAAGTGAATGGAATAAAAACCAGGATCGAGAGAAGAACCGAAATATAAACGGGTATATTATCGATCTTGGTTCCGGCCTTGGGCAGAACGAAATTCATGAACATGAAAATCTGCGTCAGGATATTCATAAATATATTCATATGAGAGGCATCCTTCAGTTAATAGCGGTAATGCTCCGGTTTGTATGGGCCTTCTACGGGAACACCGATATAGCCGGCCTGCTTTTCAGTCAGCTTTGTGAGTTTTACGCCTATCCTGTTCAAATGCAGGCGAGCAACTTCCTCGTCAAGCTCTTTTGAAAGCCTGTAAACCCCGGGTTTGTAATTATCCCTGTTTTTCCAGAGGTCGATCTGCGCAAGGGTCTGGTTAGTGAATGAATTCGACATAACGAATGAAGGATGGCCTTTAGCGCAGCCTAAGTTGACAAGCCTTCCCTCGGCTAAAAGATATATGCAATGGCCGTCGGGAAAGAGGTATTTGTCCACCTGGGGCTTTATATTGATCTTTTTAATCCCGGGATAATTATTCAGTTTATCGACCTGGATCTCATCGTCAAAATGTCCGATATTGCATACAATGGCCTGGTCTTTCATTGCGGCCATGTGCTCTATCGTGATAATATCCCTGTTACCGGTCGCCGTGACATAAATATCGGCTATACCTAAAACGTCTTCGGCGGTTTTGACTTCGTAGCCCTCCATAGCCGCCTGGAGAGCGCATATTGGGTCGATCTCAGTTACAATAACACGGGCTCCGAAACCCCGGAGCGATTTCGAACATCCTTTGCCGACGTCTCCGTAACCGCATATAAGCGCCGTTTTTCCGGCGATCATTACATCCGTTGCGCGTTTGATGCCGTCAGCCAGAGATTCCCTGCACCCGTAAAGGTTGTCGAATTTCGACTTTGTGACGGAATCGTTTACGTTTATCGAAGGGACAAGCAATTCGCCCCTTTCCATCATCTGGTATAGCCTGTGCACTCCGGTGGTTGTTTCCTCTGAAACGCCCTTCCAGTCTTTTACCACATTATGCCAGTATGATTTATTTTCCTTCTGAGTCTGACTCAGAAGCTCGAATATTATAGCTTCTTCGTTATTAGACGGTTTGCCTGTAACTAGGGACGGATCATTTTCGGCGGCAAAGCCTTTATGTATAAGAAGGGTTGCGTCTCCGCCGTCATCGACTATAAGCTCCGGGCCCTTCCCCCCCGGAAAGGATAACGCCTGTTTCGTACACCACCAGTATTCTTCAAGCGTCTCGCCCTTCCAGGCGAAAACACTGACGCCCGCCTTTGCGATAGCTGCGGCAGCCTCGTCCTGTGTGGAAAATATATTACAGCTTGCCCACCTTACATTTGCCCCGAGATGGACAAGTGTTTCTATAAGCACAGCCGTCTGTATTGTCATGTGAAGGGACCCGCTGATCCGCACGCCTGCGAGTGGTTGTTCGGCGCCGAATTTCTCCCTGACAGACATAAGACCGGGCATCTCGTGCTCGGCTATTTCGATTTCTTTTCTTCCCCAGTCCGCGAGGGAAATATCCTTAACTTTGTAATCCATTTAAAACCCCGTTAGAGTTATTTCTATATTACTGCGGCAAATATTATAAAGGATAATCTTTTTATCGTCAAATAAAATTATTTCAGTTCAGCTATCGTTGCGCCCCTGCCTCCGTTATCGGGTTGCGCGTCATAGAAATTCCTTACTTTCGGATTCGATGTCAATATTTTCCTTACAATTTCCCGCTGCACCCCGATGCCTTTGCCATGTATGATCCTGACGGTTTTATAGCCTTTTTCAGAAGCCTTTATAATGTATGACGGCACGAGACGGGAGATGTCTTTCGGAGAAAAGGCATGAAGGTCGAGCTCGTCTGTAATTTCAATCTCCACCTGTTCGCTGGCGCCGATGATATCGATAAGTTCAAATGGCCGATTCAGGGAATAGAGGGGTTCGCTTGGAAGATCGGACCTGGAGAAAAATCCCCATCCTGCAAAGGCGTAATCGAGGCCGCAATTGGATGCAAATTCGCAGTCTACCGGGCTGTCGCCTACCATCAGGCAATCCCGTTTATCCAGTTTTATGCCTTCGCGGGAATAAAGGCCGATTACCTTTTCAAGACTTTCGCATGAGGGCTTCATTGATTTTACATCGTTTTCAGTAATTATATAATCGAAAAAATCAAAGATGCCAGTGCTCTTCATGGTAAGGTCCGTTCCCCTGCGCCCTTTATTTGTAATGAGAGAAAGCTTTACCATATTCTTAAGTTCACCGAGAAGCCCGGTGATACCATCGTAAACCCTCTGATATTTTTCGGCGTAACCGAAATAAAATCTCCTGTAAACTTCCATTATCTCGCCCGCGCCGGCTTTGATCCCTAACTTCTGAAGAAGGGGAGCGAATTCAAGGCCGATGAATTTCCTTGAAACGCTGTAATCGAGTTTTTCAAGTCCGAAATGTTCGAGGGTGTCGTTGAGGGCCATGCATATAGCTTCATGGCTGTCGACCAGGGTTCCGTCAAGATCGAATAAAAGAAGCATGTATTTCATAATAAGTCCTCAAAACTTTTCAAAAGGATGATTATTTTATATAATAATAGCATTGTTGTAAAGATAAAAGGCCGCTGTGACATTACGCTGCCGGACTGGAGGTTGTCATGTTCCTGGGAACTATAGTAAATACAGCGGCTGTTATGGCCGGCAGCCTTGCAGGCATAATCTTAAGCGGCAGGATCCCTCCGCGACTTTCAGAAATAATCCTCCAGGCGCTTGGCCTGTGCACGCTTGCGATAGGCATTTCGATGATATTGAAAACCGAAAACATTCTTATCCTTATATTCAGCCTTATAATCGGAGGAATAGCCGGAGAGCTGTGCAGGCTCCAGGAAAGGCTCGACGGATTAGGCGAAACATTAAAAAAAAAGCTTAAATCGTCAAACAGCAAGTTCACGGAGGGCATGACTGGAAGCTTCCTGATCTTCTGCATAGGATCCATGACAATCCTTGGATCCCTCCAGGAAGGTCTCTACGGAGATCACACCCTTCTGTTTACAAAATCTATCCTCGACGGTTTTGCAGCCATTGCATTGGGAGCGGCCTACGGGAGCGGAGTCTTTTTTTCGGCATTTGCATTACTGATCTATCAGTGCCTTCTGACATACCTCGCCAGGTTAGCCGGCGGTCTTTTCCCTCCTTATGTAATAAACCAGATCATTGCAATGGGGGGCCTCCTTATCCTCGGAATAGGCTTCAACCTGCTCGATATTAAAAAAATCAAGACGACCAACCTTCTGCCCGGTCTCGTTTTTGTTGTGCTGCTGTCATTTATATTCGGTAAGTAGCATGAAAGAAAGTTTTAACAATTTATATGCGATCTACCTTGAAATAAAGGACAGGGTGGGGGAGAGGCTCAGGGAATTCGAAAGGATCAGGGAAAAGGGCAGCGAGGAGGAACTATTCGAGGAACTTGTATTCTGCCTTCTTACACCGCAGTCCAGGGCAAGGCAGGCTGAAAAGGCCGTTAGAATTCTCAAGGATGAACATCTCCTTTACCGGGGTGGGATTCCGGCTCTTTCGGAAAAACTGAATATAGTCAGGTTCAGGAACAATAAGGCCCGTTTTATATGCGAGGCAAGGGAGATATTCTGCAGCGGACCGGCCGGGAGCAAGCCCCGGATGAGGGAGCTTCTCTCAAATTTCACAGGGAGCATCGAAATCAGGGACTGGCTCACTGAAAATATAATGGGGATCGGATACAAGGAAGCCAGCCATTTTGTCAGGAATACGGGTTATTTTACTGATGCGGCAATTCTCGACAGGCATGTTATAAGAAACCTCCTTTACCTCGGGGTCCTGGAAGAGGATGTTAAAAGCCTTGCAAGAAAAAATTATCTTGAAATAGAAAAAAGGATGAAAGAGTTTTCAAGCGAGATCGGAATTCCAATGGATTACCTGGATTTCGTGATGATGTACAGGGATATCGGAGATATATTCAAATAAAAAAAGCCATTTTTTACAGATCGTCGAGAAGCGCTTTGCGGTTGGACTGGATAATAGATTCGTTTGTGATCCTGATCATGCTCTCTTTAAGGTCAGAATTGACCCTTGACATAACATCGTAATTCAATACCTTCACCGTCGAAGGGTATTCAAGCCGGAGTTTGATACCTGTGTTGGTAATGCCGGTATTGCTGAGGCTGTCATCCCATATAGCCACCTTCGATGTCAGAAGGGCAGGCGGGCCGTACTTTTCCTGAAGTTTATCCGAAATGGACTGGTAATCGAAATAACCCGGGTCGAACTGTATCGTTATCCCGTAAGCCGAATTGTTATAGAACTGTACGAACAGGCCGTCGATAAAAGGATAGTAATCGGCCTTTATAATAAAAGGGACTGCGTCGTTTATCTTGCCGAAGAAACGGGATTCGTCGATTTTAAGCAGGGACCCCTGGTAAAGGACGTTGGTTACATCGGATTCGGACATGCCGAGCTTGAGTCCGAGAAACGAAAAATCTTTTTTAAGAGAGTAGCCCTGGGAAAATAATCCTGCCGTAAGGCAAAAAATCAATAAGCTCTTCAGGAAAAACATTCAAGGTCCTTTTTCAGGATTTCTATCTTGTCCATCATCTGTTTTATTTCACGGGTTTCTTTTTCCATCGTATCCACAACAACCTTTTTCTGTTCGATGCTGCTCAGGTTCCTTATAGATTTTTCGAGATAGATTATTTCCTCTTCATGTTCGTGGATCCTTTTAAGGATTGTAAGCTTCGCTTCTTCCGAGAGCCTGCTTCCGTTGGATTTCCTTTCAAGCGACCTCATCGCCACCTTGGCTATTTCGCGCACATAAGACGGCTGCTCATTATCGCTTATAAGATATTTAAAATAAGATACGAGTGCTTTATCGAGCTGGCTTTCCTGTATAATGCCTTTTCTCAGGAGAATATTGCCGAGAGGCTCCTGGTAATTGGATTTTTTCCTGTTGGTTTCCTGCTCCCTGATAGCATCTTCCATCTGTGTTTCCGATATTAAATCCATTTTCAGCATTATCTCGCCGATTCTCATAAAACGCCCCCGAAGAAAAAGCTCTCTATATTTTGTCTTATTTTAAAAATTTGTCAACACTTTTTAGATGTATTTAAATAATATCTTCAGGATATTTCTTTTGTATATATCCTGTATGTCTTGTAACGGTCTGCCTTAAGATGCTCCATCGTATTGAGCATCCTTTCATTTGTCTCTACGATCAGGGATTCTTCCGCTTCGGTAAAGCCGAGTTTGAGCCCGTTCTCGATAACATTCATATTCATCGCTATCTCGAGTCCCAGATGACGGTATTCTTCAAGAACCCCTAAAAGAATAAGCCTGAACCTGCGGGTCTTTTTCAACTGCATCAAATGGAAGATACCGAAGGGAAAAAGCCTGCCGTTCATCTTCTTGACTGCCTCATTGGCATCATAGATCGAAAGGGCGAAGCCTACGGGTTTTCCGTTATATTCGGCGAAAAACGAAAGCTTGTCGATATACATCATTTTGAGAGCCGATTTAAGGCGGTTGAATTCATGGTCGGTGAAATTCACATGCCCCCAGTTGCTGCTCCATGCACTATGGAATATGCTCTTCAGCTTTTCTGCCTGGACATCTATGTTTTTGCCTTCAAGCGAATAAATATTTACCGAAGGGTTTTTTAAAACCCTGTCCCTGATCTTGAAATACCGGGGATCGAGGGCTTTGTCGGTCACTCCCTTCCTGGTCCTGAATGCGAACCAGTCGACCGATTTTTTAAAGCCGTTATTTTCGATCAGCTTACCGTAATAATCCCGGTTATGAACATTGAGCACGTATGGATCGGTATCGAATCCGTCAACGAGAATTCCCACTTCATCATATATGCTGAAACTTAAGGGGCCTTCGATGGATGTCTTGCCCATTGACTTGAGATACTTTTCGGCTTCGGTAAACAGGGCCTTCGCGGTTTCCCCGTTGTCCTCGCATTCAAAAAATCCGAAAAACCCCTTATTATCATGATAGGTTTCTTCATGCCTCTTATTGATATGCGCCGATATCCTTCCGACAGCTTTGCCGTTCCTTTCTGCAATAAAAAGCCTGGCTTCGCCGTATTCGAAGAAAACTCCTTTTTCCGGATCCAGGAATTCCATCTGGTCAAATATAAGCGGGGGAACCCAATGAGGATCATTTCTGTAAAAATTCCAGGAAAGTCTGATGAATTCAAGACGTTCACGCCTTGTTTCCGCAGTCCTGATGGTAAGGTCAGACATAAGCCGTTCCTCCAAGTTTAGTATAAGGATCGCCGATCCGATTATATTATAATATACTTTAGACGAATGTTTAAATATTTTACGCTTAGCTCGCAAGGCTCGCTAAGCATAAGTTGCACTAAGCTTAGCTCGCAAGGCTCGCTAAACATAAGTGCCACTAACTTTGCAAGTGGCACTAAGGAGAAAATAATGGATAAAAAATTCGATTTTTGTGCCGGAATTTTTAATGACTCGTTTCCCCCTGTCGTTGACGGCGTTGCTAACGTGACTCTCAATTATGCGAAATGGCTCCGGAGAAAAAATGTACGCTCTATTGTCGTGACTCCGAACTTTCCCGGATTTCAATACAATGAAGACGATTTCGAAATAGTACGATACTTTTCCCTGCCCCAGCCGGTAAGGGGATACAGATTAGGTATGCCAGGGCTCGATTTCAGCCTGGGCAGCGTATTGAAAGACATTCCATTCGATATAATACATGCCCATTGCCCGTTCAGCGCAGGCCGTCTTGGATTAAAAATCGCGAAGAAGAGGCATATCCCCATAATTGCCACTTTTCATACGAAGTATTACGATGATTTTTTAACCGCGGTAAAGTTTAAACCGGCAGCAAAACTTCTGCTCAAATGGGTTGTCGATTTTTACCATAACTGCGATTTTGTATGGACTCCGAACGCGGCTTCTGCAGAGACCCTGAAAAGCTACGGATTCAAAAAAATCGTCGAAGTGGCGGATAACGGCAACGATTATGAGCCGCCGGCCGACCCGGTGAAGGCGTGCGAGATTGTAAATGAAAAATTCGGACTTGCCGCCGGTGACAATGTGCTTCTATATATAGGGCAGCACATGTGGACAAAAAATCTTAAAATGACGATAGAATCCCTTGCGCAGCTGAAAAAGCAGAATATTCCCTTCAAAATGATATTTGTAGGAAGAGGCGACGCCGAACCCGAAATGAAGAAGATGGTCTCTGACTTAGGCCTTGATAAAAATGTGATTTTTGCCGGCCTGATTTCCGACCGGGATATGATCAGGAGGCTTTACACAAGAATGGACATTTTCCTGTTCCCTTCCCTTTACGATACATCGAGCCTCGTTGTCCAGGAAGCGGCAGCCGCCGGAAAACCCTCCATCATGGTAAGGGGAAGCAACACTGCCGAAGGTTCTAAAGACAATTTCAACTGTTTCCATACTGAAAACGACCCCGTTTCAATGGGTGAAGTTATCAGGAAAGCGCTTTCGGACAGGAAGCACCTGGAAGAAGTCGGCAATAACGCAAGGCAAACTATCAACCGTCCCTGGGAAAAGGCTGTCGGCACTGTAAAAGAGCGTTATGTCGAAATCCTGAAAAACTGGAAACGAAAGTAAAAGGCTGACTGCCGGATTACTTGAAGACAGCGGTATAAACCCTGTTCTTGCCGCTGTTCTTAGCCATGTACATAGCCTTGTCGGCCGCCTTGAGGGCTTCATCTACGGACTTAGGAGTTTTAATGAAAGCGGTGTAGCCCAGGCTTAAAGTAAGATTATAATTTCTCAGGGCCATTTCATCATGGAAGTTTTTTATTATTCTCTTGATTACCGATTTTACAGCTTCCTTTCCTGTTTCGACAAGAAGGATGACAAACTCGTCGCCTCCGACCCGCCCTATCGAATCGTTCTCGCGGAGATTCTTCTTGATCAGACCGATGGCGCTTTTTAAAATATCATCACCGGCAGAATGACCCAGAGTGTCGTTAAGCGTTTTGAAATCATCAAAATCGATATAAGCCAGGCTGAAGGGTCTGCCCGTCCTTGCAGACCTCTTTATCTCCCTGTCGAGTATCTCCCTGAAAAAACGAACATTGGCCGATCCTGTGAGAAAATCCAGCCTTGACAGGACTTTTTCCCTGTCGAGGAGTTTTTTCAGCTGGATCACAATCATTTCGATTATGACAAGAATAAAAAAACTCAGTATGAAACCTACGGTCTTCAGGTCAGGATTTATAACGCCCGGGTCCTTCCAGTTTGCGGCGTAATTGATCGCTGCGCCTATAATAGCCGACATTGTCCCGTCAACTGGCCCAAGGACCAGGCTGACTATGATAACTACCAGGACATAAAAAATCATCAGGGAAAGACCGGGGGTTGCAAAATCCAGCCATCCGATCATAAAAAGCAGTATGACCCAGGAAATAGTCAGAATAATATGCTGAAGAGGGGATTTTTTAGAGGTAAGGAGCAAGAGTTTATCGAAAATCATTGATACTCCTGATCAGCCGGGGTTTCCTTATTATAAATCGGCAGAAAAATATTAACAATAAATATTTCTTTGCCTGCCGGCCTTTTGAAATAGAAGAAATGCGGGCAATAAGTTATAATTAAGCGGGAGTCCGCATTATGCGCAATGTCAACAACAGGCTCAGGCTTTTAATGTTTTTCCAGCTGTTTTCATCCGGAGCGCTTACTCCAATTCTTTCCCTTTATCTGAGCATTACTCTGAAATTTAACGGAACTCAAACTGGGATTATCCTCGCGATGTCGATGGCTTCATCGGTGATAGCGCCTCTTGCGGGGACTTTTATAGCCGACAGGCTTATCAATTCGGAAAGGCTTGTCGGGGCTGTCCAGTCTGCAGGGTCCCTTATTATGCTCGTTTTGGCTTTCCAGAAAGATTTTACGGTATTTCTTGTGCTTTACCTGGTATATTCCCTTGTAGTCGGGCCGGCAATGGCCCTGACCAATACTATTGTATTTCATCACCAGCCGGACGCAAAAAAAAATTACGGCCTGGTCCGGGTCTGGGGGACAATCGGATGGATAGCCGCGGCCTGGGCTCCTCTTGCTTTCGGACTGAGGCCGGATACTCTCAGGATATCCCTTGTCCTGTCGGCGGTATCCTCACTTATAACGGGAATATTCTCATTTACCCTGCCGATGGTTCATACCAGGCTCGACAAGCATCCTTCGTTTCTGCCCGTCGAATCTATGTCGGTCATAGTTAAACCCGGGGTTCTTATAGTGATGTTCATAAGCATGCTTGTCAACCTTGTCGACCGTTATTACTATTTCGGAATGGCTCCCTTTCTGAAAACGATGGGTTTTGCCGACCGGGCGATCATGCCCATGATGTCCATCGGGCAGGTGCCTGAGATCATCGCCATGGCTGTTTTAGGGCCGATGCTGGCGCGTTTTTCCATGAAAACGATGCTTGCCTCGGGCGTATTAATGGAATTCCTGAGGTTTGCAGTTTTTGCCTCAGGCGGTCCCATGTTTATTATAGTGTCAGCCATTGCGATGCATGGTCTTACCTATGTCTTTTATTCCGTTGTTGTGCTGATCTATCTTGACGGATTTTGCAATAAAAAAACGAGGGCGGGTGTCCAGCAGATTTTCAGTATTTTTGCCATGGGGATCGGCAGCTTTTTCGGAAATATCTGCGCCGGGGTTATGATGGATATATTCAGGATTCAGGATACATTGAAGGTGAACTTTACCCTTTTCTGGGCGGTTCCTGCGGTGATTTCAGCCCTGATATTCGTCCTTATCGTCACAGGCATAAGCGGCAGCAAAGGCCCGAAAGTCCTTAACCGCCGCTAAAAATTGCTGAATTTGCTTGTGATAGGCATCCTTCTGTCCCGGCCGAAGGCCCGCGGCGTTATTTTAATGCCCGGGGGAGACTGCCTTCGCTTGTATTCACTTTTATCGATCATTGCCGCGACTTTCCTGACGAGAGCGCCGTCCGCGGTCCCGGCTATTATTTCCTCGAGGGGTTTATCCTGTTCGACATAGGCCTTGATGATGCTGTCGAGGATATCATAATCCGGCAGCGAATCGGTGTCTTTCTGGTCAGCCCTGAGTTCGGCCGACGGGGGGCGTTCTATAATGCGCGCGGGTATGACATGTCCAAGACCGTTGCGGTACTCTGCAAGCCTGTAAACAGTGGTTTTAAGGACGTCTTTGATCACAGCAAAACCGCCCGCCATGTCGCCGTATAATGTGGCGTAACCTGCGCTCATTTCACTTTTATTCCCGGTTGTCAGGACAAGCCAGCCGAATTTATTGGATAAAGCCATTACCATATTTCCCCTTATGCGCGACTGGAGGTTTTCTTCCGCGATTCCCGGGGGTTTCCCGCCGAATATTCCCGACAGCTTGACATTGAACATCTCGAAAATATCCTGGATTGAAAGCTCAAGAAGCTCGATCCCGAGGTTTTCAGAAAGTTTGCGGGCATCCTCGCCGCTTATCGAAGCGGAAAAAACAGACGGCAGGAATATTCCCTTAACCCTTTCAGGGCCAAGCGCGTCTGCTGCAATCGCCGCCACGAGGGCTGAATCTATCCCGCCGCTGACAGCGATTATCACTTTCTCGAAACCGTTTTTATTAACATAGTCGCGGGTTCCGAGTTTGAGGGCTTCATAAATATCCGCTATGATGTCTTTTTTTTCTTTTATTGGCGCTTTAACGGCGAGTGAACCCATGTCCGCCCTGTTATCGCCGATTTCAATGGAGGAAAGCTTGAAGGGGCTGACCAGGCTCTCTTTTTCCTGCTTTCTCCTGATATCCTTCAGCCTTTTTCTGAATACTGAGTCGGCGTCCATTCCAATTACCGTAAAATCTTCCTTAAAACCCTCGAGCCTCGAGGTGAGATTTCCATCCTCGTCGTAAGAAGTGGAAAAACCGTCAAAAACCAGTTCATCCTGCCCCCCGACAAGGTTGCAGTTTACAAGGTAAACCGATTCGTCGCCCGCCCTCGTGCTGAACATATTTTCACGGTAATCCTGCTTGCCTGCATGGAACGGGGAAGCGCTGATATTGACGATAAGCTCGGCATTGAGGGCCGATGACTGGTAATGCAGCGGGCCGGTAGGGTACCATATATCTTCACAGATGTTGACCCCGATGCGGACGCCCCTGAACGTATATACAGGAAGGCTGCTTCCGGGGGAGAAATAACGCTGTTCGTCGAAAACGCCGTAATTCGGCAGATAAATCTTGTGATAAACATCGGCGAGACGGCCGCTGTAAATTATGCCCGCAGAGTCGAAAATATTTCCGCTGGAATTATCCCTGTAAACATAACCTGCAATAATAAGAATATCTTTCTTTTTTGAAAATTCTGTCAAGTTTTCTATGGCATTTATCGAATCGTCGATAAACTTGGGTTTAAAGACAAGATCCTCCGGGGGATACCCGGTCATCGCCAGTTCGGGAAAAACTGCAATGTCCGAACCTTCATCCAGGGCCCTGGTGATTCCCTCCCTGATCTTAAACATGTTGCTTTTTATATCGCCGAGAGTAAAATTATACTGGCAAAGCGCAATCCTGACGGATCTCATTTTATGTCCTTTTATATAATATGGGTGTAGGCCCGAGCATTGTTCTTTAAAACCCTGTAAATATATTTCCAGCTGGCCTTTGTCACAAGGTACCGGGGCAGCCTGTACGGATCCGTATTCCGGCTGAGGGGGACTTTTATCTGGCCCGGTTTTATTGTGAAAGCGTAATCATAACCGGCTTTTTTCATATTTACGACAGTTATATCCGAACATGCCCCGAAGGGATAAGCAAATATGCTTATATTGGTGTTGAGCTTCTGGCCAAGGACGTCCTTAGTCTTATAAATCTCACGGTTGAACGATACGGAGTCTTTCTTAAACAGTTTTTCGGTTACAAAGAGATGGTAGTAGCCATGCGCTCCTATAATTGCTCCGTCATTTTCGTATTCCTGGAGGTCGGAGTAGTTCAGGGCATAGTGCATGCGGCTGATGATCGCGGGGTAAATGAAGAGCACGGGTTTTATCCCGTTCATCGTCAGAATGTTCTGGAATATGGAGCGTACCGACTGGTTGCCGTCGTCAAGCGTTATAAGGATATTCGTATTGCCTGTCAAAGAATTCGACTGCATTTCCTGGAAGCTTACGAACCTGTAGCCGAGCTTTTTCATGCTCGCGATCTGGTTGCTGAAAACCAGCGGGCTGAAATCATACTGATCCCAGGGAAGGCCGATAAATGTGTGATAGCACAAGGCTATGGTTTTTCCATCGGCGAAAACGGGTGCAGCAGGTGTAAAAGCAATGATGAATAGCAGCGGAATCAAAAATCTCATAATTTTCCTCTAATATTTTAATATTGTATAATATATACTTGTCGGAAGTTGATATAGTTACCTTGAACGGAGAAAAAAATGGACAGCAACGAAGATTTGCAGAAAACGGCGTATAACGCGGCTGTGAGGTTCATCAAATACAGGCCGAGAAGCGTCCTGGAAGTCAGGGAAAGGATGAAGCTCAAAGGCATCAAAAGTGAAACCGCAGAAAAGACAATCATGAGACTCCTTGAAGAGGGTCTTCTCGACGACGCCGGTTTTGCGAAAATGTGGGCTATGGAAAGGGCATCCTGTAAAAATTTCGGGCCGGCAAGGATCAGGAGCGAACTCAGGAAGAAGGGCATAGATAACCTTTTAATTACGGATATACTTTATGAAATGTCCGACGGCCAGGATACCATTGAAATGGCCCTCAAAATGCTGAACAGAAAATTCAGGGACATCGGCAGCAAGGATGACTTCCAGCTCATCTCTTTTCTTGTGAGAGGGGGGTACAGCTCCGGCGAAGCCAAGGAAGCGGTTAAACGCGCGAGAAGCGCCGATTGATTTTTAAATGAAACGCTCGAACCTGTCTTTTTTTGCCTTGCAGACAGGGCACACTTCCGGGGGATTGTCGCGGGCGCATATATACCCGCAGACCTTGCATCTCCAGACCGGGTAAGCAAGCGCAGAAAAAGCCGCCGGGAGCGCTTGAGCGGCAGGGGGAGTCCCGTTTGATGCCGCGGGCCCGCCGGGGGGTCTTCTTTCAGGAATAGACGCCGCTTTTTTTCTTCCCTCTTTGATATCGCCCGACACATAAAGGGCGCAATAACATGCGCCGTAGTCATTAAGATCCGGGTCCCGGTAATCGCATGGACAGATTATATCGAGGTCAATGTCTTTTTTACCCGAGGCGAGACGGCACGGGCATGCCCGGTATCCATAGCGGTTTTCGTTGATCAGGAGGCTTCTTGCCAGCTCCCTTGTAAACTCCTTATCGGGGTTTAAATGATAACCCCCGCTTTCGGCTTCGCTGTCGAGCTTTTCATAAAGGGAATCTATTTCCTTCTCGCCGATCACGGCATTTTCAGGCGGCATTATTTAAGGGCCTCCCTTATTTTTTCCTCTTCAAACCCTACAATACAGTCCCTGTCGTTTATAACGAGGGTGGGGTAAGAGCAGCTCGGGTTCCAGTTCTTGAGCTCTTTTATATATTTGTCCTTTACTTCATCGTCAAGCTGGTCCATATCGATATATGAATAGTTGACGCCCATTTCCTGCAATAATTTCTTTGTTTTCTTGCACCAGACGCAGGTGCTCAATGCATACATCGTCACTTTGCCCTTGTCTTTACCATCGATCCGCTGAAAATCCTTCATAAGACACTCCATAAACCCGGGATAGATTATTATAATACTAATATTTAAAATCGACAATAGTCAATTTTTAGCGCGCCTCAGGCGCCATAAATAGAATATCGCTGATGATACGAGAAGCGCTTCCGCGGAAATTATGATTATTGACGGGACTATTCCTGATTTGAACAGGTTCTGCGACAACTGGTAGGAATCGAAAAGCCCGAAAATGATCAAAAAAGCCGATGCAGAGATTCTCATGATTTCTGCAGGAATTTTTTTTAGAATAATAAAACATGCTAAAATAGCGGCGCAATCTGCAAGGATCATTCCTAAAGCCGAACCTGTAAAAACCGAAAGAGGGCTGTTCGAATATTTTGCCGATAGCGCAAATGCGGTAATTTCTGATTTATCCCCGAATTCAGCAAGAAAGAAAGTTAGAGCAAGGGCGGTAAAGGAAGTGCGTTTCGGATTAATATTTTCCGGATTTTCTTCATCCTCAAAGAGGGTTGTAACTCCGAAGACTAAAAACAAAATGGCTGCTAAAATTTCTACAACGGTGTCGAGGACAGGAATATGAGCCATAAACGCGCCTAATAAAACCGCTATTGTGAAGTTTATGACAGTCGCGATAACAACGACAAGAATAACCTTATAAGCCCTGTGTTTAGTGGCAAAGGCTATTGCCATCAATTGTGTCCTGTCCCCCATTTCAGCTAAAAAAACGATCCAGAAAGATATCAGAAGCGCATATATATTTATATTCATGATATAGCATCCTGAGGTCAAAGTCCCGGCAAAAAGTCTAATTTATGGAATATTTAATGTCAATATCCTATAATATTGATTCAAAAATTTGATGGGCAGTTTCTTTGCCGTCTTTGTGATTTTGCGGTGAAGCAGTCTTATGAGGGTAATAATGGCTAAAAGGATCATAAAAACAATTGGCGGGATTTTTGCAAAAATAAAGGCGTTTTCCGACAGGATAAATCTCCTCCATGACAGTTTCGAAATAGGGATCCTCCTCAAGGGGATCAACGGGCTCATCGAGATTATCGGGGGAAGTTTTCTTATTTTCATGACCCCCGGGAGAATGAGACGCATAACCGATTTTCTCATCGATTCCGGTCTTTCGGAGGATCCGAAAGACCATATAGCAGCCTATATACTGAATTTATGCAGGAACTTTTCAGGGCAGACCCAGAATTTCGCAGTGTATTACCTGCTGTCCCATGGCATCGTCAAAGTCATTATCGTGTACCTTTTATGGAGGAGAAAGCTCTGGGCATACCCATTGGCGGTCATCGTCCTCATCCTTTTTGTCGCCACCCAGGTTTACATGTTCTGCTATAAGCCCTCTTTATGGATAGGCGCTCTGACAATCCTCGATATACTGCTGATCCTTCTCACGCTAAACGAGTACAGGGATATCAAACGGAAGCGCCTGTGGAAATAGTATTGACGGACGTCCTTCACAGGATCGACAGCGCATATTTTCAAAACGCGGACCCGCCTTCGATAAAGTGGGGAAGGGGCCTGATAAAAAAGAGATACAGGAAACTTACTTTAGGCACTTATGATATAAGGAAGAACGAGATCAGGATACACCCTATTCTTAAAAGAACGGATATACCGCAGATAGTGCTCGATTTTGTCATTTATCATGAAATGCTTCATGCGCAGGACAGGCTGATCCTGGCCGAGCGCTACAAGAAAAAGCTTTTCCATAAAAGGACGTCTTTCAAGGTGCATGACACTCATTTTCACAAGAGGGAAAAAGATTTTCCTTACAAGGCCGAGGCTTCGAGAATAATGCATGAGCTTACATGCGGCACTTTTACCGCCGGGAATCGGCAAACCTTGAATTAAATTTGAATACCTGTTAATATATTGGATAAATTTTCTCATCCCTGGAAGGAGATTATATGAACTTTATATCTGTCATCAAAGACGCTTTTGTAAACGATTTGGCTGTCGATTTAGGCACGGCCAATACTCTTATATATGTGAAAGGGCAGGGGATCGTATTATCCGAACCTTCCGTTGTGGCGATACAGACAGGCACAGGAAAAGTCATGGCAGTAGGCAGGGAAGCGAAAAACATGCTCGGGAAAACGCCCGGCGATATAGTCGCGATCAGGCCGATGAGAGAGGGGGTAATAGCTGACTTCGAAGTCGTCGGCAAGATGATGAAATATTTTATTTCGAGAAGCCAGACACGCAGGAAGCTTGTTCACCCGAGAGTAGTAATCGGAGTACCGTCGGGAGTGACAGAGGTGGAAAGAAGGGCGGTAAGGGAAGCGGCCGAACAGGCCGGCGCCACTAAAATATACCTCATCGAAGCCCCCAAGGCGGCGGCTTTAGGCGCCAATATACCGATAGACGAACCCGCGGGCCACATGGTGATCGATATCGGAGGCGGCACGACAGAGGTTGCCGTCCTGTCGTTAGGAGGCATCGTGATCAGCAATTCCATCAGGGTCGGAGGAGATAAATTCGACGAAGCCATAATGTCGCATCTAAAAAAATATCATAACCTGATCGTGGGTGAAAAAACGGCTGAAGAGCTTAAAATAAAGATAGGCAGCGCTTACCCGCTCAAGACCGTCGAAACGATGGAGATCAAGGGAAGGGACGCTATCAGCGGACTGCCCAGGATCCTCAAAATAGACAGCGTCGAAGTCAGGGAAGCCCTGCAGGAAACCGTCAATAAAGTGCTTGATGCAGTCAGGCAGACCCTCGACCAGACTCCGCCCGAACTTTCTTCGGACATAATCGAGAGGGGCGTTGTAATGGCAGGTGGCGGATCGCTTCTCAGGGGACTGCCCAAGTTCATATCGAAGAATACCGGCGTACCGGTTTTTCTTTCTGAAAACCCACTTACCTGCGATGTGCTGGGCGCGGGGAAATATCTCGAAAATATAAAAAAATACGAGAACCAGTATTTCGGATAGGATTACAGGTTACCGATGCAGAATCTTTATTTTTACAGAAACAAATCTTTTATCACTCTTGTCCTTCTTCTTTCTATTTCCGTCATACTCATGTTTTTTAATGTCAAACTGAATTATCTGAACCTCAGGCAGGTTTTATTCTTTGTCACATATCCCGTCCAGTATACGGTCTCTTCCGTTGGGGATTTTTTTACGAGTTCCGCGACAGGTATCTCGAAAATAAGGGAGCTCGAGGAAGAATTGAGGATGACCAGGATAAGCCTGGATAAATATAAAAAAACGCTGCTGCCCTTTTCCCAGATACAGAGGGAAAACGAGGATTTGAAGAAGATCATCGGGATAAAATCGACAATCCAGTACAACACCGTTTACGGAAGGATCGTATTCAGGGATCCCGGCCTCACAGGCGATTATTTTATCATAGATAAAGGCGCTTTTGACGGCATAAGGCCGGACATGCCTGTCGTATCATACAACGATAACGGGGACATTTTCCTGATAGGGAAAACCACAGAGGTGAACGCATCGGCCTGCAAGATAAAGCTGCTTACGGCGGCGGATACGCATATAGGCATCGAGCTTAAATTCAGCGGCTACGTGGGAGTGCTCAGGGGAAACGGGTCCTGGAATCAGAACTGCGTGGCCGAATATATTCCCGTGGAAGCCGATACATTTGTGGGAGAGGATGTTATAACATCCGGCGAGAGCGATATATTTCCTCCAGGCCTTCTGGTTGGAAAAATCGTGGGGATCGGCAAGCCGAATGCGGAAGAATTTTTCAAAAAACTATACGTGAGACCCGAGTTCGACTTCTCAAGGACAAGGGACGTTTTTATTATGGAATGGAAACCCAATTCGGATGTCGGCAATCTTATTGAAAAAGCGGGCGAATAAAGATGAAACATAATATAAGATTATACATTGTCTTTGCCATTGTCATTTCCGTCCTGCTGTCAATACAGATGTCGGGGTTAGCGTCCCTGTTCAAGATAAATCCCGATCTTCTGATGATCCTCTGCATCCTCCACAGCATTAACAAGGGCGAGCATAAGGGCGAGATCTTCGGCTTTTCAATCGGGCTGCTGGAGGACATTTTCAGCGGCGAGGTTTTCGGTTTTAACGCTTTCATCCTGACTTTTATCAGCTGGTTTACAAGCATTTACAGGAAATATATATTCGTCACCGACATTGTGGCTTACTTGATTTATATAGCCATAGCGACTATAATCAAGTATATTTTGTTCGTTCTTCTGAGCATGCTTTTCAAGGCATACTGGATTATGGACTGGATGCTTCTCTTAAACATGGGCGGAGAGATAGTTTATAATATCCTGATAGGAGCGCTGTTCTTCTATGTCGCACCGTTCCTCTACAAAAGAGAGGAGCTTACATTTTAATTGCGCCCATAGCTCAGCTGGATAGAGCGTCAGCCTCCGGAGCTGAAAGCCAGAGGTTCAATTCCTCTTGGGCGCGATTTTATTATTAAATATGAAAACTATAGAATTACTGGCCCCGGCCAGGGACCTTGACTGCGGCCTTGCAGCCGTGAATTGCGGAGCCGATGCCGTCTACATAGGCGCGGGCAGGTACGGCGCCAGGTTTGCAGCTTCCAACAGCATCGATTCGGTTGAAAAACTCTCATCTTACGCTCACCGGTTCAGGGCTAAGGTTTACCTTGCCCTCAATACGATCCTCTTCGATAATGAAATCGATGATGCTTTAAAAATCGCTTGGGAGGCGTATGAAGCGGGAGCCGACGGGCTCATTATACAGGATATGGGCCTTCTCGAAACGGATCTTCCCCCTGTACCGCTGATCGCAAGCACCCAGGCCGACAACTCAGACTGGAGAAAGATAAAATTCCTCGAGGAAACCGGTTTCAAAAGGGCGATCCTCGCCAGGGAATTAACATTAGAGGAAATTGCCCTGATACATGGAAAAACATCGATCGAACTCGAGTGCTTTGTCCATGGCGCACTATGCGTTTCATACAGCGGGCGCTGCAATTTCGGCTACGCGTCGCTGGGCAGGAGCTCCAACCGGGGTGTCTGCTCGCAGCCATGCAGGATGAAATATACCCTTAAAGACGGGGCCGGGAAGGTGATTGAAAAAGACAGGTATCTATTGTCGCTCAGGGATCTCGACCTTTCCTCAAGGCTTGGAGACCTCCTTAACGCGGGTGTAACATCATTTAAAATAGAGGGAAGGCTTAAAGGCGAGGATTATGTAAAAAACATAGTAAGCTATTACAGGTTAAAGATCGATGAAGCGCTCGGTTCGGCAGGCATGGAAAAATCATCTGAGGGCGAATGCGTTATAGATTTCATTCCCGATCCTGATAAGACATTCAGAAGGGGGGCGACGGAGTTTTTTATCGACGGAAGAAAACCCGGACTGGCAACCCTGAATACGCAGAAATCGACGGGCGAATTGATCGGAAGGGTAAGCGCGGCAGGGGCCGACTATTTTGCTCTCGAGCCCGCGGAGACGGGCCTCAAGGTTCCGGCGCTTCAGCCGGGGGACGGCATATGCTATTACGACGGGTCCGGAGTTCTTTGCGGGGGAGTTATCAACGGGACCCGGGACGGCCTGATTTATCCCCTCGACGCACGATTTATAACCGTGGGCGCTGAAATTTATCGAAACCACAACCATGAGTTCGGTAAAAAACTGGATAAGGGTTCTATCCGGCGCCTCATCCCTGTCCGGATAACCTGCAGCGAAACCGCCGGGGGTTTTTACATTCAAGCGCAGGACGGCGAAGGCATTAAAGCCGGAATAGATTTCAAATTCGATAAAGTTAAGGCACGCAACGGCGAAGACGCCCTTATGACACTCAGAAAACAGCTCGGAAAGCTCGGCGGGACAATATACAGGGCGAAGGCAGTCGATATAGATTTGAAGGAAATACCGTTCCTGCCGGTAAGCAGCATCAACATGATGAGGCGGGAACTCCTGGCAAAACTGGACCTGGAAAGAGCTTCCCGCATGCCCGGCAGCGGCGGCGCCGCCGCAATAAAACCGAACTCCTATCCGTATCCGGAAGAAGAGCTCGATTATACCTATAACGTTCTCAATGACAAAGCAAGGCAATTTTATTTCCGCCACGGAGTGAAAAATATCGAACCGGCGGCGGAGAGCGGACTCCCGATGGAAGGCAAAAGGATCATGAAATGCAGGTACTGCATAAAGTTCGAGCTTGGACTATGCGGCAGCGACACAGGCGAGCTTACCTTGACCGACGGCAGGTCTGATCCTCTTGTTCTTAAATTCAACTGCGAGGGCCCGTGTTTCATGGAAATTTACAAAGCCCGCAGGGCTGAGGCAATATAGCCCTATGGGCCAGCAGGCCGATGCCGTAGCGAAGCGAAAGCGCCCGGCAGGGTGCTTGAGGAAGGTAAAATGAAAATTTCCGGAGAATTCGAACTCATCGAAAAGATAAGGAAAGAGTTCATTCCGGCTGACAGGACTGTTACCGGGATCGGCGACGACGCCGCTGTCATAGTGAAAAAGGAAAATGAAAAAGCCCTCGTCTCAACGGATACCCTTGTAGAGGGGGTGCACTTCCTGAAGGGAAAAATCTCATTCAGAGACCTTGGTTATAAATCGATAACCGTCAACATGAGCGATATAGCGGCTATGGGCGGAGTCCCGGCTTACGCGCTTCTTACCCTCGGCCTTCCAGCCGATATATCCGGCGCCGACATGGATGAATTTATTCAGGGGATGCTTTATATCAGGGACAAACTTCCTTTCGACCTCGTGGGAGGAGATACGGTAAAATCCCCATCCCTTTTCATAACAGTGACCATGATAGGCTATACAAAGACGAAGCCGTTATTGAGGAGCGGCGCGAGGCCCGGGGATTATATTTATGTTACGGGCAGCCTCGGGGACAGCGCGATCGGGCTATCGATCATCACTGACAGTTTGAAAGAGCCGGTCCTCGATAAGGATTATTTTACGCTAAGGCACTACAGGCCTTTTCCAAGGGTCAGCCTTATGCACTATCTGAAAAAGAGGTACGATATAAACTCCGCCATAGACATAAGCGACGGGCTTCTTGCGGACCTTGCCCATATCGCCGATGAAAGCGCGGCGGGATTCAGGATAGACATTGAAAAACTGCCGCTTCCGCAGAATCATATAGGACCTTCTTTCGAAAGCTCGGCCGAGTATTTTTATAACTTCGCGATGTGCGGCGGCGAGGATTACGAGATCGTGTTCACATCTCCCGATATGATCGACCCGGAATTCGTGAAGAGATACACAGGGGCCAGGCTCACATGCATAGGCAGAATAATTGAAGCGGGAAGGGATGTGTATCTGAATGGGAAAAAACTCGAATGGGAAGGGCTTGGAAAAGGTTATCTCCACTTTTAATAATCTGAATTGACTGATTGAAAATAATATGTCAGAATAGCTTATGAAAATTGCCTGCTGTTTTAAAAAAGAGAAAGAGCCCGCCGTTCGCTGCATGCTCTGCCCCCACAACTGTCTTATAGCAGATGGAAAATCCGGGATCTGCGGGGCCAGGAAAAACGAGGGCGGCATGCTTTACAGCATGAATTACGGTGTAATATCGGGCCTGTCTTTCGATCCGATAGAAAAAAAGCCCCTCTATCACTATTACCCGGCAAATGAAGTCCTTTCGATAGGAACAGTCGGGTGCAATCTTCACTGCCCGTTCTGCCAGAACTACCATATTTCCAGATATTTCGACGACCGGGGCGAAGACGTGTTCAACATCTCTTCTCCCGGGGATATAGTATCAGTCCTCGAGAACAGGTCCGGGGTTTTCAGCCGTCCAGTATTCGGCGGGGCCGCTTACACGTACTCAGAACCCCTTGTCTGGATCGAGTTTGTCAGGGAAACGGCAGGACTGATGAAAGAAAAGGGATATAAAAATATCCTGGTAACCAACGGCTACATCAATAAAGAGCCCCTTTCCGGACTTCTGCCCCTGATAGACGCCGCCAATATAGATTTAAAGGCCTTCACGGAATCAAATTACAGGAAATTAGGCGGAAGCCTGAAGCCTGTGCTCGATTCCATTGAACAGTTTATTAAGGCAGGAGTACATATAGAACTTACCACTTTAGTCGTGACCGGCCTCAACGATAATCTTGAGGAGCTCGGGGGACTGATCAAATGGATATCCGGAGCGGACAGGTCCATACCATATCATTTGTCGAGGTATTTCCCGCAGTACCTTTATAAAGAGAAAGCCACGGACACGGAAATAATTAACGAAGCAAAGAAAATGGCGGACTCTTATCTTGATTATGTTTATACCGGAAATATGGACGCTTACGCGGACAGCAACAGTTACTGCCCTTCATGCAGGAATGTGCTTGTCGTGAGAAAAGGCTACAATGCATCGGTCAGCGGCATCAAAGAAGGAAAATGCTCGAGCTGCGGGAGAAAGGCGGACTTCATATTATGACCGTCATAGGAAAGGCTAAAAACGGCTCACCGACGATAATAAAAGACGGCTCATATGTTATCAGCTCATACGATCCTGAGCGTGAAAGCGCCAGGTTTGTCGATAGCTCGGGAGATATAAAGGAAAAGTTTTTCATTATTTTCGGGAGCGCCCTCGGATACACGGCAGGGGCTTTAGCCGCGAAAGGCGTTAAAAAAGAAGATATATTCGTATATGAACCCGACCCCGTTACGGCCCTCTATTTGAAGGCGGATAGCAGAGTGTTGCCCGGCCCTGCCCTGATTGAGAGGAAGCTTCTCGAACGCAAGAAGCCTCAAATTCTCGCCCTCGAGGCATATAAAAAGGCATATCCCGATGAGTACAGGGTTTTCACCTGGCTTTTATCGGAGACGATAGGCATAGCCTCTGAGAATATCAAAGTCTCGTCTTTTTTTTCAAAAGTCTGGTTTATTAATTTTATCAGGAATACGGCCCTGTTCAGGGAAAATAAAAATTTCTTCAGCTGCGGAAAAGGCGGAGTCGCGCCGTCCCGGCTGCCCGCCGTTGTCTGCGCCGCCGGGCCATCGCTCGATAAATCTCTTGAAGGTATAAGGCATAATTCGGAGCGCATTGTAATTATTGCCGTACTTCCCGCGGCGGCGACGCTTCTTGACAGCGGCATAAGACCTGACTTCATTGTTGTAAGCGACGGCGGGGTTTATAACAAACTTCATCAAGGAGGAATTCCATCCGGCATTCCGGTCCTTGCGAGCGTTTACAGCAGCAGCGCCTTATTATCGGCCCTGGAAAACCCCGTGATATTTTATGACATCGATGAAGGGCTCGATAAAGCTGAATATACACTGAAGCATCCGTCCGTCGTAATCGACGCAGGCGTTATCGCCAATAGTATTACAACGGGCATGGTTGTATTCGCCGGCCTGGACCTGTCTTATTCCGCCCGGACAGGGAGCCACAGCAGGGGCAATACGTTCCGCGAAAGGGACAGGGCATTTTCCGACAGGATAAAGACTTTTCATGCGAAAACAACACAATTCCTTTCTCGGCCAGGAATAACAGCAGCACCGGGTGCGGGCGCAGGCTCCTGCGGGGAATATTTTTCAAACCCCCAGCTTCTCCTGATCAAAGATGCCGTAAGTAAAATGTTTCCCTGCAATTATTATATAAGGGGCGGATCGGAAATAGGGGCTTTAAAGGCAACGGATTTTAATGACATAAAAAAAGCCGCGGTTCAGGCTGCGCAAGCGGATAACGCATCGGCGGCTCTTAAAGCAGAGTGTATAAAAAAAATCATGAGCAGTTTCTCCCGGGAAAGTCCGGCCTGCGGCAGGATATTAAAATCCGCCGGAGATATCGGAGCAAAGCTCGCCGCCGCCGACCCGGATTTCTGCTCAAAGGTTTTCGTCAGGGACAGGCTGGCGGGGATACCGCTCGATGAACCAGCGGAATATTATAAAGACAAACTGGACAGGCTGTTTAAAAACTGATCCGGGGATCCGGCGGCTTTTTACCACACCTTATCTATGCTCACGCCGCGGTAGAAATAGGCGAGAATATATTTATAGGTATAACCCTGCTTCGACATGCCCTGGGCGTCCCACTGGCCCATTCCGACTCCATGGCCGCTGCCGGCCCCGCTTATGAGAAGGTTATCGTTGGATATCCTGAGGTTTGCCCTGGTGCTTTTCATTAAAGCAGGCCCCAGGATTTCACGCAAATCCCTTCCCGGTATATCCGTTTTCCGGCCGGTGTCGTCGGTGAACTCCGCAGTCCTGATCCTCTTTGAATCCGTCCTGGCCGTGACGGCCGCGCTTATTATCTTATTCGTGATTTTAAATAATCTTCCGGCGCGCTCGAGGGGAATTGAGGCTTCCCACCTGTCGTCCTTGTAAATCGAAGAATAGGGGGATTCTACCGGGGTGAGGTAGGGCTTGTAATCCCCGAATACCTCGAATGATGATTCAGTCATCCCGCCGCTCGATGAATGGAAGAAAGCCTGAATAATCTTTCCATCGAATTTCAGGACCTCGCCCTGGGTCGAATCAACGGCGAAAGATGTTTGCCTGGTTTCCTTTTCACGGCCTTCATAAGACTGCGAACGGGTATCGCTGTAGAGGTCGAAAAAGCGGCCCTTCTTCCTGGAATTTACGACCTCGAAAAGGGCGTATGTCCTGGAAGCAACAGCCTGCGACTTTAAAGCTTCACCCTCCCATGCGGAGGAAACCTCGCCCGGGAGCACTCCCTTGAGATATGATTCGATATCGATGGAATCGATGAGCATAATATTCCGGTTGGATATGACTAAAGCGGCGCTTCCGCCGTATTTTTTCCCGGCGAATGTAAACCCATCGCCGGTGTATATTTCTATCATCGGCGCCTTGATCGCGACCCCGTTGAGGGAAACGTCTTCGCCGTTGATTCCAGCATTGATCCGGCCCTCGCCCTCTTCCTTCCTGGTGTTGTAGGATAAAATATAATTGCCCCCAAGGGGGTTTATTGAAACCGAAACGCCCTGGTATAAAAGGACCCTGACAACAGGAGATGCGCCGGATACGGGCTTCTGGTAGAGGGAGCATGCGCCTAAAAACATCACCGCAAAGGCGCTGAGTGCGCAAAGAAAGAAAAGAATATAATAATGCAAAAAATTAATTAGAATCTTTGCGTACTTTGCGTCTCTGCGGTGAGCCATTTATTGCCCCTTTTATAATACTGCGAGGATGAAAAATTCAACCTGCTTTCTCAGTTTATCCTCGTCTCCGTTGTTGAAAAAGACGTAATCTATATCCTGCTTCCGCGATAACGGCTTTTCCTGCGCCTTTAGAATGTTTTCTATCCTTGCCGAGTCCCAGTTCCGGCTTTTCATGAGCCTGGATTTGATCTTCCCGTCAGGGGCCTCGACAGACACGATATAATCGCAGAGTTCGTCGAGCCTGATCTCGAAAAGGAGCGCGGCGTCGATCAGCACAAGCTTATTCGTTATTTCTGAAAGCATCCTGGTTATCTTTTTTTTCATTTCACTGTGCAGGATTGAATTGAGGGTTTTGAGCTTTTCAGGGTCTGAAAACACGATATCCCCAAGCAGGCCGCGGTCTATCTCGTTTTTCTCGTTGAGTATTCGCGAACCGAAAATAGCCACCACTCCGGGCATATTTTCTTCAAGGGTAATATGCCCGATATTATCGGCGTCGATAACGGTGAACCCGTAATCGGACTGAAAAATTTTAGCCACACTCGACTTTCCGGCGCCGCTCCGGCCTACGACGCCGATCACAAAATGCTTAAATGACATGTTACCTTCGAATTTTATCTATTATCCTATTATCGGCAGAATTCTTTCCTGATCGTTTTTTTTATCTTCGAAATTTTTTTGTCGGCATAAATCAGCTCGAAAATCCTGCTGACTATCCCGCCCCTGTGAATAAAAACGCATGACGAACAGTCCCAGACCCCCTTATACCAGGCCCCTGTGCCGATTTTGCCCCCGCATGGGTAAAAGGGGCAGTAGCAGAAAGTGCAGTCGAGATTCTCCCCCTCCGGCATCGTATGGCATGGGTAAAATGAGCAGTCTTTGAAAGTTCCGCGGCTGCGGGCAAAACCAAGCTGATCCTTAAAACGCCCGAGAGTCTTCTTATTCATTTTTATCTTCCGGTTATATTATAAATGTTAAACAGGAAAAACAAAATTAAATGCACTTTCGGCCCTATTGACGAATAATGCGTCAATTATTAGCTTCCAGATATAGGAGAGTTATATGATCAGTTTAAAAAGAGTTTATATATCTATGATTGCAGCATCTTTATTGGGTTCATGCAGCGGCTATTTATCGGAAAACGGCGTTAATACGCTGCCCCAGGTTGAAAAGATAGGCCTTGCGATGGAAGGAGGCGGTTACCTGAGCACCGCTTCGGCAAATGAAATAACGCCTTTTCTTTTCAGGGATTCAAGCACTGGGAATGCATATCTATTTTTCGCATCCGACCGTGACGGTTCTTACGCCATATATTATGCACAGATGGATTCTTCCGGGAAGTTTTTCAATCTGGCCAAGATGGGTTTAGACATTAACCAGCCCAGGTCCACCAATTTTTCACCTGTTGTTTTTAAAGCGGGGGGTGTGAACTATATAGCTTATCTGACTGTAAATACAAACATATTTTTTAATCCGAGCAACAATATCCTGACCTACGCGTTAAACGGATCGTTCGCTACGAATTCGACAGGTTTAGCGTTTAACGGGGTGAATGGCAGCACAAATTATTCTCAGATAAGCGTCTATACCAGTTCTGCAGGCACCGTATATCTTCAGGGAGCTTACGGAAGTTTCAGCGGGGGGACCAGTATACAGCAATATTACTTCAATACCGCCACGGGAGCGCCGAACTGGACTTTCAGCAGTATTATCGAAGTATCGTCATTGCATTACTCCACGGGCGAATTCGTAACAACTTCAGGCCCGTCAACCAATATGTACATACTTTATGACAACATTTCCGGTTCAAAACACCAGCTTGGCGGGGAAGTCTACAGCTTCGGAACCACGACGAATACAACAGCTTTTTCGATAAAGGATTATGCTTCATCGGCGAATGACGCGTTTCCATATATCGATACGGCGGGGGGATACAAAGTGTATTTCGCATCGGACAGGGCGGGCAACGGGAATTACGACCTTTACAGGTATAACATTTTGACCTATGACAAAGAGGTGCCGTCATCCCTGAGAGAAGGGTTTTGAAGTTCTTGACATTTTATTATCCGGTATGATAAAATGGAAATGGTACCGGGAAATTACAAAAGATTATTGGGGGGTGTCGTGAACAGGCTTTTAAAATTATGCATTATTACATCAATGGGGGCGGCGCTCTACGGGTGCAGCGGCTTGCTGTCTCATAACAGCGGGAGCGAATCTCAGCAGGCCGAGAATGTAAGTCTTGCATTACAGGGCGGAGGCAATCTCAGTTCCGACACCGCAAACGATATTACGCCTTTTATTTACAGGGACGGCAGCGGCAATGCCTATATCTTTTTCGCTTCGGACAGAAGCGGCACAATGGCCATATACTATGCGCAGATGAATTCGGCGGAAAAGTTTTACAATCTCAAGGAACTCGGGCCCGATATCAACCAGCCCGGTACGGCGGATTTTTCCCCTGTCGTGTTCCAATATAACGGCGAAGCCTGCATTACATACCTCTCTGTTTCAGGGGGGGCAACAAATATTCTGACATATCAGTTGACGCCTTCGTTCCAGACAAACGGTGGAATGTTAAGCGAAATCGGAATATATGACGCCGTTCACATAAGTTATATTGCAGGTGCTTCTTCTTTATCGATAGTTGAGAAAAGCCTTCCTGACCAGGTATCTCTATATCACTGGAACGCCGGTTACTGGATGGCATCGACGACTATCACCGTTTCGGCTCCGCATAACTCCGCCGCGGGTTTCCAGAACGCAAACGGTTCTTTTGCGAGCCTTTACATGCTTTACGACAGCACTTCCGGATCGAAAAGGCAGCTTAACGGAGAGATTTCCGTAACAGGGCCCGCAAATGCTTACAGCGCCATAAATATGCCAGTATACGCCTCGTCCGCAAACGACGCTTACCCCTTTATTGATACGGCGGACAATTACAAGGTATATTTTGCTTCGGACCGCTACGGAAAGGGGAATTATGACCTTTACCGCTACAATAACACTGCTTATAACAACCAGGTGCCGCAGAGCTTCAGAAACTTACCTCAGGCTGTCTATGTCGCTCCGGCGGGCAGCGACTCGAGCTCAAGCGGCGGGATTTTACCGTCATCCCCCGTGCTGACTATCACTACGGCTATACATAACGCCTTCACCTGGGGCATTGCCAACGTTTTCCTGCAGTCGGGTACATATGCAGACGGCACCGGCCTGTCTTCAGCCGCCGGAGCTGTCACTATGGCTTATATAACCAACATGACCGTCACGGGAGGATACAACAGCTCTTTCACGGCATCTTCAGGACAGTCTTTTTTGAATGTTTTGAATCTCTTCGAGACCGGAGTATATTTTACATACTGCAGCGGCATTACAATCAACAATATAGTGATTATAAACGGGAGCGGAGGCATGTCGATCAATAATTCAAGCGGCCTTACATTCAACAATATCTCTATTTCAAACAATTCCTCCGGTCAAAGCGGGGGCGGCATTTTATTCTACTCCTCTACGGGAAATGTCTTCAACAATTGCTCTATAGTTTCGAATTATGCCAACGGATACGGGGGCGGAATCTATTTCGACCAGAATGTCGGGGGAAATACATTGAACAACTGTTTGATAATGAATAACGCCGTTAATTATGGTTCGGGATATTCAGGCGGAGGGATTTTCGGATTCACCGGGATTATAAACTTTTTCATCAACACGGCAGTCATCAATAACACGCCTGATAATATAAATACCAATAATGTACCCGCAACTTAAAAAAAAGGAGGCTGATAATGATCAAACTCAACATTCTGATATTACTGGCGCTTTTCATGGCAGGGGGATTGTACTCGCTGTCAAATGAGGATATGAGAACAATAATGGACAAGAAGACAGCAACGGTCGGCGACGCGATTTATGTAATTTACTCGATAGACAATCCGGACGCTGTAATCGCCGACATCGATAAAATAAACCTTCCCAGCATCAAGGCCCTTAACAGGGATCAGAACCTCGATGCCGGCACGCTGGCTATTATCGCTATAGAGTTCGGAAAAGCATACGGCGGGGCCTATTACAGGCTGACGGGGTTTTCGAGATATGCGGCGCAGAGCCTTGTCTACGACGGAATATTTCCGGAAAGCTTTTCCTGGAACAGGAGCATATCCGGAAAAGAGCTGATCGAGCTCACAGGCGCTATAAAAGGCCACAGGTAAAGGAGGAAATTATGAAACAGGTTATAAGCGTAGCGTTAATCACCCTGTTTTTCGGGCTTACGCACGGCGGGACAATAAAAGATATGACGGGCAAGGTAGATATACTCGGCGGAGACAAATGGCAGAAAGCCGCGCTTTCCATGGAAATAAAAAACGGCGATAAAATTATGACCGGCATAAATTCGAGCGTCAGGGTCGAAACCGCAGGCGGGTTTTTCGAAGTAAAAGAGCTGTCCATCGCCACTTTCAAGGAAGCTAATTTTGCGGGGTCGCATGACCAGAAAATCAGCCTGGAAACCGGCAAGGTGAAAGTGCGTTTTTCTAAGGTCGCGGGCGAGCAGTCGTCGTTCAAGGTTCAGACCCCGAGAGGAACGGCATCCGTACTCGGAAGCGAAGAGGATGTGGGATATACATCGTTCGGGGGGATGACAGTCGATGTTATCGACGGACACATAGGCATTTTCAACAACCAGGGCAACGGTTTTGCCGCCGGGCGGGGAGAGCATGGAGGAGTCGCGGGAAGCCAGGGATTATTCGGAAATTTCGACAATATATACACAGGATTAGACCAGAACAATCCTTTTAGCGATAACGATACGGAAAACAATACTATAAACGGCGGCCTGAGAGGTTTTACAATACAGTTCATCCAGTCGCAGGCAATACCGGAACCTGAAAGATTATAGGAACGGAGCTCAATATGAAAAGGCTAATATTACTCGGGATTTTAATCGGCGCGGTCTCTGTCCCTCTTTTCGGGTTCCATTACGATTTCTCGGTGGAAGAGATACCGATGATGGCTGTCGGGACAGACATTTCGAACAATTCTTTTTACAGCTTTTACAACATAGCCAACCTCGGGGTCAAGATGTATGCCGACGACCAGACTTATCTGAAATTCAGGCTCAAGGACACGTATTTCGACCTCTACAAGACTAACAGCATTTACGTGGACAGGCTCAGCATTACATATTTCGGGGACGATTTCGGCGCACAGCTCGGAAGGGATTACTATGTTGAAGGAGACGGCATACTGATAGGGAACCTGGCCGACGGCATCAAGGGCGGAGCCAATCTTCTCGGGCTTTCTGCGAGGGCTTATGTCTATTATTCGGGATTTCTGCCGATCGAAGTAAACCAGTTCCAGATCACTCCCTCGGACCTTGTTCTTTCTAACGGTCCCAGCAGGCTTTTCGCAGGCATTGATATCGAGAAGAAAGGCCTGGGAATCGAATCGGTAGGACTCATCGCCCTGTATTCCCAGGACCTGTCGACAAACAACAGCTATAACCCGGTTTATATAGGAATCAACGCGAAATCCACAATATTTGACGATCTGGTGATCGCGGGGACAATTATAGGGGAATTCGGGAACCTTTCCCCTTCCAACGCCATCCAGGCATTCGGAGGAAATTTAGGGGCGTATTACCTGACGGGAGGAGATTTTAAATACGGGTTCGTGCTGAAGTTTTCCGCCGCAACGGGCAACAATAATACCAACACCGGCGGCGGCCAGGCGGACGGGCAGTTCGACACTTTCGGGCAGTATGTCACAGGCGTAGTGGTAGATCCGAAACTCGCCGATATGGTCATGGCACAGGCCGGAGGCCTGATCAAAGCCTCAGGCGACCACCTGACATTTACCCTGAATTATTATTATTACACGAGGATGACAACCAACGATTCCGTCAACGGCTTCTATACCGGAAGCGGATATAAGATCGGCCAGGAGATATCGGGCGGCTGCATTTATGATATAGATCCCGATCTGACGGTTTTTGTCACAGGCGGGTATTTTATAACAGGGGACGCCTTTGCGGACACGACGCCGAAGTATCTGGTATTGGGCGGCGTTAGCGTCAGAATATAGGAGGAACGAAGGTGAACAGGAAAAACCTGATAGAATGGTCATTCATCCTCCTTAGCGTGGCAATCGGGTTTCTGACGGCCATAAGCTTCGCCGGAAAGGACATCAATTACAAGCTCTACGATATAATGTTTTCACTCAAACCCAAAATAGCGGAATGGAATAAAATTCTATATGTTGATGTCGACGATACGACCATAGATAAGCTCGGAGTCTGGCCGATCCCGAGGTATATAATGGCGGAGGGGATTTCCACGCTTAAAGAACTCGGCGCAGATAAGATTGTGCTTGACATAGACTATTTTAATCCGGCGCCGCAGGAGCTTAACCAGGGAGTATACAAAGATATCAGGGATGACACGCATTCATACCCTCTCCAGGAAATACTGACCAATCTTGTCATAGAGCAGGACAAGGAATTTGCGAAGGCCCTCGCTGCCGAACCTGTAAATACATACCTTTCCTGCAAGGGAGTAAACGGCACCGCCAAGGAAAGGATCATCCAGGATCCGGATAAAGAGGCCCAGATAATCGATAATTATTTCATACCGCTCAAGGATTTGAGGCTGACAAACCAGCTGGATGACGACGAATTCATGGAAAGCCCTGTTTTTCCCCTATACCTTGGCGCCAAGGGCATAGGGTCGACATCAGCTCCCAAGGACCTTGACGGTTCCTTAAGAAGAATAGCCCTGTTCACTGCATACAAAGGCTACCTTGTTCCGCAGCTTTCGATGCCTGTTGTCATGGACGAGCTTGGCGTTGACAGGGATAAAATAGAGATCAGGCCCGGGCAGTATATCAAACTGCCTGAAAAAGACGGAAAATCGATAAAAATACCCGTGGATGAAAATAATAAGATGTATTTAAACTGGACGAGGCCTTTCAGCAGGGCTTTCGGGACCCATGTGTCATTTTTTGACCTTGTTTACTATTTCGAGGCTAAAAGGGAGCTTGCGGCATTGCAGGCTCAAAAGAACATTTCCTCCGGGGACAGGGACTCAATTAAGAGCGATTTGAAAATCATAGACGACCTTACCAATAAACTCTCTGTTGTAAAAGGTAAAATAACAATAACAGGCTGGACGGCGGAGGCGAGTACCGATAGGGGAATGATAACGATCGACCCCATCGCGCCCCTCGATTACATGCAGGGGACGATCATAAACATGATCCACCAGGGCGCGTTTCTAACAAAAGTTCCCGAATGGTGGAATATCGTCATCTCTCTTCTGCTGGTTCTGGGCATCTATATCCTCTCCATCAGGATCACGTCCGCTTTAAGGGAGTCTGTGACGGCCCTTATAGCCCTGAGCGCCGTGCTGCTGATGCAATATGTTTGCCTGGCTTTATTCGGGGTGATTTTCGACTATATAATGATAATAACAAGTTTTGTAATAGGCATAGCGCTCTTCACGGCTTATAAATTCATCTCCTACGACAGGCAGAAAAATTACATCAAAAAGGCATTCATGCAGTACCTCTCTCCGGAGGTCGTCAAGCAGGTGATAGAAAATCCCAACCTCCTGAAATTAGGCGGCGAGAGAAGGGAGATAACCGCCTACTTCTCGGATATCGCCGGTTTTACAAGCATATCGGAAAAACTTTCGCCCGAAGAAGTTGTTACCCTGCTCAACAAGTATCTTACGGCAATGACCGATATAATCCTTGCCAACGACGGGACAGTGGATAAATACGAGGGAGACGCAATCGTGGCGTTTTTCGGGGCGCCTATTCCCCATCCCGACCATGCGATAAGGTGCTGCAATGCCGCGGTGGATATGCAGAATTCGCTTAACAGGCTCAGGGACGAATGGATCAGGGAGGGATATCCCCCGGTTTACGCCAGGATGGGCCTGAACACCGGGCCTGCCATTATCGGCAACATGGGTTCGCAGCAGAGGATGGACTACACGATGATGGGGGATACTGTCAATACCGCTTCAAGGTTCGAAGGCGCCAATAAAAATTACGGAACTTATACAATGATCTCCGAATTCACATGCAACCAGATCGGCGAGCGTTTTGTGGTCAGGAAGCTCGATCTCATCAGGGTCATCGGCAAGGCGACCCCGTCCGAGGTTTACGAGCTTGTCGGCAGGACAGGCGAGGTCGGGGAGGAAAAACTCCGGATAATCGAGGATTATAACAGGGCGCTCGAGGAATACAGGAGCAAGAACTGGGACAGCGCAGCCGAGATGTTCGGGAGGATTGTTAAAAAATACTCCGATCCCCCTTCAAAGACCTATCATGAAAGATGTCTCAGGTACAGGAAAAACCCGCCTCCGGCGGATTGGGACGGAGTATTTGTCCTGAGCCAGAAGTAAATTATCGCTTTTAAATGATAAAATGCTGAAATGATGATATAATATACAGTGGGAGGTCCATCATGAAGGCTTTTTCACTGTGTTTACTCTCAGCCCTGGCCGCGGTTTTGCTGTGTGCCGCACAGAGAGCGTACGCGGCGGACCAGGCGACTGTTATTAAAACTTCGGCGCCTTCAATGCCGGAATGGGTGCTTAAAAAAAGAAAATCTCCCGAATATGTTTACTTTGTCGGAATGAGTTCGAAATCCCCCGACATGAAAAGCGCTAAAAAAGAGGCTGTCGATGACGCCGCCTCCCAGCTTATCGAATATATTGGCTTCAGGGCCACTGCAAGGTTTAAAAGCACAAGAGAAATTTCGGATTCCGATAATGTTTCGAGCGAAAACCAGACTATCGAGCAGACTATCGAGGGCAGGGGAAGCGCTGATGTCAATATAGACCTTGAGGATTTCTATTACGAGCAGTATTCGGATAATTCCATAACCATGTACTGCCTGATAAAATTCCCCCAGGACTGGGTTGAAAAGGAAAGGGCAAGGCTTCAGAAGCTTGTCAGCGATCAACGTAAACAGTCCGATGCCTACCTCGGCGAAGCCGACAGGGAGATTTCGAATGGAAATCTTTCGAGGGCTATCGACCTGTCCCTGGCTGCCCTTACGCTCAGCGAGAAAGCGGCAGAAAACTCGGATCTTTACGAACAGGCGAAGGATATAATACTTCTCGAACTTTCCAGCCTGTCTTTTAACCTGGTCGGATCTCCGAAATACGCGTACCTGGAAGGCGGAAGCGACCCTATCAGGATCAGGGCCGCATCGTCGAGAACATCGGGAAGCGTCGCCGGCCTTATGCTGGAAGTCGGCGAACAGAATACTAACGCCGTTTTGTCCTCGAAAAAGGGCAATACGACTGACAAAAACGGAGAGGTGGATTACAGCGTGGATAAGATAGCCAGCACTTCCCCGGACAGGCTCATGATATATTCCTCTATTTCACTTGCCAAATTCGACGAAGTTAAAAAATTCGATCCCGATTTTTACACGAGGCTTACAGGAATACAGGACCGGCAGGCCCTGCGCTTCGGTTTATCGAAAGTGAAAATCGATAAGGCGCTCACTACGGCCCTTGTCATTTTCGACCTTGTCAGGGAAGATAAGCAGAATTCAAAGGGTGAATTATCGTCGAAATTCCAGGAAAGCGTTTCCGGCAAGTTAGCCGATGCGGGGTATAATATAATATCCGCCGAAATTCCTTCCGCGGTAGTCGCGTCAGGCAGGGAAGAAGGAAGGATCAGGCAGGCTATAATCGAACATATTAAGCTTAGTTATCCCGGTGTCAGGAGAATGCTGATCGGAACCAGGCAGATCAACTACCTTGGTGAAATAGGAAAAGACATTGTTTTCAAGGATTACAATCTAAACGACAGCCAGCTCAAGTCGGTTGAAGTCAGGTTCATACTATCGTTTGTCAGCCTCGAGACGGGGAAAACGGAAAAAGGCCTTACTTTAATGGAGAGGGGAACCGGGCTCAACATCCGACAGGCAGTTGACGTCGCGACAAAAAGGATCACCGACAGGCTGAACGGTGAATTAGATAATTTTTAAAGCCCACAGGACACATATGTTTAAAGGTTTCAATATAAAGAAAATAATTACATGGATTCTATCGGCGATACTGATATATTTCATATTGATAGTGGTTTTCCAGATCATTTCATATGCAAACAAAAGCTCGGTGGAAAAAGCGCTCGGCGCATACCTGAAAAACGGATCCGTCAAAATAGGCGGCATTTTGAATATCCCGTTTATTTCGATCCATTTGTTCGATATACATAGCGAATCAGAAGATTATTCGATCACGGTTAAAAGCGCGGATATTTATTACAACCCCCTTGGAATCTTTACAGGTTCTCCCGCAACGGCGATATATCATGCCGTTTTAAAAAAGATATCTTTCAGAGGAGACCCGGAGGCTTTCAAAAAGTTTGAGACGGCCGGGCTGGATGAACGCCGGCCTGAGGCAGCGCCATTAGACCTTACTTTATCAGGCAATGAAATGTACATCAGCCTGCAGAGCGGGGGCGGAATTGAAACGGATTTTTACCTGGACAGATTTAATTTAAAGGTTAATAACGATAACATCGACCTGGCCGCCTTTGTCAACGCCCAGGTCCATGCGGGTTTATCGACCGGATTGATCTCCTCCGATTTAAAACTCGATTTCAAATATTCACTTTCGGAAAAGAACGGAAGCGGCAAAGTCCATTTCAGGGATATCAATGCCGGCGGTTTTTCCGTAATCAGCAATGAAGACGCTTATTTCAATATTAACAAGACTATTTCCGTCGACCTGGAGAGGTCGTTCCCCTCTAAAAAAATAAGAATGGAAAACGGGTCCGTGTATTATACACTTGAAAAGGACGTCAATCTCGAATACATGGATGAGTATTACCTTTTCGAACATATTTTCAACAGGGGCTCTTTTCATTACAGTCTTTCTTATTTTACAGACCGCAATAAATGGGGTTTCGATATAATTCTTAATTCGAGCACAAACAAAGAAGGCTTTTTACTGAAGGTCTCCTCGGATGCCGGCGGCAAGTGGAATATAACGGGGAGCATAAAATCTGTAAAATACGGGAACGGAAACGCCGATCTCAATATTGACGCGGGAGACGTGCTGCCTTACGGTTTTGCCAGTCTTGATAATTTCACTATTATTCCCGGCCTTCTTGTCAGCGGAAGCTTTAATTTAGAAAAGACCGCAAAAGATAAACTTGTAATAACCGGTGAAAAGGCGGAATTGAACGGCGGGCCTATCGGCAGCGTTTACACAGAAGCGGATGTAATTTCAAACGGGATCAAATTTTCCTCAATGCAGTCTTTATATAACGGGTCTATGAACGGGTATGTGACCAACGGCAGATACGATCTGTTCGTATATGCAAGGGACGTATCCGGTCTTGCTGTAGTGAGCAATACAGGCTTCGATATACTCGGCATCAGCTCGGGCAGGTACTCGGGTATGATGCATGTATTCCCGGACAGGTCCAATAATTTTTCCCTTACGGCCCAGGTCGACGCCGGAGGCATTTCAGCCGGGCTTGCCTATTCCAGGAATTTCCTATCTTTCAGGAATGTTAAATTTGCCGATTACAGCCTTAGCTCCGATTTCGACCTGTCTTTTAAAGGCACCAATAAAAATGATACCGCGGTATTTTTAAGCGGCATGGCGAAATACCGTGATAAATACAGCCTGCCAATGAAAGGGACTGTCCTTATAAGCGGCATCAGCAGCGCCGTGGACACGGAAATATTTATAGACAGGGATATAAAAATCGCCATCAAATACCTGAACGACATCAGCGCGCTTTCCGTTTCCGCGGTTCAATACCCGTTAACTCATGTGGGGCTTGAGGGCAGCATTTCTTTTGAATATAACGATAGCATATATATGGATAAAATTTTGAGCATGAGTCTTAAATCCGCTTATGATGCCCGGGGCAGGGCGGTTATAGTAGATTTTAATTCGACAAGGCAGGATTCGTATCTGTCTATAGACCATTTCCTGATCGACACGAAGGACGACAGGGTATTAGGACATGGAAAGCTTTACCAGCAGGGAAATCAATTATACGGCCAGGTGGATTTCGACAGAGGAGGCTCCCTGTTTGTCTCTTCATGGCCGGGAAATTATTACGCCATGCTGCAGGTAAGGAATTTTAAGATCAAGGATATTATCAAGGATACCCTCGATGTCCTGGTATCCGGAAAAATAATATTTTCAGGGGATTCATCGTCATCGCGGGTGAGCGGATCGCTTAACGCGGTAAATTCAGAGAATTCGAAGAGTTTCTACCTTAACATTCCCGAAATAAAAAAGGAAGGCAATATCTGGTCATTTAATAATATTGACCTGCTTTACGGAGATATTAAAGCCGGCCTTAATTTAAACATCAATGTATCGGATCCGGATTATTCGATAGACGCTAAAGGGAAAATAAGCTATGACGATAACCTCAAGGCAGAAGGCTCATTAAGCTATTATTGCAAGACATCCGGCCAGGATGTGTTTTATGACCTGGCAAGCCTGACTATTTCAGGCAGGACTCTTTACGGAATAACCGGGGATATTGAAATAAAGGGCAATTCAATCGCCTTTAACGACAGTGACGGCAGGGGCCTGCATGGGTATTATAAATCTGCCGGGGTGTTAAAAAACTGGAAAGTCGCTTTTAAAAACAAGAATATCCAGGCCGGGTATTCGGGGACGATAAGCAACAATATCATAAAGGCCGATTTCAGCCTGGGAACTCCTCTTGACATTCTTTCCTCCCTGGGTTTCATGAAAGATATCAAAGGGGACTGCGGTATTTTACTCTCCTTCAATGGGAATATGAACTCGCCTGTTATGAAGGGCGAAGTTGAGTTTAAACATGCCTTTGCGGAATTCAGCGACCTCGGGCTGAAATTAAAGGATTTCAATACCGTCATTTCAATAACCAGCAACAGGATGATCCTGACCAACATATTTCTTTATGCCGGCGCCGATGATTTTATGCTCGAGGGTACGGCGGATTTTAAAAGCCTGTTCAATCCATACCTCGATATAACCGTAATGTCCCATAAAAAAATCCCGGCGGTTCCGGTCAACATAATCGAACCGGATTATAAAATAACGGGCAATATATCGATAAATAACCTTAAACTGACAGGGGAGCTCGGATCCCTGACTGTAACCGGCGATATGACCGTTAATAATTTCCTGATATATTTAAGCTCGCTGGGCGGAAATAGTTCGACAAATACCAATAAGGTTCCGGCCATGAGCATATTTAATAATATAAGGTGGAACCTGCCTCTGCATATCGGCAGCGGAGTAAAATTTTCAAACGAGTTTATCGATGTGTTCCTTAAAAAAAATAATATTCTGGCCGTCGGGGGCTCCCTCTCCGACAAGAGCTTAAGCATAAAGGGAAATGTCGAGGTAGACAGGGGGACATTGGTATATTTAGGCAAAGACTTCACGGTTAATAACGGAAAGGCGATATTCAGCGGCAATCCGGGGGACCCCCTTCCTTATGTGAATCTCGAATCGTCGACAAAATACCAGGACAGCGCGGGGACATGGGTGGAAGTATTCCTGACATTTACCGGCAAGGCGGATAACCTGACCCTCGGGACGCTAAGTTCATCCCCTCCGAAATCGAAAGGAGAGCTTTCGGCTGTCCTTGGCCTTCAATCGCAGAATGAAGAAGCCACTGTCTCGAATTCAGGCCCTCAATCAGGAGGGTTTATTCCCGCAGGGGTGAGCAGCGCGGCGGAAAATGTCTTCATTTTCAATCCGCTTACAGTCGACCTGAGGAGAAGGCTGGGCCTCGATATGTTCATGATCAGGACGGGTGTTATAGACACCTGGGCAAGAAAAACAATATTCGGAGAAAGTACCCTCAGCACTGCCGACATGTTCGAAGGATCGACAATATCGGTCGGAAAATATATAATCCCCGATGTTTTCATCCAGTACGATCTGATAATTTCAAGGAACCCCCTTGACGTCAACAGCCTGATACCCCTGCAGACTTTCGGGCTGGACTTCGATATGAAACTCTTCGATCTTGGCATGAAATTCCAGCCTTACACGGAATTCGGCAGGCCGGTTCTCTATGAACCGTTTATCGAGATGAACTTTAACCAGAAATTCTGATGTAAAAACGCGACTAATTTTGACAAAATACTACAAATGTAGTAAAATAACGGGTTTATAAAATAAAATAGTAAGGAGCGAATATGTACCGTGGGATCATTTGCTTATTGGCCCTGTTGACAGCGCCTTTATATCTTTCATACAGCCAGGAAATAAATATGAAAGACAAAAATATACAGGAAATAGATTTCGATGGGCTTATCAATGTCCATCCGGACGATATCAAGCCTCTTCTTGAAATAAGACAGGGCGGACCTCTCAACACCGATCTGCAAAACAAATCTCTTAAAAAGCTGTTTTCTCTAGATATGTTTAAAAACGCGAAAATCGATGTCAGCGAGGGCACAAACGGCGCTATTGTAAAATTCATTGTCGAGGAAAATTATTATTTAAGGACTGTGATATTCAGAGGCAACGACAATATAAGCACGGAAGATCTTAAAAAAGTCATCAGCTTCACCGATTCCTCATATTATACGGAAAATAAAGCCGCAAAATCGATTGCCGCCATCCAGAAGAAGTATATCGATGACGGTTTCAGGGACGTGTCTGTCGTTATCAACCTGAAGCCTGTCGATGTGAAGAAACAGACCTTTGACATCGAATTCAAGGTGACCACAGGAAGAAAAATTGTAGTTGAAAAGATAAATATAAGCGGCAATAATAATGTAAAAACAGATGAAATCAAAAGCGTCATGAAAACAAAGATCGTATTTTTTATATTTATAGACGGCGTGCTAAAGCAGAAAGATTTCGATTATGACAGGGAAGTAATTCTGCAGTTGTACGGGCAAAAAGGATATATAGACGCACAGATAAAAGACTTCAGCTGGTCGATACAGGAATTAGGAACGGATAAGCATAAGGCTATTGTTGTCAATTTATCCCTGGTCGAAGGCGAAAAATACAAAACAGGTAAAATTACCATAACGGGGAATACGCTCTTTACAACTCCGGAACTCCAGGGTCTTGTCGACCTGAAAGAGGGTGAAATTTATGATAAAGTCAAGATGGATAATGTTCGTCTAAGGATATTCAACAGGTACAGCGATGACGGTCATTTGTATGCCAACATTTCACTGCTTATGAATAAAGATACTACCAACAGAATCGTAGATTCCCAGCTTGTCATAGTTGAAGGGCAGAGGACCCATATCGAACATATCAGCGTATCGGGAAACACGAAAACGAAATTAAAAGTTATTACACGCGAACTGGAATATCAGGAAGGCGAACTTTATATCCAGTGGAAAGTCAAGAGGTCTTATGAAAGACTGATGCAGACCCAGTTCTTTGACGATGTAAAGCCCGATTATCTCCCCGGCGACGCTGAAGGCCTGATAGACCTCGATATGAGCGTGCAGGAAGCCAGGACCGGCATCGTGACATTCGGAGTTGGTTACGGCACTGTCAGCGGATTTAACCTTGCCGGCCAGATTTCCGAGAGAAACCTCGGCGGCGAAGGAAGGGCTCTTACCCTGAGGGCGACGGTAGGAACGACAGCCGATTCGGCCGGCATATCTTACGAAGAGCCTTATCTTTTCGACCAGCCGATTTTTGCGGATGTTTCCCTCGGTTATTCATTGAACCTTATACAAAATGTGCCTGCCGACAGTTCGGGAACCGGTTATATCGATTATACAAACATCAATTATATCCAGAATCCTAACGCGGGTCTGGGTGTTTATATTTCGAGCAACGAGTACTGGCAGCAGTCGTTCAGCCTTGGTTTAAGCCTGAGAAGAAACCTTCCCGATTACTGGTCGGTTACTGGAGGCGTAGGGACTATAGTTTACCAGGACTTCGGGGCTAATTTTTCGAATCCGCTGATCTACACATCCCAGTGGGAAACCAATACCGAACTTGAATACGCGCTATCCGCCGGCTGGCTGTTTAAGAATTACCTGTCATTGGGCTTTACAAGGAATTCGACAGACAACCCCCTGCGCCCGCTCTATGGAAGCATCTTCAATTTAAGCGTAACATATTACGGCGGCATCATGGGGGGATATGCGCAGTTCCTTAAACCGACTGTCTCATATGCGCAATACCTGAGCATTCCCAATCCGGTAGACAGGCTTGTCCTCGTTCTCTATGGTGAAGCCGACCTGCTGACACCGCAGTTCAACCAGGCTTACACGTATGACTATTCCGATATGCTGTATTTCGACGGCACATACCGTCTCAGGGGCTGGGGAAATCTTTCAACCAGGGGTCTTTCGACAATATACTGGAGCGGAGAACTGCGTTACGAAATATACGATCCGGTATGGGGAGTGTTTTTCTACGATATGGGAAATATTTTCCAGACTTACAACGGGATAGCGCCGTTCAGCCCGGACGGCTACCTGTTCAGCTTCGGTATAGGAATCCAGGTAAATATAATGGGGCTTCCGATCCGTGTATATGTTGCAAGACGCGGAGAATACAACAGCTATACCCAGTCGTTCCAGCTTGATACCGATAATAACGTCTTCGATCAGCTTGAGCCTGTGCTGAGTATACAGGGCATATTTTAAGCAATGCATAAGTAGTGCTAAGCTCGCTTTGCTCGCTAAGCACTACTAAGGAGGATTTAATGCTGAAAACTGCTATATTAACTTTAACTGGCATTCTGCTTCTGTGCGGCAGCGGCTACAGCCTCAGACAGATCAAAATAGGCTGCGTCGATGTGGAAGATGTTTTCAACACATACCCCGGCATCGAAGATATCAAGAAAAAGCTCTCTGAAGAACACAGGAAATACCAGGTTGAGATCGATAAAAGAAAATTAGAGATATCCCTGCTTGAAAAGGACTATTCACTCAATGCAAAATCGGATGATGAAAAGCTGAGGAGAAGCGCCGAACTTGAATTAAAGAGGCAGCAGCTCGGCGATTATATAAGGGACTCCGACAGCAGGGTAGCATCCTTCAAGGATGATATTACAAAGCCTGTTTTCTCGAAGATATCGGCTGTTATCGAGGAAGTCAGCGAGGAAAAGGGTTTCAGCTTCGTTTTCAGGAAGGGGAACGATATTATATTATTTATCGACAGCGAATTCGACATAACGCAGGATGTAAAATCGAGACTGCGTAAAGATCTTAATATAGAGTAAACTGCTTGATGAGGGTTGGTTTGAATCTATGAAATCTACGAGAACTCTGATATACTATTATTCATGGTCCGGGAAAACAAAGGCGGCTGCGCAGGCCCTTGGAAAGCTGACAGGCGCCGAGTTGAGGAGAATAGAAGAGGTTGCTATAAGAAGAGGCATATTCAGCTTCCTGACGGCGCTTATCCAGGCCATCGACGGCTATATAAGCGAGCTGAGGCCCTATAATCCCGATATGACGGGGTTTGACAGGATTTTTATTGGAACTCCTGTATGGTCTTCCGGACCTCCGCCGGCACTCAGGGCACTGCTCAGTGAAGCATCTTTCAAGAGGAAAAAAATAGTTATTTTCACAACTCATATGCTCTCCGGAGCCCCCGCCGCCGCGATTAAAAAAATTGAAGATGCAGTCGGTAAAGCCGGAGGAGAGGTCCTGGGATCGTTTTCGATCAGGACGACAAAGAAAAATATGGCGAACCCGGTTGAAGCAGTGAAACTGGCTGCCGTAAAATTCCTGTAATAGATAAGGGGAGGCCTGTATGAAGAGGAATAATACGTTAAGACTCTTTTCTTTAATCGTTCTTTTAATTCTGCTCGTAATTATCGTGATCCAGAATACGACGCCCGTCGACGTTCACTTCTTTTTTCTGCACCTTCAGAGCCTGCCTGTCATTACGGTAATGTTAGTAAGCCTGCTCATCGGCTATATCCTGGGGCTTATCACTTATTCGCTCCTCTTCCGTGGAAAAAAGGCGGATGATAAAAAGAAATGAAAAAGGTCCTTTTTCTCTGCGGAAACTGCGGCTACCAGTCGTCTAAGTGGCTGGGGAAATGCCCCGAATGCTCCACCTGGAACAGTTTTGTCGAGGAAGCCGTCAATATAAGACCCGGGCATGGAAGTGAAAGCGCAGCCCCGAGGGGGGGCAGAATTTCTGCAGTTCCCGTTTCCGGGATCAAAGACGATGAGAAGCAAAGGCTCTTTACCGGCATCGCGGAATTAGACAGGGTCCTGGGCGGCATAATCCCCGGCCAGGCAATCCTCATATCAGGCGAACCCGGTATAGGAAAATCCACATTGGTACTCGAGGCGGCCGACAAGCTTTCCGCCAATGGGAAGGTGTTCTATATCAACGGCGAAGAATCGAATTCCCAGATAAAACTCCGGGCCGGGCGCCTGGGCGCCGGACAATGCGGCGTTTTATTATTCCCTGAAAATGACGTCGATGAAATTTCCGCCGTGGTAAGAAGGGATTCCCCTAAATTCGTTTTTGTCGATTCCATCCAGACTGTGTTTTCGCCCGCCTTCGATTCCCTGCCGGGAAGCGTTGTCCAGATGAGGGAATCGGCTTATACCCTCGTGAAATTGTGCAAGGAATTAGATATAACCCTCTTTATAGTCGGGCATGTCACAAAAAGCGGGATCATAGCCGGTCCGAAAATTCTCGAACATATCGTCGACACCGTCCTTTTCCTTGAAATGGACGGCAGGGGTTATTACAGGATACTCAGGAGCAACAAGAACAGGTTTTTTTCAACCGATGAAATCGGCTTTTTTACGATGGAGGAAGCCGGACTCAAATGCATCAACAACGTCTCGGAAGCCTTTTTATACAGCCACGAGGGAGAGGTGAGCGGGATATCCTTTTTCCCGATGGCAGAGGGAAACAGGATAATACCGGTGGAAATTCAAGCCCTTACGAGCCCAACGCAATTCAATTACCCCAAGAGGACTTCCGACGGAATGGACATGAGCAGGCTTTACATGCTGCTCGCCGTAATGGAAAAATATCTTAAAATAGACCTTTCGCATCATGATGTTTATCTTAACATTACAAACGGCCTGCATATACAGGATCCCGGTCTGGACCTTCCGGTGGTGGCGGCGGTATATTCCTCGATTAAAGCAATGCCCTCGGCGCTCGATCTCATGGCATGCGGAGAGGTTGGGCTGACCGGAGAGGT
>Ga0181520_10000166_pt1 | contig 137277 bp, 123 predicted proteins | sample PEATcosm2014_Bin_29_FD_132451 | JGI IMG/M metagenome (GOLD analysis project Ga0181520, IMG submission 132451) | Peatland microbial communities from MTU Mesocosm Facility, Houghton, MI, USA - PEATcosm2014_Bin02_30_metaG | ecosystem: Environmental > Terrestrial > Soil > Wetlands > Peat | place... | reverse complement strand
TCCCCCTATTTCCCGAAATCCTGATCGCTGAGCAACTGGAACTGCGGTGAATAGGTTTCATGTCCCCCTATTTCCCATGGAACTGCGGTGAATAGGTTTCATGTCCCCCTATTTCCCCCTATTCCCCCCCTATTTCCCCATGTTCTTCATCTTCAATCTCCCACCATCGAGGGGCACCCACCGTTGTGGGCTTGTTAGGATTTCAAAAACTTAGGATGCGCCACCCGCCCAGATGAGCTCATCGGCGGGTCTGGAGACCCACCGTACAGCCGGGCTGGAGCCCGGCGCTACTGATTTCTGCGGCCCGTGAGAAATGCGGGCTTACATCAGTTCTCCACCTTCACTACCTGGAAGCTGCCCTCGACGGGCTTCTCGTGCAGCGTTCCGATGCCGCCGGGATGAGTCAGGTCCACGCCCTGGTAATCGGTGACCAGATATACAGCGCCGGTGGAGGGATTCACCGCGAGTGTGTCTGCGCGCTGCCGCGTGGGCAGCGTCTGGATCACGTTGTAGCTGTCGGTCACGTCCTGGCGAATGATGGTGATGCTGCCCTCAGCGCCGCCATTCGAGGTAAAGATCAGACCATGATCCTGGTCGTATCCCACCGCATCTGCGCCGGGTCCGATGGGCAGCGACGTGACTTTGTCGCCCGTTTCCGTATTCAGCACCTCGAGCGTGCGATTGGTGCAGGCAGCGAAGATGCGCAGATGCCGCTGATCGATGGCCAGGGCGCGCGGCTCTGTGCACTCCGGGCCGATGGCATAAATGCGCAGGTGTCCGTCGGCAACTGCGGCGTTGCGATGGACGCCGGTCCAGTCGAGCGTGATGAACGGCGGCTGCTTCGGCTTCAACTCTTCCTTTGGTTCGGCCGTCCCCGGCGCGGCTGAATCCGCACCCTGCGCCTCGGGGGACACAGTGGGCGAAGTCTCCGCCGGCTGCGGGCGCATGGCGGCGGCTACGGCTTGCGCATCGAGCCGGGCAACCTGGTTGCGATCCGGCAGCGCGATATAAATCTCTCCGGCTTCATCCACGACCGCGTAACCAAGCTGGCCCGAGACTTTGATCTCTCCAAGGTCGGTCTGTGTCTGCCCATCAATCACGGTCACAATCGACTGAACGTTTGAATCCGATGACTGCGCGGTGTTTCTTTGCGGAGTAGCGGGAGCAGCGGCAGGCGGAGGCGTTTCTCCAAAACCGGTGCTACGCCTGCGATTGGGCGGCGCGGCCGGCGGCGTTTCGCCGGGCGGATTGGCGCGAACCACGAAAACCAGGCGAGTAAGTGGATCGAACACCACCCAGCGAGGATTTGCCCCGGTCTCGATGTCGACCACCCGCTTGAGGGTTTGCCGGTCGAAGACCACCAATTTGCCCTGCCCGCCGTCACTCACATAACCGTACTGGCCGGTGTCGTCGAGAGCGACCTGGCGGGCTTCGTAAAGATCCTTGATCTCTCCCACCACCGAGCCGGAATCAACATCAACCACCTGCATCAGGGTGCCGTGCGCGATGTAGAGGCGATTGGCGTCGCGATCAAAGGTCAGATAGTCCCAATTGCCGGCCCCGCCGATGTACCAGGTGGCCTTGATGAAGAAGGGATGGCTGGGCAGATCGGTGGATAGGGGCACCTGCTGCGCGACGGTCCCGGCGCATGCGAACAGAACGGCGCAGGCGAACAGAACGATGGGCAGGAGCCTACGCACTGCAACCCTCCTTGCAAGAAAGACGCCCGCCGGGGGTGCCCCGTTCAAACTCTGCTGGAGCGGGGTAGGGTTAAATCCTCACCAGCTCGCGCTGAATATTTCCCGTCACCCATGCTTTGCCGGGAGCGGTCAGCATGTCAACCTCGCTGCGCACACCAAATTCCGGCAGGTAGATTCCCGGCTCAACCGAGAAGCAGGTGTTGGGCAGGATGAGGCGCTGGTCGTGCGTCTCCAGGTTGTCAAGGTGCGCGCCCGAGCCATGCAGTTCCATGGCGATGTTGTGGCCGGTGCGATGCGTGAAATATGGGCCGAAGCCGGCAGCCTCAATCACCGCGCGGGCGGCGTCGTCGGCTTCGAATCCGCGAATGGGCCGGCCCTCGGCAAAGGCGCTCTCAACCGCGGAGATTGCCGCATCGCGCGCGTTGCGCACCGTCTCAAATACCTGCTGCTCGCGTTCGCTGGGCTCGCGGCCCACAACGCCGGTCCACGTGATGTCGTAAAACGTCGTGTCCGGCTCATTCTTCTTGCCCCAGATATCGATGAGCACAAAATCACCCTGGTTGATGGGCGAGGTATGCTCGGCGGTGGGCTCGTAATGTGAGTCGGAACTGTTGGCATTCACGCTCACGTTGGGCCCGTTCTCCCAGGTGAGGTTATCCCGGCGCATGGCTTCGGCCAGCCACTGGACAATGTCGAACTCCGTAACCCCGTTGCCGCTGCGGACGCGCCGTCCAATCTCCTGCCATCCCTCGGCCAGGATATTGTCGATGGCGACCTGTGCCTTGCCGTGGCTGGCGATGGCATCTTTGCTCAGTACAGCCTCAAACTGGCTCACCATGTCTGCAGAGCTTAAGATCTGCTTGCCCAGGCTGCGCAGGAATTCAACGGTGCCGGCATCCACCATCGACACATACATGATGTCGTTGTTGGGCGAATACTGCATGGCCAGGCGGCGACATCCGTTCAGCATGGCCTCAAGGCCGCGTTGCAGTTCTTGCCAGCTCGAATAAACACCCTTCGCACCTGGCAGTGAATCAAGCCTGCCTTGCTCGATGCGGTGCACCAGCTTGCGCGGCTCGCCTTCGGCCGGAACCAGGTAATACCAGCGGCGGGTGATGTGAGCGTTGGGGTCGAGGCCGAGGATGCGGCCGGCGATGGGGTCGCGGTGGTGATGGTCGTAGAACAGCCAGCCGTCAAAACCGGCATCGCGGATCGCCGATTGGATCGCGTCAAGATTCATAACCGCCATCATACGCGCCAGATAGCGAGTCGGCGAAGGGGCAGGTGGGGAAAAGCGGAGTTAGCAGAGTTAGTGGAGTTAGCCGCGCCCGGGCTGAACACCAAAGTCAGTCATCGAACGGCAATCGTGACTTTGCCGCGTGCGTGACCGGTTTCAACGTAGCCGATGGCCTCGGCGACGCGATTGAGCGGGTAGCTGCGATCGAGCACGGTCCGGATCGTGCCTTTCTCAAGCAGGCCGGCCAGCAAATTCAAGTCGGCAGTATTAGCCTTTGCGAGGACGCTGGTGAGTCTCTGGCTTACGAACGGCGCAATCGCAGCCTGCCCGAGCATCCCTTTGAGATAGTCGATAGACGACTTTTCGATTGCACCCCCGCCGCAACCCACGAAAACGCCTTTGGGCTGAAGAACGCGGCGGAAGGCGGTCGGCGGATGATTGTTGACGAGGTCGAAGATCACGTCCCAGCGATCGCCGCCGCGGGTAAAGTCCTCATGCGTGTAGTCAATCACGCGGTCTGCGCCGAGAGACTGGACCAGGGCCACATTGCGCGTGCTGCACACCCCGGTAACATGCGCGCCAAGCCACTTGCCAATCTGCACTGAGAAGGTGCCCACGCCGCCGGCAGCGCCATTGACGAGCACGCGTTGCCCGGGCTGAACCTTGCCGCTGTCCCGAAGCCCTTGAAGCGCAGTAATGCCGGCTATAGGCACCGCGGCTGCCTGCTCGAAGCTCAGGCTCCCGGGTTTAATGGCCAGCTTTGACTCCGATTCGCAGGCGTATTCGGCAAACGATCCCTTTGCCAGGCCGAAGACGGCGTCACCAGCTTTAAAAAGCGTGACGCCTTCGCCGACCGACTCCACCACGCCCGCCATGTCTGCGCCGAGCCGAGGAGACTTTGGCTTGCGCAGTCCGGTTACGACGCGGAAGAACTTCGGCGCTCCGCGAATAAAGTGCCAGTCGTATGGATTAACCGAAGCAGCGTGAATCCTGACCAGGACTTGGCCGGGAACAGGTGTTGGCTTGTCGATTTCGACGAGTTCGAGAACTTCGGGCGGACCATAACGGTGATAGACGATTGCCTGCACCGGTTTTTCTCCTAAGGTTTAGGTCGGCTAACTGGCTGGGTAACTGCGATGCGGTCGAGGATCTCGCTCAGATTCCCCGATTCGATGTCGCTTACATCGACGCCGTAGACCTCGCGAATCTTCGCAATCATCGCATCGTCATCCTCCCCGGTGTGGAAGTGCCAAAGGCTCGATTGGTCAGAAATGAATGCCCATGGGAGCCCGAGAATGCGCTGAATGAAGTCCTCGGCCAGTTCAGGATGCGCATTGACGCGCTCCTGCGACGCGATTTGAATGGGGACATTGGTGCCCGGCCTCGGCAGCGGCTTGCCTTCTCCGGCCAGGTTTTCCTTGCGCAACTTGAAGGTCGCGCGGAGGTCGCTGAGGGCTTCCTGGCGCGAATCGCCGGAACCGTCCATGGTGGGCCAGTCGACGACCCTGGCGATATAGCTTTGCAACTTGAAGCGGGGGTTATTGTCGAAAGGAGAGTCGGGATCATGCCGCTGCCGGCGGACATAGATCGGGTAATCCGCAAGCTGCCAGTCGCGGGTGCGAAACGACAACACCCACTTCCACCGGGCGAGCATGAAGTTTCTTAGCCGGATAGCGGCTTGCATGGAGGCCCCTTACAACGCGGCCATCGCCTCGGCTTCGCTCGAAAAGAGCTGGGCGTACTTGGTGATGCCCACCATGGTAAATACCTTGGTGAAGTGGGCCGAGAGACCGAAGGCGTAGACCTTCTGGCCGGAGTTGGAGGCCTCAATCAGCATCTGGATGACCAGCGCGATGCCGCTGGAGTTAATGTAGTCCACCTTGGTGAAGTCGAGCAGGATGAGCTTGGCTGTAGCTTTGGGCAGAGCCTGGTAAGCACCCAGCACCGCGTCTTTCGACGTGCTGGCGATATCGCCCTCAAAACGCAGTACGGTGACGTTGTGGCCGGACGGGGTTGTCTGTTGATCAACGCGCGATTTCGTTTCGGTCTGCACTCGGGTCTAGCCTCCGGGTTTGCTTGGCTGCTCTAAGTTTAATCTGACTTGGGGTTATTCTGATTCTTTGTCGAGCTTGATTACAAGGCGCACATAACTGCTTTTTCCATTGGTGCCTGCCACCCACTCCGCCTCGTCGACCAGCGCCTGAATGAGAAACATACCCATGCCGCGGGGATCTTCTTCGCCATGCATTTTGCGATCGATATCGGGCTTTGAGGGCTGGGACTTCATCCCCTTGCCGTCGTCGATCACCTTTACTTCAAGTTCATCTTCACCGGCCGAAAGCACTACGCCTACTGAGAGCTTCTCATTCAGGCGGTTTCCGTGCTCGATGGCGTTGATGCAGGCTTCGGCAACCGCGGTTTTCAGGTCTTCAACGCGATCTTCGCGAAAGCCCATCAGCTTGGCTACGGCCGAGGCCGTGCTCATGGCCACTTTTTCAAAGCCGAGGCGCGAGGGCAGGCGAACTTCAACCGAGATGGCTTTCGGCGGGTTCATGCCACCATCTCCGTTTCTTGCGTTACGCGGCTTAAAGCCAATGCCGTCATGTCGTCTCCCTGCTCGCCACCATCGGCGAAAACAGTAAGGGTGCTAAACAATGCATCGAGGATAACATCGGCATTTGACGACGGGCACGCAGAAAATTCATCTAAAAGGCGTTCCGGCCCAAACTCTTCATCCCCCTTGAACACCTCAGTGAGGCCGTCGGTATAGAAAAGCAGCCGGGCGCCTGGCGGGAACGAGCCTTGCTCTGAAGAGTAATGCATGCCGGGCACCAGCCCGAGGGGGGTCCCGGTGGCTTTGAACTGGACGGGCTCTATTCCGGGAATAACCAGGAATCCTGGATTGTGGCCGGCATTCACCACCTCAATGGCGCCGGCTTTGGGGTCAATTCGCATGAAGATCGCGGTCACGTAGCGGCGGCGCGCCTGCTCTCCTTCGGTCCAGTGGTGCTGGTTCATGCGCGTAGCCAGTTCGTCGAGTGACAGGCCGGTGGCCGCAATGCCGCGCAGTGCGGCGCGAAAGCTGGTGGCCATGATCGCCGAAGCCAGTCCCTTGCCGGCTACGTCGGCCACCACCAGCAGCAGTTTGCCATCGGGCTCCTCGACAATGTCGAGATAATCGCCGCCCACCTCGTAACATGTGATTGACCTGAACCCAATTGAATAGCCGGCGATATCCGGCAGTCGCTGCGGCAAAAGCGAGCGCTGAATATCGCGGGCGGCGTCCAAATCCTGCTGCAGGCGCGCGAATTCAAGGTTGCGCTTGTGGTTGCGCGCATTCTCAAGCGCCACGGCGGCTTGCAGCACCAGGCCCTCAAGAAAGTCCGCCTCGTACAGAGTCAGCGATCGGCCCTCGGGCGTAGCCACAACCAATTCGGTCATGCGCTTGCCTTCGCGGTCACAGAGAGGATAAGAGCACAACGCCGAACCCTCGGGAGCATGGGCGGGATCTTCGCCAAAGGTCAGGCCGACATCGGGAAAAGCGGCCCCGGCCATCTCCAGCTCGCGCACCACGATGCGCAGCACCTGTTCCAGCACCTCGCGCTCGTGAATAGTGGAGTGAACCTGGCGGGAAACCTCAAGCAAAGCCTGCAGTCTGAATACCTGCTGCTGCAGATCGATGGTTTCACCGTTGCCCGCAAGTTGGGCTTCGAGCTCCATGTCGAGCATGCCTCCGTGGAATCTCAATGTAGCATGACAGGGCCACTCCCCGGCATCACAATCGGAACAAGGGCGGCCTGATTAGGGCGTATCCGGCGGCTTGGGCATCTGCCCCCAGACAACGCCGTACACCTGCTGGGTAATGTGGTAGTGCAGCTTCTGGCCCCAGGCGATGGCCGCATCCTCAAGCGGGACGCTGCCGCAGTTGAGGAAGTATTCGGCCATTCCTTGATCGGGGAAGCGCTCAAGCGCAGCTATCAGATCGCTTTCACTTCCCGGCGCGCCCAGGCCCACGTAGAACTGGTACGCGCCCGCCATGATGGCGATGTCGTGAGTGCCCAGGACCGCGACCAGCGCATCATGCGGCCGCGTCTCCTTCTGATCTTTGATCGCGAGGTCGCTCAGTGCCTCTGCAGCAAGCCTTCGCGTGTTCTCGTTGGCGGCGTGCAGCAGCGGGATGAGCGTCTCGATCGAGGCCGTGCCCAGCTCGGCTAGCTCCTGCGGCACAAGATTCCTTCCCACCGGCCCGTTCTTCATATAGTCGATCAATGGCGCCACGGCACGCGGATCGCCCATCTGGCCGAGGGCGCTGAGCAGCGCTGAATAGGTGAGTGGGTGAATGGGGCCGGGATCGTCGGGACCTTCCACGATGGCCGCGCCATAAGGCTGCGGAGTTCCCTTGTACGGTGTTTGCAGCATTGCGACCAATGGCGCAAAGGCGCGCGGATCGTGTGTTCTGGCCAGGGCGTTGATGGTTTCGTTCTGCAATCGAGGCTGGCTCAACAAGCCGATGAGCGCCTCCACGGCCGGCGTGCCGATCCTGCCCAGGGCCATGATGGCATCGTTGGCAACTCCGGGGACGCTTGCTTTGACCGCCGCCTCCAGCGCCGGAACCTGCCGCGCATCTCCCGGCTGGCCAAGCTGCTCAGCGGCAATCATCGCCAGCCGGGAGTCAGTGCTCTTGAGCGAGTCGAGCAAAAACTCGAATTCCCGCGGGTCCTGAACTTTGCCCAGAAGACCTATGGCCCAATAGCGATCGACCTTCGCGTTCTTGCCTTCAGCAAACGAAAGCATCGCGTCAATAGCCCTGGGATCGCGCGATGTCGCCAATGCGTTCAGTGCGCTCCAATCTACGCCTGTGTCGGGATCCTGAACCAGCGCGATGAGCGCCTGCGCCACTTGCGGGTCTGCTGTTTGAGCGGGCTTGAGATAAGTAACCGCCGCGTTCCTTACGCTGGGATCGGGATCGTGAACCGCGGCCAGCACGATGGGAATGCTTTCCGCGTTGGGCAGCTCTCCGCTGGCGCGCAAGGCGATGACGCGAGTTGCCGGATCGGGATCTTTAAGAGTTGCACGAAGAGCCTCAAGAAAATTGGGCGCATTCGATGTCTGGAGAGCGAGGAGTGCGACTTGCCGCACATCGCCGTCGGGATCTTTGAGAGCGGCGGTGAGCGCCGGAATTGTGCGGGGATCATGGGTGAACATCAGCGTCTCAGCCGCGCTGCTGCGCACAGCGGGATCGTCGCTCTTGAGAGCCGCAAGAACTGCATCAACCGCGGCCGGCCCGCACTGGGAAAGCACGCTCGTTGCAATCGGAATTTTGGAAAGGCCCGCGACCAATGCCGCAATCTCTCTGGGACCCTGGCATTTGCCCAGCGCCATTACCGCCGCGGTGCTCACGCTCTCCTCGGGATCGTTAAGCACAGCGATCAGCGCATCGACAGCCGCCGGGCTCTTAAGCCGGCCCAGGCCCATGGCCGCATAGGCGCGCACCTGCGGGTCAGCGTCGCCGAGGGCTGCAATCAGCGCCTCGGTCGAGCGCGGATCGGCGAACTTGGCCAGCGCGTCTGCCGCGTTGCGGCGAAGATCCACGTCCGGGCTCTTCAGCCGCGCGATTTGAAGGGTCACATTGTCAGGAGGGGTTTGCGCACACATCGGGCCGGCAATAGCAGCGCATAAAAGAAGCGTAAGGGAAACGTTAAACCCTGTGTGCGCCATGCTCCGGAAGAAGAAGAAACGCAAGGGGTTCATATAGGCAGAGATTACCACCGGTTACTCCGGGAAAGTGCGATTGCCCGCCCGTTCATGCCCCGCGCTTCCGGCAGGAGTATGCTGATCGCATTATCCGCTAAAGGGAGAGCGGTCTGTATGGACCCAATGAGCCTTGCCATTAAATATGGCTGGATACTTGCTGTCGTGATCCTTGTATTTCTACTGGAAAAACTGATCCTCAGGTATTTCTTCGGGACGGTGATTGTTGCCAAGGATCAAATCGGAATTGTGAACAAGAAGTGGGTGCTGATGGGCAGCCATCGCACGCTGCCCGATGGCGCCATCGTGGCGCTGAATGGTGAGGCCGGCCTGCAAGCTGACACGCTTGCCCCGGGAATTCACTTTGGATTGTGGGCGTGGCAATATTCGGTAACGCTGGCGCCGTTTACCACGATCGATAAAAACCAGATCGGCATTGTGGAGGCGCGCGACGGCAAACCGCTTTCGAGCGGACGCGTGCTGGCCAAGGCGGTCGACTGCAATTCGTACCAGAACACGCGGGCGTTTCTGGCCAACGGCGGCGAGCGCGGTCCGCAGATCACGGTGATTCCGCCCGGCACCTACCGCATTAACACCGCCATGTTTACGGTGCTGCCGGCCGAAGTGCTGGAGATTCCCGATAATTCAGTGGGCATTGTGACCACCAAAGACGGAACCCCATTGCCCACCGGCGAGATTGCCGGCAATGAGACTCCCGGTCACAGCATGTTCCAGGATGGCGAAGTCTTTATACACAACGGCGGATTCAAGGGTTTGCAGGAGCAGGTGATTCTGGCCGGACGCTACTTCATCAATCCGCGCTTTGCCACGGTCGAGATCAAGCCGATGACCGAGGTGCCCATCGCCAATGTAGGCGTGGTAATTGCATATGTAGGCGAACAGGGTGTGGACCAGAGCGGCGAAGCGTTCAAGCACGGCAACCTGGTGAAGAAGGGCCAGAAAGGCGTGTGGGTTGAGCCACTCGATCCGGGCAAGTATGCCATCAATCCATATACCCACAAAGTTGAAATTGTTCCCACGGCAAACATCGTGCTGAACTGGGCCACCGGCAAGAGCGAGGCGCACAAACTGGATGAGCGGTTGTCGACGATCACGGTGCGTTCGTCGGATGGTTTTACCTTCAATCTTGACGTGAGCCAGATTATCCATGTGCCGCGCAACGACGCGCCCAAGGTGATTGCGCGCTTCGGCACCATGGCCAACCTGGTGACGCAGGTGCTGGAGCCGACTATTGGCAACTACTTCCGCAACGCGGCGCAGACGTCTGACGTGATCGAGTTTCTGAAGAAACGCAGCGAGCGCCAGTCCGAGGCCAAGGTGTCAATTTCAGCGGCATTGGTGGAGTACAACGTGAACGCAATCGACACGCTGATTGGCGACATCACCCCGCCTGAAGCGCTGATGAAGACGCTCACCGACCGCAAGATCGCCGAGCAGGAGCAGGTAACGTACAAAACGCAGCAACTCGCCGAAGAGACGCGCAAGGACCTGCAACAGGCCACGGCGATGGCCGATACGCAGGCCCGCGTGGTGGATGCGGAGCGGAGTGTTTCAATTGCAGATTTTGCTGCGCAGGCGGTGGTGAAGCGTGCCAGCGGCGAAGCGCAGTCGAAGACTATCAACGCCGAAGCCGATGCCAAAGTGGTGATCACTGTAGGCAACGCCGACGCGGAGAAGGTGCGCGCAGTGGGTACGGCCGAGGCTGACGTAATCAAGATGAAGATTGCGTCCATGGAGTCAGGCAACTACGCAGCAGTGCAGATTGCGCAGGCGCTGGCCACCAACCACATCAAGCTGGTGCCCGACATCCAGGCCGGCGGAGCGGGCGCAGACTCGGGCAGCCTGATCAACGTGCTGCTGGCCAAGATGCTGCAGGGCCCCACAAACGGCAATGGATTCACAAGCGGCAACGGCCTTGTAAACCACAACGACGGCGAACAGAAATAGCTACCCCGGTTGCCCCACCCTTTTCACAGCCTCATCGTGGAAAGGGTGGGCGACCACATACTTCATCTTTCATTTATCACCGATCATCGAACGCCGCATCTCGAATCTCTCTCACCTCAAGCACCCGAGTCTTATACCCGTGGCGCGCCACGTTCAGCATGGCCTGGCCAACTTGGCGCGTAGTCAGAAACTGGTTCGGCATAGCAAAACGAAAGACCGGAACCAGCGGCCGCAGCAGTGTGTAAAGAGCGTTGTAGAGAGCCGTGCGCGAGCGGATGCCGTCGAGCGGCTGAATAAAGCCGGGGCGAAACATGTAAGCCTCAAGCGGCAGGCGCAGCAACGCATTTTCAGCGCGGCCCTTCACGCGCGCCCACATCGTGCGTCCCTGCTCGCTCGAATCCGTACCCAGGCCTGAGACAAAGACAAACGTCATGCCCGGATTGAGACGCGCAAGCATTTCGCCCGCGGCCTGCGTAAATCCGTAGGTAACGCGCGTGTAGTCGGCCTCGCTCATTCCAACTGACGAAACAACCAGCGCAAAGAAACACGCATCGTACCCGCGAAGCTGATTCTCGATGGCGCTCAGATCGCTCAGGTCCTTGTGCACAATCTCAATGAGCATTGGGTGGCATTGCCCGGTTGCGTTGCGTCCCACACTGGCGACCGCCTCAACATCGTCGGCCAGCAGGCACTCGCGCAGCACTCCCTGGCCCACCATGCCCGTCGCGCCAAAGACGATGACTTTCATTCCGGCTGCCTCCGCATTACCAAAAGGATAGACGGCTGCCGCGCGACGTCTGATTCGCTGGCTGAGCACCGCCGGTCTCCCGATCGGCTGCGGACAAACTCATCGAGTTCGGCAAAACATACGAAATACATCTCCCAGGGGCTAAAGCCCCGAGCTTTTTTAGAGGCGTTATCGGCACGACTAAAGTCGTGCCCTGACACTTCGTGCCGGTTAGATTGAATTTTCCGGCGCTGGTCCGGACCGGCGGTACCGGGGCATCCCCGCCGCCCGAAGAGCCAGCAGCGTCGCGAATCTCATGCAATCCTCATGGCTTCGCACCTATGGTATTGTCAAAACTATCTCGACCGCGGCCCCGGGGATTCCCCAATCAAGCAATCGATTCCCTTCGAACGGGAGGCGCCAGTTTTGCATCAAACGCTTTTGCCCCGGAGCGGCACAAACGTGTCAGCTCACGCAACATGAATTTGAGACCCAACCGCACAGTTTCGAACGAAAGCTGAAGGTGATGCAATGAACCCGCCCCATGATCGTGTCGATCCCAATCTTGTGTTGACCGTCGAAGAGATCGGCAGCCTCGCCGAAGAGGAGGGCAAGCCGGCCGAAGTGCTGATGAAAATCGTGGCCCTGATTGCGGCGCGCTTCAATACCGACGTCTGTTCGGCCTACCTGCTTGAGCCGGATCGCTCGAATCTGGTGCTGGCGGCGACGGTCGGGCTTCATCCCCAATCCATCGGCACTTTGCGCATGCCTATCGACGAGGGGCTGACGGGACTGGTTGCCGAGCAATTGCTCCCGATTTCGGTGGCCGACGCCCGTAATCATCCCCGCTACAAATTCTTTGAGAAATCCGGCGAAGAGGAGTATCAATCGTTCCTCGGCGTGCCGCTCATCGATCGCGGCGTTCTGCAAGGTGTGCTCGTGGTTCAGAACCGTGAGAAGCGCAAATTCTCCGAGAACGAAATCAGAATGCTGGTTGAGACTGCCGGTCAGGTGGCGCCAATCGTCAGCGAAGCGCGCACCCTCGACCGCTTCATCGCCCCGGCGCAGGAGAAGCTGTGGGAGCTTGCCAGCAATGTGTGGTGGTGCTGGGACCACGATTGCACCAGCCTGTTTCGCGATCTCAATCCCACGCGTTGGCGGCAATTGAATCAGAATCCCATTTCATTGCTCAACGAGATGCCGCTCGGCGAAATTGAAAAACGCGCCAGCGAACTGGTGCTGCACAGCCGCATCAACTACGTCTATCGCCGCCAGCAGGAGTATCTCAACGCCGACCGCACATGGGGCGCCAATCACGCCGGCGTACTGCGCACGCGCCCGGTTGCATATTTCTCCGCGGAGTTCGGCCTGCACGAATCGCTGCCCATTTATTCCGGCGGTCTGGGCGTGCTTTCCGGCGACCACATCAAGAGCGCATCCGATCTTGGCATTCCTCTCTATGGCATCGGGCTTTTCTACGGCCAGGGCTACTTTCTGCAGCGGCTCGATAATACCGGCTGGCAGCGCGAGGAGTATCTTGAAACCGACGTCAACCAACTGGCCATGCAGCCGGCCATCGGCATCAACGGTGAGCCCGTAACCATCGAAATTGCCACCCGCGGCACGCCGATTCGCGCCAAGGTCTGGCGCGTCAGGGTGGGCCGTTGCGATCTGCTGCTGCTCGATTCAAATGTTGAAGGCAACGCGCCCGAAGATCGCGACACAACTTCGCGCCTTTATGGCGGCGACTCGCGCACCCGTATCCGCCAGGAGCTGCTGCTCGGCGTGGGCGGATATCGCGCGCTCAAGGCAATGGGAATTACCCCCGGCGTGCTGCACCTCAACGAGGGCCACAGCGGCTTTGCGGTCTTTGAAGCCATTCGTTCGCGCATGGAAGAAGAAGGCCTGAGCTTCTACGCGGCGGCCAGCATGATTCCGCGCGAGGTGATTTTTACCACCCATACGCCCGTGCCCGCGGGCCACGACCGCTTCACCGCCGAACTGATTGAAGAACATCTTGGACCGCTCCGCGAAGAGTTGGGTATCTCTCAGGAAAACCTGATGGGCTTTGGCCGCGAACACCCCACCGATAACGGCGAACCCTTCTGCATGACCGTGCTGGGCCTCAAGCTGGCGCGACGCGTGAATGCGGTTTCGTCGCTGCACGGCGAGGTGTCGCGCGCCATGTGGAGAGGACTGTATCCCGGCCGTCCCGAAGATGCGGTGCCCATCGGCCATATCACCAACGGCGTCCACGTTCCCTCCTGGCTTGCGCCGCAAATGGCCAAGCTCTACGACCGTCACCTGGGCATGAACTGGCACAAGCAGAGCGGTGCCGACCACACCTGGGCCGCAATTGAAGATGTTGACGACGGCGAGCTGTGGGAGACGCACCTGAGCCTGAAGGCGCAATTGCTTGAGTTTGTGCGCCGCCGCGCGCGCGAACAGGCAGAGCGCCGCAACGAGCCCGCCGAAGCGCTCAAGCGGCTTGATAAGGTGCTCTCGCCCGACGCGCTCACCATCGGATTCGCCCGGCGATTTGCCACGTACAAGCGGGCCAATTTGCTTATGAAGGATATGGAGCAGCTTGCGGCCATGGTGAACGACGCCAAGCGCCCCGTGCAGTTTGTTTTTGCCGGCAAAGCGCATCCTCACGACGAGCCCGGCAAGCGCGTGCTGCAGCAGATTGCGCAGATGATGCGCAACTCTGAATTCGGCGACAAATTTGTGTTTGTTGAGGACTATGACATCAACGTGGGCCGGCACTTTGTGCAGGGAGTGGACGTGTGGCTCAATAATCCGCGCCGCCCGCTCGAGGCTTCGGGCACCAGCGGGCAAAAAGTTGTGCTCAACGGCGGACTCAATCTCTCAATTCTCGACGGATGGTGGGCCGAGGCTTACGACGGTCTGAACGGATTCGCAATCGGCCGCGGTCGCACCCACTCCAACATGGATGTGCACGACAGCCGCGACGGCGACGATCTGTACCGGGCGCTGCTCGATGAAGTAATTCCGCTCTACTACGAGCGTGACCGCGACGGCCTGCCGAGGGGCTGGATCAAGCGCATGAAGCGCACCATTCGCACGCTCGGCTGGCGCTTCAACGCCGATCGCATGGTGATGGACTACACGACCAAGTGTTACATCCACGCAGCCGGCGGAGTATCCAACGAGATCAGGCCGCTGGGATGAGAAGAGCAGCAAGTCAGCGCAAACGTAAAGCCCAGCCCCGAAGGGTTGGGCTTTGCGTTAATCGCATAACTGCCGCGGCTTACCTGGTCTTGATCACATACAGCACGAAGGTAGGGTCGCCTTGCGCATTGTCAGGACCCTGGCACCCGACGTACAGCAGCTTGCGAACCGGGTCGTCGGTCATGTATTGCGGACCCGATCCTACCGGGACGCTGCCGAGAAGTGTGTTCGTGGCTCCATCGATAATGTCGACCGTGTTCTCAGGATAGTTGCTTGCGTACACCGTAAAAGTCACAGGATCTTCGACAACCAAGGCCGGATATCCCTCCAGAGTCACTGACGTGGCGAGAGTATTCGTCTTGCCGTTGTACACGCTTACCGTTCCCGTGCCTGACGAACTCAGCTGATTGGTGTCAGACGAATAAAAGATATTGCGGATCGGATCGACGGCGACGCCGAACGTTAATCCGCTGGCGGCTGTGGGCTGGGCAACAATCTGGTTTGTGGCTCCATCCACGACCGCAACTTCGCCCGGATTGAAACTGACTGCGGCATAGATGGTGTTGGTGATGGGATTCACGGCGACATTCTCAATTCCTTGAACGGCGATGTCCGCGACGATGTTATCCGTGGCTCCGTCTATCGCATATAGATTCGACTCGAAGTCCGAAACGTAAACCATGTTGGTTTCTGAATTCACAGCTACTGAAGAAGCTTGCACGTTCACATAACCAACGGTCTTGCCGTTCTTCGGATTTACTGCGTACAACCCGCCGAACTGCGTTCCCACATAAAGCAGGCCGGTCTTGTAATCCAAGGCCGCGCTCACTGTCCCCCACTCGGTATCGAGCGTGATGTAGCGCTCGATTTTCTGGCTTTCCTCGTTTACGACACTGATCTGCGCCGTGGTGCCACTGCCGTCGTAAGTGGGAAGATAAGCCACCTTTGCCTGCGGGTCGACAGCTCCCCCGCCCACAAAACCTCCTACCGGAATGGTGGCGATTACTTTCTGGGCATTCGCGGCTGCGCCCAGGCACATTACCGCAACAAATAAGCTCGTCGTCTGAAATAGTCTGCGCATTGAAACTCCAAAAGGGTTGTGGGAACACGCGTCCTGAAGCCGCAAAAAATACGGGCACAAAAGTATACGGGCACAGATGGGCGATCGAATGCGCACACATCTGCGCATTCCTCGCACTTTAAAAAATCGTTCAGAAAAAGCGGACACGATGTTCCACGGTGGGGTGGGGCGTGGCTTATCGTTTCTAGTCTAAGTTTCGATATCCTTACGGGGACTCGCTTGCATCCCAGGCCGCATTAGCACAACTTACATTTCCTTACGTTTTGGATGGATGCTTCGCCTGATTCTCTGAGTTGCATTAGCCGTCCAAGGTAACTTTGGCGGCTCAAGCATCAATCACCATCCCATCAATTTTTGGGCTCTACGGTCGCCAGGCGTTGATCCTGACGGGCAGGGGCCAGTGGCGATGCCCGATGAAAACCCCTGGTTTACTTTCACCGGAAAACTGACGTGTGTTCCTGCGCCGGCTATGTGTGATGACAGCGCGAGCCGCAAAACATCAACTGCGATTAATTCATCAGCACTGCTTCGCGATCGTGGAGCGTGGCGCGGATGGCCGCGATTCCCGCTTCGAGGTCAGGCAGCATCTGCAGGATCGTTTTTCCATCAAGTCCGGTCACTGTCTTGCGCATCAACTCGCACTGGCCCACCAGCAGCGAATCGTAGTGAACCAGGTTCATGAGCGTCGGCGCCTCTAAACGGTAACGCTGCGTCATGCGGTCGTTCTCCGGCGCTGGCAGTTGATGGAGGAATTGCTCAAGTCCTGTGAGGGCGCTATGCAGTCGCTCCAGCTTTTGCGCCGAGGCAACCGCTTCAGCGTCGGGAAAGGGCTTGGCGCGCGTAGGCGCCGGCAGCTCGCGGCGGTAGTCGCTCTCCGCTGCGCTCACCGCGGTCGCGGCCCCGCCCAAAAGCCATGAGGCTTTTGAGCGGACCATCTGATCGTCGGCGCGTAGCTGGTTCTCAACTTTATAAAAGTTATAGCCCCAGCCGTGAAACAGGTTAATGGCGATCTGCTCGAGCGTATCGGCCGCGTAAAAGAGTTCTCCCGCCACTATTTACCTCCGCCCGATCCCTGCAATCCGGCCTCGGCGCCAACAGAATAGAATCCCGAAGGCTGACCACCGATGTTGAACGGCACGCCGGCAGCCGCGTTCGGCGCTGACACCAGTCCCTTGTCAGCCATTTTAAGCGCGAGATAGTACCGCACCGCTTCTACAGGCGTGAGGCCGATGGCCTGCAGCGAGATTAGCTCGCGCATGCGCTCGTCCTTGGGCATGATCAGCACTTTGAGGTCGTTGAGCGTAATGCCGTAGGTCTTCAGGAAATCGGCAAGATGATTCTTCACCAGCTCGCGCACTTCCTGAATGTGCTCGTTGATGTCTTCCATCTTGGTGACCTGAACAATCTGGTTGATGGATTGCTCGATCGCCGGACCGGCGTAGTCGGCCACTTCCTTGGTATCGATGATGTGGCCGTTGAAGGGCAGATGGGTAATGAGGTCGAGCGCGGCTTCTTTGGTATCGACGTGGATGTAATAGTCCACCTGGTAAGCCATCTCGGCCATTTCTTCGCTGGTGGCCACGCCTTCGCTGCGAACCAGAAGCTTGGATCGATTGATGTAGATGACCTCGTAGACCCAGGGCGAATTGCCGCCGAAGAATCCCGTTGCGATGGAGCCGAGCAGCGGCTTGTCGGGTGTGGTGAGCGCATACTGGCCGGTCTCGTAGACGTTCAAGACCGCGCCTCGCGATTTGAGCACGCAGAAATGATTGCTTTCAACGGTGAGCAGCGATCCGGAGACGATACTTTCGTCCGCGATTTTGACGGCCAGAACCTTGGTGCCAAGAATGTCGGTGCCGTCGCTGGTGAGCGAGGTGATGACTTGCCGCGTAAGAGCCACGATAGTTCCCTCCTGAAGTGGGTTCGCGACCAAGCATACCTGAGCGGCCGCAACTCGCCAAGGAAAAGAGACGCGCAAGTGCGAAGAATTTCGTGCGCGAGTGAGATGGCTCACGAGGTTTGTGAATGGCGTGTGAATCAGAGCGGTTCCAGGATAGGTGTAGGGTATTCAGCTTTTGCCCAGGGTCGTCCCTTCTTGGGCTCCCACCCCGGCGAATACAAATCACTCGCCGGGGACCCGGGGTCGGGACGACTTGAGTGTATCGGCTCCGGGTGATAGCAATCCTGGAACCGCTGTAATCAGGCCGGAACGGTTCCCAACAAGACCGGCAGGTAGCTGCTTTCAACTCTCGTGACCTGTTCGAACCCGGCCTGCTCCATGAGACGCATCATCTTTGCGGTGGAGATGGCGTAGTAGCGGCAATGCATGGTTTCTGCTGTCACCTGTTTTGACTGCAGGTCCTCTTTCACAACAAACATGGTCAGGTCGTAGATATCGCCCTCGAAATCCCAGACCTGAAATATTGCGTACCGGTTACCATCTTCGACTCGAACTCCGTAAGGCTTGAAGATGTTCTTTCCGCGTTTCTCATGTTCGTAGTCCCGGATTGTGATAAGGCATCCCCCGCCGGGCCGCGCGCATTCAAGAATCTGCTTCAAGGCTGCGGAAATGCTTTCATCGGTGAGAAGGTGGGGCAAAGCGTTGTCGCATGAAATGACCAGGTCGAAGCCGCCGCCGTGGTGCGAGTGGGCTGCCAGCATGTCGCAGACCGAGAACGAAATATTCTGCCCTCTTTTTTGGGCTTCCAATCTGGCTCTATCGATCGCTTTGGCTGACAGGTCCGATGCAGTTACGCGATAGCCATTTGCCGCGAGCGCAATTGCCTGGGTTCCGATTCCGCAGGAGACGTCGAGAATGCTGGAGGCACGCGGCCAGTGGTCGCGAATGATTGCAGATAGATGGCGGCCCTGCCGCTCGATACCCGTATCCCAGTCCTCAAACAGCAGGTGGTAGTGGTGCGCGAGGTCATCGTAGAAGTCTGACATGCCTGACAACAATAGCATCACGCGAGGCAGGGCAGACTGGAATTGTGAGGCTGTGAGGGTCGGGAAACCCTCACTACAACCGGTCAGCAGACCGGGGGTACGGCGTGGAAACCGGCCGTTAGTTTTTACTCTACGAGGACCGGCTCTTCAACCTTCGCGTGCTCCAGCAGAGTGAGAGGGTAATACGCGTTGCGGTTGTACTGCTTTACCATGCGGTTGGTGTTGAAGTACGAGCCGTTGAAGGCCAGCGTGGTGCGCATCATGCGCGCCCATTTTTCTGGCGCGTCAAGATACAGCGGAACTACCGCCGACTCCAGTTTCCGATAGAGCGACTCGGCCTCTTCCCGATCGTCGGCGCCATCTTCAATAGCCCATCCGGTGATGCCCTCGATCCACCCCTCGATCCACCAGCCATCGAGAATCGACAAGCTTGGCACTCCGTTCATCGCGGCCTTCATGCCGCTGGTGCCAGAGGCCTCGTACGGCCGGCGTGGCGTGTTCACCCAAACATCAACGCCCGCGGTGAGCTTGGCGCCCAGCCCCCAGTCGTAATTCTCAAGATAGAGAATGCGCAGCGTGTCATCGGAGAGACGAGCTGCTTCTTCCACGACGCGCTGGATGATCGCTTTGCCGGGGCCGTCGTGCGGGTGCGCCTTGCCTGCATACAGAATTTGCAAACCACCCGCGGCTTTGGCGATGGCCGCAAGCCGCGCAGTATCGGTGAACAGCAGCGACGCGCGCTTGTAGGTGGCGGCGCGGCGTGCAAAGCCGAGTGTAAGCACCTTGGGGCTGAGCACCACGCCGGTGCGCGAGCCCACTTCGGCCAGCAACTCTTCCTTGGCCCGGGCGTGAGCCGCCAGAATCTTTGTTTCCGGCAGATCGATGGCGTTGCGCAGATAGAGGTTGTCGCGATGCCACGCCGGAATATGCTCGTTGAGCATCTGTTGCATCGGCTCAGAAATCCAGGTGGGCGCGTGTACGCCGTTGGTGATGGTATCGATGGCGTACTCAGGGAACATGGGCCGCGAGACCTTGCCGTGCTGCATGGCTACTGCGTTGGCATAACGTGAAAAGCGCAACGCCAGCAGCGTCATGTTGAACATGCCGTCGCGGAAACAGCCCAGTTGCTGCAGCCTGGCGGTGCGCTCGCCGCCGAGAATGCGAATCGATTGCTCGGTCGAAAAGCGGTCGTGACCGGCGGGCACCGGCGTGTGCGTAGTGAAAACGCATTGCCGCCGCACATGCTCGATGTCGGTCTCAGTGGCCGCGCGCAACGGCCCGCCGCAAAGCTGTCTCTCAAGCAGCGCAAGGGTCAGCAGCGAGGCGTGGCCTTCGTTCATGTGATACACGTTTACCCGCAGTCCCAGCGCGTTGGCCATGCGCACGCCGCCCATGCCCAGCACTATCTCCTGCTGCATGCGGTAGTTTTCGTCGCCACCGTAAAGGTGGTCGGTCAACCCGCGGTCCCACCCGGTGTTCAACTCGAGATCGGTGTCGAGCAGGTAAACCGGAACAATGTGTCCGAAGCGGCCCTGGATGTCGTAGCGCCAGGCCCGCACGGTAACAATGCGATCTTCAATCAGCACGGTAACGCGCGCCGGCTCTTCAACGCAGAAATCGCCAGGGTTCCAGGGCTGCACGGTCTCGCTCTGTATGCCGCTTGGCGAGAGATGCTGTTGGAAGTACCCCTTACGGTGCAACAAGGTAAAGGCAACAAGGGGAATGCTCAGATCGGCTGCCGAACGCAGCGTGTCGCCCGCCAGCATGCCCAGACCGCCCGAGTAGGTGGGCATCTGAGGACTTATGGCGATCTCCATTGAGAAGTAAGCTACGTGACCTGAGTAGGGGAAATTCTCGTAAGAGGATGGTTTGAGTGACGTCGGTTGCATAGTCGATTACTCTCCGCCGCGTGCAGGACCCGGCCGCATATTGCTTTGCCGTGGGAATCGAGTCTTAAGTCACCCGGTCCCTCCAGTCCCTCATCGGAGGAAACACCAAACAAGTTTAACAAGAGCCGACGAGCTGTCCCTGGCTCCTTTGTGCTAGGGGATACGATTTTCTGGGCAAGCAGATAATCTACCGAATTCTCCCGATTGAGGAAAATCCTGTGTGACTAAACGTCCTTTTCGACAAATGTTGCTATTCGAGCCGATGTGCCCCATCTGACGCGTGGCAGATGTGTATTTGTGGTTCGATGCCGATTTTTGCTTTATAGCGGCCCGCCAGCGCCTTCGCGAAGCAGGCGGCATCTTGCTGCTCAACCAGGTTCACAGTGCAGCCGCCGAAGCCGCCGCCCGTCAGCCGCGCTCCGATTAGTCCCGGCAAATCCTGCGCCAGCTCTACCATGGCATCTGCCTCGGGGCAACTGGCTTCAAAGTCCTGGCTGTAACTGCGGTGAGCCTCGGCCATCAGACGGCCAAGTTCCCGCAGATTGCCGCTGAGCAGCGCCTCGGCCGCAGCCACCGTACGCAGGTTCTCGCTGATGATATGTTTGGCGCGCAAATAGGATTTGGGCGCCATCTCGTGGCCCCACTTTTCAAGGTCGTCAAGCATGCAGTCGCGCAAGAACGTTACGCCGGAACGGTGGCTGGCAATCACGGCACAGGCCGCCTCAGCCTCGGCGCGACGGGTCTTGTAGTCGCCCCCGGCAATGGAATGCTTCACCATGGTGTTGGCAATCACCAGCGCCACATTAGGCGGGATGGGCGCGAGTTTGTAGCTCAGATCGCGGCAGTCGAGCAGCAGCGCATGATTCTCTTTACCGTTGGCGCTGATGAACTGGTCCATGATTCCACAGCTTGCGCCTACAAACTCGTTTTCGGCGCGCTGGCACAGGCGGGCCAGCACCGGGCCAGGATACGACGCTCCAATTAAAGACAGAACCGCAAGCGCCGTGGCCACTTCAAGAGCCGCTGAACTGGAAAGCCCCGAGCCGAGCGGCACATCGCCCCACAGACTCATGCTGAAGGCGGGGATGGTGTGGCCCTGCCCGGCGAGAATCTGCGCCACGCCAATTGGATAGTCGCTCCAGCGATAGCTGGCCGAGGCCGGCAATGCACACGCATCGAAAACCGCCTCTTCACCGTAGTTCTCTGCGTAGATCACGATTTTGCCGTCGGAGCGCGGAGAGATGGCGGCCATTGTGGCGAAGTTGATGGCCGCAGGCATCACGAATCCTTCGGCATAATCGGTATGTTCGCCAATCAGGTTCACACGGCCGGGTGCAACAAAAAGAGCCGGTTCCGCATTGAATCGGGTCTGATGAATGGAGCGAAGGATTGCGGGATCGTGCATCGGATCTCTTTTCTCAAAAATGAGCCCGGAAGCGGCCAGCCGGCCGTATCTGGGTCTAAGGGCTTTAGCGCAATTGGCAACGTTTACTTTTGCGCCGGCGCAGCCCCTACCAATACTACTCTCGTGCCGCCTCGCTCAGCCGCTCCCAGATGCGGCCAAGCCAAGCCTCGTGTTCCGGTTTCATCAACACCGAGCGCAGGCAGGTTATGGCGCCAGACGCGCTTTCGAGTTCCCCTGAAGCTCGAAACCAGGAACAGGGCAACTGCACGAGTGCCAGGTGCAGATCCCGCGCGGCGGCGCGGTCGAAGACCAGCTGCGCGCGTTCCGATGCCTTCTCCGGAGTCTCCGCTCTCAGGGCCCACACCACGATATCCAGCTCGGGTGAACCGGCACCGAGGGACTGGAAGCGGTCGTCATTGCGCAACCGGCGGTCGAGTTCCAGGGCAGCGCGGCGTCCGCAGGCCAGTCCTTTGGCAAACTCGCCCCCCGGTTCAAGCGGCAGCAAACGCTGCGTAGCCCACAGCGCCACGGCGGCAGCCCCGGCACGGGAGCACTCCAGGCTGATCTCGCCAAGGTGTAACTCTTTTGAAGTGAAGTAGGTGTACGGTGAGTCGTGTTTATAGAACCGGCCCACGCCCGGGTCGCGAAACAAGATGCATCCGCAGCCGTAGGGTTGCAATCCGTGCTTGTGAGGGTCGATCACGATGGAGTCAGCCTGCTCCGTAGTCTCGTAAGCCAGCCGGGCCGAGTCGCCGAGACTTTCGGGAATCAGCTTGAAATAGCCGCCGTAGGCCGCATCGACGTGAACGCGGAAACCGTATTTATTACGCAAAGCAAGGATCTGGTCAAGCGGGTCGACTGCGCCAATCGCCGTGGTGCCAAGCGTGGCCACTACCGTGCTAACATCTCCTTTGCGGAGTTCGGTTTCGAGCGCTTCCAGGCTCATTCGGCCGCGGCTGTCCGCGGCCACCGGCGTAAAGTCCAGCTTCAGCACGCCAGAGATCCGGCTATGCGTATAGTGCGCCTGGGTCGAACCAACAATACGTTTCCCCGGCGCAACCTGGCCGGCCATCCACAGTGCTTCGAGGTTTGCGAACGTCCCGCTCGAAGTAAGGTGGCCAAGGAATTCCTTCCACCCGAACATCGCGGCAATCTCGCGAACCGCCTCAATTTCCATCGCCGAGCTGGCGCGGCCGCCATCGAGAGCGTGGTTGTTGGGATTGATCTTCATGGCCAGGGCGTAAGCGGCGCGGGCCACCGCATGCGGCGGCTTGAGCATTTGCCCGGCATAAAGGGGATGGAAGTAGGGATAATTGTTGCCCAACCGCTTGGCCGTGGCTTCAAGAACTCTTGCCACGGCAGGCTCGTCGATCGCAGTTTCCGCCACCGGGAGATGGGCAAATTCGCTTTCAAGGGCAGAAAGAGCCTGATCGAGCAGGCCGGGAATTGGGTCGTGATCCATGGCGACCTATCACAGTAACACAGTGAGTGGGAGCCGGGCCAAGGCCCAAAATGAGACAAATTTCCAGCAAATAAGGGGTTGCGGGCCGCATACCGAAGAATTCGTGCGCTAAATTTTGACAGGGATGATACACTTAAGCCAGCGTTAGAACCGAACCGGGCGTGAGCAGTACTCGCCCAACCAAGCAAGATTCTGCCAGTGGTCGCTCCGATTCCTCCAGCGCAATTCAATCCAGGAAATACGAACAAGATGGAACAAGGTACTGTGAAGTGGTTCAATGATGCGAAGGGCTTTGGCTTTATCTCGCGTCAGAACGGCGAAGATGTCTTCGTGCATTACTCTGCAATCAACTCAAGTGGATTCAAGAGCCTGCAAGAAGGTCAAGCCGTGCAATTCAACGTTGTGAAGGGTCCCAAGGGCTGGCAAGCGGCGGACGTTCAACCGCTCTAAATCCCTGGCGGCCGGATTCCGGCAGAATCCAATAAGAACGCGAACGATTCAACGCAAGGGCTGGGACACAATCCCGGCCCTTGTGGTATCTGGCGCGCGGCGGCTTCTCACGGTTGGCAAATCGTGGTCCAAGAGAAGCACGCAGACGGCTTGTTGCGCCTGTTTGTGTCGCGACAACTGAATAATGTCTCGCGTTCAACGGCATCCTCTTCCCGGGCAGGCCTGCCCAACCCTCAGGCTGGGGCGAAAATCGCAATCGCCGCCGGCGTAATCCCCTGCGTCCGCTCGATCTCCTCAATCTCCATCTCCTCAGTTCTGGGGCACAGTCGGCTGCAATACCCTCCATGTCAGCAGCTTGAGATGCCCAGGTAACCGCAACGGGGGATCGCAACGCCCCCCATATCAAACGGAAGCGCTATTTCCTAAATCGATATCGAGCCGCTATTCTTTCCCCGTCACCGCTTTTACAACTGATGCCTCCTCCGAACTCCACAAGCGCCTTTGCGAACCCTCCATCCGGCTCACCCCAATCGGGCTCAGTTGAGGCGGCTGCCTCCCGCGCTGGCCGGGCAATCATTGTTGGGGCCGGCCCGGCGGGCCTAACAGCCGCCATCGAACTGCTTCGCCACACCGGAGTCAAGCCGGTGATTCTTGAGGCGAGTCACGAGATCGGCGGCATCTCGCGCACGGTTCGCTACAAGGGCAACCGCATGGACATCGGCGGTCACCGCTTCTTTTCAAAATCGAACCGCGTGATGAACTGGTGGCTTGAGATGATGCCCGTGGCCGCGGGCGATGAGGCCAACCCCGCTGCGAAGGGCGTGCTGCAGTATCAGGGCAAGCAGCGCGATGTTCCCGTGCATGAGCAGCCCCATGATCCCGAGCAGGAAGACCTGGTGATGCTGGTGCGCCAGCGCAAGAGCCGCATCTATTTTCTGCGCCGGTTTTTCGACTACCCGATCAAAATGAGCGCCGACACTTTCAGGAACCTCGGCCTCAAGCGCACCATGCGCTGCGGCTTCAGCTACCTGCGCACGGCCATGATGCCCAAGCGGGAAGAAAAAACGCTCGAGGACTTTATCATCAACCGCTTTGGCCGCGAACTTTATCTCACCTTTTTCAAGTCGTACACCGAAAAGGTGTGGGGCGTGCCCTGTGACCAGATCAGTGCCGAGTGGGGCGCGCAGCGTATCAAGGGACTCTCGCTCAAGGGCGTGGTCACGCATTTCTTGAAGAAGACGTTCGTGCCCAAACCGGCCGGCGACCTGGCGCAGAAGCAGACTGAAACATCTTTGATCGAGCGATTTCTTTATCCAAAGTTCGGCCCCGGCCAGCTTTGGGAGCACGCGGCTGAGCTGGTCAAGGCGTCCGGCGGCGAGATTCACATGGGAATACGCGCCGAGCGCATCGTTGTTGAAGGCAATCGCGTGGTTGCTGTCGAGGGCGTGAACGATGCAGGTGAGCGCGTGCGATTTGCCGGCGATTATTTCTTTTCCACCATGCCTGTGCGCGACCTGGTACGGGCCATCGCGGCAGTTGATGGCCAGGCCGTTCCCGCCGAGGTGAACAAAGTATCTGAAGGCCTGATGTACCGCGACTTTATTACCGTGGGCCTGCTGGCGAGCAAGCTGGCCGTGAAAGAGACTGACGGCGCCAAGCTGAAAGACAACTGGATCTATATTCAGGAGCCGGATGTAACCGTGGGCCGGCTGCAGATCTTCAATAACTGGAGCCCCTACCTGGTGCAGGACGAGGAGAAAACGTGGATCGGGCTGGAGTATTTCTGCAACGAAACCGATCCACTATGGAAGCTCTCCGACGAGGAGATGAAGCGCTTTGCGGTCGAGGAGATCGCCAGGATCGGCATTCTGAAGGCTGAGGATGTTGAAGACGCGCACGTGGTCCGCGTGCCCAAAACCTATCCAGCTTACTTTGGAAGCTACGACCGCTTCGACGTGATTCGCGGCTACGTCGACGGCTTCGAGAACCTCTTCCTGGTGGGTCGCAACGGCATGCATAAGTACAACAACCAGGATCACTCGATGTTGACCGCGATGACGGCCGTTGAGAATATTGCCAGGGGAGTAAAAACCAAAGATAATCTCTGGGCCATCAACACCGAGATGGAATACCACGAAGAAAAAGCGGACAAGACAGCCAATAGTAAGTAGCCAGTAGCGGGCGGGATTGAAGCTGCGCTTTGCGAATGTCGGGGGGTGGGCCTGACAGAAGATAATCAGAGAATCTATGGCAGAAATCCGCGATCGGCGCATCGGGGCGAAAAAGCGCATTGTTGCGCATGCGCGTATGATGCGGCTCGATCACAGCATCAAGCAGCTTTTTGTGGCGCCGGGCATCGTGCTGGCCGTCTCAATCGGCGGAGTTCATCTCTCCGCCGCGGTTTGGCTTCGCATCTTTATCGGCCTTGTTTCTGCCACCCTGATTGCCTCAAGCAATTACGTGCTGAACGAACTGCTCGACGCGCCCTTCGACCGCCTGCACCCCTCAAAACAATCGCGCCCCGCGGCCAGCGGCCTTGCCCACCGCGGTTGGGGCTATGTGCAGTGGATCGTGCTGATGCTGGCCGGTATGGCGCTGGCCGCGCAGCTCGGAATGGGGTTCGCCTTAAGCGCCGCCGGCTTGTGGATCATGGGATGCATCTACAACATTCCGCCGCTTCGCAGCAAAGATGTGGCCTATCTCGATGTACTCACCGAATCAATTAACAATCCCCTGCGCTTTTGCCTGGGTTGGTATTCGGTGGTCACTAGTCTGCTGCCGCCCACGTCGCTGCTCGTCTCGTACTGGATGCTGGGCTGTTTCTTCATGACTCTCAAGCGCTTTTCAGAGTACCGGCAAATCGCCGACCATGAGCGCGCGGCAAGTTATCGCAACTCGTTCAAGCACTACACCGAGGAGGCGCTGCTCAACTCGGCCACTTTTTATGCCGCCGCGTCGATGCTGTTCTTTGGCGCTTTCATCATGCGCTACCGCATCGAGCTCATTCTCTCGTTTCCGGTGGTTGCCTGGCTCATGTCGGTTTACTTCAGCCTGTCGTTCCGGCCCGACAGCCCGGTACAACATCCTGAGCTGCTCTACAAGGAACCGGCGCTGATGATTCCACTCATCGTTTGCATCGGGCTGATGGTGGTGCTGCTGTTTATCAACGTGCCGTGGATCGCATTCACATTTCCCAAGTCGGCGCCGTAATTGCGGCAGTTGTGTCGTGCGGAGTTGATTAGTTCAGACGCCAGAAACCGGCGTTGAGCACCGAGGCAAACGTGACCCAAACCAGGTAGGGTGTCATCATCCACGCCGCCAGGTGAGAAACCCGCGCAAAGGCAAGCGCGGTGACGCCGATCGCTGCCCAGAGCACAATTACTTCGGCAAGGGCAACGCCAATGGCGTGCTGATGGAAGAAGACCCAGGACCACGCCAGATTAAGCGCGAGTTGAGCGAGAAACAGGCCCAGAGCCAGAGTCCGGGTCGGGGATGGCGCCTGGGACCAGGTCTGCCACGCCGCAACCGCCATGAGCGCATAGAGGAGCGTCCACACCGGGCCAAAGACCCAGTTGGGTGGCGCGAAAGAGGGCCGGGCGAGTGTGCGATACCAGCCCGGAATCTCCGCTGCCGTCCACCTGCCGCCGATGGCCGCCACTCCAAAACACAACACCAGCCAGAACAACAATCCTGCCCAACGCATACTTACACTTCCTGATTGTGCCGCCCTGTAACAAGAGTCTATCGAGCTCTTCCAGGGGTGGTGCGGCGCTTGTTGATCTTGTGGAAGTTCGACTTGTACCTCTCCCGTGTGATGAACAGCAATCGATGGTCTTTCATTTGGCTGCTGTCGAATCGGGTTGCTTTTCAAACAATTCCAGGTTCTGGCTCTTCCACACCATCGCGGAGTGGATGCGGTTGTAGCCGCTGGGATGGTCAAAGAAGATGAACTCCTCGATGGGCCCGGGGTGCATCTTGCGGTACTCGCCCAGATGGATGGCGGCCTGCGCAAAGCCGTCGGGCTGGCGCGAGGCGTTGAGGCCGAACATGTCGGCCTCTTTCTCGTGCATGCGCGTCTCAGTATTCAGAACCGGCGTCAGCACGAACAGAAGAATGCCGAAGAGCAGCGTGACCAGTGGAAAGATGGCCGGGTCGCTGATGCCGCGTATCTGCCATCGCTCACCCCATCGAGCCAGTGCCCAGCCGAGACTCCAGCGCAGATATGCGAATGAGAGCACGATGAGGACAGCCAGGAAAAAGACCGCTTTGGGAATGTGATTCATCACGTAATGGCCCATCTCGTGGCCCATCACCGCTTGAATCTCCTCAGGCGAGCCGCGCTTCAGCAGGTTGTCATTGAGCGTGATGCGCGTAGTGTTGGCAAAGCCGCTTACGTTAGCGCTGATGCGCGTGGTCTGGCGACTGGCATCGATCTCGTACACGTCGTTGGTGGGGATGCCGTTGGCATGCGCCAGCCGAAGAATCGGCGTGGTAACTTTCGGGTCGTTGAGCTTATTAACACTGTTGAAGATGGGAGTGATGTAGACAGGCGCGATAGCAATGGCGATGCCGGAGAAGACGATGGCGGCGACGGCGCCCCAGATCCACCACGAGCGCTGGAGACGGCGCACGATGGAGAAAAGCCCGACAAATGCAATCGAGCCAAGCACCAGCGTTACCAGGAATGCCTTGAGCTCATCGCCCATCCAGGGCCCGAAGGTTTGCGTGGCCATACCGTACTGGTGCTCGCGCACGTAGTTCTCGTAAAACTCCAGGGGAAAACCAATCACGGTCGCGATCACCAGGTATTGAGCCCAATAGAGGAATGTCTGTGCGAGCTTGAAGCGCGTGATTTTCTCAGCCCGGTCGCGCATGCGCGCCGACCAGCGCAATTCGAGCAGAAGCAATGCGATCAGTGATGAAACCAGAAAATCCCACAGGATAAGCCAGTAGCCGCCCTCAAAATACGCATTGGAGCGGGCGATTGCCGCAGGCGGCATCATGTCCAAATAGGCCTGCGTGGCGGCATCGGCGTCGAAGTGGTCTGAGGGTTGCGCGGCCGCGGGTACCTTGGTGATATCGACCGTAGGCTGGATGGCCGGCTGGGCATGGACGCCGATCGTGCCGGTGGTTGCAATTGCTAAAACTACAAGTAGACCAGCGAAAAGTCCACGCATTTTCTGTCTCTCTTCCGATTGAAATTCTTGTGCCTTCAGAATGTCCGGTATGACGCCAGGTGCTTCGATACACAATCCACTGCACAGGATGATTTACCTTACGCAACTCCTGCCGGCGTAGTTCACTTGCCGCGCGTTATATCCTAAGAAGTAACGGAAAAGCAAGAATATTGTTTCCTTCGAGAACGATCGGGACTGCAGAGAACAATTATGAGCACGCCAAACATTGCCGTACACCTGCCTGACGGGTCAATCAAGGAAGTACCGCAGGGCACAACGCCTCTCGAAATTGCCAATGGCATCTCGCCGCGGCTGGCTGCCGCGAGCGTTGTAGCGCGGATCACGCCGGTCCTGCCGGACATAGTGTCGACGAAAGTGAAACTCGAACCCGACGGCAAACCGGCAGCCCGGGAGAATGCGGGCGAAGCCACCATGTACGCGGCCGAAGACTCCATTGCGCCGCGCCTGGTCGATCTCACGTCACCGCTCATGGAGAACGTGAAGCTCGAACTGATTAGGGAGAATGATCCCGACGCGCTGAAGGTGGTGCGCCACTCGGCTGCCCACGTGCTGGCGACCGCTGTGCTGGAGCTATTCCCTGAGACCAAGCTGGGCCACGGTCCGGCAACCGACTCCGGGTTCTTCTACGACTTCTACCGGGAGAAGCCGTTCACCCCCGAAGACCTGGCCGTGATTGAAAAGAAGATGGCGGAGGTGGTGGCGCGCGACGAAAAGTTTGTGCGCGAATTTGAACCGCGCGAGCAGGCGCTGGCCGAATTTGAGCGCGACGGCGACTTCATGAAGACCCACTTCGTGAGCAAGTTCACTGAGCCCGGTTCTGAAGTCAGCTTCTATCGCAATGGCAAGTTCGTGGACTTTTGCCGCGGACCCCACGTGCCTTCAACCGGCCGCGTTAAGGCAGTCAAAGTGATGAGCATCTCGGGCGCATATTGGCTGGGCAACGATAAGAATCCACAGTTGCAGCGAATCTATGGCACCGCGTTCTTCTCAAAGAAAGATCTGGACGAGTACCTGGAACTGATCGAGGACGCCAAGCGCCGCGATCATCGCCGCCTGGGCAAAGAGTTGGAATTGTTCACCGTCAGCGAAGAGGTGGGCGCCGGTCTGCCGCTGTGGCTGCCCAAGGGCGCCACGATTCGCAGGCTTCTTGAGGAGTACATCCTCGACCTGGAGCGCCGCTGCGGATACGAGCACGTTCACACGCCCGACCTCGCCAAGGTCGATCTCTATGTGCGCTCCGGCCACTGGGCGCACTACCAGGAAAGTATGTTTCCGCCCATGCAGCTCGAGAACGAGCGCATGGTTCTGCGGCCCATGAACTGTCCGCATCACATTCTGATTTACGAATCGAAGATGCGCAGCTATCGAGATCTGCCGGTGCGCCTTGCGGAACTGGGAACCATGTACCGCTACGAGCTGTCGGGCGCTCTCAGCGGCCTCAGCCGCGTGCGCTGCATGACGCTTAACGACGCGCATATTTTTTGCTCTCCCGACCAGATCAAGGAAGAGTTCTCAAATGTAATGAAGCTGGTGGAGCGCGCGTACCGCGATCTTGGCATTACAAAGTACAGCTACAGGCTGTCACTCCGCGATCCGGCCAACAAGGAAAAGTATGTCGATAACGATGCCATGTGGGAGCTAGGGGAAAACGTACTCCGCGATGCGATGGACGGGTTGGGGTTGAAATACCAAGAGGCCAAAGGCGAGGCGGCATTTTACGGCCCAAAGGTCGACATCCAGCTCGCCGATGTGATGGGTCACGAGGAAACGTACTCGACGATCCAGGTGGATTTTCATCTGCCCAAACAATTCGGATTGGAATACACCGGGGCCGACGGTCAGCCTCACCGGCCAGTAATGATTCATCGCGGCGTCATCAGCACCATGGAGCGGATGACCTCGTATCTCATCGAACTGTATGCGGGAGCATTTCCTCTGTGGCTGGCGCCAATACAGATCGGCCTGGTGCCGATAAGCGAAAAGCATGCATCGTACGCGGCCAAGGTTGAAGCTGCGCTAAAGGAAGCGGGCCTTCGCGTTGAAACGGACGCGCGCAACGAGAAGATGAACGCCAAGATCCGTGATTTTGCGCTTCAGAAGACGCCCTACATCCTTGTCTTTGGCGACAAGGAAGAATCTGCAGGAGCGGTCAACGTCCGCACGCGCGGCACGCAGCAGCAAGCTTCACTGGGGCTGGATGAGTTCATCGCCAAGGCGAAGGTGCTGGTGGCGAGTCTGTCGAGGGAGCTGTAGCGCGGCCGCCACACCTGTTGGAGAACTCTGGTATCGTTCCAGATACCGAGTGAACCGACCCATGCGGCGCGCCCTGACGGAACTTCTGCGCTTCTTCGTCCATCCCCGATTCCGCGTTGAGCGGATATCCGTTGCGATCGCTGCGCTGTCTCTATGCTTAGCCTCGCAGGCCCAGGAAAAGATACCAGCTCCGCCGCCGGCCACAACCCAAGCCGCACCATCCGGCCCCACGCCAACGATAGCGCCTGCTTCTCCGTCCGCGTCCGCCGCAAAGCCCGGCGATCAATCAAAAGAAGCCCTCGTCTTCGACAAGCTCTACACAAAGATTCGCCAGGAAAGCGATGGCACCGGAACTCGCCAAACCACGGCGCGCATCCGCGTGCTGGCCGATGCGGGCGTCAAGCAGATGGCCGTGCTCGCCTTCACTTACACGTCTTCTAATCAGCAGATCGATATTGGCTACGTCCGCGTCATCAAGCCCGACGGTTCGATTGTCGTTACTCCCGATTACAACGTGCAAGACCTGCCCGCCGACGTTACGCGCGAAGCACCCATGTACTCTGACATTCACCAGAAACACGTGGCCGTGCGCGGGCTCAGCGTTGGCGACACGCTCGAATACCAGATAATGTTGCGCACCATCAAGCCCGATGTGCCGGGCCAGTTCTGGCTGGAGTACTCGTTTGAGAAAGACCTGATCATCCTTGATGAGCAGCTCGATCTCGACATTCCCGCCGACAAGCAAGTCACTGTGGCCAGCGCCGATGTTCAGCCGACGACCACCACCGCGAATGGCCGCAAGCTCTACCACTGGTCAAGCTCCAACCTGGCCCGCCCTGATCCTGACGCTCCGCCCAAGTCACAGAAAAAAATCAAGCCCTCGGTCCAGGTAACAACCTTCAAGAGCTGGGAAGAAGTTGGCGCATGGTACGACGCGCTGCAAAAAACCGCGGTGGTTGTTACTCCGCCCATCAAGGTGCGCGCAGACCTGCTTACCAAGGGCCTCACATCCGATGACGACAAGGTGCGCGTGATCTTTAACGATGTGGCCATGATGATTCACTACGTGGCCCTCGATTTCGGCATTGGCCGCTACCAGCCGCACCCGGCCGACGACGTGCTCGCAAACGAATACGGCGACTGCAAAGACAAGCACACGCTGCTGGCCGCGCTGCTCAAGGCCGCTGGAATTGAAGCGTGGCCGGTGCTTATCTCCAGCAGCCGCGAGCTCGATCCCGACACGCCTTCTCCCGCGCAGTTCGACCACGTAATCACGCTGGTGAAGCTCAAAGACAAGACACTTTGGATGGATTCAACTGAAGAAATTGCGCCCATCGGCGTTATTCTGCCCACGCTGCGCGATAAGCAGGCGCTTGCCATTCCCGTGGACAAGCCCGCCTACCTTGAGCGCACGCCCGCCGATCTGCCTTATCTGCAGACGTCACGCTTTGAAATCAATGGATCAGTGTCTGACCAGGGAGCTTTCACGGCGCAGATTGCTGAGAGTTATCACGGCGACGCCGAACTCATTATGCGTTACGCTTTCCGCGGCGTTCCGCAGTCGCAGTGGAAGCAGTTCGTGCAGAATGTCTCAAATGCCACCGGATTTGGCGGTGACGTTTCGAATGTGGTGGTCTCATCGGTCGAGCAGACGTCGCAGCCGCTCCAGTTCTCGTTCGACTACAAGCGCGAGAAGCTTTCCCAGTGGGACGACAGGCGAATATCGGCGCCGCTGCCGCCAATCGGCATTGAGCTTGCGCCAGGAGTAAAGCAGATCAAGCCGGCTGACGATGTTGACCTCGGCTCGCCCGGAGAGCTGGTTTACAAGTCCACAATGCAAATGCCCAAGGGCTGGATCGTGGTCCTTCAGCAGCCGGCCGACATCGTGAACGACTGGGGTGAGTATCACGCAAAGTACGAGTTTAACGACGGCGTCTTTACCGCCGAAAGACGTCTCGTGATTAAGAAAGATAAGGTTCCACTCAGCGACTGGGACAAGTACCTCGATTTCCGCCGTGGAATCTACGCCGATGAGGAGCGCAACGAACCGATTCTGCATGCCGGGCAGTCTGAAGCCGGCACGACGAGTACCGTAATGGAGCTCGGCCCCTCGGCTCTGCAGCAGGAGATGATCCAGGACATTCTGCCACTTCGCGACGTGGTGACTGTGTTGCTTTCAGACCAGCCGCAAACACCAGACCGACTCGCTAAAGCCGTCACTGATTCCCAGAGAGTGCTGGATACGATCGAATCGAGATCGGCTACACTGCAGGCAAGCGATCCGCAGTCCCTCTACTGGGCACAGGCGCTGGCCACCGCGTGGTGCTTCAGGGGATGGTCGGCACTGGCGGCTAACGATCTGCCCACCGCCGAAACCTATTTGCGGGCGGCTTGGCGGCTTGGTCAGGACCAGATAAGCGGCTACCTGCTGGGCTGGCTGCTTGAGATGAAACATGAGCGAGTTGCGGCGGCATATCAGTACGAGTTGGCATCACTTTCTCACGAAGGCAGCCTGATCCTAACTCCTCAGGATCTCTCCGATTTCCTCAAGCGCATCGCAGATGGCTACAAACGCGTGAGCGGCAAAGAGCTGGTCGCGACGCCGCTCAATCACGGCGCCTACGAGGGCAGCCTGAAGGCGGAGCTCGACAAGGCGAATGAAATTCACCAGATTGTGCACGCCACGAAACTAACCGGTGAAGGTCTCTACGTTGAAGAATTCGAGCCGGGCAAGCCGGCTAAGGTTTCACCTTTGGGCAGCGAAAAAGGATTCGATGCGCTGGCACCGGTGCTTCAGGCGCATGGATTTCAGCCGCTATTTCCAAATGGCTCGAAGGCCAAGCTGATGCGGGAGGTGCGGATCGTGTGCTCTCCCTGGTCTGGCTGTGACGCGTACCAGCTCGCGCCCGGATCAACTCGAATACCAAACCGCACGATCAATGCCGCGCCGATTCAATTCGAACGCCCCAAGCTGACAAGAGGCACAAAGACCGTCGAGGTAAAAGAGCTTCCGGCGCAGCCGCAATGAAATACGTAGCGAAGTTTGCAGTCCTACGCGTTGATCGCCATGCCTTCCACCGCGCCATACGCGTCGAGCAGCGCCTCGCTGAGCGTGGGATGGGCGTGGATGGTGAACATGAGCTCGTCGACTGTGCCTTCGAGGGTCATCACGGCGACCGCCTCGGCAATCAGTTCCGTTGCCTGCGGGCCGATAATGTGTACGCCGAGGATCTCGCCGTATTTTGCGTCGGCAACGATCTTCACAAAACCGTCGTGCGCACCAACGATGGTGGCCTTGGAGTTGCCCGCGAAGGGGAACTTGCCAACTTTGACTTCGTGACCCTTTTCCCTGGCCTGTGCCTCAGTGAGCCCTGCGCTTCCAATTTGCGGCTCGGTGTAGGTGCAACTGGGAATGCGGTCGCGGCGCACGCTGCGGAAGTGGCGGCCGGCAATTTTGGCCATGGCAATCATGCCGCTCATTGCGCCCACGTGGGCAAGCTGCGGCAGGCCGGCCACAATGTCGCCGATAGCGTAAATGCCGGGCTCGGCGGTCTGCTGCGTGTCGTCGACTTTCACAAAGCCGCGGTCAAGCTCGATGCGCGTCTTGTCGATGCCTACGTCGGCGGTTTGCGGGGCGCGGCCTACGGCCACCAGAACCTTGTCGGCTTCCTTCTCTTGCGTCTTGCCGTTGGATCCGGTCCACGTAACTTTGACGCCCGTTTCGGTGAGCTCAACCTTCTCAACTTTTGCGCCCACGTTCACATCGATGCCGCGTTTGCGGAAGACACGCGACAGCTCTTTTGAAATGTCTTCGTCTTCAACAGGAACCATGCGCGGCAGAAACTCGACGATGGTGACTTCTGCGCCGAAGCTGCGAAAGATTGAGGCGAACTCCACGCCCACCGCGCCCGCGCCGATGACGATGAGCGACTTGGGCGGCTCGGGGAGTGACAGGATTTCAATGTTGGTAAGGATGCGTTCGCCGGCGGTGAGGCCGGGCAGCAGCTTGGCCTGGGAGCCCGTGGCCAGCAGGATGTTTTTGGCCTGAACCTGGGATTTTGCGCCGGCGGTGTCTACATCGACGGTGTGAACGCCGTTGACTGCAGCGCCGGTGAGCCGTCCGTAGCCGGAGATGACGGCAATCTTATGCTTTTTCATCAGGAACTCGAGTCCCTTGACGTGACGTGTGATGATCGCGTTCTTGCGCGTCTGCACGGCGGCCCAGTCGAGAGTGCGCGCGTCGACGTTGGCAATGCCGTATTCGGCGGCGTCTTTCAGGTAGTCCCACAGCTCGGCGTTAAAAAGCAGGGCCTTGGTGGGAATGCAGCCCACGTGCAGGCAGGTGCCGCCGAGTTTGGGGCTGGCGTCGATGAGCGCAACTTTGAGGCCGTACTCTGCGCCGCGGATGGCCGCCGTGTAGCCGGCGGGGCCTCCGCCGATTACTGCTACGTCGTAGATTGATCCTGAATTCGTCTCGGGCAAGGGGAACTCCGTTCCGGGCGCTCACGTGTGAGGGGAACGCCGCAATCATGGTTAGTTTAAATGGCATCAGCAGTGCAGGTGTGAACGCACTAGAGCAGGTATATCCTTGTTGTGACTTTCAGAGGCGTTGGGTAGAGCATGAATCGTCGCGCGTGGCCTATAGCTGCAAAGTGGATCGTAGGCGCAGTTGCGTATATTGCGATCAGCGTCTTGACAACCCGGTTGTTTGTGCTTGGTATCCAAGCTTGGGCGCGAAAGCATGGCGCTTCGCTCGGAGGCCTGCTCGAATTAAGTTACTCTCGCAGGCCTGTTCTTTTGCTTTGCATCGTTTCCGGCTCGATTTATGCATCGGCACTCGCTAAACCTGCGATGTTTGGCGGCGCCTTGCGAATCTGGAAACATTTAGCATGCACGTACCTCCTGAGCGTGCTAGGCTGCGCCGCATTTGCGAGGTTGATGTTTCTCGATTACCCGGATTTCAAATTCCAATATTTGACCGATGCTTATATCACTTGCTTGTGTGGCATCGGCATAGTCTCTTTTCTGATCGCCATCGCGTCGTGGGTTCATCTCGCGTTCGTGGGATCGGGAGGCGTTCCCACAGGGCGCGAAGCAACGATGCCAACCGTTAATCTTCCCGCTTCACTTGAGGACTGATCATCTCGCTTGCCACACGCAAAGTCTCGGCATCGTCTCCTAAGCACTCGATCCAGTGCACGTTGGGCTCGCGACGGAACCAGGTTAGTTGGCGCTTGGCGTAGTTGCGGTGGCCCTGTTGCGCGGCCGCCACTGCTTGAGGCAGATCGGCTTCGCCGCGGATGACTTGCAGGGCTTGCCGGTAGCCGAGCGAGTCGAGGGCCTTGATGGGGCCGTAGCGGGTTAGCAGGGCGCGGGTTTCATCCACCAAACCAGCGGCGAACATGTCGGCGCAACGTTGGTTTAGGCGGTGGTAAAGTGCGGCGCGCGGCGGGTTCAGGCCGATGCGAAGCAGGCGAAATCCGGTAAGCGGGTCGCGTGCGAGCACTTGAGACCCAAAGATCTGCGACATGGGCCGGCGCGACGCCAGGCAAACTTCAATAGCGCGAATCAACTTTGCGGTGTCGTTGGCGTGGATGCGGGCGGCGGTTTCTGGATCGAGGCGCGTGAGAAGGCGGTGCAGCCAGGTGCTGCCGCGACGCTCAGCGCTTTGGTGCAGACGAATGCGGAGGTCGGCCCGGCGCTCGGGGCCAGCGAAAAGGCCTTCGGTCAGCGCGCGCAAGTAGAGGCCGGTTCCTCCTGTAACAATTGGCAGGCGGTTGCGCGACGCGATTTCATTGAGTGCGGCGCGGGCGGATCGCATGTAGAGTCCGGCGGTGTAAGGCTCGTCGGGGTTGGCCACGTCGATCAGGTGGTGCGGGACCACGGCGCGCTCGGCGAGAGTGGGTTTGGCTGTGCCCAGTTCCATTCCGCGATAGACGGCTACCGAATCGCAACTGACGATTTCGCCGTTGAAGTGCTGGGCGAGGTCCAGCGAGAGGGCGGTTTTGCCGCTGCCGGTGGGGCCGAGGATTAGGACGGCGAGGGGTCGGGGACTTGACACCGGCGAGTTGGATGGCGTGGTCAAGTTTGATGGTCGGCGGGGTACTCCCCCCCCTAGTATTTTGTGTCGACAAATATCCTGTTTTCTTCGGGTTGCGCCATTTTCGGCGCCATAAAGATAAGAAAACAAAGCGCTTGCCTACAAATATAACAAAAAAGGCTACTTACGCTCGAATCAAGGGTCCGGGTTTGCGAGTGAGATTCGATGTCCGTATTCAATGTAGCGCAAGTGGGGGTAATTGCACGCAAAGCAGAACCAGAAAAAGAGGGATGGCAAACTCGCGAGTTACCAGCGCCACCAGCCGGTGGGAAAGACCCATTTGGGATTGGTGTGGAAGAGCCACCACGCACAAATGAGGGCCGCGATGATGAGCAGGCCGAAGACCTGGTTGCGGCGGACGAGCTGCTGCTGCCGGTCGCGCGCCTGCTGCTCGGCCTGCTGTTCGAGGTGCGGTCTGATGTGGAGTGCGGACATGGCTCGACTTTGGATTTGTCACTCACCTCTATTATCGGGGCTGGGAATTTTTTTCGGCTTGCTCGGTAACGTAGTCAGTTTGAAGCGCGGTGACGGTAAGACGATATGCGCCAGGTGGCGGTAAAGAAGGGGGAACTGTCGCTGTGTTTCCGGCGTCTTCGATCTTGAAATCAACGATCACAAGCGTCTGGCAGGTTGCTTCACCGGTTGCGTCAGTCTTGACCCTCCATTTCATGAGCGCATCGCGTACGGCCTTCAGAAGCATCGGAGGGCCAAATACTATCTCAACGTTTTCGACCTTCCCCGTGGTCGGGTAGATGATGTGCACGAGTACAGAACCTTCGACTTTTGCTGCCTTCGCGATTGGTGGGTAAACTGGGCTGTCGCGGTCGACAAAGCCGGTCACCTTGCACCAACGCGGCTCGGCGTGGCAGAGCGATGCGAACGCGATGAGTCCCAGCGCGAGTATTGCGAACTTTCTCAACAGTATTCTCCGCAGGACCACATCATAACGCCGAATCATGCCTTTGGGTTTCGTCCGTTCCTACGGGGCGGTATGTCCTTTGTTGCGCTTTCCCAGGGTTCCGTCGCCACGGCGACTTCACCCTGGGCTATTATCGGCTCGTCCGTCTGGGACGGGAGGGCGTTTCGGGCCATTGGGAATGACTGGGCGAAGCGAGCGTGGGTCGGGAGACCCACGCTACAGCCGGTCAGGAGACCGGCGCTACAAATACATGATCGCCCCGATAAAGCGTGCTCGTTTGACTTGACCTGCCTGCGTTATCGACCATGGTTATTGCGGCGTACTGCTGCGTACGGGGCGATTGACACTATGAAAGTCTTAATTCTTGGTTCAGGGGGGCGGGAGCATGCGCTGGCGTGGGCTGTGGCGCGCAGCCCGCGGGTCACGGAGGTCGTCTGTGCGCCGGGCAATGGCGGAATGGCGCAGGGCGCGCGCTGCGTACCGGTCAACCTGAAAGATGTTGACGCCGTGGTGCGGCTGGCCGAGGCTGAAAAACCAGACCTGACCATCGTTGGGCCGGAGCTGCCGCTATCTCTTGGCATTGTGGACGAGCTGACTGCCCACGGCTTCAAGGCCTTTGGCCCCTCAAAAGCCGCCGCCATGCTCGAGACCAGCAAGGGTTTCGCAAAGCGATTTCTGCAGCGGCACAACATTCCCACGGCCAACTACGCGGTGTGCTCCACCGATGCCGAGCTCGAGAAGGCGATCGCGGCGTTTCATCCGCCCATCGTGGTTAAGGCCGACGGGCTGGCTGCGGGCAAGGGCGTGATTATCTGCGAGTCGCGGGCCACGGCGCTGGAAGCTGCGCATGGGCTCTTCAGCGGCGCTCTTTTAGGTGAGGCCGAGCGGCAGGTGGTGATTGAGGAATTCCTGTCGGGCGAAGAGGTGAGCTTTCTTTGCCTGAGCGACGGCAAGACGGTAAAGCCGCTGGCGCCGGCGCAGGATCACAAGCGCATTGGCGAAGGCGACACCGGCCCCAACACCGGCGGCATGGGCGTCTACTCGACTGATGGGCTGCTCGACGCCGCAATGAGCGAGTGGGTTCTCAGCCACATTGCCGAGCCCACCATCCGCGGCATGGCTGAAGAGGATACGCCGTTCAAGGGCGTGCTTTATGTGGGCCTGATGATGACGGCTCGCGGACCGCAGGTGCTTGAGTTCAATGCGCGCTTCGGGGATCCGGAGACACAGGCGATTTTGCTTCGGATGGATAGCGATCTGGTGGACGCGCTCGAGGGTTGCGTAGATGGCCGGCTGGCGGAGATCGAGCTCCGCTGGAGCCGGGGTGCGGCGGCGTGCGTAGTGGCGAGTTCGGGCGGCTACCCCGGCAGCTACAAAACCGGCATACCCATCAAGGGGCTAGGCTCGGCGGCCCAGGTTCCGGGGGTGGTGGTTTTTCATGCGGGAACGGCGCAGGTGGGCGGGCAACTGGTCACGGCCGGCGGCCGCGTGCTGGGAGTGACCGCATGCGGCGACTCGCTGGAGCAGGCGCTGGCGCGCGCTTACCAAGCCATCGCCGAGATCGATTTTGAGGGGATGTATTACCGGCGCGATATCGGTTATCGCGCGCTGAAGGGGAAACCATGAGCTCCGATCCGAACATCAGTCTCGCGGAACTACTGGCCTGGAACGATGAGGCGGCGCACAACTGGAAGAACCATCTTGAGACGAACCCCGCGCTTCTCGAAGTTGCCTGCGATATTGGCGGCGTCGCCAACGTCCAGCAGTTCGTCCGCCATATCTGGGGCGTCGAGCTGCGCTGGGCCCAGCGCCTCGCCGGCCTGCCCGTGTCACCGAACGATGAAATGCCGGATGGTCCGGTAGACGCGCTATTCAGTCTTCACATCAAAGCCGTTCAGGAGTTTCGCACACTGCTGGACAATCCAGCACTGAACTGGGATGAGAAAATGAGTCTGGACTTTCGCTGGCTCCCGCCGGAGGCGCGCACTGTCTCCCGCCGCAAGATCGCCGCGCATGCCCTCTTTCACAGCCATCGCCATTACGCACAATTGGCAACGCTGGCACGCACCGCTGGATTCGCGGCGCAATTCCGCGGCGACCTGCTGTTCAGCTCGGCGCTGGCCTAGAGCCCGCCAAAACTATGCAGGTGGCGCGGCGACGGGCGCCCGCGGGGCCTTCTGGAAACAGGACCGGCATAGCACCGGCCTGCCCTGCGTGGGCTTGAACGGGACGGTGGTTTCCGTTCCGCACTCTGAGCACGTGGTACGAGTTTCGGGCCGCACTCTGAAGCTTCCCCGCGCGCGTTTGGCCTTGCACTGCTTGCAGTGCTTGGGGTCGTTTTTGAATTGTTTGTCGTAGAAGAACAACTGCTCGCCGGCGGTGAACACAAAATCGGCTCCGCAGTCAGTGCATTTCAAAATTCGATCAGTGAATTCCATGGCCGGCTTCCCTGCCACAGGGAACAATTCCCAATACGGCCATGACTCTGAATTAAAGAGTGCCGGTCGGGGGGGATCCCTGTTCTCTTTCGCGATACACAACAAGGGCCCGGACCGCGGTCGAAACCAGCGGCACTGCAACTTTCCCCCGGGGATTCAAAATGGGGAGGGAAGAACCACAATTGCAGAGCGTGAACTCAGCGCGAACTCTGCTACTAGCCAAAAACATCTCTCTGCAAACTGCCGGACGGGTCTTGCTTTTTGCCTTGCCGGCGGCCCGCATCTTGAGGATGCCGCGGCCGCCGGTGCCGGCGCTTTTTGCAAAGATCGTAGATTAATCTTGCTCTTTACGAGCTTTCTTGCGATTACGCTTGCGTGCTAAAGCCGCCTTAACGCGTTTCTTCTCACCGGGCTTCAGGTAGTAGGAGTGACGCTTGACTTCCTTGATAATGTCTTCCTGTTGTACCTTGCGCTTGAACCGGCGCAGTGCATTTTCGAGCGGCTCGCCTTCTTGAACGCGAACCTCAGCCAAGTAAATCCACCTCCAAACCTGCCAGACGGCTCTAAGTATCATACTGGAGTTCGTGCCACGAGGCCAACAAACGTATTCATCCCAGCAAAAAAGGCTGTCTGTTTTTGGCATTTCATGTATGCAATTCAGCCGTTGAACTGCCTTTGGATGCTAAACGCTAGCCCAATTAGACTCTTCTCTTGAGGTGCCGCTATGATCCGCAGCTACCAGGGCAAGACGCCGCAAATCGCAGCCGGTTGCTATGTCGACCCATCCGCCCAGATCCTGGGCGACGTTACCATTGGCGAGCGCTCTTCGGTGTGGATGAACGCAGTGGTCCGCGGCGACGTGAACTCCATTCGCATTGGCGCCTGCTCCAACGTGCAGGATTGCGCGGTGCTCCACGGCCAGCGCAACCTCTACCCCGTGATCGTCGGCGACTGGGTAACCATCGGTCACAACGCGACGGTGCACGGCTGCGTAGTTGGGGACATGGTAGTTATCGGCATGGGCGCCACGGTGTTGAACAATGCGCGCATCGGCGAAGGATGCATTATCGCTGCCGGATCGGTGGTTCCGGAACACACGGTTGTGCCGCCGCGCACGCTTTGGGCCGGCGTCCCTGCCAAGCTGCGCCGCGAACTAACCGACAAAGACCGCGAGCTGATCCGTGAATACGCCAAAAACTACCTGGACTACGTCGAGATTTATTTGAGCGAAGGCGATGGAGAAACGGTTGCGGCGCCGCACTGAGGCGACGGGTCTGATACTGTTGTGCAGTGCTCCGACCTGGAGGCATTGTGACGGAACAGGAAATTCTCGCGATGTGCGAGTCGGTTGACGCGGGCGAGCTGCCAGTGGAACTGGAGGGCGGTGAGACCTGGGACGTTGCTTACTCCGGGAATATGAGTTTCCGGTTTGGCAACGGCTATCGGCTGCTGGTCTTCAACGATTGCGGCGAGTGGGACTACATCGACTCCTATATCGCACCGGACGGGACGCGCACCGAGGTGGAAGATTTTGGCCCCGGGTTGGGATTATTTGAATGGGAGCCGAAGCATTTCGCCCGCTGGGGAATCACGACGGGGTATCTGAACGAGCCACTCCCAGCCGATCAGCTTTGAGGATTGGGAGTGCAGCCGTCAATCAGGATTGTGCAGCGAGTCAGCGGCTGATGCCCAGCCAATACGGGAAGATCGAGGCGCCAAAAGCTGACGCCATCGCGGCTACCTTCGGCCCTGGATCTCCATAGATCTCAAATCCATCTACCTTGCAAAGCGCCGCCAATTGGGGCACATATTTCTGCACCACCTGGCCCGTGAAGTGAGCCTCGACCGCAGCGGCGTCTGCATAGGTCTCCACCAGCCGGAAGCGCTTGCCGTCTTTGCTCGCGAACCACTCGTATCCCAGCGTGCCGGGCTCCGCTTGGCTTCCCTCGGTCATGGATTGCGCAAGGCTCTTGAACGCGTCCAGTTTGCCTTCGTTCACTGTCATATTCACCGTCAGCCTGACAACTTGCTCGAGCATATCGGTCTCCCAGATCACACCTGCATGACTTCGGCTTCTTTTCTCTTGCACAGGTCTTCCATGCGGAGGATTTCGTCGTTGGTCATCTTCTGCACTTCTTCGGCGGCGCGCTTCTCCTCGTCCTCGCTGATCTTTTTGTCCTTGGCGAGTTTCTTGAGGGCGTCGTTGCCGTCGCGGCGCACATTGCGCACCGCGGTGCGGTGCTCTTCCAGAACTTTGTTGAGGTGCTTCACCACATCGCGGCGGCGCTCCTCAGTCATTGCGGGAACGGGAACGCGAATCACTTTGCCGTCGGACATGGGATTGAAACCCAGGCCCGCGGTCTGGATGGCCTTCTCCACATCTTTCAGAATCGTTGGATCCCAGGGCGAGATGAGGATAAGCTGCGGCTCGGGGGCGGAGACTTGCGCCATCTGGTTGATGGGAGTCGGCGTTCCGTAGTAATCCACCTTGACCTGGTCGAGCATGTGCACGCTGGCGCGGCCGGTGCGGGTCGAGGCCAGGTTGGCCTGGAAGTCGGTGACGGACTGATCCATGCGCCGCTTGAGGTCGCTGTAGAGGTCTTTAAGCGCCGGGTGACCGGCCATGAAGAGTGCCATTTGAGATCGTCCTCGCTAAGCGAATTTGCCAACGGTTATTCTACAACCCGCGACTAGCGAGATGGCGTGGGACCGGCTTCAACGAGGGAGAATCTCGAATTGCTCAAGGGCGATGCGCGGAGCAATGAATTTGTGCTCAACATCGGGCAACAGCATTACAGTTATGCCGGTGAACTTCTCGCCAAGGCGGCTTTCAGTGACCGCGAAGTGAAGCGTCTCGCGCACCGGTTCGGCTTTCACATCAAAGTGCTCGGGTTCAGTGGATGCGATCGGCTGCTGGCCGGCGTAGATGGTTGGCCCATGGGGTGAATCGCTGGTGAGCAAGAGAGCCAGCGAGATGCGGCCGGCGAGATTGTCGTAATTTTCGATTTGCACATCGATCTCGCGGCATTGCGCGACCGGCACAGAGGTGAGCAGGTTCTGGTGGGCCTGCATCACCACGGGAAGCGCGTTGGCCGAGTGGATATTGGCGTCGAGCGGCGTGCCATGGGCCTGGTGCGCGTTTGGCCCGGGAGACTTTTCGGGCGGCTGCACGTAGGTATAGGGGCCGTCGAAGCGGATTATGAGCGGGCGCTTGTTGTCGCTGCCAAATAGAGCGAAAGGCGCCGAGACGGGCGCAACAATTTGTTTTTTCTGAGGCGGGGGCCAGAGGATTACGCTTTCGTAGCCGACGTTGTAGGCGACAGTGACCACCCTGGGTTTGTGAATGCCGATTTTACTGGTTGACAAGGGGCTGCTGTTGGAGCCTGCGGCGGCAGTGCGATTGCGGTAGCTCACGCCATCAAGCAGCGCCCATGCGGTAATCAGGATTGCCGGGATAATGACGATCGCGACTCGGACAGCGGCGCTCGCGTACTGCCTTCCCCTTTCAAGAAAGTGCTCCCGCGGTAGCGTTCTTCTCCACGCAAAGAGGGCCGCGCCAACGGCGAGGAGACCCGCTGCTCCGTAATTGGAATGCACGGCCAGCGAGGCGCCTGCGGCGTAGAGCGAAAGAGCGATGGCGTAGCCGGCAAGATCGGCGGGGGGCCGGTAAAGCGATTCCTCAAACATTCTGGCCTCGCCTGGCGCGGCATGCGCCGGTCCGGCTGCAGCCGGCACAGAGATGAAATAAGAGGCGCGTCGCAAGCCCGACACCAGCGCATAGGTTGCGATGGTTGCAACGATGGCGGCGCCGGCTGAGAGCGAATCGCCAAAAAGGATCATGGAGGGAATCCAAACCCAGCCCGATGCGCAGACGATGGCCAGGAGCGGGAATGGAATGGGCGGTTGCTGGCGGGTCGCCGTCCAGGGGCTTAGCCAATAGATATAGGTACCCATGATGCCGCCCGCAACACCCACGGCAACGTAACCCGCCGCGTGGATTAGTACCGAGGCAAGGCTCGGCGAGGTCTCGTTGGGAAGCCTGCAGACGATAATTCCGGCGATGAGCGCGTTGATGAGGCCCACGCCGGCCATGTAGCCGATGAACCGGCCGGCGTTTGCCGGGCGCTGGCGAGAAGTGAGCGCGATTGTGCCCGAGAGGACTGTTGCTTCCGAGCCGGTCGATGGTGCATAGGGTTGGGCCTCGCGCTGTCCCCTGCGTTGCCGATAAGCGATGGGCCAAAGAGCGATTAAGAACGCCACGAGGTATGGAACGCGAATGAGGTCGGGAAGGATACCGAGGTCGGCGATCTGGCCGAGGGCATTGCTTGCGAGTGTTGCGTGGGCGAGACCCGGCATTGAGTAAACGTATATTCCGGCCAGCAGGTAGGTGAGGCCTGCGATGGGCGGATAGGCGAGGGTCGCGATCCAGAAGGCGCGGCTGAGGTCTCGGCGGGGAAGAGGATGGCCCGCAAAGGTGTGGGCGAACTGATAGACAAGCAAGCCGATCCAGAGGAATGCGGCGTGCAGGGCTGTCCAGCCAATAAGCCCGATGGGGAGCCAGAGGAGTCCGAACGTTTGCCACGCGCGCTCGAATGACAGAGGGTCGGCGATGCGATCGAGGGCAGCTTTCCAGGCGGGAGCGAGGACAGACCAACCGAGGACAAAGACCAGCGCGGGACCGCGTGCGGTGAGACTTTGTGACCAGGAGAGAAGGCAGGAGGCAACCACCTGGCGCCAATACCAGGCGCCGGAGCGGCCGGCGCGGAAATGCTCAAGCAGATCGCCGGCAATCGCCTCGTCTTGATCGCCCGAAGTGAGGTGCCCAAGCGCCCACGATGCGAGCGGAGATGGCTGCCTGCGATTCATCATCTCTCCATGCGCATTTCCAATTTCGTGCCGGGAATGGTGCGCCAGAGACTGGTGAGCACGCGGCGTGTTTCGTGCACCTGGCGCAGGCCCTCTTTGGTGATTTGAAAATAGCGCTTGGCCTTGCCGCCGCGCTCAGGCGTGGGATCGCCGAGAGTGGATTCGACGAGGCCCTTGGCTTCAAGGCGCTCAAGTGCCGCATAAACGCTGCCCACCGAGACACTGCGTCCGCGAGCAAGTTCGAGCTCGCGCGAGATAGGAACGCCGTAGGCCTCTTCTCCGAGATGAATCACGGTGAGCAGAAGCATTAACTCGAACTCGCCGAGGTAGGAGCGGCTGGTCATTAATTCAATAATAGCGAAGAAATTGGCTGTGTCAATGAGCGAGTCAAGGAGGATAGCTTATTCCAAGATGAGGGGTTATTTTGGAATAAGTGAATTCCCTAATCCAGATTATGGCAGTAAGTTGGAATAACCATGGCTGCTATTCCAAGTTGCAGTTTATGGAAGCCTTGTTTATTCCAAAATAATGCCATATATTGGAATTAATGACCTTATTATTCCAATATGTGGCTATAAATTGGAATAACGGGAGCTCTTATTCCAAGTTGCTTGGCAGAGCGCTGCGAGAGTAGTTGTGGCAATTCAACGTGAAACCGGAAAATACATCGTCTCGAGCACGGCCGGCGAGAGTGTTCGCGCGTTTCTTCCGAATTCGCTTCCGCCCGATCCTCCCCTGGAGTTAGACCGGTTCCATCCCGTATTGGACCGGGCGAACCAGGCGCTTGGACGATTAGATGGTCTTTCAAAAATTCTGCCTTCCCCCGATCTGTTCCTATACCTCTATGTGCGAAAAGAAGCTGTTCTGTCATCGCAGATCGAGGGAACGCAGAGTTCTTTGTCTGACTTGTTGCTATTTGAAAATGAAGAGGCGCCCGGGGTGCCGTTAGACGATGTCCGCGAAGTTTCAAATTATGTGGCAGCGCTGAATCACGGCCTTAAACGGTTACGAGATGGCTTTCCACTTTCGCTTCGGCTTATCCGGGAGATTCACGAGATCCTGCTGCGTAAAGGGCGCGGCGAAGACAAAACGCCGGGTGAATTCAGGACCACCCAGAATTGGATTGGGGGCACGAGGCCAGGCAACGCGATCTACGTTCCGCCTCCGCCAGAGCGGCTGATGGAATGTCTGGACAGCTTTGAGAAATTCCTCCACGACGAAACCGTCACATTGCCGCTGCTTGTTCAACTGAGCCTGATCCACGTGCAATTCGAGACGATTCACCCATTTCTTGACGGGAATGGAAGACTCGGCCGTCTTCTGATTACGCTGCTGCTTTGTGCGCGGGGCGCGTTACAAGAGCCACTGCTGTATCTAAGCCTCTACTTCAAGACGCACCGTTCGCACTACTACGACCTGCTGCAACGGGTTCGCCAGGACGGCGGGTGGGAAGAATGGCTGGAATTCTTCCTTGAAGGCGTTGAACTGACAGCGAAGCAGGCCGCCGAAACAGCTATCGAACTCAATCGGCTCTTTGCGGCTGACCGCAAACGCATTCAGGAGATTGGGCGGCCAGCGCTATCGGCCCTGCGGGTGCATGAATACATGCAAATGAAGCCGCTCATCAGCATCAGCCTGGCGGCGCACGCATTGGACCTCACTGTAACTACGGTCGGCACTGCATTGGCGCGGCTGGTGGAACTGGGTATCATGCACGAAACAACTGGGCGAGGACGGTACAGAATCTTTGCCTATAGCCGTTATCTCGAAATTGTGAGCGCCGGAACTGAGCCGATCGGCGTATCTTGATCAGCCCTGGACCAGCGGCGTGCCAGCGGATTGCGATTGCTCGTGGGCGTGGTAGCTGGAGCGGACCAGGGGGCCGGATTCGACGTGGCGAAAGCCCATGGCGAGAGCTTCGCGCTTGAGCTCGGCAAATTCGTGCGGCGTGTAAAGACGCGCCATAGGCAGGTGGTCGCGCGACGGGCGCAGATACTGGCCGATGGTGAGGATGTCGCAGCCGGTGTCGGCAAGGTCGCGGAATACTTGCAGCAACTCGTGAGTCTCTTCGCCGAGGCCGACCATCACGCCGGATTTGGTGAGCCCTTCGGGGCGCAGTTCTTTGGCGTAGCGCAACAACTCGAGTGTGCGTTCGTAGCGCGCGCCGGAGCGGACCACACGATAGAGGCGCGGCACCGACTCAGTGTTGTGGTTCAGCACTTCGGGCGCGGCGTCGACCACGATCTGGATGGCTTCGCGGATGCCCTGGAAGTCGGGGATGAGAACTTCAACGCGGCAGCCGGGCGCCTGGCGGCGAATCTCCTGGATAACGAGAGCAAATGCGCGCGCGCCGCCGATGTTGTCGTCGTCGCGATTAACGCTGGTTATGACGGCGTGCTGAAGGCCGAGCGCGGCCACCGCCTGGGCCACGCGGCGGGGCTCGTCGAAATCGATTGGCTCAGGACGGCCCTTGGGTACGGCGCAGAATCCGCAGCGGCGCGTGCACAGGTTGCCCAGCATCATGAACGTTGCAGTTTTGTGGTGCCAGCACTCGCCGATGTTGGGGCAGTGAGCGCTTTCGCAAACGGTATGCAGCGAGAGCGACCGGGCCAGCGATTTTAGGCTGTGGAAGTTCTCGCCCATGGGCGCGCGGGCCTTCAGCCATTCCGGCTTGGGAGCCGGCGTGCGGCGGGCCGGCTCAATCTGGACGAGCCCAGGTTGGACGAGTTCGATCACAAGGTCAATTGTAGCGGGGCGCTGGTGGCCTGAGCACTCAGCCTTAAGTTGTTAGCCGGTCCAGGCAAAATGCGCCCAGTGCTCATTCCGCCAAACCTTGCTTTACGCATCGCGTATTGCGCAACGCCCCTGCTCCAATGGCGCTTTCATAGCGTCATAGCGGACTCAAGTTTCATCAACGCCGGAAAGACGTTGAAACACCGGCCTCAAAACCATTGCGAAAGCCGGGGCATCTGTGCGAATAGCCGCGCATTGTCAGCAGTGCTGCAGAGCTCGTCTGCTGACTGGCGATTGGGCCAAAAAATGTCCGCCGCGGTATGAGGAGTCAAACCATGAGATCGGATCGTTCGCTGATTCTGGCAGTTGTTTTCCTGGGCATAGGACTGGGCGTAATCATTGGCTACTGCAATGGGACCACTGGCTTTAGCGCCTCGTATCCGTTCACAAACTCAATCCTTCACCTCGATATGACTACTGTCGGCCCGGGTGTGGTGGGCGGACTGGCAGCAACGGCAATCGGACTTCTGCTGTTGGTCTGGGCGTTTCTGGCTGCTATCGTCAGCCTGTTTACCGGGCCCGCTATCCGGCGCGAGCGGTATGTCGAACGAGTCTCGGTTGTGCCTCGCGACTCCATTGTGCCTCACGAGGAATCCGGCGTGTACGAATCCGAACCCGTTCCGCAGCCCAGGCGGCATTTCTGGTCGCGCTCGTCGTCGCAAGGTACAAATATCTAGGCCAGGCGTCTCGCAACATCAGCGTAGTTTTTCGCGGACCTCGGGGCGAACGAGATAGAGGAAGAAGACGAAGTTAAGCAGAGCCTGCACCGCTGCGGGCGGCTGGTGGAAACCAATGGCGATCCACATGTTGTAACCGGCGAGCAGCAGCACGGCAGCCAGGGTCATGGCCCAGGCCCAGCGGAAGAGCATCAGCAGGCCGCCTGAAGCGGCGAAGAAGAGCGCCGAGAAGACCAGGAAAACGGGCGGGTAATGGCGGCCTGAGACCACGCCGAAGATGATCACTCCGGCAAGAACAAACATGTAAAGAGCGATGGCGGCGAGGCCGGGCAGCGGCATCACCTCGCGGCGCCGCGTCGCGGACGCGGCCGGCGTTTGGCTCGCAGCTTCCGGGGGCTGGCCGGTTGCGGAAGACTGGGTCAAGTCGGGTCTTGATTGGTCAGTCATAGCGTGTGGAGGTAGGCCAGCAGGTCGTCGATTTGCTGGTCGTTGAGTTGTGTGGCAGGCATCATGCCACGGCCGTGAATGATCACGTTTGTCAGGCGTTCATCGGTGGGCGGCGCGCCCGAAGGCATGGCTTTGATTTTTGTGATGGCCTGCAGACCGGGTCCATTCAATGGATGGGTATTGGTGGGATTGTGGCAGCGGGCGCATTTTGCCTGGTAGACGGCGGCCCCGCGGGACTCCTGGGCGGTCCACTCCGAAGACGGCTTTGAAGGCGGTAGCGAGCGGCAGCCTGCAAAGAGACCTGCGAGCGCTGCGACAGCCAGCGCGAATAATAGCGGTGATCGGGCGTGCATTTGACCTTAATGATACAAGCGCCGCCAGCGAAAAGTTTTGCGCGGAATCACGCGATGTGCAGCCGGCTCAGGGAGTAAGATTTGCGGTTAGGCCGCTTTGGCGGGCGAGATAGCCAGGCGCGCATGGGGGGCGGGATGAACGAGATGCCGCACGGAATCCTGGACTGCATTGGCAAGACGCGCATGCTTGAGCTGCGGCGGGTGGTGCCGCACAGCGGTGCGCGAATTCTGCTGAAGATGGAAAACGAAAATCCGACCGGCAGCATGAAAGATCGCATGGCGCTGGAGATGATTGAGGCAGCCGAGCGTGACGGACGCTTGCCCGCGGGAGGCGCGGTTGTGGAATATACCGGTGGCAGCACCGGCGTTTCGCTGGCCCTGGTGTGCGCAGTAAAGCTTCACCCGCTGCACATCGTCTCGTCGGATGCATTTGCGCAGGAAAAGCTCGATCATATGCGAATTCTTGGCGCGAATTTGCAGATTATTTCCAGCGCCGGCGGCGGCATGACAGAGAAGCTGACACGCGACATGATTGAAGCCGCGCGCGTGGTAGCCGAGGCAACCGGAGCCTACTGGACCGACCAGATGAAGAACACTGACCAGCTCGCCGCCTACCATGCGATGGCCGAGGAGATATGGGGCCAAACCGCCGCAACGCTGGACGCGTTTGTTCAGAGCGTCGGAACGGCGGCTTCGTTGCGCGGGATTGGCGAGGCATTGCGGGCGCGAAGTGAAAAAGTAACGCTGGTGGCCGTGGAGCCGTCCGAGTCGGCCGTGCTTTCAGGCGGAGCGCCGGGCGCGCACAAGATCGACGGCATCGGAGCTGGATTTCAAGTTCCGCTGTGGCACCTGGGGCTGGCCGACACAATCGAGCGGGTATCGACTGACGAAGCAATGGCCATGGCGTTGAGGCTGGCTCGCGAAGAGGGGCTGTTTGCCGGGACCTCGACTGGGGCCAACGTGGTGGCTGCGCTGCGGGTTGCGGAAGAGCTGGGCGCAGCGGCAACCGTAGTCACCATTTTGTGCGACACGGGAATGAAGTACCTGCACTCGTACCGTGCGGCGCTGGGATAAGCGCCAGCCGCGGCGAGGTGAGGGATCTCCCACCCTTGAACGCAAGAAGCGCGTTCAGCGATTGGGCGCCCGGTCTCGTGCTGATAGGAGTTTATGAAAACCACGTGCAGGTCCTCCGACTCCGTCCGCCGCGGCAGACGCCACCGAGGATGACAGCCCTGTTAAGTTGGCATGACACTGTGATTTATGGAACAGGTGTGCCTCATAATGCTCGCAGGCTCGGTGTGCTCAGATGCCTTCGCCCATGGAGACGTAGGCCCCGTGACGTTCGAGCTCTGTGCGGTAGGCAGAGCGCTCGGCCTCCTCTTCGGCGAAGGGTTGCGCGCGTCGGTCCCGCACACGATGGTCCTGTATGCACAACCGTTCCTCAAGCTCCTCGACGCGGGCCGAGAGTGCGATCAGCGCGTCTGAGAGCGGGTCTTTTATGTCGTGCGGGTCGGTAATGAGAATGCGCTCGCCATTGCGATAGACGATATGCGCAGGGACGCCGACAACGGTGGAGTTGGGAGGCACGTCATTGAGGACGACGGACCCGGCGCCGACGCGGGAGTTTTCGCCCACGGCAATGTTGCCCAGGATGTTGGCGTTGTTGCCGATGAAGACACCGTCGCAGATGGTGGGGTGGCGCTTGCCGTGCTGCTTGCCGGTGCCGCCCAGCGTGACGCCCTGGTATATGGTGACGTCGGAGCCGACGATGGCGGTTTCGCCTATCACCACGCCGGCAGCGTGATCGATGAACAGACGGCGGCCGAGGAGCGCTCCGGGATGAATGTCGACGCCGGTGAAGAAGCGGGTAAGTTGAGAGAGTATGCGGGCGGGCAGATAGAGCTTTGCCCGCCACAATTTGTGCGAGACGCGATGAAACCACACGGCCCAGAGGCCTGGATAGCAAAGCAGAACCTCCAGGGTGGAGCGCGCAGCGGGGTCGCGCTCCAGAACGGAGTGGATGTCTTCGCGAATGCGGGAAATCAGAGACATAAAGATAGGGAACAAGGGAACTAGGGGACAAGGGACGTAGGGGACAAGGGAACTAGGGACCAAGGGAACAAGAAGGCCAGCAACCGACATCGCAGCTAATCAAGCCTGATTACGGGACCCTTGTTCCCAAGTTCCATTGGTCCCTAGTTCCCTTGGCCCCTTGTTCCCTGCTTTCTACGCCGTTACCGCAATCTGCTCGGGCTGCAGCGCGATGGCTTGCTGGCGCAGCGGTTCGAACAGCACGCTTGAGAGGTAGCGCTCGCCGAAGTCGGGCAGCACAACCACGATGAGTTTGCCGGCATTCTCAGGTCGCGCGGCTACCTTGAGGGCGGCAGCAGCGGCTGCGCCGGAGCTGATGCCCACGAACAGACCCTCTTCCTTTGCCAGCCGTCGGGCCATTTCCACTGACTCGTCGTTGGTCACCTGCACTACCTCGTCGATGAGCTTGGTGTCGAGGATGCTGGGAATGAACCCCGCGCCGAGGCCCTGGATCTTGTGCGGGCCGGGCTTGCCGCCGCTGAGCACCGGGCTGTCAGTGGGCTCGACGGCAATCGCCTTGAACGAAGGCTTCTTCGGCTTGATGAAGTTGGAGACGCCCGTAATGGTGCCGCCGGTGCCCACGCCGGAGATGAGGATGTCGACCGCGCCGTCCGTGTCGTCCCATATCTCGGGGCCGGTCGTCCACAGGTGAATGGCCGGGTTGGCCGGGTTATCGAACTGCTGAAGTATGTAACCGTTGGGGGTCTTATCCAGAATCTCGTTGGCCTTGGCAATGGCGCCCTTCATGCCGTTGGGGCCCGGTGTAAGAACGATCTCTGCGCCATAGGCGAGCAGCGTGACGCGGCGCTCGAGGCTCATGGTCTCAGGCATGGTGAGAATGATCTTGTAGCCCTTGACGGCCGCTACAAAGGCGAGGGCGATGCCGGTGTTGCCACTGGTGGGCTCGATAAGAACGGTTTTGCCGGGCGTGATCTTGCCCCTTCTTTCGGCGTCTTCGATCATGGCGAAGCCGATGCGGTCTTTCACGCTCGAGGCGGGGTTCTGGCTCTCGAGTTTTGCAACAACCGTTGCCTGCAGCCCGGCGGCCACGCGGTTGAGTTTCACCAGGGGGGTCTTGCCAATCAGTTCAGTTACATTCGCAGCTATGCGCGCCATCGAAATCTCCTTTGGCCGGGGACAATGCGCCCGGTACGCTCAAAAAAATCGGAAGTTAGGGGTAGCGGTGCAGCTTGTCGGTTGGGGAGAAAGCGCGCGCTGACAGGCGCACATCAGCATCTTAGCCTGCACCAGGGCGGTGTTAGCGACATCGACGCATACCAATAGCGTAGACCCGCGGGGCCGAATGTGGCAAGCGGAGGGCCTGAAGATTGACGCGCATGCAACCGGAATAACGGGTAGGACCCTCTCTATCCCACAAGTTGGTTACGCAACGAATTCCCCATGACACTAAGGCGGGATTACCAACCTGAATTACCGGCCTAAAATGGATTGGATGCCCGAGCTCTATGCAAATGTCGAAGATGGACGGGAAGTACTGGTGCGCCGGGGGGAATATGCGCTGAGCACGGCGGAAGCTCTTACCCGCCTGGAAGAGCGCGTTGTGAATGGGCGGTTTCGCCTGCTGCGCTGGCTGGGGGGCACGGGAACAAGCGCCGTTTATCTGACCGCATTTGACGGCAATCCGCCACGAATGGCTGCGTTGAAGCTGGTAGCGGCCAGCGAGCCTGATGCAGAGGTTCGCCTGGCTGGCTGGATCGCGGCAGCCCGGCTCTCACACAAGAATCTGATTGGCATTATCGATTGCGGCCGTGCGGAGATTGGCGGCTGCCAGTTTGTGTACGAGGTAATAGATTACGCCGATGAGATTCTCGACGAGATTCTTCCCGCGCGGCCTTTGACCCCCGATGAGGTACGGGAGATGCTTGGGCCTGTGCTGAACGTGCTTGAATACATGCACGCGCATGGCTACGCGCATGGACGGATCAAGCCGTCGAACCTCCTGGTGGTGAACGATCGGTTGAAGCTCTCAGGCGATTCGATCGCTTTGACTGGCGATAACAGCGCGGAACGGGCCGGGATGGATGTTTATGAAGCTCCGGAGTTGAGGCGCGGAGCCATAACGCCGGCCGTAGATACCTGGGCATTGGGCATGACGCTGGTGGTGGCTCTGACGCAGAGGCCGGCACGGTGGGAGCGCTGGATCGATGAGGAGCCCGCAATTCCGGCGGGACTTGCGGAGCCGTTTGGGCAAATCGCGAAAGCGTGTTTGCGGGTGGACCCGGCCGAGCGATGCACGCTTGAAGAGATAAGAGCGATTCTCAATCCGAATCTCGTTCCTCGACCGGCGACCGTGGTTGCGACCAGGCGGCCGGAGGCAGTCAAGCCGCAGCATCATGCCAATCTCGCAGGCAGTTTGAAACCAGCGTTGATTGCGTTGGCGGCGGTGGCGTTTCTGCTGGGGGCTGCGCTGACAATTCGCAAGGCGGAGTTTACGGCAGCGCGGCCAGGACGCGGACAGCAACAGAGTTCGGCAATTGAATCCGTTGCTGCGACGACGCCGCAGGCCGCGATAGAAAAACCATCGCCATCGGGACGAAGCGGGCAGGTAGCACCGCTGACCAACATTGCGGCAGGACCGGTGCCGGTTTCGCCGGGCGCAGAGAGTAACGGCGTGTTGCTGCGTGTGAATCCTGAAGTGCTGCCCGCCGCGCAGCAATCCATTCGCGGCGAAGTGAACGTGCCCGTGCGCGTGACGGTAGACGCCGCAGGCAACGTGACGGATGCGAAGCTTGCATCGCCAGGCGGAAGCAGTTACTTCAACCGGGTGGCTGTTGAAGCGGCGCGGCAATGGAAGTTTGCTGCTGGAGCCAGCGGCGCGTGGCAGGTCGAGTTTCAGTTCCGCCACGACGGTACGGACCTGCGGGCGACACGCGAGTAGCGAAGCGGCGAATCGGGAGAGATCAACCGGTATTGCGCAGTCCCGCGGAAATTCCGCTGATGGTGGCGGCGATGGCGCGGTTCACTTCAGGCGTGTCTTCACCGGCGCGCTTGCGGCGCAGCATGTCAACCTGGATAAGGTGCATGGGGTCCACATAGGGATTGCGCAGCTTGATTGAGCGCGCGAGCACCTGGTTGGACTGAAGCAGTTCTTTTTGGCCGGTCACGGCGAGAACGGCCCTCACGCTGCGATGGAACTCAGCCTCGAACATGTCGTAGATGCGCTCGCGCAGGGCGGCGTCGGGGACCAGCGCTGAGTAAAGCCGCGCGGTGGCGAGGTCCACTTTGCCGAGAGCCATTTCAACATTGCGTATGAGGTCGATAAAGAGGGGAAATTCCCTGGCCATGGTGCGAAGAAGGGCCGGGCGATCGGCCGCCGGCGCCGAGGTCTCGCCGAGGTATTGCTCCACGGCATAACCGACTCCAAACCATGCGGGCACGAGAAGGCGCGACTGCGTCCAGCCGAAGACCCACGGAATGGCGCGAAGGTCAGAGAGCTGGGGCGAGGAGTTGCGGCGCGCGGGGCGTGAGCCGATCTTGGCATTCTCAAGCTCGCCAACGGGCGTTGACTGCTCAAAGTAAGTCACGACGCCGGGGTCTTCGAGAATGCGTTTGCGATAGAAGCCGTAGGAGAGTTCTGAGAGCTCGTTGAACGCCGACTCCCACTCAGGCTTGAGCACGCCGGTAAAGTGGCCTTGCGGATCGCGCGCGTTGGGGCGGGCAAGCGCGTCGAGCGATGCGGCAATCATGAGCTCGAGGTTGCGTTCGGCCAACACCTCGTCGGCATATTTGAAGTTGAGCACTTCGCCCTGCTCGGTGATGCGGAGCTGGCCGTCGAATGCGTCGATAGGCTGGGCAAAGATGGCGCGATGGGTGGGTCCGCCTCCGCGGCCGACGGTACCGCCGCGGCCGTGGAACAGGCGCAGCTTGATGCCGGCCTCGCGCGCCACGACGTGCAGATCGCGATGAGCGCGGAAGATCTCCCACGTCGAGGTCAGCATGCCGCCGTCTTTATTTGAGTCGGAGTAGCCGAGCATGACCTCCTGCCAGTTGTCCCAGCTCGCAATGAGCCTGCGATAGTCTGGCCGGCTCCAAAGATCGCGGCAAACGCTGGGCGCATTGCGCAAATCTTCAATGGATTCGAAGAGCGGAACAGGCATCAGGCCGGGGTCTGCGCCGGAGCCCTCGACGCGAGCACCGCCGAGACGCGCCAGGCGAACCACGGCGAGCACATCGTCGACCGATGATGCGCCGCTGATGACGTACTGGCGAATGGACTCGGGCGAGCAGCCTTCTTTCACCTCGGCGATTACGCGAAAGGTTTCAAGCACGCTCGAGGTTTGCGCAGAGAGACCGCTGGGCAATGAGAGCGCGACAGTGTCTGAGATCGCCTCCTGCAGCGCAGTGGCGTGAACGTTCGCGTGCTGGCGAACGTCGAGCGTGTGCAGATGCAGTCCAAAGGTGCGCACCTGCAGGATAAGCGGATCGATGAGGGTGCGGGCGATGCGAATGCCCCCATTGGAGGAGAGCGAAGCGCGGAGAGTTTCGAGATCGTCGAGGAACTCCTGCGATGAGCAATAGGCGGGCAGCGCCTGGGTAAGCTTCTCGTGCTCGCGCGAAAGAGTAAATGGCGTGACGGGCAGCGCAACGCCGCGCGTGTGCGGCTGGCCGGTTTCGCCGAGGGTGCGCTGAATGCGCGCTTTGAGGCAGATGGCGAAGCGGCGATAGTACTCGAACTCGTATTGCGCGCCGAATAGCTGCGCCTCAGGCGTGTGCACCAGGGCCACGTAGGCATTCAGCCGCGCCAGCAGTTCATCGCTTACAGGGCGTTGCTGGGCGCTGGTGGTGAGCAGGTCGATGATGACGTCGAGCCGGCGCTGATAGTGCAGCAGCAAATGTCCGCGGGCGAGCTGGATGGCGTCGCGCGTAACCTCGGGCGTAACAAATGGATTGCCGTCGCGATCGCCGCCGATCCACGAGCCGAAATGGACCAGCAGCGGCAGCTCGTGCGGTTCGATGTCGAGATCGTAGGCGGCGCGCAACGCCTGCGAGATTTCGCGATAGAGGCCGGGCAGTGTTTCGAAGATGGAGACGTCGTAGTAGTCGAGTCCCATCTTGATTTCGTCGTAGACCGTTGGCCGGCGTGAGCGGACTTCGTCCGTCTGCCACAGGCTGGTGATTTCGGCCAGGACGAGCTGCTCGAGAATGGCAATGTCCTGCTCGGGGACGGGGATGCGGTCGAGCGCCTCGAGGAATTCGCCGATGCGGCGGCGCTTGAACATGACGGTGCGGCGCGCGGCCTCAGTTGGGTGAGCGGTGAAGACGGGAACGACAAGCACGCGGCGCAACCATTCCAGAGCCTCCGATGCCCCGATGCCCACGCGGCGCATTTCGCAAAGCGTGCCTTCGAGCGAGCCGCGCTGGCGGCCAGCCTGCCCGCTCAGCCGCAAGGCAACGCGGCGGCGCTTGCGGTGATTCGTTTCCGCAAGATTAATGAGCTCGAAGTAAAACGCAAACGCACGTGTCAGCAGGATGGCGCGCTCGGCCGCGATGGAGTGAACCAGCTCGAGTGCGGCTGCGCCGTGGCGGGCAGCGTCTTCAGCGCGGCCGTGGGCCTCGGCGTCGCGGCGGCGGATGGTTCCCTGGCGCAGCGCTTCAACGTGCGAAAAAAGGTCGTCGCCGGCCTGCTCGCGAAGCACCTCGCCCAGCAACATGCCGAGCGAGCGTACGTCGCGGCGCAGCGGAGCTTCTTTCAAGTCGCCGGTTTGGGCTTCGAGTTCGGCGAGCCGCTGCGACCAGCTCTCAGGGTTCCACAAAAGGGCCATTCTGATTTGATTATGCACGACGGGCGCGGGGGAATCAGCGGCGGAAGCAGGTGGGGCTGTGATCGTTGACCATGCCCGCGGCCTGCATGAAGGCGTAGACGATGACCGGGCCAACGAACTTGAAGCCAAGCTTCTTGAGTTGCTTCGACATTTCAACGGAGAGCGGTGTCTGCGCGGGGACCGGGCCTTCATTCCTGATTGGCTTGCCGCCAACGATGCCCCAAAGAAACGATGAGAAATCCTCACCCGACTTTTGCATCTCGATATAAATGCGGGCGGCGCTGATAGTGGCCTCAATCTTGGCTCGCGAGCGAATGATGCCGGGATCACCGAGCAGGCGGACGATATCCGGCTCCTTGAAGCGGGCAACTTTCAGGGGGTCGAAACCTTTGAAGGCTTTGCGGAAAGCATCGCGCTTGCGCAGGACAATGATCCACGCCAACCCGGCCTGAAACCCTTCGAGCATCAGCAGTTCCCATAGCGCGCGGCTGTCGCGCACGGGCACACCCCACTCGGTGTCGTGGTACTCGCGCAGCAGCGAATCGCTCTCAGCCCAGGCGCATCGGGATTTGGCGGGTTTGGTGGCCATGGTTTTCATGGTACGCGGAGGCAGGCGCGGGAGGCCAGGGATCAGGATTCGTGCTGCGGCGGATAGAATGACCTTCAACGTCATATAGTGAGCACTTGATGAACACACGGACCCAATTTCGGCTCGGCTTCTTCGGCGCGTGCATTTTCGCGTCGACCATTATGATGGTCAGCATCTTTTTTGTCCCACGTTGGCCTACGCTCCGATGGATACCTCTAATTGCGCTTTTGGCCCTCTTCGGGTTTGGCTATTGGTGGTTCCGTCGGTTCCGTGGTCGTCTCCCAAAGCCTACGAAGAAGCAGCTCTCAAAAGCGGCCAAGGCAACCAAAAGGCTTGGATTGATTTACCTTATCGCGCCTGTTCTCGCTTACCTGCTGGACGGAAATGAGTTGATCCATCTGCCTTACGGTCTGGGGTTCTTGATTCCGATATTTCCGCTCGCTCTCGCGGTGCACTATCTACGGCTATCGGCACGGCTGGCACAGCAGCAGGGAGCCGATGAGGCGCTCTCCAAAGGCTGAACAAGGAATCCGAAGTTGCGACGCAACTATTGTGCCTCGAGCTGCACGGTCAACTCTTCCCACTCGGCAGTGAGCGCGGCCAACTGCGCGCGCAGGTTTTCGGCCAGGGTCGTGAGCCGCTGAGTCTCGGCGTTGGAGACGTAGACGCCGAGTTGCTGCTCGGTGTGCTCAATTGACGCTTCGACACGCGGGATTTCTTCTTCGAGATACGCGCAGCGCTCCTGCATTTGTTTTTGCTTGATGGGGTTCAGGCGGCGGGTTCGCGCCACGTTCGCCGGTTCGTAGCCGCCTTCGATGACAATGGTGTTGCCGGGAGCGGCGGCCGGCGACGTTTCTGCAGGGGCTAAAGCCCCTTTTCCTTTTTGGTCCATATTCGGCACGACTAAAGTCGTGCCCTGATACAAACCCTGGCCCAGGCCATTTCCCGTAGTGCTGCTTGCTCCGTCGCTCTGGATGACATTTTTGGGGGAAGCGGATGACGTGGTAACCGAAGCAGCCGCAGCCAGCGCTTCCTTCTTGCGCAGGTAGTCTTCGTAGTTGCCCTCGTATGAATTGACTGCGCCGTTCTCGACTTCGAGGACGCGCGTGGCCAGCCGGTCAATGAAATAGCGGTCGTGCGAGACGAAGATGATGGTGCCGCTGAATGCGGCGATGGCCTCAAGCAGCACGTCTTTGGCGCGCATGTCCAGGTGATTGGTGGGCTCGTCGAGCAGCAGAAAGTTGGAGGGCGACACCAGTATGCGGGCGAGGGCGAACCGATTGCGCTCGCCGCCTGAGAGCACGCCGAGCGGCTTGAAGACGTCGTCGCCACTGAATAGGAAACACCCGAGCAGCGAGCGGAGTTGCAGCTCAGGCACTTTGACCGCGGCGCGGCTGATGTCGTCGAGCATGCGCGATTCGGGGTCGAGCACCTTGTACTGATCCTGCGCGAAATATTCGGTGAGCACGTTGTGGCCCAGCTTGACCGTGCCGGAGGTGGGCAACTCGACGCCGGTGAGCAGCTTGATGAGCGTCGACTTGCCCGCGCCGTTCACGCCGACCAGCGCCACGCGGTCGCCGCGCTCAATGTTGAAGCGCACATGATTCAAAACCTGTTTTTCGCCGTAGCTTTTTGAGAGTCCCTCAGCCTCAGCCACCGTGCGGCCCGAGGGCGGCGGCTGCGGGAATTTGAAGTGGATAACCGGCTCCTCTTCAGGAACCTCGATGCGCTCGATTTTTTCTAGTTCTTTAATGCGGCTCTGGACTTGTTTCGCCTTGGTGGCCTGAGCGCGGAACCGATTGATGAATGCCTCGAGGTGTTCGATCTGGATTTTTTGGTTGCGGTACGCGGCGATGAGCTGGTTGCGTCGCTCATCCTTTTGCGAGAGGTATTTGGTGAAGTTGCCCTGGTAGATGGTGAGGCGCTTGTTCCAGATTTCGACGGTGCGGTCGATGGTAACGTCGAGAAAATAGCGGTCGTGCGAGATGAGGGTGTAGCCGAAGGGATAGTTTTTGAGGTAGTCCTCAAGCCAGTTGCGGGTTTCGAGGTCGAGATGATTGGTGGGCTCGTCGAGCAGCAGCAGGTTGGGTTTGGCCAGCAGCAGCTTGGCGAGGGCGATGCGCATCTGCCAGCCGCCGCTGAATTCGCCGGTGTCGCGGGACCAATCCTGCTTACCGAAGCCGAGGCCGGTGAGCACAGCGCCCACCTGCGCATCGAGCGCGTAGCCGTCGAGCGCGTGGAGTCGCTCCTGCACGGTGGAGTAGCGCTCGGCGACGGCGGCGTATTCGGAGCTTTCGTGGTCGAGCTCGGCGAGTTGCGCGCCGAGTGTTTCCACCTCGCCGGCCATCGAGCGAATTTCGTCGAAGACGGTCAGGCACTCCTCGAACACGGTGCGGCCCTCCAGGCGTAGGCCCTCCTGCGGCAGATAGCCGATGCTGATGCCGCGCGTAGTCTGGAGCACGCCGTAGTCGAGTGTTTCGAGCCCCGCAATCACCTTCATGAGCGTGGATTTGCCGGTGCCGTTGGCCCCGACCAGCGCGGTCTTTTCGTTGTTGCGGATGAGCCAGTCGGCCTCGAGAAAGAGGACGCGCGGGCCGAACCGCTTGCCGGCATTCTGCAGTGAGATCATTCACTACTAGTTTATCGATACGGGGCGCCGGCGAATCAGTCCACAGTGGTTCACAATCTTTCCGCCGCATCATGGGCGCGATTCTCCTTTATAATCGGGCCGTTATGCACGATTCGACCCTTGCGCGCCCCACTCATGCAAACGACAGAATTGCACTGTGGCTGACGGGGTTGGCTTTCACAGCCATCCACGTCGCATTCAGCGGCCGATATGGTTTCCACCGCGATGAGTTGCTGAGCTACAGCAACGCGATTCATCTGGATTGGTGTTACGTGGTGTACGCGCCGCTGACCGCGTGGCTGGCGCGTGTGGAACTGGTTGCTTTCGGACCCAATCTCGTGGGCTACCGCCTTTTGCCGGCGGTCTCGGTCGGACTGGTGAGCGTGCTTGCCGGCTTGATTGCGCGCGCGATGGGCGGTCGACGGCGTGCCATGCTGGTGGCGGCGGTGGCAGCGGGCATCGCTGGGCCGATCTGTTTTGCGGGCTCCTTTTTGTCTTACATGTCGTTCGACGTTCTGTGGTGGGTGCTGGTGGCGTGGGCCATTACGCGGCTGCTGCAGACGGAAGATCCGCGCTGGTGGATCATGATCGGCGCGGCCATGGGGTTGGGACTGCTGACGAAATACACTATCGTCTTCTTTGCGGTGGGCCTGCTGGGCGGAATGCTTTTGACTCCCGACAGGCGCTATTTTCGCTCCGGCTGGTTCTGGTGCGGCGTAGCTGTTGCGCTTCTAATTGCACTGCCGGTGATCGTGTGGCAGTTCCAGCATCACTTTGTGGCCCTTGCATGGATGAAGAGCATTCATGCGCGCGATGTTTCAAGGGGGATGACCGACTACTTCATACCCAACCAGTTTTGGAATACGACCAATCCTGTGACAGTGCCGATATGGTGCGCGGGCCTGTGGTTTCTGTTTGCGACTCGAGCCGGCAAGCCGTTCCGCCTGCTCGGCTGGATGTATGTAATTACGCTGATCCTGTTTACGGTTGCAAGGGGGCGCGACTACTACATGGCCCCGGCGTACCCGATGTTGCTGGCTGCGGGAGCGGTGTGGGGCGAAAGCTGGCTTGCAGCCGCAAGCCCGCGTGGGCAACGGATAGTTAAGCGAGTTACGCGGAATGCGCTCACCATTGGCGCACTGGTCGTGTTCGCGCTGACGCTTCCCATTGCGCCCATCAACTCGGCGTGGTGGCGTCTTGGCGACGCGACCGCGAACCACCAGAGTTTCAGCATGCAAATCGGCTGGCCCGAACTTGCTGCCACCGTTGCTCACGTTCGCGATTCCCTGCCCGTGGAAGATCGCAGCCGCGTTGGAGTGCTGGCAGCCGACGAGGGCGAAGCCGGCGCTGTAAACATGTATGGGCGCGCTTATGAGTTGCCCGAAGCAATCAGCGGCATGAACTCGAACTGGCTGCGCGGATATGGCAATCCTCCTCCGCAGACCGTGATTGCCGTCGGCTTCAAGGGTGAAGAACTGGACAAGATATTTGGCCGGTGCGAGGCTGCCGCGCAACTTTCGAATCCGTACGGAATCGTCAACGGAGCTATTGGAGACCGCACCCAGGTTTACGTTTGCCGCGATATTCGCGAGCCCTGGCCGGAGTTCTGGAAAGGGTTTCAGTATTACGGGTGAACGGGTCAGCTAACTGCTATGGCCTGATCTCGACAGGCGTGCCCACAGGCACCAGGTTCCAGATCTCATCGATCTCGTCGTCGGTAACAGCGACGCAACCGAGGGTCCAGTCATACACGCGATGCGAAGCGCCCAGCCAGCCCATGCCGTTGGGCAACCCGTGGATCATGATTGCTCCGCCGGGTGAGACGCCCATCTTCTCTGCTCGCCTGCGGTCCTCGGCGTTGGGATATGAGATGTGCATCGCCTTGTGATAATGGCTGGCTGCGTTCTTTTCGTCGATGATGTAGCGACCTTCGGGGGTGCGGCCGTCGCCCTCACGCTCTTTTGCTGCGAGCCCTCCGCGGCCCAGCGCGACTTTGTAAACGCGAATCACCTTGCCGCCAGCGAGCAGTTCCATCACATGATCTTTTTTGAGGATCAGAATGGAGTCGGCCTTAACCGGAGCCGGCGTTTGAGTGGGAGGCGCTGCTGCGCAAAGTGGAAACGCCGAGAACAAGAGAGCGACAGTTGCCGCGATCCACTTCTTCGGGGGCATGGCGAAATCATAAATCCGGATGGCGAGGCGCTGCGTAGTTCCTTCCCACTCGAGCGGCAAAAACAAAGACGTCGCGAGGATGGGGCACCCGGCTAACGCGCTGGCGCGGCTTCGGTATATGGGACCGTCATCGCGACTGAGGAACTTCGATCGGCGAGCCCTGGCGCGTTGGATATCTGGCAGACGGCGTAACCCTGCTGGTTATATGGGCAATACATGCCGCTGGGCGGCGCGCCATGAATTACGGCCCAGGTCACCGGGTACTCGTGTGCAAGGCTGGTGAACTGCTCCGCGTTAAAACTGTTCAGTCCAGCGGTGGCGTTGCTCATCTGCTTCCATTCCGTGGCCAGGTTGGGAAAGATGGCAACCACGCCGCCGTCCTTGTAGTAGTCGGCCAGCGCTGAGCGCTCGCTGAGCGCGCGGAAGCCGTGCACGTCTACTCCGTCCACAGCCATGTAGCGGGCATCGACGGCGAAGATCGCGTCCTGGGGCGTGTTGTGGCGAATCCACCACGTGGTGTTGAGCCACGCGTTGGATGTTGGGAACACCCCGGGGATTTCAATACGCGGGCTATAGGGATAGGTGGCGTAGCCAACGTAGCTCATGCCCACGGTGAGGCCGATGAGCAGGGCCGGCAACGCCCAGCGAAGTTTCTTGCCGGATGTGTATTCGCCGATAAGACCCGCTAGCAGCAGCATGAAGATGAGAGTGATGAGGTGGAAGCAGCGCAGCGGCTGTAGCCGCGCGAACATATCCAGATTGTGGGTTGAACAGATGATGGCGCCGGCGACGATAGAGACAAGACCAAAGGGAATGAGGACGAAACTGATGCGGCTGAACTGCTGCGTGGTGCCGCGAAAACTGCCCTTCCAGAACCACAGCAGAAAGGCCAGCGGCGCGAGCAGCCCGAGCCAGTGGTACCAGGTCCAGGTGGAGAGGAAGTAGAAGTCGCGCGAGTAGAGCGCCTCGCGGTACGGGCCTTGCGCGGGTGCAAGGTGAAAACCGGGGGGAATGATCCCCAGCACGGCTCCGGCAACCGGAACCGGCTCAGGGGCGGGAACGCGGCTGCGCTCCATCATCCACAACAAGCCGGCTGGAAACAGCAGGTAGGTGGCCATCTGCGGATGGATCGAGGCGGTAACCAGGGTGAGCACAGTTGCCAGCTTGTAGCGGCGCGACAGAAATGCGGTCAGCGCAAAGATGGTGAGCGGCGTTGAGAACGAGCGCGCCGTTATGTAGGGATCCATCAGCAGCAAGCCGGTGTTGGTGGCCGGCATGGTGAGAATGGTGGCGATAACCAGCACTGAGGCCCAGCGGGCGCGCGCGGAGGAGAAGCAGACCGATGCCAGCAGCCAGCATGAGACCAGCAACGCAAAAGTCGTGAGAATGTACCAGAGGAAGATCGTCCAATCGATGGAGAGATGAGTGAGCCTGGCAGTCCACGCCAGGATGGGCGCAAACAGCGAGAGATGTTCGTGGGATTGGAAGAATTCTGTGCCGTAGGGAAAGAGCGCGGGGTGCAAAAGTTTTTGCGCCGCGGGAATATAGATCTCGCTGTCGTCAACGCCCATATGATAGCCGGCAATGCCAATTGCGCCGGCGGTTATCAGGGCTAAACGGAAATAAGGCGGCCTCTTGTCGGGGGCTTTAATCAACACGCTCTCCCAGGCAGGCATCTAACATGAACGATTCGGGCTCGGCGATAAAACCGAGGTGCTTCCGGGCGTACATGCGAGTCGGCCAGGAGGGAAACGAGACCGGCGAATTCAAAACCTGCAACCAATAAAGAATAAATGACCAGGGCTGGCCCCAAAAGGGCATTTTTCGACAACTATCAGTGAGACGCAAGATGATTTCGGCAGGATTACCAGCGAAGATTTATCATAAGGAATTGGAAGTGTTGCCCGGAATCGAGAGTGATTCCCGCCCCGGCTCGGAATGTGTGCTGGTTCTGCGCGGTAAACCTGCAGGGCTGGTTAGCGTCTAGTCAACCAGGTGGCATGTGCCGAAATGTTTGTTGGGTTTAGGGCCCAGGGTTTTTGAAGCGCTGAATCCGGAATTTTGAGATTGCAGACAAGAATAATGAGACTGCTGAAAGTTCTGCCGTTATTGCTCATCGTTGTCGGTGCCGTAATTCTTTTTGAGCGGCCAGCTTATGCCTACGCCGACCCTGGCACCGGCCTGCTGGCTATCCAGGCGGTGGGTTCGGCGCTGGTGGCCTCGGGGTGGTATCTTCGCCGCAAGATATATGCTTTGTTCAACAAAGGTGGCGCGGCGGTAAAGGAAGCAGAAGCGCCGCCGAGAACAAGCCACGGCGACGACTCGCCTAACTCGTAAAAGCTCCGGCAGGTCTCACGATCGAGCGCGAACAAATCAATCCGCAAGTTTTTGCTGAGCTCAATAAAAATGCGCTGACCTTTCGCGATCCGGCGGGGCAGCTCATTTTGATGCAGGAGTACGCTTTGAGGCGGGTGCGCGAGACTGCGGCAGCCGAGGCGAGGCGTTTTCTTGACTCAGCCCTGCGCGCGCAGCTTGAGGCAAGCGGTGACCTTGTGTCGAGCGAGATGGTAGAGCTGGATGCAAGTGGCATTCCTGCAGCCAGCGCTGAGGGCGGGTTCTGGCTCAAGCATCCGCGCATTCACCCCATCAGCTACCCGTGGGAGTGGACGCCGGCCCAGTGGCGAGCCGCGGCGGAACTGACGCTGGGCATCGCAGGCAAAGCAATCGATGCCGGATGGACGCTGAAAGACGCGACACCGTTGAACGTGGTTTTCGCGGGCGCACGTCCGGTGTTTGTCGACGTGCTGTCGTTTGAGCCGCGCAATCAGCACTCCACCGTCTGGCTGGCATACGGGCAGTTTGTGCGCACTTTCCTGCTGCCCCTGGTAGCCGCAAAATATCTGAACTGGCCATTGCAGGCCACCATCTTCTGGCGCGATGGCTATGAGCCAACCATGCTGGCGCGGGCGCTGCCGCTGCGGCACCGGCTCAATCCCAAGCTGCTTGACGTGGTCACATTGGCGGCAATGCTTGAAGGCAAGGGCAAAGGGAGCGCCAAGCCGGCTGAGAGCAAAACCGATCCGGAACTTGCAAAACACATTCTGCACAAGCGGCTGGCGCGGCTCACTAAGCAGATTCGCCATGCCGCCAGCGGCGAGAGCGCGAGCCAATGGAGCAAGTACAACCAGAGTGCGATCCATTACCAGCCCGCCGACGTTGAGGCCAAGCAGGCTTTTGTGCGCGGAGTTTTGGAGCGGCTGCGGCCGGCGAGCGTGCTCGATATCGGCGCCAATACCGGAACTTATTCGCTGATGGCGGCAGAAGCCGGGGCGAAGGTGGTTGCGCTGGATAACGACACGGCAGCGCTTGACGAGCTGTTTCGCGCCGCGGCAGTCAAAAAGAAATCCGTGACCGCCATGGTGGCCAACATTGCGCGGCCCACGCCGGCTGCGGGCTGGCGTAATCGCGAGCAACTATCGCTGCTCGACCGGTTGAGCGGCAAGTTTGACCTGGTGCTGATGCTGGCCGTGATCCATCACTTGATCTTGCGCGAGCAAGCGCCGTTGACTCACATTGCCGGGCTGGCTGCCGAACTCACCAATCGATGGCTGCTGGTGGAGTGGGTACCGCCTTCAGACCCCATGTACCAGGAGTGGCTGCGCGGTCGCGACGAGCTGTACGGAAATCTTGCCGAGGCCGACCTGGTTGCCGCGCTCGAGCCGTTCTTCAGGCAGATAGATAGAACGCAGCTCGGGAATGGCCGCGTGTTGCTGGTGTTTGAGCGCCCTGATGCGATCGATAACGCGCAAAGCCAGGCAAGCACATCGAACGTCGGCTCGCAACCGGAGGCACAAGCCGAATGATGAAGCGCCTCGCCCAGGCGTGGGGATTCGCCTCGATTCTTCTGCTGCCCGACTACATTGACCTCACTTCTCAGGCCGGCGATGCGCGTATGCGCGTACCTGCTCCACTGACCAAGGTTGCGCTCGCTCACCTGGTCGACATGCTGATTGTCATAGTGGTATTTGCGTCGCTGACGGCTGCGCTGCGCAGGCTCAAAAGCTGGCCGGCCATTCGCTGGGTGCTGGTGGCGCTGCTGCCGCCCATGCTGTTTGTCCGCAACCTGAACGTGATGCCGGGCGACATTCCGAGTGCAGTGGTGATTGCGTTGAACCTGTCGTGGATGGCGATCGTGGTGGTGCTGGTTTGGCGGTTCAAGTCTCTCGCTGCAAAGATGCGCCAGGCCGGCAGCGTAATTCTGACCGGGTTTGCGGTCTTTGCCATGGTGATGACGGTTCAAATTGTGCGCGAAGCGCTGTGGCGGCCCGGACCGCAGGCTTACGCTCATCCCATTGCCGCAGCGCCGGCCACCAGGCCGCGATTGGTGTGGGTGCTTTTTGACGAACTGGGATATAAGCAGACCTTCGAAGCGCGCGACCCTTCGCTGAGCCTGCCGAACTTTGACCGGCTGCGAGCCGAGAGCACGACTTACACGGATATGACGCCCATTGCGTACCGCACCACCCGAGCCGTGCCCACGCTGATGCTGGGCCGCGCGGTGACCGATGTTGAATACACCAACAGCAATAAGTACCTGGTGCAGATTGAGGACAAGCACTGGCAACAATTCAATGCGGACGATTCTCTGATCGGGTTAGCGGCGCAGCATGGGGTAACGACATCCATCATCGGCTGGTACATCGCCTATTGCCAGGTGTTCCAGAAGGTGGCGACCGAGTGTTACTGGAGCAATGACGACGCGCAGGATCGCGGGCCAACCATGCTGGACGCGAGCTTTGCTGAGAACGTCTGGTTCCCTTTGCAGATGATGGTGGAGCAGTTTGTGTGGCCCAGCCGCGCGTGGGCCGACGACGCGGCGTTTAACGAGCGGGGCCACATTGCTTCAGTTCAGGATGTGAGCCGGCACGCGCTGTCGGCGCTGGCCACCAGCCAGGCCGACGTGATTTTCCTGCACATTCCGGCGCCGCATCCGCCGGGATTCTGGGATCGGCGAACCCAGACATTTGCAATTGGCGGTTCGTATGCAGACGGACTCGATTACAGCGACCGGCTGCTGGGCCAGATGCTCGCGGAGCTCGAGAAACAGCCGCGATGGGCATCGACAACGCTGGTTCTGCAGGGGGATCACTCGTGGCGAACGGCGATGTGGAGGCCGCTGCCGGGCTGGAGCGCCGAAGATGAGCGCATCTCGCACGGCGGAGAGTGGGACCCGCGGCCGGTAGTGATGATTCGCGAGCCGGGCCAGCAAAGTGCGAAGACAGTGACTGCCCCCACCAGCCTGATGTACGTCCACGATTTTGTGGCCGCGTGGATTAAGGCGATGGGCAGTGGCGCGACAGTGAAAAAGTAAAAGCGTGATGAAGTGAAGAAGTTGAGGTGCTAAGCAGGTATTTTCCGCCGCAGTCGGAAGGCTTATGGTCGGCACCTCTTAAATGACCTGTGTAGAAGCGCTCCACGCTGTCAGAAGCCCATCCCCGCGCCGTAAGCGCAGTGGTCGTTAGCCCCGCGCTTCAGCGTGGGGAAAGCAGATCACCCAATACCGCCGGGAGTCCCGTAGGGACGGCGCAAGGGCATTTCATTTGCTGAAACCAATAGCACGCAGCCTGCTCAGTCCGCCTTTTTCACTTCGGCGATGAGCTGCTGAAACGCCGGATTGGAGCGAAGAGCTTTGAAGGCCGGGTCCTGCTCCACATACATCATCCAGCCTTCGTGATCGCGGTAGGCGGCTTCGAGAACGGCAAGGGCAGCGGCACTGTCGCCCAGGGCCATGAGACAGCGGGCGCCGTCAACCTTGCTGCCAACGTAGTAGCTGTGGTCAGAAAGGCTGCCGCAGGCGCGCAACGCAGCCGGATAACCCGTGGTGCGGTAGACGTCGATGGTTTCTTGCTCCATGGCGGGATCGGCGAGGCCGCGGAGTACCCACTCGAATTGCTGTGCCGCCTGGGTTTGATCGCCCATCGCCGCGTAGACGTACCAAAGCTTGTAGTGAGCAACCAGGAAATTCGGGTTCTCCTGGAGCACCTGTTGCATCTGATCGATGGCCTGCGGAAAACGGCCCTCGTATTCGTAGAGCCAGCCGAGATTTGTGCGCAGGATGGGCGAGCGGGGATCGACCGACAGGGCCGCCTGCAACTGCTGCTCGGCTTCGCTGAATCTCCCCGAGGTCATAAGCATCTGCTCGTACCAGTGATGGGCGTTCACGTTGTTGGGATCGAGCGCGACCGCCTTGCGGAATTCAGTCTCGGCGTCGATCGGATTCCATCGATAGAACCAGTCGGAGAATCCCAGCGCGGCGTGTGCCTCTGAAAGCGAGGGATCGATCGAGAGCGCCTGTTCGGCTGCTGCCCAGGCCTGGCTGCGCGCGGTTCCGGGGTCCATCCAACTGTATTGCCCCATCAGATTGTAGGTATCGGCAAGCTGCGCGTAGGCCTCGGCATATTTGGGGTCGATGGCCACGGCGCTGCTGAAGCTCTCAATGGCTTGCTCAAAACCGATCTTCGATCGCTGTGAAAGGGAATACAACCCCTTAAGATAGGCGTCGTGAGCTTCATATTTCCCTGGCCGGTACCTGGTCTGCTGCAGCGTGGGCACATGCAGTGAAAGCGCATGACCGACTGAATCGGCCACGCTGGACTCGAATTCGAATTGGTCGCTGAGGTCGCCCTTGTATACGTCGGCCCACACGCGCGATTGATCGCCAATCCTGATCAGTTGCGCGGAAACACGCACCTCGGCTCCCTGTTGCTCAAGACTGCCTTGAATGAGGTACTGTACATTGAGCTCGCGGCCAATCTGGTCGAGCGACTTGCTGGTGTTGGCGTAAGTGCGGGCCGACGCCGGCGCAATCACTCGCAACCGCCCCGGAGCAAGCGCTCCCAGCCGCGCGATCAGTTCCTCGGTAATACCGTTGCAGATGTATTCGCGAGAGGCGTCGCCGGTGCTGTTCACAAAGGGCATCACCGCGATGGATATGACGGGCATGTGGGCATCGCGCCAACGCACCGCGAAGAAAACCGCTCCGGTGAGGACGACGCAGGCGAGGCCCGCGACAGAGATTGCTTTGAACGACGGCCGGTGCGGTACGTTTGCCGGTGGTTGAGTTTCAATCGGGGCGGGCGCAGCCGGCGGAATGGGGGCAGGCGCGGAAGGCGCCTCCACAGCTTCTGCGACCATTTCCACTTTGGCCACGAACCGGTACCCGCGGCCGCGGACAGTCTCAATATAGCGGGGCGATTGCGAGTCGTCGTCAAGCGCCTCACGCAGCTTGCTCATGGCCGCGTTCAGGCCGTCTTCAAAGTCGACAAAGGTGTCGTTGGGCCAGAGGTGCTCGTGCAGCTCCTTGCGGCTTACCAGCTCACCGCTGCGCTCGGCCAGTACCAGCAAAAGACTGCGCGGCTTCTCCTGTAAACGCATGGGCCTGCCATTCCTGCTCAGATCCCCGGATTGGAGATCGAGAGCAAAAGGCCCGAAGCGGGCTTGAGCCCGCATGGATGAAGGAGAAGTTACCATAGCCAGCGAAATTCAACGATGGGGGCCTGACAGTGCGTGAATCGTTAGGATCTTGAGTAGCACTACGATACCACAATCTTGACCGCCGGGGTATGAAATGGTTTGTTACTTTATTAAAATCAAAAGCTTATGCGATTAGATAGAATTCAGTCAAAATTAAGATAGGGTCCATTGACCAACCCGTTCAGGGCTCGTACCTTGCAAACATCCGGGAGCGACACTTCTAAAAGTTGAGAATGTTCAGCTCCCCAGGAGAGTTCCCCACATGCGGCAAAGAATAGTAGTACGTCGCGTAGGGGCCCAGTTTCGCTCTGCCGGTTTACCGGTAATGGCTTTTGGCTTGGTTTTGGTAATGTTCCTGGGCCTTCCTTCTGCGCATGCGCAGTCGCCGATTGGAACGGCAGAGTCCTGCTTCGAAGCTGGACCGGATCACGTTCCAGCATTCACAGCCACTCCGGTGCCACCGGTGCGGCCCGTTACCCGGTCACAGGTAAGGTTCCAGGTTCCCTCCGTGGCTTCAGCTACGGCCGCCAGGATGGTGCCTGCGGAATTCACGCCCCTCAAGGCTCAGCCCGTTCACATGTTGAATGCAGGGAACAAGGATCGCTGGATACCTGCGCTGAGAAAACCGGCTGAAATCCTGGTGTCGGAGCGATAGACCGGACTCCAAAGTCCGCGGCTTCCCAGCCGCGCTGGCGTGGCTCCTTTCCAGCGCCTCTAATCACACTGCAAGTGCGTCAGCGGTTGCTAACGATCTGGCACCCGTTCAGTTCGTGTAAACGCGGACGTACTCGACCTGCATGGTCGATGGGAAGACGGTGGTTGTGTTGACGTCTCCCGGCCATGATCCCCCCACCGCCAGGTTCAGGATGATGAACTGCGGGCCCTGGTCGAATGGCCATGGAGTCGGTGACCAGGCGGAGTCAGTCGACTTGTAGGTCGCGTACACGTTGGAGGGAAGGTCAATGTAATACTGTATCTCCCCTTTTGTCCAGATCATGCCGTAGGTGTGCCATGCGGCGGCGGAAAATGGCGGAGTCATAGCTGCACTTGGATACTGCTCCGACCCGTTTTCCTCATCTCCGCTGGTGCCGCCATGCACCGAGCCGGCGATCCAGTCATAGCCTTCAGGAGCGGCCCCGGCATACGGCGGCGGGTCGTTGCCGTCAATGTGCTCCATGACGTCGAGTTCGCCGCAGAGAGGCCAGTTAATGGTTGTGATATTGTCGCCCAGCAACCAGAACGCGGGCCACATGCCCTGGGATTCCGGCAGCAGCATCTTGGCCTCGATGCGGCCGTACATGAAGCTGAACAGCCCTTGCGATTTGAGGCGGGCTGAAGTGTAGGTGGTGCCGGAGGGGTTCTCCGCGACGATATTCAAGCCCCCGCCGGGTGCGATGAATGCATTGGGATTCGCCGCACTGCACGGACTGGTGCTGGAGCCCGCGGCGCAGTAGGTTTCCTGCTCATCGTTGCCGCAGCATTGGTAGCCCGTGTCGTAAGTCCAGTTGGTTGCGCTGGGCAACGTGTTGGTGGTGCCGGTGTTTTGGAACTCATCGCTCCACACGAGAGTATCGGATGCGATCGCCTGAAAAGTCTGCGTGGTGACGCTGCTGTTAGTGTCGCCAGAGGCCGTGGCTATTGCATTCAGCGTGACGCTGGACGAAGACGCTACCAGGAACGGAGCAAGGTACTGCGTGGACGAAGTGGTGGGCGTCGAGCCGTCGATCGTGTAGTAGATGGTCGCGCCCGCTGTGGTGCTGCTCAGCGTCACAATCACTGCGCCGTTTTGCGCCCCATCACCGGTTGAAGTTGAAACATTTGGCGCAGCAGCTTGTGGCGGGGCCACCGTAATCGTATAGGCTGCTGTTGCAACCGGCGATTGGCTGTATCCGCTAGCCGTAGCAATGGCCTCGACTGTTTCCGACGCCGTCACAGCCAAGGGCGCGCTGTAAACCGTGGAGCTAGTAGTGGGCGCCGTCCCGTCCGTGGTGTAGTAAATTGTCGCACCGGCCGTGCTGTCGCTTACCGTTACCGTCTGCGTGGTGCTGAATGTGCCAGCCGCCGGAGAGAACGTGGGCGCGGCAGCCTGCTGCTGGACCGGGCACGCGCAGGTTGTACCGCCACCACCGCTGCTTCCGCAACCGGTCAACGAAAGAGCCACGACTAAAACGAGCGGAAAGCGAGAAGCTAGAAAGGTTGACATAAGTGCAAATCTCCCGACCGGAAATATTACGTCGGTTATGGAGCTTCTGTGAAGTGGCGGCAGGATAAAAAGGCGAATCCAGCACGGTTCAATGCACAAATAAAGGGGTTCGCCCATAGCAAATCCTGCTTGAAACCCGCCGGGTTTCAACTCCTGAGGAGTGTTTTTCAGTCATTAAACTGCGCTTGATGTGTTGTTCTGGACCCTGGAAAGACAGTTCCAACGGGCAGCCCGCTCTGGGTTAGGATGTGTCATGGAAATTCGAAAGCTTTGTATGGGCGCCTGCCGGGCGCTGATTCTATTCATCCCGATGGGCGCGCTCGCTGGCACCGTCTGCCTTAACGCCCAGGGAGCGCAAAACTCAGCCACGCAGAGTCCGGCAACACCGGGCACGCCGGCGCAGCCCGCCCAGACTGACCAGAAGCCCCCTCAGGCCAAGCCCAAGCCGCCCATTCGCCCGATCGATATGGCGCCGACGATTCCCACGCGGTTCGACTTTCTGCGCGGGGCATACGGGCCGTTTCGCGCCAACAACGATCTGCTCTACTACCATCTCGACATTCGCGTCGATCCGGGAAAGAAATTCATCGGCGGCAAGAATACGGTGCGGTTCCGCATGCTGAAAGACGGCACGCGCATCCAGCTCGACCTCAGCGAAAAACTCAACATCGACAAGATCCTGTTCAAAGGCGCGCCGCTCAAATACCAGCGCGACACCGGCGCGGTATTCATCGACTTTCCTCAGACGCTGCATGGCGGACAGGTGTACGAAATTGAGTTTTATTACTCGGGCAATCCGCCTGAGGAGGGCCGCTTCGGCTGCATCACCTTCAAGAAAGATACGTCGGGGCACGACTGGATCAACACCGCATGCGAAGGCGAAGGCGCCAGCATTTGGTGGCCGAATAAGGATCAGTGGCGCGACGAAGTTGAGAGCATGGACATCAGCGTTGCCGTGCCCAACGGGCTCACCGATGTATCGAATGGAAAGTTTGCCGGCAAGACCGATCTCGGCGACGGCTTTACGCGCTGGGACTGGCACGTGAGCTACCCAATCAATAACTACGATGTGGCGTTGAACATTGGCAACTACATCCACTGGGGCGAGAAGCTGGGCGACATTCCGCTCGATTACTACGTGCTGCCTGAAGATCTTGACAAAGCGAAGGTGCAGTTTGCGCAGGTGCCTGAAATGCTGACGGCCTACGGCCACTATTTCGGGCCGTATCCGTTCGCGCGCGACGGATACAAATTGATCGAGGTGCCGTACTCGGGCATGGAGCACCAGAGCGCCGTGGCCTACGGCAACTTATTCAAGAACGGCTACCTCGGACGCGACTGGGCCGGCGTTGGCATCAGCCTCAAATTCGACTTCATCATCATTCACGAGAGCGCGCATGAGTGGTTCGGCAACAGCATTACCGCCGACGATGAGTCCGACATGTGGATTCACGAGGGGTGGGCCACGTATCTCGAGGGCCTGTACGTGGAGTACCGCTGGAACAAGGCCGACGGCATCAAGTATCTGAATGGATTGAAGCCGAAGATTGTAAACATGCGGCCGATCATCGCCGAACATGAAGTGAACTCTGAGCCGACCGAGGACCAGTACTTTAAAGGCGCGCTGATGCTGAACACACTGCGCAGCGTGATTGACGACGATGCAAAGTGGTTCGCGCTGATTCGTGGTTTCTATCAGCGCTACAAGTATCAGAACATCATGACGCCCGAGGTAGTGAGCTACTTCAACCAGCATTCAGGCATGAATCTGACGCCGATCTTCGACCAGTACCTGCGCCACCCGCACATTCCGCGGCTTGAGTTGTTGTTTGGCGAAGCGCCCGGCCTGGTCGGCTACAAATGGATGGCCGACGAAGAGGACTTCAGCATGCCGGTGCGCGTAGGCACACCCGATCACTGGCAGATCATTCATCCCAAAACAACCGGATGGCAATGGATGAAGACACCGATCGCGAAGGATGATTTCCAGGTCGCGACAGATTTGTATTACGTGGACGTAGACAAGCAATAGTAGCGCCGGGCTCCAGCCCGGTTGTACCGCCGGTCTCCTGACCGGCTGAAGTGTGGGCGTCCTCGCCCGCACACGGCTTAATACTGGGCCAGCATTTTCATCGTCCGTAGGTGTCGCAACGCGAAACCACTCCACCGGCAGGTAGCCCCACTCACACTGGTATCGGGAGCTGTGGCAGGCTGCCCACTCACACTGGTATCGGGAGCTGTGCCCATTCATCGCGGCGTTATCGCGATGAGCGGGTCTTCGGCAAGGGAAACCCGGGGACGGACGGGATGTTCCCAGAATCATTGGCCAGCGCGAGATGTCGGCTTGCGTCTACCGATCCGTCTCCTCAACGGGCGGAACTAAGCGCACCGCACCCATTCTGTTAAGGTCCAAATCAAAGACAGCCCTTGCCGCCCAACCACTCCGCCCCTCACCCGCGCGCAAATTTCTCCACCGCCGTTTGCATGCAATTACGCGCTCCCGGCGCACAATGGAATTGCAATGGATCGAACTACGGCTCTACGGATCATGACGAACATCGCGGCACTGTCACAAGCCAAAGCTTCAAGGCGCGCCGCATCTGAACGCTCCTCAAAAACCACGCAGAAACTGTACAGCCATGGATCTCTTCCAACGGAATCAACAGCTTGGAGCATTAAAAGCCATACAGAAACTGTACAGATTCCGCACAGTTTCCATGCAGATTCACACAGTTTCTGTGCGGCTCTGGACGCTTTACACACTACTGCGGGTCGAGTTCGAAGGCGTGCGGCTTGGGCTGCGCTGATTTGCGCTGATCGGCAACCAGCAATGCGTCCTTCTCTTCAAGAGCCTTGTTCATCCCCGCTTCATCCGGCAACTGCGGTCCCTCCTGCACAATCACGAAGTGCGTCTCATCCAGCCACATGCGCTTCTGTTCGTCTCCGTCGATGTCGCGCGCCTGGTCTTCCATGGGCGTGGAATAGAGTGCGAGATTGACTCCATGCTCGAGCTGGCTGCGGTCGAAGTCGGCAACGTTTTTACCGTCGATCTTAAGCGTGTAACGCGCGGCAGTGAGATGATCGACGCGCAAAATTTCCTGATCCATACAGGCGAGGTCAGAGACGCTGGCGACGAAACGCACCAGGCCGTTTTCGAGATCGAGTGGCAAAGGCAGCGAGCCGTCGAGTTCGGTCCAGGTGAGCTTGCCGTCTTTGGTTGCGAGGTCTGAGATTTGTGCATTGTCAGCCGATGTCGCGGCCGGCTGCGTTGCGTCGAGATGCACATTGGCGACGATGGGCGAAAAGCCCCAAGTGCGTGCCAGGGTCGCGGCCATGATCCATTGCGCGGGCTCGCTGGGATGAATGCGATCGGGAATAAGCAGCTCGGCAAACGACGGATTCAACTCTGCGGCTTTCTCAGTGAGCCTGTTCATCGGAGTGTTGAAGTCGGCATAACCGTAATGCGACGACGCGGCCAGGTCGCGAACCCATGCGGTGTAGCGGGTCATGGTTTCGTTGTAGTGTGGGAACTCAGTGCCGTGCGTAGTTTCGTCGTAAGGCGTAGGCGAGATTACGGTGATGCGCACGCCGGGAAGGTTCGACTGAATGGAGTCGAGCAGCTTGTGATAACCGGTTGAGTAGATGTCGAGATACTTGGGCTCGAATGGCGAGTAGAAGCCGTCGTTCATGCCGAGCATAATGGTGACGACTGTTGGCTGATGCGGAAACAGATCGCGCTTGAGGCGGAGCTGCGCGTCGCCAGTGTAGCCGCCATTGACATTGTCGCCGGGAATTCCGGCATTGAAAAACGCGACTTGCATCTTCGGGTAACGGGTGAGAAGAAAGTCCTCGACATAGCGTGGGTAATAACGCTGCGCAGTGATGCTGTCGCCGTAGAAGGCCACGCGATCGCCGTCTTTGAGCTCCAGTTGCTGCGCGGGCAGGGCCAGCGTTGCGGTGAGAGCGAAGACGGAAATGAATAAGCATTGACTGAGCTTCATGCGATTCTTGACTCCGTAGTTTCCAGATCCCGGAAGCGGGGCTTTGTTGGCTGATCGTTCTCTGAATTGCTCAGGGCCCTAAAGAGTTCTCGTCGAGGCGGGGCTTTCTAAAGGCACCAAAGTGCGACAATACTTCTTGTACATTGGAACACGCTAGCTGGTTTCCAACCGGCACTAGACTCAAGCAAGACCTTGGCGGTGACAGTAAGTTATCCTATAAATGATTGATATATATTGAGATGTTGACAACAAGGGCCTGTAGCTCAACGGTTAGAGCAGGGGACTCATAATCCCTTGGTTGGGGGTTCGAATCCCTCCGGGCCCACCACTGCAATCAATAACTTGCGGACATTCCATTTTTCAGCTTTTTTGCGGTGTGACGTGAATGGTGACGCACCTGTACGGGGCCCAAGTTCGGGCTAGCTGGCAGGGGACGCGCGTTCACGACGTCGCGCACATCTTCCATGCCCGGATGATGGTGAATCCGAGCCCGGAGTTCAAGTCATTGAAGTGTTGATTGAGACTCTGCATAACAGTCCACAATCGCATTCATTTCGCAGGGGACGTGGATTTTATGTCGACTCCCGCCGGGGCTTTAGTTGGCGCGGCAAAAATCGTTGTGCTGCCTGCGAGGCGCGAATCGAAGAAGGGCATCTGAATATATTTTTGCCAGGCGGGATCTCCGGTCCGCGTGGCCCAGAGCACGGTCCATGACATCAGCGCGTTGCCCGGTTGCAGGTCGGGTTCGATCTTCTGCGCTTCAGGTGTGTATTTCCCGACGATGGAAGGGTCGGCAATTGCGCGGGAGAGAAAGTTGACTGCATCGCTGAGCCGGTGGCCGCGCTGCTCAAGCGGGTAAATGTTCAGCCCCTGGCGGTAAGCCAGCTCGGCGATCATCACCAGCGGCTCAATGGCAAATGCCTGGTAATGCATGGCGAGTTCGTGGCGTTCCATTTCATCGGGGAAGGCGCCCTGGCCGTCCATCTCCCCGATGGCGGTGGCGTAGGTGCGCACGCCCTTGGCGAAGAGTTCGTTGTCTCCGCTGATGACTCCGGCGGCGGTGGCAGCAAGGCCGCGCCAGAAGAAATGATTGTTGGTGCTGGTGGTGGAGTTGGGTCCGCGGCTTTCACTTACTGACTTGAGCGCAGCTCTGTGCAGCCAGGCGATTACGCGATCGCGATCGGCGATGTTGAGTTTGGGCTCGCTGCGAATGATCGAAACCGAGAGCGAAAGCGAGGCGACGGTCCAGGTGGATTGAAACCACACCACCTGGTCGTCTTTGGCGTTGTAGTCGAGCAGAGCCGCTTTGTCTTGAACCCAGGGAAGCAGCGCCTGAATGACGCAGTTGGCCTCGGCCGGGTCGCCGGTGGCGAGGTACTTATCCGCGCCCTGTGCCGCGATCTCCTGGATCTTGTAGTAGGGTTCCGAGAGCTGATGCTCGAGTGGATTAAGCTCGCCGTGACTGCCGCTCATGTAACGCGAAGGAATGTGCTCACCATGCGGTGGAGGCGCGGGAAAAGGTGCGCCGACACAACCCTTAAGGTTTGCGAGCACGTCACGGAGGAGTGGATTTTCAGCGTTCTGGAGAGCCAGGCGGCGGGCCGCCGCATCGAGAAACGAAGCGTTGGGGTCTTTAACCACGAGCGGAGTTTCAGCGGATGAGGCGCCTGATATGAGCCAAGGAGCCAGAAACGCTGCGAGCCCCGCGAGCGCAGTCAAGCGACTAAATCGCTTTCCTCGACGTGGTTTGATTCCGACCTTTATGGCAAACCTCCGTCGCCGGGGATTCGGCGCACTCTCGATTTTACGGCCGGGGTGACACGGGGGCGTCGGCAGGAAGGGCCGGAATTGGCGCCGACGGCACAAAAATTGCGCCGCAGCGGAGACGAAGGCACATTTATCAAGCTATACTGCTGCATCGGCCGGTACCAGGAATGGCGCCGGCCGATTGGTGTCTTTTGGTTTGGCTGGTCATCACATGAACCATGGGGCACTGCATGCGCGGCCCGGGGCCAGTGATTTTTTGCCATTGCGGCCGGGCAACGCAACCTTAATTTAGACCGTCAATTAACAAAACAGGAGGGTCCGATGAAGATTACCGACTCGATTGCAACAGTGCTGAAGCACAAGGGGCCATTCAAGCTTTTGGCAATCGCGCCAGAGCAATCGGTCTTCGAGGCCCTGGAACTGTTGGCCGTCTACGACGTCGGCGCCCTGCTGGTAGTCTCCAACGACAAGCTGGTCGGGATATTCTCGGAGCGCGATTATGCGCGCAAAGGCGTGCTCAAAGGCCTTCATTCCAGAGAGACGCTGGTGAGCGAAATCATGACCAGCCCGGTGGTGTCGGTTACCCCCCGGGAAACCGTTGACGATTGCATGAACATCATGACCGGCCACCACTTTCGCCATCTGCCGGTGCTCGAGGGCGACATGATTGTGGGCGTGATCTCGATTGGCGATATGGTGAAGTGGGTGATCTCGGGGCAGGATCACGCCATCCAGGCGCTCGAGGGCTACATTGCCGGAGCCTATCCGGGATGAGAACGGCGCAATCTGCGGAGCTGGTCTGTTTTGATAGCTGCAGCAGGTTCAAGGGCTGCGGGACGCGCGCCGCAGCGTGACATCGCACTCCCCTGGCAACTTATAATCGCGGCAGGACGGCTTGCGGCATTCGCGGCGTTTCCCAAGCCTTCTATTCTTCCCTACAAAGCGAGAGATCCCCTTGGCACGTGAGACTGTTACCGCGCGTCTTGAGCAAAAAATCTGCATATCTGAAGTCGCCCAGTGCTACCACTTCGACTTTGCGATCGACAGCATGGAGCACTTTCACTTTGCTCCGGGTCAGTTTGTTTCTGCTGTCGCAGCCGACCAGAACGGCAAGCAGCAGACCCGCGCCTACTCGATTGCCTCTGCGCCGCGCGCGAACCACTTCGACCTTTGCGTGAACCGGGTGGAGAATGGGTTCTTCAGCAATCACCTGGCCGACCTGACCGATCTGCCCCCGGGCGCAACAATTCAAATTCACGGGCCGCACGGACACTTTGTGCTTCATGAGCCAATCACTGATTCGATCCTCATTGCGACAGGAACGGGAGTTGCGCCCATGCGAGGCTATGCGCAATGGCTCTTCCCCGAGGGCGGTCCCGACCGCAGCCAGGGCAAGGATATCTGGCTGGTCTACGGCACCCGCCATGAAACCGATATTTACTACCACGAAGAGTTCGAGGCGCTCGACGCGAAGCATCCCAACTTCCACTACCTACCCACGTTGAGCCGTTCGCTGGATAGCTGGACGGGGCTGCGCGGCTACGTGCAGGACCACGTTTCGCGCATAATCCAGGAACGCGCCGCGAAGCTCGGACGAAAACTGCCGGAAGCGCCCGTCGATCCCTCGATTCCACCAAACGAGTTGAACTTCGACATCTACGCGTACATATGCGGGTTGAATTTCATGGTGTCAAGCGTGCGCGAGACGCTGACAAACTTCGGCTGGCACCGCAAGCAGATTGTGTTTGAGCGGTACGACTGAAGTGCGGCTCGTGCGTCATGATTCGTGACACGTAATGCGGAGGGCGAGATACTGCCGCTGACGAATCCAAGCCCGGATTCAGAAAAGCGCCGCAACGCTACGCGACTGCTTTTTGTCATCTTCGCCGCTTACGCCTGCGCGCGTATCCTCGAGGTCTTCTCCGGATCGATTCCGCATCTGTGGATTGTGGCGCTCGATGTTGTGTCGGCTGCGGCGTTTGCGGCTGTTGACGGCTCGCGCCATTACCGCTGGCGCACCATGCTTGTGTTCGCGGTCATCTGCATGACTGTAGGCAACATTGTTGAGAACCTGGGCGTCGCCACCGGGTTCCCTTTCGGGCGATATCGCTTTCTTGAGCTGATGGGGCCCAAGATCTTTCATGTTCCCGTGTTGCTGGGGCTGGCGTATATCGGCATGGCTTACGTGTCGTGGATGCTCGCGTGCCTCATCCTCAAGACTCCTCTATCACCCGCCACGACGCGCTCCATCATCGCAATACCATTGCTGGCCAGCCTCATCATGACCACATGGGACCTGGCGCAGGACCCGGTATGGTCCACCATCCTGCACGGGTGGATCTGGTACGACGGCGGCGCCTGGTTTGGAGTGCCGATCTCGAACTACCTGGGGTGGTACGCAAACGTGTTCGTCATCTACCTGCTGTTTGCGCTTTATCTGCGGCGGCGGGGAGCGGCCGCAACTGTATCCGGCGCATCAGCTTCGTGGCCCGCGCCCGCTTTCTACGCGCTGTGCGCAGCGGGTAATGTGTTGCAGCTTGCATCGCGCTCCCCTGCGGCACTGGTCGCGGACCCGTCGGGCAGATTGTGGTCCGCTTCGCAAATTGTCGAGGCGTCCGCGCTGGTCTCGGCTACCTGCATGGGAACGTACGTTTATCTCGCCTGTCGCACGATGGGGTTGCGAACTCAAGAGCCGATAACGGCCGCGCGCACTGATCCGGCGGCAGGTTGATGCTGCTGTTTTGAAAGGGCACGGATTCATCCGTGCCGCAAACCGCGACGATTTTTCCGCGGCATCTGAAAACCGTTGCCGGGTTGTGGAAAGCCACTCAACGCGCGAACAAGCTCAACGGCACGGCCTGGCCCATTGCCTTGTATCCGGCGGGCGAAGGATGCAGACGATCGCCGCAATCGAACGCCGGCAGAAGTTGGTCGGGGTGCTGAGGATCGCGCACTACCGCATCGAAATCGACGACGCCGTCATAGTGTCCTGCAGCGCGGATCCATGTATTGATGGCCTGGCGGTCAGCCTCGTTCGATGGCAAGGGATGGTAGTAGCCCGACCCACCATAAGGCGTGATAGTTGCGCCAAAGATACGAATACCGTGAGCATGTGCGCGCATGATCATTTGGGCGTAAGCGGCTTCGATGTTTGCCACCATTGCCGCGTGGGCTTCAGCGGGCGCGTCGCCCCTGATGCTCAGCCCGCCCAGGTCGTTGACGCCTTCAAAGACAATCGCCCATTTGACGCCGGCCGGTGCCAGCACATCGCGGTCAAATCGCGCCAGCGCATTAGGACCGAGGCCATCAATGAGCAGATGGTTGCCGCCCGTGCCGCGGTTGGACACGGCGATGTCGCGTGTTGCTGGTGAGCTTTGTAGATTGGCCGCGAAAGCATCGGTCCAGCGATCGTTGCCGTTAGTTGTAGCGGCGTGGCCGTCGGTAATGGAGTCGCCGAGAGCAACCACGGTTCCGGCGCCGGCAGCGTTATCGATGACATCGATTCCCGTCACCTGGTACCAGTGTTCGATGTGTTTGGCATCGGGCAAATCGGCCGCTGAAACCTGGTCGCCGTGAACGTAGTATGTGGTTGCGCGCGAGCCGGGATGGCTGGTTTCACGCGAAGGCGGATCGTCGAGGTGATAGCTGACCGTAATGCTTGATAGGGCGTCGACGGGGAATTGGATCGGGTCCGAAACCATTTCAGCCCCGGGCGGTACAGTCACATCCTTCTCCCCTGAAAAAGTGAGCGCCTTGTCGGTGGCAACGTCGATGGCCGCGGATGACAGCGAGACCGGTCTGGCAATGTGGACTGAAGTAAAATGCAGCGCCTGAAATCCGAAAGCATTGGTGAGATGCACGCGTAGCGAAGTGCCGCCGACCGAGAGATGAAATATCTGGCGCACCGTGGCGTCACGCAGATCGTCGACGGGCAGTGCGTTCTGCGGTTCGGGAATCTGCTGGGAGGCGCCCCAGGTTTCGATCCAGGCTTCCGCGGAAGTTTCCGCCGCCTTGGGTGATTTCGTTTTGTTCTTCGCCCCGGCGTGCGCAACCGCAGCGAGCAACATCGCACCGCATACTGAAACCGCTACAAATTCACGTGCACGCATCATGTTTCACCGTTTAAGATCGAATGCCGAAGTAAATCGCTTTCACAAAATCGCACCAAGAATACCATTTGCGAGGTAATATGCGCGCCATTTGCACTTCGTGCTTCATCCTGCTTGTCTCACTATCTGCCGCGCTGGCAGCACAGACCCCTTCGCAACCCGCGCCGGTTAATTTCACCGCGGATCAGGATCACCAGAACATGTTGGACCAGCTTGGAATCAAGGCTTTGCGGCCGGGACCGAGCGGCAACGAGAATGCTCCGAATCATGCCAACAAGGACGAGTCGAAGGCGAACCCTTATCCCAACGTTCCCGATCCGCTCACCATGAATGACGGACGCAAAGTAACCACGGCGAAGATGTGGATAGACGAGCGGCGCCCTGAGATCGTGGACATGTACGAAAAATACGTTTATGGCCGGATCCCGAACAATCTCCCCACTGTTAAGTGGACAGTGACCGCGGTGGACCACGAGTTTCTGGGGTTCAGCCCGGTGACGGCGAAGGACATTGTAGGAGAAGTCGATAACTCCTCGTACCCGGCGATCAGCGTAAAGATTCACATGACCTTGGTGACGCCTGCCATGGCCCGCGGCCCGGTGCCGGTGCTGATCATGTTCGGGCCGACGGGATTTCCGAATCCCAACGAGCCGCGCGGCGCAGACATGGACAAGCTGAACGCCGCAATGAAGGCGTTGCTGCTGCAGCAGGACCCATCGCTCAAACAGTTATTCGATTCCCATCCTGCGTGGGAGCCGATCAAAAACTCGCCGTTCTTCCAGCCTCCGCAACTGAATGCGGATGGAGACCCGCCGAACACGTGGCAGTTGATTGCAGCGGGTTGGGGATTTGCGCTGCTCGATCCGGCCAGCATCCAGGCCGACAACGGCCAGGGCCTCACCAGAGGCATTATCGGACTGGTAAACAAGGGCCAGCCGCGCACCCCTGAACAATGGGGTTCATTGCGGGCGTGGGGCTGGGGCGCGGGCCGGGCGCTCGATTATCTTGAGACCGATGCTTCGATTGACTCCAAGCATGTAGGCATTGAAGGCGTTTCGCGTTACGGCAAAGCTGCGCTGGTCACCATGGCCTTCGATCAGCGTTTTGCCATGGTGCTGGTTGGCTCGTCGGGCAAGGGCGGAGCCACACTATTGCGTCGTAACTACGGTGAGGCGGTGGAGAGTCTGACAGGCACCGGCGAGTATCACTGGATGGCCGGAAACTTTCTGAAGTACGGCGCATCTGAGGCAACGTTCGGCAGCGGGAATCCTGGGCAGCTTCCGGTGGACTCGAACGAACTGATCGCGCTGTGCGCGCCGCGATTGACGTTCATCAGTTATGGAGTGCCTGAGAAGGGCGATGCGCACTGGCTCGACCACCAGGGCAGCTTTATGGCCACCGTGGATGCGAGCCGCGTGTTTGCGTTGCTGGGCGCCAAGGGCCTTGAAAGTTTTGGCGATTACCGCACGGCACAAATGCCGCCCATGAACCAGGGCGTGCTTGACGGCCAGCTTGCGTGGCGGCAGCACGACGGCGGCCACACCGACGCACCCAACATGAAGTACTTTATCCAGTGGGCCGACAAGTTTATTGGCCACACGCCGCCGCAGTAGGAGCGACGGTGAACGGTGGTCAGTAACGTGGCAGCCAGTCAGAGTTTTGTGCTTTCCCAATCTAGACGCGAAAGAGCGCTGAGGATTCGGGCAACTGGTTCCGTGCACCGTCCACCGCTCACCGTCCACCGCATTTCACAGCTTAAACAGTTCGCGCAGGCGCTTGGTCTGCGCGCGGCTTACCGGAATCTCGGTCTGCTGCTTGTCGTTCATGCGCAGTTGGTAGCTGGACTTGAACCACGGCACCACTTCGCGAATGTGGTTGATGTTGACCACAAATCCGCGGTGGGCGCGCCAGAAGGTTGCCGAATCGAGAAGTTCCTGCAGTTCTTCGAGGGTGCGGCACTTCGACTGCCCCTCGAATGTGCGAGTGACGATGCGGATGACGCCTTCGTCGATGGCGGCGAAGCAGATCTCGGCCTGATCCACAAGCAACAGCCGGCTCTGCAATTGCACAATGAGCTTGGCCGGCTGCGACGCTGCGCGTTCCGCGCCCTGGGTGCGATTGAGCAGCTTGAGGAGCTCGTCTATTTGAGAGCTGGTGGGCTGCGTGCCGGCAGCGGTATCGGCGCCGCCTGAAGCGATGCGGGTCCGCGCGCGCTCAACAGCCTCTGAGACGCGGCCGCGATCGAACGGCTTCAGCAGGTAATCTACCGCATTCACAGCGAAGGCGCGGACAGCGTATTGATCGTATGCGGTAGCGAAGACAATCTGCGGCAGAGGCTCGCCGGTGCCGTTGGGACGCTTTTCAGCCAGCTTCTGGATTACCTGAAAGCCATCGAGCCCGGGCATCTGCACATCGAGAAAGACCAGGTCGGGGTGGTACTCCTCGATCAGCTCAACGGCTTCAATGCCGTTGGCGCCCTGCGCCACCACGTCAACGCCGCCCACCTCATCGAGCAGATACTTGAGCTCTTCGCGGGCCAGTTGTTCGTCGTCGATGATGAGGGCGGAGATGGACATTGGACTGGAAGATTGATTGTAGGGATGCTGGCTTGGCAGGGTCAACGCGATGGGCCGATGCACCTAGAGCATAATGGCGTTCAGGGAGCGGAATTGACTGTTTCAACCAAACTCGGCATAGCTAGCCTATTGCTGCTGGCAAGCATCGCGATTCCGCCTTATGCGGACTGGCGTGGGCCAATCGATTTGGCCTGTGCTGTCATTCCATTTGTTCTGGCGTTGCTGGCTGCACATCGCGGAAGCCGGCTTTGGCTCGCAGTACCAAGCGTAATCGTTGTTCTGTTTGCGGTCGTGATTTATGTCGGGATCCAAGCCACATGACCTGCCAGAAGAACCGTGATCAAGTTGCACGCTTCGCAAGAAACCCGTCCCTCAGGGCCTAAAGGCCGCTGGATTATCGGGCTATGTGTGGCACGGCTAAAGCCGTGCCCTTTCAAAACCCCGACTTATTCGGAGATTCAGTAGAGTGAGAGCACTCGCCGCTGACTTGCCGACTCGCTGCCCAACTGACCCGCCGCCCTACTCGCCACCCATCCCCATCACGTGGAGGCGCGCCGGCAAATTGTCCTTGTCCAGTTCGTGGCCGCAGCGGGTGCAGTACTGATCGCTGGTCCGTACTGTGCGGAAGCAGTTGCCGCAACTGGCTGAGAGCTGGTAGTTGCACTGCGGGCAGAAGTGGAAGTCATTCTGCACATGCGTTCCGCAGGCCGGGCACTCTGAAACCTGGGGCTGGCGCAGCAGGAAGTAAATGACTGCACCAATGCCGCCCGGCATGACGCAGCAAATAATGATCCAGAAGCGCATGCTCATGCCGCGCCGCGGAGCATCTTTGCTGATGTACCCAACCATGAGGAAGTAGAGCGCGGCCAGGATTCCCCAGGAAAGATTGAAGTAGATGCGGAGGCCGAGCGGGGGCGCGGGATGATGCCGCTGCCCCGGCGCCACAATCCACCAGTAGTACTCCACCAGCAGGAACGACACCGTGGCCGCAATGATCGACCACAGGGGTATCATCCTCTCGTCTTCGTTCACGCTGATTGAAGGTGGTTTGGGCATGGCGTTCACTCTTGCTTTCCTGAAGATTCCAATTGGGTACAAAACAGCTTATCCCCATTTCAATTGACGGAACAGGAAAATTGGAAGTTGAAACAAAAACGTGCTGAATCGAAGAAACCGTGTCTGGACCGAAAAAATTGGGGGGAGGGAGCTGTTACTGCTCGCGGCGGAGCCATCCGGCGACCAGCGCGGCGGCCAGAACGGCGGGTAGAAGGATGCAGACCCAGAGACTGGTCTGGGTAGCCATGTCGCTCCAATGCTCGCCGCCGATCACATCGTCGGTGACGCGCCAAACAAAGGGGCCCATGGCCAGAATCACCAGCAGGATAGATACAAGCGCCAGGGAACGGCTGCGCCGCAAGCCTTGCTTCTGATCCTGCATTACGCCCAGCGATGCGGCAACTACGCGGCGGGTACGGTAGGCAACGGCTCGTTCCTGTGAGGCCTGGGTACCGGTCAGAGCGCCGAGTAGTTCGCGGTCGCGTTCAGGCCCCGAACCGGCACTCCCTGGCATCCCGACAGACTTCACACGGCCTCCCGCAGCCGCAACCCGGCTCGTTCCAGCTTGGGCCGGATCATCGCCATGCCGCGATACAGCCTCGATTTTACTGTAGATAAATGAGATTTGGTTACCTTGGCGATCTCTTCGAGTGAGAGCTCTTCATAAAACCTGAGCACCAGCACTTCGCGGTGGAGCGTGTCGAGATCGAGCAGCGCCGCCGCAATACGCTCGCGGTCTTCGAAGTTTGAAACGCGGGCAAACGGGGTGGGGTCGCCGTCGGCAACTTCAAAACTCATGGGACGGTCGTCCTCGCCACCTACCTCGAAAAGCTCGTCGAGGCTTATGGCAGTCCGCTTGCGGCGTTGGTCGATCACCATGTTACGAGCAATGGTGAAGAGCCACGTCTCAAACCTCGCCTGGCCGTTGAACTGCCCGCCCCGCACCATGACGCGCATCCAAACATCCTGGAAGAGGTCTTCGGCCTGCTCGCGATTGCTGGTGAGATAGAGCAGATAGCGCATCAGGCGGTGCTGATACTTCACAATCAGTTCGTCGAGCAGCCCGGCATCCTGCCGTTTCAGACCCTGCGCAACGGCAAGGTTCTGCTGCCTCGCGTCCTCGTCGACAGCCGCCGCCATGGTACCGGCGCCACCAGAAGTGAGAAATGACTTTGCCGCTGCGAAGCTCATCGTAATCAATTAGACGACAAGAGTAGCTTCAAAGACGTAAGAAAAATCGATTAAGTAGAAAAATGCACCTATTTTGGTGCTGAAAGCTTGCGGCGAGCCACCTTGAGGGCTTCCTCGATCGCTTTCGCCGCCCTCCGCTCCCGGGCATCGGCCGTTTCGTAGTAGAAAATGCCCATCAGATGGCCGCGCCGCTGGGCCTGGGTCATGGCCTTCCAACCGGCTTCGGCCAGTGGCTGACGAACAAAGACGGCCTTCAGAATCGGGGGCGGGTCGCTTTCGCCTTCTATGGCATGCATCATCCGTTCGGCAATTCTTTCGGCTCGCTTCAGGCGAGTCTCTGCGCCCGTTGGCTCGCCGACCCATTTGCCGATCTCGCGCCTCATCGAGTCGCTCATGGCCTCGAAGAACTTCTTGAGCTGCCGATCGCTCTTGAGAATCTTGTCTAATTCGTTTGGAATCAGCACTTCGCGCTCAACAAGATCCGGCTCAAGCGTGATCCGCACCTTCTCGCCTACGCGGGCATGCGCACCCTTTTGCATCTTCTTGTTAACCAGCAGGATCTGCCCCCGCCCGCTTGGAACGGGGAACAGCGAAGTGCGGAAGGCGAAGCCCTCAATGTCGCCTTTCACCCTGCGGCCGCGCCGCTCCGGCCACACCTTGGCTATGTCGAAGGGCACACGCGCGATCGTCCAATTGAGCGCGGTGCCGTCGGGCTCGAGAAGGGCGGTAAAGGTCTTTTTCAGGGTCTTGGGCATAGGAAACGGGTCGGATACAGTATGCCGCAGTATGCGAAGCGAGCGGCAGTGGTATTGTTTCTGCATGCCGGACGGGGACTTCCACTATCGAGTTATTTGGTCAGACGAAGACCGCGAGCATATTGGTGTGTGATCAGTTTCCATCGCAGTCGTGGCTTGCACCAACTTCTGAGGCCGCTTTGGCGGGTATTCGTCAGCTCGTGGATCAAATCGCCGAGGAGAAATACGAAGGAAGATGAGAAAGCAGCGGTGGCTCTCAATCCTGATTCTATGCTCGGCCTCAGCAAGTTTTGCGCAGCACGGATGGACTGTGCCGAATTTGAAGGAGCTCAGCGAAAAAGATGCGATTGGACGCGGGGCCGCTCAGCTTTCGCCTGAGGAGTTGGGGCCGATTAAAGAGGTGACCCAAGGCGCGATTGCAGATTGCGTCAAGGACCCCGGTCCCTGGGTACCGAAAACGGCTGGAGGAATCTTTAAGGCCTTGAGAGTGAAACGAGTTGTTCTTACCGCCGACGGAGTGAAGGGGCTGGTGGTGCAGGGCTATTCGTCGTGCATGTGCGGAGCTACGGGAAACTGCCCGATCTGGATCATCGGTGAAGGTTCTGCGCCGCAACTTTTGCTGCATCGTGACGGCGTTCAGAACTTTGCGGTTGAAGAAACCCATAGCTCAGATCTTTTCGATCTGGTGTTTGGATCACACTACTCGGCGATGGAATCGTACCTACAAAGGTTTCAGTTTGACGGATCGAAATATCGCCGAACGGGCTGCGCAACTCTCGAATGGAGCGATCCTGTTGGAAACAGATTTGATCCTCCCCGAATCAAAGTTATGCGTTGCGATTGAGCGAAAGAGTTGGCCCCTTCGGGGCGCAGGGCGACGCCTCCGTCCCCCCGCCCACTAAAATCTATCCATGGACTTTCTCTACGGCCTGCACCCGGTGGAAGAGGCATTGCGCGCCGGCAAGCGCCGTTTCGATCACGTTTTGGTGGCTCGCGAGCGCCACGACGACCGGCTCGAGAAGCTCATCGCCCAGTGCCGGGAGATGGGGGTGCGCGTCAAATCGGAGTCGCGCGAACAGTTGACGCAGATGGCGCAGACCGCGGCGCACCAGGGTGTGGTGGCAATTGTGCGGCCGCAGGATTTCCTGGCCATTGAAGATTTATTCGCGCCCGACCCGTCCAAATCGAATGCGGCGCGGCTCATGCTGGCGCTCGATGGGGTTGAGGATCCGCAGAATCTGGGCGCTTTGCTGCGCGTGGCCGATGGCGCAGGCGTTGACGGAGTGGTGATTACCGAACGCCGCTCGGCTCCGTTGAGCCCCGCCGCGGTAAAGGCCAGCGCGGGCGCGACCGAGCATCTGCGCATTGCGCGCGTGGTAAACCTGGTGCGCGCGCTTGAAGGACTGAAGCAGCAAAACCTGTGGGTGATTGGCCTCGACGAGCGAGGCTCGACTGACTACGACCGCTTCGACCTGACCGGCGACATTGTTCTTGTGCTGGGGCGCGAGGGAGCCGGACTGCACGACCTGGTGAAGCGCACCTGCGACCACCTGCTGCGCATTCCCATGGCCGGCGGTGTGAGCTCGCTGAATGTTTCGGCCGCCGGAGCAGTGGTTCTGTACGAGGCCGCGCGGCAACGGCGCATGCGTTCCGCCTCGAATCCCGTCAAAGAAGCTGCCCCACCCAGCGGAGCAGCACTCAGGAAACAGAAAGGCCTCGGTTCATGAAGTTTGTTTTTGCGCCCATCGCGGCGCTAGGCGTGATTGCGGGCTTACTGGCCGCACAAACCCCGGCAACGCAAACCGCGCCGGAGACACCACCTTCGCAGCCAGCGAGTCAGCCGCCTGCAACTCAGCCGCCGGAAACCCAGCCTGCGAGCGGCAAGGTAATCTTTTCGCGTTCGACGGATGAGAACGGCGCGACGACCACCACCATCGGCCCGGCTGCGTCGCTGGGTACCGCGGTGACCGCACCTATCGCCAGCGACGACGAGCGCAACGCCGTAACGTTCGCCGCCTACGATCTCGACGTGCATCTCGATCCGGCGAAGAACAGCATTGCCGTGCTCGCTCTGTTGAAGATACGCAACGATGGCAAAGCTCCGCTCGCGCATATTCCTCTCGAGATCTCTTCCACGCTCAAGTGGGAACACATTCACATCGGCGGCAAAGATACGCCATTCACGGTGGCCACGCTCAACTCCGACACTGACCACACCGGCCAATTGCACGAGGCGGCGATTACGCTCGGCGCACCGCTGGCCGCCGGAGCCACGATGGAAGTGAATGCGAGCTACTCCGGCACAGTCACGCCAAATGCACAGAGGCTTACCACGCTCGGCACGCCCGACGATCTTGCGCTTCATTCCGACTGGGACGAGATTGGCCTCGACTTTAGCGGGCTGCGCGGATTTGGAAATGTGGTGTGGTATCCGGTGGCGGCCGAGCCCGTGATATTGGGCGACGGCGCGCGGCTCTTCGACGAGGTGGGCCAGTTGAAGCTGCGCACTGCGAGCGCGCGATTCAGGCTGCGGCTCACCGATGAATTCCCACATGGCCAGGCTCCGGCGATCGCGCTTGTAAATGGCCATGCAGTTGCACTTGACATAGTTGATCCGCCGAATCCGGTTGAGGGAATGCCGGGCGTTGCGACCGCGGACACAGGTGACACTACGCTTGGATTTACTGCGCCGAGCATTTTTGTAGCCGTGCGCGCGCCTCATCCGATGACCGATGCCTCGGTTTGGACGACGGCTGCTGACGAGAACAACATTGAGAACTGGACCACGGCAGCGGCGGCGGTTTCACCATTCGTGGCAGGATGGCTCGGTGCAAAGCCTGGCTCGGAGCTCACCATTCTCGACCTTCCCGACCCCGGTGACGCGCCCTTTGAATCAGGCGAGCTGCTGGCAACACCTGTCCGGCAACAAGACGAAGGCCAGCTCGAGGGAGTGCTTGCGCACGCATTGACGCAGGCATGGATTTCCGGCGGAAAGTCGGCTGCGGCAGCGGGGCCAAAACCAGCGTGGCTTGACGAGGGCGCGGCCTATTTCATGGGCACGTTGTGGATTGAAAAGCACGACGGCCGCAATCGCGCAATGGAGTCGCTCGAGTCAGGGCGTTCGGCGCTGGCTCTTGCAGAGCCTTCGAGCCCCGGTGAAAACCCTGGCCAGCCCTTGGCACAAGCCTGGTCGCCGGCCCACTACCGCACCAAGGCAGCCTACGTGCTGTGGATGCTGCGCGACATGGTTGGAGACAGCGCGCTCTCGTCCGCGCTGCGTGGATACTATGCGGCGCTCGATGGGCCGGCGACGAGCGGCAATTCCATTTCGCCGGACTCCACTTTTGAAAAGCTGCTTGAAACGGGCTCCAATCGCGATCTCTCCTGGTTTTTTCAGGACTGGGTGAATGCCGACAAAGGATTGCCCGAACTGGCCATCGACGGCGTATTTCCTGAAGCTGCCGCGGCCGGAAACACGCTTGTCGCGGTCGACGTTACAAACGCCGGATACGCTTCGGCTGAAGTGCCGGTCACGGTCAGCTCTGCAGGGCCGCCGGTTACGCATCGCGTGATCGTTCCCGGACGCAGCAAAGCCACGGTCCGCATTCTTGTGCAGGGCAAGCCGACCCAGGTGCAGGTAAACGACGGCTCGGTTCCTGAAACCGGCGCGACCGTGCACATTCGCGATCTTGTCGCGGCAGACAGCTCCTCATCGACACAATCGAATCCGCCGCAGCAATAAGTGCGGTCAGGGCGAATCATTTCACGGTGGCCTCAGCCGGCCGCTGCGCCGGCTTCAATCCGCTCCATCTCTTTCAAGGGATCGGGCCACGGTACTCTCACTCCCATGGTCCGCGCATAGGCGATCGCCTGTCCCATGTGTTCGTGACTGTGCGCCAGCATGCGCATATAAACCCTGCGCACCGTTGACGGTGGTCCGAAGAAGTTTTGCTTCTCTTCCAGTTGCTCGCGGGTGGCTGCTGCGAACGAGTGCCGCACGGCCTCGAATGAACCCCGGAGGAGATCAAGAACCTCAGTCTTCTCGGTAATGCTGGATTCAAGAGAAAGGTTCTTGCGCACAACCGCAACCAGCCGCGCAATTCCCTCGCCTTCGATTGCGCCGTAGAGCCGCATGACCTCGGGTTCGCACACTCCAACCCGGTCGAGCAACCCCAGGTTTCCAACGGCAATGTGGACCAATACAGCCGAGAAGCAGCGCGTTTTTTCGGCAGGCCCCCAGTCGTAATTCTCAGCCGGAACGGCTTCACCCAACGCCAGAAGCTGGGCTTCGGCAATGTGCAACTCATCGAGAAACTCGCGGCGGAACTCGCCGGCGCATGCGTCCGTTGTTTGCATGGGTGCTCCTTTCGCCCACCTGCCAGGGAGCGGCATGGTCAGCCAGCGAATGTATTCCTACGCCGCCTTCATCTTGAAACCATCAGGATCTTTTCCGCGGATGCGGCGCCACCAGACCTGGAAGCTGGGCACGTTGATGGTGATGAGAAAGAGCCGGCGGAGTTTGCCGGGCGGGCAGCCGAGCGGCCTCACTCCGTGCCAGGAATGCGGCGTGCGCTCAAACAGCAGGCTGCCGTTGCCGCGCGGTTCAATTGCCGCGGCCACCTTGAGCTGGTCGAAGCGTGGCCCTGAATGAGTGGGGAACTTGTGCTCGCTGTCGAGAATCAGTATCTCGCCGCCCCATTTGGAGTCCCAGTCGTCGTTTGTATTGAAGTAGAAGATATGCGTGGCCAGCTTGCGGGCCGCATCGCAGTGCGGAGAAACGGCGCAACCCTCCCACGCGTAATACCACTCAAAGGTGGGGATGAAGTTATGCGGCCCCAGCACGCGGCGCAGAAAATCCCCATAGACCGGCCCTTTCAGTTCGGCCAGGAACTCTTTCCACGGCTCGGCGATTTCGAGGCCGGGATAGTAGTGGAGCAGATAGCGATCGTGCGGCCCCTGGCCGTAGGCCCGTTTCACGCCAACCATTTTGTTGAAGCCGTCCACGGCAGGCAGCGTTTCGCGCAGGCGCTCGTAGCCTTCCGGGGTCAGGGTCTGCTCAAGCCCCGCCCACGGATACGGCTCGCGCTTCTGAAAGTCCTCGGCAGAAAGCTTTTCGAGGCACTCGCGATTCAGGTAGTTCATGCGTGACTCGCTTTCTCCGGCCTTGAGCCGGGCGGTCTCTTTTCGGAATAGGGGCACATTTCCACGCGCCCTCGCCGGAGGGAATGATAGTGAGTTATTCCTTAAGAACGACCGGAGTCTGTGACCGCTGGCACGGCGGGAGGTTTGGCGCCGCGGCCGTAACCGCGCTTTCACAAAGACGCCGTCGGCCAGAGCGAAAATGCCCAGGCCGATAGCTCTTTTCTAGAACTGGTTGCATAAACCCGGCTTTGAAAGGGCACGGCTTAAGCCGTGCCGCAAAAGCCGCAAAAACTCTGGGCTTTAGCCCCTGAGGGATGGTTCAGGGTTCCATCAGGCATATTTATGCAACCAGCTCTAATCTCTAGTCCCTGTCTCTAAGTTTTCCCTATTCCCTCTTGGCTATTCCCTATTCCCTGTCTCTAAGCCGCCCTCAGCCTGTAGCCGTCGGGGTCTTTGCCGCGGATGCGGCGCCACAGCACCTGGGTGGTGACGATGTTGAGCGTTACCGAAAAGATTTTGCGGAGCTTGCCTGGCGGGCAGGTAAGCGGCTTCATGCCATGCCAGGAGTGCGGAGTGCGCTGGAAGAGCAGGCTGCCGTTGCCAATGGGACCATGCGCGCCGGCCACCGTGAGCTCATCGAAGCTCGGTGCGGAATGAGTTGGGAGCGGCTTGTCGCTGCCCAGAATCAACGTCTGACCGCCCCAGACCTGGTCCCACTCCTCGGGGCTGTTGAAGTGGAAGATGTGCGTGGCCCGTTTGCGTGCCGCGTCGCAGTGCGGCGAGACCGAGCAGCCTTCCCACGCGTAATGCCAACTGAAAGTGGGAATATAGCGGCGATTGCCCAGCATGCGGCGCAGAAATGCCTGGTACTGGGGACCGTTCAGTTCGGCAATGAACTCCCGCCAAGGCTGGGACAGTTGGAGGCCGGCGCGATAGTGCAGCATATAGCGGTCGTGCGACATCTGGCCGTAAGCCCGCTTTGCGCCAATGTGCTTGTCGCACATTTCGGTCGATGGCAGCGTCTCGCGCAACCGGGCAAAGCCCTCGTCAGTGAGGGAATCGTCAATGTGCGCCCAGGGGTAGGGTGGACGCTTTTGAAAGTCTTCGGCTGAGACGGCGTCGAGGACGGCGTCGTTCAGGTATTTCATGGTTCGGCTCCACTGGCTGCTGCTTCTGAGGAGCATCTCAGTAAGGCATCAATATGCGCCGCGGCCAGATTCGAGTTCAAGATGGGTGGGCAGCAATCAGGGGAATAGCTGCCCGGGATATGGGTATTTTAACGCGCCGGCGCCTACGGTTCGAGCGTCCTACTGGTGAAGATCGGTCTTCGACAACATCTCAAGAAACTGTCGCCGGGTTCGCTCGTAAATGGCCACTGCAAGCAGTTTGCCGTCACGCCCGAATAGGAATGTATTCGGGATCCCCGTGACGTGGAACTGTTGGTGCACCTTGCCATCCCCGTCCAAAAGCACGGTCGGGAAGTATTTGGCGCCACCCAGGAATGATCCTACTTTGAACATATCCTCGTCGGTAATGGAGAGCACCACCAGCCCCTGCGGCGCGAAGTACCGGCTCAGCGAATCCAGATCCGCCATCTCGACCCGGCACGGAGCGCACCAGGTAGCCCAGAAGTTCACCATCACAATTTTGCCGCGCAGCTCAGAGAGCGTGACCTTTTTCCCTTTCAGGTCCTTCAGCGTGAAATCTGCCTTATCCAATGCGGCATCGTTGTCCACCAGCATCTGCGCAGCTTTCACATACAGCGGATCGGTCATCGTGGTGGTCACCTGCTCATAGTGCACCAGTTTGGCCAGATCTTAATATGGCATCGGCACTTTGTCGCCTTTGGCTGCGACCGGAGTCCCTATGAGGGCCGCAGTCAGAGTGTCGGCCACCGCCTGCAGCGCCTGTTTCCCCATGTCTCCTTCTGTGGAGAGGTGCTCAAGCGCATCGGCGTAGCTCACCTTCTGCGAATTCGCGGGCAACGAACTGATATCGGCGGCAAGCTTGATGATGGTAGCCGGCTTCTGGTCCTCTGGAACCGACCTCAAATTGCGAAGCTGATTTTCAACCTGAGACGCTTTCACTTCGGCGTGAAGCAGAGGCGCAGCAATCGCGATGGCAACCAACAAAATAAAATGGCGCAAGTTCATACCCTTCCTGCTTTCCGGGCCGGCCCCCGATTTGAATTGTGAGAATCCGTGGCGAGATTATAGCCCCGCAGAACTGAACTCTGCGACCTTTACGGCCGTGGCATCAACCGCACTAATACGCCGCCATGGAGTCGAACGAACACCCGATCTACGAAATGCTGAGCTGGTTCGATGTGAATGCGAAGAATGCGCCGCCGCGGACACCGGCATCGGGACAGGTGGTCAAGTGGTTGCCTAGCCTAAGTACGGATGGTGCCGAGTCTTGACGCTTGCGGTATGATTCCTCCGAACGAATATGGAGATTTGGACGTGGCTCAGGTGATGGATCACCATTTGATTGTGACTGGCATGGCCTGCCTCGTTCTCGCCGGGTTGGTCGTTCTGCTTCCTGAGCGAACGATTCCGTGGCCTCGAGTCAAATACTTTCTCAGACGATTCAGGGTCGATATCATAACGTGTATCGTCGCGGTCATTTGTTACGCGGTTGCGTATCTGTTGCAGGATAGCCCGGCGTTGGCATTCACCCTTAGCACCGGCATCACTTTTGCTGCGACATTAGTGATCATCTACTCAAGGCTCAGCGAGCGGGACTTCTATTTTGAAGCGCTTCAGGCACCCTCCGACAAGGACAATTGGATCGGCGAAGGCACGTTTCAGTACGAACGAGTCCAAGGAGCATTTGAGATTACGCGCTCGTACTCGGGCTTCTTGTTCTCGAAAGCTCTGAACTGGAGCGACTACAGATTTGGGTTTGAATTCAAGATTCTAAACGCCTCTGTCGGTGCAATCGTTCGGGCTACGGATCTGTCAAATTTAGTGATGCTCCAATTCTTCGAGGATCGTATTAGGGCCCACATCCGGGTCAATGGGCTATGGCTTTATTGGGATCCCCCTATTACAGGGTTGACATATCGAGAGAAACTGGACATGAACCGCTGGCACCGCTGCCTGCTTGAATGCGACAAAGGCTCAATTCAAATCAGGATTTTCCAGAATGATGAGGCCGTATTGGACCGGCTCTGGAAAATACCGCTCGGCCCGCTCACGTTCCTTGCGGAAAGCGAAGACAAGAAGACGAATGTTCGGATCCCCTTCCCCGTCAACCTGGAATTTGGCACCGTCGGGTTTCGAAACGACGGCGCGGAGGATGCGGCCGTCAAGAACGTGCTCGTCGAAAAGTTAGGCTAGTTACGCATTAATTGAGCTGTGCTTCTCCTGACTTTCATTCATCTGCGTTGGCGGCTACTTTCCGCTCTCAGCATTTCTCGCCTTCACTTTGAACCAGATCGGCGTGCCTTCAAAGCCAAACGACTCGCGGATCTGGTTGGCGAGAAAGCGCTCGAAGGCGAAGTGGAGCTTGATGTCGCGATCGGTGAAGAGCACAAAGGTGGGCGGCGCGACCGCGGCTTGTGTCATATAGAAAATGCGGATGCGCTTGGCCATCGGCACTGGCGCGCGCTGAAAATCGATTTTGTCGAGGAAGCGATTCATCTGGCCGGTGGTGACACGCTTGCGGCGCTCTTTTGCGACCTTGATGACCTCGTTCAGCAGGCGCGCCATAACTTTGTTCTGCGGCCCCGTTCCCTTATTGCTGGCCTCGAGCGCCGAGAGAAAAATCACCGGCGCGTAGTCGAGATACTTGAGCGCGGAGCGGAGTTGCCGCTCAAAGATGTCGCGATCGGCCGGAGGCTTGCCATCGGTGCGTCCGGTTGTGACCGCGTCCCACTTGTTTACGATGAGAATCACGCTTCGGCCGCTCTCGTGCGCGTATCCGCCGATGGTGGCGTCGCTGGCAGTTACTCCCTCAGTTGCGTCGATGATGAGCAGCGCGACGTCGGCCGCCTCAAGATGTCGGCGGGCCATTACAACGCTCAGCTTCTCAGCCATGAGGTGCGTTTTGCCTTTTCGGCGGATGCCTGCTGTATCGACGAATCGCAGCGTGGAGCCCTCAAATTCAACCACTTCGTCGACCGCGTCGCGCGTCGTTCCGGCGATAGGCGAGACGATGGCGCGCGAGGTGCCGGTGAGGCCGTTGAGCAGCGTCGATTTGCCTACGTTGGGCCGGCCGATGATAGCGACCGAAGTCTCGTGCTGCTCGAATTCGCCGTGGGTGCGCGTCTTTTTGCGGCCCTGGGAGTCAAGCTCTGCCGCTTCGTCAGGCAATTCGATCGGGTGCCCTATCCTCGCGACGTCGTTGTTTTTGTCGCCAGGGTGGGAATCGGCTTCTGCATCCGGCACTGCCGTGTCCGGCACCGCATCCGCGATGGCGTCGAGCAGCTCGCCGATGCCCAGAGCATGTTCAGAGCTAATTGAATAAAGGTCGCTAATTCCGAGGCGGCGAAAGTTTTCGGCTTCAGCCGCCAAGCCTTCGGTTTCAACTTTATTGACTGCCAGAAACAGTGGCTTGCCGGTGCGGGCCAGCAGGCGGGCCAGGTCGTAGTCGGGGCTGGCAAGCTCGGTGCGTACGTCCACCACCAATATGAGCGCACTGGCTTCGTCGAGCGCGACGCGGGCCTGGTTGTAAATTTCTGTGGGAATGAGTTCGGGATCGTCGGGCACGATGCCGCCGGTATCGACGAGGCGGTAATGGCGGCCGCCCCACTCGTACTCGCCATAGATGCGGTCGCGGGTGATGCCGGGCTCGTCGCCCACAATGGAGCGGCGGCTGTGCGTGAGCCTGTTGAAAAGTGTGGATTTGCCCACGTTGGGCCGGCCCACTATGGCCACCAGCGGCAGGGCTCCAGCCCCGGCACGCGCCGGCACAACCGATCTGCGATACGTTGGCAAAACCTGTCTCCCGTTCAATGGCCCGATGCGGCAGAGCCTGTCTCTAGTCTATCTGGGTCTATCTCGCGGCGTTACCCGGCCATTTTGCGCACCGGCGTAATCAGTTCTTACTAATAATCCAAACTGGTTTTCGGCGTCCCATTTGCCGCTGGGCTTAGGTGAGGAATAACCCATGCATATCCACGGCAACTTGAACGTGCAGGCCACAAGCCTTGGCGCAGCCAACAGCGCTCGCGCCGAAAATGCTGAACGAGCGGCCGAGACCCGCAGGCGCCTGTACAAAGCCGCACAGTCGATTGACGCCACAGCCACCGAATCGACCGACCCAGACGCAAGTTACCTGGTTGGCGAGTGGCTCAGCGTACGCCACAATCACGCGCTGGCCGACGACAGGTACACGCGCGGATCGTAAATTCGGCATTGGCCGGCGGCCAGGCCCGGCTCGAAGAGTTAAATTCTCCGCGGCGGCCCCAATAATTCGCTGCCAATCCCGCCCTGCCAGCTTGTAAACTGCTTCCCATTCCCCTGCAAGGAGGCAGAAGACAATGCCCAAGTTCGTGATCGAGCGAGAAATCCCCCGCGCTGGTTCCTTATCCCCCGAACAATTGCAAGCCATCTCGCAAACATCTTGCGGAGTGCTCCGCAATCTCGGCCCCGAAATCCAATGGCTGCACAGCTACGTGACCGACAACAAGATCTATTGCATCTATATCGCGCCGAATGAAGCACTTGTTCGCGAACACGCGACGCAGGGCGGCTTCCCGGCCAGCAGCGTCTCGCAAGTCCGCACCATCATCGACCCCACAACTGCCGAGGCTTGATCCGCTCTAAAGCACTGGAGCGTCCTCACCTCTATGATGGAGGGACGCGCCCTCATGCCCTCGACTCCCGCCCAAACCCGTTCGCTGCCTACGCTGCACGAGTTTTTTGCGCCCGGCGGCATCCTGGCCAAGTCGCCCCTGCCCTATGAGTACCGCCCCGGGCAGCTTGAGATGGCCAAGGCAGTGGAGCACGCGCTGGCCGAGCACCGGCACCTGATTGTTGAAGCCGGAACGGGCACCGGCAAGACGCTGGCCTACCTGCTGCCGGCGCTCAGAACCGGGCAGCGGGTCATCATTTCCACCGGTACCAAGGCGCTGCAGGACCAGCTTTATTTCCGCGACATTCCGTTTCTCGAATTGCTGCTCGGCGACCTCGAAGTGTGCTACATGAAGGGCCGCGCCAACTACCTGTGCAAGCGCAAGCTCTACGCGCTGCGCGATTTGCCGGTGCTGACCGGCCTGCAGGAAGTGGACGAATACCAGCAGATTGCCGAGTGGGAGAAGACGACCGGGACCGGCGACCGTGCCGAGCTTTCTGCGCTGCCTGAGACGAGTTCGCTGTGGGGCAAGCTGGATGCGCGCTCCGAGGCCTGCCTCGGCTCAACCTGTCCCGACTATCGTCACTGCTTTATTACCGAGATGCGCCGCCGGGCCGCCGAGAGCGACATCATTATCGTGAATCACCACCTGTTCTTTGCCGACTACGCGGTGCGGCAAATGGCGTCGGGCGCGCCTGACGCGGGCATTCTGCCTGAAGCGGCAGCGGTGGTGTTTGACGAGGCCCACGAGCTTGAGGAGGTTGCGTCGCAGTATTTCGGACGCTCGCTCTCCAACGCGCGCCTTGAGGATTTTGCTCGCGACGCCGATTTGATATTGCGCGGCAAGACCGGCGCAAGTTCATTGCCGGCGCTCACGCAGCAATTGCGCGACCGCTCTCGAATGTTTTTTGCAGCGCTGCCGTCGGGCGGCGACGGGCGGCATCCGTTCCAGGATCGCGAGGCATTCCTCGAGTCGTCAGGCGATTTGTATCTTTCGGTGCGCGCCACGCTGCGCCAGATTGAGGCCGAGTTTGACCGGCTTTCAGAGCTGGACGAAGCAACAGGGCTCAAGAATCGTGCGGCGCTGCTCTCTCAGGATCTGCAATTCATGCTCGAAGCGCCGGAAAAGAACATGGTGTTCTGGATCGAGCGGCGCGGAGGCGGCGGCGCTCAGCGTACGTCACTCAGCACGGAGCTTGTCCAGGAGACCGCCCGACGCGGTGGCGGGGCACGGCAATCGCAGCGAGGCAACACCTCAATTCATCTGCAGGCCACGCCCATCGATGTGTCGAAGTTGTTGAAAGAGATTGTGTTTGAAGAGGTGCCAACGGTGGTGCTCACCTCGGCCACGCTTACGGTGCAAGGTGGCTTTCAGCATCTGCGCAAACGGCTTGGACTTGAAGAAGCGCGCGAGCTTGTGGTGCCGTCACATTTCAGGTACGGTGAGCAGGCGCTCCTGTATCTACCTCCGCAGATGCCCGACCCGCGCATGCCCGAGTTTGTTGAGGCTGCTGCCAAGACCATCGAGCGCGTTCTGAATCTCAGCCGCGGCCGCGCCTTTTGCCTGTTCACGTCGTACTCGCAAATGCGCGCGCTTTACGAGAGGCTGTTGCCGGTGCTCGATTTTCCCATCCTGCTGCACGGCACCGCTCCGCGCAAGGCTCTGCTTGAGGAGTTTCGCTCCACGCCCAACGCCGTCCTCTTCGGCACCTCGAGTTTCTGGCAGGGCGTTGACGTGCAGGGCGAGGCGCTGAGCTGCGTCATCATCGATAGGCTGCCATTTGCGGTGCCCTCAGACCCAGTGGTGCAGGCGCGCATGAAGGCGATTGAGGAAGAGGGCGGAAAGCCGTTTTTCGACTACCAGGTGCCCGAAGCCGTGCTCACGCTCAAGCAAGGATTCGGCCGGCTCATCCGCTCGCTCGAAGATCGCGGCGTACTGGTGCTGCTCGATCCGCGTATCCGCACGCAACGCTACGGGCAAATCTTTCTGCAATCCCTTCCGCCATACCGGATGACGACTTCGATCACGGATGTGGAGAAGTTCTTCGCGTAGTTTCCGGCTCGGTTGCTTGGCAGGGGCTAAAGCCCACATTCATTTTTGCGATGGTTACGGCCCGGCTGAAGCCGTGCCCTTATTACAAAGCACGGTCTCAGAGGAAGTCTTGTAACAGCCTGCTACGGGACGCGAATCACTCTCCTTGGACTATCCCAGGGTTCCGTTCTTCGGACTCCACCCTGGGCTAAGTTCGATTCGTCCCTCCGGGACGATGGTTGGCTCGTGCCGGTACACCGCCTCCCGGAGGGAGGCGAGGATGTTAGCCCATGGACAAGTTCGCGCGAGCGAACGCAGTCCCGGGTAGGCAGAATAAAAACTCCCGCAGCCCCGTAAGGGCGGCGCGATATGCGGGCGAGGACGCCCGCACGACAACCGGCCTCCACCCCGACGAATACGAATCATTCGTTGGGGACCCCGGGCTGGAGCCCGGCGCTACTTTTTTGTCCACTGATCCACCCAGTCATTCACCGTCTTGTACCAGAGCTGCGAGTTCTGCGGCTTCAGTACCCAGTGGCCCTCGTCGGGGAAGTAGAGCATCTTCGAGGGCACGCCGAGCAGTTGCAGCGTGTCAAAGAGCTGGAAACCCTCGCTCACGTCGAGCCGGTAGTCGAGCTGGCCGTGGACTACGAGCGTGGGCGTCTTGAAGCTCTTTGCCGAAAGCGACGGCGACCATTTGCGGAATGGGTTCTCCGAGTCCGGCTTGCCGTAGTAGTCCCACGGATGGCCTTTAAACTCCCAGATATTGAACCAGTCTTCTTCCGTAGTTCCAAAGGCCGACTCGGCGTTGAACATGCCGTCGTGCGAAACGATGCACTTGAAGCGGTCGGTGTGGCCGAGGACCCAGTTGGCCATGTATCCGCCGTAGCTCGCGCCCAGAGCGCACTCGCGCGTCTTGTCGATGAAGGGATAATGCTCTTCGGCGTAGTCGAGGCCGGTCATCAGGTCGGTAAAAGGCTTGCCGCCCCAATCGCCATTCACGCCATCGACAAAGGCCTGCCCGTAGCCGGTTGAGCCGCGCGGATTGATCATGATTACGACATAGCCGTTGGCGGCAAAGAGTTCGGCGTTCCAGCGGTAGCTCCACGCATCGCCCCAATCGCCCTCAGGCCCGCCGTGGATCAGGAATTTAACCGGATACTTCTTCGCAGCGTCAAAGCCCGGCGGGCGGATGAGGAAGCCCTCGACCTTGGTGCCGTCTTTGGCGGTGAACCAGAAGGATTCCATCCGTTGGCGTCCATCGCCGGCGCTTTTTCGAGCGTTTGGATCGCCCGGCGCGCAGATCGCCAGACACGGCTGCGCGGGCAAATCGAGCTGTGCTAACAAACTATCGTTGAGATGAGTAATTGGGAAGATCATCGAATCAGTCTGTGTGATCTCTGGCTGTTCTTCCGCTGGGTGCGTTGTGTCATTAATGTCGATTGCCACAACCTCGGGAGGCTGATCGACATTCATCATCGAGGCGAGAATGCCTTCAGGCGGTTCTATGGTTGGGCGATCAAGTTTGACCGGAATAGTCCTGATATCGCTGAATTCGCCACTCGTAGCAATTAGACTCGGACCGTCGAGGGCATGAACGCCCAAGAGGTAAACTCCCTCTTCGCCGTGATTGGCACTCGTGAAGTAGAGTCCACGAGAGTTCCGGAGCCACGCCCACTCATCCACCCAGTTATCGAACTTCGGCAGCATGTCTTCGCCGGCCCTCTTTGCGCGGTTGTAAAGCCACAGTCGGAACTTATCGCTCTCATAGCCGGCTCGCGCCTGACTCCGCCACGCAATGTACTTTCCATCAGGCGAGTACGCCGGGTTGAAGTTGCCGCCGGCAGACGTTGAGATTTTTACCGGCTTTGCCGCGGGGCTGGTCAGGTCGAGCGTGTAGATTTGCGCGCTGACTGAAATGGCCGGCACCGGATCGGGATTCTCGGTAAATGCCAGCTCCTTTGAATCGGGCGAGAAGTCGCAGCCGCAGCTCGAGTCGCTGAGCGAGAACGGCGGAACGTCGTGAGGATCGCCGGGCGTGAGGTCGCGGATGGCGCCGCTTGCCACGTCGAGCAGAAACAGGTGCGAACGCTTTTCTCCCGTGAAGTGGTTCCAGTGCCGGTAGAGAAGCGCGGTGAAGATCTGCGCCTTGACTTTGCTGGCGGCGAGCGCGGCATCTTTCTGCTTGTCGCAGGTATCGCCGGTCGCGAAATCGCCATCGGTGATTGGCACGCAGTCCGGATAAACCGCTGACGTGAATACGATCGATTTCGCATCGGGCGACCACTTGGGACTGCCGGCTTCGGTGGAGATGTTGGTTAGCTTCTTGGCGTTGCTGGTTGCCCCCGTTGCCGGGTCGAAGTCGGCGAGCCAGATTTGCTGGCCATTCTCGCGGCCGGAAACGAAGAGGATGTGCTTCGAGTCGGGTGCGAACTCAGGATTGCTGTCGCCGGGCTGGGCCACGGCCAGCTTGAAGGGCTCTCCACCCGCGATTGCCTGCAGCCATAGCTCCGCTGTTTTGGTGTTCTGAGCGAGATCGACAGTAGTGACCGAATACGCCAGCCACTTGCCGTCGGGGGAAACGGCCGTCTCGCCCAGCCGCTTCATGTTCATCATGTCTTCGAAGGTCATGGGGCGCTTGGCGGGCTGGGCCTGGGCGGAGCAGGACGGAGCGAGTGAGAGGGCAGCCAAAGCGGAGATTAGAAAACATTGAGTTGAACGAGTCATGAAAGCCTCATGGAACGGGGTTTGATTGGCCTGCACGGAAGATGCAGTTTACACCGGCGAAGCAGCAAAGTAAGTGGCGTTTGGACTACCTTATCCGGCCTTAAATGGCCTTAAATGACCTTAAACGGGTCTTATTTGGCCTTATTTGTATTTACTTGTCAGTAACTAGCGATCCCCGGAGAGTGATTGGTTTCAACAAGTTAAGATGGGTTTGGTGATTTCTGGAGGCGAAAAAAGGGGGGAGGGGGTGGGGGGTAATTTCTATTTCGGTGATCGGTGGTGGGTACGGACCGGGGTGTACCTGACGGATTGAATGCGACTGCTCAGTTCTCAACATGAGGGAAGTATGCGCCGATGAGAGGAAATTAACGGCAAATGTGTATTGTCTTTTTCGAGCCGGCCCTCCGGGGCGGCCCTGGCATTGCCGGCGTTCCCCCCGAATTCCGCTTCGGTTCATCCGGGGCTAGTGGTTAGACCGCATGAATTAGTAATTCAGCATGAAAAGCGCGGACGAGGACGTCCGCGCTACAGCCGGCCAGGTGGCCGGCGCTACATTCCGTCCAGGTGGCTGGCGCTACATTCCGTCCAGGTGGCTGGCGCTACATTCCGGCCAGGTGGCTGGCGCTACATTCCGTCCAGGTGGCTGGCGCTACATTCCGTCCAGGTGGCTGGCGCTACATTCCGGCCAGGTGGCCGGCGCTACATTCCGGCCAGGTGGCCGGCGCTACATTCCGGCCAGGTGGCTGGCGCTACATTCCGGCCAGGTGGCTGGCGCTGCATTCCGGCCAGGTGGCCGGCGCTACATTCCGGCCAGGTGGCCGGCGCTACATTCCGGCCAGGTGGCCGGCGCTACATTCCGGCCAGGTGGCCGGCGCTACATTCCGGCCAGGTGGCCGGCGCTGCATTCCGGCCAGGTGGCCGGCGCTACATTCCGGCCAGGTGGCTGGCGCTACATTCCGGCCAGGTGGCTGGCGCTACATTCCGGCCAGGTGGCCGGCGCTACATTCCGGCCAGGTGGCTGGCGCTACATTCCGGCCATTACCAAATCATGCGGTCACGGGGCTAGTATCGTTTCGGCGAGTTTGCTTGCGTCCCCGGTCCCCAAAAGCGAGGGACCGGGGGCACTCGACGGGGGTACCCGCGAATCAGCAGGATGAGAATGGAAAGGCAAATGCAGGTCCTTCGACTCCGTCCGCTGCGGAGGATTACGCTCGGTCGAAAGTCACATGATTTTCATCCCCTTTGCTGGACCCGAAGGTCCATGGAAACTCAGGATGACATTGTTGGTGCAATGCCTATCTCAGTTCTGACACATTAAAACGTGTAGTGCGCCGAGAGCCTGACCAGGGTTGGCGCGCCGAGCCAGACGAATGTGTCGCCGTAGCTTGCGCCGGTGTCGGACCAGTACTTTTTGTTCGCGATGTTATTGGCGTAGATGCGGAAGGTGGCGCGGCCGTGCTCGCCGCCGGGCGTGTAGCGCAGGCCGAGGTTGAAGATGTTGTATCCGGGCACGCTCACCGCATCGTCGCGCGTGGCTTCTTTGAGGCTCGAATAGCTCCATCCAGGCATAACGTAGAGACCGCGCGCATGCGGAACCGTGACGTCGGCGAAGAGGTTGGTGTGTACGCGGGGCACGTTGATTACCTGCTGGTTGTCGTAGCTGGGCGTGCCGGTGTTTTCGGAGATGGCATGAAGACCTGCCAGGGAGGCATTGAGGCGCAGCCAGCTCGCCGCGCGGCCTTCGGCATTGAGCTCGATACCGTTGTGAGTTTCGCGGCCCTCCGACTCAAAGCAGAAATCGCCCGCGTTACCGCCCGGACACGTTGCGTCAGGGCCGGCAATCATCTTGGGATAGATGAAGGGAGCGCGCATGTGAAAGTAGTCGCCGGCGATGAGGATGCGATTGTCCGGTTGGTATTTCGCGCCAATTTCGACCTGGCGCGTGTTGAAGGGCGCAAGAAACTGGCTGCCGTTATCGACCCACCACGGCGCCTGCGGCCCCAGCGAGAGCAGCACGCCGTAATTGGCGTAGATAGTGAGACTCGCGGCCGGACTGTAAGTGGCTGCGAACTGCGGCAGCCATGCAGGCTTGTCGGTTGGCTCGAGTGGGCAGTTGCCCGGAACTGTGAAGTCAGTGCACGAGGCGTAGAGCGAGTAGTTGTGATCGCGCAGCGCATCGTAGCGGCCGCCGGCGATGAGCTGGATGCGATGGGGCAGCTCGATGCGGTCTTCGAAAACTGCCGAAGACTGGTGGCTGTCTTCCCACAGTCGCCGCGGGCCGGCTGCTTCAACCGGGCTCTCGATGGGATAGGCCTGAAGCGGCTGGTAGATGTTTTCAGCGCCGAGGTAGGTGTATACCGCTCCGTCCTGCACAATGCCGCTGGGGTCGTAGGGATTGGCGACGGTGTAGAAGCCGGGCTGCTGCACGCTGCGGAGAAAGAGCTCAGTGCCCGCAACGATGTTGTGCGTGATGGCTCCAGTTTTGATGCGGCCTGCCAAGATCGCTTCGGCTACGGCATCGATGCGCAACTCGCCGGGGTCACGGTAGTCATATATCCCATAAGATCCGTCGGGGCAGAAAAAATACTCCGGCGCATCGGGAGCGTTGGGGCAGTTGGGCAGGTACGTGTTGGGGTCGATCGACGAGCCGTAAGCGTAGATCACGTTGTCTTGAATGAGCGAGTGGCTGAGGCTGGCGGTGGCAAAGGCCGACCACTGGCCGGGGAAGCGATAGTCGAATCGCGCATTGGTGTTGAAGACGTCGTAAGTGTCGGGCGGCGCCCACGACTGCTCGCCAAGCAAGGTGGATCGATAGAGCCGATTGATGTCGGGCAAAGTTGTTCCGCCGAGGAGCTGATAGCCGCTGCCATCGCGCTCGGTCTTGTGCTGGTATTCAAAGTCGCCTTTGAGAATCGCGTGTGGAGAGATCTTGAAATCGGCTGCGCCGGCGCCCATCGCGCGCCAGCCTCCGGTTCCGTTCATGTAGGTCTCGATGCTTTCACCGGCGAGGTTGAGACGCGCGCCGACTTGCTGATGGCTGCCGAACATGCGGCCGAGGTCTGCCGCGCCGAGCTCGGAGCCGTACTGATCAGTGGCGAAGTCAATTGCTTTGATGGGCGCAGGACGCTTGGTGACGTAATCGATGAGGCCGCCGCCGGAAGCAACGCCGCTCGTCATCCCGGCCAGGCCGTGCATGAATTCGACGCGCTCCTTATTCTCGAGGGGAACGTCCTGCTCGCCGGCGATGGTGAGGCCGTTGACCTCAAGGCCGGTGGCGAGGTCGATAGGGAATCCGCGAATCTGGTAGTCGCCATAGTAGCCCACGGGCACGTAATCGTCTTCGACAGAGGCATCGTTTTCGACAACGTCAGAGAGGAGCCGGGCAACCTGGTCGTTGAGCAGGTCGCGTGTGACGGCGGTGGCCGAGAGCGGCGCATTCTTGATGGGTAGGCCGGCGAGATTGCCCACGGTGACCGACTCGGGAAGGTAGTCGCCGTTGATGTCGGCGTGAACTACGACCGTAGTGGTGACGGGCGATACTTTTTTCTCGTTGGAAGCTGACTGGTTGGCGGCTTGCGAAGATGCAACCGGCTGCTGCGTGACCGGCTGCTGGCGTTGGACGGCAGATTGGGCGGTGGGCTCGGCCTGCGCTCGCAGAATGTGCTGAGCGGGCGCGAATAAAACGATTAGCGCCAACAAGGTTCGAACGAAAGAAGAAGTTGATGGCTCCAAATGCATAGACTCCCTGGTCCTTTTTGCAAATGAAACAAGGGAGCTTGCATGGTTAATGAGGATTGCCGCTCGGAGTTTAGAAAACTTCCCACGCCGGTATTATCCGGATCGGGTTCGAGGGTATTTCTCAGCCCCACGCACGGCATTTTCTCTTGAACCTCAATGAAAATGCCGGGGAGCACCCCTGTTTCAATTAATTCGATTGGACCACTCCGCGCCCGGAATTGCAAATAGCGAATCGGACCGGACGGAAGGCAGTTGAGGGCTAGCGCCAATCTGCCCTCTATGCAAATTGGGCCTGGGACAGGTGCAACGTTCGAGCAATTGCGCTTGCTGGAATCTAACTTTCGGCGGGCATTGCCGCACTGCAATTCGAACATTGCCAGGAAGCTTCGTTGCTGAGTTGAGTTTGCTTTGACTCCGCGGCGAGGTTGGCGATCATGGCGGCGTCCAATACCAGCAGCATGGCGCGCTGCGCGTCTGCCCAAACCGGATGGGCCGGGCAGGAATGTTTCCGGCTGCAGGATTTACCGGAAACGAGACAGGTGTTGAGGCAGATTTTTCCGTCGACGGCTTCAATGACATCGAGCATGGATGCCTCGCGGCCCTGATTCGACATTCTGAAGCCGCCCGATTGGCCGCGACGCGACGAGATGAGGCCAGCCCGCGACAGGGCCTGAAGAACCTTGGAGAGAAAGCTATCAGGGGCGTTGGTTGCGGCGGCGAGCTCGACGAGCGAAATCCGGGATTCCGGCGGGGCGGCCGCTAGAAAAATCATCACCCTGACCCCATAGTCCGCGGCACGAGTGAGCTGCATCGACGAATTGGTTTTTCTCACTTTGGTATCCCGCCAAACTGCTGGCTTGAGCGGCATGCGGCAGCATGGCGCGCGAAAATGCCAAGCACCGTTTGAAGAATTGCATGCGATCGAAGCTTACAAGGCAGCGTATTTGAAATCGTCACCGCCTTATGTAACGCCCGTCACAGACCCCCGGTTATCTGTCGATATAAGTTGAGTTTTCCAATCCAAATTGGAGAAGACAAGTCCAAAATGCTCCTGCAACCTGAGCTGTCTGCGCCGGAAGCAGAGAGGACATTGCAGAACCTATGAACCCTTTTCCTGCTGTTGATCCAATTCCCTTGCCCGCACCCGTCTGGCTATTCAAGCTGCTGCACATCGTCACGCTGTCGCTGCATTTTGTAGCGGTAGAAATGTTGTTGGGCGGCCTGTTGCTGGCGGTGGGGCTGAGCCTGTTTAAAGACTCGGCCGCAGCTTCAACCACGGCACGCGCGCTGGCGCGCAGGTTGACGGTAGTAATGACATATGTAATCAACCTCGGCGTGCCGCCGCTATTGTTTGCGCAAGTGCTCTACGGGCGCGCGCTTTACACCTCCAGCGTGCTCATCGGAATCTACTGGATCGCGATCGTTCCCCTTCTGATGCTCTGCTACTGGTTGCTTTACCAGTTTTCAGCGCGGCTCGACAAAGGCAAATCGGCGTGGTGGATTGGCCTGATCGCGTGGCTGACCGCGGGCAGCATCTCGCGGTTGCTCTCGACGAATATGACATTGATGCTTCGGCCCGAGGTATGGCGCGACATGTATTCGGCATCGGGGGCCGGACGGTTTCTGCCTCCGCCCGATCCGACACTGGAGCCGCGCTGGCTGATGATGCTGGCCGGAGGACTGTTTATCGCCGGGCTCTGGCTTGTGTACCTGGCGGGACGCTCCACCTTTGACGCCGAGCAGAAGAAGTACATGGCCGCTCAGGGTGGCAAGCTTTCCATTGTCTTCGGCGCGCTTTACCTGCTTGCCGGCGTTTGGGCAGCCAGCGTACAGCCCCAGGCCGTGAGACTAGGCCTGGCCAACGGATTCCCTGGTCACACGCTCTATAGATTTGCTGGACTGGCGGGCTACGGATGGCTGCTGCTGGTGGTGGTAGCGATTCTGGTGGGTGCGATTGCCGCGTTCGGAAAGATCACGTCCGGCTGGCTGGGCTGGACCGGCGTGCTGGTTGCGGTGCTGGTTGAGATCATGCTTACCGTTTACCGCGACGGCGTGCGCGACCTGACGCTGCTCAACAAGGGCTACGACGTTTGGGATCGCGCGGTGGTGACGAACTGGAGCGTGGTTGGTTTGTTCCTGGTGCTGTTTGTTGCCGGGTTGGGTGTGGTTGGTTGGCTGATATCAGTTTTGGCGCGCGCGCAAAAGCAAATGGAGGGCGCGGCCTGACCGCGCGGGAGACGGCGATGAGCGATCTGAGAAGTTCGACCGTGATTGTCGAGGAAATTCCGGCGGAGAACGGCGACCGCAATACGAGGAGAGCGTTTCTGGCGGCGGCTGGCGCAGCCGGCATCTGTTACACGGCAGCGCTGGCATATCCGGTCTACCGCTATTTGGCATCGCCGAATGAGATGGCGCTGAATGAGACGGCGGTAACCGAGGTGACGCTGAAAGACGCGCAGAAACTGCCGATGGGCTCGGTGCTCATGTTCAAGTTTGGCACCCGGCCGGCGTTACTGATTCACCACGAGGACGGGCGCTGGATTTCAATGACCGCAGTTTGCACGCACCTGGGCTGCACCGTGCAATACGAGCCGCAGGCCGACCGGATTCACTGCTCATGCCACGGCGGAGTTTACAACGCCTACACGGGCGCCAACGTGAGTGGCCCTCCCCCCAAGCCGCTCACACTTTACAAGGTTGCGCTTAACCCTGATGGCGTATTGGTGTCGCGAGCGTGAGAAAGACCGTGGACGGTGGGCGGTGAACGGTGGACCGGGGCAATCAGACTAGCGTCAGTAGTTCACGCAAGAAGTGGAGTGGGATGAGAGCTGAAATCGTCAGATCATTTCGAGATCTCGAGGTTTGGCAAATGTCGATGGAATTGACGGTCGCTGTGTACAAGCTGACCCAGGCATTCCCGCGTGAGGAGCTGTTCGGCCTGAGCTCACAGCTTCGGCGCTCCGCCGTTTCGATCCCGAGCAACATTGCCGAGGGACAGGGACGGCTTAATACACGCGAGTTCAGACAATTCCTGAGTGTGGCGCGGGGATCGAATTGCGAGTTGCAAACGCAGTTGGAAATTGCCCGCGCTCTTAACTTGGGCGACCCGGCAACCCTCGAGCAGGCAGAAGCTCTTTCGCACCGGATCGGCAAAATGCTTTTTAGGCTTCTTTCAACGTTGAACTCCAAGGTCGCGTAACCACCGTTCACCGGCCACCGTTCACCGTTCACGTAAGCGCGAGGACCAAGACGGATGACAACAAAATCGATCGCGAGCAATGTTTACGACTGGGTGGATGAGCGCCTGGGATTGTCGGAGCTGGCCGCATTTGCGCGGCATAAGACGGTTCCCTCGCATGCGCAGTCATTCTGGTATTACTGGGGCGGCATATCGCTGTTCCTCTTTCTGGTGCAGTGCTTTACCGGCGTGCTGCTACTGGTGTACTACCGGCCGGGGGCAGAGGCGTACGAGTCAGTCCGCCAGATCACCTTTGTGATGAACTTCGGATGGTTGATCCGTTCCGCGCACTCGTGGTCGGCCAACCTGATGATGTTCTCGGTGCTGGTGCACATGTTCTCTGTGTACTTTATGAAGGCCTACCGCAAGCCGCGTGAGTTCGGCTGGCTGAGCGGCATGGCGCTGCTGGGCCTGGCGTCGGTTTTCGGCTTCTCAGGCTATCTACTGCCTATGGATGAGCTGAGCTACTTTGCCACCAAGGTGGGCCTGCAGATTCCGGTGGCCATCCCGTGGATTGGGCCGGCGATCGCCACCATGTTGCGCGGCGGTCCCGACGTAACGGAGTTCACAGTGCAGCGATTCTTTGCCTTGCACGTGGTAGTGCTGCCGGCGCTGTTTATACCGCTGCTGGGGTTCCACCTGTGGCTGGTGCAGCGTCACGGCAACGCGGTTCCGCCCAGCGAAGAGGCAAAGCCCGCATCCCAGCGCAAGAGCATACCGTTCATGCCCAGTTTTCTGCGCAAGGACCTGGCCATGTGGATCATCTCGCTCAACGTGCTGGCGCTGCTGGCTTCAGTATTTCCGTGGGCGCTGGGCAAACAATATGACGCCCTGGCTCCCGCCCCCGCCGGCATTCATCCCGAGTGGTATTTCATGAGCCCGTTCGAGATGTTGAAACTGCTGGGAATGATCAAGTGGCTGCAAGGCGAGTCCGGCGAAATTGCGGGAATTCTGCTGTTCACGCTGGGAATTGTGTTGTGGATCCTAATCCCGTTCTATGACAAGAACAACGAATCGGGGCGGCGGGCGCGCGTGGCTCATTACTTCGGCCTGCTGGCGATTTTTGCGCTCTTAGCCACGACGGTGATTGGGTATTGGACGATTCGGTAAAGCAGCCTCTAGCTACCAGCTTCTAGCTGCCAGCTTCGAATTGCTGGTGCGAACGCTGCAGTCGAAGCACACGGAGCTAGAAGCCAGGAGCTAGAAGCCAGGAGCTGACTTTTTATGAACTATCCTTTTTGGGACATTCCTTATCTCGGCTCAGGTTGGGTGATTGGCATCATCGCCATCTTCCACGTGATGATTTCTCAGTTTGCCGTGGGTGGCGGACTTTACCTGCCTCTGGCCGAGCGGAAGGCGCTTCGCGAGGGCCGCACCGACTGGTTGCAGGAGCTGGTGGGCTACTCGAAGTTCTTCCTCATCCTTACCGGAGTCTTCGGCACGGTTTCGGGCGTGGGCATCTGGTTCGCCATCGGCCTCACGCACCCTGAGGCCACCAGCACACTGATTCATAACTTCGTCTTCGGCTGGGCCATCGAGTGGGTGTTCTTCATGGTTGAGCTCTCCACCGCGGCCGTCTACTACTACACATGGAACCGCATTGACTCAAAACTGCACCTGGCCGTGGGCTGGGTGTACGCCGGCGCTTCGGTCTGCACGCTGATCATCATCAACGGCATTCTCACGTTCATGCTGACGCCGGGCAACACCTGGCTCTCGGTGGCGGGTACGGGCAATGAGGCCAGCAAATTCTGGAACGCGTTTTTCAATCCCACTTACTGGCCGAGCCTGTTGCTTCGCACCTGCGTGTGCTGCTCGCTGGCCGGAATCTGGGCGCTCATCAGCTCGAGCCGCATTGACGGTGCAACGTTGCCGGCGCTCAAGAGCTCACTGGTGAAATGGAGCGTGAAGTGGCTGGTGCCGTCGTTTATGGCTATGCCTTTCCTGTTTGTGTGGTACCTGTTCATGGTGCCGGCTTCGCAGCGCGCATTGCTTACGCTGGGCGTTGACACCATCGGCTCGGGAACGTTCTCGACCGTAACGCGGATTGCGCTCATCATCGTGATCACGTCGGCCACCATCATCGGAGTGGCCTATTACCTGGCGTATCGCAACCCGGTCGACTTTAATCCCGCGCATGCGGTAGCGATTCTGCTGCTGGCGCTGATGGCCACCGGCGCGGGCGAGTATTCGCGCGAGATGCTGCGCAAGCCCTACGTGATCGGGCGCTGGATGTACTCAAATGGCGTGCGCGTGCCCAACGCGATGAAGATCGACAACAACCCGCAAGGTTATCTCGCGAATTCGAACTGGGTATGGAACGGATCTGACACCAGCTACTCGCGCGGCGAAGCCATCTTCCGCGGCGAGTGCGGAAGCTGCCACACGCTGCATGGCTATCGACCGCTGGTGACGCTGCTTGCGGGCCGCGATCGCGCCAACATTGAGAGCTTTATTACCATGCTGCACGAGTACAAAGCGGATTCGCCGTATCACAGATTTATGCCGCCCATGGTCGGCTCGAAAAGCGATGTCGCGGATCTGGCGAACTTCCTGAATGCACATGTGAATCCGCCGGCCGCGCAAGGAGCCAAGGCCGTTCAGACGGCGCAGAAATAGATCGGGAGCAGGAAGGAACGGCGGGCCTCACGAAGGAATTGAGGTATGCCATGGTGGTTGCGCAAAAACTCTTGGTAATCGGTTGGCTCCTGCTGGCGGTACTGGCTTCGGGGCTGGGGATGCGCTGTCTGGGCCAGCCCTTGAGCGCGCCACTCTCGATTGTGCACAAACTCGCGTCTCTCCTGATGCTGATTTTCATCGCCATTCGCATAGTGCCGGCATTCAGAAGTTTTGCGGGCCGGCCAACTCTCAGCATTTTGGCCGCGGTCTTCGTGCTCTCGATTGCCGGGACTTTCGCCTCCGGCATTCTTGAGAGCATTCCCTCGCAATCCAGCGCTCTGTGGCTTAATCTGCATCGCATTTCGGCAGTGGCAGCGGCTATTGCCGCGGCGCTGGTGGCGCGGCTGCTATCTCTGGCAGCGAGGTAACTTCCCACATCGCCGCACGACAGGGTTTCGCGGCGCAGGCTGACCCTGCTTACTCGTAATAGGTCGCGGTGGTGGTGTCAGTCTCCCAGATCGTGCATTCTTTCACGCGCACGCGGCCGCCGGTCATGCTGTCGAGTTGCTGATTGGTCTCGTCGTAAAAGAACCTGGCAATATTTTCGGCCGAGGGATTAAGCACGGTGAAGGGCTCGAGCTCGTTGAGCATCTGGTGATCGATGCGGTCGATGACCGGGCGCATCACCTGCTTGAGCAACTTGAAGTCAAGCAGCAAGCCAGCCTGGTCCAGCTCGGCGCCGGCCAGCGTGACGCGGACTTTATAGTTGTGGCCGTGCGGGTTCTCGCACTTGCCGCGGTAGTTGCGCAGATAGTGGCCAGACGAGAACCCGGCCTCTACGGTTACTTCATACATTTGGTGCCACTCGATCCTCTTACGATGCTTGCCTGTTGCGATTCAAAGGCGCGGCGCATGCGGCAACTGCGTGGTGTTTTGCTGACGCAATCGATACGCAATTCGAACATGCGCCGCTTTTGAATCGGCGTACTTGCGAAAAACAAACCACTTCTATTTTAGCGGAGCCATGATTCGGGGTTAGCCTGGGGGAGATTCAGCTATCTGACCGGCGCTTTTTGCGCGCCAGCCGGCGGGCTTCCTCACTGCGGCGGTCCACCTGCTCAAACAGATGGCTCATTACGCCGATGAGCCCTGAAACCAGGCCCGCGAGCAGAAGCATGAGCGCCACCGTGCGCCACAGGGAACCGTTGGCCGGCAGACCGGGCTGAAAGCTCGAAGGTATGAGTGCCATCCCGGCTGAAATAAGCGCGAAGAGCACCAGCGTGGCGGCCAGGATGTAGAAGTTGCGCGACATGAGAGAGGCGATCGAAACCTGAAGATTGAGACCTGAATCGATTCTAGTTCTCCGCGATAGCGATTCCGAGTTCGGCACTCGAGATCAACGCTACCCCTGCAGCGGCAAACTCTCGCTCGATGCCGGCCACTGACCCGTCCAGGTCGATAGCCCGGCAGGCATCGCGGATGACGAAAGCCTGAAGGCCGAGGCGGCGTGCGTCGAGCGCGGAGTAGCCGACGCAGAAATCGTACGCCAGACCGGCAAGGAAGACGCGGGTGAGTCCGCGGTCGACAAGATATCCTGCCAGGCCCGTAGGAGTATCGCGGTCGTTCTCAAAAAAGGCGGAATAGGAATCGATGTGGGGCCGAAACCCTTTGCGCAGAATGAGTTCGGCCTTGGTGAGCTTGAGAGCAGAATGGAAATCGGATCCCGGGGTCGCCTGCACGCAGTGGGGAGGCCAGAGGGTTTGCGAACCGTAAGCAAGTTGAATAGTTTCAAAGGGTTGTGAGCCAGGGTGAGAACTCGCGAAGGAGGCGTGATTGGCCGGGTGCCAGTCCTGCGTGAGGACGATGTGCGCGAAAAGCGGCGCGACGCGAAGGATCGGCCCGACGACTTGGTCCCCCTCAGGAACGGCAAGGGCGCCGCCGGGGCAGAAGTCGTTCTGGACATCGATGACAGCGAGAACGTCAGTAGGGTTAACTTGGACCAAGCCGGCTCCTGTGCGCGACAAATATAGATTACGGCAGCGTTGTTGGGTACGGGGGTTGTAGTTGGGGGGGCTCGTAAGGCGAAGAAGCTTAACGGTTAATTGCCGGCGAGCGATGTTAGACGGGGCCAAACGGTCTTGTAAGACCGCCGTGAGGCGCGGCCTTTGGCAGCGTTAGACAGGTACTACGCGGTTTGACGCCGGCGCGAAGCCGTAAGACAGCGTAAGACAGCCATTAGCCGCCGAGGCCTCACGCGGCTGGTAAGCCCGGATTCGAAGGGACGCCAGACAGTGATCGACCTATCCGGGCAGAAGTTGAGCGCTATTTTAACAGTTAGAACAATAGTTGTTGCAACGAATATTATTTCGCGGCATCCTATCCAAGTGTATGGGGTCGCTGCTGAGCGCAGCCTGACTCCAACTTCAAAGGAGCGTACCCATGACCAATTCCGCCGTCGCCACACCCGTTACCACCGCAGCCACAACGATCTGGAACATCGATCCCGCCCATTCGGCGGCCGAATTCAAGGTAAAGCACATGATGATTTCGAACGTGAAGGGCAGTTTTTCGGGCCTCTCCGGCGTGCTGACCGAGCACAGCGCCGATTCGACCCTTTCCTACGTGGAAGCCTCGGTTCCGGTTGCCACCATCTCAACCGGCGATACCCAGCGCGACGGCCACCTGAGGAGCGCGGACTTTTTCGACGCCGATAAGTACCCGGCGCTCAACTTCAAATCCACCAAGGTGGTACGCAAAGGCGAGGGCGAATATGACGTGACCGGCGACCTGACGATTCACGGCGTGACCAAGCCAGTGACCTTTGCCGTTGAAGGGCCCAGCGCCCCGGCAAGGATCCCTGGGGAAATACCCGCATCGGCCTTTCCGCCATTGCCAGGATCAACCGCAAGGACTTCGGGCTGGTTTGGAACGCGGCTCTCGAAACCGGAGGCTTCCTGGTGGGCGAAGAGGTGTCGATCACCCTGGAAGTGCAGTTCATCAAGGCATAGGGTGCGCTGAAAAATTCCTCACCCTGGCTCTAACTTGAAGAAACGGCACGGCAAGCCGCCGTGCCGTTTGCGACGATTCCTTCTGAGTTTCCCTTCCTCGCTTATCCCCCACTGAGATCTCAAGGCAAAAATAGTCATCTTGATGTTAGTTTTAATTTACATCACGTAATGTATGTAGTACATTTGTCCTGAGGTTAATGGAGGTTCGTCTTGGCTTACAGAGAAAAAACTGGTTGGCTGTCGCTCATAGCGATGGCTGTGACGTTTGGCCCCTATTTCGCGCTGGTTGCAATGCACGCATTGCCCGATGCGGCGTTGCCCAACGTGCGGCAGCTTTTCGCTTTCGGCGTCACAGCGGTGGCGCAGGCGCTCATTATCGGGGCAGGTCATCTGTACTTTCGCCGCAGTTCGCCCGACGACGCGCGTATGCCGCCGGACGAACGGGATCAGGCGATCATGCGACGCTCGATCAGTTCGGCTTACTATGTGCTCATCGCGGGCATGATCATGGTCGGTGTGATGATGCCGTTCAATTCGAGCGGATGGAAGATTGTTAACGCCGCCCTCTTTATGATCGTGGCGGCAGAGGTTGTTCACTACGGCGTTATGGTGGCCAGCTATCGCAGGCAGGCGTCATGACAGGGTCGGTCTCCAATCGGATTCGGTTGCTCCGATTTCTAAACGGAGAAATGTCACAGGCCGAACTGGGGCAGCGCATTGGAGTTACCCGTCAGACGATCGCCGCTGTCGAGTCTGGAAAGTATTCTCCGACATTGGAGGCGGCGTTCCGAATCGCCGACGTCTTCAAGGTGCCGCTCCAGGAGGTATTCACGTGGGACGCGAACGCCACCGCCAGTGCGGACGATTAGATACGCTTGCCGGCGGGCACAATTCAATCAACGAACTCCAGTGTTTAAAGTGGAAGCGGTTTGCTGGAGCGGTGCCAGTTTTTGTGACAACAGAAATACCTGTTGCAACGAATATCTCGCTCGCGCATCTACTAAACATGCGATTCGACCGCTTCCCGCTTCTGTTCGGGCTGCCTGGTTCTATTCGAATCATTGCGATGCGGCAATCGCTGGAGGTCTAAGCCATGTCACTGAGAGCCGTAAAAGAGATTTACGAGACCAAACCCACCATCGAAGGCGCAGGCGTTAAGCTGCAGCGCGCCTTCGGGTTCGGCAAGACTCACCAGTTCGACCCGTTCCTGTTGCTTGACGATTTCCGCAACGAGAATCCGGCCGATTATCTGGCGGGTTTCCCCTGGCACCCGCACCGCGGCATTGAGACCATCACCTACGTGCTGGCCGGCGAAGTTGCGCACGGCGACAGCCTGGGCAACAAAGGCCGCATGGTCGCGGGCGATGTGCAGTGGATGACTGCGGGCAGCGGCATTCTGCACCAGGAGATGCCCAAGGGAGATGAACGCGGGCGCATGCATGGCTTCCAGTTGTGGGCCAACCTTCCCGCGGCGCTCAAAATGACTGACCCGCGCTACCAGGACATTCCGTCTGCCGCGATTCCCGAGGTGACCGAGGATGATGGAACGAAAGCGCGCATCATCTGCGGAGAGTTCTGGGGCAAGACGGGGCCGGTTGAGGGAGTAGCTGCCGACCCGCGGTACGTCGACATCAGCGTGCCGCCGTTGACGCGCAAGCGCATCAAGGTTGAGACCACGCGTAACGCGTTCGCCTACGTCTTTGCCGGCGCGGGTACGTTCAGTGACGCTTCGGCTCCGCAGGCTGTGCTGACGGAGTCGGCTGTCGACGCCAATGCGCAGCCGGTTTACGACGCCAAGAATCATTCGCTGGTGCTGTTCGATCGCGGCGACGAGATTGTGGTCGAGGCCGGGCCGGAGGGCATTCGCTTTCTGCTGGTGAGCGGCAAACCGTTGGAAGAGCCAGTGGCATGGTACGGGCCGATTGTGATGAACACGCAAGCCGAGCTGCAGACCGCGATGCGGGAATTGCAGAACGGCAAGTTCATCAAGCACGGGTAACGAGAAAATGATTCCAGGAGCGCGGCCCGAACAAGTCGCACTCTTTCTATTTCCGAACCAACTCTTGATTCAGCACCTGCTCCGGTGTCATTCCGCGCTCGCGCAGTGTGCGAATGCTGAGCGCGTCGTGGCGCTTGGCGAGGCGCTTGCCACTGGCGTCGCTCACCAGCCTGCAATGGAACCACGCGGGATCAGCGTAGCCAAGTGCTCGATTGAGCAGGATCTGCCGCGCGGTTGATTTGAGCAGGTCCGCACCGCGCACGACTTCGGTAATCTGCATGGCTCGATCGTCGGTGACGCAGGCAAGCTGATAGCTTGGACTGCCATCGCGCCGCCACACCAGGAAATCGCCGAATTCTGTGCCGGCTACAAATCGCTGCGGTCCCAAATAGCCATCAATGAATTCGATCGCTTCACCATCGGGCACGCGAAAACGCCAATTCATCCCGGCAGGTTCGTTGTCTGCCGACACGGATGCCTGAGTGATTGCAGCGTTTGATGGCCGGCAAGTACCGGGATAGATGGGCTCGTCGTCGAGATCGGCACCCTCGTGCTGTGCGCTAAGGGATGAAGCGAGGTCTTTGCGCGAGCAGCGGCAGGGATAGATGAACCCGCCGACGAATAGCTTTTGCCATGCGGCCTGGTAAAACTTGCCACGTTGGCTCTGCGCGTAAGGCGCGAATGGCCCGCCGACATCCGGTCCCTCCTGCCAGTCGATGCCCAGCCAGCGCAGATCTTCATAAGCTGCATCGGCATAAACAGCACGGCTGCGGTCGGCGTCCAGGTCTTCCATGCGCATTACCAGCGTGCCATTGGTGTCGCGGGCGCGCTGCCATGCCGCGTGGAAGGTGATTGCGTGGCCGATATGCAAATAGCCGGTGGGAGACGGAGCAAGTCTTCCCCGATAATGCGCGGTTGGCGCATGTGCAGCGGTCGTCATGCTGCATTAAGTGTAGAGGGCACAAAGGGGAGCGAATAGGGAAACGAAGCGTGACCCGATGCTTATGCATGCGACCGGTGCGGAGGATTCGCCACGGCCCTCCGGAGGCTGTTACGAAACGCTCAATCGACGAAGGTTTGCGGCTCGGATGCTTGGCAGGGGCTTAAGCCCACATTCATGTGGCGAGGTGACGGCCCGGCTGAAGCCGTGCCCTTATTACAAAGCTGGGTCTCAGAGGAGTTTCGTAACAGCCTGCTCCGGGGCGCGCGCAAATACATTTGGCGCGCTTTCAGAATCAGAAGTGAGGCCGAGCAATGACGACAATCAAGGCAAAGTATGCGACGGAAAGGACGCCGCCGGCCGCAAACTTCCACCACATTCCGACTTTTCTGTTATGACGTGTAATCGCAAAGAGAGCAGCGGCGATGAGAATTAAGTGCGCGGCTCCGCCCAGCATCACCATCATCGGTACCATCTGGGGTACGTGCCCGGCGCGCAGCGATGACCAGAGGGCGACTGCGTCCGCCTGCATTACATGCGCGACAAGTTCGTTCCCGTTCCAAACTATCGCAATGGCAAATCCAGCCCCATACCCCCATGGACTGTCCCAACGCGCAAGAACGATGACAGCAACGTAAATCAGCGCTTGCAAAGAGTGGAGAATTCGGAGTCCAGGAACGGCAATTGCCGACCCGAGCAGCGCCACAAGGAAAAGCGTTGATCCTACATAAGTCCACAACTGGGCGGAGTCGGGACCGTCCAATCGACCTTCATTTTTCATATCGTATCTTTCACGATCGGGCTGGGAATTGGTTCAGTCCGCCAACCGCATGGTTCCGGGCTTTTCCACACTTTCCGCGAACGGAATCAAGAAGCGGGCCGTTCGGCTACGCCCAGGAGGATGGGCGAACCTCGTTGGTGGAAACTCGAGGAGCAAAAATACTAATCCGAATCCTCGCCAGAGTTGTTGTCATGATCGGAGTTATCTTCGTCATGGTCGTGATGTTCGTATTTCCCGATGCTCTGGCTCAGGTGATCGGGATCGACGGAGATTTGAACCACGTCCATCTCTTGCCCATCGAGATCGACGATAAACAGGCCCATGCGGTCGTCCTCGGGATGCGCGAAGATAAGCGTTTGTTCGGCGCCATGCTTGCTGGTATCGCGAATCATGCGCTGCCAGCCCGCACCCAGCTTTTCTTCCACGATATTGTTGAGTTCGTCGCCGTCGACTTTCTCATTGAAGTTGTCGAACTCGGCCACGTGCAACCCGCTCACGCCGCCGGTGGTTGCCTTGTGCGCCACCAGGCTGATCAGGCCGACGAACGGAATGCGCGTGGCGTGCGCGTGGTAGCGATGCTCGAGCGTGGTCACCACGCCATCAAACCCGCCGCCGCCGCCGGCCAGCACGACTACCGGCACCATCAGTACGATTGCGCAGATTGCGACCGCTGCCAGAACTTTCATTCGCCACCGCCTTTGGTTGCGCTCTTGTCAGCCTTTTTCACGGTTTTGCCGATTTCGCCCAGCCCGCCCAGCCCGCCGAGGCCGCCCAGTTCGCCAAGCTGATCCATCTTGATTGGTCCGAGGATCAGCACGATGGTCAATTCCTTGGGCTCGGCCGAAAGGATGAACATGCCGCGCGACTCCCCATTCACCATCTTGGCCATCACGTCGGTCGATTCGCCCGATTTCTTTTCGTGCACGTGCACCATGGGTACCCAGTCGCCGCCTGCAAACTGTTTGCGAAGGTTCTCAACATCGTCGAGCGAGTATTGGCCCTCTTTGTCGAACTCGTAGTCGCGCACGTAGATGCCGTCGAGCCCGCTGATGAGTTGTTTGGCGTTGGCCTGGTCGGAATCTTTTTTGTCGAGGAATTTTGACGCAAAGCCAAGCATGTTTTTATCGAGCGTAACCTCGGTTACGTTTGAGGCTTTGGCCTCGAGTTCCTTTTCAACGGCTGAAGGCAGCGGCAGACCCGAAGTTTGCGCCAATGCCGGCACGGCCAGCGCACCCGCTAATAGAATTGCTGCAATTGAACTCTTCATGTTTCTCCCTTTTGGTAGTGATCGGTGTATACGAAGCTGCCCTCTGGGGCCAAAGCCCGTACGGGCAATTGGTCCCAGCAAATGTGATGTCCTTGCGCCGTCCCTACGGGACTCGCAGTGATATTGCGTAATCCCTTCCCCACGCTGAAGCGCGGGGCTAACAACCACGGCGCCTACGGCGCGCTCGCCTGACATTACTTACGCAGTCCTCAATAAAACCCGTACCTTTCAAGCCGATTCGCCACTTTCTCTTTCCTATTTGGAATCGTTGTGTTCCGCCAGTTGGGCATTCATCTGGTCGAGCGCATGGCTGGCAATGCGCAGCGCCATCATTACCTGCTCGCGCGCCGCCTCGCCTTTACGCCGTTCCTGGACGTTGTGCCAGGTAACGCCGCCACCCACCGCGCCGCACAGCACGAGGCTTGCGGCAAGGCGCTGCCAAAAGATCACGCGCCGGTGCGATTTTTCCGCGTCGCGGGCCCGCTTGCGCGCCATGATCTTGCGCTTCAGCCCGGGAGGCGCCGGCAGCCGCAACATTCCTTGCTGCAACTCGCGTTCTAAATCGTCCATTGGCTCAGGTCCCACGAATGAACTCCTTCAAGTGGCTCTCGGCCTTGGCCCGCAGCAGCTTCAATCCGCGCTGCAGGTTGCTCTTTACCGTGGCCAGCGGCGAATCGAGCGTAGCCGCAATCTCATCGGGCGTCAGCCCCTCCTGGTAGCGCAGCACCAATGCCGCGCGCTGCGGAGAAGGCAATGTCGCCAATAACCCTTCAAGCCTTGCACCGAGCGGAGACGATCGCGGTTCCTGCTTCGCGCCGTGATTCTCATCCATCTCCACCCACAGATTGATGCCGCGCACCCGCTGACGCCGCAATGCATCGGCCGAGCGGTTCATTACAACTCGCCGCAGCCAGTTGAGCGCGTGCTCCGGACTTTCGATCCTGCCCAGGTTGCGGTCGAGCTCAAGGAAAACATCCTGGGCAATCTCTTCGGCCAAGCCGCGGTCGCCGGTCATGCGCAAAGCCAGCGAGAAGACCATCGACTGGTGCTCGTCAACGAGTTGTTCGAAGTCCGGCTGCCAGTCATGGCTCATAAATCGCTGCTATCTCCTAATCCGCAAAGGACGGAGGTTTGGGATGCAAAGATTTACGTTTTGACGGCGGGGAAAGTTCAAGGGGAGCGGAAAGGCAGGGAGCGAGGGAACAAGGGAACGAGGGAAAGTGAACAGTTGCCGCCACCGGTACAGCCGGCTTGGAATCCGCCGGTACGATCTCCATTCTCTTATCTCTTCTCTCTATCCCTGGCCTAAACTGTTGGCTATGAAGCGGCATGGATTGTGGCTGGCGCTTATGCTGATCGCTTGGGGCGCGGCGAACGCACAATGGCAGATTCTGAACTCGGGAACGACAGCCGATTTGCGGGGCATCGACAACGTGGGCGGCGGCGTTGCGTGGGCCAGCGGAACGAATGGGACGGTGCTGCGGACGGAAGATGGCGGGTATCTTTGGCAGCCGTGCACGATTCCTCCCGGCGCTGAAAAGCTGGACTTTCGCGGGATTCAGGCGTTCGATGCGAATACGGCGATTGTGATGTCGAGCGGGACGGGCGATCTGTCGCGGCTGTATAAGACGACGGATGGATGCCAGACGTGGAAGCTGGTGTTTACGAATCCGGACAAGGATGGGTTTTGGGATGCGATTCGATTCGCCAGCCCCAACGGCGGATGGCTTCTTGGAGATCCCGTCCGCGGCCATTTTCAGCTTTGGGTAACAATCTCGGGCGGCATGCATTGGAGGCGGGAGAGCGAAAGAATGACGCCCCGCGCTGACGCCCGGTCGTCCGGTGTGTTCGCCGCAAGCAATTCCTCGATGAGCCTATCTCCATTAGGGATGGTTCCCGAATTCGCCTCGGGGGGGGCGGCTGGCGCGCGCTTTTATCATATTGAGGCACCCGACGTTTGCATTGGCAGTTGCCCGAAGCCAACCTGGAACGTGGTTGACACCCCAATTCAGGGCGGAACGAGGAGCGCCGGCATTTTCTCTTTGTTCATGAGGCGCTGGTCAGATGGGGTGATTGTTGGCGGTGATTATCAAAGACCTGAGGATCCTTCTGCGACCGCAGCTTTCACCGATGACGGCGGAAATTCGTGGCAACTCGCGCAGACAACGCCGCATGGGTATCGCTCGGCGGTTGCTTACGATTCCACCACCAAGTTTTGGATTACGGTTGGGCCGAATGGGACGGATGTTTCTGTTGACGATGGACGCAACTGGAAAGCCGTTCATCCTGATGCTTCGCTGCATGAGGCTGCTGACGCTGACCGCAACTGGAATGCGCTGTCGCTGCCCTATGTGGTTGGTCCGCATGGGCGGATTGGGAAGCTGGAGAAAAGCAGCTTCTAGCTATCAGCTTTCAGCTTGTTTGTGGTGAGGCGGGCCTATGCGAATCTTCAAGAGATTCGCAGCAGAAACCGTGGCACTGTGGAAGGGTTGGCACTAAGCGGTTGATTTCATTGCAGGGGAGTTCACAGCCCTTGAGGCTTTTTCTTGATTTTTGCCCCACCCTGGCAGAGGAGGGAGAGCCAGGGTGGGGTGCTCAGGGCGCGCCGCCAAACGCGCCTTGAGCAATGTTTATTCCGTTTCGCGATCGCCAGGAGCGACCGCGATGCCGGCTCGGGTGGGCTCGTCAGCGGCTGGATTCTGCAATTCCGGCATGCACTTTGTGGAGAGCCCAATCAGATCGGTGAACGTTATGCCGGCGTCTGATCCGTCTCCTACTCCGTCTGGATCGACGACATTGCAGAGGTCGATCAAGAGCTTCATTGCGATGGTGTTGCCCTTTTTTGCTGTTTCTATCGTTCCCATGACAAAGGCCGTCAAGTCGTTTGCGATAGAGATTTTTACGACTTGACGGAGCGCATTATCCGCCTTTGACGGATCGCGCCGCGCCTTGAGTACTTGCTCTTGAATCGCCTGCTTTACTTCTGCCACTTCTTCGCTGCGATCGGCATCGGGTGCGGACGTCTCATTCGATGTGCAGGTTTTAGCAGGACTGTTGTTCTTTCTTGTTGAACTGCGAGCTCCCTTGATTGGTTTTGTTGCAATTGCTTTGGCCATCTCTTCCGTCATTCCCGGCCACCGCTCCACGGTGCGCGCGGGGAGTGACAAGAACCTCGACCGGACGGCTTCACCATTAAGCTGCCGGGAGGAGGCTATCGAGAGTATTTCTCCGATTCGTGTGTGCCTAGGTTGTGACTCCTGAAAGACTGTTGCCGCGCGAATCCGCGGATGATGGCCGCAGTTAAGATCGGCGAGCCGCAATGGCTCGCCGTTTTGCATGGTTCGTATTGCTTTATGACTGAATTAAGCGTAGCGGAATGCGAGGGAATTCCATGCAAGAGAACCGGTGACGGGTGTCACGGGTGTTTGGGGGCATGTCCAACGCCAGCCGGCTCGCGCCGCCCCTACGGGGCTGCGGAGTCTTTTTGTTGGGCTTTCCCAGGACTTCGTCCTGAGCTAACTTCGTTGCCTCCCACCGGGAGGCGGTGTGGTGGTGCGGGGAAAGTCGTACCCGTTGCAGAAAGTTACGTTGAGGTTCGCGCTATCCCCGGTCCCCAAAAGCGAGGGACCGGGGGCACCCTCGGCTCGTGGGTGATGGAGATGGGCTGTGCGGTGTCCTCGCTATCCCACCCTGGCGACAAAAGCAAAGATGTCGCGAGGATGGGGCACCCTCGGTTCGTGGGTGATGGAGATGGGCTGGGTGGGATTCTTGCGCGGCCGGCTTTCCACTGGTTCCACACGCGTGCGCTGTGCGACGGACGTATGCTGATTCTTAGTTCGCATTTCTCACAGGCGGCGCGACAAGCCGGAATTCAAGGCGTGGCGCAGTGTCTGAGGGCCCGGAGGCCCTTAGTACAGCCGGTCAGGAGACCGGCGGTACGAATGTTGTGGGCCTTGGAGAAATGTAGACTAGCTCTCGCCCGTGACCGACTTTGCCCAGAACGTGAAGCAGCAGGCCGACATCGTGAAGATTGTCGAGGGGTACATCCGGCTGCGCAAGGCCGGGGCTACGAATTATGTGGGTCTGTGCCCCTTCCACAAAGAGAAGACGGGCTCGTTCAACGTACACGCGGTGCGGCAGTTTTTTCACTGCTTCGGGTGCGGAGTTTCGGGCGATGTGTTCACATTCGTGGGCAAGATTGAGAACATCACGTTTCCCGAGGCGGTGCGGACGGTGGCGCAGAAATGCGGCATTCCACTGCCGAAACAGGAGTACTCGTCGCCGGAGCAGGCGGCCGAGGCGCGGTTGCGGGGCAAGCTGCTCGACTTGCATGAGGCGGCGACGGCATGGTTTGAGGAGCAACTGCGCGGGCCTGAGGGCGCGCTGGCGCGCGAATATCTGGCCGGCCGGGGGCTCGATCAAAAGGGAATAGAAAAATTCAGGATTGGGTACGCGCCCGACAACTTCAACGGATTGCGCGACCGGCTGAAGAGCATGGCCGACGACGAGACTTTGCGGGCGAGCGGTCTTTTCAACAGCAAAGAACAGGACGATGGTTCGCGGGGGCCGATTTACGACCGGTTCCGCAAACGCATTATGTTCCCAATAGCCAATGAGGGCGGCAGGGTGATCGCGTTTACCGGGCGAACGGTTGGCAACGACGAGAAAGCCGGGCCGAAGTATTTCAACTCGCCGGAGACGCAGCTCTACTCCAAAAGCAATGTGCTGTTCAATTTAGACAAGGCCAAGAGCGTGGTTCGCCAGGCGGGGTTTGCGCTGCTGGTTGAGGGGCAGATGGACTGCATCAGCGTGTTTTTGCGCGGGGTTCAGAACGTGATTGCCACCAGCGGCACGGCGTTTACCGAGCAGCAGGTGGCGATTTTGCGGCGGCACACGCAGAACGTGGTGGTGAACTTCGATCCCGATGCGGCGGGAGCGAACGCAGCAGAGAAGTCGATTGCGCTGCTGACAGAAGAGGGATTCTCAATCAGGCTGGTGACGCTTGAAGGCGGGCTCGACCCGGATAGGTATGTGCGGGAGCGGGGCGTGGAGGCGTATACCAAGGCGATTCGCGAGGCGCGGCCGCAGTCGGACTACCTTATTGAGCGGGCGCGGGCGGCCTTTCCCGGCGCGAGCGCCGACCAGAAGCTGAAGGCGATGAACTTTCTGCTGCCGCACATCCGGCGCATGCCGGAGAAGCTGGCGCGGGACCAGTTTGCGGCGGATGCGGCGCAGAAGCTGGGGATCGATTCGGCGGTGATGCGCGAGGAGTTGCGGCAGGCGGCGCTGAAGCGGCGGGACCGGGTTGAGGCGCGGGCGACGACGCTGAACGAGGTTGAGCGGGTGCTGCTGCGGGCGCTGGCAGTTACGTATCCCGAATTTGAGGCGGCGCGCCGGCTTGCAGCCGAGGCGGTGACCGGCCAGGCGAGTTATTTTGAGCATCTTGCGGCTTATCCGGCGCTGCGGGCTCTGGCCGGGCGAGGAGCGCGCGATCCGATGGAGGCGGTGGAGGACGAGGCGCAGCGGGCTTTGCTGGCCGAGGTGCTGCTGGGCGAGGCCGTGCCACCCGAGGAGCGCGAAGTGCGCAGCGCGATCCAGGAAGTGGAGGAACGCGCGCTCGAACACCGGCAGCGGGAGCTGCGCGGGCTGATTGCCGAGGCCGAGCGGCGCGGCGACCACGCGGAGCTGGCGATGCTGACGCAGAAGAAGCTGGAGATCGACCACGCGCTGCGGCGGATGCGGCGCACGGAAAACGAGTAAAGGCTATAATTCGTTCCAAGCCGTCTGCCGGCAGCGGAGATTTGCCAATGATTCTCGAAATCAAACCCGAACAGCAAAAGGTGCTTGATCGGGCCGCCCAGTCGGGAATGAGCCCGGATGAGGTTCTTGAGCAAGCTTTCGCAGTGATTCAAGAGCAGCACCAGGATTTGGACTGGATGCTTGCCGAGCGGGAGGCGATTTCAGCGCAGATTTCGCGAGGGTTTGAGCGGGCGGAGCGTGGGGAGCTTTTGGATCCCGTCGAAGCTGCCCGCGTACTGCGCGATCGGCGCGCCAAGCGGCTGATTGCCTGAAAGACGCCACCCACATTTCTTCTTACACCGCAGGCTGTCGACGACCTCGGTGACATCTGGGATTACGTTGCAGAAGATAGCGTGGGTGCGTCGAATCGCGTAGAGACTGCGATTTTAGCCGCTTGCGTCAGTTTGGCGAAGCATCCGCGGCTCGGCTCGAAGCGAAGCGACATTACTGCTTCGCCAGTCCGGTTCTGGGCTGTAACCCGCTTTCCCAATTTTGTCGTGGTCTACCGTGCTGAGACAAGACCGCTCCAGGTGGTTTCAATCCTCCACGGGAAACGAGACCTGAAGAAGTTGCTCGAAGAACGAGGGACCCGCTAGCCACTGGAATTCGGGCGATTTTCGAGGCCGCGATCATGTGGATTTTGCGCCTTATGGAAGCCTTGGAGCGTCTAATCAACAGGAACAGGATTGGGCGGCAGACCGGTATGCCGGCAAAGCCCGATCGTACGCAGTCTGTCGGGGATGGTTCGGGGCCGTTTTTGGGCTCATTTTTCGCTTTTTCAGCTAGATAGACTGTGTTATTCTTGAAGTCTCTGTAGGGATGCGCGCCCCCTTTGCCCCACACATGAGCTGCGGCTCGCGGGCTACCCAGGCGAAACCTGAAGGCGCAAGCATCCTGTTCCGAGCACAAGACATGAAACGAATGCGGACGTGTCTTTTCCTGCGCAATGGGGGAATTTCTCCCAGGATTTTTGCGGGCTGAAGAGTGTTCCGGCGCCGACTAACGGGTCGGCGAAAGAAACTTTGCGTGGCCGCGAAGTGTTTATTAGAGCGACTAGCTCTGGCGCGGCATCGAAGTCCTTGCGGTCTGCTTTAAGCGAGCGTGAGGGAAGAAATCAAGCGGTCGGCCGCGTGGAGGGGTCCCCGGCTGGACTGGAGAGGGCGGAAAAAGTTGGCGATTGACGACAAATTCGAAGACGACATAACAAACCTGATCGAAACGGGCAAGGAGAAGGGCTACCTTACCTACGGCGACGTGAACGACATGATCCCCGATGAGATCGGCACGGCCGATGACATGGACGATCTGTTGACCACGATCGGGAGCCAGGGCATCGATCTGCGCGAAGGCCCTGAATTTCCGGGCGACAAGGACTTTGAGATTGAAGAGGGCGAGGACGTTGAGCTAGACCTGACCCCGGGCACTCTCGAAAAGACGAACGACCCGGTGCGCATGTACCTGCGCGAGATGGGCACGGTGCCGCTGCTTACGCGCGAGGGCGAAGTTGAGATTGCGAAGCGGATAGAGCGCGGCCAGATGCGGGTGTTGAAGGCGATTTCGCGTTCGCCGATTGTGATTCGCGAAATTGCGGCACTGGGCGAGGATCTGAAGCGCGGCGTTCGCAACGTGAAAGAAGTTGTGGTTTTTGACGAGGAAGAGCTGACCGAAGAAGTGGTGCAGGCTCGCGTAAAGGCCACGGTGGGGCGGACCGACGCGCTGGTAAAGCACCAGAAGAAGATTGCGCTGCTTGACGAGAAGCTGGCCTTGCCGGCGACCAAGGCGAAGGTAAAGGAATCACGCCGGTTGCGTTGGACGATTGCGCGCGAAAAGGTGTACATCTCGCGAATTGTTCGCGAGTTGAAGTACACGCCTATTGAGCGCAAGCGCCTGCTGGACAAGGTGAACAAGACCGTGGACACGATGCGGACGCTGGAGCGGCAGATCCGGTCGCTGGAGCAGAAGCATGAAGCCTCGAAGAGCGAGGAGCTGAAGAAGGAGTATCGGCGCCAGCAGAAGAACTGCCGGACGGACCTCGAGAAGATTGAGGGCGACGCTGGCGTGTTGATTGGCGAGCTGAAGCGCACGCAGCGCGAGATGATCCAGGGCGACATGGACGCCGAGCAGGCCAAGCGGGAGCTGATCGAGGCCAACCTGCGACTGGTTGTGTCGATCGCCAAGAAGTACACCAACCGCGGACTGCAATTCCTCGACCTGATTCAGGAGGGCAACATCGGCCTGATGAAGGCGGTGGACAAGTTCGAGTACCGGCGCGGCTACAAGTTTTCGACGTATGCGACGTGGTGGATCCGGCAGGCGATTACGAGGGCCATTGCCGACCAGGCAAGAACGATCCGCATCCCGGTGCACATGATCGAGACCATCAACAAGCTGATCCGCACAAGCAGGCAGTTGGTGCAGGAACTGGGACGTGAGCCGTCGAGCGAAGAGATTGCGCGGCGCATGGATATTCCTGTGGCCAAGGTGCGCAAGGTGCTGAAGATTGCGCAGGAGCCAATCTCGCTGGAAACGCCGATTGGCGAAGAAGAAGACTCGCACCTGGGTGACTTTATTGAAGATCGCCAGGCAGTTTCGCCGAGCGAGGCAGTGATCAGCGTGAACCTGAAGGAGTACACGAGCCAGGTGCTGCGCACGCTTACGCCGCGCGAGGAGCGGGTGATCAAGATGAGGTTTGGTCTTGAAGATGGTTCGGAGCATACGCTCGAAGAGGTTGGGCAGAGCTTCCAGGTGACGCGCGAGCGCATCCGGCAGATTGAGGCCAAGGCGCTGCGCAAGCTGCGCCACCCGAGCAGAAGCCGCAAGCTGAAGGCGTTTGTCGAGGGCGTGAGAGAGATGTAGTTTGCCGGCTGACTTGTTCAGCCGTTGGAAGAGCCGCAGCCGAAAGGTTGCGGCTTTTTTGTGTCACTCGCTGCTTCGACGTGTGATGCGGGCCTAGAATCGGTGCATGCGCAAGTTGCTGCTGTTCGTTCTCTCGGTGTTAACGTTTCTTCCGATTGCGGCGGAAGAGAGCAAACCGCTGGCAGATACTGGCACGGTTACCTGTGACGACCATGCCCCAAAAGGTCCCCTGAAGTGGGTGACCTCGAAGGCCGGATATTCCGCAGCGGTTGAGCTATCAGTGTCGATAACTGGAACGGGCGATTCGCGCCACTGCATCACAGATTGGAAGTTGCATGTGCGCGGCAAGGATAGCAAAGAGCGCACAGTTCCCGTTGCTCAACGCGATGACTCCCCTGAAGACGAAGAATGGATTGAAGAAAACTCGTTTTGGATTGACGCGTGGTCAAGCGATGGAACGATGGTGTTGGCTTCGCAGATTGAGGCGCAGGGTGATTGGGACGAGACCACGCCAATCGTTTTCGACTTTAAGACAGGCGGATATCACAGGGTCGCTCTCTTCCCTCTTTTCAAGAAGCTGATCCCGGCCGACTGCTATGTGGTGTATCGAGCGCTTCGAATCAGTGCAGACGGAAGAGTCTTGATTTCGGCAATGTCGACCGATGATGATCGCGAGCCGGGAAGAAAGGCCTGCTTTCCTGAAAGCCTATGGAAACTCGAGTTTCTCCATAAGAGCATTTCCCCAGCTCCATCGAGCAGAAGCCGCTGATTCGGCATTGAGGATCGTCGCGGCCCTACGGGGCGCGGTATCAATTTGTTGCTCGCATCCCAGGGTTCCGTCCGCTGCGGCGGACTCCACCCTGGGCTATTTTCGTTGGCTCCCTCTGGGAGCCTTTTGACTGAGAACGGAGTAGCTGCGGCACCTTTCTCGTTTGGTGAGGCTGCGCGTAGGGCTCCGAACTTCTTAATCAGCTTTTCGTAGCGCCTGCTCGATTTCGCGGTTCGTCATGACTGACGCGATTTTGTCTCTCATGTACCTGAGTGAGATCTCGTGATGCTCGCGATCGTAGGAATCGATGCAGTCTTCCGCCAGCACGACCGGCCAATCCCTTTGATACGCATCGATGGCAGCCGTTCGAATGCAGGCATGCGTGTTGATTCCGACGAGAATCAGGGCATCCGGCTCGATCTCACTCAGGAGTGGGTCGAGACCGGTGCCGAAAAATGCGCTGTATCGTTTTTTGACGATGACGGGATCGGTGGGAGAGACGGCGAGTCCGGGTAGAATCTCGCAGCCTGACGTCCCCTTGATCGTGATGCTGATCTGTTTCGCGCGCATCTCAGGAAACGCGTCGTGGAGGTCGGGGTCGAACTCCTGCCGGACCCAGATGACGGGCCGGCCGTGCCCGCGCATGATAGCGACCAGCTCGTTGATGGAGCGAACGAGCCTGTCTTTGCGCGCGGCTTCATATTGCGCAAAGAAGTCGTTCAGCATGTCGATGGCGACGAGAGCGGGCCTTCTCATTGGGAGAGGATATCAGGCGATGATGCCGCCGTCCGGCAGCTAACGTGAGGCTCGCCGGTGCCGCACCGCGTGCTACACTTTGCCTACTTAAAAACGGGCCACCCCGGAGGATTGCGATGCAGTTTAGTTGTTGCGCGCCAGCGCGGCGCGGATGGATTGCTATGGTTGCGGCGGTTGCGCTGCTTGGTTCCGCGGCTTGCACACAGGGTCTGGCGCAGGTTAGCTCGCCGGCTGCAAGAACGCTGGTTCGAGCGGGGCATCTGCTGGATGTTCATACCGGCAAGACGCTTGACGCGCAGACCATCGTGGTGACGGGGGACCGCATCGCTGCGATCGCGGCTACGAGCGCAACGCCTGCGCAGCCGGGTGACAAGGTGATTGACCTGGGCGGGATGACGGTGCTGCCCGGCCTGATCGACGTGCACACGCACCTGACCATGCAACCGAACTTCGATCCTTATTTCGAGCTTACGCAGACTAACGCGAAAGAGGCCATTAACGGCGTGGTGAACGCGCGAACCACGCTGCTGGCCGGGTTTACGACGGTGCGCAACGTGGGCGCCCCGGGATTTGTAGATGTGGACCTGCGCGACGCCATCAATGCGGGCCAGGTGCCGGGGCCGCACATGCAGGTGAGCGGTCCGCTGATCGGAATTACCGGTGGGCACTGCGACGAAAACCTGCTGCCTATCGAGTACCACGCGGTGGGCGACGGCGTGGCTGACGGCATCGCCGCGGTGCAGCACAAGGTGCGCGAGAACATCAAGTACGGCGCCGACCTGATAAAGATTTGCGCTACGGGCGGAGTGTTATCGAAGGGCGACGATCCGCAGGCTTCGCAATTCACGCTTGAAGAGATGCAGGCGATGGTGGCCGACGCGCACCGGTTGGGGCGCAAGGTGGCGGCGCATGCGCACGGCGCGCAGGGAATTCTGTGGGCCAGCGAGGCGGGCGTGGATTCAATTGAGCACGGCAGCTACATTAACGACGCCGCGATTGCGGTGATGAAGAAGGACGGCACCTACCTTGTGCCCACACTTTATCTCGAAGACTGGATGATCCAGCACGGCCATCTGCCGTCTTTTTTGCAGCAGAAGATGGTGGACGTGACTGCGGTGGCGAAGAAGAACGTTAAGCATGCGTACGAGTCGGGCGTGAAGATTGCGCTGGGCACCGATGCGGCTGTGTATCCGCATGGGTTGAACGCGCATGAAGTTGAAGTGTATGTGCGCGACCTGGGGATGACGCCGCTTGAGGCGATCCAGACGGCGACGGTGAACGCAGCCGATCTGATGGGGTGGACCGACCGTGCGGGCTCGCTCGACGCAGGCAAATGGGCCGACGTGATTGCCGTGGACGGCGATCCGCTGAAAGACGTGAAGCTGCTGCAGGATGTGAAGTTTGTGATGAAGGCGGGGGTGGTTTACAAGGGGCAGGGTGGGGAGTGAAGCGAGCCGCGTGGTTTGATGGCGCGTCGACTAAAAGCGTCCCTCAGGGGTTAAAGTGCGTGCGTGAGAACTTGGTCCGCGGTGAAGAAAGACTATTTGGAAGGGCCCGCGGCCGAAGCCGCCTCTATATTCTGCGTTTCATTCAGCAGCCTGAAGGCTGCTGCCCCCTCCGATTTCGTACGAAAAGCGCGCCAGAGTCGAGTTCACACGCAGGCACTAAAGCCCCGACTCATTTTGTGGGCGTAATCGGCTGTCAGGGCTAAAGCCCACGGTTTTGTTGAGCATTTTGCGGCACGGCTGAAGCCGTGCCCTTTCAAAGCAGGATTAAGAGATAGCTTCAAGAGCAGTGAATCCGAAGTTCGCTGAATATCAAATGCAGGTCCGCTTTCGACTACGATCACTTCGTGATCTCCGCTCAGGGCAGGCATTCGACTACGACCACTTCGTGATCTCCGCTCAGGGCAGGCATTCGACTACGATCACTTCGTGATCTCCGCTCAGGGCAGGCATTCGACTACGACCACTTCGTGATCTTCGCTCAGGGCAGGCTTTCGACTACGATTGGAGCAAAACACGCGCCAATCTTCGCTCAGTATGACAAATCAGTTTTTGGGTGCGAACTTTTTAGAGCGGACACCAGAGCAATTTGCGCGCGTCTTGGCAGGGGTGATAGAAACGTCGGTTGGGAAGGAACCAAGAAAGATTCCCAACTGAAAAGGGGCCCCTTCGATGAAAGACCTTACCCGCCGTCAATTTGGCCAGACAATGGCTGCCGCAGCCGCGCTTGCCGGAACGTCATTACCGCGATTCGCATTTGGCCAGGAAGGCCAAGCAGATCACGATTCAGGCCGCAAGTTTCCTGAGGGATTTTTGTGGGGCTGCGCCACTGCCGCATACCAGATTGAAGGTGGTGCGAAGGAAGGCGGACGCGGGGCGTCGGTGTGGGATGTCTACAGCCATACGCCGGGCAAAACGCACAACGGCGATACCGGCGACGTGGCCGACGACTCGTATCACCTGTACAAGACCGACGTGCAGTTGCTGAAAAATCTTGGAGTGCAGACGTATCGCATGTCGATCTCGTGGCCGCGCATTTTCCCTGAAGGCAATGGCGAGCCGAATCCCGCGGGCCTGGATTACTACAACCGCGTCATCGATGAACTGCTGGCGAAAAACATCACTCCCTACGTGACGCTCTTTCATTGGGACCTGCCGGCTGCGCTGCCCGGGGGCTGGCAATCGCGCGCCACATCGCTGGCCTATGCCGATTATGCGGCCTACATAGCCCAGCATCTCTCCGATCGCGTTAAGCATTTCATGACCACTAACGAGTTCTCGTGTTTCACCGACTTGTCTTACAAGGATGGAAGTTTTGCACCGGGATTGAAACTGCCTCTCAAAGATGCGTACCAGGTCAGGCATCACGGAATCCTGGCACACGGATTGGGAGTGCAGGCCATAAGGGCAAACGCCAAGGGACCGGTGCAGGTGGGGCTGGCAGAGAACGCCAATGTATATGTGCCGGTGATGGAGACCGAGGAGCACATCCGCGCCGCGCAACGCGCCACGCGGGTGATGAATGCGCCCTTTCTGACCGCGCTGATGGAAGGCAAATACATCGACGAGTACTTGCACTCGATTGGGTCGGACGCGCCCAAGGTTGAGGCGGGCGATTTTGCGGCCATCGCCAGCCCGCTCGATTTTGTGGGTCACAATGTGTACATTTGCAATTACGTTTCCGCGGCCGCCACTGAGGCCGGGTTCAAGATCGAGCCGTGGCCCAGCTCGTATCCCCGGATGCTCCCGCGGTGGATTACGATCAGCCCCGAGTGCGCCTACTGGGCAATCCGCAACGTGTGCGACCTGTGGAAGCCCAAGGCTATGTTCATCACTGAGAACGGCTGCGCCTCAGCCGATGTGCTGACAGCGGACGGCCACGTTGTCGACCTCGACCGCGTGATGTACCTGCGCAACCACATCGCCAATGTGCACCGGGCCGCGGCCGAGGGTTATCCCATCAAGGGCTACTTTCTGTGGAGCCTGATGGACAACTTCGAGTGGAACGATGGGTATTCGACGCGGGCCGGCATTCACTACGTGGACTATAAGACTCAGAAGCGCTACCCGAAGCTGAGCGCCGAGTGGTACCGCGAGGTGATTCGCAGGAATGAGGCGGTGTAGAAGCAGGGAACGAGGGAACTAGGGAACTAGATGGGGCGCGGGTTGGACCGCGCACATCGAACGTTGTGAGTGAATTTGAGAAGACCTTTTGGCGGTGCTGAAGCCTGTACCTTTGACTCTGCCCCAATGCCGATTTGATCCCGGAATTTGCCTGTATCTCGGTGGGTCTGATAAAACGATTCACTTGGGAGCGCAATCCTTTGCGCAACCCATGTGAAAGGCGCCCACCCATGAAAGACCTTACCCGCCGTCAGTTTGGTATGGCAGCGACTGCCGCAGCCGCGCTTGCCGGAACGTCATTACCCAAGTTTGCATTCGGTCAGACCGGCAACGACGCTGATCACGCTTCAGGCCGCAAGTTTCCCGATGGATTTCTGTGGGGATGCGCGACGGCTTCGTATCAGATTGAAGGTGGAGCGAAGGATGGGGGACGAGGGCCGTCGGTGTGGGATGTCTTCAGCCATACGCCGGGTAAGACGCACAACGGCGAGACCGGCGACGTGGCCGACGACTCGTATCACCTGTACAAAACCGACGTGCAGTTGCTCAAGAACCTGGGCGTGCAAACCTACCGCATGTCAATTTCGTGGTCGCGCGTATTTCCAGAAGGCAAGGGCCAGCCGAGCGCAGCGGGCCTTGACTATTACAACCGCGTGATCGACGAGCTGCTGGCTAACAACATTACTCCTTACGTGACGCTGTTCCACTGGGACCTGCCCGCGGCGTTGCCTGGGGGATGGCAGTCGCGCGACACTTCGCTGGCCTTTGGCGATTACGCGGCCTATATAGCGCGGAATCTCTCCGATCGCGTTAAGCACTTCATGACCACTAACGAGTTCACGTGCTTTACCGATCTCGGGTATCAGGAGGGGCGGTTTGCGCCGGGGCTGAAGCTGCCGCTCAAAGATGTCTGCCAGATTCGCCATTACGGAATTCTGGCGCACGGGCTGGGCGTGCAGGCGATAAGGTCCAACGCCAAGGGAACGGTAGAGGTGGGCCTGGCTGAAAACGCGCAGGTGTTTGTGCCGGTGATGGAGACCGAGGAGCACATCGGCGCCGCGCAACGGGCCACGCGGCTGATGAATGCGCCGTTTTTGACGGCGGTAATGGAGGGCAAGTACATCGATGAGTATTTGCACCTGCTCGGGCCCAATGCGCCGAAGGTTGAGCCGGGCGATTTTGCGGCCATCGGCAGCCCGCTCGATTTTGTAGGCCACAATGTCTATAACCCCACCTACGTTTCCGCGGCCGATACGCCGATCGGGTTCACGCTCGAGAAGTTCCCCAAGTCATATCCGCGCATGTATTCGCCTTGGATCACCATCAGTCCCGAGTGCATCTACTGGGCAATCCGCAACGTGTGCGACCTGTGGCATCCCAGGGCCATGTTCATTACGGAGAACGGATGCTCGTCAGACGATGTGCTCACGCCGGACGGGCGCGTGAACGACATCGACCGGTTGATGTTCCTGCGCAACCACATCACGCACTTGCACCGTGCGGCGGCCGAGGGTTATCCCATCAAGGGCTATTTTCTGTGGAGCCTGCTGGACAACTTCGAGTGGGCCGATGGGTACAGCAAGCGGTTCGGCATTCACTACGTGGACTTCAAGACGCTGAAGCGGTATCCCAAGCTGAGCGCGGAGTGGTATCGGGAAGTGATTAAGCGGAATGAAGTTGTGTAGAGACAGGGACTAGGGACCAGGGACTAGGGAATAGGTTGGGCGCGGCGTGAGCCGCGCCCTTTATGTGTACGCCGTGCATGATTGACAGCTTGGGGGTGTAAGTCCCCTTCACGTCCTGATGGAGGAGAAGTGATAGCGAAGCGCAAGGGCGTCATCGCGAGGTGGGGTCTGAAGGAAGCGTGGAGC